>Ga0102589_1000107_pt1 | contig 233939 bp, 243 predicted proteins | sample AraplaMF_Col_mLB_FD_76858 | JGI IMG/M metagenome (GOLD analysis project Ga0102589, IMG submission 76858) | Arabidopsis root microbial communities from the University of North Carolina, USA - plate scrape MF_Col_mLB | ecosystem: Host-associated > Plants > Roots > Endosphere | place: USA... | reverse complement strand
GAGTGAACGACAATTCGAAAGAGTTTACAAGCCCGTCCGCTATGTCATTGACCGTAAACGACTTTCTGCGGAGCACCAGCCGTCAGGAGTTGTGTGTAACGAGGTGGCTCAAAGCGGCTCTACTGAACTCGGTGCTGTCAACGCCCCGGTGTCAAATCTCTTTGCTTTAGCACCACGATTCTGGCAAATGCTCGCGCCGCTTGCGGAGATGGAACGATTTCCTCGTTGAAATCCCAGTCCCACCCTTGCTCCGCCGACTCATTGAAACTGGCAAATCCATGCCTATTGAAGATCATGTCGTGCAGAGGCTTGAGCATGATCCCGGCATCCAGCGATCCGCCAACAGAAAAGAGGTGAAGCACACCATTCAATCCGTCAGGACCACCTTGGCGAAAGCCGAACCTTGCCCACACTTGGCCAAGCGGAGTCTCCAAGACAAAGTCCTTATGAGGATCCCGTAGTGTCACGGACACCACTTGGACTTTGTGAGTCGCATACCCTGTGGGAAGGTGCTGCTGCAGGAAATTGACCATCCTCTCGGCTACTTCAGTAAGCTCAGCCGCAAATCCGGCCACCCTGCTAGCTTCCTCGAGCGCTTGCCTGTCGTATGGGTTCGCCATTTTGATCCCCTTCTGAGTTGTGGAAGGGAAAATCTAACACGGTGCTGTGGCTCATCGCCTCAACTGCAACTCGTATAGCACCGGCGTGCCAGCCGGATTCACCGCCTTGACGTTCTGCACCAACCACACGTCGGCGCCATCCACCACCTTGTCGCCCGTGGTCGGCGCCGGCATGCCCGCCGGTGACAGCAGGCACTGCTTGTCGCCCACCTCGATCAGCGTGCTGGGAATCCACGTCTGGCCACTTCCCCGCGTCTCGTAGTCGAACAGCGCGCCGGTGCCCAGATAGTCGGTGACGGTCTCGGTCGCGGCGCCGGTGGTCGGGTCATAGGCGCCCTGCACCACGCGGCGCAGGATCAGCGCCTTGCCGAACTCGCGCAGCAGCTCATCCGCCAGCGCGGCCATGTCGTCGTAGAAGCTCATGCCCGGGTCAACCTGATTTGGCCACTGCCGCCCGACACCAAGCCGCGCAGAAGGGAATCCACATATGGGTACTGCTTCTGGCCGCCGTTGCGTTCGGCCGGGGCGAACTTGCGGGTGATCGGGCCAACCGTCTGCTCGACCACCTGCTGCGGCGAGACGTCGGCGGCGAGGTCGCCGGCCAGCGCCTTCAGCGCCATCTCGCAGACGGCATCCTTCACCTGGCGCGGAATCGTGGTCCCGTCGACGGGGTAGCCGTCCAGCACAACGTCGTAGCGCGGCCAGTCCAGCGCCTGCGCCGCGGTGGCGCGCGTCCCGCGCCAGTCGTACGTCGCGTCGACGTAGCCCGTCGCTCGGACCAGCGCGCCTTCCCGATCGGCGTCAGCGGCAGCGCCCCAGGCACTGCCCGGCCGCTTCGACCAGTAGGCGTCGGCTTCAGCCACCGACACGTAGCTGTCGGCCGTCGGGCTGCCAGGATTGGTGTCGATGGTCATCGCGGCTTACTCGTTCGGTTGCTCGGGCTGCTTCGGCTCGTTGGCGGCATCCAGCAGGGCCTGCAGGTCCGCCTTCTTGGCGCCTTCGGGGATCTCGATGCCCTTCTCGGCCAGCGCGGCCTTGATCTCGTCGACAGTCGGTGCCTTGGCGGCCGCCTTCTTGGCGCCTTCGGCAGTATCGACCTCGCGCTTGGCGCACTTGCGCCAGCCGGCAGCTTCATGCGCTGCCAGGGTGGTCGGGTGAACTTCGAGGTATTGGCCGGCCAGCTCGACCGGGATCAGTTCGACGTCTTCCATGGTGACTCTCCAGAATCGGTGGGAACCGCCGGGACCCGAAGGCCCCGGCACGGCGCATTAGCCCAGCAGCGTCGCGATGTGCTCGGACTTGATGGCTTGGGTACCCCAGGCCATGCAGATCTCGAACTTGACCTGACGGTACTGGCGATACACGCGCACCTCGAATGTGAGGCCGGTCACGGGATCCGTGATCATCATGGCGTCGTCGGCCGAGTCGCCACCTTCCGGCACGGCCGGGGCACGGCAGGCCAGCACGAGGGCGTTGCGGCTGAACGCGAAGTTGCCGGTGTAGCTGTTGCCGACCGTCAGCGCGTTTGCCGTCGGGATGACGATCTGAGCGCCCGGGCGGTTCAGGCTGATGGTGCCCGGAGCGGCCACGCCGGTGCCAACCACGTACTTGTTGTTCGCATCAGCCGCGAAGGTGACGACGTCACCGGCCAGCACGGTGCCGGTACCGGTCACCAGGGCGATGTCGCGTACGCCGACAGCCGTCGAGCCAGAGGTCACGTAGCTCGCGCCGGTGCCCTTGACGTGCTGCGCAATGCCAGCCGAGTAGCGCACGGCCATGTTCTGCAGCAGATCGGTCATGCCGTTGCGCAGCATGTCGCTGGAGCCGGCCTCGTTGACCTTGAACAGCACCGACTGCTTGCCGCGCAGGTTGGCGATCGAAGCGGAGTTGAAGACGATCTGACGGCCCACGACGGGGGCGCCATTGTCGTCCAGGATCCTCGCGACGCCGGCCAGGTCGGACAGGTCACCAGCGGTGCCGAGCGGCGTGGTGCCGGCAGTACCGTAGGCACGCGAGGCGCCAAGCTTCGCGGCGATCGCCAGGTCCACTTCCATCGCGTTGACGATCTTGCGCATGCCATCGGCAAACTGATCGGCCAGGATCTTGTTGTAGGTCCCGGTCGAGCCTACGGCCTTCTGCTCTTCGCCGTTCCAGCGAATCGGTGCGGCCTTGGACTTCGAGATCACGATGTCCGCGTAGCCAGGCGTGGTGTCACCGCTGTTCGCAGGCGTCGCACCCGGGGTGATGTCTTCCAGGGCGCCGGCTTCAGCGAGCGGCACACGCACGGTCTGGCCAACCGCGGCGCGCTCGGCATTGCTGTCGCGGCTCACGGCAGGGATGAAGCCCACCATTTCGCGCGACACGACGTTCAACGCCTCGTACAGCGTCGGGATCAGGGGCGTCAGGACGTTGGCGCCAGCGATCATGCCTCGCTGCGGGGGGTGCGTTACCGCGTCCTCCAACAGCTCGTACAGACGGGCCGCGACTTTCGCCGCAGTGGCCACCGGGTACAGGGCGATGACGAACGACACCGCCGCCAGCGCCATCAGGCGCAGCTTGGAGAAAGTGCTCTTCATTTTGACCTCGAAAGGGATTTGCCGCGAATAGCGGGCTTGGGATTGGTTTGGGCGAACGTCAGTCCGTGATCACAGCCTCACGCGCCGCCACCGCCTGATCGGCAGGACTGAGCTGCGAGAACTGCGCCCGGGTGTACGTCTTCTTGCCACCGTTGCCACCGCCACCGCCTTGGGCACCGCCACCCGAAGCACCGGAGCCCTTCAGGATGTGCGCCTTGTGGGGGTACGCGTCGACCATGATCTCGATCGCTTCCTCGGCGTCGGCCAGTTCGCCGTGCCGCGTGCGCGAGTAGATCTTGCCGCCCTGGCCGTCGTAGGCCACGACCTTGCCGTCTTCGACCTTGAACCGGTTCTGGAAGAGCGCTTGCGCGATCTCCACGCCGGCCGGGCCTTCGGCGGCAAACTTCTCGGCGATGAACTTGGAGCGCGAGAACGCACCACCGACCAGGTGGGAGTTCAGCTGCGCTTCAAGATCGCTGGCCTTCTGCACGACAGGGGCGTACTTCTCCTCGACCGACTTGATCGCCTCGGCCTTCACCTTTTCGACCTCGCCGGCATCCACCAGCTTCTTGTCGTCCAGGTTCTTGACCGTGGTCAGCGCCTTGAGTGCTGCTGCCGGATCGGTGATGCCTTCGAAGGCCTTCAGGGAGGTTTCGGCTGCCTCCGCTCGCTGGCGGTGGCCCATCGCCTCGCCGTTGAGGCGGGTGATGGTCGCTACCGTACTGTCGCCATCGAACGGCGCTTCCTTGCCGTCGGCGCCGATGAACACGGGCAGCTTCTTGCCGCTGACTTCCTGAAGAACGATGTTGCCGGCCTCGTCGTACTTGAATGGCATGGTGACTTTCCTTGGGCATCCGCCCTGAGCTTTTGCGGCATCCGCCGCGATGCGCCCGGCGGCATCCACCGCGTTGGGCAATGAAAAAGCGCCCGCGGACCGAAGCCGGCGGGCGCTGGAATAAAACTGGAATATTTCGTCGTGCTATTTGTCGTACTTCGCGCGCAACTGGTCCAGTGTCAGCGGGTTCCCGCGCTGGTCCAGCAGCTGCTGCAGCGTAATCTTCCCCGCGCGCCACAGGTCCGCCTTGCCCTTTCCGAGCACCTCGTTCTGGAAGGCGCTGCTCTTGCCGGCGAGGAAGTCGCCGAACGTCAGGTCAGCTGCCACCTGGCCATCCATGCTGGCGCGCGTGGTCGGGGTGAACTCGTCGGCGTCCAGCCCCAGCTCCCGGAAGGTCTTAAGGACGGGGATCTCGGTGCTGCGGCAGTTCCAGTGCCGGGGCACGCCGCCGTTGTAGGGCAGCTTCGTGCCGTTGATCGGCTTGTTCTCTAGGTTCCACGACGCGCCGGCGTAGGCAATGCAGGTATCGGTCGTGCGCCCGTCCAGCGTGCTGACCTGCTGCTTGCCCTTGACGATGTCGTCATTGGCCTGCCACGTCAGGTTGCGCGCGCGGGCGCTTACCGTCTGCGTGGCGGTGCGCACCAGCGCGTCGGCATTGCGCCGACTGGTCTCCACCACGCCGACCAGCCCCTTGCGCGTCGACCCGCCAATGCGCTGAACGATCCTGGCGTTTGTCTCGCCAGCGGCCACGCCCAGCCGGATCTCGTTGGCGAACCGGAATGCCGTGTCGGCGCCCTGCCGCTCGAGCCAGTCGGCCAGCGGCGCGCCCTGGAAAAGTCCGGTGTCCACCAGCGCCTTCAGCGTGGCCGACGGCGCCAGCGAGCGCATCAGATCCACGCCCACGGCGCTGTTCGTGCTCGACAGCACCCAGCGCGTTTCCTGCTGCGCCAGGTCCTTCAGGTCGTCGAACAGCGTCGTCTGCAGGTGCCCGTACCGCTCTGCCACCAGCTCGCGCACGTCGGCCAGCAGCTGGTTCATCCGCGCCTTCTGATACTCCGTCAGCGGCTTGGCGCCGATGCGCTGCTCGACGTCGGCCAGCAGATCCTCCATCACCGTCAGCACGAGGTTCGTCTCGTGCCCCAGCACCCGGTTCAGGTCAAGCTGGCGCTCGACCGCCAGCGCGGCCAGGATGTCCGACAGGTTCTTCATGGCTTACGCGGTCAGGGGCGCGCGGCCAGGCGTCGGCGTACCGATGCGGGCCTGTTCGTCTTCCCACTTCAGGTCAGGCCGAATCATGCCGCGTCGCTGCATCTCTTCGAACAGCGTCTCGTCGGACAGCGTGCCGGCCACGTTCATCTTCTGCAGGAGATCGGCGGAGGCCTCGGCCAGCGTCAGAGCGCCGAAGTCCTTGAACACCGTGACGTGCCCGCCTTCAGCCTCGCCCACCCAGTCGGCGGTGAACTGCAGGGCGGCGTCGATCGCATCCTCCAGGCCGCCGGCAATCCGCTGCAGCGCGCACGTGCCCTGCTCGTTGTCGGCCAGCGTCTGGGACTCAGTGACGTTGCCGGGCTTGATCACCAGCAGCTCGGCGCCGGCCTGCCGCATCTGGTCTTCCAGATCCAGCAGCGACTTGCGGCCGGCCTCGATGGCGTCGCCCTTGTGCTCCACGAATTTCAGGTCGGCGTCCCGGTCTTCTGCCTTGATGGCTGCATTCGCGCCGACCGTGATCTCGGTTTCGGTCCCCAGCAGCTTGGCGAACAAGATCGGCACCCGGGCGACATGCAGGATGGTCTGCTGATCGCTCTTCGACTGCCAGTGCTCCACGTTCATCTGGGCCAGGTCCTCGAGCGGCGGCACACCGATCATGAAGGCCTTGCGCTTGCCGTAGACCGGCACAAACGGGATGCCCTTCAGGGTGGTGGTGCCTTCCTCGTGCAGTAGCCAGTCGTCCTTGCTGGCGCCTGCGCTCTCCGACCTACGGTACGTAGCCCAGCCGCCAGGCGTGAGCACACGAACCTGCTCGATGTGCTTCTCGCCGAACTCCCCATCCTCTTCTGTGACCTCTTCCAGCAGGCGAAGCTGCGTGAGCGTGTCTACGCCGTTCACCCGCTTCGAGCGCCAGCCAAGGATGTTGTCCAGCTTGACCTCGACCCAGTACGGGCGGACGCCGGCGGCCTGTTCGGCAGCCTGGGTGCGCAGGCCCTGCCCTTCGGTGGTCGGGAAGTCGACCAAGATTCCGCATAGGCCGGGGCCCAGCGCTTCCTCGCACAGCGAGGCGCCGAAGTTGTGCAGGTTCCGGCCCTGCAGGTCGATGTCCTCGCACCATTCCTGGATCCGGGTGGGAACGTCGTCGCCATAGGTCAGCGGTTTCGAGAAGGGCTTGCCAGCCAGCACCTCGACCGTCCGGCTGTACGCCGGGAACAGCGTGGCCACGGCCAGGCGCGCGTCGTAGCTCTTCTGCTCTTCGTTCGGCCACTTGGGAAGGAGCGTCTGGCCGGCGGCGCGCATGGCATCGGTGCCGCCAAGCAACGCGCGGATGCGCGGCAACGGCTTGTGCATCGCCGTCACAGCAACGGAGAGGGATCGTACGTTTTGTGCCATGGTCAGCGGTTTATGCGCGCAGGGAAGTCACCTTCGCCGTGCGCTTGACGATCGGCCAGAGCTTGACCAGCGGGTAGCCGCCAGCGTCGTTCACGTGGTCGTGGCCGGTCGACTTGTCCGGATCGCCGTTCTTGTCGTACGGCTGCTGCTCGAGCGCCTCGGTGTAGGCCGGGCACAGATGCGTGTTCACCTTGAACCGGCGCTCGCCTTGGTCGTTCAGGATCAGGGCATTCACCGAGTTGAGCCGGTCCTTGACGGCCGGGTTGGTCGGGTTGACCTCGATCTGGAACCCCGCCGCCTTCAGGATCGACAGGTCCGACTCGGAGGCGTTCTTGCTGCTGGTGTTCTGGCCGCTGGCGTCGGGGTAGACCTTCACGTGGTGGCCCTTGTCCTTGAACCGCTCCTTCAGCAGCTTGGCCATGGCCGGGGTATCTCGCACCTGCGTCAGCTCAGCGACCGCGCGCGGCTCGCCTTTCCGGACCACGTAGACCACCGCGGCCATCTTCAGCACGTTGAAGTCCATGCCGACGTGCAGCGGCTCGCCGGGCTCAATCGCCTCATCGGTATGGTTCAGCCGGCGGTCGAAGTTCGGGTACACCGACCCGCTGGTCAGGTTCACGAACAGCCCGCGCAGGTAGGCGGCAATCAGCTGCGGCGGGTAGCTGGCGCGCAGCGACGGGATGTAGTCGTCCGGCAGGTTCTTGGCGTTCTGGTACGTGCTCGCCTGCACCAGGCCATACAGGCTTGCCAGTTCTGGCTTCTCCCGGATGGCCTTGACGAACTGCTCGTAGACGAACTTGAAGCCCTCGGGCGTCGTCGTGACGTCAATGCCGTTCAGCAGGCCGGGCGCCACCTGGCGCATCCGCGCGATGATCTTCCGCCACGCCGTCTGCGCCTCGATCATGCGCATGACGTCGAGCTCGTCGACCAGCGCCTTGCCGATCTTGAAGCCAACGATCTTGCCCGGGTCGTCCATCGACCGGCAGATGATCGTGCTGCGGTACTGGCGCCCGCTGAACAGGTGCACCTCCTTGTTGGAGGCGTTCACCTTGGCGTGCAAGCCCCAATCCGCCGCCACCTCCTCGATGGTCGGATAGAAGATGTCCCGGATCTGGCCGTAGGTCGGCGCGAAGTAGCCCGCATTGATGCGCGGGAACTCCCAGGCATGCCGGCACAGGCCAGCACCACCCACCCAGGTCTTGCCGGAGCCGAAGCCGGCCACGAACGCCTTGAACTTGTGCGGGAGCGCCAGGAACTGGGCCTGCGGTACGTTAAGCGTCGGCATCGGGTTCGGGCACGCTAGCGTCTTGCACGGTGACCGGCACGGCCTTCGGCGGCGCTTCGTCCGCAGCGATCGGATCCGGCCGGTCGCGCCAGTTCTCCGGGTCGCGGTTCTTCAACCAGATGAACGCGGCCGCCACATCCGGCGGGCAGTGCTCGACGGTCTTGGCCCGAACGATCTTGCCCTGGTACTGGAACACCTTCTCACTGGTGAAGCTGTAGCCAACGGCGCGCTGGTACAGGGATCGCTTCACCCGCTCGTCGGCCTCCTTTTTCGGGACTTTTAGGGCCTGACAAAATGCCGAGTACTCGATTTTCCATCGGTACAGCGTTCGGTCAGTGATCCCGAAAAAGTCAGCGATTTCCATGTCCGTCGCCCCCAGCCTGGCGAGCTTCCGGGCTTGCTCAACGAACTCCGGCTTGTACTTGGTTGGTCGTGCCATATGCGCGGCCCCTCAGGGAACGATGCGTCAGGCATCGACTCCGCGGATTGAAAGGTGCGTTGCCGCACAATGGATCGTCGGATTTCTTGGTGGGATTCTGGGTGCTCACGGTATAGATCAGCGCACCCAACAGGAGGCCCATCATGTCCCAACCCGCCGCAACGAACCCCCATACCACCGCAGCCCGATTGGCTGACCTCGCCCCCCAGCTGCCGGAAGGCGCGTTCCGCACGGTCGCGCAGATCTACGAGCACCGCTGGCCCGGCGCATGGCCCTCAATCCATCTGAAGGATCGTCAGCAGATCGGCAAAGCATTCCGAAGGGCTATCGAACTTGGCATCAATTCCCCAGACTCCGGGTGGCGCCCGGTCGGAAAGAGCGGGCGCGACCAGACCGTCTACGAGGTAGTCCACCACCGAAAGACTGGCTCGGCCAGTTGAAGGAATGCTGCTGCCCACCGCCTAAATGGACCTGCGTTGCCGCGCCGCAGGAAGGAGACCGGCTTGTCACCGCGTCAGCAGCTGCCGGTGTTTTGCCCCACCGCCGGCCGGGGGTGCCTCGACTGCTCGAGACCGAAAACGAGAAAGCCCGCGCATGGCGGGCTTACCAATTTGGATACAGCGCTTACCGCCTCGCCTAAAATGGCGGCGGTGGTTTGCCGTTCCGCCTACGGGGCAGGCGGCGCCAGGAATTACAGCGTCAGGTCGGCGACCCGCTGTCCGGAAATCGAAATGCCCGGCAAGCCCGGAGCCGGCGCCGGGCCGGTGAGGGTAAAGCTATCGCCAGCGACCGTCCCGGTGAGAGACAGGGGGAACTTCCCGCCAGCGGTATTGAACACCGAGACAGCGCCCGGCTTGTAAGCCGACACGGTAATCTGCGCCTTCAAGGCGTTGCCATCCGTGGAGATCTTGCCTGCGTACAGGTACTGATCGTCAGCACCACGGACGACGCCGTTTTCCACCACAACCACCCCACCCGCGCCCTGCACGGCGGCGCTGAACTGAACCTTGTAAAAGCCATCCTTCACCATGAGCCGATCTCCGAGTACGCCGCTACATTGCGGCGACTCATAGATTGGTGCGGGAGTTGGCCTTTAAAGGGGTACTTTGGTAGGGCTTGAGATCGTCTTCCAGCGCCCCGACTTAGCGGCTTGCGCCCAGACTCCCCACCACAGCCAGAGCATCACGGGGAGAAACATGGGTGGGCTCCAAAGCAAAAAGCCCGCGCGGCGCAAACCGGGCGGGCTTTCAAAACTGGTTGCGGGGGCAGGACTTGAACCTGCGACCTTCGGGTTATGAGCCCGACGAGCTGCCAACTGCTCCACCCCGCGGGCCGGACTATACGCGGTTTGGCAGAACATTGATACAGCCAAATCCAAAAAGCCCCGCGCGGCGATAACCGGCGAGGCTTATGGCAAGAATGCCGGAATCAGGTTGCGGCAGATGGAATCGAACCACCGGCCTCGGGGAAAAAGCCCGCGCGCTGCCACTGCGCTATGCCGCAATGAAAACAATCATCTCAGGCCAAACGCGCGACGTCTGTTGGAATCCCCACGTGTCTGGAGATCCCGGGGCGAGCTGCCGGCCAAGGGCTTACGATGCGGGCGGTACCGCGGTGGGGGTTCCACTTACAGCGCCTCCTCAGGCCAATTGAAAAAGCCCCGCCGGCGTTATCCGGGCGGGGCTTGGCTGAGTCTGGGTGAAATCTACATCGCTTGTCTCAAAAATGCAAGCCCATTTTTCCCGCCAACCCTTACGCTGCAAGGCTTTCCGAGTCGTTGCACGCTGTACGGCTCGGAACCAGCCCATGGGCGACGAATGACGGCTCCAGCCGCTCCAGTGCAAGGCGCTCCAGCGACCTGAAATTCGCCTCCATCCATTTCGCCGCCCGGAACACGCGGTTGCGGTCGGTCTTGTGCTTCTCGGCCAGCGCGCGGACGGTCAGGTCCTGGCGCTGCTGTTTCGGCAGGTAGTGCCGCGCGGTCAGGTCCAGCAGCAGCGTGCCAGCGGTGATCCCGCAGGAACGGCGCGCATACAGCGCCAGGCGCTTGCAGCCGGCCAGCTTCTCCTGGCCGTGGCCGTAGCGCGCCAGAACCGCAGCGTACTCAGGGCTGGGGAGCCGGGTCTTGGCCGCGTCCGTGATCATGGCGTACTGGGCCCGGTATTCGTCCATGGTCAGGCGGTCCGGATCGAACTCCCCCGCCGGCCCGCGCAGTTCGGCCAGCCACTTCTCCTGCGCGGCGGTCGGCTCGTCGATTGCCTCCAGCAGCTGGATCAGCATGTTGCGGAACGGCGCCTTCTGCCGCGGCGGAAGCGACAGCACCAGGTAGGACACGTGCAGCGCGTGTGAGACGTCTGCGAACATGGGCTTCGTCATTGGGTCACCTCCGGGACTTCGCGGCCGAACTTCAGCATCACGTAGCAGCGCATGGCGGCCACCAGCGGGCTCTCCTTGTCGTGCCCGAACGCTCGCTTGCCATCGGCGCCCGCGTGCCAAGAGCAAGCGGACCAAAACCCGGAAGGTCCCCACCCTGCATTGGGCCCGCCGTACCGATGCACGCTCTGGGTCGGCGGGCCAATCTGAAGGTCGTTGGCCTGAATGATCGGACCACCAGCAGCCCACTCGCTCGAGTAGCGCGGGCACTCTTTCACGCTGTAGCCCTTGCCCAGCTGCAGCCAGTAGCGGCCGGTGTCAGGATCTGGTCCGGTGTGGGCCGGCGCCAGCCGCTCACCTTCAGCGCGCGCCACCCAGTAGTCGAGCAACGCACCTCCCAGTTCGGATACTTTCATCTCACTTCTCCCCGTCATTGAAACTTTGGCAGCGCCGGCCGTGCTGGCGCCGCTTGCCGCCCGGCAGCAGCTTGGTGCAGACCGTGTGCGTGGTGCCCATCAGGCGCGCGGACTTCTCGTAGATGCAGCCCTTGCAGCTGCGGGCCTCGTTCTGCTCATAGACCACCGCCGGGTCGCGGTAGCAGTAGCTAGGCAGCACGGCCATGCGCATGCTCCTCAGATTTCGGCGTGGACAGCGCGGCCTGCACGCACCAGCCTCGGTTAAGGCGTTTGCGAATCACGTGCGTGGCAAGCCCCATCTCCCGCGACCATTCCGCAACGGTCTGGATTCGGCCGGCGAATTCCACCAGCCGGTTGGAACGCATGTTGTTCTGCTGCTGCAGCTTGGTCGCCCACCGACAGTTGCCGGGCTCGTAGTTGCCAGCGTTCTCCCGCCGATCAAGCGTCATGCCGGCTGGCGGATGGCCCATGTCGGCAAGGAAATTGTCGAACTCCATCCACCGACCGCAGACAGAGATGCCGCGACCACCATAGTCGGCGTATGACGAGTCGTTCGGGTTGAGGCATCGCGACTTCATTGCTGCCCACGACCGGTAGGCCCGGCTATCGCAGACCTTGGCTGCCGCTTTGTCTGCCGCGATGCAGCCACAGGACTTCACCACCCCGCCGGTGAGCTGCCAGGAAATACGAGCGATCTCGTTGCCGCAGTCGCAGCGACAGAGCCAGTGCGCGCGCGGCTTGTCGCCTTGCACCCGACAAAGTACGGTCAGTCGCCCGAAGCGCTGGCCTTCTAGGTTGAGAGCTCTCACCATTACCCGTGAACCCCGTCAAAACTTACGCCGAACTCGTTGGCCGCGTGTGCCTGCACCTTGGTCAGGAATTCGCTGAACTCACCCACCGAGAACTCAGACGTCGACTTGCGGCGCGTGAACAGCCGTCCATCGGGCAGCGCGATCTCGAACTTCGGCGCAAACAGGTCGGCGAAGTACTCGTGCCAGGTGTCGCGCTTGAACTGGCGCCCGTCGATCCATGCCTGCTCCTCGATGTCACGCAGCACCGGGCCGAAGTAGAAGGCGTTCTGCTCAGTGGTCCGCCGACGCTCCTCAGCCGTCACGATGATGCGCAGCGGCCGGCCCTTGTCCGCGCACGCCGCCGCATTGGCCTTGATGAAGGCCAGCACGGTCGGCCAGATGCCCGGCGACTTCAGGGTGAACTCGCGGTAGAGCGCTGCCATGGGTCAGTCCTCCCGCGCTTCGTCTGGGTCGCGCCATCCGGACATCACGCCGGCCTGGTACCGCGTATAGCCCTCTTCGATCATGTCGCGGTAGCGCGCATAGGTGTCATCGATGCCGGGGTACCAGCAGCCTTTGCACCAGCGCGAGCCGAAGACCTGCACATCTCGCCTGCACTTCAGGCAGGTGCCGTGTTCGTTTCCGCTCATACCAGCCTCGCCAGCCGTACGCCGCGGTTCCAGCGGCAGTTGTCAGCGCGGTGCCCGAAAGCGCCGCAGTAGCAGCAGTAGCCGTTCCAGTTCATAGCGATACCTCCGGTTCATTCATAAAGTGCTGGACCGCCGGCAGGCGGATGTCGGCATGGCCAATGCCCCAGACTTCCAACAGCGCCGTGAACGGGCCTTTCGACTTGCGCCGGCCGAGCATGGGGTTATGGTTCTGAGACTTGGGCTGGTAGGCCTCCATCCCGGCCATGTCCACGCAACGCCAGACGATGGCCACGCCGCTTTTCGGGCGCTGCTCTGTGGTCGAGGTCAGCAGGTTGCGTCGTTCCATTGGCCGGATCGCGCTTTGGACGCCCTGCCGTGTGAAGCCGTTGGCCTTGGCGAAGTCGGTGATGACAACCGTCTCGCCGCGCAGGAAGGCAGCCCGCAGCAGCCCGCCGACCGAAACTTGAGCAACGGCTTCCATCAGGCGGCCTCCCCGAACAGCCCACCCTGCGGCGATTCCGTCAGCAGCGGCGTGATGGTCACGATCAAACGGGCATCGCCGTCCGGCTCCGCGCGCTCGGCGGTGATGCGGCGCACCTGCCAGCCATCGTCCTGGATCACCACGCCCTTGAGCGCGTCGAGCAGCACCTTCTGCGCGTTGTCCAGGTCGATGCATTGCACGCCGTCGTCCCAGTGGAGCGGATCCTTGGCCATGCGCTTTTGCCAGTCCTGCGGGCGCTTCGGGTATAGCGTGTAGGCGATGGCCACGCGGCAGGCGAGCGGAGAACGCACGCCGGCGGCCTTGGCAAGCCAGCCGACCTCGGCCTTGTAGTCCTTGGCCTCTTGGCTGAGCGTCGTCACCGGGGCCTTGAAGCCCTTCGGCATGTAGGTGCGCCAGTAGCGATTGGCGCTCACGGGATATGGCAGGGTCAGAACGATTTTGCTCATGGCGTACCCGATGCTGCGTATGGAATCCGTTTGAAATCAGAGGTCAGCGGCGATGCCGCGCTTGCGGACCGCTGGGCCGGCCGACAGCATCGGCAACGGACCCGTCCACTCGTCGAACTTGGTCACGGCGCCGCGGTACAGCAGCGGCACATCACCGAGCGCTCCGTTGCGCTGCTTGCGGATCAGCACTTCGGCGAAGCCCTTCAGGTCGGTGTTGTTCGGCTCGTACATCTCCGGCCGGTGCACGAACATGACCACGTCGGCGTCCTGCTCGATGTCGCCGGAGTCACGCAGATCGGACAGAATCGGCTTCTTGTCCGGCCGGTCCTCGTTCTTGCGGCTGAGCTGCGCCAGCGCGACCACCGGGACGTTCAGTTCCTTGGCCAGCGCCTTCAGGCCACGCGAGTAGGCGCCGATCTGCTGGGTGCGCATCTTTTCCTCGCCGCCGGTCATCAGCCCGAGGTAGTCCACGATCAGCACGTCAAGACCGTACTTGCGCTGGTGGGCCTTGGCCTTCATGCGCACCTCGAGGAGGGTCAGCGCCGGCGAGTCGTCCACGGCGAAAGCCAGGTCCGCGACCTGCTGCACGGCGTACGTCAGGCGCGGCCAATCGGTGTCCTCCATGCGGTTCAGCAGCGACGACAGGCGGATGGTCCCGCGGCTGGCCGCCGCGCGCGCGACGATCTCCTGATCCGACATTTCCATCGACAGCAGCAGCACGCCGTAGGTGGTGGCCATGTTCAGCCCGATGTCGGTAGTCAGCGCGGTCTTGCCCATCGACGGGCGGCCGGCCACGATCACCAGGTTGCCGCGGCGCAGCCCGCCGTTCAGTGCCCGGTCCAGCGACGGAATGCCGGTTGGGATGGCCGTCTCTGTGGTGCCGTGGTAACGCTGGTCCACCGCCTCGACGAACTCGGTCATCAGCTCAGACAGGAACTTCGGCTCCCGGCGCACGCCGATCTGCGCCAGCCCGGACAGCAGCGCCTGCGCGCGGTCGAGAATCTCGGCGCCCTTCATCGGGCTGGGCGTCTCGACCATCTCCAGCACCTTGCGCGCCGCGGCGGCCGTCTCGCGCAGCATGGCGCGGTCGCGCACGATCTCGGCGTAGCGCGCGATGTTGGCAGCGCTCGGCGTGCGGTGTGCCAGCTCGGTCAGGTAGCCGAGACCGCCGACGCGCTCGGCCTTGCCCTGCGACTGCAGGACCTCGAACACGGTCACGACGTCGGCCGGACGATTGGCCACCACCAGGCGGTAAATCGCGCTGTAGACCTCGCGGTGGTCATCGCGGTAGAAGTGCACCGGCTCCAAGCCGTTGATGCGGTCGACGGCATTGTTGTCGAGCAGCAGACCGCCCAGCACTGCCTGCTCTGCCTCAACGCTGAACAGCGCGCGGGCCTGCGGGAAATCGTCGGGGGCGTTCATACCGAAGAGTCCGAGTAGGAGCGGGAGATTTCGCCCACTTCGCCGAAGACGTTCTTCACAACCTGGTTCTGCCAGAGCACGACTTTTGCCAGCAACGCTGCGTCAAGCGCTTCATCCTTGAGCCGGCCCATTACCGGAACGGACTCGTCGCCTCTCAGCGCGGGGATAAAATCCGAATCGGACAACCAAACAACGCGGCCTTCAAGCATGGACGATCTCCTTGGAAATTCGTGGGTGGTAGCACTCAGCGGCTACCAAACGCCATCCAGATTCGGCGTTAGCGTGGAGCCCGCCGCGGACATGGTTCGGCGCAATCTCGGTGCGCTTCGCGAATGTCGCGATCCGGGCGCGTACACCGTGGTCGGGCTGTTCGATAACGAATCTGACGCTCGCGAGTTCGGGCGTCTGGTCCAGAAGATGCGCAACGACAGAGCCGACATCCAGGACATGCTGACGCGGCCGCCAGAAGAGGACTGAGGCGTTCATGCCGCGGCCTCCTCGTTGTGGTACCGCTCCTCGCGGATCTTGGTGAAGTTCTCGGACTTGACGATCCAGTCGAGGCTGGCAAGGAAGGGCTTGCGACCTTCAGCGGTGCGTGCGCGACCGGTGAGGAACTTGGATTCGGACACGTAGCTGAAAAAGGTCCGCCAGTAGTCGAGGTTCTGGCGCTTTGGATCCTCGTTCCACCTGGCACGAAGAGCCTGCGCCCGCGCTGGAGTCCATTCGCGGATGCTGGGGCACATCGGCAGCAGCTCGTGGTAGAGCGCGATGATTTCCTGATGCGGGCATTCAGGACGAGTGGCCTTTCCCCCGCCCTCGCCCAGCACGAAGTCGGCAGCTGGAACGCTGTCGACGACTACCCCGTTAGGGGTAGTTTCTTTTTCCTGCTCCTGCTCCTGCTCCTGCTCCTGCTCTTGGCTTCGAAGGGGCTTCGAAGGGGCTTCCGAGGGGCTATCCAATTCCGGCTCGTCGGCCAGGTGGTATGCGCGCTGATAGCGGGCGTGAAACCCTTGTCGCAGAAGGCTTTGCGGGAGCTTATCGAACTCGGCGCGGACCCCAGCAACGCGGTTGTCCGTAGCCTTCAGCTTGTCGCCAATTTGAAAGCGGGCCATCTCACACACCCAGACGGTCTCGGAAGCCTCGTCGTAGGCACAAAAGCCAGCTTCACAGAGCCTTTGAAGCCCCTTCGAAGCCCCTTCGAAGGGCATACCGGTTTCATGCGCGATGTAGAGAATCGGACAATGGAACACGCCAATCATGTTGGCGTGCGGACTGGTCATCAAATACAAGGCGACCAGCTGCGCTTCTGAATCGCCGCGCAGGCTCTTGCCTGTCTTGCCGATCCAGAACTGCGGGCTGACCTTTGCGTAGTCACGCATGCTGCTACCTTCCCCCGGCCGTCTTGCCGCACTGCATCTCGGCAAGCAACCGCTTAATTTGTGAGCACAGGGCCATGCGGACCTCGCGGGTCTCGGCTACGGTGATCCTGTGCAGTAACTCGTTGATCTGTTCCATCAGGGTCATGCGGCACGTCCCAACAGCTTCGCCCGCAGCGCCGCGGCCTTCTGCTCTGCCTCGTGCAGCTCGCGCAAGTCCTCGCAGAACATCAGGTCGCGCTGGTGCGCAATCCACTGGGTCAGCAACGTATGGCCGACCAGGCATTCGAAGCGGGCAATCGCGGTGATCGGCAGGTGCCAGACCTTGCCGGCGCCGTCGCGACCGTTCTTGATCTTGGAGAACTGCGACGGCGACAGGCCCAAGTAGCCCGCGTATGTCTTCTCCATGAACTTGAAGCGGCTCAGTTCGATGGCCTTGCGGATCAGGCCAGCCTCGTCGGCAATCGCGGCGACGATCTCGTTTTCGATGGCACGGGGCTTCTCCATCAGGCACATCAGGGGCAGTTCTTCCTGAGTGGCAACACTTGACACTGGAAATGACACTTAGGTCTCCCGTAAAAAAGAAGGCATCAGAGCGATGCCGCTAAACTGCCCACTACCCGCGCCATGGACCGAGACCACCATGCCCAAAGCCAAAAAGATCGAGATTCCGCACTGCGCTACCTGCGGCAATCAGACGGACGTCGCCGCCGATGCCAAGACGTGCCACTTGTGCGGCGGCCCGGTGATCGTTGCGGACCCATGGGTCACCGAGTTCCGGAAGCAGCTGCGCGGCGTACGCGCGGCCGTCCAGGTCGCGAAGGAGGACATCAACGATCCCCCTCCGAAGTAGTAGGGCGAGGGTTCCGCCCGTCCGTAGAATCGGAAGCTCTCACACACCCGATTCCGTCAACGGAGGAACCCTCATGGACTGGTGGAACAGGTTCGCGCTCTGGCTTTGGCGGGATCGATACGACTACGATCCGACCATCGGCGCACCAGGTAAGGATCACAACGTTTCCCTCTGGACCCGTTGGCGCCCTGCTCGCGAACGCCTGTTCGGCGCGCTCTTTGAGCGCCAGCTGTGGCTGGCCTTCATCGCTGGTGGATTCACCATTGGCGCCGCCTTCATTCCGTACTACCTGGAGGCCGGAAAATCCGACCAGAAGGTGCAGCCGAACGCCGGGGAATTGCTTCTGCGATGCATTCAGGAACCCGACCATGTCCTCCGATGCCGGCCAGTCGCGGACGGAGAGAATCAAGTCGTCGCCGGGCCGAACAGCGTCCGCCTGGATGACAAGCGGCCGGCGAAACCATGAACGGATTCGGCTCAGCATCTCGGTCTCCTCAGGCGGCCTTGCTTTTAGCTCTGCCAACAGGCGGCTGGACGTCGTCGGTGGCCTCAATCTCTCTAACCACCTTCCGGCGCTGCTTCGAAAGTTCTGGCCAAATCAGTGGCCAGTCATCTGGATAGATGTCTTTCCGCGAGCAAATGCCGCCGCTGAACTGCTCGATAACGACGGCTCGTGCCGGGGAAATCGGGCTCTCACCGCTCGCCATTTGCGAGAGGTAGGATTTGGATACCCCGAGCGAAGCAGCCAACCTGGTGGCTGTGCCTCGCTCCGACGTGGCGATGTAAGTTTTCAGGTCCATGACAAGAAGTTTAGTTGTCACTAAACCATACGTCAAGTGAACGCTAATTTAACTTTCTCTAAACTTTGTTGATGGACATCCAAGACATCAGGCGAGCCCGCCTACGCCTCTGGCTAGAGGGCAGGACCGCGCCAACAAAGGAAAAGAGCTACTTCTCGCAGTTGGCGAGCGGCACAGCTTCGTTTGGCGAACGTGCTGCAAGGCGCATAGAACGCGACTACGGTATGGGCGAGGGATACTTGGACCAACCTCTCCCATCGCCTGCTGTCAAGCCGGAGGCGCCGGACACCCAGGCCGACACTGCGAGCAACAAAAGTACTGAAGCGTCCGCTTACAATATTCCTCAATCTGGCGCAGACCCGATTCCAATGGGACACCACGTGGGTGGGTCGAAAAATTTCCGCCGCGTCTACGTTATCGGGACGTACGCGCAAGGCGGGCTACCAGAAAGACTTTGGTCGGATGGGGATCACTTGGCAGGCGTAACTGACGAATATGCAGAGGTCGCAACAATCGACCCGCACGCATATATTTGCCCCGTGGTGGGCGATTCGATGTACCCCAGGTTCATGCCTGGCGAGTATGTGCTTGTGGAGCCCGGAACGGAGCCACAGATTGAAGGGACAGTCCTCATCCGCCTTACGAGCGGGAAGACGATGCTAAAGCGCCTGCTGTCGCACCGCGACGGCCATGTGCGGCTTGGCTCCTGGAACGATCCCATCATCCATACCTTCCGAGACGACGAAGTCACGTGGATGCACTACGTTGCTCACTCCGTGCCACCGGAAAAGATCAAAAGGCGATTCTGAGAAAAATCAATCTCATGGGGAGGGGGCGTGTCATGAAGTCATTACTTGCTGCCGCAGCACTGCTGGCTGGATGTTCTACATACGCGGTTCCCAGGTACAGCGCAAACGCCGAGACTGTGGACCGGCTCCGTACCAACGCGCCTGCGGCGGCAAAGGTCGGCGCATTCACGACCACCGGCGAGAGCCGGAGCGAGATCACGTGTCGAGGTGTTGGGCCGATTAAGACCACCGATGGAGAATCGTTTGCGGACTACGCCAAGAAAGCCCTTGCGTCGGAGCTGAGGCTTGCAGGCCTCTATTCCGACCAGGCGCCTGTCACCCTTACGGGAAACGTGGATCGCCTGGACTTCTCGTCTACGGAAGGACGCTGGGACATTGCCATGACGATTGCCTCGAACAATGGCGCCAAAGTCTCGAAATCAGTTGCCTACCAGTACCCAACCAACTTCGTGGGCGAAATCGCGTGCAACGCGACAGCACAGGCTTTTGTGCCAGCGATGCAAGACCTGATCTCCGCCGTGGTCGCGGACAGTTCCTTTCCCCTACTGCTGAAGCCAGCGCCGTAGTCGCATCCCTGATCAACCGAGCGGCCCGCCCTCTGTGGCGGGTTTTTTGTTGTACTTGCGCTACGACACACTAAACCGAGGCGCAATTTTTTCGCCGATTGGTTTAGTTTTTACTTTACAGCGAGTTTAGTCATAACTACACTTCAGTCCATCAGCACCACACCCGGTGCCTCACCGATGGAGCCATCGATGCCAAGCCCCGCCACCTACGCCAAGATCTTCCGCCGCCCCGTGGTGCGCGCAGATCAAGAGCGCGCAGTAGTCCTAGCCGACGGCCTGTACTGGGCCGTCATCGGCGAATTCACCACCCCCGCCCCGGGCCGCACGCCGGCCTTCATTGCCCACGACATCCGCCAGCTGATGGTCGACGGCAGCGAGACGGCCGACATGATCGACAACCTCGCGCCGGCCTACGTGCAGCACCTGGAAGCGCTGGCCGCTGATGAGCTGGTTCGTTCGCGGAGGTACGCAGCATGACCGCCGCCGTGATCGCCGAACTGTCGTACGGCACCGCTGCCGAGAAGGCGTTCCTCGAGCGCCTGGCCGGCGGCAAGGCCGCAACCATGCTGCTGCGCAACTACATCGACTCGGCTGAGAAGCGCGTCGCCTGGGGCTCGATCGACAAGACAGAGGTGCTGCTCTACGCCGAGCTGCTGCTGCAGGAAGTGCAGGCCGAGGAAGCCGAAGAAGTCCAACAGGTTTGGAGGGCGGCATGACCACCGACCAAGCCGTTGCCCGTCAGGCGGCGCGCGACAGTCTCGTCGCTGAACTGACCCAAGCGCTGCAGGCCATCGTCGACGAATGCTCGTTCGGCCATCGCCCGTACTCGAACGACAGCTTCCTGCCCGAGTTCCTGCTGGAGCAGGCGCGCGCGGCAATAGCTAAGGCCACCGGAGAGCAGTCGTGAGGTTCTTCCTTGCCATCTTCTTCTGGTTCGCGATTGCCATTGCCGCAATCGCCTTGGTTGGCGCGTACACCGCGCTGACGATGGATGCACCGATGTCCTACCCCGCGAGGACGGTATGACGTACGACCCCTCATCCAACGACCTGCTCCGCGCCGCGCGTGAGCCGTCACTGGCCCAGCTCGTCGCCGCGGCCGTCGCCGGCGGCATCGCCATCGGCTGCACCTGGTACCTCGCCGTCGCAATCCGCGCCGGCGCTCTGTAACCACTCTTCTCTCCTTGGAGACCCCCATGGAAGCCACCGCGCCCGTGATCGCCCTGCAGGCGGTCGAGTCTTCGAAGATCCACAGCATCGGCCACGACGCCGAGAGCAACACGCTGGCCATCCGCTTCAAGAGCAAGGACGGCGCACCGACGTCGCTCTACCACTACGCGAACGTCAGCGCTGACGACTTCGCGGCCCTGACCTGCGCCGAGTCGATCGGCTCGCATTTCCACAAGCACATCAAGCCGCACGCCGACAAGTACCCGTACGTGAAGGTCGAAGCCGCGCCCGCCGCCTGAATCCCACCATCACCAGGAGATCCGCATCATGAGCACAGCCGTCGCCGAGCGCCCGGCCGCCGCCCCGAAACAGACCCTCGTCGCCAAGTTCGCGGCGAAATACAGCATCGAGGCTGACAAGCTGCTGAACACCCTGAAGGCCACAGCCTTCCGCCAGAACGGCAATCAGGACATCAGCAATGAGCAGATGGCCGCGCTGCTGATCGTTGCCGATCAGTACGGACTGAATCCTTTCACGAAAGAAATCTATGCCTTCCCGGATAAGGGCGGCATCGTGCCGGTGGTCGGCGTCGACGGCTGGTCGCGCATCATCAACGAGCACCCGCAGTCCGATGGCTTCGAGTTCGTCGAGTCGGAAGAGACCATCACGTTCGAAGGCAAGACGGTTCCTGTCTGGATGGAGGTGCACATCTACCGCAAGGACCGCGCGCGGCCGATCAAGGTGCGCGAGCGCTTCGCCGAGGTGGTGCGCGCCGGCATGCAGCCGTGGAAGAGCCACCCGTCGCGGATGATGCGGCACAAGACCCTGATCCAGGGCGCGCGCCTCGCCTATGGCTTTGCCGGCATCTACGACGAAGACGAAGCCCAGCGCATCGTCGAGCGCGATATGGGCGCCGCGGAGGTGTCGCGCCCCACCGCTGGCCAGGTGGTCGCCATGCCGCAGGCCAAGCCCAAGACGAAGCAGATCGAACAGCAGGAAGCCACGACGCTGCAGCAGCCCGCTCGCACCCAAGAGCAGGCCGAACCGGTCGAGCGCGCCGCCACCGAGCAGCAGCCGCGGCGCGCCCAGCAGTCGCGCGAGTTCGAAGACGTCGAAGCAAGCGACCTGGCCACCGACGGCGAGAAGCAGTGGGTGCGCAACAAACTCGGAAGCGCTGACATCGCGATCGCAGATGCCCTGCAGGCAATCGGCCTGTCGACGCCCGAATCTCTTGACGGTCTCACCCGTGACGGCTTCGTGGCGCTGCAGGACTACATCAAGGAGAACTGCTGATGTCCGCCCTGCTCTTCGACGAGGCGTCGCATACCTACACCGTCGACGGTGAGCGCATCCCCAGCGTGACGCAGATCCTCGCGCCGCTGAACGACCTGTCGTTCATCAAGCCCGACGTGCTGGCATACAAGCGCCAGCTCGGCACAGCCGTGCACAAGGCGACTGAACTGTACGACCAGGGCGAACTGGACGAGTCGACGGTACCGGAGGTGGTGCAGCCCTACCTGGACGCGTGGATCCGTCTGCGTGCCGAACTGCCCTTCGAGATCCTGGGCATGGAGGAGCGCGTCTACCACCCGGCGCACCGCTACGCCGGCACCTATGACCGCCTCGTGCTGCTCGACGGCAAGCGGTGCGTCTGGGATCTGAAGACGGGCGGCATGTTCCCGAGCTACGGCCCGCAGACCGCCGCCTACAAGAACGCCGTCGAGAAGGTCAGCGGCAAGCGGGTTGAGGGCCGCTACACCGTCGAGCTGCGCGACGACGGCACCTACCGCCTGCACGAGATGACCGATCCGGACGACTGGCCGACTTTCCTCGGCTGCCTCGCCCTGCACCGATTCAAGACCAAGCACGCCGCCTGATCGCGGCGGCCCTACCCGAGATCCTGATCATGACCGACACCACCAATACCCAGGGCACCGTCGCCTACGACGCCAGCGCGGCCCTCGTGCTGACCGGCAAGGCCCAGAAGCTGCTGGCCAGCGCGCAGTCCTTCACCATCGACAGCCCGACCATGTACGAGCTGGCCGCCGACGATCTGCGCACCGTCAAGGCGCTGTCCAAGGACGTCGAGGAGAAGCGCACGGCCATCACCGGGCCGCTCAACCAAGCCGTCAAGGCGGTGAACGACCTGTTCCGCGCGCCAAAGGAATTCCTCCAGTCGGCGGAGACCGCGCTCAAAGGCGCCATGCTGGCCTACGACCGCGAGCAGCAGCGCAAGGCCGAGGAAGCCCGCCGCGAAGCTGAACGCCTGGCGCGCGAAGAGCGCGAGCGCATCGAAGCCGAGGCGCGCGAGACTGCACGCAAGGCGAAGGAAGAAGCCGACCGCATCGCAAAGGAAGCGATCGCTGCTGCCGCGGCAGGCGACCAGGGCAAGGCCGAGGAACTGAACCAGCAGGCAGCGCAGACGGCCGCCGCCGGCGCCGCCGAGGCCGAGGCAATCGCCAATACCGCTGACATGGTCGTCGCGGCGCCCGTGCCGGTCGTAACCGCGGCGCCGAAGGTCGCCGGCTTGTCCACGCGCCAGAACTGGAAGGCTCGCCTGACCGACAAGATGGCCTTGATCCGCTTCATCGCCGACCACCCCGAGCACCAGCACCTGCTCGACGTCAACCAGTCGGCCCTGAACCAGCTGGCCAAGGCCCAGAAGGATGCCATGCGCCTGCCCGGCGTCGAGGCCTATCCCGACGCTGTCATGTCGGCCCGCGCGGCCTGATCCATTCCTCAACCACGGGAGCCACACCCATGCTCGAAATCGAAACCGACAACACGCTCAGGGACATCCCGGGATATGAAGGCCGTTATGCCGTCACGGCGAACGGCCGCGTGTGGTCGCATCCGAAATCGATGCGCGGTAGCCACGGCTCCTCCAGATCACGGGCTGGATCGTGGATGCGAGTGCACCTCTCCAGCACTGGCTACCTCACGGTTCGCCTCTACGTGTCGGCAGGCCAATCCAAGATGTTTGGCGTCCACCGTCTCGTCGCACTGGCATGGGTGCCAAACGACGATCCGGTGGTCAAGCCTCACGTGAACCACATCAACGGCATCAAGACGGACCCAGCGGCCAGCAACCTCGAATGGTGCAGCGTCGCCGAGAACAACCGGCACGCGTATGCAACTGGCTTGCGACGCACAAGCGAGAAGGAGAAGGCCAACGCGTCGCAAATGGGCAGGGCCTGCCGGAAGCTGACTACGGCCCAGGTTGATCAGATCCGGAAAGGCCGCAGCGCCGGCGTACCGGTCATCGATCTGGCTTCCGCATATGGCGTCTCGCGCCAAGCCATCTCAGCGATCTGCAACGGTCGCACTTACCTCACCCCGTAAGGAGTACCCATGCTTGAACTCGAACAAGAGCTTGTGAAGGTCTTGCACATCAACACACGCAGCGAAAAGCATGGCGATGACCATGTCTTAGGCGTGGACCTGAAGCTGCAGGCCCGCCTGTCGAACGATGTGCTGTCGCAGTTCTCTCCGACGCTGAAGTCGAGCTTCTATCACAAGGACGAGTCGGTGCAGGGCGACCTGGTGACCGATGTCGGCTATCTGCCGAACCTGAAGAACCCGAAGCTGGGCGTGGTGAAGTGGGACGGCGACTGGGAGCACCAAGTGCTGACCATCCACAACGGCGTCAAGGCAGAGTTCGACATCGTGCTGGACGAGTCGAAGGTCAACAAGGTGGCCTTCGACTTCCAAGAAGGCGGCACCGTCTTCGTCAACTTCCGCGTGCAGGCGCACCCCGACGAGACCACCACCGCGAAGCTGCTGTCGCTGCTCGGCCAGGAAGTGCACATGAGCCTGCACTTCGACGAACCGGCGCAGCTGAAGGAAGCGGCATAACGATCAACGGGGGAAAGCGGATTCCGCGTAGCGCGCACGCACCTGGCGAGTATCAGGGACGCGGTGCAGCAAGTACCCCACCCTTCAACGGGCGGACGGCGGCGGGACAACGCCGAGTCCCGATAAACAGCGTGCGACACCTTCTCCTATTCGGGTAGTCGCCGGCCCGCCCACCCAACATTGCAGACGAGACATGGAAGACATCACGAAGGCCATGCCGATCGAGAAGGTCGGCTTCGTCGGCCAGTGCCAGAGCCACCCGAGCGGCTACGAGCACCAGGCGACCAGCAGGTATTCGTATCACAAGCCGTCGACGAAACGCATCGCCGAGATCGCCATGCAGGCGCTTGAGGCCGCGCGCGCCAAGGATGTCGAGGCACATGAGCGGAACATTCCCGCCCTCGCCCACAACCTCGCGCTGCGAGAGCGTATCGTCGGCATGATGAAGGCCGCCGGCATCCCGGATAGCTGGTCCGAACGTGACACCTCCTCGCGCGCACGGTATCCGAAAAACAAGACGGTAGCCGCCGGCTACTTAGGCGACCTAGCCAAGCATGTGGTGATCGCCGATGGCTTCGCCTACGCCACCTCGACATACGAGTCTCTGAAGACTCGGTATCAAGCCTACGCCGAAGAGGCTGGCAAGGAAGCCGAGCGCTTAGAGCGGGAGCGCGCCGCCGAAGCGGACCGTCAGAAGGAGGAGCGCCGGAAGAACCTGGCGCTCGCCTCCGTCATTCTGCGCTACGGGCTGGCCGAAGATGCCGACTGGCCGGAAATCCTCGAGCAGCTCTGCGCCAAGGACCAACGCCTCGACCTGGCAGTCGCGATGCAGCAGACGCGCGCGGACTGGAGCGAAGGCCCGGACCGCGTGAGCAACGCCCTGGACCGGTTCGTCATCGAGACAACCGAGGACAAGGACATCGCAAACGATGTGCTGCGGTGCCTTGATGGCTTCGACGACGGCCGCGTCTTCCGCGATACCACGTGGAACTACGACCGCCTGTTCGCTTCCGTGTCCGATCAACAGCTGGCCGCCGATGTGCAGACGGCCCTCACCCACACGAGCCGCTGACCATGTCCTGGCCCATCGGAACCACCGTCAGCATGGCCACGCGCCGGCTGAACGACGACGTCGTCGACCTGGCGCGTGACTCCACTTCACCAAAGCGTGAGAACGCCGAGCTGCGCCAGCAACTGATGACCACTCAGCGCGCCGCCGAGCACGCTGAGGAAGCGCTGGCCATCAGCCGGCAGTCGCACGCCGTCATGACGCTGCAGATAGCGCAGCTGGAGAAGCTGGCGCACGAGCTGCTCCGCGGTGCCGACCAGCAGCCGCACTGGCCGCTGGCGCGCTGGGTGAAGTTCGGGCCGATGGCCTCCCTCCTCGCATCGATCAAGGATCAATGAAATGAGCGAATCCACTACGCCGGCCCAGTGCCGGGACGAAGACTGGAGCCTTGCGCGCGACTGCGGCCTAATGGCGGCGGCTCCGGGCACCAACGCATGGGATGCGGCTCTTGCACGCTTTGCTGACGGCATCCGCGCCGCGGGCGACTCGCCAGCCGAGATCCTGGCCGCGCGCCTGATCGACGCATGGTGCGCTGCGCACGACGGTCAGATCCCGTGGGCGAAGGCAGTGGAGATCACCGCCGCCACGACAAAGATGTCGGAGGACTGGCGTGAAAAGTTGCTCGGTCTGGACGAAGCCCGCGCCCTGCTCGCCGCATCGCCTTTTGACCAGATTGGGGATGCGACGGCAGCCGCGCGCGACGTGTTGGCCGAGCGCCGCCGCCAGGTGGAAGCTGAGGGCTGGACGCCGGAGCATGACGACGAGCACAGCACGGGCGAGATGGCAGTTGCGGCCGCCTGCTACTTGCTCGCCGATACGGTGAACTATCCGCCGGCGGAGTGCCCGGATATGTGGCCGTGGGCACCAGATTGGTGGAAGCCACGCGACGACCGCCGCAACCTTGTCCGCGCCGGGGCGCTGATCCTCGCCGAGATCGAACGTCTGGACCGCGCCGCCATGAGCCCCAGCAAAGAGGGCCTGGGATGAACCATCACCTAAACAAGCCGCTGGCGCGGGCTTGCACCGGTCTATGCATCTCTGGCTTCCGTGTAGCGCAATCTGACTCCATCGGCATCGTCGCGAATGTCGCGAACGATCTCCAACGCCTCAGCATAGATGTCGGCAAAAAAAGCCGACTTGTATTCGGCCCCCTGAACACTATCGTGGTCGCCGATTGCCTGACGGAGCTTTTCGCGAAGCAGTTTGAAGTTCCTGCGGATCGAAATAAACCGGTGCGCTGCCATGGCGTATGGCAATTCATGCAACGGAATAGAGGAAAGCGAGCTGTCCAAATCCGAAAAATCGGATTCGCGATATTTGTCTTTGAACAGCCAATCTGGGTTGTATGTCAGCGGCTCATCGAAGTCGAGGTCAACATAGACGCGGTTCGCCAGATCCTCGATGGCGGAAACAATGGCCAGCGCGCCATGCCACTTTTCGTCCGTCAGCTTCTTCTGCTGACTCTCTGCCAGTTCGCGGGCATGGCCAGCTTGCCATGTTCCGATCCAGATCGCCACAAAGATGGCGGCGATGGAGCCGATAGCTTGCAGCCAGCTCGCCATAAGAGTCGGGTCATAGCAGCGCGTCCCTGCGGACGTCGCGCCGAACACGGAAATCACGATGACGGTAGCTATCCCGCCCAACACTCCGAGCACCAGCTTGCGATTCTTCATGACCTTTCTCCGCATTTTTTCGAGGCATCCTAGCATGAGAGCGATCGACCTCTTTGCCGGAGCCGGCGGCTTCTCAACGGGCGCGCAGATGGCGGGCTGCGAAGTCGTGTGGGCAGCCAACCACTGGCCGGTGGCAGTGGAAGTCCATGAAGCAAACCATCCGCAGACGGTGCACGTCTGTCAGGACCTGCATCAAGCCGACTGGTCCCGCGTGCCGGCGCACGACATCCTGCTGGCGTCGCCCTGCTGTCAAGGCCATAGCAAGGCCCGCGGTAAGGTGGCAAACAACCCGCAGCACGACGCCAGCCGGTCGACGGCTTGGGCCGTAGTATCCGCGCTGGAATATCACCGGCCGGCCTTCGGCGTGGTCGAGAACGTGCCCGAGTTTGTGCAGTGGTCACTCTATCCCGCGTGGCGGCTGGCCCTGCAGGCGCTCGGCTACCAAGTCGCGCCGCACCTCGTCGACGCGGCCGATCACGGCGTGCCTCAGCACCGTGAGCGGCTGTATCTGGTCCTGAGCAAGAGCGAGCGCCCGATGATGCTGCAACTGCCGCAGCGCACGCACGTGCCGGCGGCAGCCATCATCGACTTCTCGGCCGGCAGCTGGTCGCCCATCGAGAAGCCAGGACGTGCCGCGGCTACGCTGCAGCGCATCGCCAATGGCCGGCGCGTGCACGGCGGACGCTTCCTGACCGCCTACTACGGCAACGAGGCCGGCGGCCGATCACTGGCGCGGCCTTTGGGCACTGTCACCACCCGCGACCGGTATGCGGTGATCGACGGCGACCGGATGCGGATGCTGCGTGCGGACGAATACCGCGCGGCCATGGGGTTCCCGGAAGCCTACCGCCTGCCGGAGCAGCACCGAACCGCCGTGCACCTGCTGGGCAATGCCGTCTGCCCGCCGGTGGCGCGCGACATCATCACGGCAATTCAGGAGGCCGCATGAACCATCACCGCCGCGAATGGGCTACGTCGTCTACAGCCAGCGCTGTCGTTGCCGGTCAACGATCAATCCGGATGCCGATACTTCGTCAGACAGTCTTCAAGCACTCTGAGTTGGCCCACGATGTATGTGTGTGCAAGGAGTACCTGCTTCTCTTCCACATCGGATGGGCGCTTCACTTCGCTCATTGTCTTTACCCACGCAGCAACTGCCTTGCTGGCGTGCATAAACCCATCCCGAAACCGCTGAGCGGCGCCAACGCTTCGCGCGTTGGGAAGCTCGTGAATGGGGAAGGCATCCAAGGCCGACGAAAGTCCTTCGAACGTCCTAGGTTCATAGGATACGAACGCATAGTTCATAAGAGCATTGGCCTCTTCCATCACCTCAAGGGGTGGCCGTTCCTCGTCCCCATCATCGGCAAGCCTCTTAGCCAGCTCCCGAACTTCTGCACAAGCCACCTCGCAAACGGCGATGAAATTTTCAAGACGGTGCGCGTTTGCATTCATCGCCGCCACGTCTTGAAGCGCTCTCTGAGCACTCATCTGCTCACTCGCAAACTTCCCTGCCCAAGCAATGGCAGCGATTGCGCCCACCGCCTGAACCCAACTGGCCATCAAGCCGGCGTCATAGCACTTCGTTCCCAGCGATGTTGCACCGGCCAGAGCGATTGCGAACAAAGCGACAAGACTAATCACCCAGCCAAGAAGAATTCGTGCACCGCGCACTCTGGCCCCCATTGTCATTTTTTGTGAGGGAAGGATCCTAGCATGACCACATTGAAGCGCCTCACCGCGGCCGAAGCCCGCGACATCGCCGGACCGACCCCCGCTGAGCGCGTCGATGCCGCCCTGGATCAGATCCGTGCAGCCGCCGAAAACAAGAAGCGCTCGGTGTCGCTCCACGACGACTTCTGGGTCAACGGTGGCTACGGCAGCGACCGCTCGACCTCGCTGGCCAAGCAATACGACGAAGCCGTGCGCCAGCTGAAGGAGCTTGGCTACAAGGTGCGGTTCTTTTACGAGGAACGGCAGTTCGTGGACATGTACACCATCGTGGAGTGGTAGCCGGCCATGCTCCCTGCACAATCACTCTCCTTCGGCGCCCGGGAGATCATCTTCAAAGATCTCCGGGTAGTCCTCGCGCCTGGCCTCGCCTCTCGCAACCATCTGCCGCACGTAGTCGATGGCTTCGTCCATCTCTTCTTGGAGGGTTGGCATTCCCTTCGCCTTCCGTATGGCGTCGAAGGTCCCCATCTTGCTGCGCAGGTCTGCCGCCAGCGCCGATATCGCGACGGCAGCCCCGGTGCCCAGCTCGTCCGCGAGCTTCTTGTCGAAAAATTTGGTCATGGCTCCCATATCGGCAGCCGACCGCACACTTTGAGCGTGATCCGATGAAAGAACTCTTCTGCGGCGCCATGGTGCGCGCCATCCTGGACGGCCGGAAGACGCAGACGCGGCGGGTAGCCAAGCCGGTCAAACACCCTGACCTTGGCAACATCTACGCGCCCGGCGCATTTGTGCTGGAGAACGAGCCGAAGCACGCCATTGAGCGGGCCTGCCCATATGGACAGCCAGGCAACCGCCTCTGGGTGCGCGAGACTTGGGCGCAGCCGGTGCCGCTGGACCCGGGCCCCACGGTCTACCGCGCCGATTACCCGGCGTGCGTGCCGCCCGGATACGAGAACATCCCCACGGCTGACGAAATCACCTGGAAGCCGAGCATCCACATGCCGCGCTCGGCGTGCCGGCTGCTGCTGGAGATCACCGGCGTGCGCGCCGAACGGCTACAGGACTGCAGCGAGGCCGACGCGATCGCCGAAGGCATCAAGGGTCGCCCGAGCGCAGACGGCGAATGGGCGCACTACGCCGACACCGGCCTGAGCACCGACGCTATCGGCAGCTACCGGTCATTGTGGGAACTCATCAACGGCCCTGCGTCGTGGGCAGCCAACCCATGGGTGGGGGGTGGTGGAATTCAGGAGAGATCCGACATGCTAGGGATTCGGCTTAGCGTTCCAAGTGTCGATCTTGGTCTTGATGAGCTTCTGAGCCGCGGCCGCAGCGGCGTGGACGTCCGCATATCCGTCAGTCAGCCAGATGATTTGCACTGGAGGCAACGGCTCCCCGTTTGCGTCTGCCTTTCCGTACCGTATGAAAGCGCGGGCCGACTTCCTTTCGCTTTCAGCAGCCGGCGCGTCGGGCACTTCAGGCTCGACTTGCTGCACGCCAATTTGTATGGCGTAGCCGCCATACACGGTGTACTTACCATTGGACATTGCGCTCTCCCGAGTGGCAGGAGGAAATCCTAGCATGAAGCGCCTCACCACCCAGACCCTGGACGCCGAGGGCGGCTGCATCCTCTCGGACTGCGAGCAGTACCGGTACCGCCTCTGGCGCACGTGGGACAGCGCCCGGCCGGCGCTCGGGTTCATCATGCTCAACCCGTCGACCGCCGACCATCAGGTCAACGACCCGACCATCACCAGGTGCCTGCAGCGCGCGCTGGCCAGCGGGAAGTTCGGAGGGCTGGAGGTGGTGAACCTTTTTCCGCTCCGGTCGACCGATCCGGACGGGTTGCTGACCCATCCTGCCCCGCTTGGGGACCGGCCGGATCGCAACGATGGCCCCGTCATGGACGCGATTGACAGCTGCTCGATGGTGATCTGCGCCTGGGGCGCGCACAAGGCAGCGCCGGCACGCGCAGCGGAAGTGTTGCGAATCGTCCGCATGTGCGGCCGCGCGAGGCTGCTCTACCACCTTGGCCTGAACCGAGACGGCAGCCCGAAGCATCCGCTCTACATTGCCGCCAAGACGCGGCCGGAACCCTTCACAGCCGATAGCCTGTAATCTCGAAATACAACGTATAGCCTGTTAATGCAGCAGCAAGCACAACGAATCATCGAAACAACCCGGCGGCATTGGGAGCGGCAAATGGACAACAGACTCATGAGCGAGCAGGACCTGCAGGACGTCACCGGCCTAAAGCGCCGCAGCCTGCAGGTGCAGTGGTTCCAGCGGCACTTTGGCGTCACGCCCGTCCAGCGTGCCGATGGCCGGGTCATCATGACCTGGTCGGCCTTCGAAGGGCTTCAGGCCAAGCGCGCCGGCGTTCTGCCAGGCGCAAGCGCGCCTGCCCGCACTCCCCTCATCCCGATCCGGAAGGCAGCATGAACGCACGGCGCCGCACGAAGGCTGACGGACTGCCGAGCCGGGTCTATGTCCGCTACGGCAGCTACTTCTGGGTTCGGAACACCGACGAAAAGTGGATCAAGCTTTGCCGGGTGGATGAGGGCGAGACGCGCATGTTCGAGCGCCTGGCCGAGGAGAAGCGCAAGACCGAGATCGACGGCGACGAAGGCAGCATGTCGCGGCTGGTCGCCATCTACATGGAGCAGCACGCCAAGCACTACGCAGAGTCCTTCCGGGACGAATGGTGCCGCCGCGGCGAGGACGTCCGCAAAGCCTTCAAGCGGCACGGCATCGAGGAGGTCGACCCCGGCGCGGTGCAGGATTTCCTGCTTGGCAACTGGCCGGACAAGCTGCCGACTCAAACAGCCATGAAGGGCTGGCTGTCCAAGTTCTTCGCCTGGGCGGTGTTGCGCCGGCATGTGACCCTGAATCCCTGCCGCGAGGTCGCCCTGAAGAAGCCGAAGACGCGGAAGGTCTACATCCCGCACGGCCATTTCCTTGCCATCCGTGCCGCCCTGGCAGCCTACAAGTACAAGAAATCGGTCGGCGGGAAGGTGCAGGAGGTCACGGCGAAGGTACCGACCGGCCCGGAGATGCAAGTCTTCGTCGACCTGTGCTACCTCACGTGCCAGCGATCCACGGACATCCGCGAGCTGCGCTGGTCGCAGGTCGACCGCCAGGCCGGCGTGATCCACTTCGTGCCGAGCAAGACGGCGGACAGCAGCGGCGAGGCGGTTGACTGGCCGATCACGCCGGAGATTGAGGAGGTATTGCGCCGTGCCAAGGAGCTGCGCCGGAACATCAAGGTCCAGGCGCTGGCTGATGACTATGTGCTGGTCGACCGCAGTGGAAAGCCGAAGACCGCGGCGGCATGCCGGGACGCATGGCGGGACGCGCTGGTGCGCGCGAAGCTGGAAGGCAAGGACTACACCGTGAAGGACATCCGGGCCAAGGCGCTCACGGACGCGAAGAAGGCGGGGTATGACATCGAGGCCCTGCAGGTGGCCGGCGCACACACTGATCGCGCGACCACCGAGGGCTATATCAAGCAGCGAGAGGTGCCGGTTTCAGTCGTCCGGCTGCAACTGCCCGGCTAAGAAGATATGTCACTGCCCGATGCGTCGAGCATTGCGTCTTTCAGCTGCCAACCTCAGTCGCTCCGGCTCAGTGTAAAGGCGTTCCAAGAGAATAAATGCAAAGTCCTCAATGTCCGAAGCATCATCGGCGGATAGCGTGCCAGCGTGAGCGCCGTCGTTCCCGTCATCCCTGATGCAAGTGGAAAGCTCGCGAAACGCCTCAGGTAGTCGACCGGTATCAAACAACCATCCAAGGCGCGGGCCGAGATCTCTTCTAGTTCGGTGATTTAGCCCTACGATATGCTCCACCGGCAGCAAGGTGCGGGTGGCGAGATCCAAGCAGAGTCTGAACATTGTAGCGGCAGCGTTGTAACAGCCGACTGCCCTTGCCTTGGCACCCTCGGAGAAAGCCTTCTCAATGTTCGGAGGGAGGTGTTCTGGCGGTTCGCGGGTTCCCATGTCAGCAATGCTAACGAAACCGGCGACCTCCACGACATCATTGACAACACCCTCGTATGCCTGAGGGCCATTCTTACCGTAGCGATCATTCGCCTGCGGTTTTCGGTCCTTGACAACGAACACCGTCGACCTATGGCAGTGGCGGCACACGCCAAACAGTTCGTGGACGCACATCCAGCCGTAATTCAAGCCCACGTACGTGGATGAGTAACAATCAAATGTCACTCGAGCCGCAGAACATCGCGGGCAGTTAGCCACCAACTCCGCCATTCCTCACTGCTCCCTATCCGTGCGCATGAAATTTTGGAGGACATCCAAATAGTGCATCCACCGCGCTACGTTTGAACGTGGAAAAGCCCGCGTAACCTATTGATTACGCGGGCTTTAATTTGGTCGGGGCGAGAGGATTTGAACCTCCGACCACCTGCACCCCATGCAGGTACGCTACCAGGCTGCGCTACGCCCCGAAAGAAGAAGATTATATCAGAAGCATTTCGCGTATGACTAGCTTCCGACTCACAAATTATCCCTGCTTCGCGATCTCGCGCAGCTGCGCGAGCAGGTGCTGCACCTCGACCAGTTCATCGCGCAGGCCGGCCACATCAATCGACAGCGCCGCCGGACTTTCCTCGCGTCTTTCGTCGGCGGCTTCCGACACAGCGGCGGCGTGATGACGGCCTTCGTCGAGCCGGTTGCGGGCGCCGTTGATGGTGAAGCCCTGCTCGTACAGCAACTCGCGGATGCGCCGGATCAGCAGCACTTCATGGTGCTGGTAGTAGCGGCGGTTGCCGCGGCGCTTGACCGGCTTGAGCTGCGTGAACTCCTGCTCCCAGTAGCGCAGGACATGCGGCTTGACGGCGCAAAGCTCGCTCACCTCACCGATGGTGAAGTAGCGCTTGGCCGGGATCGGCGGCAACGCGATGCGTTCGCTGGATTTGTCCGACATGCAGTGTGTAGACGAGCGTCAGGCCATGCCGGCCATGAGGTTGGCGCGCAGGTTTTGCGCGCCCAGAAGGATACCGATGCAGGCCTGCGGAAGCAATCCGCCTTTCGGGTGGAAGCCGTGACGTGATGAAGCGTCAGCCGGCGATGTCCGCGCGCTCTTCCACCAGGCCCTTGAGCTTCTGGCTGGCGTGGAACGTCACGACCCGGCGCGCGGTGATCGGAATCACTTCACCGGTCTTGGGATTTCGGCCGGGCCGCTGCGGCTTGTCGCGCAACTGGAAGTTGCCGAAGCCGGACAGCTTGACGCTGTCGCCCTGCTCCAGCGCTTCGCGGATAACGTCGAAGAAGGCTTCGACCATGTCCTTGGATTCGCGCTTGTTCAGGCCGACCTGGTCGAACAGCATCTCGGCAAGCTCGGCCTTGGTCAGCGTGGGAACTTCGGGCGCGCGGGTATCCGGCGTCGCGTCGTCAAGGGTGGAAGCCTGCCGGTCGCTCATGTCACCCAGTGCTGCAGCGGTCATGGAATTCGCGTCTCGATCAATCATGTCGATCGCTCTAGTGTCTGTCTGGCGATCCGCCCGGGGCCAGGCCCGGGCGCCCTTGTTTATCGTAAGCCGTCGCTAGTGGCGTCGGTCTAGCCGCGCAGCCGGGCCTGGAAGGCCTCTGTCAGCGCGTCGACCATGGAGCGCACTGCGCTGTCGACGGTTTCGTCCTGGAGGGTCGACCCAGTATCTTGCAAGGTCACCCGGAACGCAAGGCTTTTCTCGTCCGCGCCGATGGCGGCCGAAGCGGCCTTGGGACGGAACTCATCGAACAGCACCAGGCTCTGGCAGAAGCGGCCGTAGCCCTGTTTTTCCAGCGCCGCGCGCATGGTGTCGAGCATGTCCTGCACGCGTACCGATTGCTTCACCACCACGGCCAGGTCGCGCACTGCCGCCGGGAACTTGGAGATTTCGGTGTACGTGGGCAGGCCGGTCTCGCGCAGCGCGTCGAGCTGCAGTTCGAACAGCACCGGCGCGTGCTGCAGCTCATACTCCTGCAGCCAGCGCGGATGCAGTTCACCGACCACGCCAACCGGCTTGCCGTCGACCAGCACGCGCGCGGCGCGGCCAGGATGCAGCGCCGGGTGCGACACCGGCTCGAAGCGCGGCACGCGCGGATGGAACAGCGCCTCGACATCGCCCTTGACGTCGAAGAAGTCGACGTTGCGCGTGGCGATGCCCCATTGCTCCTCAAACGCCGGGCCGTAGGCGATGCCCGCGGCCATCATCGGCTGGTGGTAGCCGGCCACCGTCAGGCCGCCGTCCTTCACGTTCTCGTCGCGATGGAACACGCGGCCCACCTCGAACATGCGCACGCGCGCGGCCTTGCGGTTCAGGTTGTAGCGCACCTTGTCGACCAGGCCGCCGACCAGCGACGAACGCATCACGGCCAACTGGCTGGCGATCGGGTTCAGCAGGCGGATCGGCTTGTCGTTGGCGGCGAAGTCGCGCTCCCACTTCTCTTCGACGAAGGCGAAGTTGATGACTTCCTGGTAGTCGCGCGCAGCCAGCGCGTGGCGCACCACGTGTGTCGAGCGGCGTGCTTCGTTGGTCGGGCGCATTTCGCTTTCGGCGACCGGCGGGCGCGCCGGGATGCGCTCGAAGCCGTAGATGCGCGCGACTTCCTCGATCAGGTCTTCCTCGATCTCGATGTCGAAGCGGTAGCTCGGCGGCGTGACTTCGAACACGTCGCCTTCGGCGCCTTGCGCGCGCGCGAACGGCAGCTGCAGACGCTGGAACACCTCGGCGATGGCAGCCGGCGACAGCTCGATGCCGAGCACGCGCTCGGCGCGCGCCACGCGCAGGCTGACCGGCTTGCGCACCGGCAGGTTGACCACGTGGTCGTCCACCGGCCCCGCCTGGCCGCCGCAGATCTCCAGGATCAGCGCGGTGATGCGCTCGATATGCTCAACGGTGGTGGCGTAGTCCACGCCGCGCTCGAAACGGTGTCCGGCGTCGGTGGAGAAGTTGTAGCGGCGGCTGCGGCCCTGGATCGCGGCCGGCCACCAGAATGCGGCTTCGAGGTAGATGTCGGTGGTGTCCAGCGTGACGGCAGTGCTGTCGCCGCCCATAATGCCGGCCAGGCTCTCGATCTCCTTGTCGTCAGCGATCACCCCGACCTGCTCGTCGACCTCGATGGTGTTACCGTTCAGCAGCTTGATCTGCTCGCCCTTGCGGCCCCAGCGCACGTCCAGGCCGCCGTGGATCTTGTGCAGATCGAATACGTGCGACGGACGGCCCAGCTCCAGCATCACGTAGTTCGAGATATCGACCAGCGCGGACACGCTGCGCTGCCCCGAGCGCTCCAGGCGCTGCACCATCCACTGCGGCGTGGCGGCACGTGCATTGACGCCGCGGATAATGCGGCCGGAGAAGCGGCCACACAGATCGGGCGCCGACACCTTGACCGGCAGCTTGTCCTGGATCGTCACCGGCACCGGCTTCATGTCGGGCAGGTTCAGCGCGGCGCCGGTCAGCGCCGAGACTTCGCGCGCGACGCCGTGGATCGACAGGCAATCCGCCTTGTTCGGCGTCAGCTTGATGACAAAGACCTGGTCGTCCAGGTTCAGGTGTTCGCGGATGTTCTGGCCGACCGGCGCATCTTCCGGCAGCACCATCAGGCCGCCGTGCTCTTCCGACAGCTTCAGTTCGCGCGCCGAGCACAGCATGCCGTAGCTATCCACGCCACGCAGCTTGCCGACCTTGATCTCGAACGGCTGGCCGCCGTCCTCCGCCGGCGGCAGCACCGCGCCGACCAGTGCGCACGGCACCTTGATGCCGGGCTTGACGTTAGGCGCGCCGCAGACGATCTGCAGGGTCTCGCCGGTGCCGGCATCGACCTGGCACACGTTGAGGCGGTCGGCGTTGGGATGGCGCTCGGTCGACAGCACGTGCGCGACCACCACCTTGTCGAACGGCGGCGCGACCGGGCCCACCTCTTCCACTTCCAGCCCGGCCATGGTCAGGCTGTGCGACAGCGCGTCGGTGGAGATCTTTTCAGGGTTGGCGAAGGTGCGAAGCCAGGATTCCGAGAATTGCATGGCGCTTCTGATCCGGTAAGTATTCTGTGTAGTCGGTGACGAGTTTGACGGTGCGCCTGTCAGGCGAACTGGCGCAGGAAGCGCACGTCGCCCTCGAAGAACAGGCGCAGGTCGTTGATGCCATAGCGCAGCATGGTCAGGCGCTCGAGGCCGGAGCCGAACGCGAAACCGATATAGCGCTCGGGATCGAGGCCCATGTTGCGCAGCACGTTCGGGTGCACCTGGCCCGAACCGGAAATTTCCAGCCACTTCCCATTGCCGAAGGCCATGTCGATTTCCGCCGACGGCTCGGTGAACGGAAAGTACGACGGGCGGAAGCGCACCTGGATGTCATCGCGCTCGAAGAACTTGCGCAGGAAATCGGTGTACACGCCCTTCAGGTCGGCAAAGCTGACGTCCTCGCCGATCCACAGGCCTTCGACCTGGTTGAACATCGGCGAGTGCGTAGCGTCGCTGTCGACGCGATAGGTACGGCCCGGGCAGATCACCTTGATCGGCGGCATCGCCTTGCCCGCGTACTTCTCCACGTGCATCTTCGCGTAGCGCACCTGCATCGGGCTGGTGTGCGTGCGCAGCAGCAGGAGCTTGTCGTCGCTGTCGCGGCCATCCACGTAGAACGTATCCTGCATCGAACGCGCCGGATGGTTGTCCGGGTTGTTCAGCGCGGTGAAGTTCATCCAGTCGGTTTCGATTTCGGGGCCGTCGGCCACGTCGAAGCCGATCGAACCGAAGATCTGCTCGACGCGCTCCCAGGTACGCATCACCGGATGCAGGCTGCCGCGGGCAACCGCGCGGCCCGGCAGCGTGACGTCGATGGCTTCGGCGGCCAGGCGCGCGTTCATCAGGGCATCGGCCAGCGCCTGGCGTCGCGCCTGCAGCGCGGCTTCCACCTGCTGCTTGACCTGGTTGATGCGCGCGCCCTCGCTCTTGCGGGTCTCCGGGTCGAGCTTGCCGAGGCCCTTGAGCAGCTCGGTCAGCGCGCCGGTCTTGCCCAGGAAGCGGGCCTTTTCGTTTTCCAGCGTGGCGTTGTCATTGGCGGCGGCGAAAGCGGCCTGGGCGTCAGCGACGATTTGGTCCAGATCCTGGGACATGGCGGCGGTCGTGGAGTGTTCTGACGTCGGCGGTGCAATGTCGAAAGACAAAGCCGGCCCGACGCGGGTTGGCACTACGTGCGGTATGCGTTTCCGGGTGCCGTCTCGATAACAAACGCAAAACGGTATCCGGAACCGCAAATAAAAACGGGGCTCGGTGAGGAGCCCCGTTTCAGCGGACCATGCGGTCAGCGGTCGACCTTGCGGTCGGTGCTTGCCCGGCGGCGCTTACGCGCTGCCGCAGCCGGCATCAGGCAACGGTGGCTTTCACCTGGTTGACGATGGCGGCAAAGGCAGGCTTGTCGTGAATAGCCATGTCCGACAGCACCTTGCGGTCCAGTTCAATCGAGGCCTTCTTCAGACCGTTCATGAACACGCTGTAGGTCATGCCATGCTCACGCGTCGCGGCATTGATACGCGCAATCCACAGGGCGCGGAACACGCGCTTCTTGTTGCGGCGATCGCGGTACGCGTACTGGCCAGCACGCATGACCGCCTGCTTGGCGATGCGATAGACATTATTGCGACGGCCGCGGTAACCCTTGGCAGCGTCGATGACTTTCTTGTGACGGGCCCGTGCAGTGACCCCACGCTTTACTCGAGGCATGTAATTCTCCTTTCGTTATCGTCAGGGGTTATGCGTAAGGCATCATCGCGCGCACCGACTTCAGGTTCGTCTCATGGACGTCCTGGGTACCGCGCAGTTGACGCTTGTTCTTGGTGGTCTTCTTGGTCAGGATGTGACGCTTGAAGGCCTGGCCACGCTTGAACGAACCGTTCGGACGGGCAGTAAAGCGCTTGGAGGCGCTTTTCTTCGTCTTCATCTTCGGCATGAAAAACTCCAGCTCATATGACATGCATGCAGGTGGCCGGCTCACGCCGACTCTTGCAAGACCCGCATCCACTTGTTGTTGCGCGTGCGTCCCTTGCGGGCGACGCGCGACTTCCGCACGAAGCAACGCCGGGATGCGCTGGCATCCCGGCCGCTGCACCGCGCAAGAATTACTTCTTCTTCTTGGGGGCGAGCACCATCACCATCTGGCGCCCTTCCATCTTCGGCATCTGCTCGACCTGGCCGATCTCTTCCAGATCCGCCTTCAGGCGTTCGAGCATGCGCGCGCCGATTTCCTGGTGGGCCATCTCGCGACCACGGAACCGCAGCGTGATCTTGGTCTTGTCGCCCTCTTCCAGGAAGCGCTTCAGGTTGCGCAGCTTGACGTTGTAGTCGCCGTCATCCGTACCCGGCCGGAACTTGACTTCCTTGACCTGGATGATCTTCTGCTTCAGCTTGGCCTCGTGGGCGCGCTTGGCTTCCTCGTACTTGAACTTCCCGTAATCCATGATCCGGGCGACGGGCGGAGTCGCGTTCGGGGCGATCTCCACCAGGTCCAAGTCCTTGTCCTCAGCCAGCCGCAGAGCGTCCATGAACTTGACGATGCCGAGCTGCTCGTTATCAACCCCTACCAGGCGCAGCTCAGGCGCGCTGATTTCCCGGTTGATGCGATGACCTTTGTCCGTAGCGATGTTGCGTTACCTCAAGAAGACAAAAAAACAAGCCGTGCTCACCACCCATCAGGCTTTGCTGGCGACGTCGTGTTGCAGACGCTCAACAAACGCGGAGACGGGCATCACACCCAGATCCACGTTGCCACGGGCACGCACGGCCACTTGATTGGCATCCCTTTCTTTGTCGCCTACCACTAGCAGGTAAGGAACCTTCTGAAGGGAATGCTCGCGGATTTTATACGTAATTTTCTCGTTGCGCAAATCGGTCTTGGCCCTAAACCCTTGTTTTTGCAGCAATTGCACGACGTTTTCGGCGTATTCCGCCTGCGAATCCGCAATATTCATGACCACGACCTGATCCGGGGCCAACCAGGCGGGCAGCGCGCCGGCGTGGTTTTCCAGCAGGATGCCCAGGAAGCGCTCGAAAGAGCCCAGGATCGCGCGATGCAGCATGACCGGGCGCTTGCGTGAGTTGTCCTCGGCGACGTATTCGGCACCCAGGCGCTCCGGCAGCACCAGGTCAAGCTGCAGCGTGCCGCATTGCCAGGAGCGGCCGATCGCGTCCTTGATGTGGTATTCCACCTTCGGGCCGTAGAAAGCGCCCTCGCCCGGCAGCTCTTCCCATTCCACGCCGCAGGCGCGCAGCGCCAGGCGCAGGCCTTCTTCGGCGTGGTCCCAGACCTCGTCGGAGCCGGCGCGCTGCTCGGGGCGCAGCGACAGCTTCACCGAAACGTTCTTGAAGCCGAAGTCGTCGTAGACCGAGAATGCCAGTTCGTTGAACGCCTTGGCCTCGGCCACGATCTGCTCTTCCGTGCAGAAGATGTGGGCATCGTCCTGCACAAAGCCGCGCACGCGCATCAGGCCATGCAGCGCGCCCGAGGGCTCGTTGCGGTGACAGGCACCGAATTCAGCCAGGCGCAGCGGCAGGTCGCGGTACGAGCGCAGTCCGTGATTGAAGATCTGCACGTGGCCGGGGCAGTTCATCGGCTTGATCGCGTAGTCGTGCTTCTCCGACTCCGTGACGAACATGTTCTCTTTGTAGTTCTGCCAGTGGCCGGACTTTTCCCAGAGCGAACGGTCCATCACCTGCGGCGTACGCACTTCGTCATAGCCAGCGTCGCCCAAGCGGCCGCGCATGTATTGCTCGACGGCCTGCCACACCTGCCAGCCCTTCGGGTGCCAGAACACCATGCCGGGCGCCTCTTCCTGCAGGTGGAACAGGTCGAGCGTCTTGCCCAGCTTGCGGTGGTCGCGCTTCTCGGCCTCTTCCAGCATGTGCAGGTAGGCTTCCTGGTCTTCCTTTTTGGCCCAGGCCGTACCGTAGACGCGCTGCAGCATCTCGTTGTTGGAGTCGCCGCGCCAGTAGGCGCCGGCCACCTTCATCAACTTGAAGACCTTGAGCTTGCCCGTCGACGGCACGTGCGGGCCGCGGCACAGGTCGACGAACTTGCCTTCGCGGTACAGGCCGATTTCCTGGTCGGCCGGGATCGAGGCAATGATCTCGGCCTTGTACTTCTCGCCCATCGACTCGAACAGCGCCACCGCCTCATCGCGGTTCCACACTTCGCGCGTGACCTTCTCGTCCTTGCGGGAGAGCTCCGTCATCTTCTTCTCGATGGCGGCCAGGTCTTCCGGCGTGAAGGGACGCTTGTAGGCGAAGTCGTAGTAGAAGCCGTTCTCGATCACCGGCCCGATCGTTACCTGCGCTTCCGGATACAGTTCCTTGACGGCGTAGGCCAGCAAGTGCGCCGTGGAGTGGCGGATGATGTCGACGCCGTCGGCATCCTTGTCCGTGACGATGGCCAGCCGGGCGTCGTCTTCGATCTTGTAGCTCGTGTCGACCAGCTGGCCGTCGACCTTGCCGGCCAGCGCGGCCTTGGCCAGGCCGGAACCGATGCTCTGCGCTACTTCGGCAACCGTCACCGGGCCCGGAAACTCGCGGCGGGACCCATCCGGCAGCGTGATTGCGATCATTTGGACTCTCCAGGATTCCGCCGGCGGCGCGCTGCGCCTCGGCCAGGCGGATCAAACTGCATCTTGCGGGGACCGGTCCGCGGCTGCACGGCCCGGCGATTGTTCTCTTGCTGCACACCACGCCGCCAAAGCGCGCGAGAGCGGCAGCTTATCAGGCTGCTGGCAGGCGACAGGCGAAAAAAAACGCGGCCAAGGCCGCGTTTCTCTTTGTCAAACCCGATTCAACCGGGTCGGAAGGCGCACCTCGACTACTGTCGCTTGCCAGCGGTAGTAGTTCGCGGTGTCATGAACATAATGCCTTTCCGTTCCATTTCAGGTTGAATCGGACTTGCCGCACTTCGTTGTTAGTGCACGATGCACTGCGCACGATTTACTGCAATTCGTTGGTAGGCTCGATTGGACTCGAACCAACGACCCCCACCATGTCAAGGTGGTGCTCTAACCAGCTGAGCTACGAGCCTAGCGAAGACGCAAGTATAGCATCACTTTCTTTTTGCCTGCAATACCCCCGGCACCTCTTCGATCAGCGACAGCGCACGCTGCAGTTGCGTCGCCTCCGACACCTCGGCGGTGAACTGCATGCGCGCCACGCCCTTGCTCGACAAGGTCTTCACGCCGGTGACGTTGATCTTCTCGCGCGACAGCACTTCCGAGATATCGCGCAGCAGCCCTTGCCGGTCGATGGCTTCGACATGGATGTCGACCGGGTAGACCGCGGCATGGCTTTTCTTGCCCCACTCGGTCTGGATCACCCGCTCCGGCGCGCGCGCCGAGAGCTGCTGGAAGGTATGGCAGTTGCGCCGGTGGATCGACACCCCGCGTCCGCGCGTGACAAAGCCGACGATATCGTCCGGCGGCGCCGGCTTGCAGCAGCGCGACATCTGCGTCATCAGTGAATCCACGCCCACCACCAGCACGCCGCTCTTGGCACCGCGCGCCACGCTGGTGGCGCGGCTCTTCTTGGTGACGGCGTCTTCCTCGCTGAGCGGTGCCTGGGTTTCGCCTTCCGGGTGGCGCAGCGCGTGCTCGACATGGCGCAGGCTGAACTCGTCCTTGGCCACCGCTGCAAACAGGTCGTCCGGCGTCTTGAAGTTCAGCCGCGCAGCCAGGTCTTCCAGCTTGACCGCAGTCTTGCCCTCGCGCTGCAGGGTCTTGTCGATCAGCGCGCGCCCCTGCGCGATGGTCTCCTGCGAATCGAGCGCGTTGAACCACGCCCGAACCTTGGCGCGCGCACGGCTGCTGGCCAGGTAGCCAAGCTCCGCGTTGAGCCAGTCGCGCGACGGCCCGCCCTGCTTGACCGCGATGATCTCGACGGTCTGGCCGTTCTTCAGCGTGGTATTCAGCGGCACCATGGTGCCGTCCACGCGTGCACCCCGGCAGCGGTGGCCGAGGTCGCTGTGCAGGTAATAGGCAAAGTCCAGTGGCGTCGCGCCCTGCGGCAGCGCCACCACGCGGGCCTGCGGCGTCAGCACGTAGATGTGGTCGTCGATCGCGGCGTGCTTGAGCTGCTCCCACTCGTCGTGGGCCACGCTGTGGTCGGCATCGTCCTTCCATGCCAGCAGCTGGCGCAGCCAGGCGATTTTCTCGTCGTAGCGTTCGCTGGCGGAGAACTGCCCACCGTAGCCCTTGTTGCCCGCTTCCTTGTAGCGCCAGTGCGCCGCCACGCCGTACTCGGCGAAGTGGTGCATCTCGTGCGTGCGGATCTGCACCTCGAAGGCGCGGCCGTCATCGCCGATCACCACGGTGTGCAGCGACTTGTAGCCGTTGGCCTTGGGCCGCGAGATGTAGTCGTCGAACTCGCGCGGGATCGGCTGCCAGATATGGTGGACGATACCCAGCACCGTATAGCAGTCCTTGATATCGTCAACGATCACACGGAAGGCGCGCACATCGTACAGGTCGGCGAAATCCAGCTCCTTGCCGCGCATCTTCTTCCAGATGCTGTAGATGTGCTTGGGCCGGCCGCTCACCTCGGCACGGATGCCGGCGGCCGTGAGCTCGGACTGCAGCCGCGCGATGGCGCCGGCGATATAGCCTTCGCGCTCGATGCGCTTTTCGTCCAGCAGCCTGGCGATGCGCTTGTAGGTGTCGGGCTGCTCGAAGCGGAACGCCAGGTCTTCCAGCTCCCACTTCATCTGCCAGATACCCAGGCGGTTGGCCAGCGGCGCGTAGATGTCGAGCGTTTCGCGCGCCACGCCGGGGGTCGGCGTGCGCTTGGTCTCGGCCAGCCAGCGCAGCGTCTGCAGCCGCGAGGCCAGCCGCACCAGCACCACGCGAATGTCCTGCGCGAACGCGAGCAGCATCTTGCGCAGCGCCTCGACCTGCTCGTGGCGTGCCTGCGCCTCGTTCTTCGATGGCGCGGCCACTTCCACCTCAGGGCGATTGCCGGCGATGGCACCGATGCGCAGCAGCTGCCGCACGCCATTGACCAGCCGCGCCACTTCTTCGCCGAAGCACGGCTCGATCTCGGCCTCGGTTTCGGGCACGAATGCGGCCAGCCCGAACAGGCAGGCGGCCGCGCGCGCGGCATCGTCCACGCGCAGCCCATCGAGGATGCGCAGCATCCCCTCGGCGTGCGATTGCACGGTCTCACCCGTAGGCAGCGCCACGCCGGCGCCGTGCTCGCGCACGTAGGCCAGTGCACGGCCCACCAGTTCAGCATCCGGAATGCCTACGACCCGGCCAGCCAGGTCGGTCGACGTCACCATGTCCCTAGGCCTGCATCAGTTGAGCGCAGCGGTCACCACCACTTCGATCAGGTAATCGGGATTGGCCAGGCGGGCTTCCACCGTGGCGCGCGGGGGCGTGTTGCCTTGGGGCACCCAGGCGTCCCAGACCTCGTTCATCTCGCCGATCAGGTCGATGTTGGTGAGGAAGATCTGGCACGACAGGATGCGGGTCTTGTCGCTGCCGGCCTCGGCCAGCAAGCGGTCGATATGGCCGAGCACCTCGCGCGTCTGGCCGCGGATATCGGCCTTGGGGTCGACCTCGGGCACCTGCCCGGCCAGGTAGACCACGCCGTTGTAGACCGCATATTCGGACAAACGCTTGCCCACGTGGGCGCGCTTCAGTTCAAGGTTACTCATGACAATGCGTTGATCGATAAAAAGACAGGTCCGCCGCGCGATGCGCAAACTCACCCGACAAAGAACTGCCGGGCAATCGCGATCTGCGCCGGATCGACAAAGGTTGGTGCATGCCCCACTTCAGGGACTTCCACCGAGCTCACATGCTTGCCGCGCGCCACCATCTCGGCAACGGTCTCGCGCAGCAGCAGGTCGGACTGCGCGCCGCGCACCACAAGCACCGGGGCTTCGATGGCCTCGAAGCTGCGCCACAGCGCGGCCTCGCCCGCCGCCACCGCTTCGGGCGTGGACTTGCGGAAGGGCACGGCCAGCTGCGGGTCGTAATGCAAGCCCCATTCCAGGCCGTCGCCGCCCTGCACCGGCTTCAGGATGGCGGCGTTGAGCTCGCGCCACTGCTCCGGCGTATGGCGCCCGAACGACGCGCTGATGGTCTGCAGGTAGGCCAGCCCTTCCTCGAAGGTCTTGAAGCGCACCGGCAGGCCCAGGTAGGCACCAATGCGCTCCACTGCCGACGGCGCGATCCTGGGGCCGACGTCGTTCAGCAGCAGCTTGCGCACCGGCGACCTGGGCAGCCCTGCCAGCCCCATGCCGATCAGCCCGCCCATCGAGGTGCCGAACCAGTCCACCTGCTCGACATTGAGCCGGGCAATCAGCGTGACCATGTCGGACACGTACTGCGGCACGATGTAGCCGTCCGGATTGGCCAGCCATTCCGAGCGGCCGCGCCCGACCACATCTGGGCATACCACGCGATAGTCACCGCACAGCGCGCTCGCGACCGCATCGAAGTCGCGGCCGGTACGCGTCAGCCCGTGCGCGCACACCAGCACGCGGGGATTCGCGGGATCCCCCCATTCGTGGTAGGCCATGCGGTGCAGGCCCGCCGGACTGATGCACTGGACAAAACCGAGGCGCGGACTGGCAGACATCTGGACTCCCTGACGGACCCGGCCGGGACCGCGAAAAAGCGGCGCTGCCGGTGGTTGAGCAAAACTGGATTGTACGCCGCACCGGGTACAATGCCACAGCACACTGTCTGCGCCACCGCACGCGCCCACACGTCGATGCGTGTCGATGCGTGGGGGTGCCAGACCAGGCGGTCCCGGCCACCCGGGCCGCCCTTTCCTTCCTGTGGAATCTCTCTCTCGACGGAGGCTTACATGCTCAAAGGCAAGACCGCTCTGGTGACTGGCTCGACCAGCGGTATCGGGCTCGGCATCGCAAAGGCGCTGGCGGCCCAGGGCGCCAGCATTATCGTCAATGGCTTTGGTGATGTGGACGCCGCAAAGAACGAGATCGCGCAGGCCGGCCAGGGCATCAAGGTCGGCTACCACGGCGCGGACATGAGCAAGTCGGCGGAGATCGAGGACATGATGCGCTATGCGCAGGCCGACTTCGGCGGCGCCGACATCCTGGTCAACAATGCCGGCATCCAGCATGTGGCCCCGATCGAGGACTTTCCCACCGAGCGCTGGGACGCCATCATCGCCATCAACCTGACTTCCGCGTTCCACACCACCCGCCTTGCGCTGCCCGGCATGCGCCAGAAGAACTGGGGCCGCATCATCAACGTGGCCTCGGCGCACGGGCTGGTGGCGTCGGCACAGAAATCGGCCTACGTGGCAGCCAAGCACGGCATCGTCGGTTTGACCAAGGTGACCGCGCTGGAAACCGCGCAGACCGGCGTGACCGCCAACGCGATCTGCCCGGGCTGGGTGCTGACGCCGCTGGTGCAGAAGCAGGTCGAAGCGCGCGCGCAGAAGGAAGGCATCCCGGTCGAGCAGGCCAAGCGTGAGCTGGTGCTGGAGAAGCAGCCCTCGGGCGAGTTCGTGACGCCCGACGAACTGGGCGCGCTGGCCGTGTTCCTGTCATCGGATGCGGCCCGGCAGGTGCGCGGCGCGATCTGGAACATGGATGGCGGCTGGGTGGCGCAGTAAGGCGCAAGGAGCAACGATGCAACGACGACGTTTTCTCGGCACCCTGGGCGCGCTGGCGCTCGGCACGCTCGCCGTGGGCGTGCTGGGGCCCGCGGCCGATGCGTTCGCGCAGGCCAGGCCACTCGCCATCGATGTCTACAAGAGCCCGCTGTGCGGGTGCTGCGAGGAATGGGTCAAGCACCTGCGCGCCAATGGCTTCGCCGTGACGGTGCATGACGTCGAGGATACCGGCGAATACCGCAAGCGCTTCGGCATGCCGGAACGCTTCGGCTCCTGCCATACCGGCCATATCGGCGGCTATGCGATCGAGGGGCACGTGCCGGCCGCCGATATCCGCAAGCTGCTGGCCGCCAAGCCCAAGGCGGTCGGGCTGGCGGTGCCGGGCATGCCGGTCGGCTCGCCGGGCATGGAACAGGGCCCGCGCAAGGATCCCTTCGACGTGCTGCTGGTCAAGGCCGACGGCGCGGCGTCGGTGTTCACCCGTCACAACAAGCCGGCGGCCTGACGCGCCGCCTTGCCGGATGCGCCGCCGCGCGTCCGGCCTGCCTTACACTGCCCTACGCACCGCAAGGCTTTCCAGAGCCGCCTCGACTTCCCGCCACACCGCCTCGGTCTCGCCCTCGGTGCATTCGCCGTGCTGGCGCTTGACCGCACCCAGCCGGTTCAGCACCAGGTGCTGGTTCGGCACCACGCCCACATTTGCCAGGCAAGCCTGCACGCAAGCCAGCGGGCAGCCGTCCAGCGCCAGGATCGGCCGGCCCGATTGCGCCACGCGCGTCAGCGCCGGCACGCCGCCACCCACGCCGCTGATGCACGACATTTCCGCGCGGCCGCTGCGGTCCAGCCGCACCGCGCAGGCATTGGCCAGTTGCGCCACGCTGGAGCAGCCGGAGCAGGCGTACACCAGAGGCAGGGATCGGGTTGGGGAAGCCGGCATCGCGCACCTTCCGAAAGGACTTGTGTTGGCAGGACCACGCCTGCTGGGAATCGGCCAGCATAGTGACTTGTGCGGGAGCGGGCCATTCGCCGATAGAGCTAGCCCGCACAGCCGATCGGCGTAGTCGGTTACCCCAGCGCCAAAATGAAAAAAGCCCTGTGGCGCAATGCGCTACAGGGCCCGTCAGGCAATGGCCGAAGGCTTGCTTACAGCAGCGGCGCCCCGGTCTTCGCCTGGATTTCCTCGCGGCTGACGCCCGGTGCGGTTTCGACCAGCTTCAGGCCGTCGGCAGTCACGTCCATCACGCCCAGGTCGGTGATGATGCGATTGACCACGCCCACGCCGGTCAGCGGCAGGTTGCACTGCTTCAGGATCTTGATGTCCTCGGTGCCGTCCTTCTTCTTGGCGGTGTGCTCCATCAGCACCACCACGCGGCCGACACCGGCGACCAGGTCCATCGCGCCGCCCATGCCCTTGACCATCTTGCCCGGGATCATCCAGTTGGCGAGGTCACCCTTCTCGCTGACCTGCATCGCGCCCAGGATGGCCAGGTTGATGTGGCCGCCGCGGATCATCGCGAACGAGTCGGCCGACGAGAAGATCGACGAACCCGGCAGCGTCGTCACGGTCTGCTTGCCGGCGTTGATCATGTCGGCGTCGACCTGGTCTTCGGTCGGGAACGGGCCGATGCCAAGCAGGCCGTTTTCGGACTGCAGCCACACTTCCATGCCCTCGGGCACCCAGTTGGCGACCAGCGTCGGCAGGCCGATGCCCAGGTTGACGTAGAAACCGTCCTGCAGCTCGGCTGCGGCGCGCGCGGCCATTTCGTCACGTGTCCATGCCATGATGGTGTCTCCTTAGCTGGCCGCGCGCACGGTGCGCTGCTCGATGCGTTTCTCGGGGTTGGTGTTCAGCACCAGGCGCTTCACGAAGATGCCGGCGAGGTGGATCTCGTCCGGGTCCAGCTCGCCGGTCTCGACGATCTGCTCGACCTCGGCCACGGTGAACTTGCCCGCCATCGCGCACATCGGGTTGAAGTTGCGCGCGGTGCGGCGGAACACCAGGTTGCCGGCCTTGTCGGCCTTCCAGGCCTTGACCAGCGCCACGTCGGCGGTCAGCGAACGCTCCATCACGTACTTCTCGCCATCGAACTCGCGGATTTCCTTGCCTTCGGCGACGATGGTGCCAACCCCGGTCTTGGTGAAGAACGCCGGGATGCCGGAGCCGCCGGCGCGCAGCTTCTCGGCCAGCGTGCCTTGCGGGGTGAATTCCAGCTCGAGTTCGCCGGCCAGGTACTGGCGCTCGAATTCCTTGTTCTCGCCCACGTAGGACGAGATCATCTTCCTGATCTGGCGGGTGGCCAGCAGCAGGCCCAGGCCAAAGCCGTCGACGCCGGCATTGTTGGAGATGCAGGTGAGCTGTTTGGCGCCGCTGTCGCGCAGCGCACCGATCAGTGCCTCGGGAATGCCGCACAGGCCGAAACCGCCAACGGCGATCGTCTGGCCGTCGCGGACGACGCCTGCAAGCGCTTCTGCGGCGCTGGCGTAGACCTTGTTCATGTTCGCTCCTTCCTCGGTAGTTCCTCGGGGTTTCGCTGTCGTGCTTCCGCCGCCGGCTTGTGCGGTGGGCGACGCAGGGAAATTGTAACGGTACAATCGGCGACAACCGCCGTCTCTCGTCCGACCGACAGGATACGCAAGCCGCGCCGGCAACGCCATTACGTAAAAATACATAAGCAGATGCCCGCCATCGACTACCAGACCGCTTTCCAGCTCGCCCCCGTGGGCCTGGTGCTGTCACGCGAGCGCGTGATCGAGGACTGCAACGAAGAAGTCTGCCGCATCTTCGGCACCACGCGCGAGGCCCTGTTGGGGCAGTCGTTCCAGGTGCTCTACCCCACCGTCGACGAGTTCGAGCGCACCGGCGCCCGCATTGCGCCGATCATGAACAGGCATGGGATGTATTCGGACGAGCGCATCATGAAGCGCGCTGGCGGCGAGCTGTTCTGGTGCCATGTCACCGGCCGCGCGCTGGACCGCGCGCAGCCGCTGGGCGCGGGGATCTGGACCTTTGAAGACCTGTCGCAGAAGCGGCAGGTGACGGCGGAGCTGACCGCGCGCGAACGCGAGATCGCGGCGCAGCTGGTGGAAGGCAAGACCAGCAAGCAGATCGGCAAGCTGCTGGCGATCAGCCCGCGCACGGTGGACATCTACCGGGCGCGGCTGATGAAGAAGTACGGGGCGAGTACGTCGGTGGATCTGGTCCAGCGGTTGGTCAACCACTGAGCGCAGCCAGCCGCGTCAGCCTTCGATGATCGCCCGAATCTCCGCAGGCACCGGCACCGATTTCTCCAACGCATAATCGCACCACACCACCTTGGCCCCACCCTCTGCCCACACCACGTCGGGCAGATCGGTGCGGCGGATTTCCATGCGCGTTTCGAAACTGGTGCGCCCCAGTTGCCCCGCATAAACGCGGCATTCGATATCGCCCGGATAGCGCAGCTGCTTCAGGAAGGTCATATGGGCATTGATGATGACCGGCCCCTGCCCTCGCGCATCCTTGCCGCCGCGCCCCAGCGACGCGAACCACTCGATGCGCGCCTGCTCCAGATACTGGAAATAGATGGTGTTGTTGACATGGCCCATCGCATCCATGTCGCCCCAGCGGATCGGCATGACCACCGTATAGACGTGTTTCATCACAACCTCCAATGCAACAGGCCCGCCAACACTGGCGGGCCTGCTTCATGACTTAGCGCTTGGCGATCGCGCCTTCGGCCTTGGTCACCAGGTCGGTGCCGATCTGCTTTTTCCACTTGTCGTAGACCTTGGCGGTCGCCTTGCGGAAGGCATCATGCTCGGCCGGCGTCAGATGCGTGACCTTGACGCCGTGGGCTTCCATGTCCTTCCAGGCGGGCGCGCCGGCCTCGGCCAGGCCCTTGCGGGCCAGCGCGATTTCCTGCTTGCCGGCGTCGATGGCGGCCTGCTTGACGATCTCGCGGTCGGCCGGGGTCCAGCTTTCCCAGATCTGCTTGTTGACCACGAAGATCAGCGGGTCAGCCACGTAGCCCCAGGCCGTGACGAACTTCTGGCCGACCGTGTACAGCTTGGCGGCAGCGAACACCGACTGCGGGTTCTCCTGGCCGTCGACCGCGCCCGAGGCCATCGCCGGCTGCGCGTCGGCCCAGCTCATCTGGGTCGGGTTGGCGCCCAGCGCGTTGAAGGTCTCGATGTACAGCGGCGAGCCGACTACGCGCAGCTTCAGCCCCTTGAGGTCTTCCGGCTTGCGGATCTCGCGCTTGGAGTTCGACACCTCGCGGAAACCGTTCTCGCCCCAGGCCAGCGGCACCACGCCGGCCTTTTCCAGCGTGGCGAAGATCGACTTGCCGACTTCGCCCTGCGTCAGCGCATCCAGTGCCTTGTAGTCGGGCATCAGGAACGGCAGCGAGAACAGGTTAAGTTCCTTGACCTGCGGCGACCAGTTGATGGTCGAGCCGACGGCCATGTCGATCACGCCCTGGCGGATGGCCGAGAACTCGCGGGTCTGGTCGCCGGCCACCAGCGAGGTGCCCGGGTACAGCTTGATATTGATGCGGCCATTGGTGCGCTGCTTGACCAGGTCAGCCCAGATCTCGCCGCCCTTGCCCCACGGGAAAGCCGGGCCGAGTACCAGCGACATCTTGTACTCGGACTTGTAGGTCTGGGCCATCGCGCCGGCGGGGGCGAAGGCGGAAGCGGCAATGGCGGCAGCCGTTGCGAGCATCAGGGCACGACGTTTCATTTCATCTCCTCTCGGGAAAGTGTCAGTTCTTGTTTGTGAATGCGCAAAGAAGTCAACGGCGATCAATAGCCGAGGTATTCCGGCAGCCAGGTCGCCAGCGGCGGATAGGCCAGCACCATCAGCATGGCGATGAACATCGCCAGCAGCATCCAGATCACCCAGGGCACGGTTTCTTCCATGCGCACGCGGGCGATCCGGCACGACACCATCAGGTTCACGGCCAGCGGCGGCGTGAACTGGCCAAGCGCCACCTTCAGCGTCAGCACCACGCCGAACCACACCGGGTTCCAGTGGAAGGCGTTGGCGATCGGCAGCAGCAGCGGCACGAAGATCAGGAAGATCGAGATGCCGTCCAGGAACATGCCGACCGTCATCAGCAGCAGCACGATCAGCGCGAGCACGCCGTACTCACCCAGGCCAGAGGTGGCGATTGCCTGCGCCAGCGGATCGATCACGCCCAGCGTCGACAGCGCATAGGCAAAGATGCCGGCCAGCGCCACCACCAGCAGGATCACGGCAGAGGTTTCGGCCGCTTCCTGGAAGATCGTGAACAGGTCGCGCATGCCGATGCTGCGGTACACCACCATGCCGACGAAGAGGCCATAGACGACAGCCACCACGGCGGCTTCGGTCGGCGTGAACCAGCCCGCGCGCATGCCGCCGAGGATCAGGAACGGCGCCACCAGGCCCCATGCCGCTTCACGCAGGCTCTTCCAGAACGGCGGGCGCGGCAGCGCGGCTTCGGCGGCGCCCATGTTGTGCTTGCGCGCCAGCCACACCGCCGGCACGATCAGCGCGACGCCGGCCAGCACGCCGGGGATCATGCCCGCGGCGAACAGCGCCGGCACCGACGCCCCGGGCACCAGCACGCTGTAGATGATGAAGGCCACCGACGGCGGGATCAGGATGTCGGTCGCGGCCGCCGCGCCGACCACCGCGGCGCTGTACGAGCCCGGATAGCCGGCACGCGACATCGCCGCGATCATCACCCCGCCGACCGCGGCCGCATTGGCCGGGCCCGAACCGGAAATGCCGCCAAGGAACATCGCCACCAGGATCGCCACCAGCGGCAGCATGCCCGGTCCGCGCCCGACCACCGCAATGGCAAAGGTCACCAGCCGCTGCGCCACGCCGGAACGGTCGAAGATCGACCCCACCAGCACGAACATGGGAATCGCCAGCAGCGGGTACTTGGCCAGTCCGGCGTAGAAGTTCTGCGGCACGGCCAGCAGGCCGAACATCTGTGTATCCAGGTTGGACAGGCCGATCGCGGCCAGCCCACCCAGCCCCAGCGACACGCCGATGGGCACGCCCAGCAACATCAGGCCGATAAAGACCACGAACAGGATGATGGCAACCAGCGTCATTGCGCACGCTCCTTCGCGGCCCTGTTCTCTTCATGCAGCGCCTTGAGCGCGCGCACGTTGCGCACCAGCAGGCCCAGCGCGCGCAGCGAGATGCCGGCCGACAGCACCGGCAGCCAGATCGAGTACCACCAGCTTGGCACGCCGATGCCGGGCGAGGTTTCGCCAAAGGCGTACTCATCCCATGTAATGCGCGCGCCCAGCACCGCCAGCGCGATGAACATCACCGCCACCGCCAGTGCCGACAGGATCGCCAGCCGGCGCTGGCGCGCCGCGCTGCCGCGCTCAAAAAAGAATTCAATGCGGATATTGCGATCGCGCGCCACCGCCGCGCTGCCGGCGACCAGCGCCAGCACGATCATCAGGAAGACCGAGAATTCCTCGGTCCAGGCAAACGACTCGTCGGTGAAATACCGGACTACCACGTTGGCGAAGGTGATGCCGACCAGCAGCAGCATCACGATCACGCCAATCCAGTCCTCGAGGCGGGGTGAAACCCGGAATTCAGTGTCCTGCGCTTCGTCTGCCGCCTGCGGGATCACCGCGGAATCGACGACGTGTTGCGGCACGGCATTGCGCCGTGCCTCTTCTTGTTGCTCCATCTCCCCGGCCTCCGGTCCAGGGCCGCTTGGGCCAGGCGGCCACTGCGGCATTTTTTGCTTGTATGTAAAGACTTAGTCTAAAGACATGGCGGATTATGCCAAGACTGGCACACCGCGCATCAACTTTCTTTTATCGGAAACTGGAAGCCGCGCTCGAAGGCCCGCCCCAAGGGGACCGGATAAGCCCTGGGGTGGCCATTGGCGATGCTCCGCCGCACGCTTGTGGCGCGCGGGCGGGAGCGGTGGAAAGCGGGCGGCGCGGCGCCGGCGGCCGGGCTCAGACCATGCCGTCGTCGGCGGTGATCACGGCGCCGTTGATGAATTGCGACTGGTCGGACGCCAGCAGCAACAGCAGGCCGTCGAGATCGTCGGGCTTGCCCAGGCGCTTGCGCGGCAGCATCTGGATCAGTTTCTGGCCGGCGTCCGAATCCCAGTGGTGGTGGTTGATCTCGGTATCGATATAGCCGGGACAGATCGCATTGGTATTGATGCCGTGGCGCGCCCATTCAAGCGCCATGGCCTTGGTCATGTGCACCACCGACGCCTTGCTCATGCAATAGATGCCGATTTGCGACAGCACCTTCAGGCCGGCCACCGACGCGACATTGACGATGCGCGCCTGCGGCAGCGGACTGCCGTTCTTCTCGGCGCCCTTGGCCCGGGCAATCATGCGCTTGGCGACTTCCTGCGCGACGAAGAAGGCGCCGCGCGTATTGGTGTCGAAGACGAAATCGAAATCGTCCGGGGTCACATCGGTCAGCTTCTGCGTCGTCGACACGCCCGAATTGTTGACCAGGATGTCGATCGAGCCGGCTTCGGTTTCCGCATGCGCCACGGCGGCGCGGATACTGTCCGGATCGGTGACGTCCAGCCGCACCACGTGCGCGCTGCCACCCTCGGCCTCGATCGCCGCGCGCAGTTCCTTGAGCCGCTCGGTGCGGCGCGAGGCCAGCACAACCTTGGCCCCGGCGGCGGCCAGCACCGTAGCGAAACGCGAGCCGAGCCCGCTCGAGGCGCCGGTGACCAGCGCTACCTTGCCTTCCAGATTGATCGACAAACCCATGATGACCTCTTGTGCGGGCGCCCTTCCAGCCTCTTCGGGTGCGGAAGGCAGCATATCGAAAAAAAGAACGACCGTTCCAAAAAAATCCTTGCCTGTGGGTGGCGAGTCCCGGACAATGCCGGAGATTCTAAGAACTTGGCCTGCAAAGCGAAAGAGGGAAAACGAGCGATCCGGCCGGCTATCGGCCGCAAACAGCCGTCAAAATCCCTTGCCATGCCCCGCCGGCGCAAGTTCGAGCAGAACGGTCACCGCACTTCCCACAATTGCATAGCTAGCAGCAAAGAAATAGAGGGTTAGAGACAATGGATCAGCAACAGCTCCTGGAGCAGTTCGGCCCGCGTGAAGCCATGGAATACGACGTGGTCGTCGTTGGCGGCGGCCCCGCCGGCCTGGCCACGGCCATCCGCCTGAAGCAACTCGCGCAGGAGAAAGGCAGCGACGTCAACGTATGCGTGCTGGAAAAGGGTTCCGAACCCGGCGCGCATATCCTGTCGGGCGCCATCATGGATCCGCGCGCCCTCAACGAGCTGATCCCGAACTGGCAAGAGCTGGGCGCGCCGCTGAACCAGCCGGTCACCGAAGACAAGTTCCTGTTCCTGAACGAGTCGGGCTCGAAGGGCACGCCGCCCGCGCTGCTGCCCGAGTGCTTCCACAACCACGGCAACTACATCGTCAGCCTGTCGAACTTCGTGCGCTGGCTGGGCCAGCAGGCCGAGGCGCTGGGCGTCGAGATCTTCCCGGGCTTCCCCGCCGCCGAGGTGCTGTACAACGAAGACGGCTCGGTCAAGGGCGTGGCCACCGGCAACATGGGCATCAGCAAGGAAGGCGAGCCCACCGACAACTTCCAGCTCGGCATGGAACTGCATGCCAAGTACACCATCTTCGCCGAAGGCGCGCGCGGCCACCTGGGCAAGCAGCTGATCGACAAGTTCGGCCTGGATGCCGGCAAGGATCCGCAGAGCTACGGCATCGGCCTGAAGGAACTGTGGGAAATCGACCCGGCCAAGCACAAGCCCGGCCTGGTGGTGCACACCGCCGGCTGGCCGCTGGACCCGGCCACCTACGGCGGCTCGTTCCTGTACCACATGGAAGACAACAAGGTCGCGGTCGGCTTTGTGGTCGGCCTGGACTACACCAACCCGTGGCTGTCGCCGTTCGAGGAATTCCAGCGCTTCAAGACGCACCCGGAAATCCGCCAGTACTTCGAGGGCGGCAAGCGCCTGTCGTACGGCGCGCGCGCCATCACCGCCGGCGGCCTGCTGTCGCTGCCCAAGACCGTGTTCCCGGGCGGCGCGCTGGTCGGCTGCGATGCCGGCTACCTGAACGCCTCGCGCATCAAGGGCAGCCACGCCGCGATCAAGACCGGCATACTGGCCGCCGAGGCCGCCTATGACGCGCTGCAGGGCGGCCGCCAGCACGACGAGCTGACCGCCTACCCCGCCGCGTTCGAGCAAAGCTGGCTGTACAAGGAGCTGCTGCAGGCCAAGAACTTCAAGCAGTGGTTCAAGAAGGGCCGCACCACCGCGACGCTGATGACCGGCATCGAGCAATGGCTGCTGCCCAAGCTGGGCATCCGCAACCCGCCCTGGACCATCCACCGCGTCAAGCCGGACCATGTGTACCTGAAGCCGGCGGCCGAGTGCGACAAGATCGTCTACCCGAAGCCGGACGGCAAGCTGACCTTCGACCGCCTCAGCTCGGTGTTCATCAGCAACACCAACCACGAGGAAAACCAGCCGGCGCACCTGACGCTGAAGGACGCCAGCGTGCCGGTCAGCATCAACTGGGACAAGTACGCCGGCCCCGAGTCGCGCTACTGCCCGGCGGGTGTGTACGAGTTCGTGCAGGACGAGACCTCGGGCAAGGAACGGCTGCAGATCAACGCGCAGAACTGCGTGCACTGCAAGACCTGCGATATCAAGGATCCGACACAGAACATCGTGTGGGTCACGCCGGAAGGCGGCGGCGGTCCGAACTACGTCGGCATGTAAGGCCCCCCCGGCGCGCAAGCGCCTGGCGCATGGAGCGGCACCGGTTTCCCCGGTGCCGTTTTTTATTTCTTGCGGCCGCCGGCTACAGCGGCAGTCGCGTCGTGGACAGCAGCTGTTCGTAGATGTAGCACTGCAGCAGCGTCATCTCGCGCTCTGCCAGCACGTCGAAGGCCACACCGAAGGCCGGGAAATCGGTATCGTCCTGGCTCGCTGCACCCGGCGCCACCCGGACCCAGCCATCGACCATGACTTCGCTGTCGAATGAGGCGGCCCGAAGCCGGAAGCGCAGCCGCACGCGGCTGCCCGGGGCGGGCGAAGGCGCGGTGGTCTGCACCAGCGCACCACCGGTGCTGAGGTCGGACAGCAGCGCCAGCCGGGCCGTACCCGCCCGCACCGCGACGGCCACGGCATGATCTCCATCGTCGTCGTCCTCCGGGGGCCGGGTCAGGTATGCCGCCAGCCGCGTCGGCACGCGCGCCGCCTTGCGGACCGGGGTTGCGTGCAGGTTGGTCGGCGCCGACAGCACCAGGTAGCGGAACGGACTGCGGCAGACCGCGGTGATGGTCGAGGTAAAGCTGTGGATCGCCTGGCCCGAAAAGCCGCGCAGCAGCACGGTGGCGCCCGCCTGCAGCGGCAAGTCGCGCCCGCCCAGTTGCGGCCAGGTCACGAACAGCCCCTGATCGATAAAGCCGATCAGGCGGCTCGCGGCGGCGCGTGCGGAGTCGCCTTCATGCTTGACGTGGAGCAGCGTGCCGACCTGCAGGCCGAACGGCCCGGGCGCCGTGCGCGTCCCGGCATCGTCGGTGTCGTCGGTGTCATCGCTATTGCCGGCGCGGCAGACCACGCCATGGCGGAACACCAGCGCGAGGTCGCGCGCATCGGGGATGATGCTGCCGCTGCCGAGCACCAGGTTGCCTTCGCCGTCAAGCAGCGACCAGGGCAGCGGGTGTCCGACCGGAAGATCGTTGGGAGTGAGCTGGATCATGGCTGTTTGCAAAGGGCCCCCGCGTTGGTCGCCGCGCGTGGGGCATGGCAAACCCACGGCGGAGCTGCCGGGCAGTATCCGCCACCTGTATCAGGGTTTTATCGGCCAAAAAGCAGCAGAAGTTGAGCGGATGCCGATGGGCCTAGGCCGTCATATGTAGCACCCGCCCTCTGCGGAAGGCTTGACGCGCGACAACTTCGGCACCACAATCGCATAACGCTGTCTGACAGCCTGACATATCCAGCCATGACCCTGCACCGCCCGGCCTCGCTGGCCAGCCGCATTGCCCAGTCCTTGCACGACGACATCCTCGCCGGCCGCTACGCCGCGGGCGCACGCCTGCCCGCCGAAGCAAGCCTGGCCGACACCTTCGGCGTGAGCCGGCCGATCGTGCGCGAGGCTATTGCCCAACTCAAGGCCGATGGCGTACTGGTCACGCGCAAGGGCTCTGGCGCCTTTGTTTCGGAAACCCCGGGCGGCCAGGCCTGGCGCGTGGCGAGCGCGCCGGATGGCGGGCCCACGCTGGCGCAGCTTTTCGAGTTGCGCCGCGTGGTCGAAACCGCCTGCGCCGAGATGGCGGCCGAGCGCCGCACCACGGCCGACGTCGACGCGATCCGCGCCGCACTCGCGACCATGCAGGCGCAGGCCGACGGCCATGGCGACATGGCCAGCGCGGCCGCGGCCGACATGGCCTTCCACCACGCCATCGCCGAAGCCGCGCACAACCCCTGCTTCACCGGCCTCACCGATTTCGTCAGCCAGCAGATGCTGGCGGCACGGCAGCGGGCCTGGGAGAACACCGCGTGGCTCGGCGCCGCCACCGGCGCTCCGCGTACCGCCGACACCGAACACACGGCGCTGGCCGACGCCATCGCCGCCGGCAATGCCCCCGCGGCGCGCGAGGCCGCGCAACGGCACCTGTCCGCAGCGGCCGCGCGGCTGGGCCTGGCGGGCTGAATCCCGCACACATCGACCAGCACTGCATAACCAGCACTGCAACAAACCACAGCAACAAGGAAACGAGCATGGAAAAGGTGGACTGCGTCGTCATCGGCGCTGGTGTCGTAGGACTGGCGGCCGCGCGCGCCCTCGCCCTGCAAGGCCGCGAGGTGATCATCCTGGAAGCCGAGAACGCCTTCGGCACCATCACCAGCGCTCGCAACAGCGAAGTCATCCACGCCGGCATCTACTACCCCGCCGGTTCGCTGAAGGCAGAGTTGTGCGTGCGCGGCAAGGCCATGCTGTACGACTACTGCGCCACGCACCACGTCGCGCACCAGCGCTGCGGCAAGCTGATCGTCGCCACCAGCGAGGCGCAAGTGGCCACGCTCGACGGCATCCGCGCCAAGGCCGCGGCCAACGGCGTCGACGACCTGCGGCTGCTCTCGCGCGACGAAGCGCAGGCGCTGGAACCGCAGCTGCAATGCCATGCCGCACTGCTGTCGCCCTCCACCGGCATTGTCGACAGCCACGGCCTGATGACCGCGCTGCTGGGCGATGCCGAGAACGCAGGTGCGATGCTGGCTGTGCAGTCGCCGGTGCTGGGCGGCGCGGTCACGGCGGACGGGATTCGGCTGGAAGTGGGCAGCGAGGATGGCGGCGCCACCACGCTGCTGGCGCGCACGGTGGTGAACTCGGCCGGCCTGACCGCGCCGGAACTGGCGCGCCGCCTCGATGGCATGCCCGAGGCCCATATCCCGCCGCAATACTATGCCAAGGGCTGCTATTTCACGCTGGCCGGGCGCGCCCCGTTCTCGCGGCTGATCTATCCGGTGCCCGAGGCCGCCGGCCTGGGCGTGCACCTGACGCTGGACCTGGGTGGCCAGGCACGCTTCGGCCCCAATGTGCGCTGGGTCGACGACATCGAGTACAGCGTCGACCCGTCCGATGCCGACAGCTTCTATGACGAAGTGCGGCGCTACTGGCCGGGACTGGCCGATAACTCGCTGCAGCCGGGCTATGCGGGCATCCGCCCCAAGATCAGCGGCCCGCGCGAAGTGGCGGCGGACTTCCGCATCGACGGCCCCGCCGTGCACGGCGTGCCGGGGCTGGTTCACCTGTTCGGCATCGAGTCGCCGGGGTTGACCTCGTCGCTGGCGATCGCCGAGCGCGTCTGCGCCGCGCTGGCCTGAAGCGCATCGCCGCCTGCCGCACCTTCCGCGCGGAAGCTCATCGCCGCGCAGAAGGCACCAGCCGCCGCGGCCACGGCGGCCAGCCCGAAGGTGTGTTCCGGCGCCAGCGCATTCCAGGTCCAGCCCATCACCAGCCCGCCGAGCGTGCCGCCGACGCCGTAGGAAATCCCCGTGTACAGCGCCTGCCCGCGCCCCTGCAACGGGCCGGCAAACCATGCCTGCAGCCGCTTCAGGCTGGCACTGTGGTGCGCGGCGAAGGTGGCCGCGTGCAGCACCTGCACCAGCGCCATCAGCCAGGCAAACTGCGCGAAGTAGCCGGTCAGGCCGAAGCGGACCGCCGCCAGCACGAAAGTGCCCGCCAGGATGGTGCGCAGCGCGAAACGCGCGAACAACAGGCCCTGGTAATAGAAGAAGACGATTTCGGCGACCACGCCGATGGTCCACATCACCCCGATGGCGAACTTGCCGTAGCCGAGCTTCTCCAGCCACAGCGAATAGAACACGTACAGCGCGGCGTGCGCGAACATCATCAGGAAGGCCGACGCCAGGAACCATGCCACGTCCGGCCGGCGCAGCAGCGGCAGCGCGCGCGGCGCGGGCAGGCGCGGCCCGTCGTCGGCGGCATCGCGCATGGTCAGCACCACGCCCGCCAGGATCGCCAGCAAGCCGCTGGCCACCCACGGGAACGCGCGCATGCCGACCGCCTCGAATAGTGCCCCGCCGGCCAGCACCGCGCCGATAAAGCCGACCGAGCCGAACATGCGGATGCGGCCATAGCTATGGTCGAAGGCGCCATGGCGGCGCAGCGTGGAGATGGTGAGGGCATCGCCCAGCGGCGACATCGCGCTGGTAAGCAGGCTCAGCGTCAGCATCATCGCCATCATGCCGCCGTAGCTGCCCACGCCGGGCAGCATCAGGAACGCCAGCAGCGAGGTGAACGCGCTCACGCGCAGGACGCGCACGCGCGTGTGCATCACGTCGGACAGCCAGCCCCACAGGTAGGGCCCGACGATGCGGCTGACCTGGAAGCTGGCCATCAGCACGCCGATCTGCACCGGATCGAAGCCGCGATCGGCGAAATACAGGCTCACATACGGCGAGATGACGCCGACGTAGCCGTAGTAGCCAAGATAGAAAAGCCCGAAGCGGGCGTAGTCCGGGCGAGCGGTGCCAGTGGCCCCGCCCGCCCCAGGCAGCGGAGTCAACTCAGCGCGTCTGGCCGGCCTGCGCCGGTGCCTGCGCCGGTGCCTGCGCCGGAATCTGCGGCGTGTCGGTCCTGACGTCGCCGCATTGCGCGCGGTGGCGCAGCGCGTGGTCCATCAGCACCAGCGCCAGCATGGCCTCGGCGATCGGCGTGGCGCGGATGCCGACGCACGGGTCGTGGCGGCCGAAGGTCTCGACCGTGGCGGCATTGCCGGCCTTGTCGATCGACTCGCGCGGCGTGCGGATCGAGGACGTCGGCTTGATCGCCAGCGATACGGTGACATCCTGTCCGGTGGAGATGCCGCCCAGCACGCCGCCCGAATTGTTGGTGCGGAAGCCCTCGGAGGTCAGCTCGTCGCCATGCACGCTGCCGCGCTGGGACACGCTGTCGAAGCCGGCGCCGATTTCCACGCCCTTGACCGCATTGATGCCCATCATCGCGTGCGCGATGTCGGCGTCGAGGCGGTCGAACAGCGGCTCGCCCAGTCCGACCGGCACGTTGCTGGCCACCACCTCGATGCGCGCGCCGACCGAATCGCCGTCGCGGCGCAGCGCGTCCATATAGGTTTCCAGCTCGGGAATGATGTCGGCGTTGGGCGCGAAGAACGGATTCTCGGGCACATGCGACCAGTCGGCGAACGGCACCGCGATCTCGCCGAGCTGCGACATGTAGCCCCGGATCTCGGTGCCGTACTGCTCGCGCAGCCATTTCTTGGCCACCGCCGCAGCGGCCACCACCGGCGCCGTCAGGCGAGCCGACGACCGGCCGCCGCCGCGATAGTCGCGGATGCCGTACTTCTGCCAGTAGGTGTAGTCGGCGTGGCCCGGGCGGAAGGTCTCGACGATATTGCCGTAGTCCTTGCTGCGCTGGTCGGTATTGCGGATCAGCAGGCAGATCGGCGTGCCGGTGGTCTTGCCTTCGAACACGCCGGACAGGATCTCCACCTGGTCGGGTTCCTTGCGCTGGGTGACATGGCGCGAGGTGCCGGGCTTGCGGCGGTCCAGGTCGCCCTGGATATCGGCTTCGCTCAGCGCCATGCCCGGCGGGCAGCCATCCACCACCGCGCCGATGGCGGGGCCGTGCGATTCGCCGAAGGTGGTGACAGTGAAGAGCAGGCCAAGGGTGTTGCCGGACATGATGGAAACCGCACAGGAATTGGGGACGGCCTCCATTGTAAGGCCATTGCCCGCCCGCGGGCGGCCCGGCTGGCTCAGGCTGGCGCGCTTTCCGGAGCGAATTCGGGGTAGAACTCCGCCCGCATCCGGTCCATATAGGCCACCAGGTTGGCATGCCCTTCCGCCGCGGTGCGGATCGGCGTGTCGAACACCGGGCACAGCAGGCTGCCGGCAAAGGCGAACAGCGTGGCGTCGGCGCCGCATGGCTTGTCGCCCATCAGGTAGCGCTTTTCGCCCAGGATATCGGCGATGGAGGTCACGCCCTTGGTGGCCAGCGCGACCAGTTCTTCCTCGCTGTGCCGGCCCAGGCCCTGCCCCCACAGCGTCTTCCTGACCTTGTGGCGCACCAGCCGCTCGGCCAGCCCGCGCACCGGAGCCGGCACGCCGCGAAAGAACTGCGCCGGGCCGCGGTCGAAATTGGCCTGGTCGAGCCAGCGCACCCGCGCCACCGCCCAGTACAGGTGGTCTTCCATCAGCTTCTCGGCGGCCCAGGCGATGCCGCGCTCGGCCGGGCTCAGGCCGGCGTCGAAGTCGATGTGGTAAGTCTTCTCGATATGCCAGCGGATCATGGTCGAGTCCGCCACGATGCGGCCCATGTCATCCAGGTACGGCAGCTTGCCCTTGGGCGCGCGCCGCAGGCTGCCGCGGCGGGCGTGGTACGGCAGGCCGGCAAGCTTGAGCAGCATCTCGGCCTTGGTGACGAACGGGCTGGCGTCAGGCAGCCCAAAGGCCGGGCCGAAGGTATAGAGCGTGATCATCGTGGCTCGGGCTCCGCGGAGAAGAACATGCGTTCAGCGCCAGTCGCCGCGCAGGGCCTGCACCATCTGCTGCAGCCCTTCGGGCGTGGCCGCCTCCGGCGGCACCGGCTCGCCCACTACCAGTTCCAGCCGGCTCAGGATGCCGCGGCGGAACGGCCGCGACATCGCCGGCGCATCCTTGCGCGAGAAGAAGCTGCCCCACAGCCCGCGCAGCGCCATCGGCACCACCGGCACCGGCGTGCGGCGGATGATCTGCTGCACGCCCTGGCGGAACGGGTTGATCTCGCCGGTGGCGGTGATCCTGCCCTCCGGGAAGATGCAGACCAGGTCGCCCTCCTCCAGCGCCTGCGCCACGCTGTCATACGCGCGCTTGAGCATGTCGGGGTTTTCGTGCGCGGGCGCGATCGGGATCGCGCGGGCCTGGCGGAAGAACCAAGACAGCAGTGGCACGCCGAAGATGCGGTAGTCCATCACGAAGCGCACCGGGCGCGGGCTGCATGCCATCAGCACCACCGCGTCGGCAAAGCTGACATGGTTGCAGACCAGCACGGCGGGCCCATCGGCTGGAATGCGCTCGGCGTTCACGCGGCGCAGCCGGTACAACGTATGCACCAGGCCCCAGGCGATAAAGCGCAGCAGGAATTCCGGCACCAGCGAGTAGATATAGACCGCCACCACCGCATTGAGCAGCCCCACCACCAGGTACAGCTGCGGGATGCTGTAGCCGGCCAGCGCCATCGCCACGCCCAGCAGCGACGCCGCGATCATGAAGAAGCTGTTCAGGATATTGTTGGCGGCGATGATGCGCGCGCGGTGCGTAGGCGCGCTGCGGCTCTGGATCAGCGCGTACAGCGGCACGCTGTAGAAGCCGCCGAACATCGCCAGCAGGAACAGGTCGGCCAGCACGCGCCAGTGGCGCGCCTCGGCCAGGAAGCCGCCGATGCCGGTGAGCGCGGCCGGCGGCTGCCCGTGGCTGGCAAAGTACAGGTCGATGGCGAACACCGTCATGCCGATCGAGCCGAACGGCACCAGTCCGATCTCGACATGGCGCCCGGACAGCCGCTCGCACAGCAGCGAGCCGGTGCCGATGCCCAGCGAGAACACCGCCAGCAGCAGCGTGACCACGTTCTGGTCGCCGCCCAGCACATCCTTGGCATAGCTGAAGAACGAGGTCAGGAAGGTCGCGCCGAGGAACCACAGCCACGAAATCCCGAGCAGGCTCAGGAATACCGTGCGATTGCCGCGCGCCAGCACCAGGTTGCGCCAGGTCTCGGAAAACGGGTTCCAGTTGATGCGCAGCTCGGGCTGCGGCGCCGGCGACACCGGGATCCCGCCCGACACCAAGCGCCCGGCCACGGCGATCGCCACGCAGACGGCGCCTACATACAGCGGCCCCACAACCGTGCCGCCCTGCTGCAATCCCGCCAACTCGCCGCCGACCAGCGTTCCGATCAGGATCGCGACGAAGGTGCCCATCTCGACCAGTCCGTTGCCGCCGACCAGTTCGCTTTCATCCAGGTGCTGCGGCAGGTAGGCGAACTTGACCGGCCCGAACAGCGTCGAATGCAGCCCCATCAGGAACGTGCCGGCGTAGAGCAGCGGCGCGCTATGCCAGGCAAAACCCGCCAGGCCCAGCACCATGATGGCGATTTCCAGCGACTTCACCAGCCGGATCAGGCGCGACTTCTCCATCTTGTCGGCGACCTGCCCGCTGGTGGCGGAGAACAACACGAACGGCGCGATAAAGATGGCCGAGATCAGGAAAGCGGCGCTGCGCGCGTCCACGCCTTCGAACAGCGCGGTGTGGTAGGTCACCAGCGAGGTAAAGGCGACCTTGAAGACGTTGTCGTTCATCGCCCCCAGGAACTGGGTCCAGAAAAAGGGGGCGAAGCGGCGCGCACCGAGCAGTCGGAACTGGCTGTGTTGGCTCATGAATGACCGGTCGGCCCGCTGGGGCCGCCGCGGAAATGGAAACGCCGGCTAGTTTGCCGGAGCCGGAAACCGGCCGCCATCATGCCACCACCACGCGGCCGCGCGGCGCCAGTCGCAACAAATTTCCGAAGGGGGAGCTGCAGGATGGGCTGCGCCGCCGCCTGGGCGGGCGCAGGCCGGGCGTTCAGGCCCGCTCTTCCGGCCAGTCGCGGATATAGGCCTTGAGCATCTTGTTCTCGAAGCTCTGGTCCTCGACCACCGCCTTGGCAACATCGTAGAAGGAAATCACGCCCATCAGCGTGCGGTTGTCGAGGATCGGCAGGTAGCGGGTGTGACGCTCAAGCATCATCCGGCGAACTTCATTGACATCGGTTTCCATGGTGCAGGTCAACGGGGCATCGTCCATCACCTTGCGGATGCTGGTGGTGCCAAGGGTGCCCCCGTTGCGGGCCAGGGTCTCGATGATCTCGCGGAAAGTCAGCATGCCAACCAGGTCGCCGTATTCCATCACCACCAGCGAGCCGATATCCCGCTCGGCCATGGTGTTGACGGCGACCAGCAAGGAAGTGTCAGGCGTCACGGTGTAGAGCGTATTGCCCTTGATCTGCAGGATGTCGCTGACTTTCATTTTGGTCTCCACTGCCTTGTACTGTGCTGTGCTGATTTGCGCCGAACGCATCGCGGGGCGATGCCGGTCGCTTCGTTATCTGTTCCGGGATGTGCGGGCAGAGATGCCCGTGCGAACGATCCTAGCCCAAACCAGCCGGCAAAGTAAAGCAGGAGGCCGGTTTGCGGGTGATCAGCCAGCGTGGGCGTGCGCACGATGCTACGATGCTGGCCGGAGATAACCACACCTGACCGACCATGTCCGGAACCCGCTTCGATACGCTGGCGCTGCACGCCGGCGCCGCGCCCGACCCCGCCACGGGGGCGCGCGCCACCCCCATCCACCTGACCACCTCCTTCGTGTTCCGCGACAGCGAGCACGCGGCGTCGCTGTTCAACATGGAGCGAGCGGGCCACGTCTATTCGCGCATCTCCAACCCGACCGTGGCCGTGCTGGAAGAGCGCATCGCCGCGCTGGAGAACGGCGTCGGCGCGATCGCCACCGCCTCGGGCCAGGCCGCGCTGCACCTGGCCGTGGCCACGTTGATGGGAGCCGGCTCGCACGTGGTGGCGTCGTCGGCGCTGTACGGCGGCTCGCACAACCTGCTGCACTACACGCTGCGCCGCTTCGGCATCGAGACCACCTTCGTCAAGGCGCGCGACATCGACGCCTGGCGCGCCGCGATCCGCCCCAATACCAGGCTGCTGTTCGGCGAGACGCTGGGCAACCCGGGGCTCGACGTGCTGGATATCCCCACGCTGGCGCAGCTCGGCCAGGACCACGGCATCCCGCTGCTGGTCGACTCGACCTTCACCACGCCCTACCTGATGCGGCCGTTCGATCTCGGCGCGGGCCTGCTGTACCACTCGGCGACCAAGTTCCTGGGCGGCCATGGCACCACCATCGGCGGCGTACTGGTGGAGGGCGGCACGTTCGATTTCGAGAAGTCGGGCCGCTTCCCCGAGCTGTCCGAGCCCTACGAGGGCTTCCACAACATGGTGTTCACCGAGGAAAGCACGGTGGCGCCCTTCCTGCTGCGCGCGCGCCGCGAAGGCCTGCGCGACTTCGGCGCCTGCATGAACCCGATGGCCGCGTGGCAGCTGCTGCAAGGCGTGGAGACGCTGCCGCTGCGCATGAGCCGCCACGTCGACAATACCCGCAAGGTGGTGCAGTTCCTGGCTTCGCACCCGATGGTGGAGTCGGTGTCCTACCCCGAGCTGGAATCGCACCCCGACTACGAGCTGGCCAAGCGCCTGCTGCCGCGCGGCTGCGGCGCGGTGTTCAGCTTCAACCTGAAGGGCAACCGCCTGGCGGGCCAGCGCTTCATCGAAAGCATGTCGCTGTTTTCGCACCTGGCCAACGTCGGCGATGCGCGCTCGCTGGTGATCCACCCGGCCTCGACCACGCACTTCCGCATGGATGCGGCGGCGCTGCAGTCGGCCGGCATCGCCGAGGGCACGATCCGCCTGTCGATCGGCCTGGAAGACCCGGACGACCTGATCGACGACCTCAAGCGCGGCCTGAAGTCCGCCGAGAAGACCATGAGCAAGGGAGGTCAGGCCTGATGGAACTGAACCTTGCAGGCCAGCCGGCCTACGCCTATACCGGCGGCAAACCCTTCGATCCCGCCCTGCCCTGCGCCGTGTTCGTCCATGGCGCGCAGAACGACCACAGCGTGTGGGTGCTGCAGACGCGCTGGTTCGCCAACCACGGCTTCTCGGTGCTGGCGGTGGACCTGCCCGGCCATAACCGCAGCCAGGGCGCGCCGCTGGCCACCGTCGAAGCCATGGCGGACTGGGTGATGGCGCTGGTGGCCGCCGCCGGCGTCAAGGCACCGGCCTTCGTGTTCGGCCACAGCATGGGCTCGCTGATCGCGCTGGAATGCGCGGCGCGACATCCGCAGGCGGTGCGCGGCATCGCCCTGCTGGCCACCGCCTACCCGATGAAGGTTTCCGATGCGCTGCTCGATGCGTCGCTGAACCGCGAGAGCGAGGCCATCGCCATGGTCAATGCCTGGTCGCATTCGAGCCTGGCCAACAAGCCCTCGTCGCCGGGTCCCGGTGCCTGGATGCACGGCGCCAGCCAGCGGCTGATGGAGCGCGTATCGCGCAACAACCCGCAGGCACATGTGTTCCACAACGACTTCTCCGCCTGCAATGCCTACGCGCACGGCGAGGAAGCCGCCGCCGCTGCGGCCTGCCCGGCGCTGTTCATCACCGGCAGCAAGGACATGATGACCTCGCCCAGGGCGGCGCAGGCGCTGGCCGGCAAGATGGCGAAGGCCAGCGTGGTGTCGGTGCCGTGCGGCCATGCGCTGATGGGCGAGCGCCCGGACGAAGTGCTGGACGCGCTGGCTGGCTTTGCGCGCAAGGTGGTGGCGGCCGGCTGATGCTGCCCCGGATGGCTGGCCGGCCACGCCGGCAGCCATCCTCCTTCCATGGGAGCAGAAGGTCTACACTGCACAAAACAAGACCTGCCGGAGACAGCCATGGCCCACGCCCGAGCGCGCGAGTTCGAGAACTTCGCGGCCTTCTACCCCTACTACCTGAGCGAGCACCAGAACCGCACCTGCCGGCGGCTGCATTTCATCGGTTCGACCGTGGCGTTGCTGTGCCTGGCGGCGCTGGTGGTGACCGGCAATGCATGGTGGCTGCTGGGTGCCGTGGTCGCCGGCTATGCCTTCGCCTGGGTCGGCCATTTCGGCTTCGAGAAAAACCGGCCGGCGACCTTCCGCCATCCGATCTACAGCCTGATGGGCGACTGGGTCATGTACGCCGATATCTGGCGCGGCAGGATCCCGTTCTAAGACAGCTTGGCCGTCGGTCGCTAACTGTCGGCCGCTAACCGTTGGCTGCTATACCTGCCCGTGCCAGCCCGGCGGCACCACTTCCAGCGTGCGCCGCTGCGGCGCGGCGTCGTCCGCCGCGGGTGGCGGGCCGGATGGGTGCTGGTTGAAGACCGCCTCCAGCGTCTGATCCAGACGCGGATTGTCCAGCACCGACCTGAGCGACTCCGCGCCACGCAGGTGCTGCGCCAGCGCGGTGCGCGACAGTCGCGGCAGGTTCAGCACCAGCCGGTCGTGCAGCATGCGCAGCGTCACCTGCGACGGATCGCACAGCAAGGCCCAGTGGGCCTGTCCGCGCTCCTGCTGCAGCCGCCCGACCAGGTGCATGGTTTTCAGCTTGCCGAGCAGCCCCGCCAGGTAATCCGCTTCCACGCGCAGCTTGCGTCCCAGGTCGAGCTCCCCCACGCTGCGCGGCACCTCGTCGCGGGCGCGGTAGAGCAGCAGCAGCACGCCCAGCGCATCGAAGAACTCGCTGCCGGCAAAGGTGCGGCGGCGCCAGTAGCCCTGCCGGATCACCGGCAGGTTGGCGGCGATGGTCGCGCCCAGCAGCGTCACCAGCCAGCTCAGGTAGATCCACAGCAGGAAGATCGGCAGCGCCGCAAAGGTGCCGTAGACCGCCGTATAGGCCGGGATATGCGTGATGAAATAGCCGAAGCCGCGCTTGGCGAACTCGAACGCGATCGCGGCCACCACGCCGGCGACGATGGCATCGCGCCACTCCACGTAGGCATTGGGCACCGCGGTGTACAGAAAGGCAAAGGCCAGCGCCGACAGCACCACCGGCGTCGCGCTGACCAGCAGGCCGATCCCCACCGGCATGGTGCCGACGTAGCCCGCCGAGATAGAGATCAGGTACGAGCTGATCGACAGGCTCGCGCCGATCAGCACCGGCCCGAAGGTCAGCACTGCCCAGAACACCAGCACCCGCTGCGCCAGGGGGCGGCGCTGCTTGACGCGCCAGATCGCGTTGAGCGCGTCCTCCACCGTCAGCATGGTCAGCACCGACGTCACCATCAGTCCGCCCAGGCCCATCGCCGTCAGCCCGCGCGCGCTCTTGGCGAACTGGCCGATGTAGCGCGAGATCGATTCGCTGACGTTGCCGGGAATCAGGTTCTGGAACAGGAACGCCTCGATGGCATTGCGGAAGTCGCGGAACACCGGAAACGCGGCCAGCAGCGCGAACGCCACCGTCAGCACCGGCACCACGGCCAGCACGGTGGTAAAAGTCAGGCTCGCGGACACCTGCGGCAGCCGGTCCTCGCCGGCGCGGCGCGCGACATAGCGCGCCAGTGCGCGGACCTTCTGCAGGTTCCATTCCCTGCGCAGACGGGCGGCGCGGGTACCAAGCATGCGTCAGCAATCTCCCTGGATAGATGGGTCGGTTTGAACGATGGCAGCGGCCGGCAAGTGGACAGGCAACTGCCGGGATGCGGAAGCGGCGCTTCGCGGGGAGCGTGCGCGGGGGCACCTCTATAATACGCGCATTGCCTGCGGCACCCGCCGCCCCCTTCCGGCAGCGCCGGCCATCCCGCTCCATGACCGACATCCTCGTCCTGTATTACAGCCGCCACGGCAGCACCCGCAAACTCGCCGAACTGATCGCGCATGGCATCGACAGCGTCCCCGGCGCCCAGGCGCGCCTGCGCACCGTGCCGCCGGTCTCGACCGTGTGCGAGGCCACCGCCCCCGACATCCCCGCCGACGGCCCGCCTTACGCGGAGCTGCGCGACCTGGAAGAATGCGCCGGCCTGGCGCTGGGCAGCCCCACGCGCTTCGGCAACATGGCCGCGCCGGTCAAGTATTTCCTGGACGGCACCGTGGCCCAGTGGCTGTCGGGCGCTCTGACCGGCAAGCCCGCCTGCGTGTTCACCGCCACCGGCAGCCTGCACGGTGGCCAGGAGACCACGCTGCTGTCGATGATGCTGCCGCTGCTGCACCACGGCATGCTGATCATGGGCCTGCCCTATTCCGAGAAGGGCCTGATGACGACCACGTCGGGCGGCACGCCGTACGGCCCCAGCCACCATGCCTATGTCGACAACCGCGGCCCCATCACCGACGACGAATCGGCGCTGGCGATGGCGATGGGCCGGCGCCTGGCGCAAGCCGCGCTGCGCCTGTCCGGGGCGCACGCATGAACACGCCCGCCGACAGCGACAGCGCGCTGCACAGCCCCTGGCTGCACCGGATCAGCGCGGGCAGCCTGGTGGCGCTGATGGTGCTGTGCATTGCCTGGGAATGGTTCCTGGCGCCGCTGCGCCCGGGCGGCTCGTGGCTGATCATCAAGTTCCTGCCGCTGCTGCTGCCGCTGCGCGGCGTGCTGACGCGCAACCGCTATACCATGCAGTGGTCATCGATGCTGATCCTGCTGTTCTTCACCGAGGGCATCGTGCGCGCCACCAGCGATCGCGGCTTCTCGGCGACGCTGGCCTGGGTGGAGGTGGCGCTGACGCTGGTGTTCTTCACCAGTACCATCCTGTACCTGCGGCCGTACAAGCGCCGCGCCCGCGCGGCGGCCAAGGCAGCGCCGCAAAAGCGCTGAGCCGGCGCTCCCCATGCAATCGATTCTCCGCCCATGACCTCGTCCCAAGACTCCTTCCTCGCCCTGTGCCGCGCCGCGCTGGGCCCGCAGCACGTGCTGACCGGGGCCGCCGACAAGGCCCCCTACCTGACCGACTGGCGCAAGCGCTATAGCGGCGAGGCGCTGGCCGTACTGCGTCCCGGCACCACCGAGGAAGTCGCCGCCGCGGTCCATGCCTGCCATGCGCACAAGGTGGCGGTGGTGCCGCAGGGCGGCAATACCGGCCTGTGCGGCGGCGCCACGCCGGCGGCCGGGCGCGATGCGGTGGTACTGTCGCTGCAGCGGCTCAACCGCATCCGCCAGGTCGATCCGCTCAACAACACCATCACCGTCGAAGCGGGCGTGGTGCTGCAGCACGTGCAGGACGTGGCGCGCGAGCACGGCCGGCTGTTTCCGCTGAGCCTGGCGGCCGAGGGCAGCTGCACCATCGGCGGCAACCTGTCGACCAATGCCGGCGGCACCGCGGTGCTGCGCTATGGCAATACGCGCGAGCTGTGCCTGGGGCTGGAGGTAGTGACGCCGACGGGCGACACCTGGCATGGCCTGCGCGGCCTGCGCAAGGACAATACCGGCTATGACCTGCGCGACCTGTATATCGGCGCCGAAGGCACGCTCGGCATCATCACCGCCGCCGTGATGAAGCTGTTCCCGCTGCCGCGCGCCTCGGTCACCGCACTGGCCGCGGTGCAGAGCCCGCGCGCCGCGCTGGCGCTGCTGGCGATCGCGCAGTCGTATGCGGGTGCAATGCTGACCGGCTTCGAGCTGATGTCGGCGCGCTGCATGGCGCTGGTGACGCAGCACTACCCCCAGCTGCGCTATCCATTCGCCGACATCCACCCGCAGCTGGTGCTGATGGAGCTGTCCGACAGCGAGGGCGAAGCCCACGCGCGCGGCATCTTCGAATCGCTGATGAACGCCGCCTTCGACGCCGGCGTGGCGATTGACGCCGTGGTGGCCGAATCGGTGCAGCAGTCGCGCGATTTCTGGAACCTGCGCGAGCATATCCCGCTGGCGCAGGTCGAGGACGGCAAGAACATCAAGCACGATATCGCCGTGCCGGTCTCGCGCGTGGCCGACTTCATCGAGACCACCGACGCGCTGCTGCAGAACGCCTTCCCAGGCGCGCGCATGGTGACCTTCGGCCATCTCGGCGATGGCAACCTGCACTACAACGTCTCGCCGCCGGACGGCGTCGACCATGACGCCTTCCTGGCCAACCAGGACCAGGTCAACCGCATCGTGCACGACAGCGTGCGCTCGCACTGCGGCTCGATCTCGGCCGAGCATGGCGTGGGCCAGCTCAAGCGCGAGGCACTGCAGCACTACAAGAGCGAGGTCGAGCTGGCGTTGATGCGCGCGATCAAGGGCGCGCTGGACCCGCTGGGGCTGATGAACCCGGGCAAGGTGCTCTGAACACGCTCATGCACCGCGCGCCAGCTCCGCGCGGATATGGTCCGCCACGCGCTCGAGCAGCTGGTCGAGGTGGCCACGCAGCCTGGCGAACCCGTCATGCGGCACGAAGCGTGCCTCGTCCAGGTACAGCGCGCGGTTGATCTCGATCTGCAGGCTGTAGCGCCCGCGCGCCGGGTCCGAATACGCTGTCACCAGTTCTGCGCCCTTGTACGGCCAGTTGATGCCGACCTGGTAGCCAAGGCCACGCAGGCATTGCCCGACCAGCTCGACAAACGCTTCCGGACAGGTGGTGCCGTCGCGGTTGCTGATGACAAAATCCGGCCGCTCCGAGCCATGGTCCACGTTCATGGCATTGCCGCGCGATTTCATCGAATGACAGTCGAGATGCCACACCGCGCCGAAGCGCGCATGGTGCGCCGCCATCCCGCCGGCGAGCGCGGCATGGTAGGGATCGTAGTACGTCTTCAGCAGATGCTCGGCCATGGCGGGCGACAGCGGCGCGCCGTAGACCGGCACGCCCGGCAGCGCCAGCCGGCGCAGCACGCCCATGCCGCGGCCGGCCTTGTCGCTCGGCCGTAGCGCGAACGGCATGGCGCCGTCGACCAGCGCCGGGTCGATATCGTCGCGGGCACGGTTCACGTCCACCAGCCAGCGCGGAAACTCCGCGCACAGCAGCGTGCCGCCCACCGCGGGCGCATGCTCGAACAGTTCGTCGACATAGGCGTCCCAGCCGGTCAGCAGGGCTTCGGGCGAAGCCGCCAGCGGCAGCCCGGCCGGCAGGCTGCCGGCGCGGGCTTGCCCGCTGTGCGGAGAATCGACCATCAGCGGCAATGCCGCGCCAGCCGGTTCGGTCAGCGTATAGGGAAATGTCATGCTCAGAATTTGTGCTGGATGCCGATGCCGGCCGTGGTCACGGTATCGCCGTCCTTGTGCGAGTTCGGGTCCTCTCGATCGAAGAAGACATAGGGCATGGTGCGCTTGCTGAGGCGGTAGCCATAGGCGGCCTGCACTTTCTTCAGGCGGCCCTGCGGATCGCGCTGCACCGCGCGCTCCATGTAGTTGACGGTCACGCTGTGCGCGCCGTACGGCACGGTGAAGCCGACCAGCCAGTACGGCACGTCGGTGCGCGTCGTGGCGGTGCCGGCGTAGCGGTCGCGCCCGTAGAGCCCGTAGACGTTGACCACGGTGAAGTCATAGGACGCCACCGCCTGCACCTTGTCGCGGAAGTCGTTGGCAACCAGCCCGCCGGTCTTGGCATCGCGCGAATAGCCCAGGCCCGCCGCAAACTTGCCTGCCGCATAGTTCAGGCCGATGTCGTACTGGCGGAAATCGTCCTCCGCCTTCACCGGAGAGCTGGCGTTGGGCGTGGCCGGATCAGGACCGGCCAGGTTCACGCGCGCCCGCACGGAAAAGCCGCCAAAGTCGGGCGTCATGTAGCCGAGCGCATTGGACACGCGGTTGCGCGCGTTCAGCACCTTGGTGCCGATCGCGGTGGCGCCGGCATCGTGGATGGCAAAGTCTACGTTCTGCGTCACCTGCGAATAGATCGGCGAACCGACGATGGTGGCGGAATCCAGCCGGCCCAGCGCAATCGCGCCAAAGCCGCCCTGCAGCCCGACGAAGGCATTGCGGAACTGCGGGTTGGTGGCCACGCCGCTGTCGGCGGCAAATCCCTGCTCCAGGCCGAACGCGGCGCGCAGTCCGCCGCCGAGGTCTTCGCCGCCACGCATGCCCCAGCGCGATGCGTTGTCGACCATCTGCGTGGCCGAGCCTGCCGGCCCCTTCTGGTATTCGATATCGGTATCGATGCGGCCGTACAGCGTCACCGATGCGTCGGCCGCGGCCGACAGCAAGGCTAGCGCGCTACCGATGCAGGCGTGGCGCACTTGCCGCCGATAGAGTCCCCGATCTGGTCCCCGATCTGGTCCCCAATATGGTCTGACTTGAATCATGGCTTTTCTCCCTTTCCCTGGTTGGCGATGGATGACTTCCCCCCGTTTGGATCTCCCGTCTGCCGTCGTCTTGTTCTTGCGCGCGGCGCGAACGCTCCCCCGCCGTCCCGCCATGGCGGGACGGCAGCGCAATTCCGGGAGCGAGGCGTGCCGCGTGCGGCGGCTAGCTAGTCATTCAGGTGGCAGGCGGACAGGCGTCCGCCGAGATCGCGCAGCACCGGCACTTCGGCGGCGCAGCGTGCGCTGGCATGCGGGCAGCGCGGATGGAAGGCGCAGCCGGTGGGCGGCGCCAGCGGGCTCGGCAACTCGCCGCGGATCGGCTGGTGGCAGGCGGTGCCGCCGCCCAGCCGCGGCGCGTCGGCAAGCAGCGCGCGGGTATATGGGTGATTGGGCGCTGCGAACACCGTACGGGCATCGCCGCTCTCGACGACGCGGCCCAGGTACATGATCGCGACGCGGTCGGACATGTGCTCCACCACCGCCAGGTTGTGGCTGATGAAGACGTAGGTCAGCCCATGCTCACGCCGCAGCGCCATGAACAGGTTGATGATTTGCGCCTGCACCGAGACATCGAGCGCGGACACGGCCTCATCGCAGATCAGCAGCCGCGGGCGCAGCGCCAGCGCACGGGCGATCGCCACGCGCTGGCGCTGGCCGCCGGAAAACTCGTGCGGATAGCGCTCGGCGTAGCTGGGGTCCAGCCCGACCTGCTGCAGCAGGTCGCCGGCCAGTTCCGTAGCCCGCGCGCGGCTGACCATGCGATGGTAGACCGCGCCCTCGGTAATGGCCTGGCCGATGCGCAGCCGCGGATTGAGCGAGGCATAGGGATTCTGGAACACCATCTGCACCGCGCGGTGATAGGCGGCCGATTCGACATCGGCGCGCCGCCCTTCCCACGCAATCTCGCCGCCGCTCTGCGGCAGCAGCCCGGCCAGCATGCGGCCCAGCGTGGACTTGCCGCAGCCGGACTCGCCGACCACGCCGAGCACCTCGCCCTTGCGCACCTGCAGCGAGACCTCATTGACGGCATGCACCGCCTGCACCGGTTTGCCGGCCATGCGGCCCAGCAGGCCAGGCTTCAGCGAAAAGCGTTTCTGCAATTGGCGGGTTTCAAGCAGCACGGTCATGCCGACTCCAATGGATAAAAACAGCGCAGCGTGCGGCCACGCACCACGGTTGCCGCGGGCGGCTCGCTGCAGGCCCCGCGCACGCGCGGACAGCGCGGCGCGAAGGCGCATCCCGGCGGCAGCGCCGCCAGTGCCGGCGCGGCGCCTGGAATCGCGCGCAGCGTGGCGCCACGCATTTCAGGCGTGGGCAATGAATCGAGCAGCCCGCGCGTGTACGGATGCAGCGGCCGCGCGATCACCTCGGCCACCGGCCCCTGCTCCACCACCCTGCCGGCGTACATCACGCAGACCCGGTCGACCAGGTCCTTGACCACGGCCAGGTCATGGCTGATCCAGATCGCCGCGGCGCCGGTCTCGCGCACCAGCTGCTTCATCTCGTACAGGATCTGCGCCTGGATGGTGACGTCGAGCGCCGTGGTGGGCTCGTCGGCAATGATCAGGTCGGGCCGGTTGATCAGCGCATTGGCAATCGCCACGCGCTGGCGCATGCCGCCGGACAGCTCGTGCGGGTAGGCACGCATGCGCTCCTGCGGCGCCGGGATGCCCACGCGCGCCAGCGCATCGACCGCCTGCGCATGTGCCTGCGCGCGGGTGCGGCGGTGGTGTACCCGCACGGTCTCGACCAGTTGGTCGCCGACGCGCATCACCGGGTTCAGCGACATCATCGGGTCCTGGAACACCATCGCGATGCGGTCGCCGCGCAACGCCCGCCACTGGCGCGGCGAGCACGCCAGCAACTCTTGCCCCTTGAAGCGGACCGAGCCGCCGGTGACGCGCCCGGGCGGGTCCAGCAGGTTCATCAGCGAGAACGCCGTCACCGACTTGCCCGAGCCGGACTCGCCGACGATGCCGAGAATTTCGCCCGGCTCCAGCGCAAAGGAGACATCGTCGACGGCCTTCAATGCCTTGCGGCCGTTGGCCAATGCAAAGCTGGTGCTCAGCCCGGAGACTTCCAGTAGTGCCATGTCCGCCTCCCGGCCTCAGCCGTCCAGCCGCGGGTTCAGCACGCGGCGCAGGCGGTCGCCCACCAGGTTGATCGAGCCGATCAGCAGCACCAGGGCTACGCCCGGGAAAATGCTGATCCAGTACTTGTTCGACAGCATGTACTCGAAGCCGTTGGCGATCAGCATGCCGAGCGACGGCTGCGTGCGCGGCAGGCCGATGCCGAGGAAGCTCATGGTCGCTTCCAGCGTGATGGCATGCGCGATCTGCAGCGTGCCGGTCACGACCAGCGGCGCCATGCAGTTGGGCAGGATATGGCGGAACATCACACGCAGCGCCGGCAGCCCCTGGCCGAGCGCCGCCTCGACATACTCCTTGCGCCGCTCCACCTGCGCCGCGCCACGCACCGTGCGGGCAAAGTAGGCCCACTGCACGATCACCAGCGCCAGCAGCGTCTTGTCGACGCCCTGCCCCAGCACGGCCAGCAGGATCAGCGCCACCAGCACAGCCGGCAGGCTCAGCTGCAGGTCGACCACGCGCATGATCGCGGCATCGACGATGCCGCCGAAGTAAGCCGCCGCCAGGCCGACCGCGCTGCCGACCATCAGCGCCACCACCGCGCTGATCACGCCCACGCCCACACTGATGCGGATGCCATAGAAGATCGCGCTGACCAGGTCGCGGCCGGCGCCGTCGGTGCCGAGCCAGTAGTGCGCGTTGCCCTCATAGCCGGCGCTGCCGGGCGGCAGCTCGGAGTCGATCACCGACACCGTGGCCAGGTCATACGGGTTCTGCGGGCTGATGACATGGGCCAGCGCGGCGATCAACAGCAGGACCACGAGCAGCGCCAGTGCCGCCGCCGCGACGCGGTTGGCGACGAAGTGCCGCAGCAGCGAGGGCCGCGTGGAGGACGGCGTGATGGGCAGCGGCGCGTCAGGCGCGGCGCTCGCCGCCAGCGCCGGCACGGCAGTGTCAGGTTGGGATGCAGGCAGGGACATCGATGGGTTCTCGTTCGTTTTCCATGGTTTCTGTGGGGATGGATGCAGTCGGGCTCAGCCCGCCTTGTGGCGCAGCCGCGGATCGAGCACCACGTAGAGCAGGTCGACCACCAGGTTCAGCACCACGAACAGCACCAGCGTGACCAGCAGGTAGGCCACCACCACCGGGCGGTCCAGCGCCAGCACCGAATCGATGATCAGCTTGCCCATGCCCGGCCAGGAGAACACCGACTCGGTCACCACCGAGAAGGCAATCAGGTGTCCGAACTCCAGGCCCACCACGGTGATGATCGGGATCAGCACATTGGGCACCACGTGTCGCAGCACCAGCCGCGCGCCGCCCACGCCCTTGGCGCGGGCAAACTTGATGTACTCCTGCCCCGCCACGTCGCGCGTGCCGGCTTCGGCCAGCCGCGCCACCAGCGAGATCTTGAACAGCGACAGCGTCAGCGCCGGCAGCAGCAGGAAGCGGATCCCTTCCCAGGTGGTCACCGACAGCGGCATGCCCAGCACGGTGCTGACCGGACCTCGCCCGCCGGATGGCAGCCAGCCCAGGTTCACCGAGAACACCAGGATGCCGATCATGCCGACCCAGAACGTCGGCATGACCACGCCGCCCAGCGAGACCGCCATCAGCGCGCGCGCCAGCCGGCTGCCCGGCCTGAGCCCGGCGAACACGCCCATCGGGATGCCGATGCCCAGCGACAGCAGCAGCGCGGTCACGGCCAGCTCCAGCGTGGCGGGCACGCGGCTGACGATCAGCTCGATCGCGGGACGGTTGTAGATAAAGGAATCGCCCAGGTCGCCGCGCAGCGCGCCCTGCATGAAGCGCAGGTATTGCTGCAGCACCGGCAGGTCCAGCCCGAGCGCGTGGCGCGCGTCGGCAATTTCCTGCTCGGTGGCGGTGGGGCTGACCAGCAGGTGGACCGGGTCGCCGATCAGGTTGACGGCGCAGAAGGTCAGCACCGACATCAGCCACAGCACGACAAGGCTTTGCAGCAGCCGCTTCAACAGGGTTTCGAGCATAGCGATCAGGACAGGAAGCGGTGAGTCAGGGTTGCGCCGCAGTGGTTGCTGCAGGCGCTGCGGGGCGGATGTTGCCGGCGTAGGTAAAGCCGTCGGCGCGCGGCTGCACTTCCAGTCCGGCGCGATACGCCCAGGCGGCGCGCAGGTGGTGCAGCGGCACGATGCCAGCGTCGGCGGCCAGCATGCCAGCCGCGCGGCGCTGCAACTGCTCGCGCGGCGCCGGCGCCATGGTGCGCATGGAGGTTTCGATCAGCGCGTCCAGCGCGGGATTGGCATAGCCGCTGCGGTTGTTCGCGCCCAGGCCTGCGGCCTTGTCCTGCGCATGCGCCACCGCCACCAGCGGTTCCAGCGAATCGCCGCTGACCGCGCCGATGCCGAGCAGGAAGGCGCTGAACTCAGGCTTGCCGCCCTCCCCGCCCGAGGTGGCGCGCGTGATGTAGACCGAGTACGGCAACGTGCGCACTTCGGTGCGGATGCCGGCGCGGGTCAGCATCTGGCCCACGGCCTCGCAGGTCTTGGCATCGTTCAGGTAGCGGTCGCTCGGGCAATGCAGCGTCAGGCGAAAGCCATCGGGATAGCCGGCCGCGATGAGCAGCCTGCGCACCTCGGCGGCATCGGCGCGCGGCGCGCGCACGTCCGGGGCAAAGCCGAAGAAACCTGCCGGCACCACCTGCCCGGCCGGCACCGAATCGCCCTTGGTCACGCGCGCCGCGATCAGGTCGCGGTCGATCGCGAGGCTGATGGCCTGGCGCACGCGCACGTCGCGCAACGGATTGGCGGGCAGCGGCCGGCCGGCGGCATCCTGCACATAGGGCGAGACCGCCCGCCCCTGGTCGAGCTGCAGGTAGTTCAGCATGTACGACGTCGCCGACACGGTGCGGATGCGGCCGTTGGTGCGCGCGAAGGCTTCGGCAATGCTGGCCGACGAGCCATCGATCACGTCCACCAGGCCCGACAGCAGCGCCGACGCACGCGCCGGCTCCTTGGGGATGAACTGGAACACCACCCGGTCCCACGGCTGCGCGCCGCCCCAGTAGCCGGGATTGCGCGCCAGCGTCAGCTGCTGGCCATGCTCCCACGCCACCAGCCGGTACGGGCCGGTGCCGATGCTCGCCCGGCCATGGGCGAAGTCCGCCTCGCGCGCGCCGTGCCCCAGCCCGTGCGGCAGCATCGCCACCATGCCGATGTTCTGCGGCAGCACCGGGTTGGGCGTGCGGGTGCGCACGCGCAGCGTCAGCGGGCCCGTGGCCTCGACCGCCTCCACCGACTTCAGATAGGTGCGGAAGGTGCGTGCGCCGGGCAGCTTGCGTGCGCGCTCGATCGAATAGCGCGCGTCCTGCGCGGTGAACGGCGCGCCATTGCTGAACTTCACGCCCGGGCGCAGCTGGAATTCCCAGTTGTGGTCATCCAGCTGGCGCCAGCCAGTGGCCAGCAGCGGCACCGGGCGCAAGGCGTTGTCGAGGCCGACCAGGGTCTCATACACGTGGCCCCACAGGTTGCGGCCGGCGGCGTCGAGCACATGCGGGTCGGCAGCACTCACCTCGGTCTTGTAGCCGATGCGCAGGTCGGCGCCATGGGCCGGCCGACCTGCGTCCGCCAGTGCGGACAAGGCCAAGGCAAGCGCCAGCGCGGCTTGAGGGAATCTCGTTGATCGAAACATTGTTTCATTTACCGATACGATGTGTCGGAGAATAAAACATCCAGGCGAGGTCAGTAACGAGGGTTTACCCGGCAAAAGAAGAAATGAGGACAAAAAAAGCGGCGCCGAAGCGCCGCTGTTGACCGGACCATGGTTACGCGATCGCGGCGTCAGCCGCCGGCATATCCCAACGCCCGCGACAGCGCCGCGGCCTCTTCCACCACCATCGCGACATGCCTGGCCAGCGCCTCAGGCGTGGTCCGGCTGGCCGGGCTGGCGATGCTCAGCGATGCCACCACCGCACCGCCGTGGTCGCGCAACGGCGCCGCCGCCGACACCGCATCGGCATCGCGCTCGCCCAGCGACACGGCGTGCCCGGCGGCACGGATCGCGGCAAGTTCCTCGCGCAGCTGTTCGGCGGTAGCAATGGTGCGCTCGGTAAAGCGCTCCAGGTCCTGCGCGGCCACGGCGTCAACCACCTCGGGCGCGGCGAAAGCCAGCAGCAGCTTGCCCGAGGCGCCCACATGCAGCGGCCGCCGGTTGCCCACCTCGGTATGAACGCGCACCGATTGCGACGATTCGTGCCGCGCCACGCAGACCGATTCCAGCCCGTCGCGCACGCGCACGATCACGTTCTCGCCGCAGGCCGCGCCGATCGCCGCCAGCCGCGGCGCCACCACCTTGACCAGGTCGAACTGGTCGCGCGCGGCGTTGCCCACCAGCAAGGCGTTGTAGCTGAGCTTGTAGACCGCCGCCGCGGGCTCGCGCGCGATCATGCCGCGATGCTCCAGCGTGGCCAGCAAGCGAAAGGCGCGCGCCTTGGTCAGCCCCGCGCGGCGAGCCAGCTCGGTCACCCCCAGTGAAGGATGTTCTGCCACCAGCATCAGCAGGCCCAGCGCCTCGTCCACCGCGTCAACGATGTATGTCATCAAGTCTTCTTGTATTCAGAAATGTCCCATCGCGGATTGTAGCGGTCGGCGCCGGCATGATCCTCAAGCAGGACCTGCGCGCGCCGCACTGGGAGGGCAAGGCACGCGCGGTGAACCGAGGCAGATGGTCCAGACGGTGAACGGATCCGCCGCGCTGCGATGCTGCGTCCAGCGGGTCTTGCACGAGGCGCACTGGTGCTCGCGCGTCTCGCACGGCACACCCGCGCCGACGCTGCGCCACTGTGCCTCGCCCAGCGCGCGCAGCGCCCCATGGCCGTCGGCGCAGCGCGCATCCAGCCGCAGCCGCTCGCAATGGCGGCACAGCACCTGCGGCGATACGTTGGCCGCGTCGGGCGCCTGCATGGATTCCGCCGCCAGGGGCAGTACCGCGGCCAGCGCATCGTCCATCTGCGCGGTCATGCCGACACGGCTGCGTGTGCGGTGCAACGCCGCCCAATACAACGCGCGCACCGCGTGCGAACCTTCGCGCATGGCCGCCGCGCGGCAGCGCTCCGCATGACGGTGCAGCGGCAGGCCGAACTCCGCCGCCGAGGCAAAGCACACCACCTGTGACCGACCCGCGCGATCTTCGATCCAGCGCTCGAACAGCGCTGCCAGGCAGGCATGGTAGGCACCTTCACCGTGGTTCGCTTCGCCACCGGCCTGCGCCAGCGCGAGCCGGTGCGCATGGCGGCTGAGCGCGCGCACTTCCTGCCTGAGTTCGCCCAGCACCGGCAGCAGACGCGCCGGGGAAGCGGTCCGCACACGATGTCCGGCTCCTGTTGGCAATGCGCTGGCGCGCTGGGTCTGGCTCACTGCTGCCTCCGGCTCACTGGAATCTTCGCTTGCCGTGCGACCTGGTGCGGCCGCCAGTCGGCGCCAGCTGATTATAGGAGTGCGATTGTGCGCTGCAAAAGCGCATCGCTCCGGCCTACCTGATACGGGTGGGTTCGCCGCCGACCGGCATTTGGTCTACTTGCAGGCAGACGGCAACGAGCCGGCATGGGCGGCGCTCGCCTCCACCCCCACAGGAGATAGCGACATGGGCGTACTGAGCGGAATCCGCGTACTCGAATTCGAAGCCATCGGGCCGGGCCCGTTCGGCGCAATGCTGATGGCCGACATGGGCGCCGACGTGATCCGCGTCGACCGCCCCGTGGCCCCCGCCGACCTCGGCCCGAAGAAGAACGAGGGCGCCCGCCGCATCGACATCACCGGCCGCGGCCGGCGCTCGGTCACGCTGGACCTGAAGCAGCCCGAAGCGCAGCGCGCGGCGCTGGCGCTGATCGAGCGCGCCGACGTCATGCTCGAAGGCTTCCGCCCCGGCACCATGGAACGCCTGGGCCTGGGGCCGGAGGTCGCGCTCGCGCGCAACCCGAAGCTGGTCTACGGGCGCATGACCGGCTGGGGCGCCTGCGTGGCGCCGGTGCTCGAGTTCAGCGAAGCGCCGCGGCACCCGCACCACCGCGCGCGCGGCAGCTTCATCGAGATTGACGGCGTGGTGCAGCCCGCGCCCGCGCCGCGTTTTCTCGGCACGCCGTCCGAGGTGCTGCGCAGCGCCCCCGAACGCGGCCAGCATGGCGCAGCCGCGCTGCGCGACTGGGGCTTCGACAGTGACGGCATCGCGCAACTCCGGGCCATGGGGCTTGGCGTGCTCGGGGCAAGCTGAGCCGCCGCGCCCTACCCTCCCTTCCTGCTCTTCCCTTGCCGGCCGCACATGCGGCCGGCATCGTTTCCGGCGCCTTGCACCCGCTCCGCGGCAGCGGTCTAGGGTAGACACTGATAGGACTATCCCGCCCCGCCCATTCCGGTGGGGGGTGCCGCCCCATCCCGTCCGCTACCTTGGTCGTACCCCGCCATTCCCACACCGTTGATCCATCGAGGCAAACGACATGCGCACCAAGACCTCCCTGATTGCATTCGCCCTGATCGCCTGCAGCGCCTGGAGCGCCACCAGCGGCGCGCAGACCTATCCGGCTCGCCCGATTACGCTGGTGGTGCCGGGGCCGCCCGGCGGCGCCACCGACACGCTCGCGCGCGCTGGCCGAAGAAATGGGCAAGCGCCTGGGCCAGACCATCATCGTCGACAACAAGCCCGGCGGCGCCGGCGTGATCGCGGTGCAGGCCATCACACGCGGCGCGCCTGACGGCTATACGATGCTGCTCAGCCATTCGGCGCCGCTGATCAATACGCCGCACCTGTACCGCAATGTGCAGTACGACGTGCGCCGCGACCTGTCCTTTGTCACCGAGCTGTGCGTCGGCAAGATCGTGCTGGCGGTCAACCGCGACGTGCCGGTCAAGAGCGTGCAGGAGCTGCTCGACTGGGCCGCGAAGAACAAGGGCAAGGTCAGCTACGGCTCGTATGGCGTCGCCACCTTCCCGCACCTGGTGGGCTCGCACCTGAACCAGACTCGCGGCCTGGACATGGCGCACGTCGCCTACAAGGGCGAGGCGCCCATGGCGCAGGACATGATCGCCGGCAACGTGTCGTGGGCGATCGGCTCGATGACCACGCTGGGGCCGCATATCAAGAGCGGTCGCGTGCGCCCGCTGGCCGTGATGGGCGAGCAGCGCATCAAGGAACTGCCCGAGGTACCGACCATGGCCGAGGCCGGGCTCAAGGAGCACGAGCTGCGCTCGCCGGCGTGGTTCGGCCTGTTCGTGCGTTCCGGCACGCCGGCGGCGATCCTGTCGCAGCTGGAAACGGAAGCACGCGCGTCGATCCTGTCGCCCGCCATGCGCACACGCCTGGACGCGCTGGCCATGGAGCCGGTCGGCAACAGCCCGTCCGAGTTCCGGCGCGAATTCGATGCCACCGAGCCGGTGATCGCGCGCATGATCAAGACCAGCGGCGCCACCGCGGAATAGCCTGGGGCACTGCGCAATCGCGGGCGGACGATAAGGCCACGTGGCAACGCCCGGCATCGGCAAACCCTCACCCATCTGTTCCGGGCGGCATGCTCGTGCTGCCTGCGCCCTGGCGCGCTCAAGGCAGGACCGCCGCCATGCCGGCGGTCCTGCCGGGCCGCTATCGCCGGGCCGGGGCTTCTGCCATACAATCGCGGCAACAGCTGCCCGTTGCCGCGCCAGGGCTGGACGCCCTGGCGCCCGCGAGCCAGCGCAGCCGCTTGCATGGACTTGCGCAGGCTTACATATCCCGCCGCTCCGATGCCCCACACGCCAGCCAGCCCTCCGTCGCCACCCGGCAGCCAGCCCACCACGCTGCCCTCGCCGCCGTCGCGCCCGGCATCGCTGCGCAGCGCGGCGCGCGTGGTTGCGCGCGAACGGCTGCTGGCGCAGCTGACCGAGGCGCGCCGGCGGCGCTGCATCGTGCTGCAGGGACCGGCCGGCTACGGCAAGACCGCGCTGCTGAGCGCCTGGCGCCTTGACCTGCTGGCGCTGGGCTTCGACATGGCCGCGCTGGCGCTGGAACCCACCGACAACGAGCGCCAGCGCTGGCTCGACCGCGTGCTCGCCTGCCTGGCCGAGATCAGCCCCGACATTACCCGCGAGGCCGTACTGCTGGCCGAACGCGGCACCGACGATGAAGCCGTCGAACGCGCCATCGTGGCGCTGGTGTGCGGCATCGGCGCTCATTCGCGTGAAGTGACGCTGGTGCTCGACGATGTGCATCACCTGGGCTCCGCACGCGTGTTGCAGCCGCTGCAATGGCTGCTCGACTACGCCCCGCCCAACTTCCACGTGGTACTCGCCACGCGCGCGGCGCTGCCGCTGTCGCTTGGGCGCCTGCGCGACCAGGGCCAGCTGCTGGAACTGGACCAGCGCGACCTGCGCTTCACGCTGGCCGAATCGCAGCACTTCCTGCGGGCCCAGCTGGGCGAGATCAGCGCGCGCGATGCGCGCCTGCTGCACGAGCTGGCCGACGGCTGGGTCGCCGGCCTGCAGCTGTTCGCCGCGCACTGGAAGCGCAAGAAGGCCAGCGCCAGCGGCCCGACCTTCGCCAGCGGCCTGGTGCAGGCCAACGTGCAGGACGCCGGCGCCTTTGCCGAATATTTCGAGCGCGAAGTCCTGTCGCGGCTGGCGCCCGACGAAGCCGAACTGCTGGTGCGCGCGGCCGCGTGCGAACGCTTTACGGCATCGCTGTGCCAGGCGCTGGGCGAACAGGCGATGGGCGAGCACGAGGTGCTGGCCCTGCTGACGCGGCTGGAGCAAGAGAACCTCTTTATCACCCCCACTTCCGGCCCCGAACGCGAAGCCTGGTACCGCCTGCACCCGCTGCTGCGCGAAACCCTGGCCGAGCGCTTCCGCGCGCGCGGCGAGGCGCAGCGGCGCGCCATCCACGGGGCGGCCTGGCGCTGGTTCCGCGACCATCGCATGCTGGCCGAGGCGGTCCACCACGCCGTGCTCGCCGGCGATGCCGGCACCGCGGCCGAGCTGGTTGAACGCTATACCGACACCCTGATGGCGCGCGGCGAGGTACGCACGGCGCTGGGACTGCTGCGCCTGCTTCCCGCCAGCGAGATCCAGGCGCGTCCGGAACTGCGGCTGCTGGCGCTGCGCATGCAGATGCTCACGCGCGACCTCGACGGCTGTGCCGCGGCGGCCGACCGGCTCGAAGCCGATCTCGGACCCGCAATCGGTCCCGGCTACGCTTCGCTGCGCTACCGGCTGGCGCTGCTGCGCTTCAGCCTGGTGCTGCTGCGCGACGACACCGCCGGCGCGCTGGCGCTGCTGCCCGAGATCGAAGCCGCCCCGGCCGATATCGCGCCCTTCTACATGGGCTCGCGCAACAACCTGCTGTCGCTGCTGTACATGCACCTGGGCGACTACGAACGTGCGCGCGCGATCCACGCCGAGACGCCGCCGCTGCTGATCGACGGGGTGCCGCTGCTGGGCACCGCCAGCGGCATGCTCAACGGCCGCTGCCTGGCCGGGTTCAGCCACGCGATGGAAGGCAACGTGACGCAGGTCGAGCGGATCAGCCGCGACGTGCTGCGCGAAGCCGAGCTGGTGGGGCACGGCGGCGCCGGCGCCGAGCCGGAGTACTTTGCCGCCGCGCTGCTGGGCGAAGTGCTGTACGAGCACAACGACCTGGAGGCCGCGCGCAAGCTGCTCGAAGACCGCGTCGACGTGCTGGAACGCGTGTCGATCCCCGATTCCGTGCTGCGCGTGCATACCGTACTGGCCGCGGCGCACTGGATCATCGGCCACCGGCTCGATGCCTTCGCGCAGCTGGAGCGCCTGGAGGACTATGGCATCCAGCAGGGCCTGGACCGGCTGGTGGCGCAGAGCCTGTCCAACCAGGTCCGCCTGCACCTGGCCAGCGGCGACATCGCCACGGCCGAAGCGGTGCTGGCCCGGCTCGACGCCATTGCCGCGCGCCACCGCGATGCGCCGCGCGGCTTCCTCGACGCCATCCACATGGTGACCGAGCGGGCCCACGTGATGGCCAGCCTGGCGCATGACGACCTGCGCGCCGCCTGGACGCGGCTGGCGCCGCTGATCGCCTACTGCGAAACGCGCGGCTGGCAGCGCCACGTGGCGCAGCTGCACATGCTGGCCGCGGGCGTCGCCATGCGCCGCGGCGATCCGGAGGGCGCGCACGGGCATGCGCTCGAAGGCTTGCGCCGCGGGCACCGGCTCGGGCTGATGCGCAGCCTGATCGATGCCTACCCGGGCGCGATGCGGCAGATCGAAGACATCGCCGGCATGCCCGGGCTCGACCCGGTGCTGGCGTTCTACATCGAGCGGCTGCAGCGGGCCATGCCGGAGCGGGCACCGGCCGGAGCGGCGGCAGCCGGCGCAGCGCCCGCGGGATTGGCAGAGGGCCGCACCGAAGAACTGAGCGACCGCGAGGCCGACGTGGTGCGCCTTCTCGGCCAGGCGCTGCCCAACAAGAAGATCGCGCGCACGCTGGGCCTGTCGCCGGAGACGGTGAAATGGCACCTGCGCAATATCTTCCGCAAGCTCGGCGTGAGCAGCCGCGACGAGGCGGTGGCGCGCGTGCGCGACCGCGAGCTTGGCCAGGGCAGCCAGCCGGCCGACGGGGGGCGCTGACACCCCTTCACGCGCACGAGAACGCGCCCTCCGCGGCGCAACTCACACCGGTCCTCCTCCCGGCACCGGCCTCCTGCCCCCTACTCCCCTACTCCCTGCCCCCTTCCCGCCCGCGCAGCCCGCGCGCGGCAACCGCGCCCACCCCACCACCTGACGCGGGTGGTGTTCGCGCCCCCCTCCCCCCCAGTACCTTAGCGACATGCCAGTGGCCCGCCCCGCAACCCGCCGGCGACCTGTGCCCGAACCGCATTCCCATTTCCCAGAAAACTCGTCACGCCGCAGACCGCACGCCGTCGGCGCCAAGTTGCGGGCAGACATCCGGAGACCTCCATGGACATCCAACGCACGATCTTCCGCGACGACCACGAGATGTTCCGCACCACGGTGCGGCGCTTCCTTGAGCGCGAATGCCTGCCCCGCCAGGCGGAGTGGGACAAGGCCGGCAAGGTCGACCGAGAGACCTGGCTCAAGGCCGGCCGCGAAGGGCTGCTGTGCGTGACGCTGCCGACCGAGTACGGCGGCGGCGGCGGCGACTTCGGCCACTCCGCCATCTTCAACGAAGAGCAGGCGCGCGCCGGCATCAGCGGCCCGGGCTTCGGCGTGCATTCCGACATCATCGCGCCGTACATCGCCCGCATCGGCAACGAGGAACAGAAGCAGCGCTGGCTGCCCAAGGTCTGCTCAGGTGAATACATCCTGGCGATCGGCATGACCGAGCCCGGCACCGGCAGCGACCTCAAGGCCATCCGTACCACCGCGATCCGCGAGGGCGACGAATACGTCATCAACGGCAGCAAGACCTTCATCTCCAACGGCCTGAACGCCGACCTGATCATCATGGTCTGCAAGACCGACCCGGGCGCTGGCTCGCGCGGCGTCAGCCTGATCGTGGTCGAAGCCGACCGTGAAGGCTTCCGCCGCGGCCGCAAGCTCGACAAGGTCGGCCAGCATGCGCAGGACACCGCCGAGCTGTTCTTCGACAACGTGCGCGTGCCGGTAGCCAACCTGCTCGGCGAAGAAGGCAAGGGCTTCGGCTACCTGATGGCCGAACTGCCGCAGGAACGCCTCTCGATCGCCATCAGCGCCGCGGCCAAGCTCGAAGCCTCGCTGGAGCACACGCTGGCCTACGTCAAGGACCGCAAGGCCTTCAACCAGACCGTGTGGGACTTCCAGAACACCAAGTTCAAGCTGGCCGACATCAAGGCGCAGGCGATCGCGGTGCGGCTGATGATCGACCACTACCTGGGCGAGCACATCCGCCGCCGCCTGACGCTGGAAGAAGCCGCAGTCGCCAAGCTGTACGCCACCGAGGCTTTGGGCCAGGCGCTGGACCAGATGGTGCAGCTGCACGGCGGCTACGGCTACATGCTCGAGTACCCGGTGGCGCGCGCCTTTGCCGATTCGCGCGTCACGCGCATCTACGGCGGCACCAGCGAAGTGATGCGCGAACTGATCTCGCGCAAGCTGTAACGCCACACCTATCCAGAACACCCATCGGAGGACACACATGACTCGCAAGGTTTTCGTCGCCGGCGCCGGCATGATCCCGTTCAAGAAGCCGGGCAGCAGCGACACCTATGATGTGATGGGCGCCACCGCCGTACGCCAGGCGCTGGAAGACGCCGGCCTGGGCTACGACGACGTGCAGCAGGCCTACGCCGGCTACGTCTACGGCGACTCCACCTGTGGCCAGAAGGCGCTGTACCAGGTCGGCATGACCGGCATCCCCGTCATCAACGTCAACAACAACTGCGCCACCGGTTCTTCGGCGCTGTTCCTGGCGCGCCAGGCCGTGCAGAGCGGCGCCGTGGACTGCGCGCTGGCGGTCGGCTTCGAGTACATGCAGCCCGGCGCGCTCAAGTCGCGCTGGGACGACCGCGCCCCGGCGCTGGAGCGCGCGCTCAACCTGGTCGACGAGCTGGTCGACCGCAAGGACCTGCCCAACGCCATTCGCCAGTTCTCCGGCGCGGGCAAGGCCCACATGGACAAGTACGGCACCAGGCTCGAGACCTTCGCCAGGATCCGCGCCAAGGCCAGCCGCCATGCCGCCAACAACCCGCTGGCCGTGTTCCGCAATGTATTGACCCCCGAAGAAGTGCTGGCCGCGCCGGCGCTGTGGGAAGGCGTGCTGACGCGCCTGATGGCCTGCCCGCCGACCTGCGGCGCGGCGGCCGCGATCGTGGTGTCGGAGGACTTCGCGCGCAGAAAAGGACTGAAGGCCGACGTGCTGATCGCCGGCCAGTCCCTGACCACCGACCGCCCCAGCACCTATGACGCGCGCGACATGATCCGCGTGGTCGGCTTCGACATGACCCGCGAGGGTTCGCAACTGGTGTACGAGCAGGCGGGAGTCGGCCCGCAGGACATCGACGTGATCGAACTGCACGACTGCTTCGCGCAGAACGAGCTGCTGACCTATGAAGGCCTGGGCCTGTGCGAGGAAGGCGGCGCCGAGCAGCTGGTCAACGACGGCGACAACACCTACGGCGGCAAGTGGGTGGTCAATCCGTCGGGCGGCCTGCTGTCCAAGGGCCACCCGCTGGGCGCCACCGGGCTGGCGCAGTGCTTCGAGATGGTCCGGCAACTGCGCGGCACCGCCGACAAGCGCCAGGTGGAAGGCGCCCGGCTGGCGCTCACGCACAACCTGGGGCTGGGCGGCGCCTGCGTCGTGACGCTGTACCAGAAGCACGCCTGAGCGCACGCATTCACGGGAGACTATCCATGATCGACAAGAAACACATCGGCAAGGTCGTCGCGGATTTCCGCACGTCCGCGCCGGCCAGCCAGTTGCGCTTCTTCGCCAAGACCACCGGCCAGACCGATCCCATCTACCTCGACGAAGCCGCCGCGCGCGACGCCGGCCATCCCGGCCTGCCGCTGCCGCCGACCTTCCTGTTCTCGCTCGAGCTGGCCAACCCGCCCAGCGCCTGGCGCGACGAGCTCGGCATCAAGCCCGAGCGCATCCTGCACGGCGAGCAGTCCTTTACCTACCACCGCATGGCCTACGCGGGCGACGTGCTGCACTTGCGCACCACCATCGAGGACATCTACGACAAGAAGAACGGTGCACTGGAGTTCGTGGTGCGCAATACGCGCGTGACCAACCAGGACGGCGAACATATTGCCGACCTGCGCAGCGTGCTGGTGCAACGCAACGGCTGAACCGGAGACCACCATGAGCAAACTGAGCTTCGACCAGGTCAAGGTGGGCGACACCCTGCCGCCGCTGACGCTGGAACCGATCAACCGCACCACGCTGGCGCTGTTCGCCGGCGCATCAAACGACCACAACGCCATCCATATCGATACCGACTACGCGCGCAAGGCCGGCATGCCCGACGTGTTCGCGCACGGCATGCTGTCGATGGCCTACCTCGGCCGCCTGCTGACGCAGTGGGTCGACCAGCGCCAGCTGCGCCAGTTCGGCGTGCGCTTCGTCGGCATCACGCACCTGGGCCATCGCATCACCTGCAGCGGCCGCGTGGTGGAAAAGCTGGAAGCGGACGGCCCGGATGGCAAGGAGCAGCGCATCAAGCTGGAAATCCAGACCGCCAACCAGTACGGCGAAACCAAGATCCTCGGCGACGCGGTCGTTGCCCTGTAAATCCAATCGAGCACAAAGGAGTCAGCAATGGGAGCACTTGAAGGCAAGGTGGCACTGGTCACCGGTTCGGGCCGCGGCATCGGCAATGCGATCGCCAAACGCCTGGCGCGCGAAGGCGCGCGGCTGGTCATCAACGACCTCGACGCCGAACCGGCGCAGCAGACGGTGGAAGAGCTGAAGGCGATGGGCGTGGAAGCGGTGGCGTGCGTGGGCAACGTGACCGCGCCGGATTTCGCCGACCGCTTTGTCAGCACGGCGATGAGCAACTTCAAGAGCATCGACATCATCGTCAACAACGCCGGCTTCACCTGGGACGACGTGGTGCAGAAGATGAGCGACGAACAGTGGTACGCCATCCTGGACTGCCACATGACCGCGCCGTTCCGCATCCTGCGCGCGGCCTACCCGCATATCAAGGCGCTGGCGGCTGCCGACAAGGAAGCCGGGCGCGAGGTGTACCGCAAGATCGTCAATATCTCGTCGACGTCCGGCCTGAACGGCAACGCCGGCCAGATCAACTACTCCGGCGCCAAGGCCGGCGTGATCGGCATGACCCGTGCGATGGCGCGCGAATGGGGCCGCTTCAACGTCAACGTGAACGCGGTCGCCTTCGGCCTGATCCACACCCGCATGACGTCGGCCGACGCCCATGCCGGTGCCACCGTCAACATCGAAGGGCGCGAGATCCGCGTCGGCCTGAACCCGGAAATGCTCAAGTCGCATGCCCAGCGCAACCCGCTCGGCCGCGGCGGCACGCCGGAGGAAGCGGCAGGCGGCGTGTACCTGTTCTGCTCGCCCGATTCGAACTACATCACCGGGCAGGTGATCGCGGTGGCGGGCAACGTGCAGTAAGTTCTCGGCATCGCAGGTCCGGCAAGGGTCCCGCGGGCCAATGCCGATCATTCAAGCATCGCGGACTACCCGTCGTTCCCGCCTGCGCGGGAACGACGGAGGCGAACTGAACGGTATTACCGGCTGCCGGTCGCCGCCATGTTGCCAAAGCGTCCGCTGCTGAAGTCCTCGAAGGCCTGCGCAATCTCCGCCTCCGTATTCATCACGAACGGGCCATGGCCGACGATGGGTTCGTCGATCGGCTCGCCGCTGAGCAGCAACACCACCGCGTCGCTGCCCGCCTCCAGCGTGACAGCGTCACCGGCGCCGTCCAGCACCACCATCTCGGCATCCCGGACCGTGGCCTCGGCATTGACGGTGGCCCGGCCGCGCAGCACCACCAGCGCGGTATGCCAGCCATCGGGCAGCGGCAGCCTGACCGCGCCGCCCTGCGCCAGGCGCATGTCCCAGACGTGCATCGGTGTAAAGGTGCGGGCCGGGCCCGCCTTGCCGCCGTACTCGCCCGCGATCACGCGCACGCGGCCCGCGCCATCGGGCAGCGCCACCGCGGGAATATCGCGGTCGACGATGGCCTGGTAGCCGGGTGCGGCCATCTTGTCGCGGGCGGGCAGGTTGACCCACAGCTGCACCATTTCCAGCGCGCCGCCGCTGCGGCTGAAGGCCGGCGAATGGAACTCTTCATGCAGGATGCCCGCGCCCGCGGTCATCCACTGCACATCACCGGGCCCGATCACGCCGCCCTGGCCGGTCGAATCGCGATGCGCGACTTCGCCCTTGTAGACGATTGTCACCGTCTCGAAGCCCCGGTGCGGATGCTGGCCCACGCCGCGTGGCGCCTGCGTCGGCGTAAAGTCAGCCGGGCCGGCATAGTCCAGCAGCAGGAACGGGCTGAGCTGCCTGCCATGGCTCTGGTAAGAGAACATCGAACGCACCGGAAAGCCGTTTCCGACCCAGTGCGAACGCGGTGCGCTGTAGACACCCAGGATGCGCTTCATGTCGATCTCCGGAAATGCCGGCCGGTACAGCCCGCGATGCGCGGATCTTGCCGAGGCGGCCGGCGCCAGGTTGATGGATCGATCATAGGTGTCGCGTGCCAGGTGCGGTAGACAGCGCCGGCGCATCGCAGCGTCCTGCCGCTGGAACGATGCCCCCGGCACCGCTCGCGGCTGGCTGGCCAGGCCGCATCAGCCCGCGCCGGCGCCGCGCTTGCGCAGCAGGTAACGCTGCGTTCCTTCCATCACGCACACGTCGTTCTGGTTGCGCACTTCGGACCGCATCGCCAGCACGCCGGTGGTGCGCCCCGGCACCACCTCGCTGACCGTGAGACTGCTGTACAAGGTATCGCCGACGTAGACCGGGGCAAGGAAACGGCTGCTCTGTTCGATAAAGCCCTTCAGCGATTCCTCGACCATATGCGGGAACAGCCCCGCCCCTGCAGCGGTCTGGATCACGACCTGGAAGCCGTGCGCGAGCATGTGCGGCATGCCATGCGCGCGGCAATATTCGACGTCGTAGTGGACCGGATGGTTGTCGCCGCTGGCCAGCTGGAAGGCGGCGAACAGCGCGTCGGTCATGGTGCGGGACGGCAGGTTGAAACGCTCGCCGAGCTCGAAATCCTCGAAGTAGCGTTGAGGGCAAAGCTGGTAGGCCTTCATCGGTGCACCTTGGTGCGTGGTATCGCTCGCGGTCTGCCGGGGATTCCGGTCATTCCGCCTTCATGTTGGTGGCAACGGCCACGCGTTTCCACTTGTCCAGTTCGGCACGCAGGAAATCGCGCAGGCCCTGCGGCGTCGGCTTGCTTTCCAGCACCAGGCCGAGCTCGTAGGCCTTGCTCTGCAGCGTCGGATCGCCGAGCGCCTCGCCAAGCGTCGCCGAGAGTTTCTGGATCACCGCAGGCGGCGTCTGGACCGGTGCGAACACGGCGTTCCAGGTGTAAGCCTCGTAACCGGCGACCGCTTCGGCGATCGCCGGCGTGTCCCTGGTCTGCGGCAGCCGTTTGGCCATCGACGTTCCCAGCAGCCGCACCGTGCCCGCACGCACCTGCGCCAGGCCGGTCGGCGCGCTGTCGAGCATGAATTCGACATGGCCGCCGATCAGGTCGGCCATGGCCGGCGCGCTGCCGCGATACGGCACGTGGACGGCCCGGGTGCCCGCGGTGTAGTTCAGCAGCTCGCCGGCAAGGTGCGGAGCGCTGCCGACACCGGCCGAGCCATAGTTGACTTTCCCCGGACGCGATTTCAGGTAGGCGATGAATTCCGGCAGCGTCCGGGCGGGCACGTGCTTGTTGAGCACCAGCACCAGCGGCGCGCGCGCTGCCAGCCCGACAGGCGCGAAATCTTCCACCGTCCGATATGGCAGCCGTGCGTGGATGCTCGGGTTGACGGCATGCGCGACCGTGGTCAGCAGCAGCGTGTAGCCATCCGGTGCGGCCTTGGCCGCGGCTTCCGTGCCGACAATGGTGCCAGCGCCCGAACGGTTCTCGACCACCACCGTGGTGTTGAGCTTGCTGCCCCAGCTGGCCGCCAGGGAACGGGCAAAAGTATCGGTCGGCCCGCCGGCTGCATAGGGCACGATCAGCCGCACCGGCCGCGCGGGGTAATCGGCCTGCGCATCGCCGCGGGCATGTATGCCTGTACCGGCATCCTCTCGGCGCTGCTGCAACGCGCCCGCACCGGCACCGGCTTGCGCGTCGAGGTCACCATGCTCGAGGCACTCGGCGAATGGATGCATCCGCAGCTCGCCGCGCGCGATCGCTGGCGCGACGTGCGTACGCCGGGTGGCGTGGTGCAGGCAATGTTGCCGCCCGCGACGCTGTCGGGCGTGGTCGCATGCATGGGCGATGTGCCGTCCGTGGGCGAGCATTCCGTCGCCGTGCTGCGATCGATCGGGATGCCGGATGCCGAGATCGAGGCCCTGGCGGCGGCCGGTGCCATCTGAGGCGCCAGGCGCGCCTGCGGCAGCCGGAGCGGCCGCCTGCCCTCCTCCAACGCTCGTTGCCGCTTTACTTGGCGAACAACGACGACAGGTCGGCGAAGGCCTTGATCTCCAGCGCATTACCCGACGGGTCAAGGAAGAACATGGTGGCTTGCTCGCCAGGCTCGCCCTTGAAGCGGATATGGGGTTCGATGATGAACCTGACGCCTGCCGCCCGCAGCTTTTCGGCCATCGCCTCCCATTCGGGAATCGACAGCACGGCGCCGAAGTGCCGCACCGGCACCTGGTCGCCATCGACCGCGCTGGTCTTGCTGTGGCCGACTTCCTCCGGTGCCAGGTGCGCCACGATCTGGTGGCCGAAGAAATTGAAGTCGATCCAGTCCGGCGAGCTGCGCCCTTCGGGGCAGCCGAGCAGCTCGCCATAGAATGCGCGCGCCTCGGCAAGGTCGCGCACGGGGAAGGCAAGGTGGAAGGGAGGAATGCTGGGGGCGGCAGTGGTCATGGGCTCGGACTAAGTGAGGCTTAGGGGGCATGAATCGGGCGGCGGCTCCTGGCAACCCATTTTGAAACCGCTTCGGAGCCGCCACCGTCCGCTTAGTCTAAGCATCGCCATTCACCATGAAAAGCGATATATTTTTGCCCTGAGCAACAAATATTTCGATCAGTCGCGATGCTGCGCGAACTCCAGACTTTCCTCGCGGTGGTCCGCCACGGCACCTTTGCCAACGCGGCCGCCCATATCGGGCTGACGCAATCGGCAGTCAGCGCACAGATCCAGCGGCTGGAACAGGAGCTGGGCTTTGCGCTGTTCGACCGCACCGGCCGCGCGGCCGTGCTCAATGCCGATGGCCGCGAAACGCTGGCGGTGGCCGAAGAGCTGATGACGGTGTACGCCAGGCTCGGCCGCCATGCAGGCAGCCCGCGCAGCGGGCTGGTCCGCATCGGTGCGATCGCGTCGGTCCATGTCTCGTTCCTTGCCGATGCGCTGGCGAGCTTCCGGCATGAGATGCCGGGATACCGCGTCAAGCTGGTACCGGGCGTGTCGCTGAACCTGCTGGGCCAGGTGGATTCGGGCGAGATCGATATCGCGGTGATGATCAAGCCGCCTTTCGCGTTGCCTTCTGACCTGCAGTGGCGCTCGCTGCTGGCCGAACCGTTCGTGCTGCTGGCGCCTCGCGCCCACGGCAAGCGGCCATGGCGCGAGTTGCTGGAGAGCGAGCCGTTTATCCGCTATGACCGCGGCTCGTTCGGCGGGCGTGTGGTCGACCAGTTCCTGCGGCGTGCGCGCATCCCGGTAAGGGACGCAATCGAACTGGATGAGTTGCAGGGCATCGCGCAGTTGGTGCAGCGCGGCCTTGGCGTCGCACTGGTGCCGATCACCGGCACAACGCCATGGCCGAAAAGCGTGGTGCCGCTCAGCCTCGGCGATGATACCTTCCATCGCGAGATCGGGCTGGTGGAGCGCCCGCAGCATAGCCGCCAGGCGGCGGCCACGCTGCTGGCGCAACGCATCGCGCAGGCCGCGCAGAGCATGGCGCGGGCGCCGTCCTGACGCCGCGCTGCCGCGGCGCGGGCCACGTCACTCCACCGGCTTCAACTCGATCAGCAGGTCCTTCGCCGCCACCCGGTCGCCCTGCTTCACGTGCACCACGGCGATCTCGCAGTCGCGCTCGGCGGCGAGATGGGTTTCCATCTTCATCGCTTCCAGCGCCAGCAGGGTCGTGCCCGCGGCCACGCGTTGCCCCGGCTGCACCGCCACGGTCACGATCGATCCCGGCATGGGCGCGGCGATATGCAGCGGGTTGTCGGGTTCGGCCACCGGCCTGCTATGGCGCGCGGCTGCCGCTTGCGCGGTGGTGCTGCGCTGCTCGACCAGCGCGGTGCGCGATTGCCCGTTCAGCTCGAACTGGACCTTGATGAGGCCCTCTTCGGCATCCGGGTGCGTGCCTTGGAGCGAAACCAGCAGTGTCTTGCCCGCGGCGATGTCGATGGCCACTTCTTCCTGCGGCTGCAGGCCGTACAGGAATGCCGGCGTCGGCACCACCGAGGTATCGCTGTAGTTGCGCACATGCGCGTGGTAGTCCACGGCCTGCTTCGGGTACATCAGGTACGACGCCAGTTGGCGATCGTCGAGCGGCTCCTCGCAGGCCGCTTCGGCGGCGGCACGTGCAGCATCGAGGTCGACTGGCGGGATCTGGTCGCCGGGCCGGTACGGCGCAGGCGGTTCGCCGCGCAGCACCTTGCGCGACAGCTCCGCAGGGAAGCCGTCTGGCGGGAAGCCCAGTTCGCCCTTGAACAGCGACACCACCGATTCAGGGAAAGCGATCTCCTTGGCGGGATCGCACACGTCCGCGGCGCTCATGTCATTGGCCACCATCATCAGGGCCAGGTCTCCGACCACCTTGGAGGTCGGCGTCACCTTGACGATGTCGCCGAACATCTGGTTGACCTCGGCGTACGCCTGCGACACCTCGGTCCAGCGATGCTCGATGCCGAGCGAGCGCGCCTGCTCGCGCAGGTTGGTGTACTGGCCGCCGGGCATCTCGTGACGGTACACGTCGGCGGTGCCGGCGCGGATTTCCGACTCGAACGGCGCGTAGTAGCGGCGCACCCCTTCCCAGTACATCGACGCTTCGTGCAGGCGTTCCAGGCTCAGGCCCGGATCGCGCTCGGTGCCGGCCAGCGCCGCGGCGATGCTCGACAGGTTGGGCTGCGAGGTCAGCCCGCTCATTGCATCGAGCGCGCCGTCCACCGCATCGCAGCCGGCCTCGATCGCGGCCAGCGCCGATGCGGCCGAGATGCCGCTGGTGTCGTGCGTGTGGAAGTGCACCGGCAGCCCGGTTTCCTCCTTGAGCGCCTTGACCAGCGCAGCCGCCGCCTGCGGACGGCAGATGCCCGCCATGTCCTTGATGCCCAGCACATGCACACCCGCCTGCTGCAGCTCGCGCGCGATGCCGACGTAGTACTTCAGGTCGTACTTCGAGCGCTTCGGGTCGAACAGGTCGCCGGTGTAGCAGATCGCGCCTTCGCACAGCGCGCCGCTTTCGCGCACTGCATCGATCGCCACGCGCATGTTGCGCACCCAGTTCAGCGAATCGAACACGCGGAACACGTCAACGCCCGCGCTGGCCGCCTGGCGCACGAAGAAGCGCACCACGTTGTCCGCATAGTTGGTGTAGCCAACGGCATTGGAGCCGCGCAGCAGCATCTGGAACAGCACGTTCGGCACGCGCTCGCGCAATTGCTCCAGGCGCTGCCACGGGTCTTCCTTCAGGAAGCGCAGCGCCACATCGAAGGTGGCGCCGCCCCAGCATTCCAGCGAGAACAGCTGCGACAGCTCGCGCGCATAGAACGGCGCGATCGGCAGCATGTCGGCGGTGCGCATGCGCGTGGCGAACAGCGACTGGTGCGCGTCGCGCATGGTGGTGTCGGTCAGCAGCACCTGCTTCTGCTCGAGCATCCAGCGCGAGAACTTCTCGGCGCCAAGCTCGCGCAGGCGGTCGCGCGTGCCGTAAGGCAGCGGCGTGCTGTTGTCGACGGCGGGCAGCACCGGCTGCGGCAGCGGCAACGGCGGCAGCGTCCGTCCGGTCATTTCCGTGTGCCCGTTGACGCTGATCTCGCCCAGGTAGCGCAGCAGCTTGGTAGCGCGGTCCAGGCGCTTGGTGAATTCCAGCAGTTCCGGCGTCTTGTCGATAAAGCGCGTGGTGACGTCGCCGGCGCGGAACGCGGGATGGTTGATGACGTTCTCGAGGAACTGCAGGTTCGAGGCCACGCCGCGGATGCGGAACTCGCGCAGCGCGCGGTCCATGCGCCGGATCGATTCGGGCGCGGTCGGCGCCCAGGTGGTGACCTTGACCAGCAACGAGTCGTAGTACGGCGTGATCACCGCGCCGCCATAGGCGGTGCCGGCGTCCAGCCGCACGCCGAAGCCCGCGGCGCTGCGATACGCGGTGAGGCGGCCGTAGTCCGGCAGGAAGCCGTTCTCAGGGTCCTCGGTCGTGATCCGGCACTGCAGCGCGTGGCCGTTCAGATGGATATCCTGCTGGACCGGCACGCCCGCGGCACGCACGACAATGTCGCCGTTATCGTTGCGCGTGTTCTCGGTCATGCCGATATAGCCGCCTTCCGTGATCCGGATCTGCGCCTTGACGATATCGACCCCGGTGACCATCTCGGTGACCGTGTGCTCGACCTGGATGCGCGGATTGACTTCGATGAAGTAGAACTGGCCGGAATCGGCGTCCATCAGGAACTCGACCGTGCCGGCATGGGAATACCCGACCGCGCGCATCAGCCGCATCGCCGCCTCGCACAGTTCGGCACGGCCGGCGTCGTCAAGATACGGCGCGGGCGCGCGCTCCACCACCTTCTGGTTGCGGCGCTGCACGGTACAGTCGCGCTCGTACAGATGGACCAGGTTGCCATGCGTGTCGCCGAGCGCCTGCACTTCTACGTGGCGCGCGTTGCGCACCAGCTTCTCGACATAGACCTCGTCGTTACCGAACGCGGCCAGCGCCTCGCGCCGCGCCGCGGCCAGCGAGCCTTCCAGGTCCTGCTCGCTCTCCAGGATGCGCATGCCGCGCCCGCCGCCGCCCCAGCTCGCCTTGAGCATCAGCGGATAGCCGATGCCCGCGGCCAGGCGCTTGCAGGCCTCCAGGTCGTGCGGCAGCGGATCGGTGGCCGGCATCACCGGCACGCCCGCCTCGATCGCGGCATTGCGCGCGGCCACCTTGTTGCCGAGCCGGCGCATGACCTCGGGCGAGGGGCCGATCCAGCGGATGCCGGCATCGATCACCGCCTGCGCGAAGTCTGGATTCTCCGACAGGAAGCCATAGCCTGGATGGATCGCATCGACCTTCGCATGGCGCGCGATGCGCAGGATGTCGTCGATATCGAGATAGGCTGCCAGCGGCTTCTTGCCCTCGCCGACCAGGTAGCTCTCGTCAGCCTTGAAGCGATGGAGGGCGAGGCGGTCTTCCTTGGAATAGATCGCCACGGTCCGGATATTCATCTCGGCCGCGGCCCGCATCACGCGGATCGCGATCTCGGAACGGTTGGCAATCAGTAGGGATTTGATCGGGGCGTAGTTCATGGCGCGCACAAGGCAACTGAGACGCCGCGCGGTCGGCGCGGCGTCTCGGGTCATTCGAAGGGACAGCGCCACGGCAGGTGCCGTGGCCCGCGGCTAGTCGAGATGCGCAAACTGCGCAAACGGGGTGTGTGAATCCATCCAGTCGTCATGCCTGGCCACGGCCGCCCAGGCCCAGTTGGTGCGTTGGGGCGCTGGCTTGCCGCCGCAACGCGCTTCGTGGTGGTGGCCGGCACGTGGCTGGCTGGCGTCGGCGGCAAGCGCGCGGCTATCTCCGCCATTTGCGCCTGCTGCGTTGGTTCCGTAGTACATCGCGATGCATTCCTGTTCAAGACCAAGGGCGCCTGCCCTGCAACGCAATGCGAGCGTCGGGTCACGGCAGCTTTGCCGGCACGACGGCTGGACGTGCGGCGGCTCTGGGACCGCAAAAAGCGGGCCAACGCGAATTCCGTTGATTTGGCAAGATTCCGCGCTGCAAACCCGGCATACGGGTTTCAAAATTGAAATTCCGGATTTCATCGCTGCGCATAACCCTATCCCGGGCGGGGTTCGGCAACGCGAACCGGGCATGTCCGCGGCTGCCGTTTTACAATACGCGGCGAAGTGGATCATTGCGTTCCCGTGATCCACCGCCGTGCCGGTAACCACCGGCAGGCGCACATGTCCGGCCACCATCCCTCCCGGCGGCTTGCCCGCGGGCCCTGGCGTTTCCTCCGATGAGCAACCTCTACCAGCAATCCATCCTCTCCGTTCACCACTGGACCGACACGCTGTTCAGCTTCACCTGCACGCGCGACCCGGGTTTCCGCTTCGAAAACGGCCAGTTCGCCATGGTCGGCCTGGAAGTCAACGGCCGCCCGCTGCTGCGCGCCTACAGCATCGCCAGCGCCAACTATGAAGAAACCCTGGAATTTTTCAGCATCAAGGTGCCGGATGGCCCGCTGACGTCGCGCCTGCAGCACCTGCGCGAAGGTGACCAGATTTTTGTCGGCAAGAAGCCGACCGGCACTCTGCTCGTCGAAAACCTGCTGCCCGGCAAGACCCTGTGGCTGCTGGCCACCGGCACCGGGCTGGCCCCGTTCCTGTCGATCATCCGCGACCCCGAGGTGTATGCGCGCTACGACAAGATCGTGCTGACCCACACCTGCCGCTATGTCGACGAACTGGCCTACCAGCAACTGCTGAACGAGCACCTGCCCGAGCACGAGTACCTGGGCGAGATGGTGCGTGAAAAGCTGGTCTATTTCCCCACCGTCACGCGCGAGGACTTCCACACGCGCGGCCGCATCACTGAGCTGATCGAGTCGGGCGAACTGTTCGAGCGCCTGGGGGTACCCCCGTTCTCGACCGAGAACGACCGCCTGATGCTGTGCGGCAGCCCCGATATGCTCAAGGAAATCCGCGTGATGCTGGAGGAGCGTGGCTTTGAGGAAGGCAATATGAGCGAACCGGGCCATTTCGTGCTGGAAAAAGCCTTCGTCGGCTAAGCGCCGGCGCCGCGCAGGCCAGGCCTGCAGCCTGCGGGACGTCGCGCCCGCAGGCGCCCCTCCTGTCTATTCGAAGCGCTCGGTGAGCACCATTGCCTCGACCTGGCGCTTATTCCAGAACAGATGATTGATCCGCGGCTGCAGCATCCGCAGCGCGGCATCCTCCACCGCGTTGAAATGCAGCGCTACCGCCGGGCGCGAGCCATCCCCCGGCAGGCGCTCGATCTCGTCGAACGCCGGGAAGCCATAGCGGATGAGGAAATCGCGGATCTCGTCGTCGGTGGTTTCCATGTCGACGTTCGAAAGCATCAGCACACTCATTGACGTCTCCTGAAGTCCTGGAGGCCCTTGCAGGCGTGTCCCTGAATTAGGTTTATGGCAGGCAGGGCCAGAACGCAAATCGCGGCCTGGCGGCGTGCCACCGCTCTTCTTTGCCTTTTCCCGCCATGCAGGCCCGACCGCCGGCGCCAGCGCCACCGGATTCTGGCAATTCCGGGCATGGCACGTATGATGGTTTTCGGGGCGGCCGGCCGGCTGCCTTGCAACCGGAGAGGGACAAGATGCCGATATCGACAAGATGGGTGGTGACCGGCCTGCTGGCACTGGGCAGTGCCACGGCCGCCCTGGCGCAGCAATCCCCGGGACCGGGCGCCGCCGGCGCCATCTCGGAAGCCGTGCAGGAAGGCACCAATCCCTACCGCCCGCCGTCGGCGCACACACCGGACCCCGACGAGGCCAGGCGCGCCAAATGCGAGGCACTGGAAGAGCAATACAACGCCTTGTCGAAGCAGCGCACCTACCAGTCATCCGGGCCGGGCACGCAGACCGCGCAGGGCCGCACCATTCCCAAGATCGAACGCGACAAGACGCGCAAGCAGCTGCAGCAGGCGTATCGGGACAATTGTACGTAGCGGCATACCGCAGGGCTATTGGCCCGACAATGAGATCTAATGCGCACCTTGATGGATTGAGGTGTATGGCCCCAACGGGACGATAGACATCGCCTTGCGGCAGGCGCCCGACTTGCGACCAGGTCGACTTGGCTGCGAGTCTGCGAGGCTGCGGGAATAGCCACTGTCGAGCTGGACTTCGGCCGGGACAGAAGCTGGGCGCGCTTGGACGTGGAGAGGTGCGGGCAAGGAAAGAACGCACGGCGACATCCGATGACTCATTGGGATGGCATGAACGTCTTCTGTGCCATCTCGGCATGCAGATGGGCGGAGTTCCGTAACACGCAAGACGCTGTCACGTCGCTCGTCAAGATGCGCTGTCGGAATGACGGACGCCCTGCAATGGAGTCGATGCTCCCCGAGCAAGCCTCTGATGGACTGGCTGATGGGCCCAAAAAAACAAAACCCCGGAAGACCGCGATCTTCCGGGGTTCGCCGCCATTGCTGGCGGAGACGGAGGGATTCGAACCCTCGATCCAGGTTTTGGCCCGGATGCTCCCTTAGCAGGGGAGTGCCTTCGACCTCTCGGCCACGTCTCCCAAACTTGCGTTGTGCGAGGGAGCCACACAACGAAGCGCGTATTCTAGCGACGCCACGTAGGTTGGTCAATGAAAAATCGATGACTCAACACAAAATTTGCAGCGCCGCCAGAAAATGCTTACGAACGGATCACGCCTGTTCCAGTTCGAAGGCCTTGTGCAGGGCGCGCACGGCCAGCTCCATGTACTTCTCATCGATCAGCACCGAGATCTTGATTTCCGAAGTGGAGATCATCTGGATGTTGATGCCCTCTTCCGAGAGCGTGCGGAACATCTTGCTGGCGATGCCCACGTGCGAGCGCATGCCAACGCCGACCACCGACACCTTCGACACCTTCGGGTCACCCGACACGCTGCCGGCGCCGATATGCGTCTTCACGCCGTCGTCCAGGATCGCCAGCGCGCGCTGGTAGTCGGCGCGCGGCACGGTGAAGGTGAAGTCGGTCTTGCCGTCGACGGACTGGTTCTGGATGATCATGTCGACGTCGATGTTGGCGTCGGCGATCGGGCCCAGGATCTGGTAGGCGATGCCCGGCTTGTCCGGCACGCCCAGAACGGTGATCTTGGCCTCGTCACGGGCAAAGGCGATGCCGGAGATGACGGCTGCTTCCATTTCAGACTCTTCCTCAAAAGTGATCAGCGTGCCCGAGTGCATTTCCTGCTCGAGCGGCATAAGCGGGTCGGTCAGCGACGACAGCACGCGGGTCTTCACGCGGTACTTGCCGGCGAACTCCACGGAGCGGATCTGCAGCACCTTGGAGCCGAGGCTGGCCATTTCCAGCATCTCCTCGAAGGTGATCTGGTCCAGGCGGCGGGCGTCCTCGACCACGCGCGGGTCGGTGGTGTACACGCCGTCGACGTCGGTGTAGATCAGGCACTCGTCGGCTTCGATTGCGGCCGCAATGGCCACGGCCGAGGTGTCCGAGCCGCCGCGGCCGAGCGTGGTGATGTTGCCGTCGTCGTCGATGCCCTGGAAGCCGGTGATCACAACCACGCGGCCGGCGTCGAGGTCGCCGAGGATGCGCTCGTCGTCGATCGATTCGATACGCGCCTTGGTGTATGCCGAGTCGGTCTTCACCGGCACTTGCCAGCCGGTGTAGCTGACCGCGTCGATGTTCTCGCCGTGCAGCGCGATGGCCAGCAGTGCCACGCTGGCCTGTTCGCCGGTGGAGGCGAGCATGTCCAGTTCACGCGGATTCGGCTGCGGCGAAATTTCCTTGGCGAGTCCCAGCAGGCGATTGGTCTCGCCCGACATGGCCGAAGGCACCACGACTACGCGGTGACCGGCGCGGTGCCACTTGGCAACGCGCTTGGCGACATTCTTGATGCGTTCCGTGGAACCCATCGAAGTGCCGCCGTATTTGTGAACGATGAGAGCCATCTTCTTGTCGACGCCAGCGATTGTGCAAAGCTCTTGAAAATACACGAACAAGGCTTGTCAGGCAAGGTGAAGCCGAGTTTGCGAGCGGTCGGGATGTGATGCACGCGGCGGATCGCCGCGCGGGCGATGCCGGTCAGCGCGGCGTCTGGGGCATCTGCGGCACCTGCGCATGCCATTCCACACGCCAGCGCGGCGCTGCCGCATCGTCCGGCCAGCGGCGGTGCATGCCGAGTCCGGCGGCTAGCACGAGGGTGTCGCCGGCCCACAGCAGTGGCAGCCAGGCCCGGCGCCAGGCGGGGATGCCAGCTTCCTGGCATGCCTGCTTGAGCGCGCGCGCCGGACCGCCGGGGCGCAGCACCAGCCGTTCGCCGCCGGCACGCGGGGCCAGCCGCAGCGGCTGCCGCAGCACGGCTTCCGGCACGCCGAAGCTGTCGTCGCGGAAGAAGCGCAGTTCGCCGCGCCATGCGGGCACGACGATGCGGCCCTCGCCGCGCCAGTCGAGCGACACGGCTATGGGAGGTTGCGCAGGCGGCGGCGTGCAGGCCAGCACGCGGTCGCGGAAGCGGCGCAGCACCAGGCCGTCATGGGCGATGGCAGGCTCGCCGCCCTCGTGCGCGACCAGTTGCGCGCGCATAGCCGCAAGCCGCGCGGTCGATGGCGCGCGCGTGCCGAGATCGCGCAGCCATAGCCGCAGTACCGCATCGGCCTGCGCCGCCGGCAGCGCGCGCAAGCCGGCAAGGTCGAGTTCGGCCAGCGTATCGGCATCGCGGCCCGGATGCGCCAGCCGTGCCAACGCGGCGGCGGCCAGCTGATCCATCAACTCGCTGGCCTGTGCGAAATGCACCGCCGCCTGGGCCACGTTGGCGCGCAGCGCGGGGAAGGCCGACACCAGCGCGGGCAGGTGCGCGCGCAGGGCGTTGCGGGCATAGCGCGCGTCGGCATTGGAGGGATCGTCGATCCAGCGCAGCGCATTGGCGGCGCAGTAGGCATCGATCTCATCGCGGCTCACATCCAGCCACGGCCGCAGCAGCATCACGCCGCTGTGCGCATCCAGCGGCCGCATTGCTGGCATGCCGGCCATGCCGGCCACGCCGGCGCCGCGGAACAGCCGCAGCAGCACGGTCTCGACCTGGTCGTCCTGGTGATGCGCGAACAGCAGCAGGCGCGCCCCGCTGTCGGCGCACATCGCCGCCAGCGCGGCATAGCGCGCGCGGCGCGCGGCGGCTTCCACGCCCTCGCCCGCCGCCTGCCGTACCGTGACCCGGCGCACGAAATAGCCGACCTGCCACTGCGCGCATACTCCCTCGCAGAAGCGGTTCCATTCGTCGGCGGCATCCTGCAGCCCGTGATGCACGTGCAGCGCCACCACGCGCGCCGCCGTGCCCTGCGTGGCGGCGCACGCGGCATGCAGCAGCGCGACCGAATCGCGACCGCCCGACAGCGCCACCGCGATCACCGGCGCGCCGTCCCCAGAAACAACAAAGGCCGCACCGCCCTGCAGGGCCTGTGCGACCTTGTCGGTCAGCCGGGCGGACGGATCATTCCGGGGCGCCGGTTTCCTTGAACTTGCCATAGGCCAGCAGGCGCTCGTAGCGGCGCGCCTGCAGTTCCTTCACGCTGATACCCTGGAACTGGCGCAGCGACTCGGCCAGCGTGCGCTTGAGCAGCGCCGCCATGGCCTTGTGATCGCGGTGCGCGCCGCCCAGCGGCTCGTTGACGATCTTGTCGATCAGTCCCAGCGCCTTCAGGCGGTGCGCGGTCAGGCCCAGCGCCTCGGCGGCTTCCGGTGCCTTCTCGGCGGTCTTCCACAGGATCGAGGCGCAGCCTTCCGGCGAGATCACCGCATAGGTGGCGAACTGCAGCATCTGCACCACGTCGCCCACGGCGATCGCCAGCGCGCCGCCCGAACCGCCTTCACCGATGATGGTGGCGATCAGGGGCACCTTCAGGCCGGCCATCACGTACAGGTTGTGGCCGATGGCCTCGGACTGGCCGCGCTCTTCCGCGTCGATGCCGGGGAATGCGCCCGGGGTGTCGACGAAGGTGAAGATCGGCAAGCCGAACTTGTCGGCCAGTTCCATCAGGCGCTTGGCCTTGCGGTAGCCCTCGGGCTTGGGCATGCCGAAATTGCGCAGGGCGCGCTCTTTCGTGTCACGGCCCTTCTGGTGGCCGATCACCATGCATGCCTGGCCGTTGAAGCGCGCCAGGCCGCCGACGATCGACAGGTCATCGGCAAAGGTGCGGTCGCCGTGCAGTTCGTGGAAATCGGTGAAGATCTCGCGCACGTAGTCCAGCGTGTAGGGGCGCTGGGGATGGCGGGCGATTTGCGCAACCTGCCACGGGGTCAGGTTGGCATAGATGTCTTTGGTCAGCTGCTGGCTCTTGCCGGCCAGCCGCGAAATCTCTTCGGAAATATCGACAGCCGAATCGTCCTGCACGAAGCGCAGTTCTTCGATTTTTGCCTCGAGCTCGGCAATGGGCTGCTCAAAATCCAGGAAGGTGGTTTTCATAAAATCACACGTACCTGTCTGTGAAGGGGCGCATTCTACCGGAAATTGGCCGCTATCTTAGCGCCTGCCAGATAGCCTGCAATGCACCTGCCTCTGATTTTTATTGTCCCGATGCCTAGTACGTCACAGGCAACGGGTCCAGACTACGCCACATATACCAGGTTGCCACCGTCCGCCACGGTTCCCAGTTGGCCGCCACCTCGCGCGCCTCGCTGCGCGTGACCGGTTCGCCGCTGAAATAGTTGGCGGAAATCGCATTGATCAGTCCGATATCATCGAGCGGCAGTACGTTGGGCCGCATCAGATTGAACATCAGAAACATCTCGGCGGTCCAGCGGCCGATGCCGCGGATCTGGGTCAGCTCCGAGATGACCGCTTCGTCGTCCATCTGCGCCCATTCGGCCACGTGCACCCTGCCTGCCTTGAAGTGGTCGGCCAGGTCGATCATGTATTCCGCCTTGCGCTTGGACAATCCGCAGCCGGCCAGCTTCTCGGTCCCGGCGCGCAGGAACTGCGCCGGCGTCAGCTTGGGGCAGGCCGCGTGCAGGCGCTCCCACACCGACTGCGCCGCCTTGACCGAGATCTGCTGGCCCACCACGGCGCGTGCCAGCGTCACGAACGGATCGCCGCGCGACACCAGGTGCGCCGGACCGTAGGTCGGGATCATCTTGCGCAGGATGCGGTCGCGCTTCATCAGGTCGGCGCAGGCTTCGTCCCAGTAAGCGGGACGGACCGCGTCGATGATGGTCTCGACCGGCAGCGGTACCGCGTCGGCCTCGGGCAATACCGCCTTGGCGTTGCGCGTGGCCTTGGCCGCCGCCTTACCCGCTGCCTCGCCTTCCGGCAACGGTGCCTCGCTGGCACCCGCCTTGGCCGGACGCGGGCCGGACGCCTTAGACCGGCCCGCTGCTGCCGGCACGGCGGCGTTGGCAGGCTTGCGCGCGGCAGCGTTCAAGCACGCCTCCACTCGGTCGCACCACCCGGCTTGTCTTCCAGCACGATGCCGGCCGCAAGCAGTTCCGCACGGATGCGGTCGGCTTCGGCGAAGTTGCGCTCGCTCTTGGCCGCCTTGCGCGCGGCGATGCTGGCTTCGATTTCCTCGGCGCTGGGGCCGTCAGCGGACTTGCCGCCCTGCAGGAAGGTATGCGGATCCCGCTCAAGCAGCCCGAGTGTGCCGGCCAGCCCCTTAAGCTGGCGCGCGGCGGCGGTGGAGCCGGTGCGGTTGATCTCGCTGGCCAGGTCGAACAGCACCGACATCGCGATCGGCGTGTTGAAGTCATCGCCCATCGCCTCGGCAAAGCGCCTGGCGTGCGGCTCGTCCCAGTCGACCGCGCAGCCGCCGGGCTGCGTGTCCTTCAGCGCGGTGTACAGGCGCGTCAGCGCATGGCGCGCGTCGTCCAGGTGCGCGTCGCTGTAGTTCAGCGGGCTACGGTAATGCGCGCGCAGGATGAAGAAGCGCACGACCTCGGCGTCGTACGTCTTCAGCACTTCGCGGATCGTGAAGAAATTGCCGAGCGACTTGGACATTTTTTCGTCGTTGATGCGCACGAAACCGTTGTGCATCCACATGTTGACGAACGGCTTGCCGCTGGCACCTTCCGATTGCGCGATCTCGTTCTCATGGTGCGGGAACTGCAGGTCCGCCCCGCCGCCATGGATGTCGAAATGCTCGCCCAGCAGCGCGCAGCTCATGGCGGAGCATTCAATGTGCCAGCCCGGGCGGCCGCTGCCCCACTTCGACTCCCACTTGGTCTCGGGCGGCTCGCTGGCCTTGGCGGATTTCCACAGCACGAAGTCGAGCGGGTCCTGCTTGGCGTCGTTGGCACTGACGCGCTCACCCGCGCGCAGGTCTTCCAGCGACTTGCCGGACAGCTTGCCATAGCCATCGAACTTGCGCACCGAGTAGTTCACGTCGCCATCGCTGGCCTGGTAGGCCAGGCCCCTCGCCTCCAGCTTGCCGATCATGTCAAGCATCTGCGGCACGTAGTCGGTCGCGCGCGGCTCGTGGTCGGGACGGATCACGCCCAGTGCGGCGGCGTCTTCGTGCATGTACTGGATGAAGCGCGTGGTCAGCGCGCCGATGGTCTCGCCGTTCTCGGCGGCGCGGCGGATGATCTTGTCGTCGATATCCGTGATGTTCTGCACATATGTCACATCGTAGCCGGCGGCACGCAGCCAGCGATGCACCATGTCGAACACCACCATGACGCGCGCGTGGCCGACGTGGCAGTAGTCGTACACGGTCATGCCGCAGACATACATGCGGACCTTGCCGGGTTCGATGGGCACGAATGGCTGCTTCTCACGCGCGAGCGTGTTGTAGATGTTCAGAGGCTGCATGAAACGAAGTGAATGGTCAGGGGAGGCGGCACTGGCGCAATTCCGCCGCGCCCCATATCTTACCGGAAGGCGATGTGCCGGTAGGCCGCGCGTCCGGGGGACTTGCCGCCGCCGGCCGTTGCTTGCCAACTCTTGCCAGCGCTTGCCAACGGCGTGCCCGGGCCATGGCTTTAGTGCCGGCAGTGCCTCTTTGCTAGAATGCCGCCGAGTATAACGGACCCGTCCTCAATGAGCCTGCTGCTGCCCTCCTCGTCCCCTGCCGCGTCTCCCAGCGCGTCGATCGCCGCGCCTGCACGCCCGCTCCGCCCGCTCCATTTGCATCAGGCACTGGCCGCCGCGGCAGTCCTGGCGCTTGCCGCCGCGCTAGCCGGCCCCGCGCAGGCCCAGCAAGGACCGCTGTCGCTGCCCGCGCCCACGTCGCCGGTGGATGGCATCCGCTCGACCGATCCGGGCATGACCCAGGCCCAGCAGGCGGCCAACGCTCGCCGCTATGACGAAGCCATCAAGGGTTTCGACCGCGTGATCGCGGCCAATCCGCGCAACGCCCAGGCCCGCTTCCAGCGCGCCTGGGCGCTGGCGCAGTCCGGGCGCGAGGACGCCGCCATCCAGGCCTTCACGGAAATGGCCGCGGACTTTCCCGAACTGCCCGAGCCCCACAACAACCTGGCACTGCTCTATGCCAAGCGCGGCGACCTGAAGCGCGCCGAGGCCGAACTGCTGCTGGCCACCGAGGTCAAGCCGGCCTTTGCCATCGCCTATACCAACCTGGGCGATGTCTACCGCCGCCTGGCCGAGCAGGCCTACGCCGAGGCGCTGCGCCGCAATCCGGCCGATACCCGCGCCAGCGCCGGCCTGCGCCAGTTGCGCCCGGAGGCAGCCACCGGCACGCCGGCGGCGACGGGCCCGAGCGGAACAACCTCCACGCCGGCCGGCACCCGCAAGCCGGCCCCGGCACAGCGCCCGGCCCCGGCCAGCGCCCCGGCAGCAAACTGACGCCCCTGCCAAGAATGTCCGGGCGCGCTGGCGTCCGGGCCGTTTGCATAACGACTTACCGGAGTTCCACCCATGATCCGTTCCCGTCGCATCGCCCTGGCCGCGCTGACCGCAGGCGCACTCGCGTTGTCGTCGTTCAGCGCGCTGGCGCAGCAGAAGGCCGCCGAGCGCGTCCAGTTCGTCACCAGCGCTGGCCAGTTCACGGTCGAGCTGTACCCGGACGTGGCGCCCAAGACCGTGGCCAATTTCCTGGAATACGTGAAGAGCGGCTTCTATAGCGGCACCATCTTCCATCGCGTGATCAACGGCTTCATGGTGCAGGGCGGCGGCTTCGACCGCGACATGAAGGAAAAGCCCACGCGCGCGCCGATCCCGCTGGAAGCCCGCGGCGGCCTGAAGAACAAGGCCGGCACGCTCGCCATGGCACGCACCAGCAACCCCGATTCGGCCACCGCGCAGTTCTTCGTCAATGTGGTGGATAATCCGAATCTCGACTACCCGCAGCCGGACGGCAACGGCTACGCAGTCTTCGGCAAGGTGGTGGAAGGCATGGACACGATCGACAAGATCAAGAGCGTGCCGACCACGGCCTACGGCCCCATGCGCAATGTGCCGGCCTCGCCGATCGTGATCGAGTCGGCCACTGTCGTCAAATAACACACCGTACAGAGGAAACCATGTCCAAGGTCCAGCTCCATACCAACCAGGGTGTCATCACCATCGAACTCGACGCCGAGAAGGCACCGAAATCGGTCGAGAACTTCCTGTCGTACGTCCGCAAGGGCCACTATGACAACACCATCTTCCACCGCGTGATCAAGAATTTCATGATCCAGGGTGGCGGCTTCGAGCCCGGCATGAAGCAAAAGGGCACCGACGCGCCGATCGAGAACGAGGCCGGCAACGGCCTGAAGAACGACCGCTACACCGTGGCCATGGCACGCACCAACGCGCCCCACTCGGCCACCGCGCAGTTCTTCATCAACGTGGTCGACAACGACTTCCTGAACTTCACCTCGCCGACGCCCCAGGGCTTCGGCTACGCCGTGTTCGGCAAGGTGGTGGAAGGCACCGACGTGGTCGACCAGATCAAGGGCGTGCGCACCGGCAGCTCGGGCTTCCACCAGGACGTGCCGCTGGAAGACGTGGTGATCGAGAAGGCCACCGTCGTCGAATAATCGTCGCGTAATCGTCGAATAAGCGTCGAGCAAGCCATGCACCCTGATTGCGGCTACGCGCGCCCGGCCCTGCCGGCACCTGCTTCCCGACTCCGCGCATGACCGCAATCCCCCGCACGCCGGTGGCCGGTCCCCTCGAGGTACAGGCGCCGGCGTGGTTCATTTCGGACCTGCATCTCACGCCCGGCATGCCACGCACGCTGGCGGCCTTCGAGCGCACGCTCGAGCGCGCCGCGCACGGCGCGCGCACGCTGTTTATCCTGGGCGATTTCTTTGAATTCTGGATCGGCGACGAGGAAACCGACTCGCCGTTCGCGCAACGCGTGGCCGGCGCCCTGCGCGCGCTGGCCGCGCGCGGCGTTGCCGTCTACCTGATGCACGGCAACCGCGATTTCCTGCTGGGCGAGCGCTTTGCCGCCGCCGCCGGCGCGCGGTTGCTGCCCGACCCGACGGTGATCGATTGCGCAGGCCAGCGCGTGGTACTCAGCCACGGCGACATGCTGTGCATCGACGACGAGCGCTATAACCGTTTCCGCCGCTGGACCCGCAAGGGTTGGGTGCAGCGGCTGTTCCTGGCGCTGCCGCTGCGTACGCGGCTGTCGATTGCCCGCAAGCTGCGCGCGGACAGCGAAGGCAACCGCGCGCGGCAAGCCGCCGAGGGCAACGGCACACCGATGGTCTACGGCGACGTGGCGCCCGCTGCCGCGGCCGAACTCTTCGGCATGGCCGAGGCCAGGCTGATGGTGCATGGCCACACCCATCGCCCGGCGCGCCACGAACACGCTGCGGGCGTGCGCTGGGTGCTGACCGACTGGGACCTGGACAGCCGCCATCCGCGCGCTGCCGTGCTGCAGCTCGACGGCGGCGGGTTCCGACTGCTGCCGCAGACCGACTGAGAGCGCGCAAGAAAGAAAACGGCCGTTACCGGCCGCCTTCTTTCCTTATTTCATCAGCTTGCGCAACTCGCTCGCATCGAAGCGGTCATTCGGCGTGTTCTCCAGGTGCTCACCCAGCCGGTCCAGCGCGGCCAGCACGGACTCGATGCGCTCATGCTGGCGCGCGGCATTATCGATCAGGCTCTTGAGCGCCAGCGACACCGGATCGTCCGCGTTCGGCGTGATGCCGTAGGCGGAGAACTCCTGCCTGGCGCCCTGCTGCTCCGCCGGCGCATCGGGCAGGATGATGCGCGCCGGCACGCCCACCGCGGTCGCGCCCGGCGGCACCGGCTTGAGCACCACGGCGTTCGAACCCACGCGCGCACCGTCGCCCACCACGAAGCCACCCAGCACCTTGGCGCCCGCGCTCACGACCACGTTGGCGCCCAGCGTCGGATGCCGCTTCTGGCCCTTGTACAGCGAGGTGCCGCCCAGCGTCACGCCCTGGTAGATGGTGCAGTCGTCGCCAATCTCGGCGGTCTCGCCGATCACCACGCCCATGCCGTGGTCGATAAACACCCTGCGCCCCAGCTTCACCGCCGGATGGATCTCGATGCCGGTCAGGAAGCGCGACCAGTGCGAGATCCAGCGTCCCAGCCAATGGAAGCCCCCGTTCCAGCACGCGTGCGCAAAGCGGTGGAAGACCACGGCATGCAGGCCGGGGTAGCAGGTCAGGACTTCCAGGCGGCTGCGCGCGGCGGGGTCGCGCAGCATGATCGTGTCGATATCTTCCTTAAGGCGAGAGAACATCTTGGTCGTGTCGTATTGCCGCGCCGTGCGCCGCGCCACGCAAGGCTTGCGCCAGGGGCAGGGTCGCCGGCGAGGTCGGTGGCCGGTGGGGACAGGATCAGGGAGTGTAAGTGATTTGCGGCCGGCGTTCTGGCGCCGGCCATTGGCCCCGGATCCGTCAGGGATTTTGCAGCGGCATTGCGGCGATCAACATCGCCCCGGCGCGCGCCAACCCGCCGCGACGGGCCGACGGCGTGCGCGCTTGCCACGTACGCCTGCGTCGTCCGTTCTCGGAATGCTGCGGGTTGCTGCCACTGTGCCTCTCTCCAGTTACGCCTTGCGGTCCGGCTGGCCCTGCGCCATCAGCATATGCTTGGCGATGCCGCGCAGGATGTTGACTTCCTCGCGCTCCAGCCCGCTGCGGGCCAGCAGCCGGCGCAGCCGCGGCATCAGCTTGCGCGGATTGGCGGGATCGAGAAAGCCGATCGCTTCCAGGCCTGCCTGCAGGTGCCCGAACATGGCCTCGACCTGCTCCGCTGTCGCCGGTTCACCAGCATAGCCGATATTGGCGCCCGCGTCCGCCGCCTCAGCGGCAGGCGGGACTGCGTCGAGCAGTGCCAGCCGCATCTCGTAGGCGATCAGTTGCACCGCCTGTGCCAGGTTGAGCGAGGCATAGGCGGGGTTGGCGGGGATATGCGTGAGCGCCGCGCAGCGCTCGACCACTTCGTTGGGCAGCCCATAGCGCTCATTGCCAAAGACAAAGGCAATGTCGCCGCTGCCGGCCAGTGTCTGGCAGGCGCGCGCCGCGGCGGCGCGCGGCAGCAGCCGGGGCGGCCCGAACTCACGTGGGCGCGCGGTCATGGCCACGGTCAGCGCCGCGCCGGCCAGGGCCGCGTCGATCTGGTCGACGATGGCGGCGCCCGCCAGCACATCGTCGGCGCCGCTGGCCATGGCAATGGCCTCGGCATGGGCCAGGACCCCGGGTTCGCGCGGCGAGACCAGCACCAGGCTGCCGAAGCCCATGGTCTTGATCGCCCGCGCGACCGAGCCGACGTTGCCCGGATGGCTGGTCTCGACCAGCACGAAGCGCACGCGGCCGAAGGCATCCGGCCCTGCACCGGTTGCGTGTGGCGCATCAGGCCCGCCCGCGGGGCGGCTCGTATCATTTGCCGGGTTCATATACAATTCGAGGTTCTTCTCTGGCGCGGCGCCAGGTCAGGGCGTGCCCGCGAGACATTCGCGGCACATTCAGTACCCAGACCGGCGACGCCCTGCGTTCTTCTACAATCCGTTGTGTTGTCAGCTGCCCATGAGTGGGTGCGCGGTGCCATGGCGCCCGCCGCATCTTCATGGCCGGCCTGGAGAGATTCATGCATCCGATGCTCAATATCGCCGTCAAGGCGGCCCGCAAGGCGGGTTCCATCATCAACCGCGCGTCGCTCGACGTCGATCTGGTGCGCGTCTCGCGCAAGCAACACAACGATTTCGTTACCGAGGTCGACCGCGCCGCCGAAGCCGCGATCATCGAGGTCATCCGCACCGCCTACCCGGAACACGCCATTCTAGCGGAAGAGTCCGGCCAGTCCTGGGCCGAGGGCGAAGACGCCCACGAATACACCTGGGTTATCGACCCGCTCGACGGCACCACCAACTTCATCCACGGCTTCCCGCAGTACGCGGTCTCGATCGCCCAGCTGCACCGCGGCACGCCCGTGCAGGCCGTGGTCTACGACCCGACCCGCGACGAACTGTTCACCGCCAGCAAGGGCGCTGGCGCCTTCCTGAACAACCGCCGCATCCGCGTGACCCGCCGCGACAAGCTGGCCGACTGCCTGATCGGCACCGGCTTCCCGTTCCGCGACCTGGAAGGCGTGGACGAATACCTCGAGGTCTTCTCGCTGATGACGCGCAGCTGCGCCGGCCTGCGCCGCCCGGGCGCCGCCGCGCTGGACCTGGCCTATGTCGCCTGCGGCCGCCTGGACGGCTTCTTCGAGCGCGGCCTGAAGCCGTGGGACATGGCCGCCGGCATGCTGCTGATCACCGAATCGGGCGGCCTGGTCGGCAACTACAACGGCGAGCCGCGCCAGATGGAGCAAGGCGAAGTGCTGGCGGGCAACCCCAAGGCCTTTGCCCAGATGGTGCGCCTGCTGTCGCCGTACTCGCTAGACAACGCCAAACCGGCCACTGCCTGAGTCCGTGGCATGGCCTGATGGCCATCGCCTGCACAAACGCCCGCCGCGCCCAGGCGGGCGTTTTGCTTTCCGGCCACGGCGGCTTTCCTGCCACGGCGCTTGCCGGCGCGCAGAGATTTTTCGCATATTTCCCGCCACCCCGGCCGACCATGATCCCCATCAAGGTCGCGCCGCCCTGCCCTCCCCAGAATGAATCCATGCGCCACGCCCCGTGCGCGCGGATCAAGCCGAGGAGAGCCCGAATGTTTCCCGAATACCGCGACCAGATCTCGCTCCTGAAGACGCAGGACGCCCACTTCGCCCGCCTGTTCCATCGCCACAATGCGCTGGACCAGGAGATCCACAACATGGAGTCCGGCCTGGTGCCGGCCTCGGGCTTCGAGATCGAGCGGCTGAAGAAGGAGAAGCTGCAGATCAAGGACCAGCTCTACCAGATCCTGCGCCAGCGTATGGCCTGAACGGAGGAGCACTGCACATGACCGACCGCGATACGCCGGCCGCCCATGCCCCTGCGCAGCCCCATGCCCGCCCTGCCGCGCGCGGCGATGTGCTGCCGACCAACACGGCCCTGTCGGCCGAACGCAATGAAATCAGCAACGCCGTCGATGCCGCCGTGCAGGTGGCGGCCAGCAGCATGCAGGACATCCTCGCCAGCCGCGCCGGCCAGGGTGCCAGCATGCTCGACGCCATGCGCACGCTGCTCGACGGCCTGGCGCCCGATGAGGCCGCGCAGTTGCGCAGCCTTATTCTGGAAGGAGATCCCGGCGCCTGGCAAGCGGGCCGCCGGCGGCAGCCCGACGATGAACTCGCGGCCGGCTGGCGCGACGGCGCCTACCCTTACCAGAACCTCATGTCGCGCCGCAATTACGAAAAGCAGAAATATCGGCTGCAGGTCGAGCTGCTCAAGTTCCAGGCCTGGGTGCGCGAGACCGGGCAGCGCGTCGTGATCCTGTTCGAAGGCCGCGATGCCGCCGGCAAGGGCGGCACCATCAAACGCTTCATGGAACACATGAACCCGCGCGGCGCCCGTGTGGTGGCACTTGAAAAACCGACAGAGTCCGAACGCGGCCAGTGGTATTTTCAGCGCTACGTGCAGCACCTGCCGGCCGCCGGTGAAATCGTGCTGTTCGACCGCTCCTGGTACAACCGCGCCGGCGTTGAATATGTGATGGGCTTCTGCTCCTCGCGTGAGTACCAGGACTTCCTGCAACAGGCCCCGGAGTTCGAGCGCCACCTGGTGCGCAGCGGCATCCACCTGTTCAAGTTCTGGTTCTCGGTCAGCCAGAAAGAGCAACGCCGCCGCTTCCGCGAGCGCGAGATCCACCCGCTCAAGCAGTGGAAGCTCAGCCCGGTCGACATAGCATCGCTCGACAAATGGGAAGAGTACACACGCGCCAAGGAGGCGATGTTCGCGCATACCGACACCGCCGACGCGCCGTGGACGGTGATCCGGTCGGACTGCAAGAAGCGCGCGCGGCTCAATGCGCTGCGCTACATCCTGTCGCGCTTTCCCTATGCCAACCGGGACACCGCCGCCATCGGCCCGGCCGATCCGCTGATCGTCGGACGCGCGCTGGCCAACTGACTCCCAGGCGGCAACGCAGGACGCCGCCTTGTTCCTTTCGCCTCTTTCGCCTCACCCACCAGAAAAGGACCCTATGTTCAAGCACATCCTGCTCCCCGTCGACGGCTCCGAGCTTTCGCACAAGGCCGTTTCCGCCGCCATCCAGTTTGCCCGCACCGCCGCGGCACGGCTCACGCCGTATATGTGCGTGGAGAGCTATCCGTATGTGCTGTCCAGCGACAGCTCGCACGAAAAGCGCGAGGTGTACCAGCAGCGCGTGGAAGCCCAAGCGCGCCAGGAACTCGCCAAGGTCGAAGCCGCGGCGGCGCTGGCGGGGGTGCCGTGCACCGGCCACGTCTCCAGCGCTTCGGTGCCATACCAGGGCATCATCCATGCCGCCGGAGAACTCGGCTGCGACGTCATCTTCATGGCCTCGCACGGTCGCAGGGGACTCAGCGGGCTGCTGCTGGGCAGCGAAACGCAGAAAGTGCTGACCCATAGCGACATCCCTGTGCTGGTGTTCCGCTAATCCGGGGCCGGCACAGCGGTCGGCGGCACGTCGGCGGCGTGCACCGTGCTGTACCATATCGCCCATATTCGAGAACGCCCCTTCGTGCCGCGGCCACAGGCCGCCGGACCAGCGCCCGGCCGCCCCCGCGGGGGCGCTTTTCCGCGACACGCAAGGCGGCGCTCCGAGCGGATCGGGCGGCACAACGCAGGCCCACCGCCAGACAGGCTAAATGGCAATGGGATTGCAGAAGAAAACCGACCCTGAACAGGCACAGGCAGACGCCGCAGGCAGCCGCCACACGCCAATGATGCAGCAGTACCTTCGCATCAAGGCAGACCACCCCGACACCCTGCTGTTCTATCGCATGGGTGACTTCTACGAGCTGTTCCACGACGACGCCGAGAAGGCCGCGCGCCTGCTAGACATCACGCTGACCGCGCGCGGCGCCTCGAATGGCGTGCCAATCCGGATGGCCGGCATTCCCTTCCATTCGGCGGACCAGTACCTGGCCCGGCTGGTGAAGCTGGGCGAGTCGGTGGCGATCTGCGAGCAGATCGGCGATCCCGCCACCAGCAAGGGGCCGGTGGAACGCAAGGTGGTACGCATCGTCACGCCGGGCACGCTGACCGACGCGGCGCTGCTGCCGGACAAGGTCGACACCTTCCTGATGGCGGTGCACCAGCAGACCACGCGCCGCGGCATCAGCAAGACCGGGCTGGCGTGGCTGAACCTTGCCAGCGGCGAGCTGCGCCTGATGGAGTGCGAGGTGGCGCAACTGGGCCGCGAGCTTGAGCGCATCCGCCCGGCCGAACTGCTCCATGCCGACGGCATCGACCTGCCGGCGCTGGCTTGCGCGCGCACGCGCCTGCCCGAATGGCATTTCGACCAGGATGCCGGCGCGCGCCGCCTGCGCGAGCAGCTGGGCGTGGCCAGCCTCGATCCGTTTGGTTGTACCGGGCTTGGCGCGGCGATCGGCGCCGCCGGCGCGCTGCTGAACTACGCCGCCACCACGCAAGGCCAGTCGCTGCGCCATGTGCAGGGCCTGAAGGTCGAACGCGAGTCGGAATACATCGGCCTGGATTCGGCCACGCGCCGCAACCTCGAACTGACCGAGACGCTGCGCGGCGGCGAGTCGCCGACGCTGTTCTCGCTGCTGGATACCTGCTGCACCACGATGGGCAGCCGCGCGCTGCGCCACTGGCTGCATCATCCGCTGCGCGACCCGGCCGTGCCGCAGGCGCGGCAACAGGCCATCGGCGTGCTGATCGACCAGGGCACCGATTCGCTGCGTGCCGCGCTGCGCCGGCTGGCCGACGTCGAGCGCATCACCTCGCGCCTGGCGCTGCTGAGCGCGCGCCCGCGCGACCTGTCCTCGCTGCGCGACACGTTGCGTGCGCTGCCCGACGTGCAGGCCTGCATCCCCGACGGGCAGGACAGCGCGCTGCTGGCGCAGACGCAGCAGGATCTGGCCGTACCGCAGGCGTCCCTGGACCTGCTGGTGCGCGCGGTCGCCGAAGAACCCGCCACCGTGGTGCGCGACGGCGGCGTGATCGCGCGCGGCTACGACACCGAGCTGGACGAGCTGCGCGATATCTCCGAGAACTGCGGCCAGTTCCTGATCGACCTGGAAGCGCGCGAACGCACGCGCACCGGCATTGCCAACCTGCGCGTCGAGTTCAACCGCGTGCATGGCTTCTATATCGAGGTAACCAACGGCCAGGCCGACAAGGTGCCCGACGACTACCGCCGCCGCCAGACGCTGAAGAATGCCGAGCGCTATATCACGCCCGAGCTGAAGTCGTTCGAGGACAAGGCGCTGTCGGCGCAGGACCGCGCGCTCGCGCGCGAGAAGCAGCTCTACGACGGCCTGCTGCAGGCGCTGCTGCCGCATATCGGCGAGCTGCAGCGCGTAGCCGGCGCGCTGGCGCGCCTCGATGTGCTGGCGGCGCTGGCCGAGCGCGCGCAGACGCTGGACTGGTCCGCGCCCGAGCGCGTGCCCGAGAATGTGGTCGACATCGTACAGGGCCGCCACCCGGTCGTGGAAGGCCAGCTGGCAGCGGAATCGGTGGCGTTTATCGCCAACGACTGCCAGCTCAACGAAGCGCGCAAGCTGCTGCTGATCACCGGCCCCAACATGGGCGGCAAGTCGACCTTCATGCGCCAGACCGCGCTGATCGTGCTGCTGGCCTGCGTGGGCGCCTACGTGCCGGCGCGGCGCGCCGTGATCGGCCCGATCGACCGTATCTTTACCCGCATCGGCGCAGCCGACGACCTGGCGGGCGGGCGCTCCACCTTCATGGTGGAAATGACCGAAGCGGCCGGCATCCTGCACCACGCCACGCCGTCTTCACTGGTGCTGATGGACGAGATCGGCCGCGGCACTTCCACCTTCGACGGGCTGGCGCTGGCGTGGGCGATCGCGCGCCACCTGCTGTCGCACAACCGCAGCCATACGCTGTTCGCGACGCACTATTTCGAGCTGACGCAGTTGCCGCAGGAGTTTCCGCAGGCCGCCAACGTGCACCTGTCCGCGGTCGAGCACGGCGACGGGATCGTGTTCCTGCATGCGGTGCAGGATGGCCCCGCAAGCCAGAGCTATGGCCTGCAGGTGGCGCAGCTGGCTGGCGTGCCGCAGCCGGTGATCCGCGCCGCGCGCAAGCACCTGGCATGGCTGGAGCAGCAGTCGGCTGATGCCACGCCGACCCCGCAGCTCGACCTGTTCGCCGCGCCGACGGTGCCGGACACCGATGACGACGAGGGCGATGAGAACGAGGGCAACGGCCTTGCCTCGGCCACGCCGCAGCTGGCCGAACTGGCACCGGAACATGCCGCGCTGATCGACACGCTGGCCGACCTGGACCCGGACAGCCTGACGCCGCGTGCCGCGCTCGATGCGCTGTACCGGCTCAAGGCGCTTGCAGGCGAGGCGGTCGGCACGGCATGAACGCCAGGCGCCGGCACGCCATCCGGATCCTCGCCGCGGCCTTGCTGCTGTGCGCGGCCAGCACCGCATGGCCGGCACCCGCAGGCCGCGGGGGCAAGGCCTCGCCCAAACCGAAGGTGATGCGCGTCGCGCTGATCGCCGACCTGCCGCAATGGCCTGCCGCCGAAGCCAACGCCACGGCACTGCTCGACAGCTTTGCAGAACGCAAGCTCGACCTGGTGATCCACGCCGGCGGCATCAAGGGCGATACCGAATCCTGCAGCGACGCCATCCTGACAAGCCGCCAGCAGTTGCTCGCCCAGTCGCCGTTGCCGCTGCTCTACGTGCCGGGCGAGACCGACTGGGCCGAATGCCGGCTGCCGGTCAACGGAAAATTCGACTCGGTCGAGCGGCTGAACCGCCTGCGCGAGCTGTTCTTCCCTGAGGATGCCACGCTGGGCCAGCGTCCGCAGCCGGTGGTGCGGCAGTCCGACCAGGCCCTGTTCCGCACCTTCCGCGAGAACGCCCGCCTCACGCTGGGCGACATCCTGTTCGTCGGCCTGAACGTGCCGGGAGACAACAACCACTACCGCAACGAGGGCGGGCGCAACAGCGAGTTCGAAGACCGGCGCGAGGCCAACCGCCAGTGGCTGGCTCGCGCGTTTTCGCTGGCACGGCAGCGCGACATGAATGGCATCGTCGTGATTGCCCATGCCGACCCGCACTTCGCCAACGGCTGGGAGAAGAAAGGCCGCCCGACGTTGCTGGACGGCTTCATGCGCCATCGCACGCGCGACGGCTACCTGGAGTTCAAGCGCCAGCTGCGCGACCTGAGCGCGCGCTTTCCCGGCCACGTACTGCTGGTGCATGCGGGCGAGAGCGGCTTCGGCATCGACAAGCCGCTGCGCGACAGCGCCGGCAAGGTGCTGCAGAATTTCACGCGGGTCTCGCTGCCGAACAATACGGTGGCGCAATGGACTGAGCTGGTGATCACGCCGAACGCGGCGGCGCCGTTCTCGGTTTCCCTCAAGGACGCGCCGACCACCCCCTGAGCCGCTGTGTTAAATCCATGAAAACGCCCATGAAAAAAGCCGGCAAAGCCGGCTTCCTTCATGGGCCACGGAGGGCACGGGATCAGTGCAGCGTGCGCGGGGTATCGTCGTCCTCGTCCTCGTCCACCACCTCGATGCCCGAGGCGCCGTGGGCGTGGCCGTGTTCGATTTCCTCGGCGGTGGCCTCGCGCACTTCGGAAACCTTCAGCCAGAAGCGCAGCGCCATGCCAGCCAGCGGGTGGTTGCCGTCCAGCACCACCTTGTCTTCGGCAACGTCGGTCACTGTGTAGACGACGGAGTCTTCTTCATCGCCATCCTCGGGCATGCCTTCGAACTGCATGCCGACTTCCAGCGGCTCGGGGAAGCGGTCACGCGGCTCGACCTTGACCAGCTCGGCATCGTAATCGCCAAAGGCGTCTTCGGGCTCGAGCTGCAACTGGGTCTCGAAGCCGGTGTCATGGCCGTCGAGCGCTTCCTCGATCTTGGGGAACGTGCCATCATACCCGCCGTGCAAATAGACCATGGCTTCATCTGACTCCTCGATCAGATTGCCTTGCGCGTCCGACAGCTTGTACATCACGGACACTACCGTGTTCTTAGCGATTTTCAATTCTTGACTCCATGAACGATTCCGCATTATACGCGCAGGCCCTGCCCCCTGGCCCCGTCGATCCAGACACTCCGCTCGACCTGCTTGGTGGCATGACGCCGGCTGCATTCATGCGGGATGTCTGGCACCGCAAGCCACTGCTGATTCGACAGGCGGTACCCGGAATCGTGCCGCCTGTGTCGCGCGATGCGCTTTTCGACCTTGCCGATCGCGACGAAGTCGAATCGCGCCTGGTGACGCACTTCCGCAATCGCTGGAAGCTCGAACATGGTCCATTTGCGCGCGAAAACCTCCCTGCCGTCAAGACCCGCCAGTGGACTTTGCTGGTGCAGGGGGTGAACCTGCACGATGCCGCCGCCGCGGAGCTGATGGGCCGCTTCCGCTTCGTGCCCGACGCGCGCCTGGACGACCTGATGATCAGCTACGCGTCCGATGGCGGCGGCGTGGGCCCGCACTTCGATTCCTACGACGTGTTCCTGCTGCAAGTCTCGGGCCGGCGCCGCTGGCGCATCTCGTCGGGGACCAGCCTGGAACTGGTCCCCGACATGCCGCTCAAGATCCTTGCCGATTTCAGCGCCGAGGAGGAATGGGTGCTGGAGCCCGGCGACATGCTGTACCTGCCGCCGCAATACGCCCACGATGGCGTGGCCGAAGGCGAATGCATGACCTGCTCGATCGGCTTCCGTGCACCGGCCTACCGTGAACTGGCGGGTCACTTCCTGGCGTGGCTCTCCGAGACGGTGGAGGACAACGAAGACCTGAGCGGGCGTTACGCCGATGCCGGCGAACGTGCGGCAACGAAGCCCGCGCAACTGCCCGCCGGCATGGCCAAGGCAGTGACCGAGCGCCTCAAGGCACTGCAATGGAATGCGCAGATGGTGTCGGAATTTCTTGGCTCTCATCTGTCCGAACCAAAGCCCGGGGTCGAATTCGCCGAGATATCCGACCTGCCGCAGCGCCGTTATGAGAAACTTGCGGCCCAGCATGGCGTCGTTCTTGCGTCCGCCTCGATTGCGCTTTACGACCGGAACAATTTCTTCCTCAATGGGGAAGCCTACGAGCCGCCGGCCGAATTGATGCCTTGGCTGAAGAAACTGGCCGATAATCGCCACCTTAGTGGCAAAGATGTTGCGGCATGCGCCGGTTTGCCTGACCTGATGGAGACTTTTCATCACTGGACGCAGGAGGGATGGCTACAATTGGGACCCCGGTGTAATAATGCGTAACATTGCAATTCAGTAAATTTCGGCGCTACACAAGCCGGGAAAACGCGGATATAATCGTTGGCTGGCTAGTACTGTGGACCACTGCATATGTCGGCACCCGGGAGGGCCTCTATTTTGCAGTTCAAGAGCGATAATTACCGGTAATTATTCATCGCCTGTTTTCCGTTATTACAAGTTAAAGGACGAACAATGAAGAAGTCTCTCCTGATCGCATCGCTGCTGGCCGCTGTTGCTCTCGCCGCTTGCGGCAAGAAGGAAGAACCGGCTGCTCCGGCCGCTGACACGGCTGCTCCGGCTGCCGCCGCTCCGGCTGCTGAAGCTTCGGCTCCGGCTGCTGAAGCCCCGGCTGCTGCCGCTGCTGACGCTTCGGCCCCGGCTGCTGAAGCCTCGGCTCCGGCTGCTGACGCTTCGGCTCCGGCCGCCAAGCAGTAATCGGTTTCGACCGATAAAAAAACCGGCCTTCGGGCCGGTTTTTTTATTGGGCGCCGCAAGGCGCGACGTGCGCGTTTCAGGCACGCACCGCTTGCCAGTCCAGCCCCATTTCCTGATCGGCTACCAGCACTTCCGACGGCAACGCGCCCAGCGCCGCAGCCAGCGCACCCGTGGCCAGTTCACGCGTGTTGTTCTGCTTGCTCAGGTGCGCCGCCACGACCCGATGCAGACCGGCATGCGCGACCTGCCCCAGGATGCTCGCCGCCACTTCGTTGGCCAAATGACCGAAGTCACCGCCAATCCGCCGCTTCAGCGACGCCGGGTAGATCGAGTTGCGCAGCATCTCGCGGTCGTGATTGCACTCCAGCACCAGCGCATCGACACCTGAAAGGCGCGCCGTCACGTAGGGCGTTTCCATGCCCGCGTCGGTCAGCACGCCCAGGCGCGACTGCCCATCGGACAGCACGAACTGCAGCGGCTCGCGCGCGTCATGCGGAACCGTGTAAGGCATCACCTGGATGCCGCCAATGGCAAAGCCGTGGTCCGCGCCGCAGACGCGCACGTCCGCAACGTCGGCGCCGCGCATATGCGAAGTCGCCAGCCAGGTGCCGTGACTGGTGTAGACCGCCAGCCGGTGCCGTGCCGCAAAGGCGTAGGCCGAGCCGACATGATCGCCATGCTCGTGCGTGACCAGCACGGCGTCGAGCTGGTCGGGCGTGACGCCAAGCCGCTCCAGGCGCCGCGCGGTCTCGCGGATGCCGAAGCCGCAGTCAAGCAGCACGCGCGTGGTGGTGGTGTCTTCGCGGGATTCGATCAGCAGCGAGTTGCCCTCGCTGCCGCTGCCGAGGAAGGCGAAGCGCATCATGGCCGCGCCCTCCCCGCTGTGCAGTTGGCAGGCCGGCCAGGACGGCCGGTGGTTGAGCCGGTCACCGCCGGCTCAGTGCAGTTGCTCGTCGAGCAGGGACAGGATGCGCTTGCCGATTTCGCCGTTCTCCGGCTGGCCGGCATCGTTGAGCACCGTTACCAGCGTGCCGCTGCCGGTGCCCTTGAGCGCCACGCGGTATTTCTTGGCGGTCTTGGGATCATCCGGCTTGGTGAACAGCTTGGAGAAGAAGCCACGGTTGTCGACATTGGTGCGCGGATCGACGTAGCGCACGTAGTACAGGCCCTGGGCACGGTCGCGGTCTTCGATGGTGAAGTTGACGCGATCCAGCGACAGGCCCACCGAGCGCCAGGCGCGATCGAACGGCTCCGGCAGCTGCAGCGCCGGGGCGCCATTGACCTGGGCCAGATAGGACTTCTGCGCAGCACCGCCGGCTGCGGCAGCCGTGGTGCCCGCGGCGCCAGCCGCGGCCGCGTCGGCCGCCGCCGCGTTGTTGCCAGCCTGAGCCGGGTTCTTGGCCATGCGGTCGGCCTGCTCCTTCTGCACGCCGAGGCGTTGCGCCAGGCGCGACAGGAATTCGGCCTCCAGCTCGGGATCGGCCGGACGCGGGGTCCAGACGGTGCTGGACTTGTCGATGCCGGTCAGTTGCTCCTGCGCGCCACGGTGGCTGATGAACACTTCCATCGTCCCGTTCTGCGCGCGCTCGACGCGGGTGCGGAACTTGTCGCGCTCGGAGGTCGAGTACAGGCCGTCGAACACCTTGCCGATGGTATTGCGGATGATGTCCTGCGGGATCTTAGCGCGGTTCTCGGCCCAGTCGGTTTCCATGATGCCGGTCTCGGGCGAGTCCTGCACCAGCAGGAAACCGCTTTCCTGCCAGAAGCCGCGCAGTTGCTGCCACAGCTGGTCGCCGCGCATGCCGTTGCTGATCACCAGCCAGCGCGTGTTGCCGTCGCGCTCCATGCGAATGCCCTGCGCCGAGGGCAGTACGTTCTCGGTCGGGGATTGCTCGCGCACCTTGGTCGCCTGGCTGTAGGTCGACAGCGTCGAAGTGCCGTTGGCATCGGGCACCGAGTAGCGGCGATCGCCCTCCAGCTTGGTCAGGTCCGGCGGGATGTCCAGCGTAGGCGTGCGCTTCGACGCCGACGACTTGTAGTCGATCTTGTCGGGCTGCATCGCTTCGTTGATGCTGCTGCAGCCGGTGATCACGCCCGCGGCCAGCACGGGCACAACCAGGGCGGCGCGGCGGACTTGCGTCGCGCCGCGGCGGTTAAGCTTCGATTTCATTGACACGCAATCCTAGTTGAGGGAGCGACAGCAAGACGCCGCGGTAAATCAGGCCAGCAGGCCGGCGGCGGCCAGTGCCTTGCGTACGGTTTCGTGGTTGGATTCCGACAGCGGGGTCAGCGGCAGGCGGATGCCGCCGGCCATCTTGCCCATCTGCTGCAGGGCCCACTTCACCGGGATCGGATTGGCTTCGACGAACATGGCCTTGTTCAGTCCGATCAGTTCCATGTGCAGGCGGCGCGCGGTGACGACGTCGCCCTTCAGTGCCGCCGCGCACATCTCGTGCATCTTGCGCGGGGCCACGTTCGCGGTGACCGAGATATTGCCCTTGCCGCCCAGCAGGATCAGCGCGACCGCGGTGGGATCGTCGCCGCTGTAGATGGCAAAGCTTTCCGGCGCGTCGTTGATCAGCTGCGCGGCCCGGTCGATATTGCCCGTGGCTTCCTTGACGCCGACGATGCCCGGCACCTGCGCCAGGCGCAGGATGGTGTCGTTGCTCATGTCGGCAACGGTGCGGCCCGGCACGTTGTACAGCAGCACCGGCAGCTCCACCGCTTCCGCGATGGTGCGGAAATGGCGGTACATGCCTTCCTGGGTCGGCTTGTTGTAGTACGGCACGACCTGCAGCGATGCATCGGCACCCACCTTCTTGGCGAAGGCGGTCAGTTCGATGGCCTCCTTGGTGGAGTTGCCGCCGGTGCCCGCGATGATCGGGATGCGCTTGCCGGCCTGCTCCACGGCCACGCGGATCAGCTCGCAGTGCTCCTCGACGGAAACCGTCGGGGATTCACCGGTCGTGCCGACGATCACGATGGCGTCGGTACCCTCGGCGACGTGCCAGTCGACCAGTGCGCGCAGGGCCGGGAAGTCCAGGCTTCCGTCCTCATGCATCGGGGTGACGATGGCGACGATGCTGCCGGTAATCTGTGTCATAAGTTAAGGAATTCGGGATGCGAATAACGGGATTGTACCGGAACCGCAGGCGGCTTCGACCGCCGGCGGGAAGCTGGTTGATTCGGGGTTGATACCAACTGTTTCAACGTGTGCAGCGGCATTCTCGCCGACAGCGCACACGCGCTTTCAGGGGTCCAGGCGGTAGCGTGCCGGGGTGGCCGCATCCGGCGTTGCGGCAGCCTCGCGCACCGCACACAGGCGCTGCAAGAAGGCCGTTTTCGGCACTTCCTGCACGCCGTCTTCATAAGCGATGACGCGCAGGCCGTGCGTGCGCGCCACTTCGAGCAATTCCCCGTGGCGCAGCAGAAAATCGGGCCGCGAGGGCTTGCCGACGGTCTCGTTGCCTGCCGCGAAGGTCTCATAGAGCCACACTCCACCCGGCGCCAGTGCCGCGGCCAGGTGCGGCCACAGCGGCCGGTGCAGGTAGTTGGTGACGACGATGGCATCGAACGGCGCCTCGTCGGCCAGCGGCCAGGCACCGTGCTCCAGGTCAGCCACGCGGCCGATCACGCCGGACGGCAACGCGGCAATGGCACTGGCATCGCGGTCAACGGCCAGCACCGCATGGCCGCGCGCGGCCAGCCAGGCGGCATGGCGGCCGCTGCCACAGGCAAGATCGAGCACGCGGGCACCGGGGCGCAGCAGGTGCGCCCAACGGGTGACCCACGCGGACGGTGCGGACAGGCCGGCATGCGCAGCGGCTTGGACGTCGATCATGGCGCCCCCGTCAGTGCAGCAGCAGCATGATCGGGCGCAGCATCAGCTCGATCAGCGACATCAGGACGTTAACCACCGGGGTCATCCAGATGGTGGTGATCACCCCAGCGGCGACCAGCGCCAGCACCACGAAAATGCCGTACGGCTCGATCCTGGACACCGCGCGCGCCACGCCCTGCGGCAGCAGCGCGGTCAGCACGCGGCCGCCGTCCAGCGGCGGCACCGGGAACAGGTTGAAGGCAGCCACCACCAGGTTGACGCGAACACCCGCCAGCGCCATTTCGCCAAAGAACGGTTCGCGCACCCCGCCCCAGGTCAGGCCAATCGCCAGCAGCACCCAGGCGAAGGCCTGCACCACATTGCTGGCCGGGCCTGCCAGGGCCACCCACATGCCATGCCAGCGCGGATTGCGCAGGCGCTCGAACACCACCGGCACCGGCTTGGCGTAGCCAAATACGAACTGGCCGCTGGTCATGATGTAGAGCAGCAGTGGCACCGCGATGGTGCCGATCGGGTCGATATGGCGGATCGGGTTCAGGCTGACGCGCCCGAGCGAATAGGCCGTGTTGTCGCCAAACACCTTGGCCACATAACCGTGCGACGCCTCGTGCAGCGTGATGGCGAGCAGCACCGGCAGGGCATAGACCGCGAAGGTCTGGATAAGGGAGGAATCCATGACGGCTATTGTAACGGGCCGCCGGCTTGCCAGGCGCACGGCGGCGCACCTGTGGCGGCGGCGCAGCGCCCGCTCAGAGGCCGAAAAGCGAGATATCGCCGCGGCCGGCTCGCACCAGTTCGGGCTCGCCACCGGTGAGGTCGATCACCGTGGTCGGCTGCGCCGGCGCCGGGCCGCCGCAGACCACCAGGTCGAGTTGTTTTTCCAGCCGGGTGCGGATTTCCGCCGGGTCGTTGAGCGGCTCGTCGTCGCCGGGCATCTGCAGCGTGGCCGTGATCAGCGGCTCGCCGGTCTCGCCCAGCAGCGCCAGCGGGATGGCGTGGTCGGGCACGCGCATGCCGATGGTCTTGCGCGCCGGGTGCGACAGGCGCCGCGGCACTTCCTTGGTGGCTTCCAGGATAAAGACGTATGGCCCGGGCGTGGCGCCCTTGATCCAGCGGTACTGACGGTTGTCGACGCGGGCGAAGTTGCCCAGCTCGGACAGATCTCGGCACATCAGCGTCAGGTGGTGGCGATCGTCGATGCCGCGCAGCCGGCGCAGGCGCTCGACCGCGTGCTTGTCGTCGAGCTGGCAGGCGAGCGCGTAGCTGGAATCGGTCGGCAGCGCGATCAGTCCGCCCTTCTGCAGGATCTGCGCGGCCTGCTTGATCAGGCGCGACTGCGGGTTGAGCGGGTGGATCTCGAAGTACTGGGACATGCAGGACGCCTTTCGTTTGGCTGGCGGGTTACCAGTCGTGCCAGACCGGCGTGACCGTGGACGGCAGCGGCGGCAGCGTGCCGAGCTCGACCCGGCCTTCGCCGGGTCCGTGGAAATCCGAGCCGCGCGAGGCCAGCAGCCCATAGTGGCGCGCCACCTCGGCATAGCGGCGGTACTGGTCCGGCGTGTGGCTGCCGGTCACGACCTCGACGGCGCCGCCGCCGAGCGACTTGAACTCGTCGAACAGGGCATCGTGCTGGGTGTCGGTGTAGTGGTAGCGGCCGGGATGCGCCATCACGGCGATGCCGCTGGCGGTGCGGATCCAGCCGACCGCCTCGGCCAGGCTGGCCCAGCGGTGGCCGACAAAACCGGGCCGGCCTTCCGACAGGTATTCGCTGAACACGTCGCCGATGGTTGCGCAGTGGCCCTGGTCAACCAGCCAGCGCGCGAAATGGGTGCGCGAGATCAGGTCGGGATTGCCTACGTACTTCAGCGCGCCTGCATAGGCACCCTCGATGCCGACCTTGGCCAGCGCCTCGCCGATGTCGCGCGCACGCCGGGCGCGCCCGGTACGGGTGTTGGTCAGGCCATCGATCAGATCGGGGCAGAACGGGTCGATCTGCAGGCCGACAATATGCACGGTCTGCCCGGCCCAGGTCACCGAGATCTCCACGCCCGGCACGTAGCGCATGCCGAATTCCTCGGCCGCCGCGCGCGCCGCGGCTTGCCCGCCGACCTCGTCGTGGTCGGTCAGCGCCCAGTACGCAACGCCCGCATCGCGCGCGAGTTCAGCCACCGCGCGGGGCGACAGCGTGCCATCGGACACGGTGGAGTGGCAGTGCAGGTCGGCGTTGATGGCGTGGGCGTTTTGCATGAGGCTCATTCTACTCCGGTCGCCCTTCGCCTGCGTGGCGCCGGTGGCGTGCCGGAGGTGGTCTGGCGCCCATGGCAAAGCCCTGCCGGCAACGCTGGCGTCGCCGGAAAACGGGCCGGCGCGGGGTATAGTCAGGTTTTGCACCATCTTCCACGGGCCGTCCGTGCCCGCCGTGCCCACCATGTCTACCGACGCCACCACCGCCACCACCGCGACCATGCCCGCCGTCACCACCACTGACGTCCTGATCGTGGGCGCCGGCCCCGTCGGGCTATTCGCCGCCTTCCAGGCCGGCGTGCTCGGCCTCAAATGTGAGCTGATCGACGTGCTCGACCGCGCCGGAGGCCAGTGCACCGAGCTGTATCCCGAAAAGCCGATCTACGACATCCCGGCCGTGCCCGGCTGCCTGGCGCAGGAACTGGTGGACCGGCTGCTGGAGCAATGCGCGCCGTTCGCCTTCCCGATGCATTTCGGCCAGCGCGCCGAAAGCGTGTCCGAAATCCCAGGCGCTCCAGCGCAGGACGGCCATCCCGCCAACCAGCGCATGCTGGTTACCACCGATGGCGGCAAGCGCTTCGATATCGCAGCGGTGCTGGTCTGCTCCGGCGCGGGCGCGTTCGCGCCGCAGCGCGTTGCCCTGCCGGAAGCCGCGGCGCTGGAAGATCGGCACGTGCACTACGCCGTGCGCGATGTATCGCGCTTTGCCGGCAAGCGGGTGATCGTCGCCGGCGGCGGCGACTCGGCGCTGGACTGGGCGCTGGCGCTGCGCAAGGTGGCAGCTCGCGTGACGCTGCTGCACCGGCGCGAGGGCTTCCGGGCGGCCGATGGCACCGTGGCCGAGATGCGCGCCGCGGTGGCGGCCGGCGAGATGGATTTCGTGGTCGGCATGCTGGGCGCCCTTCGCACCGACGGCGATGCACTGGCCGAAGTGGAAGTGCGCACCCGCGACGGCAGCCAGCTGCTGCCCGCCGGTGAGCTGGTGGCGCTGTACGGCCTGGTGTCCGAGCCCGGCCCGATCGCGCAATGGGACATGGACATGCGCGCCGGCCGCATCCTGGTCGACACCACCACGTATGAAAGCTCGCGCCGGGGCATCTTTGCCGCAGGCGATATCGCCTTCTACCCCAACAAGCAGAAGCTGATCCTGTCAGGCTTCCATGAAGCCGCCCTGGCGCTGCGCAAGGCGTATCACTATGCCTTCCCGGAGAAGGCGCTGGTGCATGTGCACACCAGCAACAACGCCGCATTGAAGGAAAAGCTCACCCACGCCTGAAAACGGGCGTCGCACTACCGGCAAAACACTACCGGCAGAACGACTCGACCAGCTCGGCCACCGCGGCCGGCTGGTCGTGATGCAGCATGTGTCCGGCGTCATCGATCACGGCCTCGCGGAAATCGCGGAAAGCGCGGAAGCGCTCCTTGAATTCGTCGATGCTCTGCTTGTGGGCAATATTGCGCAGCGTCTCGGAATCGCGCGCCTCGACATGCAGCACCGGCGCGCTGACCTGTTCCCAGATCGCCATCACTTCATCGAGCCGGTACAGCATCGGATTGACCAGCTTGTGCGCCGGGTCACCCAGGATTTCCCAGCGGCCGTCGGCATTCCGGCGCGACCAGTGCGCGGCCAGGAACGCGGCGCGGTCATCGGGCAAACGCGGGTTGGTCTTCTGCAGGCGCGCGGCCACGCCGTCGACGCTGTCGTAGGTCCTCAGCTCGCCGCCAATGCGCAACTCGTCAAGCCAGCGCGCATAGCGCCTGGGGGCATGCACCGGCCGCGTCGCCGTCATGCCGAAGCCTTCCAGGTCCACCACGCGGCGCACGCGTTCGGGGCGGATGCCGGCATACAGGCAGATCACGTTGGCGCCCATGCTGTGGCCGACCAGGTCGACCTGCCCATCCGGCTGGTAGTGCTCGAGCAGCGCCTCCAGGTCGGCGATGTAGTCGGGAAACCAGTACGACTGCGTGCCGGGATAGCGCGAGGGCCAGTCGGTCTCGCCAAAGCCGCGCCAGTCGGGTGCGATGACGTGCCAGTCGCCGTGCAGGTGGTCGACCAGGAACTGGAACGACGCGGCCACGTCCATCCAGCCATGCAGCATGAACAGCTTGCGCGCACCGGGCTTGCCCCAGTGGCGCACGTGGTAGCGCAGCCCGCGCAACGTGATAAATTCAGACCGCGAGGTTTCCTTGATTGTCATTGTCTCCACCCTTGCGTCAGGTCTTCCGGCCGCGTGGGCTGGCGGAAGCCTCGACAAAATAGAACGATCGTTCGCTTGCGGGCATTATAGCGGCCAGAGCCATTTGCAGCTTGCCGCGCCAGGCGAACTGCCAGCAGACCTCTAGGAGACCTTGGATGGCCGCAGCTGCCTTGCCGGCAAGCCGGCGCGACGACTACCACGCGCTGTACGAATCCTTCCGCTGGGAAATCCCCCCGAATTTCAACATTGCCGAAGCCTGCTGCGGCCGCTGGGCGCGGGATCCGGCAACCATGGACCGCATCGCCGTCTATACCGAGCACGAGGATGGCCGGCGCAACGCGCATACCTTTGCCTACATCCAGGCCGAGGCAAACCGGCTCTCGGCGGCGCTGCGCGAACTGGGCGTGGCGCGCGGCGACCGCGTGGCAATCGTGATGCCGCAGCGGATCGAGACCGTGATCGCACATATGGCGATCTACCAGCTGGGCGCGATCGCGATGCCGCTGTCGATGCTGTTCGGGCCGGAGGCGCTGGCCTACCGCATCGCGCACAGCGAAGCCAGCGTGGCGATTGCCGATGAAACCTCGATCGACAACGTGCTCGCCGCGCGCCCGGAATGCCCGGCGCTGGGCACCGTGATCGCCGCCGGCGATGCGCACGGCCGCGGCGACCACGACTGGGACGTGCTGCTGGCCGCGCAGCTGCCCGCCTTCATCGCCGAAGAGGCCAAGGCTGACGAGGCCGCGGTGCTGATCTACACCAGCGGCACCACCGGCCCGCCCAAGGGCGCGCTGATCCCGCACCGCGCGCTGGTCGGCAACCTCACTGGCTTTGTCTGCTCGCAGAACTGGTACCCGCAGGACGACGACGTGTTCTGGAGCCCGGCCGACTGGGCCTGGACCGGCGGGCTGTGGGATGCGCTGATGCCGGCGCTGTACTTCGGCAAGCCCATCGTCGGCTACCAGGGCCGCTTCTCCGCCGAGCGTGCCTTCGAACTGCTGGAGCGCTACGCCGTCACCAACACCTTCCTGTTCCCGACCGCACTCAAGCAGATGATGAAGGCCTGCCCCGAGCCGCGGCAGCGCTATGACATCAGGCTGCGCGCCTTGATGAGCGCCGGTGAAGCGGTTGGCGAGACCGTGTTCGGCTGGTGCCGCGATGCGCTCGGCGTGATCGTCAACGAGATGTTCGGCCAGACCGAGATCAACTACATCGTCGGCAACTGCACCGCGCAGAATGACGAGGAGCGCCTGGGCTGGCCGGCACGGCCCGGCTCGATGGGACGTCCCTACCCCGGCCATCGCGTGCAGGTGATCGACGATGAAGGCCGCCCCTGCGCGCCGGGCGAGGACGGCGAGGTCGCGGTCTGCGCCACCGATAGCGCCGGACATCCGGACCCGGTGTTCTTCCTCGGCTACTGGAAGAACGAGGCGGCGACCGCGGCCAAGTACGTCGAGCGCGACGGCCTGCGCTGGTGCCGCACCGGCGATCTCGCGCGCGTCGATGTCGACGGCTACCTGTGGTACCAGGGCCGCGCCGACGATATGTTCAAGTCCTCGGGCTATCGCATCGGGCCGAGCGAGATCGAGAACTGCCTGCTCAAGCATCCCGCGGTCTCCAACTGCGCGGTGGTGCCTTCGCCCGATCCCGAGCGCGGCGCGGTGGTCAAGGCCTTCGTGGTGCTGACGCCGGCGGTGGCGCGCTCGTTCGACGGCGACGCGGCGCTGGTGGCTGAACTGCAGGCGCACGTGCGCGGACAGCTGGCGCCGTACGAGTATCCGAAGGCGATCGAGTTCATCGACCAGTTGCCGATGACGACCACCGGGAAGATACAGCGGCGGGTGCTGCGGTTGCTGGAGGAAGAGCGGGCGGCGCAGCGCGCTTAGCCTTGCGCGCCCGAGGACCGGCGCTAGCCGGCTGACGCCTCCAGCCACGCCAGTTCATCCTCGTCAAACCCGGCCGCGCGCCGCGCATCGAGGTTGAACGGCCCGCGCAGCTTTGGCGCACCGTACTGCTGCGCCAGCTGCGCATAGGTAGCCACCGGATCCAGCCCGCGCTGCGCGCATAGCCACCGATACCAGTGGTTGCCGATCGCCACGTGGCCGACTTCATCGCGCAGGATGATGTCGATGATGTCCGCGGCGGCATGGTCGCCCACATTGGCCAGCTTGGCCCGCACCGGCGGCGAGGCATCCAGCCCGCGCGCCTCCAGCGTGCGCGGCACCAGCGCCATGCGCGCCAGCACGTCGCCGGCGGTCTTGCCGGTCATCTCCCACAGGCTGTTGTGGGCCGGAAAATCGCCGTAGGCGGCACCCAGCGTGCCGAGATGGTAGGCCAGCAGCGTGAAGTGCAGCGCTTCCTCATCCGCCACGCGCAGCCAGTCGCGGTAGTAGCCGGGCGGCATGCCGGCAAAGCGCCATGCCGCATCCAGCGCAAGGTTGATGGCGTTGAATTCGATATGGCACAGCGCGTGGATCATTGCCGCGCGCCCGGCAGGGGTATGCAGCGAGCGGCGCCGTTCGACGTCCTGCGGCGCCACCAGCACCGGCCGCTCCGGACGTCCGGGGATGATCTGGCCCTCGCCGGCATCGATCGGCTCGTCCGCACGCAGCGCCGCATCGGACAGCGCCATGGCATCGCGGTACAAGGCCCGTGCGGCGCCAGCCTTTTCGCGCGGATCGGTCATGCACAGCACCGCCAGCGCACGATGGCGTGGCGAAAGTGACGGATCAGGCGACGTGGCGACGGGAGTTTTTTCTGGCATGGGCGTAAAATCCGGACTGCCGCCATTGTAGGGCCTCGCCGGCACCCACCCACGTGCCTGGCCAATCAGTTCCACAGCCCCACCGACTCTTTAAAGTCCGGCGGCAACCCCCATTTCAACATAAGCCTTTCGTGCAGGAGACCTCATGGCGCTTTACCAGCTCGGCGACGTCAAGCCCAATATCGACAGCGAAGCCTACGTGGCCCCGGAAGCCACGGTCATTGGCAACGTGACCCTCAAGTCCCGCGCCAGCGCCTGGCCCGGTGTCGTGATCCGCGGCGACAACGAGCCGATCGTGGTGGGGCATGACACCAATATCCAGGAGGGCTCGGTACTGCACACCGACCCCGGCTGCCCGCTGACCCTGGGCGACAAGGTCTCGATCGGCCACCAGGCCATGCTGCACGGCTGCACCGTCGGCGAAGGCTCGCTGATCGGCATCCAGGCCGTGGTGCTGAACCGTGCCGTGATCGGCAAGGAATGCCTGGTCGGCGCCGGCGCCGTGGTCACCGAGGGCAAGGTCTTCCCGGACCGCTCGCTGATCCTGGGCGCGCCGGCCAAGGTGGTGCGGCAGCTGACCGACGAGGACGTCGCCAACCTGTACCGCAACGCCGAGACCTACGCCGCGCGGCAGGCCATGTACAAGCAACAGCTCAAGCGGATCGGCTGAACCCGGCCGGCGCCGCGGCGGCATCCATCGCATTACTCGACAGACAACGTGACCCAGACTACCCCCACCACCCCCGACACCCTGCAGAAGTTCCTGTTCGACGCCGCCCCCGTGCGCGGCGAGCTGGTGCGCATGGAAGCCACCTGGCAGGAAGTGCTGGGCCGCCACAGCTACCCCACGCCGGTGCGCCGGCTGCTGGGCGAGATGATGGCCGCCGCCGCACTGCTGTCGGCCAACCTGAAGTTCAACGGCGCGCTGGTGATGCAACTGCACGGCGACGGCCCGGTGCGGATGCTGGTGGTGGAATGCCTGTCCGACCTGTCGATGCGAGCCACCGCCAAGCTGGCCGAGGGCGCGGAGATTGCCGACGACGCCACGCTGGCCGACCTGGTCCATGCGCACGGCCACGGCCGCTTTGCCATCACGCTCGACCCGAAGGACAAGCTGCCGGGCCAGCAGCCGTACCAGGGTATCGTGCCGCTGGCGGACGAGCACGGCCCGCTGCCGTCGATCAGCGCGGTGCTGGAGCACTATATGAAGGCCTCCGAGCAGCTCGACACGCGCCTGTGGCTGGCCGCCGACGACCGTGTGGCCGCCGGCATGCTGCTGCAGAAGCTGCCCTCCTACGGCGGCACCGCCGACGTGGGCGAGACCGGCGCACCGCTGGCCAGCCATGCCAGGGCCCAGGACCTGGATACCTGGGACCGCGCGGTGCAGCTTGGCACCACGCTCAAGGCCGAAGAACTGCTGGCCGAGTCGCCCGAGACACTGCTGCGCCGCCTGTTCTGGGAAGACCTGCAGGATGCCGGCCTGCGCGTGTTTGAGCCGATGACGCCGCATTTCCATTGCTCGTGCTCACGCCCCAAGGTGGCGGGCATGCTGCAGTCGCTGGGGCGGGAAGAGATCGAGAGCATCATCGCAGAGCGCGGCAACGTGGAGATCCATTGCGATTTCTGCGGCCAGCGCTATGAGTTCGACCCGGTCGACTGCGCCCAGCTGTTTTCGGCCACCCACGTCGCCACGGGCGCCGGGGCTGGCGCACACCAGCACCACTGAGGCGGCATTCCACGGCTTGGCCCGTGCCGGGAGCGGCGTAGCGGAAACATCCGGCGCGCCGCCCTGTCCAACGGCTGTACGATCGCCGCACCCGCGAGCCTGAGGACCGCCATGTCCGCCGAAGCCTCTCTGCCCTTACCCGAATCCAGCGCCATGCAGGCGGCCTCCACGCGCGGCCGCCTGCATGGCGCTCTTGTCTTGGCCGCGGCAGGCGCCCTGCTGCTGGCGGCCGGCTGCGCGGAGATCCCGCGCGACGCCAACGGCTCGCCCCCGACTGCGCGGCTCGCGCCAAACGCCATGCCGCCGGCCCGGCTGACGCCCGAAGCTCGCCAGAAGCTCGATGCCTTGAACCAGGAGGTGCTGCGCGAGCAGGCCGACGCCATCGCGCGGCAGCAGCAGGCCGAGGCCTATGCGCGTGCGGCATATGCCTATCCCAACACGAGCTGGAACCTGTTCTACGGAGGATGGGGAGGCGGCCACTGGGGTGGCGGCGTCAGCGTGGGAATGCCCGGCTACTGGGGCGGCTATCCCTACTGGTGGTGACGGCTTGGGTGCCGCCAACAGCAAACAGAACGTTGATCAGTGTCCGCCGCGCCCGGCCACGGAATTTGCCGGCGGCGGCAGCGGCGGCGTGGCGCTGACCTTGGGTGCCGGTGCCACGAACTGCACGAACACCTCGCCTTCCCTGACCATGCCCAGCTCATAGCGGGCACGTTCCTCGATCGCGCCAGTGCCGTCCTGCAGGTCGGCAACTTCCCCTTCCAGCTTGGCGTTACGCAGCTTGAGCGTCTGGTTGCGGGTACCTTGCTCGGTCAGCTGCCGGTTCAGGTCCCAGACGCGCAGCCAGCCACCCTTGCCCAGCCAGAGCGGATACTGGACCGCGAGCAGCAGCACGAACAACAGCAGCGAAATCAGACGCATGAAAGGTTGCGGACGAGAAATTCCGCACAATGATCTGCGAAGTCAGCCCGGAAGGCAATTGCCAGGCAGATTTCGATACAAAAACGGCGGTGGCCGGAACGAATTCCGTGCCACCGCCATTCTTGAACCTACCACGTCATTCCCGCGAAGCTCCCGCGAAGGCTGGAATGACAACCACAGGCTTCAGCGCAGGTTGTAGAACGCGCTCTTGCCCGGGTAGCTGGCGATATCGCCCAGGTCTTCCTCGATACGCAGCAGCTGGTTGTACTTGGCGATACGGTCCGAACGCGACAGCGAGCCGGTCTTGATCTGGCCGGCGTTGGTGCCCACGGCGATGTCGGCAATGGTGCTGTCTTCGGTTTCGCCCGAGCGGTGCGAGATCACGGCGGTATAGCCGGCGCGCTTGGCCATCTCGATGGCGGCGAACGTTTCGGTCAGGGTGCCGATCTGGTTGATCTTGATCAGGATCGAGTTGCCGATGCCCTTCTCGATGCCTTCCTTCAGGATCTTGGTGTTGGTAACGAACAGGTCGTCGCCCACCAGCTGCACGCGCGTGCCGAGCTTCTCGGTCAGCGTCTTCCAGCCGTCCCAGTCGCCTTCCGCCATGCCGTCCTCGATCGATACGATCGGGAACTTGTCGCACAGGTTGGCCAGGTAGTCGGCGAACTGGGTCGACGACAGCTTCAGGCCTTCGCCTTCCAGCTGGTACACGCCTTCGCCTTCGTGGTAAAACTCGCTGGCGGCGCAGTCCAGCGCCAGCAGCACGTCTTCACCGGCGCGGTAGCCGGCTTTCTCGATGGCCTGCACCACGGTGTTCAGGCATTCCTCGTTGGACGAGAAATTCGGGGCAAAGCCGCCTTCGTCGCCCACCGCGGTGGACATGCCCTTGTCGGCCAGGATCTTCTTCAGCGCGTGGAAGATCTCGGCGCCGCAACGCAGGGCTTCGCGGAAGCTGGTCGCCGACACCGGCATGATCATGAATTCCTGGATGTCCAGGCTGTTGTTGGCGTGCGCGCCGCCGTTGACGATGTTCATCATCGGCACCGGCAGCTGCATCGCGCCCGAACCGCCGAAGTAGCGGTACAGCGGCAGGCCTGCCTCTTCGGCGGCGGCCTTGGCTACGGCCATCGACACGGCGAGCATGGCGTTGGCGCCCAGGCGGCCCTTGTTCTCGGTGCCGTCGAGGTCGATCAGGGTGCGGTCCAGGAAGGCCTGCTCGGAGGCGTCCAGGCCCATGATGGCTTCGGAGATTTCGGTGTTGATGTGCTCGACGGCCTTCAGCACGCCCTTGCCCAGGTAACGCGACTTGTCGCCGTCACGCAGTTCGATGGCTTCACGCGAACCGGTCGACGCGCCCGACGGCACCGCCGCACGGCCCATCACGCCGGATTCCAGCAGCACGTCGCATTCGACGGTGGGGTTGCCGCGCGAGTCGAGAACCTCGCGACCGATGATATCTACGATTGCACTCATGAATTCCTCTCTGACTGTTGATTCTTGCTGCTGCTGATTACTTCAACCTGTGCCCGTGTCAGGCGCATGTCAAGCTGCCCGACAACCCTCAGGCACCTTCCACCACGATCATGTTCATCTTTGCTGCATGCTCGCGCGCCTTTCGGGCGGCGCGATAGGCTTCGCCGTCGTGGAACGACTTGGCGGCTTCATAGCTGGGGAATTTCAGCACCACGACGCGGGTCGGCGCCCACTCGCCCTCCAGCGGCTCGGTCTTGCCGCCGCGCACCAGCACCTCGGCGCCGTGGATCTGCATGGCCTTGGTCGAGAGCACTTTGTACTCTTCGTACTGCTGGGGATCGGTCACGTCGATGTAGGCGATGATATAGCCCGCGGCCATGGAGAATCTCCCGATTTTTTGTATTGTCTTTCGATATGGTTTGTCATCACCGGCGCCCGGTGAGGGCGCGGTGGTGACAAAACCGGGCCTGCTCAGGCGCAGGCCGGCCAGCCGAAGTTGTCTTCCAGGAAGCCGGCACGCTTGACCAGCGTGTCGATATCCTTGAGCACGGCCAGCAGTTCCTTCATGCGCGACAGCGGCACCGCGTTGGGGCCGTCGGACATCGCCTTGCTCGGGTCCGGGTGCGTCTCCATGAACAGGCCCGCCACGCCGGTGGCGACGGCTGCACGCGACAGCACCGGCACGAACTCGCGCTGGCCACCGGAACTGGTGCCCTGGCCGCCCGGCAGTTGCACCGAGTGGGTGGCGTCGAATACCACCGGGGCGCCGGTCTCGCGCATGATCGCCAGCGAGCGCATGTCCGACACAAGGTTGTTGTAGCCGAACGAAACGCCACGCTCGCAGGCCATGAAGACATCGTCGGGCAGGCCTGCTTCGCGCGCGGCGTCGCGGGCCTTGTCGATCACGTTCTTCATGTCGCCCGGGGCCAGGAACTGGCCCTTCTTGATGTTCACCGGCTTGCCGCTCTGGGCGCAGGCGCGGATGAAATCGGTCTGCCGGCACAGGAACGCCGGCGTCTGCAGCACGTCCACCACGGCGGCGACGGGCTTGATCTCGTCGATCTCATGGATGTCGGTCAGCACCGGCACGCCGATCTCGCGCTTGACGGTCGCCAGGATCTCCAGGCCCTTCTCCATCCCCAGCCCGCGGAACGACTTGCCGGAAGAACGGTTGGCCTTGTCGAACGACGACTTGTAGATGAACGGAATGCCCAGTTCAGCGGTGATGGCCTTGAGCTCGCCGGCGGTATCCAGCGCCATCTGCTCGGACTCGATCACGCACGGGCCGGCGATCAGGAAGAACGGCTTGTCGAGGCCGACCTCGAATCCACAGAGTTTCATGACAGACTCCTCTCTTGCCGCCTGCGATCAGGCGCCCTTGCGTTGCTGGCTGGCCAGCGCGGCTTCGACGTAGGCCTTGAACAGCGGATGGCCGTCACGCGGCGTCGAGGTGAATTCCGGGTGGAACTGCACGCCGACGAACCACGGGTGCATCGATTCCGGCAGCTCCATCATTTCCGGCAGGTTCTCGGTCGGGGTGCGGGCCGAGATCACCATGCCGGCGTTTTCCAGCGTCGGCACGTAGTGGTTGTTGACCTCGTAGCGGTGGCGGTGGCGCTCGTTGACCTCGGCGCCGTAGATGGCGTTGGCCTTGGTGCCTTCCTTGACCGGCACACACTGCGCGCCCAGGCGCATGGTGCCGCCCAGGTCGGATTCGGCCGAGCGCTGCTCGACCTTGCCTTCGCGGTCGACCCACTCGGTGATCAGCGCGACCACCGGGTGTTCGGTTTCGAGGTTGAACTCGGTCGAGTTGGCGTCAGCCATATTGGCCACGTGGCGGGCAAACTCGATCACGGCCAACTGCATGCCCAGGCAGATGCCCAGGTACGGCACCTTGTTCTCGCGAGCGTACTGGATCGCGCGGATCTTGCCTTCCGTGCCACGCTTGCCGAAGCCGCCCGGCACCAGGATGGCATCGAGCGGGGCCAGCACTTCGAGGTGGCCTGATTCCAGTTCCTCGGAATCGATGTACTCGATATTGACGCGCGTGGCGGTGTGCATGCCGGCGTGGCGCAGCGCCTCGATCAGCGACTTGTACGACTCGGTCAGGTCGACGTACTTGCCGACCATGCCGATGGTGATTTCGTGCTCGGGATTTTCCTGGGCGTTGACCAGCTTCTGCCACATCGACAGGTCGGCCGGCCGCGGGTCCAGGCGCAGCTCCTCGCAGATCAGGCGGTCGAGGCCCTGCTCGTTGAGCATCTGCGGAATCTTGTAGATGCTGTCCGCATCCCACACCGAGATCACGGCGTCCTGCGGGATATTGGCGAACAGCGAAATCTTGGCGCGCTCGTCGTCCGGGATCGGGCGGTCGGCGCGGCACAGCAGCGCGGTCGGCGAGATGCCGATTTCACGCAGCTTCTGCACCGAGTGCTGGGTCGGCTTGGTCTTCAGCTCGCCGGCGCTGGCAATGAACGGCACCAGCGTCAGGTGCACGAAGGCAGCGTGGTTGCGGCCCATGCGCAGGCTCATCTGGCGCGCGGCTTCCAGGAACGGCAGCGATTCGATGTCACCCACGGTACCGCCGATTTCCACCAGCGCCACGTCGGCCTTGCCGTCGTGCGAGGCGGCGGCGCCCTTCTCGATGAAGGCCTGGATTTCGTTGGTGATATGCGGGATCACCTGCACGGTCTTGCCCAGGTATTCGCCGCGGCGCTCCTTGCGGATCACCGATTCGTAGATCTGGCCGGTGGTGAAGTTGTTCGACTTGCGCATCTTGGCCGAGACGAAACGCTCGTAGTGGCCGAGATCGAGGTCGGTTTCCGCACCGTCTTCCGTGACAAACACCTCGCCATGCTGGAAGGGGCTCATCGTGCCGGGATCGACGTTGATGTAGGGATCTAGCTTGAGGAGGGTGACTTTGAGGCCGCGCGACTCAAGAATGGCCGCGAGCGAGGCAGCAGCGATGCCCTTGCCGAGAGAAGAGACGACGCCACCGGTGACGAAGACGAATTTGGTCATAAACCGAGCTTGCCGGGGAAATCGGGATTATACATGAGAGCCCGGTCTCCGCCGACCCGGAAATTGTGACAACCACGCCCGCCAGCGCCGGTGCGCGCGTGCCCCTGCCGGGGCCTTCCGGCGCCCGGCGGCAGCACTGCGGCGCATGCGCCGCATGCCCGTTCAGCGCCTGTTCAGCACCCGCGGCGCATTGCTCCGATCAGGTCGCGCACCAGCTGCGCCGTTTCCCGCGGCCGCTCCATCGGGTACAAATGGCCGCCCTCGATAAAGCGCAGGTTTTCGCCCACCAGCTTGCGGGTCGCCGCGAGGCCGCACTGGCGTACCTCGCGCGAGCGCGTGCCGGCGACGAAGCCGACCGGCACCGGCGCGCCTCGCCTGAGCTTGCGTCCCAGGCTGGTCGGCAGCGTGCGGTAGATCCAGTACTCGACCTCGCGGTCGAAGCGCAAGCGCCGCTCGTTGTCCTTGCCGGTCGGCTCGGTGCCGTGAAGCGCGTAGTCGCGCAGGACCTCCTGATCCCACACGGCGAAGTTCGGCTTGCTGCGAAAGTGCTGCCATACGGCCTCGGCGTCGGGCCAGTGCGTACGCCGGTTCCTGGTCACCGCCGCCGGACCGGGCTTTTCGTCGATGCCAAGCACCTGGGCCGTCTTCAGCAGCGAAGCGCGCCAGCCAGCAATGATTGGCGAATCCAGCATCACCACGCCCCGCACCCATTCGGGCCGGCGCAGCGCCGCCATCATCGACAGGAAGCCGCCCAGCGAATGGCCGACCAGCCAGACCGGCTCCCGGTACTGGCGCCCCACTTCCTCGAGCAGTTCTTCCACCAGGTGTGGCCACCCGCGCGTGACCGGGAACTGCGGCCGGTGGCCGTAGCGGTCCACGGCGCGGAATTCGAACTCGCCGTCCAGTTCGCCAAACAGCTTGCGGTACGTCGTGACCGGGAAGCCGTTGGCATGGGAAAAGTGGATGATCTCGCGCATCGCCGCCCCGCCCTTCATTCCTGGGTGCGGGAGGGATTGCGCCTGGCGCGCACGGGCTGCCCCCAGCAGTCGCCCTCGCCACTGCGTGCCAGCGGGAAGTCAGCCTGCTGGGCCGGATCCCATTCGGGATTGTGGATTTCGCCGAATACCTGCCGCAACCGGTGGCCCCAGGTATCGCGGATCATGCGGAAATAGGCATTGCGCTCGTCGATATTGACGAATCGGGTCACGCGCAGCGAATCCGCCTCGTAGACCAGCAGGTCCAGCGGCAAACCCACGGAAATATTCGACTTCAGCGTCGAATCCATGGAGATCAGCGCGCATTTTGCGCCCTCGGCCAGCGGCAGCGAAGGATGCACGACGCGGTCGATGATGGGCTTGCCGTACTTGGCCTCGCCGATCTGGAAATAACAGTTTTCCGGCGTGGCTTCGACGAAGTTACCGGCGGCATAGATGTTGAACAGCCGCTGCCGCTCACCCCGGACCTGGCCACCGAAGATCAGGCTGACATTGAATTCGATGCCGGCATCGCGCAGCGCGTGCGCATCGCGCTTGTGTACCTGGCGCACAGCGTCACCGACGATGGACGCGGCTTCAAACATGTCGCGCGCATTCCACAGCGAGCGCTTGTCATCGTGACTTTCCGCCAGGATCTGGCGCACCGACTGGCTGATGGCGAGGTTGCCCGCAGTCATCAGCACCATCACGCGGTCGCCGGGCTCTTCGAACACCGTCATCTTGCGTGCCGTCGAGATGGCGTCCACCCCGGCGTTGGTGCGGGAATCGGACAGGAATACCAGGCCGGCATCCAGCCGCATGGCTACACAGTACGTCATGGTCTTGTTCTGGTGTTCTTGTTGGACGGCCGGGAGTGGCCGGCCGCAGGCCTGCATTAACGGATTCTAGCGCCGCTGCGCCTGTCGGTGCCGGTTCTGGAATGTGGCACCTAATTGGCGCAGCCGGAGCTAGACGGGATCGGCAAGCGGTGTGATTACAACATTGACTTCGAGCGTCTCGCCGGCACCACCCTCCAGGATGCCCCGGACCGGTGCGGCGGACTGATAGTCGCGCCCCACGGCGAGGCGCACATGGCGCTCGTCGGTGACGCAGCCGTGGGTGATGTCGATGCTGCACCAGATCTCGCGCTGCGGGTCAAGGCAAACGTCGGCCCACGCATGGCTGGCCATTTCGGTGGCGGCGGGATCGTAGAAGTAGCCGCTCACATAGCGCGCCGGGACGCCGAGCGCGCGGCAGGCCGCCACCATCACCTGCGCCTGGTCCTGGCACACACCGCTGCCCAGGCCGAACGCCTCGGCGGCGGAAGTCCCGACATCGGTGGTATTGGGCTTGTAGCGCACGCGTTCGCCGATGGCCTGGGCCAGTGCCAGCAACGCGGGAATATCGTGGCCCGCGGCCAGGAAAGGCGCGGCGAAGGCCTGCATCTCGCGCGGTGCCGTGGTCAGCGGCGTGGTGCCAAGGAAGTACAGCGGCGATACGCGCGATTCGCCAGCCGGGGGCGCATCGCAGAAGGCATGGTGCCCATCGCGGTCGAGGTCGCCATGCGGCGGCAGCACTTCCACTTCGCCGCTGGCTTCGATGGCGATGGTGTCCGCCGGGCCCGCCACGGTGAAGTTGTGCACGATGTTGCCGAAGCCATCGCGCGCCGCCGACGGGTTGCCCGGCGTGCACAGCTGCCAGCTGTGCACGGTCTGCAGCGGGCCCGAGCGCGGCTCGAGCCGCAGCTCGTGCACGCTGCGGCGCACGGGCTCGGCATAGCGGTAGACAGTATGGTGATGGATCTTGTATTTCACGGTATCAGGGCGCGGCGCGGCGGCGGCAGCACATGGTCGCCGCCGGCGTGCCCATGTCAGGCCGCCTGCAGCGGCACCAGGAAGTCCCGGCTGATGCCATTGCCGAGATCGCCGATGCGCTCCAGGAAGCTGGTCAGGTACGCGTGCAGGCCGACGGCAAAGATGTCGTCGATGCGCGCGTACTTCAGGTCGGCGTGGAGTTTACCAGCCTGCCGCTCGGTCTCGGCCGACTGCTGGTTGCGCACCATGGCCAGGATCGTCACCACCTCGTCCATGCTCGACACCAGCGAGCGCGGCATGTCGGGGCGCAGCACCAGCAGCTCGGCCACGCGCTGCGGCGTGACCACCGCACGATAGACCTTGCGGTAGACCTCGAAGCCGGACACCGAGCGCAGCACCGCTGCCCAGTGGTAGAAGTCGTTCTGCTCGCGGTTGGGATTGCTGTCGTCGCTGCCCGAGGCCTGGAACTTGACGTCGAGGATCCGCGCGGTATTGTCGGCGCGCTCCAGGAAGGTGCCCAGCCGCATGAAGTGGAAGGCATCGTCCTTGAGCATGGTGCCGAACTGCACGCCGCGCGCCAGATGCGAGCGGAACTTGACCCATTCGAAGAAGCGCGACGGGTCTTCCCTGAGCACGCCGTCGGCGATCATGCGCTGCACGTCGAGCCAGGTGGTGTTGACGGTTTCCCAGACTTCGGTGGTCAGTGAGCCGCGCACCGCGCGCGCGTTCTCGCGCGCTGCGCGCAGGCAGCTCATGATCGACGACACATTGGTCATGTCGCGCACCATGAAATCGATCACGTCGTCGCGCGACAGCAGGCCGTACTTATGGTCGAAGGCTTGCGTCAGCTCGGAGATATCGAGCATGGCCCACCAGCCCTGCTCGGCCACCTCGGCCGATTGCGGCAGCAGCGAGGTCTGGTAGTTGACGTCGAGCATGCGCGCGGTGTTTTCCGCGCGCTCGGTGTAGCGGGCCATCCAGAACAGGTGGTCGGCGGTACGGCTCAGCATGTGGAGTCTCCTCGCATGGCGGCGGCGGTCTTGCTCGCGTGGTGGGTTGTCGTCGTCATCGTTCCAGCACCCAGGTGTCCTTGGTGCCGCCCCCTTGCGAGGAATTGACCACCAGCGAGCCCTCGCGCAGCGCCACGCGCGTCAGTCCGCCGGGCACCATGCGCACCTCCTTGCCCGACAGCACGAACGGGCGCAGGTCGATATGGCGCGGGGCGATGCCCGACTCCACATAGGTCGGGCAGGTCGACAGCGCCAGGGTCGGCTGCGCGATGTACTGCTCGGGCCTGGTCTTGACCACCTCGCGGAAGGCATCGATCTCGGCGCGTGTCGCGGCCGGTCCCACCAGCATGCCGTAGCCGCCCGCGCCGTGGGTTTCCTTGACCACCAGCTCGTCCATATGCTCGAGCACGTACTGCAGATCGTCGGGGCGCCGGCACATGTACGTGGGTACATTATTGAGGATGACCTCCTCGCCGAGGTAGAAGCGGATCATGTCGGGCACGTACGGATAGATCGACTTGTCGTCCGCCACGCCAGTGCCGATCGCATTGCAGATGGTCACGTTGCCGGCGCGGTAGACCGACAGCAGCCCGGCGGCGCCCAGCGCGGAATCGTGCCGGAACGCCAGCGGGTCGAGGAAGTCGTCGTCGACGCGCCGGTAGATCACGTCGATGCGCTGTGGCCCTTGCGTGGTGCGCATGAACAGGTGGTCGTCCTCGACGAACAGGTCGCTGCCTTCGACCAGTTCGACGCCCATCTGTTGCGCCAGGAACGCGTGCTCGAAGTACGCGGAGTTGTACATGCCAGGGGTCAGCACCACCACGGTGGGATCGGCGATCGCCTGCGGCGACACGCCGCGCAGCATGTCGAGCAGCAGGTCCGGATAGTGCGCCACCGGCGCGACGCGGTTGCGCGCGAACAGATCCGGGAACAACCGCATCATCATCTTGCGGTTTTCGAGCATGTATGACACGCCGGAGGGCACGCGCAGGTTGTCTTCCAGCACGTAGAACTCGCCCTCGCCGGCGCGCACCACGTCGATGCCGGCGACGTGCGCATAGATGTCGTGCGGCACGCTGACGCCGAGCATCTCGGGCCGGTACTGGGCGTTGTTGTAGATCTGGTCGGGCGGGATCACGCCGGCCCGGATGATGTCCTGGCCGTGGTAGATATCATGGATAAACCGGTTCAGCGCGGCCACGCGCTGGCGCAGGCCTTTTTCCAGCAGCGCCCATTCGCTGGCCGGAAAGATGCGCGGGATCACGTCGAACGGGATGGTGCGTTCGGTGCCGCTGTTGGCCTCGTCCTTGTCTCCATAGACGGCAAAGGTAATCCCCACGCGCCGGAAGATCAGGTCCGCCTCGGCCCGCTTGTTATCCATGGTGCTGCCGGACTGCCGCGCCAGCCAGTCCGTGAAATGCCGGTAATGCGGGCGTACCGCCCCGTCGGGCAGCGACTGCCCGGCCTGGATGACCATGGGCGCCCCGTCGGCGCGCCAGTCCAGCATCTCGTCGAAAAACCGCCCCGCCATGATGGCCGCTCCTCCATGTAGTGGGCGTCGGGTGCTGCCGCTTCCCCGCATCCGGCCGCCCTGGTTTGACCTGGCTGTCCTGCCACAAGCCCGCCGCGCAATTGCCCCGGGAAGGTCCGGAATGGTCCCCGATGGGATTGGCGCGGCGATACTGTCGAGTCACTGGCCCTTTCAGCATACCTGTACCGGCGAAAGCCGCAAGCTGGCGAATCGCAGCCGGCACGGAAAGTGAATTAGCAAGATGTCTGCCAGCGTACGCAAAAACGGCCGCCAGCGGGGGCTGGCGGCCGTCATGGGATGGAGCGGATGGTCGAGGGCGAGAACCTCAGCGAGCGGGAGCCTGCAGGATGGTTTCCACCAGGACCTCGGGCGGCTGGCGGATATCGAGTTCCAGCGCGTCGCGCGGCGCTTCCAGCGTATCGAACTGGCTCTGCAGCAGCTCGGGGTTGAAGAAGTGGTCGCTGCGAGCGGACAGGCGCCCGGCGATCAGCGCGGCGTCGCCCTTCATGTGGACGAAGGTCACGCCGCCGTCGGGCGGCGTCAGCCGGTCGCGGTATGCCTGGCGCAGGGCCGAGCAGGTGAACACGTGGGTCCGGCCATCGGCGCGCGCCGCGTCGATGGCGGCACGCATCGCCGCCAGCCAGGGCCAGCGGTCCTCGTCGGTCAGCGGGATGCCCGCATGCATCTTGGCCTTGTTGGCTTCACTGTGGAATTCGTCCGCATCATGGAAGCCGCAGCCCAGGCGCTGCGCCAGCAGCTGGCCGACCGTGGTCTTGCCGCTGCCGGATACGCCCATCAGGATATAGATCATGTCTGCTCCGTCGGTCTTGGTATCGTCTTGCTATCTTGCTGTCTTGCTTTCGGATGGGGTCGCGGCCCTGGCCAATGCCTGCGGGCCGCTCCCGCGCGCCGGCGTGCCGGCGGCGGGCATGAGTGTGAGGCTATTGTGCGACGGTTTGCGCCGCCATGGCAGTGGCGGATATAACTGGCGCCGCGTCGGCATCCGCTTCGGACAGGTCGAGTGCGCTGCCCCCCTCTTCCGCGATGCGCGCGTGGCGCCGGAACGAGCCGAACAGCCCGCGCCCGAGGCTGAACCGGGCAAAATCGTCGGCCGGGGCCGGCGCCAGCTCGCGCGCCGCGAACTCGCCCTCGTCGCCCAGCCATTGCAGCACGCCGGCCACCGCGTCGACGCGGATACGGTCGCCGTCGCGCACGCGGGCCAGCGCGCCGCCGGCCAGTGCTTCAGGGCCGACGTGGATCACCGCAGGCACCTTGCCCGACGCGCCCGACATGCGGCCGTCGGTCACCAGCGCCACCTTGTGCCCGGCGTCCTGCAGCGCGCCCAGCACCGGCGTCAGGCGGTGCAGCTCAGGCATGCCATTGGCGTTCGGGCCCTGGAAGCGGACCACGGCGACCAGGTCACCGTTCAGCTCGCCGGCCTCGAACGCCGCTTGCAGCGCTTCCTGCGCATCGAAGACGCGCACCGGCGCCTCGACCACGCGGTGCTCGGGCGCCACAGCCGAAACCTTGATCACACCGCGGCCCAGGTTGCCCTGCATCAGCCGCAGCCCCCCTTCCGCCGAGAACGGCGCCGCGGCGCTGGCAACGACCTGGGCGTCACCGCTGGCCGTCGCCCCTTCGCGCCATTGCAGCACGCCATCGCGCATCACCGGCTCCTGCGTGTAAAGCGCCAGGCCCGGGCCCGCGACGGTCTGCACGTCTTCATGCAGCAGCCCGGCCTGCAGCAGTTCGCGGATGATCAGCCCGGCGCCGCCGGCGGCATGGAAGTGGTTCACGTCGGCAGAGCCGTTCGGGTACACCCGCGCCAGCAGCGGCGTGATGCGCGACAGGTGGTCGAAATCATCCCAGTCGACGATGATGCCGGCGGCACGCGCCATCGCCACCAGATGGATGGTGTGGTTGGTGGAGCCACCCGTCGCCAGCAGGCCGACCATGGCATTGGCCACCGCGCGCTCGTCGACGATGCGCGCCAGCGGCAGGTATTCGCTGCCGCGCGCGCGCAATGCGATCGCGCGCTGAGCCGCCGCGGTCGTCAGCGCGTCGCGCAGGCCGCTGTCCGGATGGACGAAGGCCGCGCCGGGCAGGTGCAGACCCATGATTTCCATCAGGAACTGGTTGCTGTTGGCGGTGCCGTAGAAGGTGCAGGTGCCGGCGCCGTGGTAGGCCTGGCATTCTGCCTCGAGCAGCGCATCGCGACCGACCTGCCCGGTGGCGTAGAGCTGGCGCACGCGCGCCTTTTCCTTGTTGGACAGGCCAGTGGCCATCGGGCCCGCCGGCACAAACACTACCGGCAGGTGGCCGAACTGCAGCGCGCCCATCAGCAGGCCCGGCACGATCTTGTCGCACACGCCCAGCATCAGCGCCGCATCAAAGGTGTTATGCGATAACGCGATGGCCGTGCTCATGGCAATCGCATCGCGCGAGAACAGCGACAGCTCCATGCCGGCATTGCCCTGCGTGATGCCATCGCACATCGCCGGCACGCCACCCGCCACCTGCGCCACGGCCCCCACCGCGCGCGCGGCTTCGCGGATCACGCCGGGGTAGCGCTCATAGGGCTGGTGGGCCGACAGCATGTCGTTGTACGCGGTGACGATGCCGAGATTGGGCGCATGGTCGACGCGCAGCTTCAGCTTGTCGCTGGCAGGCAGCGCGGCGAAGCCGTGCGCCAGGTTGGCGCAGGACATGCCGCGCAGCGGCCCCAGTTCGGCTTGCGCACGCTCGCAGCGCGCAAGATAGGCGGCACGGCTGGCGCGGCTGCGGGCAACGATGCGTTCGGTGACGGCCAACAGCTCGGCATGGACGGCAATGGGCATGGCGGAGACGTTCCTTGTTGTCGGGGCGTAGCACCAAAGCGGCGCAATCGCATGTAGATTTTCTACATTATACCGATAGCAATGCCGCCGTCGACTAGGTCATGCATCACAATGGCGCCGGAATTCGCTGATTTTCCCGAATTACGGGCAAACCCTGACATCCAGGCATGCACCTTTTCGGGCATGATGCCGCGCCATCGGATGTAGAATATCTACATTCCGCAATCCCGCACAACCTGATCATCCGCCGCCATGCGCGACCGAATCCTTGCCGTCTATGACACGCTCCGCCCCTCCGAACGCCGCCTGGCGGACTACGTCGCCGAGCACGGCGCCGCCGTGATCCGCCTGTCGATGCCCGAACTGGCCGAGCGCGCAGGCGTGTCGCAGCCCACCATCGCACGCTTCTGCGCCGCGCTGGGCTACGACGGCTTCCGCGAGTTCAAGCTGCAGTTCGCGCAGAACGTCGGCGGCGGCATGCCCTTCGTGCACCAGGACGTCGACGCCCACGACCGCCCCGCCGACATCGCCGGCAAGGTGTTCGACCGCACCATCGCCACGCTGATGAGCGTGCGCAACGCGCTGTCGGCCGACCAGATCGAGCACGGCATCCACCTGCTGGCCCGCGCGCGCCGCATCGAGTTCTACGGCTGCGGCAATTCCGGCATCGTCGCGCTCGACATCCAGCACAAGTTCTTCCGTCTCGGCATCCCGACCGTCGCCTACTCCGACCCGCACGTCTTCAGCATGTCGGCCGCACTGCTCGGCGCCGGCGACGTGGCGGTGCTGGTGTCCAACAGCGGTCGCACCTGGGACATGCTGACCGCTGCCACGCTGGCGCGCGGCAGCGGCGCCAGCGTGCTGGCGATCACACACAGCGGCTCGCCGCTGGCCAAGCTCGCCGACGTCTGCGTGTTTTCCGACGTCGAGGAAGACAGCGAGGTCTATACACCGATGACGTCCCGCATCAGCCACCTTGTGCTTGGCGACGTGCTGGCCGCAGGCGTGGCGCTGGAGCGCGCGGAATCGGTCGCCGCCGGCCTGCAGCGCGCCAAGGCCCACCTGCGCGAACGCCGCATCGCAGGCGCCGAACCGGCACGGACGCTGCCGCCTGCCCGAGGCCGCGCCACGTCCCAGCCGGGTTCCGGGGACGTGAAGCCTGCCCCGGCAGCCACCCGCGCGCGACGCAAGCCCCGCTAGCGCGGCGCATCCGGCCTGGCGCGCCAATATCGCGGCTCAGCCTGCCGAAACACCGACAGCGTATAACCCGCCGGCGCTGTGACCATGGTGACAGCGCCGGTTTCGTCGCTGCGGTAGCGGGCAATGCCGGCGCGCCCATAGCGCTCCCACACGTCGGCACGTGGATGGCGGTAGCGGTTGGCATAGCCCAGCTGGAATACGGCAGCCTGGGGCCGCACCGCTTCCAGCCATACGGCACCGGAAGATGTGCCGCTGCCATGGTGCGGCACCACCATCACGTCGGCATGCAGCGCCTCGGGCGGCAGCCTGCCGATCAGCGCGCGTTCCTCGGCCTCGCCGATATCGCCGGTCAGCAACAAGCGATGCCGCGCGGTTGCCACGTGCAGCACGCAACTGCGGGCATTGCTGGCAATCTCCGCCTGCTGCGATTGCGATGGCAGCGGATGCAGCACCGTGAAATGCACGCCGTCCCATTCCCATTGCTGCCCGGCCGCGCACGGCGCCCACCCGGACGGCACCGGCCCGAGCAGGGCATGGCCCGGTGGCGCGCCGGTACTGCGCGCCGCGACGGCCACCGCCGCTTCCACGTCGGCCACGCCGCCGGCATGGTCGGCGTCTTCATGACTGACCATCAGGTGGTCGATCCGGCCCAGGCCCAGGCCACGCAGCAGCGGCACCACCACCTGTGCACCGGCGCTGGCGCCCGATGCATAGCCCGGCCCCGCGTCGTACAGCAGCGCATGCGCGCGCGTCTGCACCAGCACCGCGGTCCCCTGCCCCACATCGAGCATCACCGCGCGGAACTCGCCATGCGCCACCGACGGCCCGCGCGCCAACACCAGCGGCAGCACCAGCAGGCCGCCGTGCAGGCGCACCACAGCACTGGCCAGCGGGGCCAGCGACAGCGCAATCCCGAGTCCGGCCAGCAGCAAAGGCAACGGCCCGGATCCCGGTGCTTCCCACATGGCCCAAGGCAGGCCGGACAGCCAGCCCAGCAGGGCTGCCAGCCACACCATCGCCTGATGCGCGACGGCCAGCAACGGCGCTGCCAGCACGGCCGGCACGGCGGCGGCGGCCAGCGACAGCGGCGTCACCAGCAGGCTGACCACGGGGATGGCAACCGCATTGGCCAGCGGCGACACCACCGACACCTGCTGGAACATCAGCAGCGTCAGCGGCACCAGCCCGGCTGTCACCGCCCATTGCGTGCGCGCGGCGGCGGCAAGCGTGGCACGCATGCGTTGCCATCGGGTTTCAAGCTCGCCATGTTCGGACCGGGCAGCGTAAAAGATCACCGCCACCGCGCCGAAAGACAGCCAGAAGCCCGGCGACATCACCGCCCACGGGTCCAGCAGCAATGCCGCCAGTGCCGCGCAGGCCAGCACCACCGACGCCGGCGGTGCCCGCCCGCCCCATACCGCCAGCGCGGCAACGCATAGCATCGCCACCGTGCGCAACGCGGGGATCTGCATCCCGGCCAGCAGTCCATATGCCACCGCACCGGCTACCGCCGTCACCAGGGCCGCGTACCTGGCCGGCAGCCACAGTGGCAGCGGCCGGCGCAGCCGGCGCCCCAGCCCGAACGAATACCGCCACAGCATGCCGACGAACGACCCCGCCATGCCGGCAATCATGGTGATGTGCAGCCCTGAAATACTGACCAGGTGACTGATGCCGGTGCGCCGGAACAACTGCCAGTCTTCCGTATCGATGCCGCGCTGGTCGCCGATCACCAGCGCGATCAGCACGGGGCCATAGCGCGCATCGGCCGGCAGCGCGGCGCGCAGGCGATCACGCACGGCCGCGCGCCACGCTTCGATGCGCCATGCGAGCCGTTCCCGTCTTGCCTGCTGCGGTGGACCGTGTGCACGCCGTACGTAGCCCGTCGCACCATAGCCCTGCGCCAATAGCCAGAAGGCATAGTCGAAGCCGAAGGGATTGGCCAGTCCGCGTGGGCGCCGCAGGCGTACGGTCAGGGTGTAGCGCTGGCCGGGATACAGGTCAGGCGGCGCGTCGCGCCAGTGGAGAAGCAGCCTGCCAGGTAACGTCGGCGCAGGTTCGCCCGGCCCATCCGGCACGGCCCGCTCGACGGTCAAGGCAAAGCGGACGCCGCCCGCTGATTCAGACGGCAACCCGGAAACCACACCGCGCACATCGAGATCGCGCGATTCATGCGAGTCAGGCAGCCAGTCGCGCAAGCGCATGTCGGCGCGCCATGCCGCCCAGCAGATCGCGGCGGCAAAGGCCAGCACGGCCAGCACCAGGCCACGCCAAGCGGGACGCAGGCGCCCGCCCCACACCAGCATCGCCATGCCGGCCAGCGTAAGTCCGGCTGCAGCAATGCGCACGACGTCCTGCCGCGGCAGCGTTGCCTGCTGCTGCAGCACCCAGCATCCCGCGACGAACGCCACCACGAACACGCGCACGGCACCTCCCCGGCTGATTGCACACAGCCAGAGTTGTAACCGCGCGACGCGGCGGAAAGCTTGTCAGCCTGTCAGGAACTCGTGGAAGTTATGTGTCTGGCCGGTGCCATGGTTCCGGCGAAGGCCGCCAACCGAGGCAGCGCGTCGACGGCATTGCGCCAGGTCGCCTGCGCCAGCGCCGCGGCATCGATGCCGCGCAGCTCGCCCAGCACGCGCGCCACGCCGGCAACTTCCGCGGGGGTGTTGCGCACCTTGTGCTGCTCGCCGAACTGGTCATCGGCAAGCCAGGCGGGTGCGATATCGGGCGCGTCGGTTTCCAGCACCAGGGCCTCCAGTGGCATGTCTGCAGCCAGCCGGCGGATCTGGCGCGCGCGGCTGAAGGTCAGGTTGCCGCCGAAGCCAAGCTTGAGGCCCTGCTCGACAAAGCGCCGCGCCTGCTCATGGCTGCCGTTGAACGCATGCGCAATGCCGCGCTTCACGCCCGCCTTGCGCAACTGCGCGCCGACCTGGTCCTGCGACTTGCGCACATGCAGCAGCACCGGCAGGTCGAACTCGCGCGCGATCTTCAGCTGCTCGGCATAGAGCCAGGTCTGGTGATTGGCATCGAGACCGGCGACAAAGAAATCGAGCCCGATCTCGCCGATGCCGACGAAACGCGGATCGCCCATGCTGGCCGCGACCTCGCGCCGGAGCGCATCGATATCGGCCTGCCCTGTACCGGCCGAGCAGAGCGGATGGATGCCGAGCGCGTAGACACAGCGCGAATCCTCGTGCGCCAGCGTGCGCACCGCCTCGAAATTCCACACCGCCACCGCCGGCACGACGATGCCGCGCACGCCGGCGGCCTCGGCCGCGTCGGCGACCTGGCGCCGGTCAGCGTCGAATTCGCGCGCGTCGAGATGGCAGTGGGTGTCGATCCACATGGTGCAATGCCGGGGGCCTGGCCTAGCGTTCCTGATGCAGGTGGCCGTCGCGCAGTCGCAGCACGCGGTCGCAGCGGCCGGCCAGGTCGAGGTCATGGGTGACGATGACGAAGCTGGTGCCGAGCGTGCGCGACAGTTCGAGCATCAGATCGTAGACGCCGCCGGCGGTGTGGTCGTCGAGGTTGCCGGTCGGTTCATCGGCCAGCACGCAGGCAGGTTGCCCCACCAGCGCGCGCGCGATCGCCACGCGCTGGCGCTCGCCGCCGGAAAGCTCGCCCGGCCGGTGTTTGGAGCGGCCGCCCAGCCCCACGCGTTCCAGCATGGCCTGCGCCGTGCCACGTGCATCGTGCTGCGTCAGGCCGCGAATACGCATCGGCATCGCCACGTTGTCGAGCGCGGTGAATTCCGGCAGCAGGTGATGGAACTGGTAGACAAAGCCCAGCGAGCGGTTGCGCACCACATTGCGCTCGTGCTCGCGCAGCGCCGTGAACGGCTTGCCGAGCAGCGCAACGCGGCCCGAGTCGGGATTGTCGAGCCCGCCCAGCACATGCAGCAGCGTGCTCTTGCCCGAGCCGGACGCGCCGACGATGGCGACCTTCTCGCCGGCATTGACGCGCACGTCCACGCCGCGCAGCACTTCGACATCGAGTCCGCCCTGGCGAAAACGCTTGGTCAGCCCCTCCGCAACCAGTACCGGCGAACCGTTGCCCGGCTGGCCCGCCGCATTGGCGGTGGTATCCGCTTGCAGCACGGCTTCACTCATAGCGCAGCGCCTCCGCGGGGTTGACGCGGGCGGCACGCCAGCTGGGATAGAGCGTGGCCAGCGTGGCCAGCACGAAGGAAATGATGCCGATGGTGACGATGTCGTTCACGCGGGGATCCGAGGGTAATTCACTGATGAAATAAATGTCGCGCGGCAGGAACTGCACTTGCAGCACCCGTTCGATGAAAGGCACGATCACATCGATATTGGTCGCGATCAGCGTACCGCCGCCCACGCCAAGGAGAGTGCCGATAAAGCCGATGGCCACGCCCTGCACGATAAAGATCTTCATGATCGAGCGCGGCTGCGCGCCCATGGTGCGCAGGATGGCGATATCGGCCTGCTTGTCGGTCACGGTCATCACCAGCGTCGACACCAGGTTGAATGCCGCCACAGCGATGATCAGAGTCAGGATGATGAACATCATGCGCTTCTCGGTCTGCACCGCGGCGAACCAGTTGCGGTTCTGCTTGGACCAGTCGCGCAGGTAGAGCTCGCCCGACATGGTGCCGGCGAGCTGCTGCGCCACCTGCGGCGCGCGCTGCATGTCCTGCAGCTTCAGCCGCACGCCGGTAGGGCCGCTCAGGCGGAACAGCGTCTCGGCATCGTGCATGTTGACCAGCGCCAGCGCGCTGTCGAACTCGAAGTGACCAGACGAGAAGATGCCCGTCACGGTGAACTGCTTGAGCCGCGGCAGCACGCCGGCTGGCGTGATGGTGCCCTGCGGCGCGACCAGCGTGACCTTGTCGCCTACCTGCACGCCCATGGCATTGGCCAGCTCGTTGCCAAGCGCGATGCCGAATTCGCCCGGCACCAGCGCCTTCATGCTGCCGGACTTGAACTGGCTGCCGATGTCCGAGACCTTGGGCTCCTGCGACGGCTCGACGCCGCGCAGCAGCACGCCGCGCACGGCGTCGTCGCGGGTCAGCATGGCCTGCGCGGCCACGTAGGGCGCGGCGCCGACCACTTCCTTGTTCTGCATCGCCTCGGCCGCGGTGTGCTGCCAGTCGGGCAGCGACGACGGGCCGATGACCTCGATATGCGCCAGCACCGACAGCATGCGGTCGCGCACCTCTTTCTGGAAGCCGTTCATCACCGACAGCACCACGATCAGCGCGGCCACGCCCAGGGCGATCCCGAACATCGAGATCATCGAGATGAATGAAATGAAGGTGTTGCGGCTGGCGCGCTTGCTTGCGCGGGTGTATCGCCAGCCGATCTGCCACTCGTAGGGAAAGTTCAAGAGGATTCCTGTTGTTTCGGGACATCGCCGCCGCCCTTGCGAGGGGCGCCGGCGGCACTCGTGCGAGCCTTGGCGGGCGCCGTCCAGGATGCTCTGGAGCGGCGCGGGACTGGCATCGGCCAGCCGGAAGTTTACAATCTCGCCACCATGATGACGCACCTGACCCTGATTGTGCCCTTTTCCGTCCCGCCGGGCGCCGGCGACGACGGCCGCGACGACGTCATTCCCGGCGCGCTGCTGCGGCAGTTGGAGCTGCCGGCGCTCGGAAAGTTGCTGACGCGGGCCACGCCCGGCCCACGCGAGCGGCATGACGACCCGTTCCTGCGCAGCCTGCCGCAGGAGCGATGGCTGGCCGGCAAGACGGGACTGGACACCGGCCGGGTGCCGTCGGCGCCTTATATGCGGCTGGCCGACAGCAGCGCAGCCGCCCCGCACCCGGACGGCCAGTCCTGGGCCTGCCTGCAGCCGGTGCACATCCACGCCGCGCGCGACCACCTGGTGCTGATGCCGCCATCGCATCTCGGCATCCGGCCGGAAGAGGCTGCCGCCCTGCACGCCGCCATCGATCCGCTGCTGCAGGAATCCGGCATTGCGCTGGAGACGCCCTGCCCGTCGCGCTGGTACCTGCCCGAAGCCGTGTTCGGCCCGCTGGAAGCCACCACCCCCCTGCGCGCGGCCGGGCGCAACATCGACATCTGGATGCAGGCCGGCGAGCGTGCGCGCGACTGGCGCCGGGTACAGAACGAGATCCAGATGACCTGGTTCGACCACCCGGTCAACCAGGCCCGCGAGGCGCGCGGCGAGCTGCCGGTGAACTCGGTCTGGCTGTACGGCGGCGGCAGGCTGCAGGCCGTGCCACGCCTGGCCGACACGGTACTGAGCGACGACCCGTTCCTGGCCGGGCTGGCGCTGGCCGCCGGCAGCCGCGTGCTGCCGGTGCCAGCGGGACTGGCTGGCGTGGCGGCGCCCGGGGGATCGGTGCTGGCGATGCTGGAACTTGCCACCGAAGCCCATATCACGGAGGACTGGGGCCTGTGGATCGAGCGCATGCATGCGCTCGATGCCGACTGGTTCGCGCCGGCGCTGGAGGCGCTGGCCGCAGGTGGCATCGGCGGCATCGGCGCCGTGACGCTGGTGCTGGGCGGCGAGAACCACTTTGCCGAGTTCACCGTGACCCGTGCCGATCTGCGCAAGTTCTGGCGCGGCATGGGCCAGCGCGGCGACTGGCGCGCGCTGCTGTCCGACCTCGCCTTTGCCGCCTGAAGGTCGCACCCCGCCTGCCGCCGCCCGACTGCCGCCCCCTACCGCAAAACAAGAACGCCCCGCCATGACCCGGATCGCCATCCGCACCTACGCCCCCGAACACGTCACCGCACTGGCCGCCGCCGGCCTGCATCCCACGCTCGCCCGCATCCTGGCCGCGCGCGGCGTGGCCCGCACCGCCGAGCTGGCGACCGACCTGCCTGAACTGGTGCCGCCAGGCGCCATGAAAGGCATCGGCCATGCCGCCGCCTACCTCGCCGACGCCATCGCCGCCGGCAAGCGCCTGCTGATCGTCGCCGACTATGACTGCGACGGCGCCACCGCCTGCGCGGTGGGGGTGCGCGGGTTGCGCATGCTGGGCGCACGGGTCGAGTACATCGTGCCCAACCGCTTCGAGTACGGCTACGGCCTGACGCCGGAAATCGTAGCGCTGGCGGCCAGGCAGCAGCCGGACGTGATCGTCACGGTCGACAACGGCATTGCCAGCGTCGACGGCGTGGCCGCGGCCAATGCGCTGGGGATCGACGTGGTGGTGACCGACCACCACCTGCCGGGCGCCGAACTGCCCGAAGCGGCGGTGATCGTCAACCCGAACCAGCCGGGCTGCGAATTCCCGAGCAAGAACCTGGCTGGCGTGGGCGTGATGTTTTACGTGCTGCTGGGGCTGCGCGCCGAGCTGCGCCGGCGCGGCGTCTACACCCAGGCCACCCAGCCGCCGCTGCAGACACTGCTCGACCTGGTGGCGCTGGGCACGGTCGCCGACGTGGTCAAGCTCGACACCAACAACCGCATCCTGGTGGCGCAGGGGCTGCGCCGGATGCGCGCGGGACGCATGCAGCCGGGCGTGGCGGCGCTGTTCCGCGCCGCGGGACGCGAGGCGTCGCGCGCCAATACCTTCGACCTCGGTTTCGGGCTGGGGCCACGGCTGAACGCGGCAGGCCGGCTGGCGGACATGTCGCTGGGCATCGAATGCCTGCTGACCGATGATGCCAACCGCGCCTGGGAAATCGCGCAGGAACTCGACGGCATGAACCGCGAGCGGCGCGATATCGAAGCGGGCATGCAGCAGGAGGCCCTGCAGATCCTGGAGCAGCCGCTGGCTGGCCCGGACCCGTCGGCGCGCTTTACCGTCAGCGTGTTCAACGACACCTGGCACCAGGGCGTGATCGGCATCGTCGCGTCGCGGCTCAAGGACAAGTTCCACCGCCCCACCATCACCTTCGCGCCCGGCGACGAAGCCACCTTCAAGGGCTCGGGCCGCTCGATCCCGGGCTTCCACCTGCGCGACGCCCTCGACCTGGTGTCCAAGCGCTGCCCCGGCATGATGGTCAAGTTCGGGGGCCATGCCATGGCGGCCGGCCTGACCGTGCGCGCCGAGCGCTTTGCCGAGTTCCAGGAAGCCTTCGAAGCGGTCGGCAAGGAATGGCTGACCGACGACCAGCTTGCGCGCGTGATCGAGACCGACGGCGATATCGAGGACCACTGCTTCAGCCCGGAATTCGTCACCCTGCTGGAGCAGCAGGTGTGGGGCCAGGGCTTCCCGCCACCGACCTTTTGCGGCGAGTTCGACGTGCTGCGCCAGAGCGTGCTCAAGGGCAAGCACCTGAAGCTGCAGCTGGGGCGCGGCAGCCAGCGCTTCGACGCAATCTGGTTCAACCACGCCGAATCGCTCGGGGCCAGCGCGCAGGTGGCCTACCGGCTCGACAACAACACGTTCAACGGCGTCACGCGCGTGCAGCTGGTGATCGAGCACGCGCAGTAGCGCACCGGGGCCCTGGGGCTTGTCCCCCGGTCTTAGCCGCGCGACGGCAGGTACGCCATCGGATCAACCGGCTTGCCGTTGCCCCGCACCTCGAAGTGCAGCTCGCTGGCGCTGGCGCCCATGCGGCCCACGTCCTGTCCGGCCGAGATCGTGGCGCCCTCGCTGACCAGCGGCTGGTCCAGGTTGCCGTAGACCGTCAGCCAGTCGTCGTTGTGCTTGACGATCACCAGCATGCCGTAGCCGCGCAGGTTGCCCACATGGATGGCCCGGCCAGCGGCGGCCGCGCGCACCGTGCCGTTGGCCGGCACCGCGATGGTCAGGCCCTTGCTGCCCGGCGGCGAGTAACCCGCGGTGACGCGGCCGTCGGCTGGCCATTGCAGGCGGATACCGCTGGCGGGCGGCCGCGAACTGCCGCTGTCGACACGCGGCGTGTCGGTCACGGCCTGGCCGGTGCCGGTGGATGCCGTCGCGCCGGCACCGCCCGCGGGCCGCACGCGGATCAACTGGCCCACCTCGATCTGGCTGGGGCTGGTGATGTCGCTGTTCCAGCGGGTCAGGTCGCGCACGGTGCGGCCGTGCTTGCGGGCGATCGAATAGAGCGTATCGCCCCGTTCCACGCGGTAATAGCCATCCGGCACGGGGCCGCCGGTGGTGCCGCAGCCGGAAGCGACCGCGGCGGCCGTGGCGGCAATCAGCAGGCCCAGCGCGCGGCGCCGGCCTGGCTCGATGTCATGTCTGGTTTTCGTCATGCGTCCCTGTTTGTCTTCATGCCGCGGGCGGCTTGCGAGTGCGTATTATCGCCGCGTGCGCTGCCCGGCACCGCCGGATAGACCATCGCACGCGCTTTCCGTTCGCCGCGCGCCATGCCGGGGGCGGCCGCAATCCCCGAATCCGCGACCGGTTCCGGGCACCAATCCGCTATAATTCACGGTTTTCGAAGCGCAGGAACATCATGGAAGCAGAACGCCTCAACGCCATCTCCGGTGCCATCTCCGATCTCCGTTCCCGGACGGAAGATCTACGGGGGTATCTTTGACTACGATGTCAAAGTAGGAAGGCTGGACGAAGTCAACGGCCTGCTGGAAGACCCGGACGTCTGGAACAACCCCAAGCGCGCCCAGGACCTCGGCAAGGAAAAGAAGAGCCTCGAGGGCGTCGTAGGCGTCCTGGGCAAGCTCACTGACGACCTTGGCGGCGCCGAGGAGCTGTTCGAACTCGCCAGGGAAGAAGGCGACGACGAGACCCTCGAATCGATCGAAAGCGACGTCAAGGGCTTCGAGGAGATCGTGGCGGACATGGAATTCCGCCGCATGTTCTCCGGGGAGATGGACCAGGCCAACGCCTTCATCGACATCCAGGCCGGCGCCGGCGGCACCGAAGCGTGCGACTGGGCCTCGATGCTGCTGCGCCAGTACCTGAAGTACTGCGAGCGCAAGGGCTTCAAGGCCGAGGTGCTGGAAGAGTCCGAAGGCGACGTGGCCGGCATCAAGAGCGCGACCATCAAGATCGAGGGCGAATACGCCTTCGGCTACCTGCGTACCGAGACCGGCGTGCACCGCCTGGTGCGCAAGTCGCCGTTCGATTCGTCGGGCGGGCGCCATACCTCGTTCTCATCGGTGTTCGTCTATCCCGAGGTGGACGACTCGTTCGAAGTGGAAGTCAACCCGGCTGACCTGCGCGTGGATACCTACCGCGCCTCTGGCGCCGGCGGCCAGCACATCAACAAGACCGACTCGGCTGTGCGGATCACGCACATCCCGACCGGCATCGTGGTGCAGTGCCAGAATGACCGCTCGCAGCACCGCAACCGTGCCGAGGCCATGTCGATGCTGAAGTCGCGCCTGTACGAGCACGAGATGCGCAAGCGCCAGGCCGAGGCCGACAAGCTCGAAGCCGGCAAGACCGACGTGGGCTGGGGCCACCAGATCCGCTCCTACGTGCTGGACCAGAGCCGTATCAAGGACCTGCGCACCAACGTGGAAATGTCCAACACCCAGAAGGTGCTGGACGGCGACCTGGACCCGTTCATCGAGGCCAGCCTCAAGCAGGGACTGTAAGGCCGTACCGGGCTGCCCGTCCCGCGCCCTTTGGCGCGGCGGCGGCACCCACGGCGGCACAGCAGCATCACCGCTTTCGCTGTATCGACAGCTGTACCTCACTGCTGTACCGCCGCACCTGCGGCCTTTCCGACCGGGGCACCATGAGCGAAGCCAATCACCTCTACATCATCACCGGCGCCTCGCGCGGGCTGGGCGCGGCTTTGACCAACGCCCTGCTCGTGCCGGGCAACCGCCTGATCTGCGTCGCGCGCAGCCGCAACAACGAGCTGGAGCGCATCGCCACCATGAGCGGCGTGCCGGTGGCCTGGCACCTGCAGGACCTGTCCCAGGCCGGCCCCGCGGCCACCTGGCTGGCCAGCGTGATCGATACCCTCGACCAGCCGCCGGCCAGTGCCACGCTGATCCTGAACGCCGGCGTGGTCGAACCGATCGGCCCGGTCTCGCGCCTGCAGGAAAGCACGCTGGTGCCGCACCTGCTGACCAACCTGGCGGCGCCGATGACGATGACCGCGGCCTTCCTGGAGCGCACCGAGAAGTTCGACTGCCCGCGCAAGGTGCTGGCGATCTCTTCCGGCGCGGCGCGCCGCCCGATCGAGGGCTGGAGCGCCTACTGCGCCGGCAAGGCAGGCCTGGACATGTTCATGCGCTCGGTCAACGCCGAGTACGCGCAGGCACCGGCGCCCCGCACCGTGCGCGCGGTGGCGCTGGCGCCGGGCGTGATCGATACCGGCATGCAGGACGTGATCCGCAACGCCGAGTTTGCCCAGGTGCAGCGCTTCCGCGACCTGAAGGCGAACCAGCAGCTCGCTTCCGCCGAGGAAACCGCGGGCCGCATCGTCGCCTACCTGCACCGCCCGGATTTCGGCAGCACCGAGCTGGACGATCTCCGCAATTACTGAAGCCATACTGAACCCGCGCGCGGCCCGCCGCGTGCGACGCTACAAGACATCATGACCGAACCGAATCACGCCCAGGCCAAGTCGCAGGCCAAGCCAGCCGCCGCGGATACGCCCGCCGTCGACGAGAACAAGATCATCGCGGAGCGGCGCGAGAAACTGGCCGCGCTGCGCCAGCAAGGCATGGCCTTCCCCAACGATTTCCGCCCCACCCACCAGGCCGCCGCGCTGCATGCGCAATATGGCGAGACCGACCAGGCCGCGCTCGAAGCCAGCCCGGTCGAGGTCGCCATCGCCGGCCGCATGATGCTCAAGCGCGTGATGGGCAAGGCCAGCTTCGCCACCGTGCAGGACGGCAGCGGCCAGATCCAGTTCTACATCACGCGCGACAAGGTCGGCGAAGAGGTCTACGCCGCCTTCAAGCACTGGGACCTGGGCGACATCATCAGCGCCCGCGGCGAGCTGTTCCGCACCAACAAGGGCGAACTGTCGGTGCAGGTGCGCGAGCTGCGCCTGCTGTCCAAGTCGCTGCGCCCGCTGCCGGACAAGTTCCACGGGCTGGCCGACCAGGAGATGAAGTACCGCCAGCGCTATGTGGACCTGATCGTCTCGCCGGAAACGCGCAACACCTTCCGCGCCCGTACCAACGCGATCTCGTCGCTGCGCCGCCTTATGGCCGACGCCGGCTTCATGGAGGTGGAAACGCCGATGCTGCACCCGATCCCGGGCGGCGCCGCGGCCAAGCCCTTCATCACGCACCACAATGCGCTGGACATGCAGATGTTCATGCGCATCGCGCCCGAGCTGTACCTGAAGCGGCTGATCGTCGGCGGCTTCGAGCGCGTGTTCGAGATCAACCGCAACTTCCGCAACGAGGGGGTGAGCCCGCGCCACAACCCCGAGTTCACCATGATGGAGTTCTACGCGGCCTACACGGACTACCGCTGGCTGATGGACTTCACTGAAGACCTGATCCGCAAGGCCGCGATCGACGCGCGCGGCAGCGCCGTGCTGACGTACCAGGACCGCGAGCTGGACCTGTCGAAGCCGTTCCACCGCCTGACCATCTGCCAGGCGATCCAGAAGTTCGCGCCGCAGTACACCGACGCGCAACTGGCCGATGCGGAATTCCTGCGTGTCGAGCTGAAGAAGTTCGGCGTCAACACCAACGCGCCGCAGTTCCTCAATGCCGGGCTGGGCACGCTGCAGCTGGTGCTGTTCGAGGAAACCGCCGAGAGCCAGCTGTGGGAGCCGACCTTTATCGTCGACTACCCGGTCGAGGTCTCGCCGCTTGCGCGCGCTTCGGACACGGTGCCGGGCATCACCGAGCGTTTCGAGCTGTTCATCACCGGCCGCGAGATCGCCAACGGCTTCTCGGAGCTGAATGATGCCGAGGACCAGGCCGACCGCTTCCGCAAGCAGGTCGAGCAGAAGGATGCCGGCGACGAGGAGGCGATGTATTTCGACGCCGACTATATCCGCGCGCTGGAATACGGCATGCCCCCGACGGGCGGCTGCGGTATCGGCATCGACCGCCTGGTGATGCTGCTGACCGACAGCCCGAATATCCGCGACGTCATCCTGTTCCCGCACCTGCGCAAGGAAGACTGACGCTTTGCTCGCGCCCCTCTTCCGTGTGCGGAAGAGGGGTGCGAGCGTGTACTTCAAGTCCCTTCCCTTCGGTCGCCGTTTTGTTACAGCGCCGCCTCTCCTCTTCCCCAAACCCCTCGTAACCCACTGACACAAAAGGCCTTTTCCGCCTACATAAATTTACAAAAACAAACGGAAAACGCCCCCCGCTTCCGCCAAACTGGTTCCATCCCATCGCGGCCATCGCCGCACCGGAGCCACAATGCAGAGCCAAGCCACTTCGCACGACCACACCCCCGCCCCGCTGCCGTCGCAACGCCGGCTGCATCCGCTGATCGGCGCGGCAGCCGTGGCCGTGGTCATTGCCAGCCTGACCGCCGTAGCCGCCGTCACCGGCGTGCTGCCACTCGGCAAGGCCAGCCCTGAACTGAACGCACAGCAAAGCCAGCAAGGTGCACAGGCACCACAAGGGCCTTTGCCTGTCACCACGCAGACCGCGCCGCCGGGCAGTACGACCCGCCCGCCAGTCTATGACGACGGCCAGCCAGCGCAATTGCGCCAGAACACCTCCCACTCACAACCGACGCAAGCGGCGCCGCGTACCACTCCCGCGCGCCAGGCCGCACCGCGCGATAGCGAGTCCCGCGCCAGCCAGCGCGCCGACACCGGGCGCCCGGCCGCCAAGGGCAGCCCGTATGCCGGCCGCATCGTCGCCGTCACGCCGATACAGACCCAGAAGCCCAACACCAGCGGCCTGGGCGCGCTCGGCGGCGCGGTGGTCGGCGGCCTGCTTGGCAACCAGGTCGGCAAGGGCAATGGCCGTATCGTCGGCACTGTAGTCGGTGCGGTGGGCGGCGGGGTCGCGGGTAACCAGATCGAGAAGGCCGTGAGCAAGGATACCCACTATGAAGTGCGCGTCCGCATGGATGACGGCAGCCACCGAACCTTCACGTATGAAAAGGATCCCGCGGTACAGGTCGGCGAGCGCGTGCACATGGAGAACGGTGCGCTGGTCAGAGGCTGACACCGACGCTCGCGCAGTACAACGGAAAAGGCCGGCGAATCACGCCGGCCTTTCTGCTTCTTCCCGATACAGAGCGCTTACTCCGCTTCCTGGATCCATGCTTGCTGGATCGCTTCCAGGATCTTCTCTCCCGAACGCGCAGGATCGTCGGCGAAGCCGTCGAGCTCCAGCACCCAGCTGCGCAGTTCCGTAAAGCGCACGCCGGCGGGGTCGACATCAGGATATTTGTCGTACAGCGCTGCGGCGATATCGTAGGTATCGGTCCACTTCATGGGTTCGTTCTCCGCTGAGATCTGTGCCGGCGGCTCAGTGGCCTTCCTTGGCGTGGTTGATGGTGTACTTGGGAATCTCGACGGTCAGGTCTTCCTCATCGACGATGGCCTGGCACGACAGGCGCGAATTCGGCTCCAGGCCCCAGGCCTTGTCGAGCAGGTCCTCTTCCTTCTCCTCGGCCTCGTTGAGCGAGTCAAAGCCTTCGCGCACGATCACATGGCAAGTGGTGCAGGCGCAGGACTTCTCGCACGCGTGCTCGAGCTCGATACCGTGGGAAAGCAGCGAGTCGAGGACGCTGACGCCCTTCTCGGCCTCGATCACCTTCCCTTCCGGGCAGTATTCGACGTGGGGCAAAACAATGATCTGTGGCATGTCGTTTCCTGGGTTCTGTAGTGCGGTGCAGGCGCGGTGATCAGCCCAGTTCCTGCACCTTGCGCCCGGCCAGTGCGCTCTTGATCGAGCGGTCCATGCGGCGGGCGGCGAATTCATCGGTGCCGTGCGACAGCTTTTCCACCGTGGCGCGGATCGCCAGGTGGTCTTCACCCCTGGCGATCTCGCGCACGCCGGCGATCAGCGCTCCGACCTGCGCGCGCTCTTCGGCCGACAGCAGGTCGCCATCGGTTTCCAGCGCACGCTCGGTGGCCTCGACCAGGCGGTCGGCCTCGACACGTTCTTCTGCCAGCGCGCGGCTCTTCATGTCGTGCTCGGCCTCGCGGAAGCTGTCCTGCAGCATGCGCGCGATATCGTCGTCGGCCAGCCCGTACGACGGCTTGACCGTCACCGAGGCTTCCACGCCCGAATGCGTCTCGCGCGCGGTCACGGACAGCAGCCCGTCCGCATCGACCTGGTAGGTCACGCGGATGCGCGCCGCGCCCGCCACCATCGGCGGGATGCCGCGCAGCTCGAAGCGCGCCAGCGAGCGGCAGTCGCTGGCCAGCTCGCGCTCGCCCTGCAGCACGTGGATCGCCATCGCGGTCTGGCCGTCCTTGAAGGTGGTGAATTCCTGCGCGCGCGCCACCGGGATGGTGCTGTTGCGCGGGATGATCTTCTCGACCAGGCCGCCCATGGTCTCGACGCCCAGCGACAGCGGGATCACGTCGAGCAGCAGCCAGTCTTCGCCCGGCGCATGGTTGCCGGCCAGCAGGTTGGCCTGCATCGCGGCGCCCAGCGCCACCACGCGGTCGGGGTCGAGGTTGGTCAGCGGAGTCTGGCCAAAGTAATCGCCCACCGCCTTGCGGATCGACGGCATGCGCGTGGCGCCGCCAACCAGCACCACACCCTTGACGTCGTCGGGCGTCACGCCGGCGTCGCGCAGCGCCTTGCGCACCGGCGCCAGGGTCTTCTGCACCAGATGCGCGGTGATCTTCTCGAAAGTCTCGTCAGTCAGCGTCAGGTGGACGATCTCGCCGGAGTCAAGCACTGCGTCGATCACGGTGCTGTCCGCTTCCGACAGGGCTTCCTTGGCGGCGCGCGCGCGCACCATCAGCAGGCGCATGTCCTGCGCCGACAGCGGCTGCAGATTGGCCTGCTCGACGATCCAGCACAGCAGGCGCTGGTCGAAGTCATCGCCGCCCAGCGCTGAATCGCCGCCGGTGGCCATCACCTCGAACACGCCGCGTGTGAGCTTTAGCACCGAGATATCGAAGGTGCCGCCGCCCAGGTCATAGACCGCGTAGACGCCTTCGGCCGCGTTGTCGAGGCCATAGGCAATGGCCGCGGCGGTGGGCTCGTTGAGCAGGCGCAGCACTTCCAGGCCGGCCAGGCGCGCAGCGTCCTTGGTCGCCTGGCGCTGCGCCTCATCGAAATATGCCGGCACGGTGATAACCGCGCCGACAAGGTCGTCGCCCAGCGTGTCTTCGGCGCGCTGGCGCAGCGTGGCCAGGATTTCTGCCGAGATTTCCACCGGGCTCTTCACGCCGGCGGCGGTCTTGATCTGCACCATGCCGGGCGCATCGACGAAGTCGTACGGGCTGTGCTCGATATTGGCCACGTCGCGCAGGCCGCGGCCCATGAAGCGCTTGACCGAGACGATGGTGTTCTTGGGATCGCGCACCGCTTCGTCCTGGGCCCGATAGCCGATATGCGCGGTACGGTCCGGCAGGTAGCGCACGACCGACGGCAGCAGCGCACGGCCGCGCTCGTCGCCCAGCACCTCGGGGATGCTGCTGCGCACCGCGGCCACCAGCGAATTGGTGGTGCCGAGGTCGATGCCGACGGCCAGGCGGCGTTGGTGGGGCGCCGGCGACATGCCGGGTTCGGAAATCTGGAGCAGTGCCATGGTAATTCTTCGCTGTCTTGTACGGCAGGGGAAACCGCCATGCGGGCGGTTTTCAAGCCGGGCGCCATTGTGTCACGGCCCCGGCAATCGTGCCGGTCAGTCTTCCAGCCGGTCGATGGCCTCGCTGGTATCGTGCTCGATCTTCTCGATAAACATCAGTTGGCGCACCGCGCCGCCGGCTGCATCGTTGTCGCCGGCGTCAAGCAGCGCGCCCAATGCGGCGTGGGCCTCGCGCTTTTCCTGGCGCAGCTCGCGCAGCAGCGCATCGAGGCGGTCCACGTCGCGCGCTTCCGCCGCTTCCTGCAGCGCTTCGCGCCACTCCATCTGCTGCATCAGGAAGGCGGGCGACATGGCGGTGTTGTTCTCCGCCTGCACATCCACGCCGCGCAGCTTCAGCAGGTAGGTCGCGCGCCGCAGCGGCTGGCGCAGCGTGCGATAGGCTTCATTGGCATGCGCGGCCCACTGCATGGCCACGCGGCGCTCGGCATCGCCGGCGTTGGCGAAGCGGTCCGGATGCGCCTGCGACTGCACGGTGCGATAGGCCGCATCCAGCGCGGCCTCGTCGACGCCGAACTGCGCCGGCAGGCCGAACAGCGCAAAAAAATCGTCTTTCAACTGCTTCCCCAAGAAAAAAGAGCGGCCGCGCCGCCCCTTCGTCCATTTGCCGCCATTAGCGGCCGTTAGCGGCCGTTAGCGGCCGGCAGGCTGGCTGGCCCGCGCCAGGGCCCACTCCGCCGGCGGTTCGTTGCGGTCGCACTTCAGGCAGTTCACCCGCGTGCCGATCATGCCGGCGCGGCCCTGCTCGCTCTGCGTCCACGGCCGCAACTGCCACGGCGGATCGTGCCGGACGTGCTGGCCATGGCCGCAATCGAGTTCGGCCACCCAATGGCCTTCCTCGTCCCGGTGGAACCCGGTGATGCTGCGCTCCACCGACGCTACCGCAATGCTGCTCAGACCGTGAACGACTCGCCGCAGCCGCACTCGTCCTTGACGTTGGGGTTGTTGAAGCGGAACCCTTCGTTCAACCCTTCGCGCGCATAGTCAAGTTCGGTGCCATCGATGTACGGCAGGCTCTTGGCGTCAACGATGACCTTGATGCCGTGCGACTCGAACACCGCGTCTTCCGGCAGCAGCTCATCCACGTATTCCAGCTTGTAGGCCAGGCCCGAGCAGCCGGTGGTCTTCACGCCCAGGCGCAGGCCCACGCCCTTGCCGCGGCGCTCCAGGTAACGGGCGACGTGCTTGGCCGCCTTCTCGGTCATCGTGATCATCGTTGCGTCTTCCTTCGTGCTTCGCTTGTCGATCGACAGGATCAGGCGGCCTTCTGCTCCGCGCCGTGCTTCTTCTTGTAGTCTTCGACAGCGGCCTTGATCGCGTCTTCAGCCAGGATCGAGCAGTGGATCTTCACCGGCGGCAGGGCCAGTTCCTCGGCGATCTGGGTGTTCTTGATCTCCAGCGCCTGGTCAACGGTCTTGCCCTTGACCCACTCGGTCACCAGCGACGACGAGGCGATGGCCGAGCCGCAGCCATAGGTCTTGAACTTGGCGTCTTCGATCACGCCAGCCTCGTTGACCTTGATCTGCAGCTTCATCACGTCGCCGCAAGCCGGGGCGCCGACCATGCCGGTGCCGACCGCATCGTCATTCTTGTCGAACGAACCGACGTTGCGGGGGTTTTCATAGTGGTCGAGAACCTTCGTGCTGTATGACATTTTGCTTACCTCTTGCGTATCTTTTGCGGGGGTATTGCTGTTATCTTTGCTGGATCCTGCAGGTACCCAAGGCGCTTAGTGCGCGGCCCACTGGATCGAATTCAGATCGACGCCGTCCTTGAACATTTCCCACAGCGGCGACAGGTCGCGCAGCTTGCCGATCTTGGACTTGAGCAGCTGGACGGTGAAGTCGATCTCCTGCTCGGTGGTGAAGCGGCCCACCGTGAAGCGGATCGAGCTGTGCGCCAGTTCATCGTTGCGGCCCAGCGCGCGCAGCACGTACGACGGCTCCAGCGAAGCCGAGGTGCAGGCCGAACCGGACGACACCGCCACGTCCTTGATCGCCATGATCAGCGACTCGCCTTCGACGAAGTTGAAGCTGACGTTCAGGTTGTGCGGTACGCGGTGCTCCAGGTCACCGTTCAGGTAGACCTCTTCCATGTCCGACAGGCCGTTCCACAGGCGGTCGCGCAGCATGCGGATGCGTTCGTTTTCGGTGGCCATCTCTTCGCGGGCGATGCGGAAGGCTTCGCCCATGCCGACGATCTGGTGCGTGGCCAGCGTGCCCGAGCGCATGCCGCGCTCATGGCCGCCGCCGTGCATCTGCGCCTCGATGCGCACGCGCGGCTTGCGGCGCACATACAGCGCGCCGATGCCCTTCGGGCCATAGGTCTTGTGGGCCGAGAACGACATCAGGTCGCACTTCAGCTTGCCCAGGTCGATCGCCACCTTGCCGGTCGCCTGAGCGGCGTCGCAGTGGAAGATAATGCCCTTTTCGCGGCAAATCTCGCCGATCTGCTCGACGTCCTGGATCACGCCGATCTCGTTGTTGACCAGCATCACCGACACCAGGATCGTGTCCGGGCGCAGCGCCTGCTTGAACACATCCATGTCGAGCAGGCCGTTTTCCTTCACGTCCAGGTAGGTCACCTCGAAGCCCTGGCGCTCCAGTTCGCGCGTGGTGTCGAGCACGGCCTTGTGCTCGGTCTTCACGGTGATGATGTGCTTGCCCTTGCCCGAATAGAAGTTCGCGGCACCCTTGATGGCCAGGTTGTCCGATTCGGTCGCACCCGACGTCCACACGATCTCGCGCGGGTCGGCGCCGACCAGTGCGGCGACCTGCTCACGCGCTTCTTCCACCGCGCGCTCCGCGTCCCAGCCGTACGCATGGCTGCGCGAGGCGGGGTTGCCGAACTGCTCGCGCAGGTACGGAATCATCTTGTCCGCCACGCGCGGGTCCACCGGCGTGGTGGCCGAGTAATCCATGTAGATGGGGAAATGTGGGGTGCTCATCGTTATGACTGCCTTTTAGGGACCGCTGTATCGCTGATTACTGTCGTTGCCTGCCGCGTGCCTTGGTAGACGCTCAGGATTGCGCCAGGCTGAATACTGAATTCACCACCCTCGCCCGGACCGGCTTTTCCTGCTTGTCGGCCTTGCCGCGCCCTGCGGCGGGGGCCGGCTGCGCGGCTTCCTCGCGCATGTCGTGCAGCACCGCCGGCTGGCGTTCGCGCTGCTGGTCCACCAGGTTCTTGAGGGAGACGGAGTCGAGGTACTCGACCATCTTCTGGTTCAGCGTTGCCCACAGTTCGTGGGTCATGCAACGCCCGGAGCCGTCATCTCCGTTACAATTGCCTTTTCCACCGCACTGGGTGGCGTCAAGCGGCTCGTCGACGGCGATGATGATGTCCGCCACCGTGACGTCTTCGGCCTTGCGCGCCAGGCTGTAGCCACCGCCCGGACCGCGCACGCTTTCGACGATCTCATGCCGGCGTAGCTTGCCGAACAGCTGTTCCAGGTAGGACAGCGAGATCTTCTGGCGCTGGCTGATGCCGGCGAGCGTCACCGGTCCCTGGTCCTGGCGCATCGCCAGGTCGATCATCGCAGTGACCGCGAAGCGGCCTTTGGTGGTCAGTCTCATGGTGCAGGGCTCTGGGGGTAAAGCGAATACTTGATCGTTTCCGTCAAGTATAAAGGTACCCGACTAATTCAGTCAACTACCCCTACCGCAGCGCATCAAGCGCCGCGCTCCCCGGCAGCCCTCGCCGGGCTTGCCGCCCCGCACGGCAAGGCCAGCGCCAACGCAATTTCAGGATGCGGCGCCGCACCGCGGATCAGTCTGCGGGATGCTGCAGCCGCTGCCGCAGCATCGCGACCAGGCCGTCGCAAGCGTCCTCGACGTAGTCCAGCACGCGCTCGAAGCCGTCGCCCTCGCCGTAGTACGGATCCGGCACTTCGTCGGCGTCGTGGCGGGTAGCGAAGCTCATCAGCAGGCGCACCTTGTCGCCGGCATCGGGATGCAGGCGCGCCAGGCCGTCGAGATTGTCGCGGTCCATCGCCAGGATCAGATCGAAGCGGTCGAAATCGGGCAGGCGAACCTTGCGGGCGCGCAGCGCGGACAGATCGTAGCCACGCCGCAGCGCTGCGCGCTGCGTACGCGGGTCGGGCGCCCGGCCCAGATGGTATTCGTGGGTGCCGGCCGAATCCAGCTCGACCAGCAGTTCCAGCCCGGCGGCCGCCAATTTGGCGCGCAGCACGCCTTCCGCCGTCGGCGAGCGGCAGATGTTGCCCATGCAACACATCAGGATGGCGTATTTCTTCATCGGTCGATCAAGGCGCAAGCGCGGCCGAGGCGGGGCGCCCAAGGCTTCCTGCCAACGTGCCCCGCGTCTGGAGAGGGGCAAATTCTAGCCGCCCGTGCGGAACGGCCGCCAAGCGTGGTCGGCCCGCCCCGGGACGCCAGGCTACGCGAGCTGTTTGGCCAGGCGCTCTCCGTGTGCAAAACCGGCCACTGTAGCGGCTTCGGCGGACTTGAAATGGTCGGTGATGCGCGAGGTCTCGGTCAGCGTGCCGGCGGCGCGGATATTGGTCCCCGGGCGGCAGACGCGCACGGTGTACGACCATTCGCTTTGCGAGCGTTGCTTGACCTGGACCTGCACTTCGTGGGTTTCATAGACCTTTTTTTTCCAGTCGCCGATCTCGGTCATTGTGTGTTCTCCTCGGGAAATGGGACAGGGTGGGCGGCTAGTTGACCTCGCCGGCATCGATGGCCCGCATCGCCGCAGCCTCGGCCAGCGCTACGGCCGCTTCCTGCGTCGGCGCATCGCCGGCGATGGCCTCGTAGGTCGGGCCGGCCGGCTCGCCAAAGGCGTCGGCAATGCGCATCTGCCCGGCGAAGCCGCCAGCGGCATTGGGCACCGCGCTGGCCACGACCAGATAGCCCCCGTACTCGAATTGGCGTTCCATGGCAGCTCCTTACGCCCGGTTCACGCCGGCAGCTTGGCCGCCAGCACCTCCAGCTTCTGGATCGGCGGCGTAGCCATGAACAACTCCGGCGCCTTGGCCATCAGCGCGGCGGCAACCTTGCCGGCCAGGTGCGCCTCGCGCGCGGATTCATCGGCAAAGGCATCGAAGATGCCGAACATCGACGGCCCCACGCGCAGCGCGAACCAGGCCGTGGTGCCGGTCTCCTGCTGCACCAGCGCCAGACCGTCGCGCAGGAACTGCTCGACTTCCTGCTCCTTGCCGGGCCGCGCCTCCAGCGGGACCCACAGGCCAAGCTTTACCATGACGCGCCTCCGGATCGATTCTGACGCATTTCACTATAGGCCAGGCACGGCGCACACCCGCCCCGCGGCGCAGCTTCAGGCAGGCGGCAGCGCGCCCTCGCCGCTGGCGCCGAACACCTGCGCCTTGAGCTTGGCCAGCTGGTCGCGCACCTGTGCCGCCTGCTCGAACTCCAGGTTGCGGGCATGGTCGAGCATGAGCTTTTCCAGCCGCTTGATTTCCTTCGACACCTGCTTCTCGCTCATGTCTTCGTAGCGCGCCTGCTCCTGCGCGGCCTGCAGCTCGGCCTTGGCATCGCTGGCGTTGTACACGCCGTCGATGATGTCCTTGATGCGCTTGACCACGCCGCGCGGAATGATGCCGTTGGCCTCGTTGAAGGCCATCTGCTTGGCGCGGCGGCGCTCGGTCTCGCTGATGGCCCTCTGCATCGAGTCGGTCATGCGGTCGCCATACAGGATGGCGGTGCCATTGACGTTGCGCGCGGCGCGGCCGATGGTCTGGATCAGCGAGCGCTCAGCGCGAAGGAAGCCTTCCTTGTCGGCATCCAGGATCGCCACCAGCGAGACCTCGGGGATATCCAGGCCCTCGCGCAGCAGGTTGATGCCGACCAGCACGTCGAAGGTGCCCAGGCGCAGGTCGCGGATGATCTCGACGCGCTCCACGGTGTCGATGTCCGAGTGCAGGTAGCGCACCTTGACGCCGTTCTCGGACAGGAACTCGGTCAGCTGCTCGGCCATGCGCTTGGTCAGCGTGGTCACCAGCACGCGCTCGTTGACCTCCACGCGCGCGTGGATTTCCGATAGCAGGTCATCCACCTGCGTGGTCGCCGGACGCACGATGATAGTCGGGTCGACCAGCCCGGTCGGGCGCACCACCTGCTCCACCACCTGCCCCGCATGCTCCTGCTCGAACTGCGCGGGCGTCGCGCTGACGAACATCACCTGCCGCATCTTGCGCTCGAACTCGTCGAACTTGAGCGGCCGGTTGTCCAGTGCCGACGGCAGCCGGAAACCGTACTCGACCAGCGTAGTCTTGCGCGCGCGGTCGCCGTTGTACATGCCGTTGAGCTGGCCGATCAGCACGTGCGACTCGTCCAGGAACATCAGCGCATCGGACGGCAGGTAGTCAACCAGCGTCGGCGGCGGCTCGCCGGGGCGCGCGCCGGACAGATGGCGCGAATAGTTCTCGATGCCCTTGCAGAACCCCAGCTCCGAAAGCATTTCGAGATCGAAGCGGGTACGCTGCTCCAGCCGCTGCGCTTCGACCAGCCGGTTTTCCTTGTGGAAGAACTCCAGCCGGTCGCGCAGCTCGTCCTTGATCGCCTCGATCGCGCGCAGCACGGTCTCGCGCGGCGTCACATAGTGGCTCGACGGATAGACCGTAAAGCGCGGGATCTTCTGTTTCACGCGGCCGGTCAGCGGATCGAAGAATTGCAGGGATTCCACTTCGTCGTCGAACATCTCCAGCCGCACCGCCATCTCGGCGTGCTCCGCCGGGAAGATGTCGATGGTGTCGCCGCGCACGCGGAACGTGCCGCGCTGGAAATCGGTCTCGTTGCGGGTGTACTGCATCGCAATCAGGCGCGCGATAACGTCGCGCTGGCTGATCTTGTCGCCGGCCCGCAAAGTGAGAATCATCTGGTGGTATTCGTTCGGGTTGCCGATACCATAGATCGCCGAGACCGTCGCCACGATCACCGTGTCGCGGCGCTCCAGCAGGCTTTTGGTCGCCGACAGCCGCATCTGCTCGATATGCTCGTTGATCGACGAGTCCTTCTCGATGAACAGGTCGCGTTGCGGGACGTAGGCCTCAGGCTGGTAGTAGTCGTAGTAGCTGACGAAATACTCGACCGCGTTGCGCGGAAAGAACTCGCGGAACTCGGCATACAGCTGTGCCGCCAGCGTCTTGTTGGGCGCGAACACGATCGCCGGCCGCCCCAGGCGGGCGATCGTGTTGGCCATGGTGAAGGTCTTGCCCGACCCGGTCACGCCCAGCAATGTCTGGTAAGACAGGCCGTCCTCCACCCCCTCCACCAGCTGGCGGATCGCCTCCGGCTGGTCCCCGGCGGGCGGGAACGGCTGGTACAGCTGGAACGGGGAGCCGGGAAATGTGACGAATTTGCTTTCGTCCAGGGCCGGCGCGGCTTCTGCAAGGTTCGACATAGGGGGCGGAATAGCGGGAAGAGGTAATAAAGAAGTAACGAAAGAAGTGATGGCGAGATTAGGGAAAAACCTCAGGAAAACGGGCGGATACGCTAGAATCTTGGGGTTGACAGCCCCCGGTTCAAGCCGCCTCAAGCCGTTCCCAACGGCGTGGGGCCGATTCCGCCCAGAACGGAATGGGGGCCTGCCAGCCGCCAGCGCAGTCCGGAGCATTCTACGCCTTCCCGTTTTCTTTCATTGCCGACCACGAGATTCCAAATGAGTTTGTTTTCTGCCGTCGAGATGGCCCCGCGTGACCCGATCCTGGGCCTCAACGAAGCCTTCAATGCCGACACCCGCGCCACCAAGGTCAACCTGGGCGTTGGCGTGTACTTCACCGACGAAGGGAAAATCCCCCTGCTGCGCGCCGTCCAGGAGGCAGAAAAAGCCCGTCTGACCACCGCCACCCCGCGTGGCTACCTGCCGATCGAAGGCATCGCCGCCTATGACCAGGCCGTGCAGACGCTGCTGTTCGGCAAGGAATCGCCGCTGATCACCGAAGGCCGCGTGGTGACGGCCCAGGCACTGGGCGGCACCGGCGCGCTGAAGATCGGCGCCGACTTCCTGAAGCGCCTGTACCCGGACGCCAAGGTCGCCATCAGCGACCCGAGCTGGGAAAACCACCGCGCCCTGTTCGAGGCCGCCGGCTTCCCCGTCGTCAACTACGCCTACTACGACGCTGCCAGCCACGGCCTGAACTTTGCCGGCATGGTGGAATCGCTGAAGTCGTACCCGGCCAACACCATCGTCGTGCTGCATGCCTGCTGCCATAACCCGACCGGTGTCGACCTGTCGCCCGAGCAGTGGAAGCAAGTGGTGGAACTGGTCAAGGAACGCAACCTGATCCCGTTCCTGGACATGGCCTACCAGGGCTTCGCCGACGGCATCGACGCCGACGGCGCAGCCGTGCGCCTGTTCGCCGACTCCGGCCTGCCCTTCTTCGTGTCGAGCTCGTTCTCGAAGAGCTTCTCGCTGTACGGCGAGCGCGTGGGCGCGCTGTCGATCGTCACCACCGGCAAGGAAGAAGCCCAGCGCGTGATGTCGCAGGTCAAGCGCGTGATCCGCACCAACTACTCCAACCCGCCGACGCACGGCGGCACTGTGGTCGCCACCGTGCTGAACAGCCCGGAACTGCGCGCCATGTGGGAAGAGGAGCTGGCCGAGATGCGCGACCGCATCAAGCTGATGCGCCATGCGCTGGTGGACAAGCTGGCCGCCAAGGGCGTACCGGGCGACTTCTCCTTCGTCAAGGCCCAGCGCGGCATGTTCTCGTACTCGGGCCTGACCTCGGCCCAGGTGGACCGGCTGCGCAACGAACACGGCATCTACGCCGTCGGCACCGGCCGCATCTGCGTGGCGGCGCTGAACAGCCGCAATATCGATGCGGTTGTCGATGCGATCGCAGCGGTGATGTAACGCTGCCGGCGTTGCTGCAGGGCAACGCACCATGACTGGCGTCAGGATCACATGGCGCCCCAAAAAAAGCGGCCTCGGCCGCTTTTTGCATTTGTTTTCAGTCTTGTAGGACAGTGTCATCCAAAAATCAGGCGAATGCCTTATTGTGTTCCGCAGATGGGGAAGTACCTTAAGGTATATGCTGCAAAGCAAGATCGTTAGCACGGTCGTTCGAGAACGGGCATAATCCGCGACGATCCCCAGGTGTATTGTCAGTACATTAGTACTTGGTGGTACGTGACCCAAAGTAAGACCAGGCAGAAACGGCATGCTCTACCAACTGCATGAGTTCCAGCGCTCGATCCTCCACCCGCTGACCGCGTGGGCCCAGGCGACCGCCAAGACTTTCACCAATCCCCTCAGCCCGATGTCGCTGGTGCCCGGAGCCCCCCGACTTGCGGCGGGCTACGAGTTGCTGTACCGGCTCGGCAAGGAATACGAAAAGCCCGCGTTCGACATCAAGTCGGTCCGCTCCAACGGGCGCGACATCCCCATCGTCGAGCAGTCCGTGCTGGAAAAGCCGTTCTGCAAGCTGCTGCGCTTCAAGCGCTATGCCGACGACCCGGAGACCATCAAGCTGTTGAAGGACGAGCCGGTGGTGCTGGTGTGCGCGCCCCTGTCGGGCCACCATGCCACGCTGCTGCGGGACACTGTGCGCACGCTGCTGCAGGACCACAAGGTCTACGTGACCGACTGGATCGACGCGCGCATGGTGCCGGCTGAAGACGGCGCCTTCCACCTGTCGGACTACATCTACTACATCCAGGATTTCATCCGCCATATCGGCGCCGAGAACCTGCACGTGATTTCGGTGTGCCAGCCGACCGTGCCGGTGCTGGCCGCGATCTCGCTGATGGCTTCCGCCGGCGAGACGACGCCGCGCACCATGACGATGATGGGTGGCCCGATCGATGCCCGCAAGAGCCCGACCGCGGTCAACTCGCTGGCCATCAACAAGTCGTTCGAGTGGTTCGAGAACAACGTCATCTACACTGTGCCAGCCAACTACCCCGGCCACGGCCGCCGTGTGTACCCGGGCTTCCTGCAGCATGCCGGCTTCGTGGCGATGAACCCGGACCGGCACCTGTCCTCGCACTATGACTATTACCTGAGCCTGATCGAGGGCGACGCCGACGACGCCGAGGCGCATGTGCGCTTCTACGACGAATACAACGCGGTGCTGGACATGGCCGCCGAGTATTACCTCGACACCATCCGCGAAGTGTTCCAGGAATTCCGCCTGGCCAACGGCACGTGGGCCATCGATGGCAAGCCGGTGCGGCCGCAGGATATCAAGGACACCGCGCTGATGACGGTGGAGGGTGAACTGGACGATATCTCGGGCGCGGGCCAGACCGCCGCCGCCCACGACCTGTGCAGCGGCATCCCGGAAAACCGCAAGCAGCATGTAACCGCGCCGCATTGCGGCCACTACGGGATTTTCTCGGGCCGGCGCTGGCGCGAGGACATTTATCCGGACCTGCGCGATTTCATCCGCAAGTACCACCAGCCCGCGGCGAAATAACGCTGCCGCAGACAGGACAACGCCCGCAATCGCGGGCGTTTCTGTTTATGGCGCGCTCTCGGGACAGCAGGAGCGCTTCAGGTAGCAGAGCAGCATCTCGGTATGCAGCACGGCAAAGCGCTCATGCTCGTGCTGCGAAGCCACATCGCGGCCGGTCACGGCGCTGATGGTGTAGCGGTTGGACAGCACGTAGTAACCCAGCGCCGAGATCGTCAGGTAGAACTGCGGCACGTCGATGTTGTCGCGGAACACGCCCTGCTGCTGCCCCCTGTGGATCACATCGGCCAGCACGTCCACAACCGGGTTGATCAGTTGCTGCAGCTGCGCGGATTTTTTCAGGTGACGGGCTTCGTGCAGGTTCTCGCTGTTGATCAGGCGGATGAACTCGGGGTGCTGGTAGTACCAGTCCCAGACAAAACGGGCCAGCGCACGCACGCCCGCGATCGGATCTTCGTCGACCAGGTGCAGCTTCTCTTCGGCGGCGCGGAATTCGGCGTACTGTTTTTCCAGCACGGCCAGGAACAGCCCTTCCTTGCTGCCGTAGTAGTAATACAGCATGCGTTCGTTGGTTTCCGCGCGCCGGGCAATCTGGTCGACGCGGGCGCCGGCCAGACCACCCTTGGCGAATTCCTCGGTGGCCGCAGCGAGGATGCGTCGGCGCGTCCCTTCGGGGTCGCGTTTGGTCTTGGTCTCTGTTGACATGGATGGCAGGTCGATCGTTGCGCGGATTATGGCACACGCCGGAATGCGGCAGTCCGGCTGCGCGACGCGCATCATCCCCGTTTCTGTCCATTGGCGAAATCGGGGATAATCCTTGCGGCGCGAGGGCTCGAAGAAGCCCGACCGGCCCGCTGACGCCTGCCGGTGATGGGTTTCGCGGGACTATTGTGCCCGCCCTGGGTGTTTCCCGGGCCGCGACTATGTCGCCAAGCACGCACAACGCCGCATGCGTCCCATAAATGTCCAGTCCTGTTCTGATCCGGTTTGTCTCCTGAATTCCAGCCTGTTGTCGTGAACCCCGCCGTCAAGTCTCTTGCCGACCGCATCGAGGCGCTGCTACCCCAGACCCAGTGCACCAAATGTGGATTCAACGGCTGCCGCCCGTACGCCGAGGCCATGGCCGCCGGCACAGCGGCCTGCAATCGCTGCCCGCCAGGTGGCGCGGAAGGGGTGCGCCGGCTGGCCGGGGCGCTCGGCGTCGAACCCATGCCGCTCGACCCCGAACGCGGCACCGAACAACCACGCGCGCTTGCGCTGATCGACGAGAGCCTGTGCATTGGATGCACTCTTTGCATCCAGGCATGCCCGGTCGACGCCATCGCCGGTGCTGCCAAGCAGATGCACACGGTGATTCCCGAACTGTGCACTGGATGCGACCTGTGCGTGGCGCCCTGCCCGGTCGACTGCATCGCCATGGTCCCGGTCACCGGTGACCGCACCGGCTGGGACGCGTGGTCGCAGGACCAGGCCGATGCGGCCCACGAACGCTACCTGGCGCGCCGGGCCCGGCTGGTGCGCGAGCGCGAGGAAAACGACGCGCGCCTGGCTGCCAAGGCCGCGGCCAAGCTGGCCGCGGTGCAGGCCGAAGCCCCGCAAGACGACGCCGAGCGCGCCGCGCAGGAACGCAAGCGCGCCATCATCCAGGCCGCGATCGAGCGCGCTCGCCAGAAGCAGCAGGCCGCGCGGCCGCGCAATACGGAAAACGTCTCCCCCGCCGTTCAGGCGCAGATCGATGCCGCCGAAGCACGCCGCGCGCGCGCCGGCCTGACCGAGCCGGCCGTCGGTCCCGACGCCAAACCCGACCCGGAACAACAACAATGAACGCCGCCAAGTGCCGTGCCATTTTCGAGACGCTGCGCGAAGTCAACCCGGCCCCGACTACTGAGCTGGAATACAGCTCGCCGTTCGAGCTGCTGATTGCCGTGCTGCTGTCGGCGCAGGCTACCGACGTCGGTGTCAACAAGGCTACGCGCCGGCTGTTCCCGGTCGCGCACACGCCGCGGCAGATGCTCGACCTCGGCGAAGCCGGGCTGGGCGAATACATCAAGACCATCGGCCTGTACAAGACCAAGGCGAAGCATGTCATCGAGACCTGCCGCATCCTGGTCGAGCGGCACGGCGGCAAGGTGCCGCCCGACCGCCAAGCGCTTGAAGCGCTGCCGGGCGTGGGCCGCAAGACCGCCAACGTGGTGCTCAACACAGCTTTCGGCGAGCCCACCATCGCTGTGGATACGCATATCTTCCGGGTCGCGAACCGCACCGGGCTGGCACCCGGCAAGAACGTGCAGGTGGTCGAGCAGAAGCTGCTCAAGTGCGTGCCGCATGAATTCCTGCACGATGCGCACCACTGGCTGATCCTGCACGGCCGCTACGTGTGCAAGGCGCGCAAGCCGGAATGCTGGCACTGCGTGATCGAGCCGCTGTGCGAATTCAGGGAAAAGACGGAAGCGCCGCAGTTGTAAGCGCCTTGGCGGCGCGCCTTAGTCCGGCTCGCGCGCCAGCACCATGGCCAGTTGCAACGCCGTGCGCGCCACCACCTCGACGTCGGGCGTGTAGCCCTGTCCGATCCAGCGCAGCGCGACGTGGATCACCCCGCCCGCCACGCCCGCGGTCAGCAGCGGATCGAGCTGCCGGCCCGGCGGCAGCAGCGCTTGCGCCAGCAGGCCGCCAAATTCGCTCAGCGAATCCGCCAGCGCGCCATCGACCAGCTTGCTGACGCCGCGGATCTCCACCAGGAACACCCGCGCCGAACGCGGCTCGCACTGCAGGGCCCCGAAATAGGCGCGCAGCATCGCCAGCGCCCGGTTGGCGCCGTCGCCGCCTGCCACCTCCCCGGCGCGGGCCAGTGTCTGCAGCAAGCGGTGGGTGACAGCCTGGAACGACGCCAGCAGCAACGCCTCGCTGTTGGGGAATGACTCGTAGAAATAGCGCTCAGTCAGGCCGGCGGCTTCGCACACGGCCTTGACCGTGGCGTTCTGGTAGCCACGCTCGCCATAGACCTGCACCGCCGCGGCAATCAGCTGGCCCCGGCGCTGGGTGCGCCGTTCTTCGGCTTCGGCGCCGCGGTAGCGGCGTGCGGGGGTGAGCTCGGTGGTCATGCGCGCCATTATGACATTCCCTATTGTCAGATGCCTTGTCATATCGCTTCTGACAACCTATGTTGTCAGAAGCGCCACTCGCCCGGATGCCCGACATGACCGCCCCCCGTCCCGATGATGTCGTCCTGGATGTCCTGATCGTAGGCGCCGGCCTGTCCGGCATCGGCGCCGCGCGCCACCTGCAGATGCGCTGCCCCGGCAAGCGCTACGCCATCCTGGAAGCCCGCGACGCCATCGGCGGCACCTGGGACCTGTTCCGCTACCCCGGCATCCGCTCCGACTCGGACATGTACACGCTGGGCTACCGCTTCAAGCCCTGGCGCGGCGCCAAGGCCATCGCCGACGGCCCGTCGATCCGCGCCTATATCCGCGAGACCGCCGATGAAGCCGGCATCACGCCGCATATCCGCTTCGGCCACAAGGTCGCCAGTGCCGCGTGGGACAGCACCGCGGGCTGCTGGACGGTGGAGGCCGAGCGCACGGCGGATCACAGCCGGTTGCGCCTGCGCGCCCGCTTGCTCTATATCTGCGCGGGCTATTACAGCTATGCCGAAGGCCATCGCCCGGCCTTTGCCAACGAGGAAAAGTTCCGCGGCCGCATCGTGCATCCGCAGTTCTGGGACGAATCGCTCGACTACGGCGGCAAGCGCGTGGTGGTGATCGGCAGCGGCGCCACCGCGGTGACGCTGGTGCCGGAGATGGCAAAGCGCGCCGGGCACGTGACCATGCTGCAGCGCTCGCCCACCTACATCGTGACGCGCCCCGCCGAGGACGCGATCGCCCACAAGCTGCGCCGCCTGCTGCCCGAGCGGCTGGCCTACGGCGCCACGCGCTGGAAGAACGTGCTCCTCGGCATGATGTTCTTCCAGCTGGCGCGGCGGCGGCCGGAGCGCACCAGGGCACGGCTGATCGGCATGGCCGCGGCACAACTGGAGCCGGATTTCGATGTCGCGACGCATCTCACGCCCCGCTACAACCCGTGGGACCAGCGCCTGTGCCTGGTGCCCGATGGCGACCTGTTCGGCGCCATCCGCGACGGCCGTGCCACGGTGGAGACCGATACCATCGAACGGTTCACCGAAGACGGCATCGTGCTGGCCGGCGGCAAGACGCTCGCCGCGGATATCGTGGTCGTGGCCACCGGGTTGAAGCTGAACATGCTGGGCGACATCGCGGTCAGCGTCGACGGCGAGCCGCGCCGCCCCGCCGAGTCGTTCGCGTACAAGGGAATGATGCTGAGCGGCGTGCCCAACCTGGTACTCGCGTTCGGCTATACCAACGCCTCGTGGACCCTCAAGGCCGATCTCACCGCCGAGTACGTCTGCCGCCTGCTGCGCCATATGGACCGGCATGGCCACCGCGCGGCCATGCCGCGCGCGCCCGCCGGCATGCAACCCACACCGTTCCTGGATTTCACTTCGGGCTATGTGCAACGCGCCGCCACCGTGCTGCCCCGTCAAGGCGACCGCAAGCCATGGCGCGTTTATCAGAACTACCTGAAAGACATGCTGACGATCCGGCACGGGCGCATCGCCGACGGCGTGCTGCAGTTCGATGTCCCGACTTCCTCCGCCCATGCTGGCCATCCTCATCGCGACAGCCAGGGCTCCACCGAAACCAATGCCGTGCCGGCCGTTGCCGCCAGCGAGGTGCAATCGTGACCATCGCCCTGACAATCGCCGGCTTGCTGGTCGGGCTGCTTGTGGTACTGGGCACCGCGCTATGGCTGTACACGCTGCGCACCGTCCGGCGCATCGAGGCGGCAATGCCGCCGCGTGGACGCTTTGTCGATGTGCCCGGCGCGCGGCTGCACGTGGTCGAGCGCGGCCAGGGGCCCGCCGTGCTGCTGGTGCACGGCCTGTCGGGACAGCTGGAGAACTTCGGCTACGGCATGATCGAACCGCTCGCCCGCCACTTCCGCGTGATCGCCGTCGACCGCCCAGGCGCGGGCCACTCGACGCGCGTGGCAGGCACCGCGGCGGATTTGCCGGCACAGGCCAATGCGCTCGCAGCGCTGTGCGACCAGCTTGGATTGGAGAAACCGCTGGTGGTTGGCCACTCGCTCGGCGGCGCGATCGCGCTGGCACTGGCCATCCACCATCCCGGGCGCGTCGGCGGCCTGGCGCTGATCGCGCCGCTCACCCATCCGCCCAAGGCGATTTCGCCGGTATTCCAGGCGATGACCGTGCCGGGCGCATTGCGCCGGCTGCTGGCGTGGACACTGGTGGTGCCGATGTCGGAACGTCGCCGCGAAGAAGTCATGGATATCGTGTTCGGTCCCGACCCGTTCCCGCTCGACTTCCCGACGCGGGGTGGCGGCCTGCTGGCGCTGCGGCCGTCCCATTTCCTCGCCGCTGCCGAAGACCTGACCGGTGCCGCCCGAAGCCTGCCGGCAATGCTTCCGCATTATGGCTCGCTGCGCGTGCCGGTGAGCGTGCTGTACGGCCGCGATGACCGCATCCTTGATTTTGCCGAACATGGCGAAGCGCTGGTTGCCAGGGTGCCTGGCGCCACGCTGGCGCTGGTAGACGGCGGCCATATGCTGCCGGTGACCGCCATCGACACCTGCGTCGACTTTGTGCGCGACGCCGCCGCGCGGCTGCATGCCCCGGCCGCCGCCCCGACGCAGTTCGCCTGACTCACGCTGACTCACGGATCCCTGCCATGGCCACCCCGACCGCCTCCAATCCCTACAAACAGGATTTCATCACCGCGTTCCGGGCCGTCCGCAAGCTGCTGGCGAACGGCAACGACACCGAGCAGGTATTCCGCATCATGCGCGCGCTGAACGGCCCGTCGATGCCGCGCAACTTCGGCCGCCTGCTGTCCACGCCCGATGGCAGGCGCATGGTCTACCAGCGCATCGAACTGGCGGAGCGCCTGTCCGATCCCACCTATATCGCCGGCTTCGGCCCGGGCACGGTCGGCGCGGCATATCGCGCGTTCCTGGAAAAGACCGGCTACAGCGCGGACGGGCTGGCCAAGGTCTCCAACCTCGACCAGGAGCCGGTGATCGAGGACGCATACATGTGGTTTGTCCGGCGTACCCGCGATATCCACGACATCTGGCATGTGCTCACCGGCTACCGCGCCGACGAAAGCCTTGGCGAAGCCGCGCTGGTGGCGTTCAGCTACGCGCAGACCGGTGGCAAGGGATGGGCGTTCATCGCCATCGCGGCGTCGCTGAAAAGCCTGCGCGTGACCGGCAGCCTGGCGTTTGCGCGCGCCGTGCTGGAGGGTTACCGGTTGGGACGCCGCGCCGGCTGGCTGCTCGGCGAGGACTACGAAAGACTGTTGCACGAACCCCTCGACGCTGCCCGTGCACGGCTCGGCATTGCCGAGCCCGGACGTTACCTCGCCTGCAATCCCGTCCAGGAATGGACTGCCTGAGATTGCGGCGCACCACAAAAAAAGCGACCTCATAGGTCGCTTTTTCTGTTCCCGGCGCCACTGGCGCGCGGCATCTTCAGACGATGCGGCAGGCTTCGTCGAACGACAGGCGCGGCAGGCGCGGATGCAGCTTGTCGGCAATGCCGTAGCCCAGGTTGACCAGGAAGTTGACCGACCACTTGCCATCGGGGAAGAAGGCCGCGTTGACCTTGTCGGCGTCGAAACCGGCCATCGGGCCGCAATCCAGGCCCAGCGCACGTGCGGCCAGGATGAAGTAGCCGCCTTGCAGCGAGCTGTTCATCAGGGCGTCGCGGGCGATCTTCTCATCGTTGCCGGCATACCAGGCACGCGCGTCGGCATGCGGGAACAGGCGCGGCAGCTGGTCGTGGAAGGCCTTGTCGAAGGCGATGATCGCGGTGACCGGCGCGGAGCGCGTCTTCTCGATGTTGCCGGCCGACATGCATTCCACCAGGCGCGCCTTCTCGGCCGCGCTCTTGACGAAGACGATGCGGGCCGGGCCGCTGTTGGCGGCGGTGGGGCCGAACTTCATCGCGTCATAGATCTGGTGCAGGACGGCGTCTTCCACGTGCCGGTCCTGCCACACGTTGTGGGTACGGGCCTCGGTGAACAGTTGCGCCAGCGCGGCTTGGTCGATCTGGGACATGCGGCTCTTTCCTATCCAAGAAGTGTCAGAAGCCGCGATTCTACCCAAGGGCCAGGATGTGCCGCGCCAGCGTCTTTGACCGACCCGTTCAATTCTCTTGCATGTCGCCGCGGGCCGGCGCCGGCGCGCTGCTGCGCCGCGTGAGCCACAGCACGCCGGCCAGGATCAACCCGCCGCCCAGCGCCTGCGTACCGCCGATATGCTCGCCCAGCAGCAACGCCGCCAGCATCACCGTGACCACCGGCTCGAGCGTCGAAAGCATCGAGGCCTGCGCCGCGCCGAGCCGTTGCAGCCCGGCGAAGAAGGTCAGGATTGCCAGCACCGTCGACAGCAGCGCGATCGCCGCCAGTGCCAGCCAGCCGCCAGCGCTGGCAGGGAACTGCGGCGGCACGCCCGCGCCAAGGCGCAGCAGGCCAACCGCGCCGTAGACCAGCGCGGCCGCAGTGCAGATCACCGTGGTCGTGGCAATCGGGTTGACGCCGGCGGTCACGCGCGCGCCGACGATGATGTAGACGGAATAAATCACCGCCGCCGCCAGCCCCAGCGCGATGCCCAGGGGCGAACCCTCGCCCCCACCCACCGTCAGCCCTGCGCCCACCGAGCACAGCACCAGCGCGATCACGGCCGCCGTGGTCAGCCGCTCTTTCAGGAACACCGCTGCCAGGATCGTCACGAACAGCGGGTACAGGTACAGCAGCAGCGCCACCAGGCTGGCCTGCGCATGGTTCAGCGCGCTGAAAAAGCAGAACGACTGGCCGACGTAGCCGATGCCGCCCATCGCCGCCAGCGCCAGCACACGCCGCCACGGCGGCAGTCCGATGCCGCGCGTGCGCATCACCCACGCCAGCGCCACCGCCGCCAGCACGAAACGTACGAACAGCAGGCCGTAGACGTCGGCACCGGCCGCATAGGCAAAGCGCGCAAAGATCGCCATGGCGCCGAAGGCGCTGGCCGACACCGCGATGAGCAGCACCCCGGCGAGCTTGGCGCGGGCCTGTTCCTGGGCGGTGGTGGAGACGGAGGCGGTCATGAAGGCGGCGAGAAGTCGGCGATCCCGCATTTTACTTGGCGCCGCCGGTGCGGCAGCGCTCGCCGCGGCCCTCGTTTACAATGGCGCCACCATGTTTAATCCCTCACGAGAAGAAGTCCGCCGTTTCTTCTGCGAAGCCTGGCAGAAGCAGATCGCGGGCAGCGTGCTGACGCCGCTGGAAGTCATTGCCGTCGACTGGATCGGCGAGCATCCCGAGTACCACGACCTGCTGCGCGACACCGAAGGCGCGCTGGCGCAGGACTACACCCCCGAGCAAGGCCAGACCAACCCGTTCCTGCACCTGGCGATGCACCTTTCGATCTCGGAACAGGTCTCGGTAGACCAGCCACGCGGCATCCGCGAGGCTTACGAGGCGCTTGCGCGCCGGCTCGATTCGCCGCACGAGGCCCAGCACCAAGTGATGGAATGCCTGGGCGAGATGCTGTGGCAGGCACAGCGCAGCGGCCTGCCACCGGACGGCGACCAATACGTCGACAGCGTGCGCCGGCGCGCGATGCGCTGAGCGCGTCACTCCAGCCGGCTGCCAATCATCTGCCTGCCGGCTGCGTACATTTCGTCACAACCCGTTTTCTACCGCATGGTAGGCTTTGCGGGTTCCGAAATTTCCCAATGCCGCGCGCGCCGCTCAGGCCGCGCCCGCGGTGCCCAGCATCATGTCCCGATTGACCCTGCCCCGCCGGCTGCTGCCTGCCAGCCGCGCCGTCGCCCCCCTCTGCCTGTCCCTGGCACTGGCCTGGCCCCTGGCCGGCCACGCTGGCGTGGCGCTGCTGCAGCCGCCGCGCGTGATCGACGGCAACCAGCCGCTGACGCTGACGCTAGTGGTCAGCGCCGACGGCGCGACGCGCCGTTACCGGATCCCCGATACGCTGGAAGTCAGCGCGTCGAGCGAAATGCAGGCGCCGGTACGGCTGGTGCTGTGGCGCGAGGTATCCGGACCCGCCATGGTCAACCTGCGCCGCGGCGAACACCGCGCCATCCGCTACACCGCGACCCTGCCGCCGCAATTGCGCGGCCAGGTGCGGCTGGATGCGACCGGCATCGACGCCGCGCCGGTGCTGGTCACGCTGAACCGGCTGCCACAGCCGGGCGAGGCGGTCACCGCCGCCCCGCCCGCGGTAGCCGCTACGCCGGGGTCGGCCGGCGAAGCCGCGGAGGCGACCCCGGTTCCCGTCACGCCGGTGACCAGCGCAAGCGCCACCGCCCCGGCGCCGGCGGACCTGCGCGACAGCGCGCGCCTGTCGTTCTACGATCCGATGTACTTCACCGTCGGCGCACACGATGGTGCCAACGCGAAGTTCCAGTTCAGCTTCAAGTACCGGATCTTCCAGGGCGAAGACCCGGCATCCAAAAGCCTGTTCGACAACCTCTATCTCGGCTTCACCCAGTTCTCGCTGTGGGACCTGTCAGAACAGTCCAAGCCGTTCCGCGATACCAACTACCGGCCGAGCCTGTTCTACTACCTGTCGGACACCAGCGTGCGCAATCGGGCCATCAGCCGGCTGTCGCTGGCCGCCGGCGTGGAGCACGAATCCAACGGCCGCAGCGGCGACGAGTCGCGCAGCATCAACACCGTGTTCGTCAAGCCGACGTTCTACTTCGGTGACCAGAACGACTGGCACTGGCGCGTCGCGCCCAAGCTCTATGCCTACGTGGAAAAGGGCGACAACCCGGACATCGCCCACTACCGTGGCTATATGGACCTGGGCATCGCCTATGGGCGTCCGGATTCCTGGGAGTTCTCCGCCACGCTGCGCAAGGGCACACGCAAGTGGTACGGCAGCGTCGATGCGCAGGTCACCTATCCGTTGGCGCGGCTGCTGCCGGGCACCGCGGGTTACCTGATGGCGGGTTACTTCGTCGGCTACGGCGAAAGCCTGCTCGACTACAACCACAAGCTGCCCTGGCAGTTCCGCATCGGCTACGCGCTGTCGCGCTAATGCCCCTGCTGCCGCTGGCTTACCAGTTCAGCCCGCCAGCGGCTTGCCGTCCGCCTTCAGCCGTGCATTGGCGACTGCGGCAGCAAACTGGCCGTGGCCATGCCAGCCGGTGGCACGGCCCAGCTTCTTGCCGCTCTGGAAGAACATGAACACCGGGATGCCGTGCAGGCCGAAGCGCTTGCCCAGCGCGGGATGCGCATAGACGTTGGCGTGCAGCCAGTGCAGGCCAAGCGCCCGGATCGGCTCGGGATTGGCGAGCATGGCCTTCTTTGCCATCTCGCAATTGAAGCAATCCACGCCCCAGAAGAACACGCACACCAGCGCATCGCCGGCCTGGGCAATCGCGGCGTCGATGCTCGCATCGTCGACCTGGCGCATGCCGAAGGCCTCGAAAGCGCGGCGGTCGAGGTGTGGTGCCGCGGCCTGGCCCGCGGATGACACGCCGGCGGGCGATTCGCTTGACATGGGTTGGCTCCCGCAAAGGCAAAAAAAGCAAAACGCCCGGGCCTGAATGGCACCGGGCGCAACGTCAGCAGCTAAGAGCAGTCCGGCTTACTTCGGTGCCGCCACCGTCACCAGCGCCGGGCGCAGCACGCGGTCGGCAATGGTGTAGCCGCGCTGCAGCACGGTGACGACGGTGTTGGGTTCCTGGTCGGCCGGCACCATCGAGATGGCCTGGTGGCGGTGCGGGTCGAACTTCTCGCCGACCGGGTTCAGTTCCACGATCTTGCCGCGCTCGAACGCGGCAGCCAGCTGGCGCGCGGTCAGTTCGACGCCTTCGCGCAGCTTGGCGATGTCGCCGGAGCCGTCAGCCAGCGCGGCCTGCAGGCTGTCCATCACCGGCAGCAGGTTGTCGGCGAAGTTCTCGATGGCGAATTTGTGGGCCTTGGTGACGTCTTCCTGCGCCCGGCGGCGGATGTTCTCGCCTTCCGCGACCGCGCGCATGTACAGGTCGTAATGCTCACGCGCCTTGGCTTCCAGGGCGGCCAGCTGGGCCGCCACGTCTTCCACGGCGGCAGCCTCCGGCGCAGCGTTCTCCTGCGCGGCGGCAGTGCTGGCTTCGTCGTTGGGCGTCGGGGTGGATGGCGTCTGCTTCTGTTCTTCCATGTCGGTCCGTATCAATGCATTGGCGCGGCCGTCCGTGGGCACGGCCGCGGTGGGTCAATCGGCGTGTTTAGCGGCAATTGGTGGCATCGCGCCGGATTTCAAGAGTGGCGCCGGCGAGACGCTGAAACAAGCGGTTACAAAGGCGGGAGTTATGCAATTGACGCCTTATTGCCTTGCTGCACTGCACTCACTAACATTCACAAGAAGAAAAATGACAAAAATGCCGGGAGCCGGAGATGGTTCATTTTTGTGCCTCTTCCGAAAGGTTGGCCATGCACAAGCTGCCAGTCGTGACGCTCTGCCTCGTGGCCGCCCTGGCGGTCATGACCGCCTTTATCTGCCTGTCCGGCGCCTTCACGCCGCGCGATACCGAGTATGGCAGTGGCAAGGCGGTGTTCAAGCACTACATCATTCCTATCGTCAGCCAGGAAGTCTCGCAGGAATAGGCGCCCGCGCAACTTTCCGGCACACACGCCCGCACCGCGGCGGCCCCGGCATCCTGCCGGCGCCGCCGCGTGTCATTCCTGCCCTCGTCAGTGCCGGAAATCATCGATGCGGCGGCGGTCGCGCTTGGTCGGGCGGCCCTGCAACTGCGCGGCGGGCTCCGGCTGCAGGCGGCGGCGCTCTGCCTCGGCCTGCCGGCGCGCCTGGCTATCGACGCTTTCTTCATACAGCGTCTGCGCCACCGGTGCAGGGCCGCGCGCCGGGGCAATGCCCTTCACCTGCAGTTCCCAGCGCTGCTGGTGTGCCTCGAGCGCGACCTTGTCGCCTGGCCGCACTTCGCGCGAGTTCTTGACCAGTTGACCGTTGACGGTCACCTTGCCGCGCTCCACCGCCTCGGCCGCAAGCGAGCGCGTCTTGAAGAAGCGCGCGCACCATAGCCATTTGTCGATGCGCTGGCGCGCATCCGCTTCGAAATCCACGTTCATGCTGCGGCTCCCCGGGTCTGCGCGCGCGCGCGGCGCGCTTCCAGTTCATGCGGGTGCGGCGATTTGAGCGGCCATCCCTGCAGATGCTGCAGGGCAATCTCCGCCATCGCGGCCACCCACGGCGCGGAGTCGTTCATGCAAGGAATAAAGTGGAAATCCTTGCCGCCCGCGACCTTGAATTCGGTCTGCCCTTCCATCGCGATTTCCTCCAGCGTCTCGATGCAGTCCGCCGGGAAGCCCGGGCAGAACACGTCGACCCGGCCGGCGCCGACCTTGCCGAGCTCCGCCAGCGTCGGGGCGGTGTACGGCTGCAGCCACTCCGCCTTGCCGAAACGAGACTGGAACGTCACCTGATACTGTCCCGGCTGCAATCCCAGCGCGTCCCCAAGCAGCCGCCCCGTCTTCAGGCACTCGCAGTGATACGGGTCGCCCAGCTCGAGCGTGCGCCGCGGCACGCCGTGGAACGACAGGATCAGCTTGTCGCCGCGCGCGAAGTCGGGCATGCCATGCCGTGACCAGTAGCCGCCGACCTGCTGGTGCAGCGCCGAGATATAAGCCGGGTGGTCATGGAAATGTTTGACCAGCCGCAGCTCGGGCTGGTTGCGCCATTGGGCCAGCACGCGGAAGACCTCGTCAAACGCGGTCGCGGTAGTGGTGCCCGAGTACTGCGGGTACATCGGCAGCACCAGCACCTGTTCGCAGCCCTGGCGGCGCAGCGCCTCCATGACCGAGGCGATCGACGGGTTGCCGTAGCGCATGGCGCACGCCACCGTCACCTCGTGGCCGTTCTGATTCAGCAGCCGTTGCAGCGCATGCGCCTGGCGCTCGCTGTAGACCAGCAGCGGCGAACCGGTCATGTGCGCCTCGCGCAGCCAGATCGACTCGTACTTCAGCGCCGACGCACGCGAGCGCAGCGGCAGGATCACGCCATGCAGCAGCGGCAGCCAGGCTGCACGCGGGAGCTCGACCACGCGCGGGTCGGACAGGAATTCCTTCAGGTAACGCCCCACCGCCTTGGGCGTGGGCGCATCCGGGGTCCCCAGGTTGACCAGCAGGAGCGCCGTGCGTGGCGCCTGACCGTGCTGGTAGACCGGTTCAGGTGAAAACGTCATGTCGCTTCCGGGTTGGGGCACTGCCGGGAGCGCGCCATGGCGGCGCGCCGGCGCTGGCGGCGCTCGGTAGGAATGGGGCAGCTTGTCAGACCGGCCAGCCGCGTCACTGGTTCTGGCTCAGTGCGCTGGACAGCAGCCGCGCGGTGATGTCGACGATCGGGATCACGCGCTCATATGCCATGCGTGTCGGGCCGATCACGCCGAGGGTGCCGACGATCTGCCCGTCGACCTCATACGGCGCGGTGATGACCGCCATGTCTTCCAGCGGCACCAGCTGGCTTTCGCCGCCGATGAAGATCTGCACGCCCTGCGCGTGGCTGGAGACGTCGAGCAGCTGCAGCAGGCTGGTCTTGTGCTCGAACACGTCGAACAGACGGCGCAGCTTGTCCATGCTGGAAGACAGGTCTTCCACTTCCAGCAGCTTGCGCTCGCCGCTGATATAGACGTGGTCGTCTTCCTCGTCCTCGGCCACGCTGCCGGCCTCGACCGCAGCCTGCATCAGCTGCGACATGTCGCGGCGCAGGTCCTGCAGCTCGAGACGCAGGTGGCCGCGCACGGTGTCGAAGCTCATGCCGGCGTAGTGCGAGTTGAAGTAGTTGGCCGCCTCGATCAGCTGGGCCGGGGTGTATGACAGCTCGGTCTGGATGATCCGGTTCTGCACATCGCCCTCGGGACTGACAATGATCAGCAGGATGCGCTTGTCGGAAAGGCGCATGAATTCGATCTGCCGGAACGCCTGCGCGCGCCGGGGCGTCATCACGACGCCGGCGAAGTGCGACAGGTTGGACAGCGTGCGTGCCGCCGTCGTGATCATGCGCTGCGGCCCCAGCTGCTGGGCGCCAAGCTGGCCCTGGATCTGGCCGGTCAGCTCGGCCAGGTCGGCGTTGTGCTCCAGCGGCTTGGCCGTCAGCATGGAATCGACGAACAGCCGGTACCCGCGCGGCGTCGGGATGCGGCCGGCCGACGTGTGCGGGCTGGCGATAAAGCCCATTTCTTCCAGGTCGGACATCACATTGCGGATGGTCGCGGGCGACAGGTCCAGCCCCGAGTACTTCGACAGGGTGCGGGACCCGACCGGCTGGCCTTCGGCGATGTAGCGCTCGATCAGGGTCTTGAGCAGCGTTTTGGAACGTTCATCCATGATGCCCCGATTTTACGCAAGTTTTAGACCTTCTGGCGCTCCGCCTGGGTTGCGGCGGCGCCGCCTGCTGGCAACGTCAGCGGCGGTATGGTCTAATCCCGGCATGTCCGCGCCCCAGAGAGCCAGCGCCTTGCGCACTTCGTTCAACACCGTCGCCCTGGTGGGCCGCTACTCGACTGCCGGCATCGAAGGACCGCTGGAGGAAATCGCCTCTTATATCCTGCGCAACGGCCAGGATGTGGTGTTCGAGCGCGAGACCGCGCTGGCCACCGGGCTGACCGCCTACCCTGCCCTGTCGGCCGAGGAAATCGGCCAGCACGCCGACGTGGCGGTGGTGCTGGGCGGCGACGGCACACTGCTGGGCATCGCCCGCCAGCTGGCGGGCCACGACGTGCCGCTGATCGGGGTCAACCACGGGCGGCTCGGCTTCATGACCGACATCGCGCTGGAAGACGTGCACACGGTGCTGCCCGACATGCTCGACGGCCGCTATGAGGCCGAGAACCGGCTGCTGCTCGAGTCGCGCGTGGTACGCGACGACAGCGTCATTTTTTCCGCGCTGGCGCTGAACGACGTGGTGGTGAACCGCTCGGGCATTTCCGGCATGGTCGAGCTGGCGGTGTCCGTGGACGGCTACTTTATGTACAACCAGCGTTCGGACGGCCTGATCGTGTCGACCGCGACCGGCTCGACCGCCTACGCGTTGTCCGCCGGCGGCCCGATCCTGCATCCGACGCTGTCGGGCGTGGTGCTGGTGCCGATCGCCCCGCACGCGCTGTCGAACCGGCCTATCGTGCTGCCGCACGATGCCGAGGTCACCATCGAGGTCGCCAGCGCGCGCGACGCCAGCGTCAACTTCGACATGCAGTCGCTGACCTCTCTGCTGCCCGGCGACCGCATCGTGGTGCGGCGCTCGGAGAAGAGCATCAACCTGCTGCACCCGGTGGGCTACAACTACTACGCCACGCTGCGCAAGAAGCTGCACTGGCACGAGTACCCGTCCGAAGACAACCGCCTCTGAGCCGCCCCCAGAGCCCGAGCTAGCCACCCCATCCGACGCCAGCCCGCCCTTCCGGACCGATCCTACTTCCCGCCACGATGCTGCGCAGCCTGTCCATCCGCGATTTCGTCATCGTCGACACGCTCGACCTGGATTTCACCTCCGGCTTCACCGTCTTTACCGGCGAGACCGGCGCCGGCAAGTCGATCCTGATCGACGCCCTGGCCCTGGTGCTGGGCGAGCGTGCTGACGCCGGCATCGTACGCGAAGGCGCCGCGCGCGCCAGCATCAGCGCCACCTTCTCGACCCACCCGGCGCTGGACGCCTGGCTGGCCGAGCGCGAACTCAACGCCGAGGACGATGACGGCGCCGGCTCGGTGCTGCTGCGCCGCACGGTCGATGCCGGCGGCCGCAGCAAGGCCTTTATCAACGGCGCCGCTGCCACGCTGGCGCAGTTGCGCGAAGTGGGCGACCAGCTGGTCGACATCCACGGGCAGCACGCACACCAGTTGCTGCTGCGCCCGGATGCGCAGCGCCTGCTGTTCGACGCCCACGCCGGGCTGACCCAGCAGGCCGGCGCGGTGGCCGAGGCCTGGCGCGCGTGGCGCGCCTGCGTGCGCCAGCGCGAGGCCGTCGAGCACCAGTCGCGCGAGATGCAGCTCGAACGGGAGCGGCTGGAGTGGCAGGTGGGCGAGCTCGACAAGCTCAACCCGCAGCCTGGCGAATGGGAAGAGATCCAGGCCGAGTACAACCGCCTGTCGCACGCCGCCGGGCTGATCGACGGCAGCCGCGCGGCGCTGGACGCGCTGTCCGAGGCCGACGGCTCGGTACTGTCGGCGCTGAACACGATCGTGCACCGGCTGCAGCAGCTGGCCGACGTCGACCCGGCGCTGCGCGACGTGCTGGCCGCGCTCGAGCCGGCCCAGGTGCAGGCCGAGGAAGCCGCGCACTCGCTGACCCGCTACGTCGACCGGCTCGAACTGGATCCGGAACGGCTGCAGGCCGTCGAGGAACGCATGCAGGCGCTGCACGCCACCGCGCGCAAGTACCGCCTGCCTCCCGAGCAACTGCCCGATGAGCTGCTGGCGCGCCGCCAGCAGCTCGACGACCTGCAGGCCGCGCAGGACCTGAACAAGGTGATGGCGCGCGAAGCCGCTGCCAAGGCCGCCTACCTGACGCTGGCGCAACACCTGAGCCATGCGCGCTCGCAGGCGGCGCAGGCGCTGTCGGCCGCGGTCACCGACGCCATGCAGGGCCTGTCGATGGCGGGCGGCAGCTTCGTCGCCGCGCTGAACACGCTGGAAGAAGGCCAGAGCTACGGCCTGGAGCAGGTCGAGTTCCTGGTGGCCGGCCATGCCGGCGTCAGCGCGCGGCCGCTGGCGCGCGTCGCCTCCGGCGGCGAGCTGGCGCGCATCAGCCTGGCGATCTCCGTGATCACCAGCGAGGCCTCGCCCACGCCGACGCTGATCTTCGACGAAGTCGACACCGGCATCGGCGGCGCCGTCGCCGAAGTGGTCGGCCGGCGCTTGCAGGAACTGGGCCGCGCGCGCCAGGTGCTGTGCGTGACCCACTTGCCGCAGGTCGCAGCGCAGGCCGGCACGCACCTGCTCGTCAGCAAGGAAACCACCGATGGCGGCGATGGCTCGGTCACGCGTTCGCGCATCCGCATGCTCGACCCGGCCGGGCGCGTGGTCGAGACCGCGCGCATGCTGGGCGGCGCCACCGTCACCGCGACCACGTTGCAGCATGCCGAAGAGATGCTGGCGCAAGGCGCCGAAGCCCAGGCCGGCGCCGCGGTGCGCGGCACGGCAAAGGAAAGCCGGCGCAGCCGCCGCGCCGCCGGCTGACGCCGCCAGCGCCTCGCACGTCGCGCCCGCATCGGCCTACCGAACCAACTTTCACAGGAGTCCCACCATGACCCGCCACGCGCCGCCGGCAGGCCGCCGCCACCGCCCCTTGCGCGCCGTACTGGCCCTGGCCACCGCGGCCACGGCAGCACTGCTGGCACTGTCCGCTTGCCAGGCGCAGTCCGGGGCCTCTGCCCCGCCGCCCGGCAGCATCACTGACGACCGCGCGCTCGGCGACATCATGGTCAAGTTCAAGCCGCCCGCGGTCGACATGTCCGAGGATGCCGGCAAGCTGCTCGCCGGGATCAAGGGCCCGATCCGCTACGTGGTCAAGCGCCCCATGTCGGGTGGAGTCTGGCTGGTCACGGCGATCTCCGCCGCGCCCGGCACCACGCTCGACCAGGCAGTCGATACGCTGCGCACAACCCCGCGCATCGAGACCGCCGAACCGGACCGGCTGATCCAGCCCAACCGCACCATGCCGACCAGCAGGGACATGCCCAAGAGCTGAGCCGGCGCCCCGCCTTGTCCGCAAGCGGCGGGTTCTAGACCTTCCGTAGGCCTTGCGCAACCGCGGCGGATCGTATTCCCTACATACCATCCCCTTGCGCGGCCCATGCCTCGCAGAGTGCACCTGGAGGAATACATGCCGCATCCCGTGCAGTCTGTCTTCCGTCGCTGCATCCCGGTTTATCGATGGCGGGCATCCGTGATCGCCATCGCCGCAATGTGCGCTGCGGCACCGACCAACGCGGCATTCGCGGCCAGCGCTCCCACCGCGGCATCCACCGCGGCATCCACATACACCGGCCAGATCATCGTGCGCTGGCGCGATGGCACGGCCTCCATCGTCACGCCTGACGCCGCCAGCAAGGCACCGGCCGCGTCGACAGAGCCGGCGCAGGCAACAAGCCGGCTGCAGCAATTGCGCGAGGGCACCGGCATCGCCGCCACGCTGCGCCGGCCCATGGGCGGCAACATGGACCTGCTGCAGGTGCCGGACGAACTCGCCACGGATCCGGAAGCCGCCGCCGCGCGCCTGCGCCAGGATCCGCGCGTGGCCGACGCCGTGCCGGACCGCTGGCTGCGGCTGCATGACACCCTGCCCAACGACCCGGAATTCCGCGCCAACCAGCCGTACCTGATGGGCACCGGCACCACAGTCGGCGGCGTCAACCTGCCGCGCGCCTGGGACCGCACGCGCGGCAGCAGCGGCATCGTGATCGCGGTGGTCGATACCGGCACGCTGCCCCATCCCGACCTGGCCGCGCGGCTGCTGCCGGGCTATGACTTCATCAGCACCACCACCGTCTCCAACGACAACGATGGGCGCGACGGCGACGCCACCGACTCTGGCGACAATGTCCCGGTCGGCTTCACCTGCCCGGGCAGTTCCTCGCCGACCACTGAAGCCACCACCAACAGCTGGCACGGCACGCGTGTGGCAAGCGTGATGGGCGCGATCACCAACAACGGCGAAGGCATCGCCGCGGTGGACTGGAGCACGCGCATCCTGCCGGTGCGGGTTTCGGGGCGGTGCGGTGCGCTGCTGTCCGATACCGTCGATGGCATGCGCTGGGCCGGCGGCCTGCCGGTGCCTGATGTGCCGGCAAATCCCACGCCGGCGCGCGTGGTCAATATCAGCCTCGGCGGCGGCAAGTGCAGCAGCATCGAGCAGCAGGCGGTCAACGACCTGAACGCGCGCGGCGTGGTGGTGGTGGCGGCGGCGGGCAACAACCGCAGCGCGGTCGAGGCGCCGGCCGACTGCAGCGGCGTGATCGCGGTTACGGCCCATGCCAACGATGGAGAGAACGCGACCTATGCCAATGTCGGCCCGCAGGTGGCGATCAGCGCGCCGGGCGGCGGCTGCGGCAACTCGCGCGTACAGGACGGTGCATGCACGTCGACGCTGTCGGTGATCCGCACGCTCGGCAACAATGGTGAAACGTCGCTCGGCGCATACACGGTAGCGTCGTCGCAGGGCACCAGCTTCGCGGCGCCGATGGTGTCGGGCGTGGTCGCGATGATGTTTGCGCTGAACGGCTCGCTGTCCCCGGCGCAGGTGACCGCGGCACTGAAGTCCTCGGCGCGGCCGCATCCATCCGGCACCTTCTGCACCACCAATCCAGGCGTGTGCGGCGCCGGCCTGCTGGATGCCGACAACGCGCTGGCCGCGGCAGTGTCGGCCCCGCCGGCGGCCGCGCCGGCACCGTCCGGCGGTGGCGGCGCGGTGCCACGCTGGCTCGCGCTCGTGCTGGCCTGCACGGGCTTGTTCGGCTTCGCGCTGAGCCGGCGCGCGTGACGCCTATCGCGCCGCGGACGCGGCTCAGCCGCCGTCGGCGCTGCGCAGCGGCCGCCGTGCCAGCCACCACTCCTGCGCCACCCAGCACAGCAGCCCGGCCACCGCGCCGGCTGCGTGCGCGGCGCGCACCACGCCGAAGCCCCAGGACGGATCAAGGATAACCGGCGCCAGCCAGGATTGTTCCAGCCACACCTTGACCAGCACACCCAGGCACAGCAGCACGCCGAGCACGCGCGACAACCCGGGCGCGCGCAACAGGCTGAGCCCGCCCCATAGCGCCAGCCCGTGCAAGGCACCGGACAAGCCGCCATACCAGCCGACCGCTGGCACGCGCAGCAGCGCGGCCTGCACGGCAAGGCCGCAAGCCACCAGCACCAGCAGCATGGCGCGCGCCCGCGCGGCGCGCCCGGCCAGCGCCAGCAGGCCCGCGGCCGCAAGTGCGTTGGCCAGCCAGTGCCTCGCGTCCAGGTGCACCCACATGGCGGTCGCCAGCCGCCACCACTGGCCGTCGAGCCGCACCGCATCGCGCAGGTAGAGGCCGTGCGCGTGCCACCACGGCAGGAAGGTGAAGCAGGCCGACAGCGCCCAGACCAGCGCGACCGCCGCCAGCAGCCCCGGCCACGAGGCCCCGGCGGGACGGCTCGGGGCCACCGCGGCCTCAGTCCTCACCGAATACGGCCTGCCACAGCGTGCGCACCTGCGCGGTCTGCTCGGCAACCGATTCCGCCGTCACGCGCGCCTGCGCCTGGCCGTCGAGCCGCAGCTGGTGCTGGCGCGCCCGGAACAGCCGGTAGGCGTCGCCCACCGCCACCGCCAGCGCCGCATCGATCAGCCCGATTTCGCCGGCTTCGCGCAGCAGCGCGATATTGCCCGCGTTACGCGTCAGTTGCGGATGCGCGCGGCTGTGCAGCAGCACCAGGTACTGCACCGTGAACTCGATGTCGACCATGCCGCCGCGGTCGTGCTTGAGGTCGAACAGGCTGCTGGGATTGGGATGGCCCTCGGCCACCTTGCGGCGCATCTGCACGATCTCGTCGCGCAGCACCGCGGCATCGCGGTCCTGGCGCAGCACCTCGTCGCGCAGCGCCTCGAAGCGATCGCCGATGGCCGCATCGCCGGCACAGAAACGCGCGCGCGTAAGCGCCTGGTGTTCCCAGACCCATGCGGTGTTTTCGCCCTCGCGCAGCTGGTAGCGGCGGAAGGCGTCGAAGCTGGTGACCAGCAGGCCGGCGGCGCCGTTGGGACGCAGCCGCGTATCGACGTCGAACAGCGCGCCGGCCGCGGTATGGCTGGTGAGCCAGGTGATCAGCCGTCGCGCGAAGGCGGCGTAGACATCGGGTGCGCGCTCGTGCTCGTCGTCATACAGGAAGATGATGTCGAGGTCCGAGGCGTAGCCAAGTTCCTTGCCGCCGAGCCGGCCGTAGGCGATCACCGCGAAGCGCGGCGTGTCGCGATGGCGCGTGGCGAGCTGGCGCCACACCGTCTGCAGCGTGGCATCGAGCATGGCGTCGGCCAGGTCCGACAGGCGGTCGGCCACCTGCTCCACCGTCAGCATGCCCTGCAGGTCCTGCAGCAGTACGCGGAAGGTCTCGGCATGGTGCTCGCGGCGCAGGATGTCCATCTGGTGCTCGACCTGCCCTTCGGCGGCCAGCAGCCGCTCGTGCAGGCGCTTGCGGAACGCGGGCCAGTCGGGCGCGCCGGCCAGCGCATCGCTGTCGAGCAGTTCATCCAGCAACTGCGGGTGGCGCGTCAGGTAGGCCGCGGCCCAGCGCGAGGCGTGCAGCGTCTGCGCGACGCGGTCCATCGCCTGCGGATACTCGGACAGCAGCGACAGGTAAGAGGCACGCCGGCTGATGGCCTCGAGGAAGTCGATAAAGCGGGCGATGGTGCTGTCGGCGTCGTCCTGGCGCGCGGCCAGGTCGAGCGCGCGGTTCACCAGCTGGTCGAAGCGGGCGCGGCTGGATTCGGACAGCGCGCGGTAGCGCAGCGACGACGCGGTCGCGCGCAGCCGGTCGATCAGGCCGGTGCAGTCGGTGAAGCCGGCTGCCTGCAGGCGCCGGCACGGCGTGGCATCGTCGTCGCCCCCTGCCTGCGCGCCTCGCTCGCCCTGTGCCGGCTCGGCGGCGTCCTGCTGCGGGTTGTCCTGCGCGCGCGCGGCGTTGTCGTCGAGCACGATATCGGGCCACAACGCTTCGCAGGGCGCGGCATCGGGATCGGAGAAGGTGGCCTCGAACTGCTGCGCCACCGGCTCCTGCAGTGCCGCCAGCCGCGCCAGCAGTTCGTTCCAGCTGGCGCAGCCCATCATCCGCGCCACCGCCAGCCGCTCGTCTTCCGAGGTCGGCAGGTGATGGGTCTGGGCGTCGTCGCGGTACTGCAGGCGGTGCTCCAGCTGGCGCAGGAAGCGGTAGGCGTCGCCCAGCTGTCCGGCCTGGCCGGGAGGCAGCAGGCCGCGCTCGACCGCCACCCCCAGCACTTCCAGCGTGGGCCGCACGCGCAACGCGGGATCCTGGCCGCCGCGGATCAGCTGGAACACCTGCGCCATGAATTCGATCTCGCGGATACCGCCGCGGCCGAGCTTGATATTGAAGGAGCGCTGGTTGACACCATGGCCCGCCAGCCCGCCGCTGCGCTTGGCGGCCTCGCTGCGGATCTGCGCATGCAGCGAGCGGATCGCCGCGATCACGCCGTAGTCCAGGTAACGACGGAACACGAACGGCGTGGTCAGGCGCGCCAGCAGGCCGGCGGTGCGCTGCGCGTGCGGCGTGTCGAGCGCCGACACCACGCGGCCCTTGATCCAGGCATAGCGCTCCCACTCGCGCCCCTGCACCACCAGGTATTCCTCCAGCATGCCGAGGCTGCACGCCAGCGGACCGGCATCGCCATTGGGCCGCAGCCGCATGTCGACGCGGAACACGTAACCGTCGGCGGTCACTTCGGCAAGCAGGTTGATCAGGCGGCGGCCGAGGCGGATGAAATACTCGTGGTTGGACAGGCTGCGCGTGCCGCCCTTCGTGTCGCCGTCTTCCTCATACAGGAAGATCAGGTCGATGTCGGACGAGACGTTCAGCTCGCGCCCGCCGAGCTTGCCCATGCCGACCACCACCAACTCCTGCACCTCGCCGCTTTGCTCTCCGACCGGGCGGCCGAAGGTAGCGGCGAGATCAGCCCCGAGCACCGCCAGGCCATGCTGGATCGCCAGTTCGGCCAGGTCGGTCATGGCGCCGGTGATTTCGCCCAGCGCGGCCAGGCCGCGCAGGTCGCGCTCGATCACCGCGCACATGACCTCGGCGCGCAGCCGGCGCAAGGTGCGCTTGGTGGCTTCCTCGGCATCGGCCGAGGGTTCGTGCAGCGCCTGCAGCCGCGCCTCCATCCACGCGCGCGTCAGCGGTTGTCCGGCCGCCGCCGCGATCACCGCGGGAAGTTCGGGGCGCGCCTGCAGCACCCGCCGCGCGTAGTGCGAATACGCCGCCGAGTACAATACGTGGCCGCCGCAATCGGCCGCCTGCAGACCCTGCGGCAATGACTGCGCCGCGGTGACGGCAAAGGCGCCGGCGCTCATGGTGCCGGGGCCCTCGCCAGGGCCAAGCGCCGCCGCCGGATCGGCCAAATCGGCTGGTACCGGTGTGGCGCCCGCGCCATGTTGGTCTGAGGCATCGCCAGCGGCGGAACTCGTCGGGTCAGAGGCAGTCATTCCAGTAATTTGAAATGCGAAAGAAGGTGCGGCCGGTACCGGCGCCAGATCGGGCGTGCCCGGACCATGCTGCCCCGGTTCGCGCCGCGCGCGGTGCGCGCATTCTTGTTGTAGCCGGCCGGGCACCAGATTGGAGAGCGGCTAGTATTGTCGGATAATCTGCGCATGTCCAGCCGCGCCCCAAAACCCGCTGACGGTTCTCCCCCCAATGGCGGCGCGGGTGGGCATGTGGCCGCCGCTGCGCTGCCAGCGCCGGCCAACGACACTTTTGAAAGTCCAGCCAACAGCTCCTCGAACAATCCCGCGAACCACCCCGCTTCGCCACCACCTGCTCATTCCTTGGCTGCTCCAGGTATCGATTCCCCTGCCCTGCCGCGCCCTGCGCAGGGCCTGGCGCGTTTGCGCCGCATCGCCGGCGCCGGCGCGCGCGCGGCCATTGGCATGGTGCGCCACCCATTCTGGCGCGGCCTGGGACGCGCGCTGGTACGGCTGGCGCTGGTGCTGGGCGTGCTGGCGCTGGTGGCGGGCCTGCTGATCCGCTTCGTGCTGTGGCCGCAGGCGTCGGCCGCGCGCGAATGGCTTGAGGAGCGCGGCTCGGTCGCGCTCTCGGCACAGGTGACCATCGGCGCTCTCGATACCTACTGGGATGGCTGGCATCCCGCCTTCCGCGCCCGCGACCTGCGCGCCGTGGACGATGGCAAGCGCGTGCTGCTGTCGACCGCCACGCTCGACGGCAAGCTGTCGTGGCGCTCGCTGTTCAGCATGGACCTGCAGTTCGTCAGCCTGGGCGCCACCGGCACCGACATCCTGGTGCGCCGCACGCCCGAGGGCAAGCTGCTGGTCGGCGGCATGCCGGTCGATGCCACCGGCGGCCAGCAGGAGGACGACCGTTTCCTGGGCTGGCTGATGTCGCAGGGCCGCGTGTCGCTGTCCGACGGCAAGCTTCGCTGGCGCGACGAGAAGGCCGGGCTGCCGCAGCTCGATATCGGCGAAATCCGCCTCGACACCCGCCGCGACGGCTCGCGCCATACGGTGACGCTGGAAGCGCGCTCGCCGGCGCTGGGCCCGCGCCCGCTGGTGGTCAAGTCCGGCTTCAGCAACGATTACCTGCACAGCGCCGGCAACTGGCGCTACTGGAGCGGCCAGGCCAGCTGGGACCTGGCCCAGCTGGAGTTGCCGGTGCTGCAGCGCTACCTGGCCATGTTCGAGGGCGTGGCCAGCGGCACCTTCAGCACCGACGGCAGCATCGAGTTCCGCCAGGGCCGCATCGTGCGCAGCCAGACCCGTCTGCGCGCCAGCAGCGTCGACCTGCAGCTGGCCGGCGCCGCCGCCCCGCTGCGGCTGGCCAATGCACAGGCCTTCCTGCTGCACCGGACCGAACGCGACGGCAGCAACCTGCTCACCGTCGACACGCTGCTGTGGCAGCCGCAGCCCGCCGACGGCCAGGCCGCGTCCGCCGATGGCAGCTGGCGCGAAGGCATGCGCAAGGTCGAGCTCGGCTGGGCCTATGCCAAGGACGGCAACCTGCGCAAGTTCACGCTGAAGGCGCCCACGCTGGACCTGAACACGGTGCGCGCGCTGGCCAGCTCGATGCCGCTTGAGACCGCGGTGCTGCGCCGGCTGCGCGCGCTGCAGCCGGCCGGCCACATCGACAACCTCAACGTCAGCTGGAGCCGCGAGCGCGCCGGCATGCTCGACCGCAGCGGCGGCAAGCCCCACTACAGCGTGCAGGGCACGCTGCGCGACGTCTCGCTCAATGGCCAGGCGGCGGTGCCGGCCCTGGATGCCAGGGGCCGTCCGCGGCTGGGCACGCCTGGTTTCTCGCGCCTGTCGGGCACGTTCTCGTTCGACGACCAGCAAGGCAATGCGCGCTTCGAAGGCAACGGCGCGTCGCTGGTGGTGCCCGGGCTGTTCGAGGAGCCGCGCGTGCCGTTCGACCAGATCGGCGGCGACGTGCGCTGGCACCACGCCGGCGGCAAGCTGGTGGTCACGCTGGACGGCATCCGCTTTGCCAACGCGGATGCTGCGGGCTCTGTGCGCGGCACCTGGCGCGCCGGCGGCGACGGCACTTCCGGCATCGCCGACCTGAGCGGCGAGATGACCCGCGCCCAGGTCGCGCGCGTGCCGCGCTACCTGCCGCTGACCATCCCGGCGGGCACGCGGCACTACCTGGCTGGCGCGCTGGTGCGTGGCGACGCAGCCGGCGTCGGCTTCGTGCTCAAGGGCGATCTGGAGCATTTCCCGTTCCACGCGCCGTTCGAGAAGGCGGGCGAGTTCCGCGTCGACGTGCCGATCGAGCGCGTCAGCTACCAGATTGCGCCGCACGAGACTGGCGCGGGGGGCGCGCCGCTGTGGCCGGCGTTCACCGACATCGCCGGACAGGTCACCTTCGACCGCGGTGGCATGACTTTCCTGGCAAAGCGCGCCACGGTGGACGACATCCCGGGTGTAGTGCTGCAGGACGTCAGCGGCCGCATCGACGACCTCAGCGCACATGGCCGCCTCGCCATCGACGGCGGCGCCAGCGGGCCGGTCCAGGGCTTCCTGCGCTATATCGCCGCCTCGCCGGTGCGCGACTGGACCGCGCGCGTGGCCGACGCGGCGCGTGCGCATGGCAACGGCGAGCTCAGGCTCAAGCTCGACATGCCGCTGGAGCACGCCAACGCGGCCAGGGTGGAGGGACGTTTCCGCTTCCCCGGCAACGACGTCGTGCTCAGCCCGCAGCTGCCGGCCTTTGGCAATGCCAGCGGGGACATCACATTCAACGAGCACGGCTTCGGGCTGGAGAACCTGCGCGCGCGCTTCCTGGGCGGAGAAGTGAAGCTCGGCGGCGGCACCCAGCCGGAAGGGGGCACGCGCATCACCGCAAGCGGCACCGCCTCAGCGGCAGGCCTGCGCGAGTTCACGGCAGGCTCGGCCCTGGCGCCGCTGGCGGCCAGGCTGGAAGGCAGCACCGGCTACAACACCGTGATCGCGATGCGCGAACGCGAACTGCAGGTGCAGTTGAATTCCTCGCTCAACGGCATGGCCATCGGCTTGCCGGCGCCGCTGGCAAAGGCGGCGCCGCACGACCTGCCGCTGCGCGTCGAGCTGCGCCCCGCGCCCGGCCGCGCCGGCATCGACGAACTGACGCTGCAGCTGGGCAACGCCCTCAACGCACGCTACCTGTTGCGCCGCGAGCAGAGCGGCGGCAATGGCATCGAAGTGGTCGCTGGCGGCATCGGCGTGCAGCAGGCGGCGCCGGCGCCGACGGCCAGCGTCAGCGCCGCGGCAACCTTCGACCGGCTCGACATCGACGCCTGGCGCGAGGCCTTCGCCGGCCCGGCGACTTCGGGTGATGGCACGCGCCCCTCGCCGTTCCTGCCGGGCCGCATTGCGCTGCGCGCCGGCACGCTCCATGGCATGGGCCGCACGCTCGACGACGTGGCGCTCGACGCCACGCGCGAAGCCGACGGCTGGAACGCCAGGATCGAGTCGCGCCAGATCGCCGGCGCCGTGCAGTGGCAGCCGGCCGCGACCGGTGCTGGTGCCGGTGCCGGTGCCAACGCCACGGGCGCGCTGCAGCTGCGCCTGTCGCGCCTGAACGTGCCAGATGCCAGCGACGAGCGCAACGTGGTCGACGCCCTCGCCAGCAGCATCGACGAACTGCCCGCCATCGACCTGGTCGCCGAGCAGTTCATGCTGCGCGGCCACGACTTCGGCAGGCTCGAAGTCAAGGCGCATACCGGCACCAGCGGCACCGACCCGGTCTGGACCCTGGACAAGCTGAAAATCGAACAGCCCGATGCCACGCTGACCGGCCACGGCAGCTGGCGCGTGCCGCGCCGGCTGCGCGCCGACGGCAATGCCGAACGCCGCACCCTGCTGTCGTTCGTCATCGACATCGGCGACGCCGGCGCCACGCTGGACCGGCTGGGGCTGCCGCACACGCTGCGCGACGGCAAGGGCAAGCTGGAAGGCCGCGTGGCCTGGCGCGGCTCGCCGCTGTCGATCGACTACCCGACGTTGTCCGGCAAGCTGTCGCTCGACCTGGAGAATGGCCAGATCCTGAGCGTCGAGCCGGGCGCGGCGCGGCTGCTGGGCGTGCTCAGCCTGCAGGGGCTGCTGCGCTTTGCCACGCTGGACTTCCGCAGCCTGTCGGGCCGCGGACTGCTGTTCGACCGCGTTTCCGGCTCCGGCACGATCGAGAACGGCGTCGGCACCATCCAGGATTTCGAACTCAGGAGCCCGCAGATCATCGCCAGCATGAGCGGCACCGCCAACCTGCTGCGCGAGACCCAGGATCTGCGCGTGGAGGTGGTGCCGCGCATCAATGCCACCTCGACCTCGGTGGCAGCCGCCTTTATCAACCCGGTGCTGGGCATCGGCACGCTCGCCGCGCAGCTGCTGTTTGCCGACGAGTTCTCCAAGGTGTTCACCCAGCACTACCGCATCACCGGCAGCTGGGCCAACCCGCAGATCGGCAAAGTGGAGGAGAATAAGGCGCAAGCCCCCAGTTTCCAGAACCGCACCGACCCCGCGTTCCCGCGCTGAAGCCAGCGCCCAAGACAGTCCGAGAGAGCCCAAGAGGAAACCAACGCCCATGACCGCCCCCGCCCCGTTCCGCGTGGCCGCCGTGCAGACCGTCACCGGCACCTCGCTCGATGCCAACCTGGCGCGCGCCGAGGCGCTGATCGCCGAGGCCGCCGCAGGCGGCGCGCAACTGGTGCTGCTGCCCGAGTACTTCTGCATGATGGGCCGCTCCGAAGCGGACAAGGTGGCGGTGCGCGAGCACGACGGCGATGGACCGGTGCAGCAGTTCCTGGCCGGCGCCGCGCGCCGACACGGCATCTGGCTGGTGGGCGGCACGCTGCCGATGTGGTGCGACGACCCGGCGCGCGTGTACAACACCTCGCTCGCCTTCGACCCGCGCGGCGAGCGCGTGGCGCGCTACGACAAGATCCACCTGTTCGGCTTCACGCGCGGGACCGAGAACTATGACGAATCGCGCACTATCCTGGCCGGCCGCACCCCGGTCAGCTTCGACGCGCCGTGCGGCCGCGTGGCCATGTCGGTGTGCTACGACCTGCGCTTTCCCGAGCTGTACCGCGGCCTGGCGTCCGGCGCCGGCACCAGCCTGATCCTGATGCCGGCCGCGTTCACCTACACCACGGGCCAGGCGCACTGGGAGATCCTGCTGCGCGCCCGCGCCATCGAAAACCAGTGCTATGTGCTGGCCGCCGCACAGGGTGGCAAGCATGAGAACGGACGCCGCACGTGGGGCCATTCGATGCTGGTCGACCCGTGGGGCGAAGTGCTGGCCATGCTGCCCGAAGGCGAAGGCGTGGTGGCCGGCACCATCGACCCGGCGCGGCTGGAAGAAGTCAGGCAAAACCTGCCGGCACTGCGACACCGGGTGCTGTAGCATGTACGCAACCGCGGGGGCGCATGTGGTCGCACGTGCCACCCGCACCAGGCATCTCACGCCACCGGCAAGATCCATGACCTGCCGGGGCGGCAAACAGAAGAAAGGACATCTCATGAACGCCGGCGATCTCGGAATCCGCAACCTGGCCACCGCGCAGCAACTGCTGCTGGCGCCGTATGGCCTGGACGAGGCCAAGCTGCAGCGCGTGCTGGCCGATATCTTCACGCACAAGGTCGACTATGCCGACCTGTACTTCCAGTACACCCGCAACGAGGCGTGGAGCCTGGAAGAAGGCATTGTCAAGTCAGGCAGCTTCAGCATCGACCAGGGCGTCGGCGTGCGCGCCGTGTCGGGCGACAAGACCGCCTTTGCCTATTCGGACGACATCAGCCTGGCCGCGCTGTCGCAGGCGGCAGCCGCCACCCGCACCATCGGCCGCGCCGGCAACGGCCGCGTCAAGGTGGCGGGCGAGCTGGCCTCGCACGCGGGGCGCAACCTGTACGCGCCCAACGACCCGCTCGATTCGATGGCCGCCGCCGAAAAGGTGGCACTGCTCGAGCGCATCGAACGCATGGCGCGCGCCAAGGATCCGCGCGTGGTGCAGGTGATGGCAGGCCTGGCCGGCGAGTACGACGTGGTGCTGGTGGCGCGCAGCGACGGCGTGATCGCCGCCGACGTGCGCCCGCTGGTGCGCGTGTCGGTGACGGTGATTGCCGAACAGGGCGGGCGCCGCGAGATCGGCTCGTCGGGCGGCGGCGGCCGCTATGCCTACGGGTATTTCACCGACGACCTGCTGCAGAAGTACGTGGAGGAAGCCGTGTCCTCGGCGCTGGTCAACCTTGACGCCCGCCCCGCCCCGGCCGGCGCGATGACCGTTGTGCTGGGGCCGGGCTGGCCCGGCGTGCTGCTGCACGAGGCCGTCGGCCACGGCCTGGAAGGCGATTTCAACCGCAAGGGCTCGTCGGCCTTCGCCGGCCGCATGGGCGAGCGCGTCGCGGCCAAGGGCGTGACCGTGGTCGACGACGGCACGCTGGCCAACCGCCGCGGCTCGCTCAACCTCGACGACGAAGGCAACCCGACCCAGTGCACCACGCTGATCGAGGACGGCATCCTGCGCGGCTATATCCAGGACACGCTCAACGCGCGCCTGATGAAGATGCCGGTCACCGGCAACGCCCGCCGCGAAAGCTATGCCGCGCTGCCGATGCCGCGCATGACCAACACCTACATGCTCAACGGCGACAAGGACCCGCGGGAAATTATCGCCAGCGTCAAGAAGGGCCTGTATGCGGTCAACTTCGGCGGCGGCCAGGTCGACATCACCAACGGCAAGTTCGTGTTCTCGGCAAGCGAGGCATACATGATCGAGGACGGCAAGATCACGCATCCGGTCAAAGGCGCGACGCTGGTCGGCAACGGCCCGGAATCGCTGAAGGACGTGACCATGATCGGCAACGACATGCGCCTGGATTCGGGCGTTGGCGTGTGCGGCAAGGAAGGACAGAGCGTGCCGGTCGGCGTGGGCCAGCCGACGCTGCGCATTGAAAACATGACGGTGGGCGGCACGGCCTGACGGTACATCGCATCAAGGAAACGGGACCCGCGGGTCCCGTTTATCATGGTGCTTCCGGTGCAACGGGCCGCGCCTCGTACACCAGGTTGAACGGTGTCTGGGCAGCCCTCCGGAAGCTGCCGAAGCCCGCCTGTTCGGCCACGCCGCGCAGGCGCACCTCGCCTGCCTGCGCGCCCAGGCACAGCCCCACTTCCTGCGAACGCGACGCCGGCGTGCAAATGAAGGTCGACGCGGAATAGAACACGCGCCCCACCGGATTGAGGTTGTCTTCCAGCCTGTCGTTGGCAAACGGCTCGACGATCAGCCACGCGCCGTCCGGCCTCAGCGTCTCGCGCACGTGCCGCGCCGCGCCAACCGGATCGCCCATGTCGTGCAGGCAATCGAACACCGCCACCAGGTCGTAGTCCTTGCCGGCATAGTCCTTCGCGCTGGCCACTTCGAAGCGCACGCGGTCGCCCACCCCCGCACGCCGCGCGGCCTCGGCGGCATGGCGTACCGAAGGCTCGTGGTAGTCGAAGCCGACGAAGCGCGAGGCCGGATAGGCCTGCGCCATGATGATGGTCGAGGCGCCATGGCCGCAGCCGACGTCGGCCACGCTGGCGCCGTCCTTGAGCCGCGCCTCGATGCCGTCGAGCGCGGGGATCCATTCCGAGACCAGGTGCGCGGCATAGCCCGGCCGGAAAAAGCGTTCGGTGCCATGGAACAGCGCCGGGTCGTGTTCATGCCAGCCCAGCCCGCGCCCGTTGCGGAAGATATCGATCATCCTGGGAATGGCGCGGAATTGCGCCACGGCAATCTGGAACGCGCCGGGAATGAATGCCGGGCTGCCTTCTTGCGCCAGCGCGAAGGCCTGCTCTTCGTTCAGGCTGAACTCCGCGCTGTCGGGATCGTAGTCGACATAGCCGCTGGCTGCCTGGGCCGACAGCCATTCGCGCAGGTAACGCGGGTCGGTATGGGTTTTCTGCGCCAGCACGTCGGCGGTCATCGGCTTTTCCGCCATGGCCTTGTACAGGCCCAGTTCATCGCCGACCACCACCGTGGCGGCGTGCATCACCGCGCCGATATCGTGGACGAATCTCTCCATGAAGGCATTCAGCCTCGCCTCGTCGACGCTCATGATGCACCTCCCCGTGCGCTCCCCCGTTCAATATAGGCTGCGGCCCTTAGCCGATACAGCAGGAAATGGCGCGCGGCGAAGCGCCGGGGGCGGCGTCGCGGACACTTGCCAACCCTGTCAAAACGCGCTATAAAGATGCTTCGTCGCACCACAGGCAATCAAGGCGCCTCGAAGTTTTACGGATCTGCGCGCAATTTCCTGCCTTTCTGCAACGCAGCGCAGCATGAATCCAGCGCCTTTCCATAAAATCGAATCAAGCTGACCTCAGCCAACATCCTTTTCCGCCATGTCCGCTAAGTTTTACTTTTACTTCTTTAGCGATCTCACACCGCTGGCGGATAGGGAGGGACGGCTGTAAGCGCCCCGAATACAAAAAAAACCGCCAGCGACCCTGGCGGTTTTTTTATACCCAATTGTTTCCCCACTCTCACGACCTCACAAGAATCCCGGAGCCACCATGCTGAAGAACACCGACGACCTGCGCATTCGCGAACTCAAGGAGCTGCTGCCGCCGGCTCACCTGATCCGCGAATTTGGCTGCTCTGAAGCGGCTTCGGACGTGATCTACGGCGCGCGCCAGGCCATGCACCGCATCCTGCACGGCATGGATGACCGGCTCATCGTCATCATCGGCCCGTGTTCCATCCACGATACCCGCGCCGCGCTGGAATACGCCAAGCTGCTCAAGGTGCAGCGCGACCGCTTCGCCAACGAGCTGGAAGTGGTGATGCGCGTCTACTTCGAGAAGCCGCGCACCACGGTGGGCTGGAAGGGCCTGATCAACGACCCGTACATGGACGGCAGCTTCAAGATCAACGACGGCCTGCGCACCGCGCGCGAGTTGCTGCTGAACATCAGCGAGATGGGCGTGCCGACCGGCACCGAGTACCTCGACATGATCAGCCCGCAATACATCGCCGACCTGGTCAGCTGGGGCGCGATCGGCGCGCGCACCACCGAGTCGCAGGTACACCGAGAGCTGGCCTCGGGACTGTCGTGCCCGGTGGGCTTCAAGAACGGCACCGACGGCAACGTCAAGATCGCGGTGGACGCGATCAAGGCCGCATCGCAGCCGCACCATTTCCTGTCCGTGACCAAGGGCGGCCACTCGGCGATCGTGTCGACCTCGGGCAACGAGGACTGCCACGTGATCCTGCGCGGCGGCAAGGCGCCCAATTACGATGCCGCCAGCGTGCAGGAAGCGTGCGACGCCATCTCCAAGGCCGGGCTGGCCTCGCGCCTGATGATCGATGCCTCGCATGCCAACAGCAGCAAGAAGCATGAGAACCAGATCCCGGTGTGCGAGGATATCGGCCGCCAGATCGCGGGCGGCGACCAGCGCATCATCGGCGTGATGGTCGAATCGCACCTGGTGGCGGGCCGCCAGGACCACGTGCAGGGCACGCCGGTGGAGACCCTGACCTACGGCCAGTCGGTCACCGATGCGTGCATCGGCTGGGATGAATCGGTCAAGGTGCTGGAAGGCCTGGCGGAATCGGTGCGCCAGCGCCGCCTGGTGCCGGGCAGCGGCAACTGAGCCATCAAGCGCGCGCGCCTTGCATGACCACCGCCTACATCCGGCTGTCGTGCATGGCGCCGCCGCTGAGGTCCGCCAGCTCCGGCGTCACCTCGGCGTAGCGCAGCAGCTTGCCGCCATGGCGGGCGATAAAGGCGCTGGCATCGGTTTCGGCGCGGAAGCTCGCCAGCGTCGGCCCCATCGATCCGTGGCGCCCACTGCCGGCAACATACACGCCGGTGGTGGCATCGAACCAGTGGCCGCGCGGCCGCTCCCAGTCAGCCCGCGCCATGTCCTGCACGAACACCGCGCGCACCGGCCTGACCTGCTCGGGCCGCAGCAATGCGTGGAACATTTCCACTGTGTCGCAAAACCATTGCGGTCGGGCTTCTCCAGCGTAGAAGATCTGCGCCTTGGGGCCCGGATAGTCGGCCAGCAGCATGCCATCGAGCACGCAGGCGGTGGCGGATTCGATCTCATTCGGTTGCACGGCGCCCTCCGGCTTCTTGCCGCAGGCGGCAACGAAGACCGTGGCTCCAGCCATGGCGAGCAGGTGGCGGCGACGCAAAGACGATGGGGAACACATCAGCGGAATCTCCTGGCAGCAAGGACCAGCGGCACGGCGATCCACGCCAGCAGTGCCGCGCCGGTGGGCCAGGGGCTGGCCAGCGCCGGCGGCACGATGCTGGCAACGCCGCCGGCGCTGCGCAACTGGTCGAGTGAAAAGGCATTGACGATGCGGAACAGGTCCGCGGGGTTCAGCAGCAGCAGCCACGCGATCCAATCGGTGCCGGATCCGGTGGCGCCGCCCTCGCCGGCGCCGACGACCAGCAGCCCGAGCAGCAGCAGGTCGAACACCAGCACGAAAAAGAACCACAGGCCGATCGCCAGGCCCGATGCCTGCGCGCGGTCGCGCGACAGCACCGACAGCCACAGCGCCAGACTCAGGAACGCAAGGCCCAGCAGCCCGGCGCTGGCGACAAAGCCGAGGTAGTGGTACAGGCCCGGCCAGCCGAACTGGCGCGCAAGCAGCACCGCCATCAACGCAAAACCGCCGGCGGTGGCGAGCAGCAATGCGGCGGCCAGCCCCAGGTACTTGCCCAGCAGCAGCTCGCCGCGCGTCAGCGGCAACGACAGCAGCAGGTCCAGCGAGCCGCGCTCGCGTTCGCCCACCACGGCATCGAAGCCGAGCAGCAGCGCGATCATCGGCACCAGGTAGATCACCAGGCTCGCCAGGCTGGTGATGACGAACTCCAGCGAGCGCGGCCCGAGCACCCCCTGCTCGGCGCCGCCGAAATAGCCGATCGCCAGCGACAGCGCGGTGAAGACGGCAGCCACGGCGAGAACCCAGCGGTTGCGCATGCGGTCGCGGAATTCCTTGGCGGCGATCGCAGCCACTTGCCTCGCATCGATGCGCGCGTTCATGCCTGCCCCCGCATGCCGAGGAACAGGTCTTCGAGCGAAGGCTCGTGGATCTGCAGGTCCAGCAGGCGCCCCGCCAGCGGCTGCAACGCAGCCAGCACCGGCATCTTGGCCGCAACGGGACAGCGCACGGTCAGTTCCCCCGGCACCCCTTCCACCACTTCGATCCTGTCCCACGCATGCGTTTGCAGCCGGCGCAGCGCGTCTTCGCGCGCACCCGGTTCGAGCCGCAGCGCCAGCGTCAGCGGCAGCCCCGCCTGCGCGCGCAGCGACTCCAGGCTGCCGGTGGCCTGCAAGCGGCCGGCGGCAAGAATGGCGAAGCGGTCGATGCGCTGCTGCAGCTCGGCCAGGATGTGCGAGGTAATGACGATGGTCACGCCACCCTCGCGCAGCGCGTTGAGCATCAGGTAGAAATCGCGGATTGCCGCCGGGTCCAGCCCGTTGGTCGGCTCGTCGAGGAACAGCACGCGCGGTGCGCCGAGCAGCGCCTGCGCGAAGCCGAGCCGTTGGCGCATGCCTTTCGAATACTCGCGCACCGGGCGCGCGGCGGCGTCGGACAGGCCGACCTGGTCGAGCATCGGCGCGCACGCATCCGCCTTCACGCCCTTCAGCCGCGCGAAGAAGCGCAGCGTCTCCAGGCCGCTCAGGTTGTCATAGAGCACCAGATGTTCGGGCAGGTAGCCGATGCCGCGCCGCGCGGCGCGAAATGCGCGGCTGCCCACGTCGGCACCGGCGACGCGCAACGTGCCATGCGTGGCCGGCAACAGTCCCAGCATCATCCTGAACAGCGTGCTCTTGCCCGCGCCGTTGTGCCCGATCAGCCCGAGCAGTTCGCCTTGCCCCACGCTGAGGCTGACGTCGTCTACGGCGCGCAACGCGCCGAAATGCCGGCTGACGCCGGCGAGCACGATGGCGTCGTGCATATCAATGGCCGCTGGCCTGAGCATCCCAGTCCCTCCAGTTGGCGCGCACCGGGCGCATCCTCGGATAAGCATCGACCACGCCCGGCGCCCGGATCACCGGGAACTGCCGTCCCGCCAGCCGCAGCGCCTGCAGCGCCGGACTGCCCAGCAGCAGCGTCACGCCCGGGTAGCGCCAGCCGAGCCTGTCGACGAGGTCGTTGGCCTGGTACGGCACGTCGCCCACGCCATCGCCGTCGCGGTCCCATCCCAGGTAGTTGCTCCAGTAGTTGCCCTGCCCCCGGCCGCCCCACGGCTCGTCGCGCGCGCCCACATAGCGCACCGGCTCGCGATTGGCGATGAAGTCGTTGTCTTGCACCACGTTGCGCGTCGAGCCGGCGGACAGGTGCACGCCGGTCGCGTTGCCCAGCACCAGGTTGCCTCGCAGCGTCACGTACTCGACGTCATAGATAAAGAAGCCGCGCTGGTTGCCGGCGACAACGTTGCCTTCGATCGCCGAGTCCTGCAGCGTGCGCAGCATGATGCCGTGGTCGGTATTGCCCCAGGTGCGGTTGTTGCGCACGACCTGGTCGCGCACTTCCATCAGCGCCAGCCCGCCGCGGTTGCGGTAGCTGTCGTTGCCTTCCCACAGGTTGTGGTACGAGTTCATGTAATGGGTGCCGTAGCGGCTGTGGTGCAGCCGGTTGCCGCGAAAGATGGCGTGATGCGAGACATCGACATAAAGCGCGTCGCGCACGAAACTGATGTTGTTGTCGAGGATGCGTGCGCCGCGCGTGTTGTAGAGCTGCACTCCGTTGCCGCGCTGCGCCGAGTTGTAATCGCGCTTGCCCGTGATGGTGTTGTGCTCGATGCGGACATCGTCGGCCTTCTCGATCCACAGCCCGAACAGGTTGTAGGTCAGGTCGCAATCGCGCACCACCGCGCGGTGCGCGCCGGGGCGGATATAGATGCCGGCGTTCTGGTCCTTCAGGCTGTCGCCGGAGTCGCGCACGATCAGGCCTTCGACCACCACGTCGGGCGCGGTGATGCGCAGCGTATCGCCGCGCAGTGCGCCGCTGAGCGTGGGCCGTGCGATGCCGCGCAGCACCAGCGGCTTGTCGACGGCGAAGTTGCCGGTGTAGTGGCCGCGCGCGATCTCGATGGTGTCGCCTGCGCCGGCGGCGTCGATCGCCGCCTGCAGCGACTGGCCGGGCTGCACGCGCCAGGTCGCGGCCTGCGCGCAGGTTAGCCATAAGAGCGCGATACCAGGCAGCAGCTTCATGCGGCCAGCATCCCCATCGCCTTCAGCGCCAGGAACAGCATGGCACCGACCAGCAGGTTCTTGAAGCCGACATAGCCGAGCATGTCCATCACGGTGGCGCGCCGGTAGTGGCCGCGCCACCACGGGCCATCCTTGACGTAGCGCTTTCCCGACAGGCGGATCAGCACTTCGTACAGGCTCCAGCCCAGCCACCAGCCGATCACCGCGCCGGCGCGCATTTGTCCGCTGGCGGCCAGCGCCCACGCGACGGTGGCCGCCAGCGCGACCGCGAGCCCCGCCAGCTGCAGCGCGGCGGCGGAGCGCCAGCCCTGGCCGCTCCATGGCCACAAGTGGTCCCACAGCTCGGCGAACCAGCGCGCGGCGCCAGCCGTTGCCGCGTACGGCGGCGCCACCGGGTCGGTCGGCATCCGCGGGTCTGGGCCCGAAGGCTGTGCCGCATCGGCCGGCACCGGCACCAGCGGGATGAAATACCCGTTGCGACCCAGCGGTGTCAGCGGCAGCCCGTCCCGCTCGCGCCGCTTGCGCTCGCGCGCCAGCGGCGGGCAGCCGCGCGTGTCGGTATAGAGCACCATGCAGTCGAGGCAATGCAGGCATTCGCGATGGTCGATGCGGCCGTCGGCATCGATCGCCTGTGAGCCGCAGCCCACCGCGCACGCCTTGCAGTGGTTGCAGTCAGACTTGCGCCGCAGGCCAAACCAGCGGAACGTGCTCGGCATCGCCAGTGCTGCGCCGAGCGGGCACAGGTACTTGCAGTAGGGCCGTTCGATAAACAGCGACAGTCCCAGCAGCGTGCACGCGAACAGCCCGTACGGCCATGCTCGGTTCGGGATGCCGACCAGGAAGGTCGTCTTGAACGGCTCGATCTCCGCAAGCATCTCGGCCAGTCCCATCGAAAACACCGACACCGCCAGCAGCCCGAAGAACACACCGTACTTGACCCACTTGAGCCGGTCATGCCAGCGGCGCGGCAACTGCCGCTGCCATCGCTTCAGTCCCAGGAAGCGGCCCAGCTTGTAGATCGCCTCGGACAGCGAGCCGAACGGACACAGCCAGCCGCAGAACAGGCCGCGGCCGAACAGCAGCACGGTGGCGATGATGAAGATCCAGAAGCAGAAGATAAAGGGATCGCTGAGGAACAGCGCCCAGTCCCAGCGCAGCAGCAGCGCGTGGAACCACGTCAGCACCTGCGTGATCGACGGCTGCGCCATCGCCCCGAAGCCGACAAAGACGATGCTGAGCGCCCAGGCCGTGTACTTGAACGCATTGACCGGCCATTTGTTCTTGTGCGTGGCGCGCCGCGTCAGGCGGTCGCGCAGTGCGTAGACCACCGTGACTGCGCCCAGCAGCGCGATAAACAACGCGATGTTGGTGGCCTGTTTGCGCCAGACCTTGCGCCACGGCGCTTCGGGTTCGTCGATCTGCGGCCGGCCGCCCTGCAGCATCGCTGCCGGCAGCCAGTACGGCGCATCGAAGCTGGCGAAGCTGCGCGTGCCGGTGGCACGGTCGACGCGGTTGCCGAGAAACGACAGCTTCCACGGATACGCCGCGGAAAACGCCGGCGACCGGATCACGAAGATCGCCGATTCGGTCACCGCCGGCGCGCCCTGCGCCGCGACACCGTAGAGATTGAGGTAGTCCAGGTCGCGGAAGGTGAATGCATCGGCGCCCTGGCGCACCTGCACGCGATCATAGATGCCGCCGCGCACAAAGCCCGAGCCCTTGAACGACTCCGCGCCCGCGGTGCGGATCACGAAGATGGCATGCTCGCCGGGCTTCAACTGCCCGCGCAGCCCTTGCCAGCCGGCATCGCCCAGCACGCTGCGGCCAATGTCCGGATGGTTTAGGTCGCCAAACCATAGCTCGATAAAGGGCGCGCCGCCGCCGGGCAGCCCGACTTGCGCCGGCAGCACGAGCAGCCGCTGCACCAGCCCGCTCGTCACCATTTGCTGCCAGGCATAGTGCTTGCCGCTTTCGGCGAACCGCGCCGGCGCCCGCTGCGTCGGAGCCAGAATGCCGACCTGCCGCGCCACCGCCGCGCCCGACGTGGTCAGCACCTGGTTCTGGGCGATCACCGTCACGGTGGCGCCGGAAATCGCATCGACACCGACCACGCCCTCGTCCGGCCGCGACTGGCCGACTTCGATCTTGTCGGCCACCGACTTGCCGACGTACTGCCTGTTGAAATCGAGCAGCGCCGATTCCGGGATGCCCAGCAGCAGGATCGGCTCGGAATGCTTCAGTACCCTGACGCCCGTGTACTGCCCCCGCATATCCATGCCGATCAGCGTCACCACCGGCTTGCCGGAATACGCCGGTGTATCGGTAATGTCGGTGGACAGCATCACGTAGCCGAGCAGTTCGCGCTTGCCGTCCGCGCCGATGCGATAGCCCTCTACGTAGGGCGGTTGTCCCTTGCGCGTGGAGAAACTGGTCGCGCCGGGCAGCACTTCGGTGCAGGGCGCCAGCGCGCACAGGTCCGCCGCGGAAGAGATTTCCGGCGGCAAGGCTGCCTCATATGCGCCGGCGTGTGCCGATGCAGAAAAGCCAAGCGCCAGCAGGAATACGGCGAAGCACGCCGCAAGCCGATCGAGAAATGCGTGGATCATGGAATTGGGGGCAAGCGGATGACCTTGCGCGGCGGCACGCGCCTCGCCAGGTCATCCACGCATGCCGTCTCAGGCCTCGACGATCATGCGGCTGCGCATCTCAAGATGCAGCGCGTGGCAGAAGTGGGTGCAGTAGCACCAGAACACGCCGGGCTTGTCGGCGATGAAGGTCACCGACGCGGTCTCGAGCGGATTGACGATGAAGTTGATGTTGTACTTGGGGATGGCAAACCCGTGCGTCAGGTCTTCGATCTTGTCCAGGTTGGTCAGGATCAGCGTGACTTCGTCGCCCTTCTTCAGCTTGATCTCGCGCAGCGAGAACACCGGAGCCTGCGACGTGATCTTCACCGTCACCTTCTTGCCGTTGCGGAATACGCCCGACTGCTGCGGATCCTTCACCGCCAGCGGGAAATCATCCAGCGCATAGACCTGTTTGGGCCGCAGCAGCTCGCGACGGAAGATGATGAAGTCGTGCGGTTCGCTATGCACCGGGTGGTCCGCCAGCAGCACCATCTTGTCGCCCGAGATATCGATCAGCTGCTCGTTCTCGGCATGCAGCGGCCCCACCGGCAGGAATCGGTCCTTGGAGAACTTGCAGCCCACGGCCAGGAACTTGCCGTCGGCGGCGATCGTCTCGGACTGCGATGCGTTCAGGTGGCCCGGCTGGTACTGCACGTCGAGCCGGTCGACCACGTATTTGGCGTTCTTGTCGCCCTTGTGGAAGCGGATGGCAGCATCAATGTTCCATTTGACGATCTGGCTGTCGAGGAACAGCGTGGTGTAGGCATTGCCACGCCCGTCGAAGGCGGTATGCAGCGGCCCCAGGCCCAGCTCGACCTCGGCGACGATGGCCTCGTCGGGCGTCTCCAGCTTGCCGTCGAACCAGTCCAGCACCTTCGCCAGTTCGATCACGGTGCCGGTCGGCGACAACTTGCCGGCGCAGATGAAGTACTTCTGGTCCGGGCTGGCATTGACGCCGTGCGGGTTCTTCGGCACCGAGACGTAGGTGGTCAGCGCGGTCTTCGGGTCGGCGTTGGCCGCGTGCGTGCCGTCGACCACCGGCACCTTCGAGTCGCCGATGGTCTTGAACTTCCCATCCTTGATCGCCGCCTCGATGCGGGCGATATTGAAGAACAGGCAGGCGTCGCGCTCGGCCGACATCATGTCTTCATAGCGCGCGCCCATCTCGACGTTGTACTGATTGGTGGCGGCCAGCTTGCCGTCGTACGAGGTCGCGACGAGGTCGCAATTGCCGTCGATCAGCACCTGCCAGCGTACCGCCATCGTCTCCGCATCGACACAGGTGAAGAGCGAGCGGTACTTGCCGGCGTCCTCGGTCGGCGTATTGGGCAGCGGCAAAGCGAACTCCGCGCCGCAGAACACGCGCGTGGTGTAGTTGATGTTCGCGTCGACGGGATCGCGCTTGTCCGGGAAGATGCCGTGGAAGCCTTGCACGTTGGGCAGGTCCGTGATCTTGTCGCAGACGAAATAGTCGAGCCGGATGCGCGCCAGCCGTGCGTTGATCTTGTCGTTGATCCACGCGTAGCGGCCATCGTAATTGCCGTCCTTGTACGAGGCATGCACATGGTGCGTGTCGCCGACGTTGTACAGCACGTTGCCGTCGGGGCGCGTGCCCATCACGCGCTTGGATTCATTGGTGATGCCCCAGCCGGTCAGCGCATCGGGCACGAAGCACGGGATGCGGTGCAGCTCGCGCCCCGAGGGCAGCCCCAGCACGCGCATGTCGCCCGCATGGCCGCCGCTCCACAGGCCGTAGTAGGTATCAAGCTCGCCCGGCTTCAAGTGCACCGACGCACCGGCATGCGCGCTGCCCTGTCCCGCGTGCGCACCGCTGGCCGGGGTGGCCGCGGTGGGCGCTCCGCCCTTGTCCGTGCACGCCGCCACGCCGGCCAGCCCGGCCAGCGCCGCGGTATTGATAAAGCGCCGTCGTCCCGGTGCCGCCGGTGCATCGGTGTGTGCCAGTGGGTCTTGGGAATGCCTCGTCATCTTCGATCCTCGAACCGTCATTGCAAAGGGCGGAGGGCTCCGCCTGCTCTCTTCGTTGTGTGGGTGGCCTGATGTTGCCGGTTACAGATAGTCGAAGCAGTTGGCGTGAACGAGGTTGACGCTCGTCATGGATCTTTTAAATATTCATTTTTGATGCATGTTTTTTCCGAAGACTGCCCGGAGAATGGCGACACCACAACGTCAACGACTAACGCGGCATGCGCCGCCCATCCTGTCATGCGCGCCAAGACCCTACCGGCAACGCTGTCTTCTTCCTCTCGCATCGACGCCATGCGGCGCAACGTGCTGCGCGCCGCCGCGGCCAGCGTGCCGATGCTTGCCACCGCCATGTTCGTCAGTCCCGCGCTGGCCGATGCCACGGTCACACGCGCATCGCGGCGCCTGCTGGGCACGCAGGTCGATATCGTGGTGCAGGACAGTTCTTACCTGGCAGCAAGGTCCGGCATCGCCGCCGCCTTTGCAGAGATGGGCCGACTGGAGCGATTGATGTCGCGCTACCGGCCGGACAGCCAGGTCAGCGCCCTGCAGCGCGCAGCGGGCCGGCAGCCGGTGCCGGTCGCACTGGAACTGATGGCAGTGCTGCAAGCGGCGGCGGCACTGTCGGCGCGCACCGGTGGCGCGTTCGACATCACCGTCGGCGCCTTCGCCGGCTGGCACTTCGGTGAAGACAACGCGCGCGTGCCGACTTCCACCGAGCTGGCACGCGAGCGGACGCTGGTGGACTACCGGCAGGTCATGCTCGACGAACGCCGCGGCGAAGCGATGCTGCTGCGCCCGGGCATGCGCCTGGACCTGGGCGGCATCGCCAAGCTGCCGATCCTGCAGGCGGGCATGCAGGCGCTGCGCAGGCACGGATTGCGTCATGCCATGATCAATGGCGGCGGCGATGTGCTGGCGAGCGGCCAGCTGCAAGGGCGCGACTGGCGCGTGGGCGTGGGCGTGCGCGATCCGCGCTCACCGGCGCGGCTGCTGGGCGTACTGGCGGTATCCGAAGCCGTGGTCGCGTCATCGGGCGACTATGAGCGCTGCTTTGTTGCCAACGGCAAGCGCTACCACCACGTGCTCGACCCTGCCACTGGCATGCCGGCGGCGGGACCGCGTGGCGTGACCCTGGTGGCTTCACAGGCCACCGCGGTCAACGGCCTGGGCGCTGCGTTGATGGTCGCTGGCCAGTCCGCCGCCGCAGGGCTGCTGCACGGTGCAGCCGGCGTCGACGCGCTGGTCGTCGGCGATGCCGAGCCCTGGACCACGGCAGGGATGCGCCGCCGGCTTGCAAGTGTGGCGGCGTAGACGCGCTGGCGCGCTGGCGCGCTGGCGCGCCGACCCTCCGCCCAATAAGAAAAAGCCGCCTGTACCAAGGCGGCTTTTCACTCTGCGACGGCGCGGCAGTCACCGCGCCACGGCTTACTTCTTCAGCACCAGGTCGCCCGGCAGCGACTCGATATACGCAGCGATATCCTTCAGCTCCTTGCGCGTGAACGGACGCGGCTTGCCGTCCTTGCCGGTCACCGCCGGATTGGCGTTGACCTGGCCGGCCATGATCGCATTGGAGCGGCCCACCAGCGCGTTGCCCGACACCTGGTACGACATCATCGCATGGTACAGGTAGTCGGCATGCTGGCCGGCCAGCTTGGGATAGTCGGCCGAGATCGGCTTGTTCAGGCCCTCGCCGTGGCAGGCCACGCAGGCACCCTTTTGCACCAGCGCCTTGCCATTGGCGAGGTCGGCGGCCGAAGCCGGCAATGTGGCGGCACCCAGCACGAGTGCGCCGAGCGCGATCGAAAGCGTCTTGAGCGTCTTCATGATGGGTCTCTTACTTCAGGGCGTTGTTCTGGGTGTTCGGCTTCTGCTGCGAGTAGTAGGCCGCCACGTCGGCGATGTCCTGCTCGGTCAGCGTGGCGGCGATGCTGCGCATGGTCGGGTGCTTGCGCTCGCCCTTCTGGTACGCCTTCAGCGCATTTTCGATGTACTTGGCGCTCTGGCCGCCCAGCAACGGCACTTCATAGATCTCGGGGAACGACGCACGGTAGCCCGGAATGCCGTGGCATCCGATGCACATTGCAACCTTGTCCTTGGCAGCGTCTCCATTGCCCTTGACTTCCTGTGCCTGCGTGGCCGTTGCAGCCACGCCCAGCACCACCATCGTGAGGAGCTTTTTCATTGTCTTTGCGGATTGGAAATTAAACCGTGCGTGACCTGCCCTGCCGGGCGGAGACGGTTTCAGAATGCTTCTGGGGAAAGCCTGGCTGCCGATGGGGTTGCAAGAGGTGCAACCTGCCAGACCCGCCCAGACATTCGGCATCCGGGATCATTGCCGTGATGTGGAACACCATTCTGGAACCACCTCGCGCAATCGCCGCGACCCGGTCGGGCCGCTGGGACTTCTGAGCGCGGACTGCCGGATACTGGAGAACTGGACGTGGGGGCGCGTCAAACCGGCGCATTGTACCGCAGGCGACACCTGGCAGTCCAGCAACCGCCCGCCGTTGCGTACCGTCTGTCAGCCCCGTCCAACACGAACCGCAAAGGTCTTTTATACTGGCCCATTCCGGTAAAGCGCACGACCGTTCGCAGACGTTCGGCACTGAGTCCGGACGAACCACACCGCCCATAATGAAAGCGCGCGTGACAGCGCGAAGAGACTGCGCCAAACACGCCAACCCGGCCCGAACCGACCAGGACAGGGCCGTCACCTCCAGGTTGCCTCATGTCAAACACCGCCAACGCTTCCGCCCAAGCTTCTTCCGCCCAGCAGGCCCGTTTCGAGGGCAGTGACCAGTATGTCGCCACCGACGACCTCAAGCTGGCCGTCAACGCCGCGCGCACGCTGCAGCGCCCGCTGCTGATCAAGGGCGAGCCCGGCACCGGCAAGACCATGCTGGCCGAGGAAGTGGCCGCCGCGCTGGACATGCCGCTGCTGCAGTGGCATATCAAGTCGACCACCAAGGCACAGCAGGGCCTGTATGAATACGACGCGGTCTCGCGCCTGCGCGACTCGCAGCTCGGCGACGACCGCGTGCACGACATCCGCAACTACATCGTCAAGGGCGTGCTGTGGCAGGCCTTCGAAGCCGACCAGCAAGTGGTGTTGCTGATCGACGAGATCGACAAGGCCGACATTGAATTCCCCAACGACCTGCTGCGCGAACTCGACCGCATGGAGTTCTATGTCTACGAGACGCGTGAACTGGTCAAGGCGAAGCGCCGTCCGCTGGTGATCATCACCTCGAACAACGAGAAGGAACTGCCGGACGCCTTCCTGCGCCGCTGCTTCTTCCACTACATCAAGTTCCCGGACGCCGACACCATGCAGCAGATCGTCGACGTGCACTACCCCGGCATCAAGCGCGAGCTGGTCGCCGCCGCGCTGGAATCGTTCTACGAGATGCGCAACCTGCCGGGCCTGAAGAAGAAGCCGTCCACCTCCGAGCTGATTGACTGGCTCAAGCTGCTGATGTCCGAGGACATCCCGCCCGAGGCGCTGAAGAGCCCGGACAAGAAGGCCGCGATCCCGCCGCTGCACGGCGCGCTGCTGAAGAACGAGCAGGACGTGCACCTGTTCGAGCGCCTGGTATTCATGAACCGCGCCAACCGCTGAGCGAGCTGCCTGTCATGACCGCTTTTGCCAATCCCGTGACCCTGGCCGGCAAGCACGCCACGCTGGAGCCGCTGCGACCCGAGCATGCCGACGGCCTGCGCGCCGCCTGCGCCGACGGCGAGCTGTACAAGCTCTGGTACACCAGCGTGCCCGCGCCCGAGCGCATGGAAGCCGAGATCGCGCGGCGCCTGGGCCTGCAGGGACAGGGCTCGATGCTGCCGTTCGCGGTGCGCGACGCCGCGGGCGAGCTGGCGGGCATGACCACCTACATGAATATCGACGCGGCCAACCGGCGCGTGGAGATCGGCTCCACCTGGTATGCGCGCCGGGTCCAGCGCTCGCCGCTGAACACCGAGTGCAAGCTGATGCTGCTAGGCCATGCCTTCGAGCAGCTCGACTGCATCGCCGTGGAATTCCGCACGCACTGGATGAACCAGCAGAGCCGCGCCGCGATCGCAAGGCTGGGCGCCAAGCAGGACGGCGTGCTGCGCAACCACCAGCGCATGCCGGACGGCTCGTTGCGCGACACCGTGGTGTTTTCGATCATCGCCAGCGAATGGCCGACGGTGCGTCAACACCTGCAATTCCAGCTTGACCGTCCGCGCTGAAGCGGCCGCCTATCACAGAGCAAGGCATCATGCTGATCGACTTCTTCTTCTCGCTGCGCCACGCCAAGCTGCCGGTCTCGGTCAAGGAATACCTGACCATGCTGGAAGCGCTCAAGGCGCAGGTCATCACGCCCTCGATCGACGAGTTCTACTACCTGTCGCGCATGACGCTGGTCAAGGACGAGAAGCACTTCGACAAGTTCGACCAGGCCTTCGCCGCCTACTTCAAGGGCGTGGAAAGCCTGGTCGACTGGAAGTCCGACATCCCGCTCGACTGGCTGCAGAAGACGCTGGAGCGCGAGCTGTCGGCCGAGGAGAAGGCCAAGATCGAGGCCATGGGCGGCCTCGACAAGCTGATGGAGCGCCTCAAGCAGCTGCTCGAGGAGCAGAAGGAAAAGCACGAGGGCGGCAACAAGTGGATCGGCACCGGCGGCACCTCGCCGTTCGGGCACGGCGGCTACAACCCGGAAGGCATCCGCATCGGCGGCCCGAGCAAGGGCAACCGCACTGCGATCAAGGTGTGGGAAGCGCGTACCTACAAGGACTATGATGACCAGGTCGAGCTGGGCACGCGCAACATCAAGGTCGCGCTGCGCCGCCTGCGCCGTTTCGCGCGCGATGGCGCCGACACCGAACTGGACCTGGACGACACCATCCACTCGACCGCGGCCAACGCCGGCCTGCTCGACATCAAGCTGCGGCCCGAGCGCCACAACAAGGTCAAGGTGCTGATGCTGATGGACGTGGGCGGCTCGATGGACGACCACATCAAGCGCGTGGAAGAACTGTTCTCGGCCACCAAGACCGAGTTCAAGCACCTGGAGTACTACTACTTCCACAATTGCCTGTACGACTACGTCTGGAAGAACAACCGCCGCCGCCACGCCGAGAAGCTGGCGACGTGGGATCTGCTGCACAAGTACACGTCCGACTACAAGATCATCTTCGTCGGCGATGCGACCATGAGCCCGTATGAGATCCTGCAGCCCGGCGGCTCGGTCGAGTACAACAACGCCGAGGCCGGCGCGGTGTGGCTGAACCGCATGACCGAGCAGTTCCCGCATTTCGTCTGGCTCAACCCCGAGCCGGAGGGCTTGTGGCAGTACCGCCAGTCGATCACCGTGATCAACCAGCTGATGAAGGGACGCATGTATCCCGTCACGCTGGCGGGCCTGGAGCAGGCGATGAAGGTGCTGTCGAAATAAGAACTGCCTGGTTTGCTCCCTCTCCCGCTTGCGGGAGAGGGAGCAAACCGCCCGCAACCTGGGCATTTCAGTGACCTCCGGCGACCTCAGCCTGGCCGCGCCAGGTCCGCGCCTTCCATGACCCAGGCACGGAAAGTCCGCAGCGCCGGCAAATGCTGCTTCTGCTCCGGGTAGCACAGGTAATAGCCCTTCTTGGCCAGCACCTGCGCCGGATGCGCGACCACCAGCGCGCCGGTATCGAGTTCCTGTTCGATCAGGCAGCGCGGGATCAGCGCGATGCCCAGCCCCGACAGCGCCGCCTGTGTCAGCAGCGAGAACTGGTCGAAGCGCGCGCCGCTCCACGCCTGGCGGGTGGCCACGCCCAGCGTGGCGAACCAGTCGGGCCACGCCTCGGGCACGGTGGTGTGGTGCAGCAGCGGGTAGCGCAGCAGCGCATCTGGCGTGCGCGCGACGCCGTCAGGCTCATCGGCCAGCAGGCCCGGGCGGCAGACCGGCAGCACTTCGCGTCCGGTCATGTAGTCAGCCAGGCTGCCTGGCCAGACGCCATCGCCGAAGCGGATCGCCGCATCGAGATCCGGCTCGGAAAAATCGTAGCCCTGCGCATGCGGCACGAATTCCAGCGTCACCTCCGGATGCCGGGCAAAGAACTGCGGCAAGCGCGGGATCAGCCACTTGGCGCCGAGCGTGGGCATGCTGGCGATGTGCAGCACGCCCCCGCGCCCCTGGCGCGCCATCAGCTCGACCGTGGCCGCCTCCAGTTCGTTAAGGCTGGGGCCGATGCGCTCCAGGTAGCGCGCACCGGCATCGGTCAGCACCAGCCGCTGGCGCACCCGCTCGAACAGTTCGATCCCCAGGTAGGCTTCCAGGCTGCGCACTTGCTTGCTGATAGCACCCTGCGTCACGTGCAATTCGCGCGCCGCCACGGTAAAACTGTTATGTCGGGCCGCAGCTTCGAACGCCTGCAACTCGGTCAGCGACGGGCACATACGCCGCATACATCACCTCGACTTCACGACCAATTGGAATGAGCTAGGGATTTTATTTCGTTTGCGAGGGGCTTGCCTGGACGAGCAGAATCGTGAAAACGCCTTTGTCTCTTTCTCGATACCTTTCCCCACAAGACATCATGCAACGTCGCCACCTGCTCCGCACCCTGGCCGCCGCCTCGGCCGCCCTCGCCACCGGCCTGTCCTTCAGCGCCACCGCCCAGTCCGGCTATCCGGCCAAGCCGATCACGCTGGTGGTGCCCTTCCCCGCCGGCGGCACCACCGATATCGTCGCGCGTATCGTTGCCGACAAGCTTGGCCAGCAACTGGGCCAGGCCGTGGTGGTCGACAACCGCGGCGGCGCCGGCGGCAGCATCGGCACCACTTTCCTGTCGAAGGCGGCGCCGGACGGCTACACGCTGGGCATTGCCACGGCCTCGACCCACGGCATCAACCCTGCGGTCTACCCGCGCCTGTCCTACGATGCAACCAAGGACTTCACCACCATCACCAACCTGGCCTCGGTGCCGAACGTGATGAGCATCAACCCGGCGGTCAAGGCCACCGACATGAAGTCTTTCATCGCGCTGGCGCAGTCGCAGCCGAACAAGCTGGCCTATGGCTCCGCCGGCAACGGCAGCGTCTCGCACATGATGGGGGAACTGTTCAAGATGAGCAGCAAGACCGAACTGCTGCACGTGCCGTACAAGGGCGTGGGCCCGGCGCTGAACGACGCGCTGGCCGGCCAGGTGCAGGTGCTGTTCGACAACCTGCCGTCGTCGCTGCCGTTCATCGAAGGCGGCAAGCTGCGCGCGCTGGCCGTGGCCGCGCCCAAGCGCGTGGCGGCGCTGCCGAACGTGCCGACCTTCGCCGAGCTGGGCCTGGGCGAGGTCAACGACGCCGCCTGGTTCGGCCTGATCGCGCCCGCCAACCTCCCGGCCGACATCCAGAACAAGCTGCATGCCGCCGCCGTCAAGGTGCTGGCGACGCCGGAGGTCAAGGCCAAGCTGGAAAAGCTGGGCGCGACCCCGGTGGGCGACACCCCGGCCCACTTCGCCGCGCAGATCAAGAGCGAAGTGGCCAAGAACAAGCGCGTGGCCGCGGCCGCCAAGATTTCGCTCGACTGACCCCTGGCGCAGCACCATGACCGATACCGACCGAACCACCGCGGATAGTCCGTACTTCCTGTACCAGCCGGAGGGCGAGCCCGCCCCGCTGTTCCTGGATTCGCCGCACAGCGCGACCACCTACCCGACGGACTTCCGCCCCGACCCCGCCCTGCCGCTGCCGCTGCTGCGGCAGGCCGAGGACACCTTCGTCGATGAACTCTACGCCGGCGCGCCGGCGCGCGGCATCCCGCTGCTGTGCGCGGGCTTCCCGCGCAGCTACATCGACGCCAACCGCGCGCTGGAGGAAATCGACGAAGCGCTGCTCGAGGCCCCCTGGCCCGGCGCGAAGCAGGAAACCTCCAAGACCCGGCTCGGCAAGGGCCTGGTCTGGCGCGTGCTCGACAGCGGCGAGGCGATCTACGACCGCAAGCTCGCCGTGGAAGAAGTGCAGGCGCGCATCAACCGCTGCTACCTGCCCTACTACGCGCAGCTGCAGAAGCTGGCCGATCACGCCGTCTCCAGCCACGGCAGCGCCTGGCACATCAACTGCCATTCGATGCCGAGCCGCGCCGCGCAATACGCGACCGAGTTCCCTGGCCTGGAGCATCCCGACTTCGTCGTCGGCGACCGCGACGGCACCACCTGCGACAAGCGCTTTACCGACCGCATCGAAGGCGTGCTCAAGGACATGGGCTACGAGGTCTGGCGCAACCACCCGTACAAGGGCGTGGAAATCGTGCGCGTGGTCGGCCAGCCGCAGGCCGGGCGCCACAGCCTGCAACTCGAGGTCAACCGCAAGCTGTACATGGATGAAGTGGGCCTGACCCACACCGCCGGCTTCGCCAAGCTGCGCCATGACCTGAACGCACTGCTGGACGATTTGCTGCGCTTTACGCGCGCGATGCCTTCGCGCGTGGCCTGAGGCGTTTGCCAACGCACCACGGCCGGGCCGCGCGGATCACCGCGGACCGGTCGTGCGGGTTCCCCGCAGTTGTGCAGCGTGGGAAATATCTGCTAGAAAGCAGGCCGCTTCCTGCGCGTCGTCATTGCGTTAGAAGAATAGGTAACAAGATTTAGGAACTTTGCCGGATAGGTTTCCTCTATCATGGCATTCCTTTGCGAAGCTACCCGGCCTGCCGGCCCCGCGCCGGCAAGCCAATCCCAGAACGCAAACACCGCAAACACTGTGATCCGACGAATTTCCGAACTGCTCGGCAGCCGGCTCCGCATGGTGGCTGCCGCGGTGGCCGGTGCGATCGGGCTGGCGGGCTGCGCCAACATGCCGGCCGACGAGGCCGCCACCCAGGCCCCTGCCGCCGCCCCGACGGCCGCTCCTGCCCGGCCCGCCCCCGCCCCTGCCGCTTCCTCCACGCCGCCCACCAAGACCATCACCCTGCCCGATCGCGGCCGTGTCAGCCTGTCCGAGTACCGCGCACGCATGCGCGAGCAGCTGATGAAGACCGAGAACGCCAGCAGCGACGTGGCCGATTGCGCCGCACACGCCAGCTGGGTGGTGCCGCGCTCGGCCACCTACGATGCCCTGAAGATCCCCACCGGCGCGCTCGCCGCCGGGCAGGCCACGACCGAGCCCTGGAGCGGGCGCTTCTCGCCCGGCAAGCAGGCCGTGCCGGTCAGCACCGTCGTGACATTCAACGCCACCGCGCACAAGCGCCGCGGCGACGACTGGCAGCCCGTGCGCGTGCGCTGCGGCTATGACGACGGCATGATGCTGGCGTACGAACTGCAGGACCCCGGCGGCGCCACCATCAGCGAGCCCGCTGCCGCGCCGGCGGTGCCCACGTCGAGCCAGGCCACGTCGTCCGGCAAGAGCCGCAAGGGTACCAAGGGCAAGAGCACGGCAGCGTCGAAGTCGAGCAAGTCATCGGCGGCCAAGTCGACGAAGTCGGCATCCGGGTCGGCGAAGACAAGCAGCAAGACCAAGAAGAAGCAGTAAGCGCTCGGGCGCTTGTGCGTGCGCTTGTACTCTCCCTCTCCCATTCGTGGGAGAGGGGAGCAAACCTGCAACAGCCAAAGGCCTCAGCCCAGGTAATCCAGGATCGCCTGCAGCATCGCCGTGCCCAGCAGCGCACTGCGCGCGCCGTTCCAGCCCACCGCCGCATCGGGCAGATCGGCGTTGTCCTTGAACGGCATTTCCAGCGTCAGCGCCAGGCAGCCGAAGGTATGGCCGATGTACTTGGACGCGAGCTTGAGCGCGTCGGCGTTGTACTTGCTGGCGGCGTAGCCGTGTACGTCCTGGAAGTCCGGTGAAGCGCGCTTGAAGGCTTCGATGAAGCGCTGCTGCTCGCGCCGGCGCGCCTCGGTAAAGCCGGGCAGCATCTCGCTGCCGGCGACGAAGTTGTACGGCAAGCCCTCGTCGCCGTGGATATCGAAGAACATGTCACACCCCGTGGCCTCGATGGCGCGGCGTACATGGTAGACCTCCGGACTGATATCCGCGCTGGGCGACATCCATTCGCGGTTCAGGTTGGCGCCAGCGGCATTGGTGCGCAGGTTGCCGCGCGCCGAGCCGTCCGGGTTCATGTTCGGCACGATATGGAACACGGCGCGCTCGAGCAGCTTGCGCGCGACCGGATCGCCGGTCCAGACGCCGGTTCCGGTCAGCCGCTGCAGCACGCCCTCGACAAACCATTCGGCCATGCTCTCGCCCGGATGCTGGCGCGCGATCATCCAGATGGTCTTCTTGCCGGGGCCGGGCTCGCCCAGCGTGACGCGGGTCATGTCGCGCCCGTCGACCGTGCTGCCCAGATGCGACAGCTGCGCCAGCGGCGAGCGCTGGCAACTCGCCAGCAGCGACAGGTGGCGCTCATCGGGATAGGGCTCGAAATACGCGAACCAGATGCTGTCGTGCCCGGGCGTGAACTCCACCGTCATCACCTTGCCGTCGAAGCGGGTCGGCACGCGGAACCAGTACGCGCGGTCATACGAGGCCACCGCGCGGTAGTCACGCCAGCCGTCCGGGTAGGTGCAATCGCCCGCGTTGAGGAAGTGCATCCGGCACGCCTGCCCCGCCGCGCCCTGCAGGCGGAAGTGGAACCATTGCCGGAAGTCGGCGTGCGAATCGGCGCGGATGCGCAAGCGGATATCATCGGCACGGTCAAGCGCCTCGACCTCGATGGCACCCGAATCGAAATGCGAGGAGATGTGCAGGGCGGAAGGCATGGCTGGCGGTCTCGTTGCGTTAGGGTTCAGTCTTCCAAGCGGCGGCGGAACACCCAACGGCCGGCGTCGGAAGCGGAGGCATCGAAGGCATAGCCGTCCTCGGCGAAGCGCTTGAGCTTTTCCGGCTCGGTGATGCGGTGCGTGACGGCGTATCGCGCCATCGTGCCGCGCGCGCGCTTGGCATGGAACGAGATGATCTTGTAGCGCCCGCCCTTCCAGTCCTCGAACACCGGCGTGACGATGCGCGCCTGCAGCACCTTGGGCCGCACCACCTTGAAATACTCTTCCGAAGCCAGGTTGACCAGCACTTGCGAGCCTTCCTGCTTCAGCGCGGCCATGTCGCCGTTGATCATCTGCGTGACATCGTCGCCCCAGAACGCATAGAGGTCCTTGCCAGCGGCGTTGTCGAGGCGCGTGCCCATCTCCAGCCGGTAGGGCTGCATCCAGTCCAGGGGGCGCAGCACGCCATACAGGCCCGACAGGATGCGCAGGTGCTTCTGCGCGAAGCCGAGGTCCTCGGCGGTCAGCGTCTTCGCATCGAGACCGTCGTAGACGTCGCCGTTGAAGGCCAGCACCGCCTGCTTGCTGTTGGCGGCGGTGAACTCGGGCGACCACTCGGCATAACGCGTGACATTGAGCACGGCGAGCTTGTCGGAGATGTCCATCAGCGCGCCCACGTCCTGCGGCGCGAGCTTGCGCAGGCGCTCGATCAGCGTGGCGGAACGGTCGATGAAACGCGGCAGCGTATGGGTCTTGATGCGCGGGGGTGTCTCGTAATCCAGTGACTTGGCGGGAGACAAAACGATGAGCATGGCAAAATCGCGGCAGTAGCCAAGGACAAACCAGCCAAGATTGTAGCGAATGCGCCTCGACAGCACCGGAACCGACCATCCCGCCAGCCCCGCCGGCGTCACATCTGCCCCAGCGGGCGCGCCCTGCGTGGTGCTCGACTCCAATATCTGGGTCGACCTGCTGGTGTTCCGCGACCCTCATGTCGAGCCGATCCGGCACGCGCTGGAGGCCGGCACCATCGCCCCGGTGATCCGCGCCGATTGCCGCGAAGAGCTGCGCCGGGTGCTGGCTTATCCGCAATTTGCCCGCTTCGAGGTCGATATCGACACCGCGCTGGCCACCGTCGATCGCCTGACCCGCCTCGAACCGCTGCCGCCGCAGGACGAGGCCGACGCCATCCGGCTGCCCCGCTGCAAGGACACCGACGACCAGAAGTTTGTTGAGCTGGCCCACTTTGCCGGCGCGGCGTGCCTGGTGTCGAAGGACAAGGCGGTGCTCAAGCTGCGCAGTCGCCTGCGCCGCTCCAGCGGCGTCGAGGTGCTGACGCCGCCGGGCTTTGGCGCCTGGCTGGCCGCTCAGGCCGGCACCACCGCCGACACGACCGCCGATCCGCTTTAGAATTGCCGGATCGCGCGCGGGGCCGGTTCGGCACGCGCGCCCTCCTCTTACCGCATCGACACGCCCGCAACATGTCCGCAGACACCACGCTCGCCCCCCTGACCCCGCCGCCCTCGCGCCTGCCCGGCGTCGGCACCACCATCTTCACCGTGATGTCGGCCCTGGCCATCGAGAAGAACGCCGTCAACCTGGGCCAGGGTTTTCCGGACTTCGATTGCGACCCGAAGATCGTCGATGCCGTCGCCGGGGCGATGCGCGCCGGCCATAACCAGTATCCGCCGATGGCGGGCGTGCCGCGCCTGCGCCAGGCAATCGCCGACAAGATCGCCGCGCTGTACGGCCACCAGTACAGCTGGGATACCGAGATCACCGTCACCGCCGGCGCCACGCAGGGAATCCTGACCGCGATCCTGTGCGCCGTGCATCCGGGCGACGAAGTGATCGTGCTCGAGCCCTGCTACGACAGCTACCTGCCCGCGATCGAACTGGCCGGCGCCACCGCCGTGCCGGTCACGCTGGAGGCGCCCGAGTTCCGCGTACCCTTCGACAAGCTCGCCGCCGCGATCACGCCGCGCACGCGCATGATCCTCATCAACACGCCGCACAACCCCACCGGCACGATCTGGCGCGCGGGCGACATGGACAAGCTGGTACAGATTCTGGCCGGCACCGACATCCTCCTGCTGTCGGACGAGGTCTACGAGCACATGGTCTACGACGGCCAGCGGCATGAATCGGTGTCGCGCCATCCCGAACTGGCTCGCCGCAGCTTCGTGATCTCCAGCTTCGGCAAGACTTATCACGTGACCGGCTGGAAGATCGGCTACGTGGCGGCGCCGGCCGCGCTGATGGCCGAGTTCCGCAAGGTGCACCAGTTCAACGTGTTCACCGTCAATACGCCGGTGCAGCACGGGCTGGCCGACTACATGGCCGATCCCGCGCCGTACCTGCAGCTGTCGGCGTTCTACCAGGCCAAGCGCGATTTCTTCCGCGCCGGGCTGGCGAATTCGCGCTTCAAGCTGCTGCCGTCGGATGGCACCTACTTCCAGTGCGTCGACTACTCGGCTATTTCCGACCTGAGCGAGGCGGACTTCGCCATGTGGCTGACGCGCGAGATCGGCGTGGCGGCGATTCCGGTGTCGGCGTTCTATACGCAGCCGCGCGAGTCGGGCGTGGTGCGGTTCTGCTTTGCGAAGAAGGAAGAGACGCTGGCGCTGGCGCTGGAAAGGTTGGGGAAGCTTTAAAGCAGACGCTCAGACAAAAACGCCCGCGACGATTCGCGGGCGTTTTGCTTCCTGATGCCTTCGCGGGCCGGCATGTTTGCTCCCCTTGTATGTTCTCGGAACGCTGTTCTGAAGACAGTGGGGAGGGATAGCAACCGGCAGAGTCGTCAATGTAGGATTGCTTGTTTTTCGTGGTTGGTGCGCCAAACCTGAAACCCCTCAGAGTTCGTAGCTCGTGGGAGAGCACTTGGTCAACGCACCGGCCCGTTCTATCCAATTCGTGTAACCCGAACAGTTGCCAATACCGAGTATGCATCCGCAAGGCAGGGAATCGAACCAGGGACAACGGCCAAATGCCGGAATTGACGTATCCAAAGAGCATCTTGATGCTTATTGGAACGATCAAGGTCTGCGCTTGGGCAATGAAGCCCTGGGATGGAGCGAGCTGGCCGCGAAGTTCAAAGCATCCGACGTTGATCTGGTGGTGATTGAGGCCACCGGCGGCTACGAGCGTGGGCTGGTATGCGCGCTGCAGCAGGCAGGCATCGAAGTCGCACGCGTGAATCCACGTCAGGCCCGAGACTTTGCCAAGTCGATGGGCATGTTGGCCAAGACCGATCAGGTGGACGCCCGGTGTTTGCGCGACTTTGCCAACGTACTGGCGCGCCATCAAGACCGCCCAAAATACGTCACCGCCCCGCTGGAAGCGCATCGCGAGCAGCTTACATCGTTGATGACGCGCCGACGGCAGTTGCTGGAGATGCGTGTGGCTGAAGGCAATCGCTTGGAAAAGGCGTCGCCACAGGCTGCACGGAGCATCCGCGCGGTAATCCGGACGCTGGACAAGCAGATCGGCCAAATCGACAAGGATGTGGACTGGCACATCGAGAAGCACTTCAAAGACCAGCGTGCGCTGCTTGAAGCAGTCAAAGGTGTGGGCGCGGTGACGACCATGACGTTGCTGGCGGCTCTGCCGGAGTTGGGCAAGCTGGGGCGGAAGGCCATCAGCAAGCTGGTCGGCGTTGCACCGCTGGCCAATGATTCCGGCAAACGGCAAGGTCCGCGACGCATCTGGGGCGGACGTGGCGAAGTGCGCGCGGTGCTGTACATGGCCACGCTGTCGGCTAAGCGCTACAACCCGGCCATTGCGTCGTTCTACCAGCGCCTGCTCGCGGCCGGCAAGCCTAAGAAGGTTGCCATCGTTGCCTGCATGCGCAAGCTTCTGACTATCTTGAATGCGATGGCCAGAGACGGCGCAATGTGGGACCCGACTAAGCATACTCTGCCGTCCGTTAAGCCTTGACTTTAAACACAGTTGCTCTCCCGCTTGCGGGAGAGGGAAGCGTCCACTACGGACGGTGGATACATCCAAGCGCTAGCGCAACGCTAGCCGCCTCCGCTTACTTCTTGCTCCGACTCATCATCAGCTCGGTATTCGCCTTCCGGTCTGCATTGACTTTCTGCACCGACTCGCGCTGCGACAGCGTCTTCAGGTAATCCTTGACCGGCAGGTCAGCCAGCATATCCGTGCCATAGATGATCTTGGTGCACGACGACACCAGCGGCAGGTGCACTGCTGCCGCGCAGTCGGCCAGCGTGAAGCTGTCGCCTGCGATATACGGCGAGAACTTCGCCAGCCTGGCAAACGCCGGGATATAGCGCGCCAGTAGCTTGTGCTGGCGCTCCTTGACACTGTCGCTGACCTTGCCGCCGAAGAACGCCTCTGGATACAGCTCGCGCGCCGTCAGCTCCAGGTACAGCTCCATGAAGGTGACGATCTCGCGCACCTTGCCAGCCTGCAGCGGGTCCTTCGGCAGCAGCGGCGTCTGCGGGAAGGCCGCTTCCAGGTATTCGACGATGACTTCCGACTCGCACAGTGAGCCGGATTCGGTGATCATGTAGGGCACCTTGCCCGCCGGCGTTGCGGCCGGGTCGGTCTCGCCGATCCAGGCCAGCACCTCTTCGAACGGCACGTTCTTTTCCAGCAGCGCCAGCTTCACTTTGTTGTAGTAGTTGCTGGCGGCAAAGCCGCAGAGCTTCAGCATGTCGTCTCTCTCCGTTGTTGGAATAGTCGCCCGCACGGCACGGGCCTGAGGGGGATTGTGGACCATCCGGAGCCTGCCGTGTCCGGCCTGGCCGATCAGCGCACGCCGCCTGCCCTTCCGGTCTGTTCGGAAAGGTGCAAAAAACGTACGATCGTGCTAATTTAACCACAACTTTTGGGACGAATGATGAGCACTTTCACCATCGACACGCTGGGCATCGTCGGCACCGGCGCCATGGGCCGCGGCATCGCGCAGATCGCCGCCCAGGCTGGCCTGACCGTCAACCTGTACGACGCCAACCCGCAAGCTGTGGCCGCCGCCCGCCAGTACCTGCAGGACACGCTGGCCAAGCTCGCCGACAGGGGCAAGATCAGCGCCGCCGACGCCGAGGCCACGCTGGCCCGCGTCAAGCCGTGCGGCGCTCTGGAAGACCTGGCCGGGTGCGACATGGTGCTGGAGGCCATCGTCGAGAAGCTGGAAGTCAAGCGC
>Ga0102589_1000106_pt1 | contig 234416 bp, 208 predicted proteins | sample AraplaMF_Col_mLB_FD_76858 | JGI IMG/M metagenome (GOLD analysis project Ga0102589, IMG submission 76858) | Arabidopsis root microbial communities from the University of North Carolina, USA - plate scrape MF_Col_mLB | ecosystem: Host-associated > Plants > Roots > Endosphere | place: USA... | reverse complement strand
CCCAGCAGGTAGGACAGGCTCAGCGCCACGGCATTGGCGATCGGGCCGATGGCGTTGGGCAGCGCGTGGAACAGCACCAGGCGGGTCGACGAGGCACCCTTGAGCCGCACCATCTCGATATAGGGCGCCTGCAGCTGGTCGATCACCGCGGCGCGCGTCATGCGCAGCATCTGCGCCACGATCACGCAGCACAGCGTCAGCACCGGCATGGCCAGCGAACGCAGCACCTTGTCCCAGGATTCGTCATTGCCGACATAGGCCAGTGCCGGCAGCCAGCGCAGCTGGACCGCGAACAGCAACACCGCCAGCGTGGCGACCAGGAATTCGGGCACGGAGACCACCGCCACTGCGCCGAGGCTGACGCCGCGGTCGAACCAGGTGCCGCGGTAGACCGCCGCGAGGATGCCGAGGCCCAGCGCCACCGGCACCGAGATCAGCGCGGTCAGGCCAGCCAGCAGCAGCGAATTCGGCAGCCGGCTGCCGATGGCTTCCGACACTGGCATGTGGGTAGCCAGGGACTCGCCGGCATCGCCGGTCAGCAGGCCGCCCAGCCAGTGGACATAGCGCACCGGCGCCGGCACGTCCAGGCCCATCTGGCTGCGCAGCGCGGCCAGGGCTTCCGGGGTCGCGTCTTGCCCGAGCTGTTCCTGGGCGGCGTCCCCGGGCAGTACCGCCGTGATCGCGAAGACGATGGCCGAGACGGCCAGCAATGAGATCAGCGCCAGCCCGACACGCCGCGACAGCAGACGAAATATAAACACATTCATGAGGTCTCCTTTCTAGTTGATCAATCAGGCCGTGACTTCCGAGGTTCGGGGCATGGTTCGCCCCATCAGGTCGCTCACGGCATCCCGGACGAGTCCGTCTCGCCAGCGCGCGAGCGGACCACTGCCAGGATCGGCATTCTTCAGATGGCCAATGGATGGATCCGAATCCATACCGGCGGTTCACGCCGGCAAACTGGACGCAGCAGGTGGCGACGGGCTTGTTCCAGCCGCGTCGCCGGGGGAAAAATCTATACCTGACTTGAATCTGCTTCAGAAAATCTGGTGTGTAAGGGTCTTGACCCGGAGACGTCGATGCGCGGGCGCAGTCGAAAATACGGTCCGTGCCTGGAACGCGGCCATTCCAGCCTCCTCTGGTCAAGCGTCGAGCCAGACGTGCTCGGCAAACGAATAGCCCATCAGACCGCCCAGCGGGATGGGCGACAAGCCCTTGAGCTTCGTTGAATGCGCGTCGATGCTGGACAGGAACAATGGGATACCGATGCCCGCCTCCGCATGAATCATGGTTTGCATATCGGCATACATCTGCTTGCGTTTGGCGAAGTCAGTCTCGGCGCGCGCACCGAGCAGCAGCTGGTCGAACTGCGGGTTCTTCCAGCGCGACTCGTTCCAGGGCGCGTCGGACTTGAAGAACTGGGTGAGGATCGTATCGGCGCTGGGTCGCGGATTCACATTGCCGAAGCCAACAGGGCTGTTGAGCCAGTGGTTCGACCAGTAGCCATCGGCCGGCATGCGCTTGATGTCGAGTTCGAGGCCAACGCGCCGGGCAGCCTGTTGCAGCATCAGCGCCATCTCGACCGAATACAGCGCCGCCGGCGACGTCACCACCGGCACCTTGCCCGTCACGCCGGCCTTGCGCAGATGGAACTTCGCCTTCTCCGGATCGAACGGCCGTTGCGGCAGTTCCTTGAAATAGAAGCGGTTGGTGGGATCGATGGGCTGGTCGTTGCCAATGACGGCATTGCCGAGTGCGATCGCCTGTTTCATCTGCTGCCGGTCCAGCAGATACTTCATCCCCATGATGAAGTCCGGGTTCGTGCCGGGGCCAACATCCTTGCGCAGGATCAGGTCGGTATATTGACCCGATCTGGTGATCAGCAGCCCGTAGCCAGGGGTGCCCTTGATGCGGGCTACGGCGCGCGGGTTCACCATGGCCACCAGATCCATTTCGCCCGACAGCAGCGCATTGACACGCGCACTTTCGTCAGCGATGCCAACGAACTCGATCTCGTCGAGGTACGGCTTGCCTGGCTTCCAGTACGCGTCGTTGCGCACCGCAACGGTGCGTACGCCGGGTCGGAACTCCTTGATCTTGTAGGGTCCGGTGCCAATGCCCGCGCTGAAGTCGGTGGTGCCGTCCTTGACGATCTGGAAATGAGACGTCCCGAGGATCACCGGGAGATCGGCATTCGGCTGAGTCAACACAATCGTAACCTCGCCGGGACCGGTGGCCTTGACGCTCTCGATCTGCTCGGCCAGCACCTTGCCCTTGGAAGCGGTGGCCGGGTCCTTGTGACGCATGACCGAGTACACCACGTCGGCGGGCGACAACGCCTTGCCGTCATGGAACGTCACGCCCTTGCGCAACGCAAATACCCAGGTCTTTGCATCGGTGGTGTTGAAGGACTCCGCCAACGCGGGGCGCGGCGTCAGGCTCGCATCGAGCGAGGTCAGGCCGTTGTAGACCATGTTACAGCGCACATAGTCATTCTGGTTCGCCTGCTTGGCAGGATCCAGCGTATCGGCCGCAGATGCCGTGCCAGCGGCCACGCGGATGCGTCCGCCGCGCCGGGGTGTCTGCGCATGAACCTCGACCGCCTGGCTGGCCAGGCTACCGGCCAGCGTGGCTTGCATGCCGCCCGCCAGCAGCATCTTCAGCACATCGCGCCGGGTGGCGCCGCGCTTGAGGCCATCCAGGACACGAAGGCTTTCACCGGGACCAACAAGGCTTGCAAACTCGTTACAGCGATCCTTCATGGTGGTACTCCTGGTTTGGTGGGCAGGCCCAAGCGAAAGCGTTGATGTGAGGCGATTTAAGCATGCATCGCCACGCCATTTATCGGGAAATGGGCGAATACGACGCGTAAAAGATGCGGTTTTCAAAAACCCAGACGGCAGTTCGTGCGGTCAGGAATGGTTGTCGCTACCCCTCGCGGCAAAATCGATCAGCACGCTCTTGAAGCGCAGGTTTGCCTCCACCGCCTGGCGCCCGAGATCCTTGCCGATGCCAGATTGGTGATAGCCGCCGGTCGGGATGACAAAGTCCGCACTGCGCCCATAGCGGTTGATCCATACCGTGCCCGCGGAAATGCCGCGCATCGCGCGCAGCGCCCGGCCGATATCGGCAGTGTGAACGCCTGCGGCGAGGCCATAGTGCTCGTGCGCGGCGAGCGCCAGACCCTCCTCTTCATCCTCGAAGGTTTGCACTGTCAGCACCGGGCCGAAGATTTCTTCCAGCACGGCAGGATTGTCCGCGCTCACGCCCTGTATCAGCGTGGGCTTGAAGAACGCCCCGCCCGGACCGCCGTCAACGAGGCCACCGCCGCAACGCAGTTCCGCGCCATTGCCACGCGCACGCTCCACGATGTCGAGGATGCGCGCCGCCTGCACCGCCGAAACAATCGGCGCCAGCGTGGTGGAATCATCCCAGGTCGCACCGGGTAGCAGGCCGGAGAAGCGCGCCACGATGCGCTCGACCAGCGCTTCGGCGATGCCGCGTTGCACAATCAACCTCGAGCCGGCGACGCATACCTGTCCTGCATTGCCGGTGATGGCGCCGGCAATGATGCCGGCCAGCCGGTCAAGATTCGGTGCATCATCGAATACAAGCTGAGGACTCTTGCCGCCCAGTTCCAGCGTTACGGGCTTCGGCCCCTGCAACGCGCAAGTCGCCATGATCGCGGCGCCCGTACGCGTCGATCCCGTGAAGGTCATTTTCGAGATCAGGGGGTGGCGCGTCAGCGCATCGCCCGTCGTCGCGCCGTCACCCTGCACCACGTTGAACAGGCCCGGCGGCAGGCCAGCTTCGATGGCCAGCTGAGCGAGGCGCACCGCGGAGAACGGCGTCAGTTCGGAAGGCTTCAGCACCACGGCGTTGCCTGCGGCAAGCGCGGCACCGACCTTCCATGACACCATCACCAGCGGGAAATTCCAGGGCGTGATCGCACCCACCACGCCATAAGGCTCGGCTACCACCATGCCGAGGTGATCGTGCCGCGTGGCCGCCACCTCCCCGCCCAGCTTGTCGGCATACTCGGCGAAGAACCGCAGTCCCTCCGCCGTGAACGGTACATCCCACGCGGTAGCATCGCGCACCGGGCGCGTCGAGCACACGGCTTCGAGCGGCGCGAGGCCGCGCACGTCCGCTTCGATCAGGTCCGCCCATCGGCGTAGCACGCGGGCTCGCTCGCGCGGCGCCCGGCGCGCCCAGTCGCTGGTGCGCCAGGCCTTCCACGCGTCCTGCACGGCAGCATCGACCGCCGCGGCGTCGGCTAACGGAAGCTCGGCGTGCACCTGGCTATCGGAGGGACGCCGCACGGCAATACGGCCGGCATCGGGCACGAACTGTCCACCAATGAAATGGCCGGTGGATACGACGACAGTGTGGGGGTCAAATACTTGCACGGAATGACGGGCGCTTTCAGGTCGGCGCCAAGGGTGGATTCATGCCTTCCATGCTAGACAAGAATGCCCAAGATTTATCTCGGTTAAGGACGGCGCTTCCGCATCGAATTGCAAAACTGACGCCCGGCGCAAACGAATCTTCCGAGTTAAGGAGAAACCCGAATGCTTTGGGGTTCTCTGGCACGTTTGCCCCGCCCGGATTGCACCAGCACGATGCCGCCAACTCAGTGTTGGGAACCACTACCGCTCTGTTTCTGCGCGGTGCCAGTGATGAATGGCCTTGGGGCGTTGCGGCCGGCCGGTGTGCCTGGCGGACGTGGTCCGCTTTGGCAGGCGTAGCCGGCGAGTTCCGTCTTGTCCAAAAAAAAACCGCAGGCATCGCTGCCTGCGGGCAAGGCTTCACAAGGAAGCGGAGACCACCGAAGTACGACGGCAAGCCTTCCCGCCTAGGCCGGCCGGAAGATTGCATAAACCTTGGCCACGTGCTCGCGGCTTTCCCAACTGCATTGCGCGTGCTGCTCGACAAGAAAAATGTCACCTCGCGAGAACGTTCCGCGCCGGCCCGTCTCGTCTTCAAACGTCACACTGCCGGCCAAAAGATGCATCAGCTCATAGTGGGGATAGGACATCGCCCGGCGATGGTACGGCGTCGAATCCCAGGTGCCGCAGACGAACTGGGTGTCCTCGGAGCGATAGTCGGTGAAGTTGCGACAAGCGGGCGTCGGCGTGAGCAGCAATTCTGTGGCGGGCGTGCCCGTCGGCACCAGCGTCGGTGCTTCCGCGATCGGCAGGACCGCGCGCGCGCCCGGCTGGCTGATGCCGTAGCGCATGAAGATGACCGACACCGGGCCGTCAGCAGACCAGCTGAACTCGGCGTCATGCAACAACATGGCGCTGTTGCCCCGGCTCAATGCAACGGTACGGCCCTGCTGCGTCAGGGTCAACTTGCCCTCGCTGACGATGATGAATTCATCCGCCGGCTGTGCCATCACCGTCCCGGTGCCGGCATCAAGGGCGATGACGCCGACAGTGACCGGCCCCGGCGGCAGGTCCAACAAGCGGCGGCTGGACAGGAAGTCGTTTTCCGTGGATGGCCGGGGGAAGGGAATACCAAGGGCCTGATCTTGCGCAAACGCGCGCAGATCGACGAAAGAAGCGGGGGTGGCGCGCAACGTGGCGCCCTGCAAGCTCGACATGACCGGTTCTCGTGATTCGTGAGGATTACGTTGGTGTGGCTCGCGCAATCCTTTGATAGGAGGATATGGATCCGCGCAGGCGCTGGCCGCGCTCAGAGAATTACAGCATCACCACGCCTGCGACATATCGTGTTCAGATTGCCCGCAAACCTACAAACAGTTGCATTTGTACTTAGAATCAGCATGATTTGCTGCAGGCGGCCCACGGATACTTTCGGGCAGGCATCGGCCGTACCCGCATGCGCGAACGTGGCAGTGCGTACGCAAACCGATGGCACGCGCATGGTTTTAGCAATGGATGCGGTCTGACACCAGCTGGACAGCATAACCTCAGCGTCCCGATGCGGAAGTTGAGGGGAATATGTGGAATCGCATTTCACGGTCCGTTTCCCCGTCAAAGGCATATCGACCATGGCAAGATAGCTTTCGTACTTAAAGGAAGACGCCATGCCAAGCCACGACATCAATGAATCAGTGACCTACCGTGCAATGACCGAACAGGACGTGCCAGCGGCACATGCCTTGTCGCAGGCGCTGCGCTGGCCCCATCGGGCCGAAGACTGGCAATTCGTCCTGCGCCTGGGAACTGGCTTCGTCGCCGAAGAAGCCGGCGCGGTGATCGGCACCGGGCTATGTTGGACGCAGGGGCAGCAGGCATCGCTGGGAATGATCATTGTGTCATCGGCACATCAGGGCAAGGGCATCGGCAAGGAGTTGATGCGCCTTGTGCTCGAAGTGCTGGGGGACCGCACCACGCTGCTCAATGCAACCCCTGCCGGGCAGCCGCTGTATGAACGCCTGGGCTTCGTCGCGACCGGCACCATCCACCAGCATCAAGGCACAATGAACGTCGTCGGCCCGGTGGCACTGGCTGCAGGAGAACGGCTCCGCCCGTTCGAGCCGCGCGATATCGACGCGGTGACCGCACTGGCAAATCGCGCTGCCGGCATGTTCCGCAGCGAACTGCTGAAGGCACTGCTCCCCATCGCCGAAGCCGTCGTCCTGGAGCGCAATGGCGAAGCTGTCGGATTCTCGATCTTGCGCCGGTTCGGCCGGGGCCATGTGATCGGCCCGGTGGTGGCCTCCGACAGCGAACGAGCCAAGGCCTTGATCGCCTACTGGGGAAGTGCCTGCGCCGGGTCCTTCGTGCGCGTGGATGTCACCGGAACCAGCGGGCTGCAGGACTGGCTGGCGCAGGCGGGATTGCCGCAGGTGGACACCGTCGTGGCCATGGCCCGCAATGGCGTGCCGCAGGCCGACTCCACACTGCAGCAGTTCGCCCTGATCAACCAGGCGCTTTGCTGAGCCACGCCTTCAGCTGGCGCAGTCTTTTGAATTCGAAGAAATGGTCCGAGGAGTACCGTATGCCGAGCAGTCATGCCGCCGATGAATCATTGTGGGAGCGAGTTCGCGACGCCTATCCCAGGCAACAGCCGTTGCTGAACCTCAACAACGCCGCGGTCAGCCCGCCGCCGCTCGTGGTCGAACAGGCAATGATCGACGCTTATCGGCTGATCAGCCAGAACCCGGACGTGAACATGTGGAGCAAGCTCGACGCCGCGCTCCCTTCCATCAAGGAGCAGCTTGCGCAACTTGCCGACTGCAGCCCGAAGGAAATCGCATTGAACCGCAATGCCTCCGAGGGCCTGAGCACGGCGATCTTCGGCATACCGCTCACTACCCGCGACCAGGTACTGATTTCGGCGTGGGACTATCCAAGCGTACGGGCGGCATGGGACCAGCGGCAGCAGCGGGAAGGCATCGAGGTAGCCTCTGTGGACTTTGCACTGACGGCAAGCGACGATGAGATCGTCAAGTCCTATGAAGCCGGCATGACTGCGAAGACCCGGGTGCTGCAGCTCACCCACATGTTCCACTGGAACGGTCGCGTCTTGCCCGTGAAGCGTATCTGCGAGGTGGCCCGGGCCAGGGGGATCATCACCATTGTCGATGGCGCCCAGAGCTTCGCGCAGATGCCGGTCAGCTTCCGCGAACTCGACTGCGATTACCTCGTGACAAGCCTGCATAAGTGGCTGGGAGCACCGGTCGGCAACGGCATGCTGATCGTCAGGGAAAACCGGATCGACAGTACCTGGCCATTGCTGGCGCCGTTCGATCCGCCACCGCTGCGCATCGACAAGTTCGATCACTGGAATCTCGGCACCTATAACTCCGCCATACAGGCCGGCATTGCACCCGCGATCCGCTTCCATCGCGAGCTCGGCACCGCGAACATCCACGCACGGCTGCGCGAGCTGACGCGCTACTGGATCGACCAGGTCCGGGATCTGCCGGGCTTCCGGCTATACACACCGGTGGATACGGACGACCTGGGTGCGGTGAGCCTGTTCTCCATTGATAATCTGGACGCCAAAACCATGGAGCAGACACTGCGGCAGACCCACGCGGTGCACGTCAAGTTCCGCCAGGTCAGGCATGTCGCCGGCCTTCGCGTATCGCCGCATATCTACATGCTCAAGAGCGATCTCGATGTATTCGTGAATGCACTCAGACAGGTCGTCAGGCAACGCTGAGCCTGGCAGCGGTGGCGGCGTGGCGGGCTGTGGCGCCCTGCCCCGCTCCGCCATGCGCATTCTTATTGCCGGTCCGACGCGAACTCGGAGACAAAAGCCGGCGCTTCCTCCATGCGGTAACGCCCATCCTGACTCACGTAGTACATGACGCCGTGGCCCCTGCGTGCAAACGTCACGCAGCAGGAGTGTTCGAAGCGTCCGAAGCGGGTGATGCCGATGCCAGGCGCACCGCGCCACTCCCATACGCGCTGTTCCTCGATGCAATCCAGAACGCGATGCTGCGTCCTGGGATGCATGGATGAATTGAGCATCATGCTGACATAGCCAAAGTCACCCAGCGCGGGATAACGCTCGCGCATCGCCGCCCAACGTTGCTTAGGGGACATTGGCGCTCTCCCGGTGCTGCCTGATCTTATCCGTCTGCTGCATTGCTTCTGCCTTCAGGTCACGGTTCCAGTGCCCTTGTTTGGTCCTTTCGCATATAGGTTCGGCTTGACGACTTTCGTCATCCGTTCCCGTATCTCTTCGCATGGCCGCTGCTGAATTGACCGGCAACCGCGCGGGCCTCGCTCATGGTGCGGAACGCCGGTCGGCGGGCGGGATTACTGCGCTTGTCTCAGTTGCTCGAGGATCGCCGGATCTTCGAGGGTAGACAGATCCTGCGTGATCTCCTCCCCCCGAGCGATCAGGCGCAACAGGCGCCGCATGACTTTGCCCGACCGGGTCTTTGGCAGGTTGTCGGCAAAACGGATCTCCCTGGGCTTTGCGATCGGGCCAATCTCCCTGGCCACCCAATCACGCAGTTCCCGGGCCATCTGCTGTGCTGCGTCGCCCTGGGGGCGGACATCCTTGAGCACAACAAACGCGCAGATCGCTTCGCCAGTTGTGTCGTCCGGCTTGCCGACCACCGCCGCGTCCGCCACGTGCTGGTTCGCTGCGAGCGCGGATTCGATCTCCATGGTGCCCATACGGTGACCGGAGACATTGAGCACGTCGTCGATGCGCCCGGTGATGCTGAAATAGCCGGTCTTGTCATGGCGCACCGCGCCGTCGCCAGCCAGGTAAAGCTTGCCGCCAAGGTCCTGCGGGAAATAGCTGGCCCGGAACCGCTCCGGATCGCCCCAGATGGTGCGGATCATCGATGGCCACGGGCGCTTGATGACCAGGATGCCACCTTGTCCATGGGGCAGTTCATTGCCGGCTTCGTCCACCACGGCCGCCATGATGCCGGGCAATGGCAACGTGCAGGATCCCGGCTGCAGCGGCATCGCACCCGGCAGCGGGCTGATCATGTGGCCGCCGGTTTCGGTCTGCCAGAAGGTATCGACGATCGGGCACTTTCCGTTGCCCACGTTCTCGTGGTACCACATCCAGGTCTCGGGATTGATCGGTTCGCCTACCGAGCCGAGCAGGCGCAGGCAGGACAGGTCGTACTGCCCGGGATGCACGGCCGGTTCCTTGTCGCAGGCCTTGATCAGCGCACGGATCGCCGTCGGGGCCGTATAAAAGATGGTGGCGCGATGCCTGCTTGCCATCTCCCAGAACCGACCTGCATCGGGATAGGTCGGCACACCTTCAAACACGATCTGGGTTGCACCGAGCGCAAGCGGGCCGTAGGCAATGTAGGTGTGACCGGTGATCCAGCCGATGTCGGCGGTGCACCAGAACACGTCCGAAGGCTTGATGTCGAAGGTCCACTTCATCGTCAGCATTGCCCACAGCAGATAGCCGCCGCAGGCATGCTGCACGCCTTTGGGCTTGCCGGTGGAACCCGAGGTGTAGAGGATGAACAGCGGATGTTCGGCGTCGACCCATTCCGGCTCGCAGGATGCGTCCCGGCCGGCGACCAGGTCATCCAGCCACAGGTCGCGTCCGGCGACGAAGCCGATGTCGGCGCCCGTGCGCCGGTAAACGACGACGCGCCTGACCGTCTCGCAACCGCCTAGGCCCAACGCCTCGTCTACGATGGCTTTCAGCGGCAGGCACTTGCCGCCGCGTACCTGCTCGTCAGCCGTGATCACCGCCACCGCGCCGGCGTCAATGATGCGCTCGCGCAGCGACCTGGCCGAGAAGCCGCCGAACACCACCGAATGCACCGCACCGATGCGCGCACACGCCTGCATCGCGGCAATGCCTTCGATCGACATCGGCATGTAGATCACTACGCGGTCGCCCTTGCCGATGCCAAGCGCACGCAAGCCGTTGGCAACCTGGCAGACCTTGGCGTGAAGCTGCGCATAGGTGATCCGGCTGACCTCTCCGTTGTCCGCCTCGAAAATGATCGCGGTCTTCCCGGCATTGCCATTTACCAGGTTCCGGTCCAGGCAGTTGTACGAGACGTTCAGTTCGCCGTCCTCGAACCAGCGGTAGAAGGGAGCATGATCCTGGTTCAGCGTCTGGGTAAACGGCTTGTGCCAGCTGATGTTGTCGCGCGCATGCCGGGACCAGAAGCGTTCGTAGTCCTCTTCGGCCTCGGCGCACAGGGCCCGGTAGCCTTCCATGCCGGAGATCCTGGCGTGTTCCACAAAATGCACGGGGGGGTGAAAGAGCCCGGAGTCCTGGTTCAACGGGGCGATGTTGGACATGGCTATATCTTTGAGCGAATGGAAGGCTGTCAGCTGATTGAAGATTGCACGCCGATCAGTTAGCGCGCTGTTTGTGCTGACGGATCGAGGCCTAACCCCGGGGATTCAGCTTGCGCCCCCGGGGTCGGCGCGAATGGGATGTGCGTTCAGAACTTGTGGCGAATGCCAACGATCGCGCCAAACTGGTTGGCACCCGGGCGAACCGCTTCGCTGCTCGCACCGAGCTGGTCATTGAACCCGACCACACCGAGGTTCGATTTGCCACGGTTCAGCGAGTATGCAACCGAAGTGTAGATATCGGTGCGCTTCGACAGCGTATAGTCGACCAGCGCGACGAACAGCCACGGATTCCCGGCATTCCCCTCACGCAGGTTCTGGTAGTACGCAGAGCCGGTCACCGACAGTGCCGGCAACACCTGGTAGCCAACACCGAACCAGCCGAGGTTCGACACCGTGTTGGTCACGGCAACGCCAGGCAGCGTAGCCCCGTTGAATGCATGCGCGTAGCGATATCCTGCGTAGAGCTTGGCCGGACCGAGTGTGTAGGTGCCGGCCACCGCGGCTCGGCGGATCAGGCTATCGGTCGAAAGCGCGGTGGGGGCGGACCGGTTAGACTGGTCGTAAATGGCGCCGACCGAGAACGGGCCGCCGTCATAGCTGAGCGCCAGCGAGTACGAACGTCCATTGGTGAAATTGCCTGCCACCTCCTGGTTGTTGCTGTTGAGGCTGTACAGGGCCGTCACGCTCAGTCCGCCGAACTTGCCCATATATTTCGCGGAGTTGTCGGCGCGCGCTCCGCCCATGTATGGGTCCTGCGCGCCGGAGGAATAACGGGCCGCGATGGCCATCGGGTCGTAGTAGACGCCAAAGTCAAAGAACGGGGTCGTGTGCCGGCCCAGCGTCAGCTGGCCCCATTGGTTCTTGAGGCCAACGTAGGCTCCACGTCCGAACAGACGGCCGCCTTGTCCGGACGTGCCGGTATCAAGGTTGAACCCGCTTTCGAGCAGGAAAATACCGCTCAGTCCCCCTCCCAGGTCTTCCACGCCGCGCAAGCCCCACCGCGATCCGGACTGATTTCCCGACTGCATGGCCCAGAGATTGTGGCTCTGCGCGCCGGCCGGCACGGTGCCGGTCGAAGCCACGGCGTGGTTGAGGTACTCGATACCCACATCGGCAACCCCGTACAGGGTCACGCTGGATTGCGCGTATGCGCCGGAACCAGCCAGCAAGGCGGCCGACATGGCCAGGAGCTTCAATTTCATGAAATCGTTTCCTCGAATGATGGTAAGCAGATTGTTTGCCTTTTTTGGAATGGCTCGGCAAATTCTGCTTTGCTTTTTTTCAACGCCCACAAATACGCAACAATCCTGCTGTTGCAAATCTATCCCTATCTATTTTTTTTGCTTCCGCCAGACCACACCATGGAATTCTTGATTCACTGTGCGTGAGCTTATGCCGTGCTGATTTATCGGCGCCGCGCGCTCTCAATACCCTCGAGCGCGATCGACCAGCCCGATGAGCGGCTCGCCGCGCTCAAAGCGACGGATATTGTCCAGCACGGCCCTGGTGGCCGTAACAGGCCGCGTAACACTGGCAATATGCGGCGTGATCCAGACCTTGGGGTGGCGCCACAATGGATGGTCGGCCGGGAGCGGCTCCGGGTATGTCACGTCAAGAATCGCGTCGCCGAGTTGACCTGTATCGAGGGCCGCCATCAGATCGGCAGTATTCAGGTGCTGCCCACGCCCGACGTGCACAAGCCCGGCTCCGCGCGGCAATGCGTTGAACACGCGGCTCCCAAGCATCCCGCGCGTTTCCTCCGTCAGCGGTAACAGGCAGACGAGGATATCGGTGCGCGCCAGGAAAGCGTCAAGGGACTCGGCGCCAGCGAAGCACGTCACGCCTTCGATGCTGCGCTGCGACCTGGCCCATCCCGCGCAATCGAATCCGAACAGCCGCAGGCGCTCCAGCAGCGACTGCCCCAACGAGCCCAATCCCAGCACGCCAATGCGCCGCTCATGCGCGGCCCGGACCTGCAGCGGGTGCCACGAGGCCTGTGCCTGTTGCCGGCGATACGCCGGCATATCCCGATGCAGTGCGAGGACCGAGAACACGGCGTACTCCACCATGCCTTCGACGATACCCGGATCGATCATCCGCACCAGCGGCACGTCGGCAGGGATCGCGCTCAGGTCGAACTGGTCGATGCCGGCGCCTGTCGAAAACACTACCTGCAGGTTGGGCAGGCGTTGCTCCAGGTCGTCGGGCGGTACCCAGGCCGCCAGGTATCTGACCTTTTCCGGATCGCCGATGTCCGGCCAGATGCGGAACTCGAGATCCGGTTGCTCCCGCGCAAAGATCTCAGCCCACTGCCGGCCCCGCACCGGATCAGCCTTGTAAAGAAATGTGCTCACGTGGTCAGTCTCCTCTGTTCGATTGCCTTGTCGGCGCAGGTGAAGGGCGGGAGCCGGCAGCACCTCGCCATCTCCCACATCACGCGTCAAGCCAGACGTGCTCGGCAAACGAATAGCCCATCAGGCCGCCAAGCGGGATCGGCGACAAGCCCTTCAGTTTCGAGGAATGTGCATCGACGCTGGCCAGGAACAAGGGGATACCGATGCCCGCTTCCGCATGGATCATCGTCTGCATGTCGGCATACATCTGCTTGCGCTTTGCAAAATCCGTCTCAGCCCTCGCGGCGAGCAGCAGCTGGTCGAACTGCGGGTTCTTCCAGCGCGATTCGTTCCACGGTGCATCGGACTTGAAGAACTGCGTGAGAATGGTGTCGGCACTGGGGCGCGGGTTCACGTTACCGAATCCGACGTGGCTGTTGAGCCAGTGGTTAGACCAGTAGCCGTCGGCAGGCATGCGCTTGATATCGAGGTCCAGCCCAGCACGCTGCGCGGTCTGCTGCAGCACCATCGCAATCTCCACCGAGTACAGGGCGGCCGGCGATGTCACCACCGGCACCTTGCCCGTCACGCCGGATTTGCGCAGATGGTACTTTGCCTTGTCCAGATCGAAGGCGCGCTGCGGCAGATCCTTGAAGTAGAACCGGTTGGTGGGGTCGATCGGCTGGTCATTGCCGATGACGGCATGATCGAGCGCGATGGCTTTCTTCATCTGCTGGCGGTCCAGCAAGTACTTCAGCGCCATCACGAAGTCGGGGTTAGTGCCAGGGCCAACGTCCTTGCGCACGACCAGATCCGAGTACTGTCCGGATTGCGTGATCATCACCGAGTAGCCTGGCGTACCCTTGATCCGGGCCACGGAGCGCGGATTGACCATGGCCACCAGATCCATCCCGCCCGACAACAGCGCGTTGATACGTGCACTGTCGTCGGCGATCCCCACCAACTCGATCTCGTCGAGGTGGGGCTTGCCCGGCTTCCAGTAAGCCTCGTTGCGCACGACCAGCGTGCGCACCCCAGGCTTGAATTCCTTGAGCTTGTATGGCCCCGTTCCGATGCCGGCAGAGAAGTCCGTGGTACGGTCCTTGACGATCTGGAAATGCGAAGTCCCAAGGATCGCCGGCAGATCGGCGTTGGGACTCGTCAATACCACCGTGACCTCGTTCGGGCCGGTGGCTTTCACGCTCTCGATCTGCTCGGCCAGCACCTTGCCTTTGGAAGCGGTGCTTGGATCCTTGTGGCGCATGATCGAGTAGACCACGTCGGCCGGCGACAATGCCTTGCCGTCGTGGAAGGTCACGCCCTTGCGCAGTGTGAAGACCCACGTCTTCGCATCCGTCGTGTTGAACGATTCGGCCAGGGCGGCCCTTGGCGTCAGGCTCGCATCGAGCCAGGTCAGGCCGTTGTAGACCATGTTACAGCGCACATAGTCGTTCTGGTTCGACTGCTTGGCCGGGTCGAGCGTATCCGATGCGGCTGCCGTGCCGACGGCCACGCGGAGTCGGCCGCCCTTCCTTGGCGTCTGCGCGTGGGCCGTGACGGCCGCGCCGGCCAGGCTCCCTGCGAGCGTGGCCTGCATGCCTCCCGCCAGCAGCATCGCAAGAACGTCACGCCGAGTCGCGCCGCGCTTGAGCAGGTCCATCACCCGAAGGCTATCGCTGGGACCGACAAGCTTTTCAAACTCGTTGCGGCTATCGTTCATGGTTGTGCTCCTGATTGGTCTAATAAGAGAGAAACCGCTGCGGGGGAAACAGCGAGCGGCGAAAGAGAATGCGCAGTGAAAGCACAAGGCTTGGCCAAGCCAGTCCTTGAACCAGTTCTTGAACCGGACAGACAGGCCAACAGCGGGAACAAACCTCAGAGACCCACTACGCCAGGCAGGCCAGCGATGTCCTGGATCTCGGTGTACTGGTACGCCGGGTTGCCAGGACCATGGCCGCGGTTCACGAACACCTTGTGCACGACGCCAATGTCATGGGCCGCCATCAGGTCGTAACGCAGGCTCGACGACACATGCAGCACGTCCTCGGGATTGCAGCCGAGCGAGTCGAACATGTATTCGAAGGCCTTCAGGCGCGGCTTGTACGCCTGGGCCTGCTGCGCGGTGTAGACCCGGTGAAACGGCGCACCGAGCATGGCCACATTCTTCTGTATCTGGGCGTCGGCGGCATTCGACAGGATCACCAGCGGGATTTCCCTGGCCACTTTGGCCAGCCCCGCCGGAACATCGTCGTGCGGACCCCACGTCGGCACGGCGTCGTAGTACTGTTGGCCATCGCTGTCCAGGTACTGGATCTTCCACTTCTTGCACAGGCGGCGCACGGCATTCTTCAGCACCACTTCGTAGGGTTGCCAGTCACCCAGTACCTCATCGAACCGGAAGGCGCTGAAGTCGGCGATGAAGTGCTCCATGTGTTCCGTCGAAATCCGATCGGCAAACAGTTCGCGCGTCATCTCTGCCATGCGGAAGCGCGTCAGCGTGCCATAGCAGTCGAAGGTGATGTATTTTGGGCGGAACGTCATGGCTTCTGATCCTCAATGGTGGGTTCCAGGGAACCTGCGTTGTTGCGCGCAGAAGAGAGTCTTGATTCCGAATGGATTAAAGCACGCAGGCGCTCGGCGTTTGTTGGGAAGATCGCTCGTGGCACGCGGTGAAACTGCGGTTTGTCAGGGGCGCTGCGGCATGTCCTGCGGTATGCACCGACGGTGGGCGCCAGACCGTCCATGACGCACCGCTAGCGCGCTGGAGCAAACGCGGATCAACATGGGTCCGGACAGATTTTCTTCGACTGGCAGGCACGTTCGCACTTCCGGCAGGCGTCCGTGCGATCGCATCGCCTTGCAAGGCGCGACCGCCGGGCGCCCGGCACGACATTCGGACTAATCGCGCCACAGATCTTGCTGCCGCAACCCACATAACAGCAGCATGCTCCGTCCGGCGCCCTCAATGCAGCACCATGCCGCGCCATAGCGCTCCTAAACTTCAGGAGATTGTTGTTCCGACAGTCCCGTCATACTTTCCGAGCAAACGCCATGCCCGATCTTTCTCCACCGCTGCCTGCGCGCTTCGTCCGGCTGGCAGAATCCGACCGCCTTACCATCACGCTGCGCATCGACGGCGTCGCCGCCACTGCGCTGGCCGGCGACACGCTGCTGGTCGCCTTGCTCACCCATGGCCGGCGCGTGCGCGACAGCGAGTTCGGCGACGGCCCCCGCGCCGGCTTCTGCCTGATGGGCGCCTGCCAGGACTGCTGGGTCTGGACCCCCGCCGGCGAGCGCCTGCGCGCCTGCTCCACCCCCGCCGAGGCCGGCATGGAGGTGCTGACACGCCCGCCCGCGCACCACTGGCCCGCGACGCCGGACCTGCAGGAATCGCTCGCACGCCATCGCCAGGGAGCCGTCGCATGAACGCGCCCGCAGCCTTTCCGCGCATCGTCGTGGTCGGCACCGGCCCTGCCGGCGTGCGCGCGGCCCAGGCCCTGGTGCAGGCGGGCCTGCGCCCCACCGTGGTCGACGAAGGCCGGCGCGACGGCGGACAGATCTACCGCCGCCAGCCTGACGGCTTCAAGCGCTCCTACGCCAAGCTCTATGGCACCGAGGCGGCCAAGGCCCAGGCACTGCACCGCGATTTCGACGCGCTGCGCGGGCGCATCGACTACCACCCCGACACGCTGGCATGGAACCTGACCGAGGGCGAGCTGCACGTGGTGCGCGACGCGCAGCCCCTGGCGCTGCCCTTCGATGCGCTGCTGGTGTGCTCGGGCGCCACCGACCGGCTCATGCCGGTGCCGGGCTGGCACCGCGCCGGTTGCTACAGCCTGGGCGCCGCGCAGATCGCGCTCAAGGCCCAGGCCTGCGCCATCGGCTCCCAGGTCGTCTTCCTCGGCAGCGGGCCGCTGCTCTACCTGGTCGCCTCGCAGTACGTGCAGGCTGGCGCGCATGTGGTCGCGGTGCTCGACACCGCGCCGGCCACCCGGTCATGGGCGGCCATCACCGGGCTGCTGGCGCGACCGCGGCTCGCGCTACGCGGCCTCGGACTGATCCGCGCGCTCAAGTCCGCCGGCGTGCCGGTGCTGCAGGGCGTGACGCCGCTGGCCATCGATGGCTCCGAGCAAGCGGGTGTACATGGCGTCACCGTGCGCGATGCACACGGGGGCACGCAGCGCTTCGCGTGCAACGCCGTGGGGCTGGGCTGGCACCTGCGCGCCGAGACGCAGCTGGCCGACCTCGCGCGCTGCGAGTTCGCATTTGAACCCGTGAGCCGCCAGTGGCTGCCGCGCATCGACGTCGATGGCCGCAGCAGCACCCGCGGCGTCTACCTGGCCGGCGATGGCGCACGCATCCTGGGCGCCGATGGCGCCGAGGCCGCAGGCCGGCTCGCGGCGCTGGCGGCCTTGGCCGACCTCGGGCACGCGCGCGGCCGCGACCTCTATCGCAGCGAAGCCGCGACGCTGCGCCGCACCCTCGACAAGATGGACCGCTTCCGCCAGGGCCTGGCCCGCGCCTTCCCGTGGCCGCACGCGCAGGCCGCCACCCTGCCCGATAGCGCGGTGGTGTGCCGCTGCGAGGCGGTGACCGCGGGCGAGCTGCGCCGCTGCGTGACCGAGCTCGACAGCCAGGAAGTCAACCGCGCCAAGGCCTTCAGCCGCGTCGGCATGGGCCGCTGCCAGGGCCGCTTCTGCGGCCATGCCGCGGCCGAGATCGTGGCGCACACCTGCGGCATCCCGGTCGAGCAAGTCGGCCGCCTGCGCTCGCAGGCACCGGTCAAGCCGCTGATGATGAATACCCGCGAGGTGAAGGCATGAGCAGCTCGGCAACCCGCACCCATGACGCCGACGTGCTGATCCTCGGCGGCGGCCTGATGGGCACCACTACCGCTCTGTTCCTGCGCCAGCAGGGTCTCTCGGCCGTGCTGCTCGAGCGCGAGCTGATCGGGCGGCAAGCCAGCGGCACCAATTTTGGCAACGTTCGCCGCCAGGGCCGCGCGCTGCACCAGATGCCACTCGCCAACCGAGCGCGCGCCGTCTGGGGCCGCGTGAAGGAATTGCTGGGCGAGGACCTCGAGTTTGTCCCCTACGGTCACCTGCGCGTGTGCTACACGGAACAGCAGGCCGCCGTGCTCGAACAGCATGTCCGTGACGTGAAGCCGCTCGGGCTGGACCTGCAGCTCTACACCGCCGAACAGCTGCGCCAGCGCTGGGGCATTTTTGCGCCCGGCATCGTGGCAGGGTCCTATTCGCCGCAGGACGGCCATGCCAACCCGCGCCTGGCCGGCCCCGCCTTTGCGCGCGCCGCGCGCCGTGCCGGCGCGCAGGTTGTCGAGCATGCCGAGGTGATGCAGGTAGAGCACGACGGCGGCGGCTTCCTTGCCCACACCGCCGATGGCCGGCGCTTTCGCGCGCCACAAATGCTGGTGGCCTGCGGCGCATGGTCCAACCGCATGGCGAGCCAGTTCGGCGAAGCCGTGCCGCTGGACGCACGCGGGCCGCAGATGGGCGTCACCGAGCCGCTGCCCTATGCCATCGGTCCCTCGATCGGCATCTCGTCGCCGATTGAGCTCGAGGGCCTGTACTTTCGCCAGGTCGCGCGCGGCAACATCGTCTTCGGCGGCGGCCTCAAGGGACCCGCGCTGATCGACCGCATCCGTGCCTACGTCAAGCCCGACAACGTTCTGCGCCAACTACGCGAGCTGCGCCGCTTCGTGCCGGCCTTCGAGCATGTGCAACTGATTCGGGTGTGGAGCGGGATCGAAGGCTATACCGCCGACTTGCAGCCGGTGATCGGCCCGAGCACCAGGGTGCCCGGGCTGCATTACGCCTTTGGCTTCAACGGCGAGGGCTTCGCGATCAGCCCAGGCGTGGGCGAGACCATGGCCGAGCTGATCGCCACCGGCCATACCTCGATTCCGCTCGAGCCGTATGCCATCGGACGCTTTGCCGGCGCGCGGGCGCTTCAGGAAACCAGCTGACACAGAATGCATCGCAATCGGCTGCGTCGCTCGTCGCAACGGGTGAAGCGGTTTTTTTGCGAGGACCATAGGCGGAACCGGCAATATTTCGGTTCCACCTGAAACTTCATCAGGTCTCAGTCCGACAGCACCACGAACACCTTGCGCAGCGTTTGTGTCACGTGCCACTCGCCGGTCGTATTAGCGGAAAAGAAGAGCGTATCGCCTGCACGGATCTGCTGCGGCTGCCCATGCGTGGGCGTGAACGTACAGGCGCCAGCGAGGATGTGCATGACCTCGGCATTGGCGATCTGGCGCTCGAAGCGCCCCGGCGTGCATTCCCAGAGTCCGGCATGGTTATCGCCGGCGCCGTCCAGATCAACGTCGATGCCGCTGAGCTGGGCCGGCGGCTGGGTGAGCGGGCGTGCAGGCGTGCCCTGCTGTGCGAAACCATCGACGGTGGCCGATTGGCGGATGATGGTGATAGGCATGAGTACTCCAGGTTAGGTCAGGGGAAAAACGTTACGCGGCAACCAGCGCGCGCCGGGCGACTTCGCAGAACCAGCGCACCCCGAGTGCCAGCGCGTCGTCGTTGAAGTCATAGCAAGGATGGTGCAGGGGTCGCTCGCCATCCGGACCCGGTTCGGCGCGACCCTGACCCAGCCAGAGATAGGCGCCGGGCTTGCGCTGCAGCATGAAGGCGAAGTCCTCCGAGGTAAACGCGGCGCGCGGCGCCATCTGTGCCTGCAAGCCGACGGCACGTGCCGCATCCAGCGCCAGCGATGCTTCGCCAGGGCTGTTTACCGTGGCCGGGTAATAGCGGTCGTAGTCCACTTCAACCTCGGCGCCGCTCGCCATCGCGACGCCTTGGGCCATCGCACGCAGGGCCGTCTCGATCCGGTCCTGCGACGCGGCATTGAAGCTGCGCACCGTGCCGGTGATCCGCACCTCGGCCGGTAACACGTTGTGGCTATGACCACCTTCGATCCGCGTGACTGACAGCACGGCGGACTCAGCCGGATCGATGCGGCGCGCGACGATGGTGTGCAGTTGCGACACGAGGTGGCTGGCAGCAAGGATGGCGTCTGCGGTATGGTGCGGCTGCGCGGCATGTCCCCCGCGCCCGCGCAGCACGATATCGAACCGATCTGCTGCCGCCATGATCGCGCCGGGCAGCGTCTGCGCATGGCCAAGCGGCAAGTCCGGCCAGTTGTGCAAGGCATAGACGCTGTCACAAGGAAAGCGCTCGAACAGGCCGTCATCGATCATGCGGCGGGCTCCGCCCTTGCCCTCTTCGGCAGGCTGGAAGATAAAGTGCACCGTGCCGTCGATGCCGCTGCGCGCGAGTTGGCGAGCCGCACCCACCAGCATGCTGGTATGGCCATCATGCCCGCAGCCGTGATGCTTGCCGGGCGTGCGGCTGGCATGGGCTACGCGGCCCAGTTCCACCATCGGCAGGGCATCCATATCCGCGCGCAAGCCCACGCTGCGTGTGCCACGACCGGCGCGCAGCGTGCCCACCACACCGGTGCCGCCAATGCCCTCGTGCACCGCGAGACCCAGCAGGCGCAGAGACTGCGCCACGATGCCGGCCGTACGGTGCTCCTCGTAAGCCAGCTCCGGATTGGCGTGCAGGTCGCGGCGCAGCGCCACGAGGTCCGGCAGCAGATCGGCTACCGGTTCGGTGATGCGTTGCCAGGTCACGGGCGGGTCCCCGCTGTAGCGACATGTCTGGTCCCCGTAGAAAAGGGATGCAGAGGCAAGACTTCGTGACTGCGAAAGGCCATTGGCGCGATCCTGAGAGGGGTGCGGAACAGAGAGGGAGGGCAGCAGCCAGGCAGTGCTGCATCGTTCCTAGGTTAAGAGCAGTACCACCAACGATTGTGGCGATCGCGGGGGGGCGTACCGCAGTGAATTGCGTTCTGCTCCACCGCGCGAGCAGATTGTTGGGCTCCCGTGCCACGCTCGTGTCGACGCAGCGCCCGCCAGGTGGGCCGTGCTGTATGTCCTTGCCCGCGCTAGCACGCAACCATCCGTGCCTGACAATTCCCACGCAAAAAATAGGTTAATGAGAATTCCTCTCATTTGCGCCGCTACATTGTGGCGCCTCTTGCCTTTGCCTTTGTCTCGCTCATGCCAGCATTTCCCTCTCACGCCAGGCGCATCACCAGCCATGCCTGTCGCGCCAGCCTGATCCTGTTTCCTCTGTCCAATGCAGCGCTTGCCCAGGCGCAGGACGTGGCAGCCTCGGCCCAACTTCCAGAAGTCCGCGTCAGCGCGAATGGCGGCACAGGCGGATACGTTGCTGCCGAGGCCAGCGGTGCAACCCGGACCGAGACGCCGCTGCGGGAAGTGCCGCAGTCAGTGCGCGTGGTCACGTCGGCACTGATCGACGACCTGGGCGCGACGCGCCTTGCCGACACGGTGGACTATGTCAGCGGGGTGGCACGCCTCAATGACTTCGGGGGAACCTGGGACAACTATGCCATCCGTGGCTTCAGCAGCACGGACATGGGATACCTGGTTAACGGCTTTCCCGGATCGCGCGGCTACAATCCGATGCGCGATGCCGCGACGGTCGAGCGCTTTGAATTCCTGAAAGGCCCTGCCGCGGCGTTGTACGGCAGTAGCGAACCGGGCGGCACCATCAACATCGTCACAAAGAAGCCTCGCTTCACACGGGCAACTTCAGCGGAACTCAGTGCCGGTACGCTTGGCTTCGCGCGTGCCACGGTGGACACCACCGGCCCCATCAACGACCAGTTGGCCTATCGTCTCAATGTCATGGCGGAGGATAGTGCCAGCCGAAGCTCGCTGATCGACAGCAACAAGTATCTGGTTGCCCCCGCACTCGCCTGGGCGCCCGACGAGCGCACCCTGGTGCAGTACGAGGGGGAATTCATGCGCGTGCGCACGCCTCTGGACCGTGGCCTCGTCAATGTGAACGGAGAGCTGACCCTTCCCCGCGACCGCTACCTTCAGGAGCCGAACGACCCTAACCTTCATCTTTCCAGCAACACGCATCAGTTGACGCTGGACCGCGAAGTCGCCCCTGGCTGGCGGGCCAGGCTGGGCGTCAGTTACAAGGAATCGGGCTTCGAAGGCTATGCGGCGGAGTTCGGCAGCGTGCTGGCGGACGGTCGCACGCTCACACGACGCAACAGCTGGCGAACGCTACCGTCACGCGACACGTCGGCCCACGCCGAAGTGGAAAGCAACTTCCATACGGGTGGACTGGCTCACCGGATGCTTGTTGGTGTCGAGGCTTCGCGCCTGTACATGGGGATGGACATCTTCTATTCGAGCCTGGCGGCAAACCCATATGCGATCGATATCTACGAGCCGGTATACGGACAAGCCAAACCGCCGGTATCGCCAAGCATCTCGACACGCGAGAACCAGCGAAACCTTGGCGCCTACCTTCAGGACGAAGTTTCGCTGAATGACCAATGGAAGCTGATGGCGGGCGTCCGGTTCGACAACTACCACCAATCGGTCGATAACCTGCTTACCGCCACATCGACACGCCAGAGCCAGACTGCCGTGTCGCCCAGGATCGGCCTGACGTGGCTGCCCACGGCCCAACTCTCGGCATACCTGTCACTTGGCAAGTCGTTCCGCCCCAACAGCGGCGTGGACGAGGCAGGCAATGCGTTCGACCCCCAGCATGCGCGCGCCATCGAGGCCGGGCTGAAATGGCAGTCCGAGGACGCTCGCCTCGGTGCAACACTCGCGGTCTTCGATATTCGCAAGAACAACGTCCTGACGCGCAGCCCGACCAACCCTAGCTTCAACATCGCCGCCGGCGAAGCCACAAGCCGCGGGCTCGAGATCGACGCCTTCGGCCAGCTGGACCAGCACTGGCGCATCAGCAGCAGTTTTACCCTGATGAACGCAAAAGTCACTGAGGACAACGCCATCGCGCCCGGCACCCGCCTGACCAATATTCCCAAGGTCAGCGCGAGCCTGCTCGCGATTCGTGAAGACGCCATGCCCGTGTTCGGCGGGCGGTACGGCATCGGCACAGGTCTCGTCTATGTGGGATCGCGCTCCGGCAATGCCACTGACACCTATTCACTGCCCGCCTACGCCACCGTGAAGCTAGTCACTTACTGGCAGATCGATCGCCGCACGCGCGTCTTCCTGGACGTTCATAACGTGTTCGACAATGCCTACTATCCCGCGTCGTGGGGCAACCTCGCCGTCGCGCCGGGGCTGGGACGGCAATTTGTCGCCGGACTGCGATACCAGTTCTGAATCCGCGGATGCGGCCCCACAGGGGAAGCGCACGCTGGCCGGCATGCAAGCCTTGCCCACGCACAGCATGCCGGACACGACGACGAATAAAGGATTTCCTTCTGTCGCGCGGCAGGAATACGCAATGTGCCGCTGAAACACCGCTTCTACAATAGCGGTCATTGGCGCGGCCTTGGCACGGGCCATGGCGCAGTCTCTTATTTCACAGGAAATCGTCATGACGACCCGGACTTTCAACATCGCGGTGATCCCCGGAGATGGCATCGGCAAGGAGGTCATGCCGGAAGGCTTGCGCGTGCTCGGCGCCGCCGCGAGCCGCTTTGGTATCGGCCTGAACTTCACCCATATCGGGTGGGCAAGTTGCGATTACTACGCAGCCACCGGAAAGATGATGCCGGACGACTGGAAGGCGCAGCTTGCCGGCATGGATGCCATCTACTTCGGTGCCGTGGGCTGGCCCGATATCGTGCCGGACCATATCTCGCTGTGGGGCTCGCTGCTGAAGTTCCGTCGGGAGTTTGACCAGTACATCAATCTGCGCCCCGCCCGCCTGTTCGAAGGCGTGCCTTGCCCACTGGCGGGCAAGAAACCGGGGGATATCGACACGATCATCGTGCGCGAGAATACCGAGGGCGAGTATTCTTCGGTCGGTGGTGTGATGTACGAAGGCACGGAACGCGAGGTCGTCATGCAGCAAGCCGTGTTCTCGCGGCACGGCACGGATCGCGCGCTCCGATTCGCATTCGATCTGGCGCAGCAGCGGCAACGCAGGCATGTTACGGTTGCCACCAAGAGCAACGGCATTGCCATCAGCATGCCGTGGTGGGACCGCAGGGCCTCCGCTATCGCGGAGGACTATCCGGATGTCAGCTGGGAAAAGCAGCACATCGACATTCTGTGCGCCCGCTTCGTGCTGCAGCCGCAGCGCTTCGACGTGGTGGTGGCGTCCAATCTGTTTGGCGACATCCTGTCGGACCTCGGCCCCGCCTGCACCGGTACGCTGGGGCTGGCGCCTTCGGCCAACCTGAATCCGCAGCGCACATTCCCTTCGCTGTTCGAGCCGGTGCATGGCTCCGCGCCCGACATCTACGGCAAGAACATTGCCAACCCCATCGGCATGATCTGGTCAGGCGCCATGATGCTCGATTTCCTCGACACCGATAACGACGCCGGAAGGAAAGCGCACGACGCGATTCTTGCCGCGATCGAGCATGTTTTGATCCACGGTCCGCGCACAGCCGATCTGGGCGGCAATGCCTCGACCACGGAAATGGGCGAAGCCATTGCCCACGCAGTGGAACGGATCAGTTTCGGCGGGCAAGCGTAGCTGTCTGGCTCAGGGGGCTGGCGTAGGCCTCAGGACAGTTCTTCCTGCAACTGTCTGGCCTGATTCCAGTCCACGGAATTCATGTCTTCCGTGCAAAGACCCTGCACGCGCGCCAGCAATCGCCGCGCCGCATCATCCTTACCTTGGCGATGCCACAGGTCGGCCAGGCTCACCGCGCATCGAAACTCGATGGCGTTGGCACCCTCGTCGCGGGCCAACTCCATCGCCTTGCCAAAACATGTCTCGGCTTCATGGACGATTGCAGACGAACCCTCCTCACCCGCCATCTGCAGCAGCACCTCGCCTTTGAGCCGGATCAACGCAGGCTCATCAAAGCGCTCGCCAGTATTGGCCACCATGGCCAGCGCTTCGCCCAGCACGCGAAGCGCTGCGTCGCCATCTTCAGCCCGCCGATAAGCATCCGCCAGCAATCCCAGGAGTGAAGGTCGTCCCAATACCGCGCCGGAGGCTTCGAGGCCGTCAAAGCCGCGGCGCATCAGCGCGATACTGTCTTCGGGTGAACCCTTCGCCGCGAGCGCCCAGCCGCGCAATATCGTCCCCCAGGACAGATAGAGTTGGAAGCCATGTTCCTCCGACAGCGCGATCGCGGCTTCCGCGCACTCCAATACCCGTTGCGTGTCGCGCCGGCGCTGATGCAACTCGGCTGCGAAGGTCAGGCTGAGGGTGAGACCGAATGGATCGGTGGCCTGCCTGGCCAATGCGATCGCCTCCTCGCTTCGGGCACAGGCCTGTGCCGACAGGCCGAGGTACCAAAGCACCCAACTCAGGGAGCTGCGCATATGGACCGCGGGGTTCCGTGCGTAACGGAGCAGATGAGCATATGCGTGCTGCGCGGGCCGGTGCAGCGCCAGGGCATGTTCCAAATGTGTGCGAGCCATAACGATCTCGCCCCGCCGGAATCGGGTGACGCCCAGCATGCGCTGCGCCTCAGCCGCCTGTTCCGGATCCCCGCTGTCCTCTGCGAGGCAGTGCAGTCCTTCTGCCAAGGCTTGCGCTGTCAAGAGCTGACCCCGCAAAAGATAGAATGACCACAATCCCAACTGCGCCGAAAAACGCTGTGGCGTTGCCGCTCCTTGTTCGCACAAGGCCAACGCGCGCGTATAGATCGTTTCTACCTCGGGCGCCCCATGCCCTCGCGCCGTGATATACGCAATGCCGAGATTCAGCAGCAAGTTGAGCTCGTCGCGCGCGCGATCCGGAGAGTCTGGCAGCGATCTGAGCAGTTCCAGCGCGTCATTGAAATGACGAATCGCCTCGCGCTGAGCGGAATGCTGTGCGGCGCGCTGTCCCGCAAGGCCCAGATACTCGATCGCCTTTCGCGTATTGCCGCTTTTGCTGTGGTGGTGCGCCAGTTCGCTGCAGTAATCCGTCAGGCTGCTGGGAAACAGCATCTCCATGGCCTGGGCCGTGCGCTCATGCAGCGCACTGCGCCGGTCACTCAGCAGCGAACTGGCGGCAACCTCCTGGGTCAGCGCATGTTTGAACGCATACTCGAGTTCCGGGAATGCCGGACGCTCGTAGATAAAATCACCCATCTGCAGCTCGCCCAACATTGCATGGAGTGCCTGATCCGGTAGCGCCGTGACTTGTCGGACCAGGCTCAGCGTAAACTCCTTGCCGATGATCGCAAGCGTCTGCAGCAACTCCTTCTGCACGGGCGGAAGGCGGTCAATGCGTGAGGCAAGCACGCCTTGCACTGTGGTCGGCATATGTAGTGACACTATGCACTGCTCCAGCCGGAAGTTTCCCCGCTCGCCGCGCAGGACGTCCTCCTCGGCTAGCGTGGTGACGACTTCCTCCATGAAGAAGGGATTGCCCTCTGTCTTGGCCTGGATTTCCCGCTTCAGCGACTCGAGGGAGGGATGATCCCCCATCAGTGCCGTGAGGAATCCCTGTGCATCCACCTGCCCCAATGGCTCCAGATGCAGGTTGAGGTGGCAGGGTATGCCTGCAACCTGGGCATATTCCGGGCGGTAGTTGACGAGCAGCAGGATGCTTGCGCTCGGCACGTGATCGGCGAGGACATTGAGGAAAGCCTCCGTCTCCCTGTCAAGCCATTGCAGGTCGTCGAACAGCACCATGAGCGGTTGAATCTCGCTCTCGCACATTAGCAGCCGCACAATGGCATCAAACGTTCTTTGCCGGCGAATAGAAGCTTCCATCATCGGCAGGGCCGACCCCCGCTCCCTGATTCCCAGCAGGTAGAGCAGGTAGGGAAGTAGTTCCTCTGGCGCGCAATCGATCGCCAGCAGCCTGCCATTGACCTTGTCGCGAATCTGCTGGTCGTCATCCTGCGCGGCAATATCAAAGTACGCTTTGAGTAAGTCAATCAAGGGCAGATAGGGGAACGCCTTGCCATGCGAAACCGAAAAGGTCTCGAGCACCTTGCAGCCCTGCTGAGCCCGTGCCTTGAACTCATGAAACAGACGCGATTTTCCGACGCCGGCCTCGCCCGCTACGCCGACGACCCGCCCATGACCCTGCCTTGCCGAATCCAGCGCCTCCTGCAAACGCTGCAATTCCGCCTGGCGGCCGAAAAATCGCGCCAGACCGCGATGCACCGCCACTTGCAGGCGGGTACGCAGCGCGCCAGCGCCGACGACCTCGTACACCGCAAGCGGTTGCTGGATGCCCTTGACGGAAGTGGTTCCCAGGCTTCGGAATTCGAAGTAGCCTTCGCTCAGCCGATGGGTTGCTTCGCTGACGAGGATCGATGAGGGTGTCGCGATCCCTTCCATCCGTGACGCGATATGAATCGTGTGCCCCACCGGGTCGTAGTCCGTGCGCAGGTCATCCTTTCGGATCGAACGCACCACCACTTCGCCGGTATGAACGCCAACGCGGATCTGCAGCGGCAAGCCTGTCTCCCGATGGGCACGGTCATTATGGCGGTGCATCGCTTGCTGCATGCGCAGCGCGGCGTACAGGGCCCGCAACGGGTGATCCTCGTGGGCGATCGGCGCCCCGAACAGCGCCAGGATCCCATCGCCCAGGAATTTGGCAACATACCCCTCATAGTGGTGAACGGCTTCCATCATCAAGGCCACCACCGGGTCGATTAACTCACGTGCCTCCTCGGGATCGAGGTTCTGAATCAGGGCCGTCGACCCCGCGATGTCCGCAAAAAGAGCCGTAATGGTTTTGCGTTCGCCGTCTGCTTGCCCCCTCGCCTCCATCGCCGCCTGCTCGGCAAGAATGCGCTCGGCAAGGTGCGGCGGCGTGTAGAAAACGGGCGCGGCGGAAACTGGAGGGCATTGACCGGCGGGGGAATCAGGAAGGGATACGCCGCAAAGGCCACAGAATTTGGCGTCGGCACCTGACTCATGGCCGCATCGTGGGCATAGCCGGGCGAGGCTCTGTCCGCATGCCTCGCAAAAGCGTCCGCCCGCAGGGTTATCGAATCCGCACTTTGTGCAGCGCATATCACCCTCTGACCGCCTAACCTGTCACTAGTCATTAGAGACTACAAGGATAGTGTCCCGCAAGCCGTGTACCGCCAACGCAAGGGGTAAGTAGACCCCCGCCCCCCGAGCCTCTTGCAGACCCGGTGACATCGTCGGCGATGCAGCCGAGCAAGATGGTTATGGCTTTTCCGTGTTGCGAGCGAAGGACAGTTTGCTGCCCGAGAAGGATCACGGCCAAGCGATGACTATCGTGCCCTTCGCCGCGTGCCGCGCCGAGCCCTGCATTCCTCTTCCATGACCTAAACCTATGGCCAGGCCATGGGCACAAGGCCATCAGTTCCTTCAAGGCTCGAGTATGAGAGGGGCAGTGGCTTCGGCCATGGCGGGCAAGTATCAGGCCGACTCCCGCACCCGGGCGACCACCTCCTGCACCAACAGTTCCGGGCTCGCGAACACCGGCACCCCCAGTTGGTCAGCGAGCGGTTCGCTCAAGTGCGCCAACGAGGCTTGCGCCAGGACGATGCGATCGACGCGTGGCGCCAACTCTGCCGCAGCTTCGCACACGATGCGATCGTGCAGGTCATGCTGGCTACTGTCCAGGGCATCGAATGCCGCCGCACACAGGACGCTCTCCGCCGGGATCACCCGGCCGGCGTTCTGCGCGTGCGCAGTCAACAGTGCCCGGCTCGGTGCGACCGTCGACGAGGTTGTGCAGATCAGACCGACGCGGCCCGGCGAGCTTGCCACGCGGGCGTAAAGGGGGTCATCGATCTTGAGGATCGGCACACTTACCGTCTGGCGCGCGGTATCGATGGCCGGCGAAGTCGAAGAGCACGTGAAAACGATCAGCTCGGCACCTGCATCAACTGCCGCCTGTGAGAGTGTGACGATGCGGCGCGTGATGCCGCTTGAAGGACCTTGCCGGATCAGATCCTGCAGGACACTTTCGTCCAGCATGTGAAAGCAGTCTGCGTCTGGCAGTTCCAACTGGAAGCGCGGACGGAAACGCTCGACCAGCATCGCGACGGTATGGATGAAGGCAATGCGCCGGATCATGGAAGCCCCTTCGGGTGGTCAATGGAGAGATCAGTAGTGCTGCGCGAGCCATCGGTCGACTTCCGCGCGCAGCGGAATGGTGCGATCTTCAGGTACTAAAAGAATGGAGTCAAAGTCCGGCCAGCTGTTCGAGCGTGATCGGTCGCGTCGCAGGCGCAGCCTAGAAATCAGCGACCTTGCCCCATGCCGAGTCGCTGAACCGCTCGGGCCGGTACGGTAAGGGATCAACGATCGGTTCGGCACCGGTGGCGAGGTCCGCGATAAGGTGGCCGGCGCCAGGGCCGATGCCAAAGCCGTGTCCCGAAAAGCCCGCCGCCAGGATGAAGCCCGGTATGGATGGCAGTTCGCCGATGCCGGGAACACCATCCGGCGTGCTGTCGACAAAGCCGGCCCAGGCGTCCGTGATCCTTGCTTCGCGCAATTCAGGCAGGAGTTCGAGAGCGCGACGGTGGGTCTCCCTGACCGTCGCCGGATCGGGCTTCGGATCCAGGATGCGCACTCGCTCCATTGGGGTCGGCGCATCGAGCCGCCACCGCTTCAGCGTTTCGTGCCCACCACGAATGCCTTCCAGGCCTCCCGGAAGAAGGCTGCGCCAGCGCTTGGCAAACATGGGCACGAACTGTGGGGCGAATCGCATGAACTGTGGCGTCACGTCCACGCGTGCGCGGCCGCTGATGGCCAGTGCGTAGCGTCCGTCGCTGCGGCGCGTAACGGACACGCCTGTCGTATACAGGGCATCCGGCAAGGGACGCTCCACAGGGGAAACGCTGAGGATGGATTGACGGATCGAAGCCTGGGGAAAACGGATGCCGAGCTGGCGGCAGAACGAGGAGGCCCAGGCGCCGCCGGCCAGCACGGCCGTCCTGGTCCTGATGACTCCGGCTTCCGTGATAACGCCGCTGACTCGTCCGCCTTCCGTCTCGATGCCGCGGGCGGCGCAATCTTGGTGGACGCTGCCACCGAGCTTGATGAGCGCAGCTGCCACGGCCGGTGCAGCCTTGCCAGGATCGGCGGTGCCATCGCTGGGCGAGAAGACGCCGCCTTTCCAGGCGCGCCCGGTCGCCTGCCCCCGCTGGGCGGCTTGCTGGCTATCGAGCATGTAGGTTGTCACGCCGGCGGTCTTTGCAAAATCGCGCCAACTGGACCAACGGGATAGCTCGGCCTCGTCATTACTGAGATACAAGAGCCCGCAGCGATGGAAGCCCGTGTCTTCCCCGCTTTCGGCGGCAAAGCGTTCCCAGAGATCAAGGCTCTTGCTCGCTATCGGCAGTTCGCGAGCATCGCGGTTCTGCTGCCGGCACCAGCCCCAGTTGCGGCTCGATTGCTCGGCGCCGATCCTCCCCTTCTCGACCAAGGCGACCGAAACGCCGCGCTTGGCCAGGTAGTAGGCGGTAAAGACGCCGATGATGCCGCCGCCGATCACGACGACGTCAGCCGAAGCCGGCAGCGTGGGCGAAGTTTGGATGTGGTACAGCGGAGGGGACATGATGTATCTCGCTCGTCGATTCAAGCCTGGACGCTTTGAACCACGTAGAACTTCGCTACGCGATCGCTGCTTTCCCACCCGATCGGTGCGCCCTGGGGCACGAACAGCGCATCTCCGGCGCCAACCGACAGCACGCTGCCATCGGGGGCCGCGAACCGCACGCTGCCGGCCAGCAGATGCATGAATTCGTTGAGGCGATGCGGACGAACGACCCGGTGGTAGGGTGTTGAGTCCCAGGTGCCCGCGAGGTACCGGGCGCCCTCGTCGGTGAAGACATTGTCGCTGCGGCATTGGGGGGACGGGCCCAGCAGCGTCTCCGCCGGCGGCGGTGTGGACGGCTTGAAGTCGGCTTTGGCGCGCAAGGGGATGAGGCCGGGGTTGGTCGGTTCCCCGCAAGCCGCCGCACAAAACGAAAACCGCACGCGGGATGCAGCGTGGATGCGCAGCGCGGTACCGCAGCCGATGACAGCACCCGCTTGTGGACCGAGCACCAGCGGTGCCGCCCCGGCTGCGGTCAGGGTCAACTCTCCTTCCACCACAACGATGGTTTCAATGTGAGGAAAGCTCGCGACATCGAGCTCACCAATGAAGCTGGCCCGACCAGCGATCATGGAGTCGGCTCCTTCCCATGCGATTTCGCGCTGTCGTGCAAAGGGATCGTCATTGCCGAAGGCCGCCCTGCGGAATTCGGTTGAAACGGGTGCGCCGTCGGCGCGATGCAGCACTAAGGCCACGGTCATGATTGCTCCTGCGCGATGCGCGATGTCTTCACTGAAAGCCTGTCAGGCGGTACCGGGTGCCGATGCATCCTGGAAGCCAAGAATGGCTTTGGTTTCCAGGCATTCCTCGAGACCTTCTATTCCGTATTCGCGACCATTCCCCGAACGCTTGTAGCGAAGCTCATTGCGATCCATAAAAGCGCGGCCATGGATGCTTGGCAATGCGGTGCGGTGCCGTGCGTCATGATGGGGCTGAAGTCGGGCCTTTGGATGTCCAAGAGTTTAGGCCGCGTGCGCCTCTCGCCGGTGCTGAAATTGGGGTCTTGCTCAAAGCAAGCTGCGGTTGTGCGAGTCGCTACAGCACATCCTGCCATCGCGCTACGTGATGGGCCTTCACAGCGGTCGCACTCGACCGGTGGCGGCACGCCCAGCACCAAGGCTCACATGCCCATCAGCATGTGTTTCAGATCGATGGTTCTTCGAGGGACGCCCACTAATCCTGAGACTTGGGCTTTTAACCAAGCTGAATCAGTACGGCGAAGGGAAGCACGACCGTGGGCCCGTTGAAGCTCGCGTGCGCTTCGATTTGCAACGCCCGCGAGCGTGCGCCACGCGCTGGTGACGTGAGCGGCTGATTTGTTGGGCTCTCGCTCGGCGACTAATTGCATTGTGTGCCATTCGAGGGCATTTCGGCATAGGGTGCTGGCAGCGCGTCATAAAACAGCAGCTTCGTGATGATCAACCGCGTGTTTCGCAAGAAGCGCATGGCAACTCTATGTTGCAATGACACTAGCCGAAGGTTCACTCACTCGCTCCACCACAGCGAGACATCGAAGCGCCACTGCCATGAAGCGCAATACGTACTGGATCGCTATCCAAGCCGCGTGCATGCCGCCCGACGAGGATGAGTATATGCATCTGAAGCACTCGAGCGAAGGACCGCTCTGATGAAACACGCTCGCATCCTGCCCGGCCAAGTGCATATCACCTATCCGGCATGGAACGCCCATGCCCTCTTCGAAGGCTATAAGCGTTCGGTGGATGGTCGCGAATACGGAAGGCCTGGAGGAGTCTCTCGAAACGACGGCCATCCTTGAACACGGTGATGAACAACCAGCATGAATACCGCCCTGAGCGGGGAAACTCATCCATGTCCCAACCCTTGCGTCTCATCGAGACTTCCTCTCCCCTGCCCACCCATGCCGACGCCGTAGTGATCGGCGGCGGCATCATCGGCATCTTTGCTGCCTACTACCTGGCCCGGCGCGGCCTGACGGTAACCGTCGTCGAAAAAGGCCGCATCGGCGCCGAACAGTCGAGCCGCAACTGGGGCTGGTGCCGTCAACAGAACCGCGACGCGCGTGAGTTGCCGATGGCCACCCGGAGCCTCGAACTGTGGGAACGGTTTGCTGAAGACTCTGGCGAAGACACGGGTTTCCACCGGTGTGGCTTGCTGTACCTCAGCAACGACGAAGAGGAAATCGCACGCTGGGCCAAATGGCGCGATTTCGCCAGAACGGCCGGCGTGACAACCCACATGTTGAGCGGTCGTGAGGCCGCCGAACGGGGCTGGGCGACCGGCCGCGCGTGGAAAGGCGGCGTGTTCTCGCCCAGCGATGGCACGGCCGATCCCGCCAAGGCGGCGCCGTCGGTCGCTGCTGCGCTCATGAAGCTCGGCGGTACCGTGCAGCAGAATTGCGCTGCGCGAGGCATTGAGCTCGAGGGCGGCCGTGTCAGCGGCGTTGTCACGGAATCCGGAACCATCAAGACCCGCATCGCGGTGTTCGCTGGCGGCGCCTGGGCATCCTCGTTCTGTCGCCAATTGGGCATTCGCTTTCCCCAAGCCACCGTTCGCCAGTCCATCGTGCGCGTGTCTGGGGTGGCTGAGCACCTCCCTGACGCCCTGCACACTGCGCGCGTGTCCATCACCCGCCGCAGCGATGGCAGCTACAACCTGGCCATCAGTGGCCGCGGACGCGTGGACCCGACGGCGCAACTCCTACGCTTCGCACCGCAGTTTCTGCCGATGTTCGCCAAGCGCTGGCGGAATGTGTTTCCCGGCGGATTGGAAGGGATTCGTGGCGGCCACGAAACGCTCGCGCGGTGGCGACTGGATGCACCCACGCCCATGGAACGGGTGCGAATACTCGATCCGAAGCCGGATGCGGCGGCTGTCAAGCAAACCTATGACCGTGCCGTCGAACTGATGCCTGCACTGGGCCAGGCCGGCATCGCCAATGCCTGGGCTGGCTTTGTGGACAGCACGCCGGATGGCGTCCCCGGGATTGGTGAGGTGCCGGAGATCCCCGGATTCATCCTGGCCGCGGGCTTTTCCGGTCACGGGTTCGGTATCGGCCCCGGCGCAGGCCACCTTATCGCCGATCTTGTGAGCGGTGAGGAGCCAATCTTCGATCCTGCCCCGTACAACCCAGCGCGCTTCAAGCAGTCGGCCTGGGGCAAAGTGGCCGATTTCTAGAGTCCCACCCAGTGTCTCGTCTCCATAGTCAAGCCAGCGAACTGGCGCGGCTGATGCTCACTCAGCTATTCCTCAACGCGTGCGTCGCAGGCATGCGGATGACCATGTCGCTGCGCCTGGCCAAAGGCGAGGAGGCAGTGGGATGCCTGATCGCGCTGTTCGCCCTTTCCCAGGTTTTCCTCGCACTGCCAGCGGGCCGGTACTGCGAGCGACATGGGCTCAAGGGACCGATCCTGCGATCTGTAGCGCTAGCCGTCTTCGGCTGTGCCCTTGCGGCTGCATGGCCGATATTCCCGGTGCTGTGCGTGAGCGCAGTGCTCACAGGCGGTGCAGGCGGTGTCGCCATCATTGCGGTTCAGCGCCACACTCCGCGTATCGTCAGCGGCCCGGCCGCACTCAAGAATGCGTTTTCCTGGCTTGCGATAGGTCTGGCCCTATCCAATGTCCTGGGGCCGTTCGTAGCCGGGGTCGTGATCGATAGCTCGGGGTTTCACGCCGCCTTCCTGGCGATGGCGACACTGCCGCTGCTAGCGTGGCTAGCCGTGCGAGGCGTGGGCGGTCACGAGTCCATATCACCGGAGGCGGTTGGTCGCCCAGGCAGTATCTGGAACCTCTGGCGCGATCCCGGCCTGCGACGGCTCCTCATCGTCACATGGTTGCTGGCGTCATGCTGGGACGTGCACACTTTCGTGGTTCCATTGCTGGGGCACGAGCATGGCCTGTCAGCTGCAGTTATCGGCAGCATCCTGGCTGCCTTTGGCATCGGCGCCGCAGCCGTACGACTACTGACACCGCTGGTGCTGACACATCTGCGCGAATGGGCCGTACTAGTCGGGGCAATGACTGCCACCGCCATCCTTTTCGGAATGTACCCACTAATGCATGCGCCGTTGGCTATGGGTGTGTGCTCCGCACTGCTCGGTTTCTGCCTCGGCAGTGTGCAGCCGATGGTCATGAGCCTCCTGCACCGGTTAGCGCCTGCGCACCGCTATGGGGAAGCGGTCGCGATGCGCGTGATAGTGATCAACGTGTCGAGCGTCGGTATCCCCATGGTCTCCGGCGTAGCCGGTTCCTTGATCGGCACTGCGGGCGTGTTCTGGGCCGCAGGGATAATGGTGGCTGCCGGCACCAGGCTAACGATCGGTCTGAGGAAGCACTAAAAAGAGGCAACGTAACGCCCATGATCCGTCGTAGGCAACCTCGCGCGTGAAGGATGTTTTAGCGTGGAACGGGGTCGTCTCCGGGCGCTCACCACCATCTTTCTTGATGACCACGTGGGCGAGTCTGGCCGGCTTGTGCCGGCCGCACGGTCTCACCCGCCTGCGATGTCGATCGGACCAGCGTGTCCTGCAGGACAAGGCAGGTCGCTCTTTCAGTTTGGCTTCATTACCCGCAGCCGCAGAAGCTCGATGCTCGCGCGGCCATACCTCTGACGCTTGAGGAACTTGAGCCGATTGATCTGACCCTCAGTCTGGCCATTGCTCCATGGAAGTTTGAAGGCCGCCCGGACAGCCGGTAAGTCGGCGTGCAGGCTTTGCGCAAATCTGCGCATTTCCACAGCATCGCAGCGTGACATACGCTTTAGCCATCGATCGAACTGCCGCAGACTTCTCCGATGCGTGAGTCCGATAAACTCCCTCGCAAGACTGCGAACTTCGCCCACCACGGGTTCAATCTTGCAAAGCGCCTGCACGAAGCGCTCGTGGTCGGTGATATCTATGAAGGAAGTCATAGGTACGGTGGAAGAGGCATACAAGGCCTTCAGCAGTGGACAGGTGATACAGCCTGACTATATCGGAATACATCTTCAGGCACCGCGCGGAGAAATCGACTTCAAGGTCGGTTACTGCAAGACCAATGAAATGATCTCGATGAAAGCCTCTTCCGGAGGTTTCCTCGATAACCCGACAGCACATGGCGTCCCTAACGGTATGGGATCCATTCTGCTGTTCGATGCCAGGAGCTGCGCGCTGATCTGCGTCATGGATGGAAGTCTGCTCACCGGTCTGAGGACGGGGGCATCGGGGGCCGTCTCGGTAAAGGCGCTGGCAAGAAAGAACTCGAAGAAAATCACCACCATAGGTACCGGAAACCAGGCCCGGATGCAGATTCGAGCGATCAGCCTAGTAATGCAGATCGAAGAGATTCATGCCTGGAGCAGGAACCCGGAGACGCTGGCCCGCTTCAAAACCGATATCGAAGGCGAGTTCGGTTTCCCTGTGATCCTGGCCGATTCAAAAAAAGAGGCGGTTGAGCAGGCGGATATCCTGATCACCGCTACCCGTGGCAAAGGCCCGCTGGTGGAAGCGAGCTGGGTAAAACCCGGCACCCACATCGTTGCCATTGGAACAGATCAGAAAGGCAAGCAGGAATTGGATCCCGAAATATTCAGGCACGCCAAGATAGTCAATGACTCCATCTCGCAGTGCGTCGAAAAAGGAGAAACCTTTCATCCGATGAAAAAGAAAATCATCACTCTGGACGATATCCATGGCGAAATCGGCGAGATACTGCTGGGCAAGAAGCCGGGCCGGGAAAACGATGAAGAAATCACCATCTTCGATTCAACGGGTATGGCAATACAGGACAACACCACTGCCGAAAAGATTTATCGCAATGCATTGAAAAACAACGTTGGGAGTTTCTTTGCGTTCCTTTGAATTTTTTATTTTTCGGACAGTACGGGGAGACGAAATTACATGCGCGACCATCCAACCATTCAGGACATTCGAGAAGCCCAGGAACGGCTGAAACCCCATATCAAACATACGCCGCTACTGCGCGCGGAGAAGATAGAGAAAGCCGCCGGTTGTCAGCTCTATCTGAAGCCCGAAACGCTGCAGATCACCGGGGCGTTCAAGATTCGCGGCGCGCTGAACAAAACGCTCTCGCTACCTAGGGAAGAGATCGCCAACGGCATCATTGCCACGTCTTCCGGCAATCACGCTCAGGGACTCGCCTACGCTGCCCGAATGCTGGGAGTGAAAGCGATTCTGGTACTTCCGGTGACCACCCCGAAAATCAAGATCGCCAATACCGAAGCGCTCGGGGCGGAGGTCATCCTCTTCGATGGCGATACCGCTGCCCGGTGGAAGAGGGTGTATGAAATCGCCGAGGAAAACCGCTACGCAATCGTCCACGCCTTTGAAGACCCGCTGGTGATGGCAGGGCAGGGAACGATCGGCTGCGAGATCCTGGAAGATCTACAGGATGTGGATACCGTCATCATCCCCATGGGCGGCGGCGGCCTGATTTCCGGCATCGCCACCGCCGTCAAGGAAACCCGGCCATCGGTTCGGGTCGTTGGCGCGGAGCCTGCCTTGACGCCGAAGTACTATCACAGCAGGTTGAACAAGGAGCGCACCACGCTTCCCTTGAAGAACACCATTGCTGACGGCTTGCGGATAAGTGTGCCCGGTCAGAACCCCTATCCCATCATCGAACGCTACGTGGACGAGATCGTTCTGGTCGAGGACCAGCACATCATACAAGGCATGCGTGCCCTGGCCAAGGACGCGAAACTGATCGCCGAACCCGCCGCCTCGATCGGTATCGGCGCTCTACTGGCGGGCGTCGTCAAGGTCCGGCCGGATGAAAAGGTCTGCGTGGTACTGACCGGCGGCAACTGGGACCTGTGCGACCTGGCCGAAATATACAATGCTGTCGAGTAAACTCTCGGCGCGCTGGCCGAACGAAAAGTATGCCGCTGTTGAGTCAATGGTTAGGCTGCATATGAAGTCGTGATGGGAGATGTATTCGTTGTTCTGGGCACACTGAAAGAGCGATGAGCTTGCCCCCGAAAAACGAATCCCTTGCTGAGCGTTTAAACTCAAGCAAGGAGAGTCAAGAAGATGAGCAAGACGAAGCGAGCGCGCTACACGCTCGAATTCAAGCTGGAAGCGGTTCGGCTGGTCAAGGCCGGCCAGAGGATTGCGGCGGCGGCGGCTGCGCTGGGCGTGCCAGGGCAGTCGATTTCCAACTGGGTCAAGGCTGAGCAGGAAGGCAAGCTCGGCGGGGCCGGCACGAAGCCGGTCAGCGCGGAGCCGTCGGCCAACCTGGCTTCGATGATTAACCGCATGGTTCGCTCCCACGGTTGCGATACCGAGCAGCGTAGTCCACATGGATCCGGCGCGACATCCCAAGCAGCTCTCCGTTGGTGCCCTCCCCAACTTTTGCACGCTCTCTTTAGTCTTACTGTGTCACAAATGTGATCAATCAGCCGGACGCGCAAACATGGGCAAATGCCAAGGCTGCGCATCAGGTGGAAGCTAAGTTGATGGCGGAGTGTGGTGATTGAATTTGTCACGTGGCGCTGCGCGCGCAGGGCTGCCACGGGGGATGTAATCAGCGGGAAGCGCAGGTATCTGGCGTTCGAGGAAGTTTTTTTACTCCCTTCGGACTTCACCGCAGCGAGTCGTTCGGCCATCAGGAAGCCATAGGCTGCGATGCTCAGCGTCGCATGATGGTGGAATCCGCGCCAGCCTCGACCTTCATAGTGACCCAAGACCGAGGCCTTGTTTCAAGTCCTGGTAATCGCGCTCATGGTTTTGCGCGAGGCCTCCGGGCTGGTTTGCTATCGGTTCATGCGTGCAACTCAGCGACGATGCGTTCCGCAAGAAAATCGCAGGGCGGCCGGTTCGACGTGACACGTCGCGCCAACACGATCTCGAGCGTGCCGATCTCTGGCAGACCCTGCGCAGCCCCGAGCAGCGTAAAGTCGGACGGCACTGCACACTGTGCCAGCTGGGTGATGGCAAGGCCGGCTCGGGCCATCGTCAGCAGGCCCGGCAGGCTGGGACTCTCATAGGTGGTGCGATACGCAATCTATCCGGCGAGGTGTCGGTCGCCTTCGATCCGCTACTGGTTCCCATGCCGCACGTGAAGTCCGGCAAGATCAATGTCCTGGCCGTCGCTTCGGCCAAGCGCTGGCCGGGCGAGCCGAATATCCCGACCATGGAAGAGTCGGGCTTCCCGGGCTTCGTCATGAGCTCCTGGACGGGCCTGCTCGCGCCCGCCGGCACACCGCGCCGGTGGTTGACCGCATGGCGAAGGAAATTGCCGCCGCAACGCGCAGCCCGGACGTGGCAAAGAAACTGACCGACCTCGGCTTCGTGCCCGTGGGCGCTAATTCCGAGGACTTCCGCAAACTGATCGAGCGCGATATCGCGCGCTATGGCCAGATCGTCAAGGCGGGAAAGATCACCCTCGACTGAGAGGCCTCACTGTGGGCGACGAGCGGGTAAGCGATGGCATTGCTGTCGCCCGCTCCCCCCACACGTGAGATCGATAGCTGGCGCATGAACCTGCGGGCCAGGCAAGCCACATCTTTGTTCTCTGTTCGGAACCAGCGCCACGCCGACCGGGAAGGTGCAGCCTATCGGGGCACGGCGGCACTTGCAGCGCGGCTTTCCTTGGGACTACATCCGAACTGCGTCTGATACCAGCGCGAGAATCCGCTTGGCGCAGAAAAGCCGAGCAGCGTCGCCACCTCGGTAAATGGTCGATCGCTCTCGACGACATGACGCATTGCGAGTTCCACGCGGATGTCGTTGACGATCGATGAGAAGCTCTGCCCCTGCTCCGCCAGCCGGCGCTGGACCGTGCGGCAGACCACGCCGAGATTTTCCGCGACCTGCTCGACGCTGCAGCGCCCGCCGGGCAATAGCAGCAGGATCGTGCGCCGCACGTCGTCAAGCATGGTCGTCTGCCGCGCCGCGGCTGACTCGTCGATCAGACGCTGCGCATAGCGCGCCATGGCCGGATCGGCCCACGGGTTGCGCGCATCGAGATCGGACTTTGCGCAGACGATGCCATTGAAATCGCAATTGAATGCGACGTTCGGGCCAAAGAACCGCTGGTGCGTACTGAGGTCGCGCGGGGCCGGGTGCTGGAAGCATACGCGCTGCGGCTGCCAGTCCGACTTGATGAGCTGGCGTATCAGCCGCACCATGACCCCCAGTGCCAGTTCAACCCGTTGGCGTGTTGGCTGGTGTGCGCTGCCGGCGATCAGCACCTCGCGAATGATGACCCGTCCACCACACTCCTCGACTGCCAGCGACTTCGCGCCGTTGAGAATCGATTGGTAGCGCATCAACATGCCGAGCGCGTCGCGCAGCGTCGCCTGGTCGCGGATCAGCATGCCTACCGGTCCCAGGTTGGACAACAGGCGCGACTCGGCCATGCTCAATCCGAAACTCTCGTTGCCTGACAGCGTTGCAGAGATCTGGAGCAGCCGCCCGAAACGATCGACCTGAATCATGAGATCCGGCTCGCGCAGTACGCTCGGACTGATTCCGGCGTCAAACATCATCCGCAGCGGATCGAGCCCGCCGGCACGCGCAACTTCGCAGTAGTTGGTAAGGGCTGCGGCGCGGACAAGTAACGACGACATCAGGGGCTGACCAGAAAATGACAGCCCATGGTAAATCGCAGTCATGCATTGTCAAGCGGGACTAACCCGTACGAAACGCCGGTCACCAGCCACTGACATGATCGATCGTGGCGCTACACCATCTGTGTCTTCTCCGAATCCGCAACGATGTGGTCCATTGTTTCCTGCGGCAGTGGCTGCTGTCACAAAAGGCCAAGTGCCTGGCACCTGATGCAAAGCGTGAAGTATTGCCATGCAGGATGATCTGACATGGGAAAAATGATCACTCACAGGAAAAAAGATATGACTCAAGCACTCCGGATCGACTTTGTCTCTGATATTGCCTGCCCGTGGTGTGCCATCGGCTTGTCGTCGCTCAAGCACGCGTTGGAGCAACTCGGGGACGAAGTGGATGCCGAAGTCGTCGTGCGTTCGTTCGAACTGAACCCGGATATGCCGCCGGAAGGCCAGGCCCTTCTCGACTACGCGAGCAAGAAGAATGGCAGTACCGCTACGCAAGTCGCCGAGAGGCAGGCGCTGATACGCGAACGCGGCGCAAGCGCTGGTTTCGACTTCGCTCCCAGGACCCATGTCTACAACACCTTCGACGGACATCGGCTGCTGCATTGGGCCGGCACGCAGGGCAAGACGCTGGCGCTCAAGGAGGCGCTGCTGAAGGCATATCACGGTAACGGCAAGGACCCCAGCAATCACCAGGTGTTGCTGGAAGCGGTCCAATCTGTGGGGCTCGATGCCGCCCAGGCGCGGCGCGTGCTTGAGAGCAGCGAGTATGTTGATGAGGTGCGCCGCGAAGTGGCGGAGTTCCGGTCGATGGGTATCAACTCCGTGCCGTCGATCCTCTTCGACAACCGCTACCTTGTCACGGGCGGACAGCCGGCCGAAGCCTTTGTGCAGATCATCCGCGACGTGCTGGCGAAGCGGCAAGGCTGACGGCGGCGAACATCGCGGCGTCGGACCGGTCAGGCGCTCGATGAGCGGGCCCAGCTACCAGCACAGGGCCGCGCCTCTGCTCAGAGTTCCCGAACGAGTTCCTCTGCCAGCGGCCACGTTCCATAGCCATCCACCGGTCCCAGATGTCCGACTTCCCCGGCATCGACGAACCGGCTGCCCCAGGCCTGCGCCATCTCGCGGATTCGTTCGAGCTTGCCAAGCGGATCATTGCGGCTCGCGACCACGATGCTGGGGAATTTCAGGGGCCGCCGCGGAATCGGGGTCCATCCCTCATCCGCCAGCGTCTGCGGATCCGCGTATCCGGGCGGCAACGGGCTATCGAAGTCGGCCGGCGCGGCAAGCAATACGCCCTGCACCGCGCACTGCGTCTCCTGTGCCCAGTGAACGGTGATCAGGCAGCCCACGCTATGGCCAACGAGAATGACCGGCCCCGAGATGCTGCTGACGACACGTTCGAGGTTCTCCACCCTGGCACGGCGCAACCTCTTGTCGTGATCAATCTGTGGCACGATGCGCACCGCTCTTCCCTGCTGCTGCAAGCGTTCTGCCAACAGCGACTGCCAGTGCTCCGGCATGTGGTCGCGAAAGCCGGGAACAATCACAACCGTTGGTTGATTTCCAGATGTCATGAGCTTTGTATTCCTCGTTTGGTTTGGAGACGCGTGAGTACAGACATAGCCGTCAGCGAGCACGGTCACTGTCGGCCTGCGCCGTATCACATCGAACAACAACGGTGCCCAGCTTGCTGCCCGCTTCGACAGCCTGGTGAGCCTTCACGGTGTCTCGCAAGTCGAACACGCTGTCGACGGCGTGAATGGCATCCGGGACGTCATGCATCCAGCGCGACAAGCCTTCCTGCGCGATCCAGCGCATCTCATAGGGCAAGCCCGGCAGATAGAGTCCCTGCAGGCAGAGGTTCTTGCGAATCAGCGTGACCAAGGGCACCGCCTGCTCGAGGCCGGCACCGCTGGCATACGAGACCCATTGCGCATGATTGGCGGCTACCTGAAAGCACAGCCCCGAATTGTCGATGGCATTGACATCGACTATGTGGTCAACGCCTTGCCCGTGAGTAGCATCGAGAATCCGCTGCGCGGCATCCGGTGCGAGGTAGTCGATCACTGCATCCGCGCCGCCAGCTGCGGCGTGGGCGGCCTTGCGTTCGGAGCTGGTGGTGGCAATGACATGCGCCCCGCCCCACTTGGCGAGTTGCACGGCGTAGTGCCCAACAGCTCCCGCACCGCCGGTAATGAGCACGTACTTGCCCTGGATGGCTCCGCGCTGGAACAGGCTGATATAAGCCGTCATCGCCGGAATGCCCAGACAGGCACCCTGTGAGAAGTCAAGATGCTCGGGCAGTGGCGAGGTCAACTCGTGCGGCACGCAGATGTACTCGGCCGCCGTACCGAACGGACGCCCGCGCTGCCCGAAATGCAGCCAGACCCGCGTGCCCAGCATCTTCTGATCGACGCCGTGCCCCAACTTGTCGATCACACCCGCGCCATCGCTATTCGGAATGATGCGCGGGAACTCCATGCCACCATGCATGCGTCCCGCTCGCCGCTTTGCATCGGCCGGGTTAACGGCCGACGCATGGAGCCGCACGCGGACTTCGCCGGGGGCCGGTTGCGGCGTGGGCAGATCGCCGAATGCCAATACGTCTTCCGCCCGCCCTTGTCTTTCGTACCAGATCGCCTTCATGGTGCCCTTGTCCCGCTGCGCGTTGCGCGCAACAAGTCGTTCTGCCAGCCTGGCGTCGAATCAGTACGGGATATCACCGACAATGCCCGCGCGCTCCATCTTGCGCGGCGCCGGATAGTAGTCGTTGACGGCATAGTGCTGCGTGCTGCGGTTGTCCCAGACCGCAACGTCGCCCTCCTGCCAGGCCCAGCGCACCTGGTATTCGGGAATGGTGGCGCGGCTGGTCAGGTAGTTGAGCAGCAGGGAGGCTCCTGGCGACTTGTCGATGCCGTGGCGCACATTGTCCGGCGTGCTGTAGTTGGTGAAGTGCGTCGTGAACGAGGCGCCGACGAACAGGATCTTCTCCCCGGTCTCCGGATGGGTGCGCACCACCGGATGTTCCACCGGAGGATGATCCTGGGCCAGCTTGGCGCGGTTCTCCGGCGTCATGACTGCGCCGAAGCTGTGTTCGATGCTGGCCCTGGCGCGTAGCCCGTCGATCTTCTTCTTGATGTCATCGGGCAGTTCCTCGTACGCCTTCACCATATTGACCCAGATGGTGTCGCCGCCGATCTCGGGACATTCCAGGCAGCGCAGCACTGCGCCCATGGCCGGATTGGGACGCCACAGGCCGTCGCAGTGATAGCTGTTCTCGAAGCTGTGCGGGTTGTCGCTGCGGTAGACCTTCACGAGGCCCGGGTGATCGGGAACGCTGCCGACAACCGGATGGTCTTCAAGCTTGCCGAAGCCGCTTGCGAAGGCCACGTGATCGGCGCGGGTGATCTCCTGCTTGCGAAAGAAGAGCACCCGGTGCTTGAGCAGCGCCGCCCTGATCTCGGCGAAGCGTGCCGGATCGCGTACCGCCTCGCCAAGGTTCACGCCGGAAATCTCGGCACCAATGGCGGGGGTGATTTGCCTGATTTTCATTGCTGTGTCTCCTGCAGTCCGGTTGATTCCGTCTGTCCGACTTTCTGGTGGCCCAGTATCTGGCGTTCCAGGCTTCCACGCTTATTCGGCGAGGACATTCACTTACCAATTAGCGACATTGCGGGCGCCGTTGCGGCAAGCGACGGCAATGTTTCGTAGCATGGCAACGTCGCACGAAGCCGTGCATTCCCAGCCAAAGCGCGAAGGGCATCCACCATGGCAGCACCACAGAACAAAGTGATCGTCACGTGCGCCGTGACGGGCGGTATTCACACCCCGACGATGTCGCCTCATCTCCCCATTACCGCCAGGGAGATCGAAGACGAGTCCGTTGCGGCTGCAGAGGCCGGCGCCGCAATCGTCCATCTCCATGCGCGCAGGCCGGAGAATGGCCAGCCATCACAGGATCCCGCGCTTTTCCGCGAGTTTCTTCCCCGGATCGCAGCGCGTTCCGACGTCGTGATCAATCTCACGACGGGCGGCGCCCCCAACATGCTTGTGGAGGAACGTCTGCAACCGGCGCTGCAGCTCAAGCCGGAAGTTGCCTCGTTGAACATGGGCTCGATGAACTTCGGCCTCTATCCGATGCTCGCCCGGCACGAGACCTTCAAGTACGACTGGGAACGCCCTTACCTCGAGGGCTCCGAAGACCGCGTCTTCCGCAATACGTTCAAGGAGATCCGCTACATCCTCGAATCCTGTGCCGGCAACGGCACGCGCTTCGAGATCGAGTGCTACGACACCAGCCATCTCTATACCGCAGCGCATTTCATTGACCGAGGCATCCTCAAGCCGCCCTTCTTCATCCAGTCCGTATTCGGCCTGCTCGGCGGTATCGGCACGCACCCCGACGATGTCATGCATATGCGCCGCACCGCGGAGCGCCTGTTTGGCAAGGACTACTACTGGTCCGTGCTTGGCGCCGGCCGAAGCCAGATGCCGATTGCCTCGATGGCCGCTTCCATGGGCGGAAACGTTCGCGTCGGCCTGGAGGATTCGCTTTGGGAAGACCGGGGCCGGCTGTCCACCAGTAACGCCGATCAGGTCAAGCGTGTTGTCGGCATTCTGAAATCACTGAACCTCGAGGTGGCCACGCCTGACGAGGCCCGCGACATGCTTCAGCTGAAGGGCCGGGACGCTGTCGCGTTCTGATTGGTCGAATCGCTTCTCTTCACTCACTCCAGGAAATTCCCATGTCTCATCCTGTTGTCCTGATCACCGGTGCCACCGCAGGCATCGGCCGCGCGACAGCACTTGCCTTCGCAGCCAAAGGTGCGCGGCTGGTCTGCTCCGGGCGGAATGCCGCTGCCGGAGACGCCCTCATTTCGGAACTCCGGCAAATGGGCGCGGAAGCGGACTTCCTCGCGGCCGACATCAGCCGTGAAGACGATGTCATCCGTCTTGTCAGGCATGCCGTCGAACGCTTTGGATCCCTCGATATTGCCGTGAACAGTGCCGGAACGGAAGGAACACCGGGATCGATCGCCGAGCAAACAGTCGCGTCGTACACGACGACTTTCGATGCGAATGTCCTTGGTACGTTCCTCTGCATGAAGCACGAACTACAGGCGATGATCCCGCAAAATCGTGGGGCGATTGTCAATCTCTCCTCCACGATGGGCAGCCGCGGCAACCCGCGAAATCCGATGTATGTGGCCAGCAAGCACGCGGTCGAGGGCCTTACCAAGTCGGCTGCGCTCGATGCCATCCAATCGAATGTCCGCGTCAACGCCGTGGCGCCGGGCCCGATCGAAACGGCCATGCTCGGCCGCATTGCCGGTGGCGAGGATCGGATAGCGTCCGTCGCAGCAACGATCCCCGCAGGACGCGTCGGCACGCCGGAAGAAGTGGCTGATGCGATCGTCTTCCTGGCATCCGACCAATCGACGTACATCACGGGCCAGATCCTTCACGTAAACGGCGGGAAGACTGCTGCGTAAGCTGCCTGTCTCAAGGCGTCGTCACGCACCAAAGCATCAAGGAGAGGCGCAATCACAGTCCTGCGCCGCTTCGTCCCTCGCGTGGTTCGTCCAAGGCAGACCACAGCCGCGCATTCCCTGAATACCCGCATCACCCAAAAAAGACAAAGGTTCCACAGGGGCTACCTGTCGAACCTTTGAAACCGGAAATGCCGAGGAAAGTGCCAGGCTGGCATCGGCCTGGCATCGGCATTTCCGGTGGAACTCATGCAGCTTGCGCTTCAGAGCCGCCCTCAGAACACGTGGCGGATACCCACCGCGGCGCCAAACATCGAGCTTTGGCCATTGGAGAGCGTGTAGTTGTTGACCGTAAGGCTGGTCGCATAATTGCTCGCTGCCGATTCCATCGCCAGGCCGGCGTTCTTTGCATAGGCCATGGTCAGATAGATGTCTGTCCGCTTCGAGAGCGAGTAGTCGGCAATCAGCGCGACCTGCCACGGATTGGCAACGTGCGCATTACCGCCAAGGCTCTTCACGTTCTGATAGTCATACTCGAGCGTGAAGTCGAGTGCAGGAGAGAACCGGTACTGACCGCCAATCCAATAGAAATCGTCACGCAGGGTCACGACATCGTTCTGGTTCTTGTTCTGGCCCCAACGATAGCCGCCCATGATCTTCGCCGTGCCATTGATGGCGTAGCTGCCCATGACGGCCGCCTTCCTGAAGGTACCGCTGCCGGTGCCGATCGTCGGATTCCATTGATCATAGGCAACGCCTGCCCCAAACGGCCCGGCGAGATAGCTCAAGCCAACACCATAGGCCGTGTCGCGGCGATACTGCCCCGGCACCTCGCCATTGCCGCCGGCGGCTGGAACGCTTGCGATCACTTGCGGAAGCGTCGTCCCTACGCCGAACGACATGTTGGCCTGTGCCGTGAGGCCGCCGAACACGCCGACGTACTTCAGCGCATTGTCCTCGCGGAAGTTGCCACCGGCGATCACGCCAACAGGTTCATACTGGGTGGCATATCGAGCCGGAATGAAGTTGGCCAGCGTAGAGAACATCGAATGGTATTGCCGGCCGAAGGTGATCTGCCCATATTGCGAGCTAAGACCCACAAAGGCCTGGCGGCCAAACAAACGGCCGCCTTGCTGCGACGTGCCAGTATCGAGATTGAAGCCGCTTTCCAGAACGAAGATGGACTTCATCCCGGCGCCCAGATCTTCCGTGCCGCGAAGACCCCAACGCGAGCCGGAGTACCCACCGGAGTTCTCACGGACGACGCTATGGCCGGCACCCGACTGGAAGCCGTTGGCGGCCGACGGCACCGCGGCGCCGACGCGGTTGACGTACTCTACGTTGACATCTGCCACACCATACAAGGTCACGCCGGATTGCGCGCTCGCTGCCCCACACGCACTGACGGCGGCCAGGGCAAGAATCTTTCTTTTCACCAGAACTCCTCCACGTTCATTGTTATCGTCTTCAACCTGGTGGCGCGCGAATGCCAAGAAGTCAAAGCGTTTCGAAGGGACGAATCGAAATTCGATTTCCCCCCTATGCGCAGAACAGCCGCGCATGTGCAGGGACGAGCGCGACCCCTCCCCCCTTGGGTGAGCGATTGCGCTTCGTCCGGTTTTAGAGCTTGAATTTGCTGCGGGTCTGCAGCGGAATCAGAGCGTTAATCGATCTGAATGCCCGCATCGGTCGCGATCTTCGACCAGAGTTGCAGGTCGTGGCTGACCAGATCGCGGAACTGCTCGGGGGTCTTCGAAGGAGGCGGCCCGAAGTTCATGGTTTTCATCGTGGCGGCGACATCGGGAGACTTCTGGACCTTGTTGATCTCATCGGCCAGCCGCTTCAGGATCGCCGGGTTGGTTCCCGCTGGTGCGAAGACGCCGAACCAGCCCACCGCATCGAACTTGTAGCCCTGTTCACCCATGGTTTTGACATCCGGCAGTTGCGGTGCACGCGCATTGCCGGCAATGGCGATGGCCCGGACCTTGCCGGAACGCAGGAACGGCATGGGCGCGCCCGGATCGGTCCAGCCGATCTTCACGACACCCGAGGCGAGGTCGGTCAACAACTGATTCGAAGTCCGGTACGGGACGTGATCGGTCTTCATGCCGGTCTGCTTCTTGAGCCACTCCATCGTCAGTTGCCCGGACGAGCCCGTGGACCACGTGGCGTATCCGTACTTGTCCGGGTTCGCCTTCAGGAACTGGATCAGCTCCGGCAGGTTGTGAACCGGCAGATCCTTGCTCACCAGCAGCACCACCCCACCCTCCGCCGTTTCGGCGATCGGTACAAGGCTCTTCTTCGGATCGTAGGGGATGGTCTTCAACACGGCCGGGGCGATGACCATGTTCGATGCGGTGGTGTAGAGCAGCGTGTATCCGTCGGACGGCGCCTTGACGACAACATTGGTCCCGACCACGCCACTGCCGCCCGGCCGGTTGTCAACGACGACCGGTTGCTTCAAGGCTACCGACAGCCGTTGCGCCATCAGGCGTGCCAGGGAATCGGTTCCCGAGCCTGCCGATGATGCGACGACCATCTGAATCGGGCGCGCGGGCCAGGCATCTTCCGCGCGCACCGCCGCGGACGCGCACAATGCCACAAGCGCTACCGTGCCCAGCGTGGCCGCAAGCGGTTTTTGCATTCGAAATGTCATTGTCACCCTCCATATAGTTCTTCTGTTGGCGATCGCTCTACCTGCGCTATTTCCAGATGCATCGCCCTGGCCGCACAGCAACGCCAACTACAAAGCCCACGCAGCCCGACGCGGGATGAGCAACGCTGACGCGGAGCTCGGCGCATGAAGAGGCTGCGTGAACCGTTGTCTAAGCTCAGGCCGGCAGGTTCTCGTGCTTGCGCAGGAAACCCTGGTGGCCACCGTTGCGATTCGGCGCGAAGCCGTTGGCCTGGAGCGTTTCTTCCACGGTGTCATAGAACACGCCGAGCTTCAGGATCTCGCGCGTCTGCTGCGCCGTTGCGATGGGGCGACCGAATTCGCGGGCAATGCGCACCAGTTGCTTGATCTGCTCGACCGAGCTCATCTTGCCCGTGCGGGACTGGTTCCAGAGCACATCTTCGATGCCGCATCGCACATGCAGGCCCAGGGCCATGCCGATCATGTTGATGGGCAGCACATTGAGCACCGAGCTTTCCACCGTGACCACCGCGCCATCGGGTACCGCACGCAGCATATTGGCCAGGTTGTAGATGTTCGCCTGGTCCATGCCACCGCTGATCGCCACCCAGTTCATCACCAGCGGGCCCTTGTAGACGCCGCGGCGGATCATGCGCTCGATGGTTTCGAAGCTGTTGATGTTGTAGACCTGGAACTCGCTCTGGATGCCGGCGGCCGTGAGGCGTCGGATGTGTTCCTCGGCCCAGCTGGGATTCGAGGGCACGATCATGTCCTTGTACGTGTCGTACAGATGCGGGAATCCGCGCGACACGCCCTTGAAGTCGTCCAGGCCGGCATGCTCCGTGACGTTCATCTGCGTCGTGTTGACGGTCACCGTGACCTGGTCCGGCTTTGGATCGAGTTCGGCCAGCATATGCCGCGTGTCATCGCTGAGCCATTTGGCGGCCTGGCCCTCTTCGGGCGCGAAGCTGATGGAGCCACCCACCTGGATCACCATGTCGGGCACGGCTTTGCGCACCCCGGCAATCAGCTCGTTGAACATGGACAGGCGCTTGCTGCCCTTGCCATCGGCTTCGCGCACATGCAGATGCAGCACCCGGGCGCCGGCTTCGTAGCAATCCACCGCCTTCTGGATCTGTTCTTCCATGGTGACCGGGATATCTTCCGGGAAGTCCGAAGGAATCCAGCCCGGCGCATACGGAGCAGCCGTAATGATCAGCGGTTGCTGGTTCTCGGGATACAGGTGGCCGTCAAGGAAGTTCATGGTGAGGGTCTCCAGGATGAATCGTGAATATTGAGAAGGTCGAATTGGATAAGCGCGTTTCCCGGGCGGGAAACCGTCAAATCACAAAGATGGACGAGCCCGTGGTCTTTCGGGCCTCGAGGTCGCGGTGTGCCTGCACGGCATCTTCCAGCGCATAGCGCTGATTGATCTCGATGCGGATGCGGCCTGCCGCCACATGGCCGAACAGTTCATCGACCAGCTCCGCCTTTTCGGCGGGATCGGCGATGTAGTCGGCAAGACCCGGACGCGTCAGGTATGCCGAGCCTTTGCGGGCCAGGATGGCCGGATCGAAGCCGGTGACGGGGCCAGAAGCGAACCCCACGCACACCAGCAGGCCGCGGCGCTTGAGCGAGTCCAGCGAGGCCATGAAGGTGTCCTTGCCCACGCTGTCAAACACCACGGAGACGCCCACGCCATCCGTCAGTTCGCGCACGCGCTTGGCCACATCCTCATGGCTGTAGTTGATCGTGTAATCGCAGCCATGGGCGCGCGCCACTTCGGCCTTGGCATCGGTAGACACCGTTCCGATCACGGTCAGCCCCAGCAGCTTGGCCCATTGCGAAATGATCAGGCCGACGCCACCCGCCGCGGCGTGCAGCAGAATGGTGTCGCCGGCCTTGAACGGCCAGATCCGGCGCATCAGGTAAGAGGCTGACAAGCCCCGCATGGTCATTGCCGCGGCGGCTTCACAACTAATTTCCGGCGGCAGCTTGATCAGCGGCGCGGCAGAGATCAGGCGCTCGGTGCTGTAGGCGCCGAGCGTGTTGGTGAAGCCCGTATAAGTCACCCGGTCGCCAACCGTCAGATGGGTGACGCCGGGCCCGACGGCTTCGACCACGCCGGCGGCCTCATTGCCGATGCCGCTAGGCAGTGGGACCTGATACGTGCCGCTGCGGAAATAGGTGTCAGCAAAGTTCAGTCCTACGGCCACGTGACGGATGCGGACCTCTCCCTGTCCCGGCTCGCCAACGTTGGCGTCTTCAAAACGAAGAACTTCGGGGCCGCCCGTTTCGTAAATCCTCACGACTTTCGCCATGTCGTCTCCTGTCTTCTGTCGAATATGAACGTGCACCTGCGGCTTGCGGATCGGGCTCGCCGCAGGGACAACCTGTGTGGCGAATCATCGGGTCTGACCTGGCTTTCCGCTTTCCCGTATGCGTCTGGCGCTTTCCCTTATCTGACAGGGAAGGATCCGCCAGGAGGAGATGCGCGTGGTGAGAGTCTTGCGGTACACCGAGGCGCGCAGCGGCGTTTCGGGCGCTTCGCCGACGAATCTGCGCGTTTTAAGGGTTATCCCTTGGTCATCATTCCCATTTTCCGGGACTCCATGTTTTGATGAATGAGCGATTCCGCTAACCCACCTCGGCGCTGGACCTGGAGCTGGTCGACGAAGTGCTGCAGGTGATGAAGGTGCTGGCCGCCGAAGGCATGACCATGGTCGTGGTCACCCATGAAATGGGCTTTGCCCGCGAAGTGGCCGATGTGGTGGTCGTCATGGATGGCGGCGGCATCATCGAAGCCGGACCGCCGTCGGTCATCTTCTCGGCGCCGACGCAGGAGCGCACGCGCGGCTTCCTGCAGGCCGTGCTGACGCGGGCATGAGGATGGCTGTGACTCAGAATCCTTGGCAGGGCCGCGTCGACAGCGGCGAGCTTGGCGACACCACTCGTCTGTTTCCGAATCGTGAATTCGCTGGAAGCGTCGGAGCCGACGCCTCTTGGCGGATCGCCGGTGTTGCTTGGCTTCAGCTGCGACGCCGGCGTGCTGCGCAACCAGGGGCGTCCCGGCGCCGCGCACGGCCCCGACGCCATCCGCCACGCGCTGGCCAATGTGCCGGCGCACGGGCTGACTGCGTTGTACGATACCGGCAATATCGCCTGTGAAGACGGGGATCTCGAATCGGCGCAACTGGCTCTGGCCGGAACCGTCCACAACATGCTCGCCCGCGGCGGGGTTCCGCTGGTGCTGGGCGGCGGCCATGAAGTGGCCTGGGGCACGTGGCAAGGCCTGCGCGCGCATCTGGATGCACGGAACGATGACGGGCGCCTGCTCATCATCAATATCGATGCCCACTTCGACCTGCGCACCAGCCGGCCCGCAAGCTCCGGCACGCCGTTCGACTAACCGGCCGCCATGACAGCGGCATGACTCGCCCCCGAAAATTTGTGTGGCACCGCCTTTGAAGCTGGACTACCATTGCAATGGTGCATTGCACCATTTCGGTACCGTGTTCGGCAACTCAGGCATGACAGGAGTCCTCGTGCCTGAGGCCAGAGCCGCAGCGCGGTCATGCCTGTGCCAGACAAATATTCGAAGAGGGAGGCGTTGACATGGCAGGTGATATGGATGGCGAAGTCGTAAAACTGGGCGCATATAACGTCAAAAAGGGCGAAAGCTCCGTTTCGGGGCTTTCCTCGGGCGCATTCATGACAGTCCAGCTTCATATGGCCCACTCGTCGAGCTTTTGCGGCGCAGGGGTGATTGCCGGCGGCCCGTACCGTTGCGCCGAATCTTTCCGGGCGGCATCCGCGGTAGGCGAAGACGCGTATGAGCTGAACGCCCTCCATCTATGTATGAATCCGCTGGTGCCACAGAACGCACCCAACGCCAACCGCCTCGCCGAACTTGCACGGCAAACCGCGCGCGACGGTCTCATCGACGAGATCACGAACCTTGCCGGGCATCGGCTTTATATTTTTACCGGCAGCAAGGACAGCGTGGTGTATTCGAGCGTGGTGGCACGCACGCGCGATTTCTACCACCTGCTTGGCGTGAGCACGACCGACATCCACTACGATGACAGCGTGCCGGCTGGCCACTCGATTATCACCGGGAATGCCGAGGATTCACCGCTGGAAACGAATCAGCCGCCCTACATCAACAACGGCGGATTCATCCAGTCGCACAGTATCCTGCAGCATATCTACGGCAACCTTGCTGCGCCTTCAGACCGCCTGAGCGGCCGCCTGATGCGATTCGACCAGACCGAATTCTTTGGCAACGAGCCGCGCGCCAGCATGAGCAAGTACGGCTACGCCTATGTACCGCAGGCGGTGGCCGAAGGCGCCGAGGCGCGCGTCCATATCGTCCTGCATGGTTGCAAGCAAGGCTACAACTACATCGACTTCACGTTCGGGCAGTCAGACTTCGCCAGCCAGCCGCCCTATGGCAACCGGTATATCACCACGACCGGCTACAACAGCATTGCCGACAGCAACAACATCATCGTGCTGTACCCGCAAGCCGAGGGCACCGATGACAGCCTCACGCAGAACCCCGATGGGTGCTGGGACTGGTGGGGATATACCTGCGCGGACGCCGAACGGCCCGATTACTATTCCCGCGAAGCCATCCAGATCAAGGCCATCCACGGCATGCTCAGCCGGCTTGGCGGTTAAGGGAGACAAAAAAAATGGCTGGAATCATGATGAGCCCGAAGGAACCCGCGCCAAGCGCGCACGACGTCAAAGCCGCACAGGCGCTGCATCATGCGCTGTTGCAGACACCGCCGGCGGCTGCGCAGCGGGCCCTGACCCTGCAGACATTGATGGGCGAGTGGGCGATGCGTACCGGCGGCACCGCCGCCAAGGCCTTGACCCTGGCGCCGTTCAGCTTCGATCCGCAGGTACTGTCGGAACTGGTTCAACTGCAAAGCGCGGTCGCCCAGCGGTTGCAGGCGCAGCAGCAGGCATGGCTGCAGCAATGGTCCGGCTGGCTGCAAGAGCGCGGCCAGGTCAGGCGAGCCAACACGGTATCCAAGCTGGTCGAGCAGGAGTTCGACCTGCTCGCCCGCTTCGTGCTTCTGCTAAGCGACCAGATGCTTGATCTGGTGACGCTGCAGGAAAACGTTGAGGTCAACAGCAGCTATTGGGTTCAACAAGTGCTTGCGGCGAAGACCGATGTGGTAGCGTGAATTGCCGCGGCGCCACGCCGGAAGATGCCTGTGCCGGAATCAAACCAGAACCCCGCGACTTCGCAGCCGCGGGGTTTTTGCTCGAACGGGCTGCCGGCGATCAGCCAGATTTACTGCGTTATAGAGGATGGATTCCGCTTCGTGGTGGCAGTGAGCTTGCCCCTGTCTCGCGAATCCCATAGCCGAGGCCATCAGGCCGCTTGCCCTTGCTGGGCAGCGGCCCAATTCTTCTCGAACGTCATAAGGCTGACGTAGTTCAATGTCGAATGCAGCCGGCGAGCATTGTAGAAGCCGAGCCAGTCGACGATTCGCCGCGGCGGCAAGGCGAGTGCTCCATCAACTTCACGATCCTGCAACGTTGCGGTCAGCGATGCGGGAATGGATTCAGGACAAATTCAGGATCTCGCGGGCCTGGGCTGCAGTCGCGACGGGGCGACCATACTCCTCGCAAAGTTCGGCAACCTGGCGCACAAGCGCGGCGTTGGACGGGGCGAGCGTATTCTTGTCCATCCGCACATTGTCCTCGAGCCCGGTGCGACAGTGCCCCCCTAGTTCGAGGGACCAGCGAGCCATCGTCAGTTGATTTCGGCCGATGCCCGCGCCGGTCCATGTCGCATCGGGCGAAAGGCGCTTAAGGGTACGAACGTAGAATTCAAGCACTTCGCGATCGACAGGCATTGCGTTCTTGATGCCCATGACAAATTGGATATGCAGGGGACCCACGATCGCGCCCGCTGCCTGCATAGCCGCGGCCTGAAAGATCATCGATAGGTCAAACGCCTCGACTTCGGGCTTAATGCCGTAGGTTTTCATTTCGGCAGCGAGCCAGTCGACCAGGTCGGGCGAATTGTCATAGACCCGAGTCGGGAAATTGACGGAGCCGGTGGCCAAGGATGCCATGTCCGGCCGCAGGGATAGCATGGCACCTCTTTCATTTCCGGCCCCGGAGCGGCCACCGGTGGACACTTGGGTGATCATGCCCGGCGCGTGCTTGCGAATGCCTTCTAGCACCAGGGCGAAACGATCAGGATTTGACGTGGGAGTTTCGTCATCGTTGCGTACGTGGAGATGAACCAGGGTCGCCCCGGCTTCGAATGCCGCCTGGGTCGATTCCACCTGTTCGCTCACTGTGATTGGTACAGCCGGATTGTCTTTTTTGCGCGGCAGTGATCCCGTGATCGCAACAGAAATAATGCAAGGCTTGTTCATGCTTGATGTCAGTAGTTGGGTAGGACGGAGGCGCTATACTTTGGTGCCTACAGGGTCACCGATACGGCGGGACCTCTACACTGGTTTGGCACCATCTAGAGCGACCGCCCGTTCTGAACCCGCAGCGCCCTGGCTCGACCTGCTGTCGATCACCGATGCCGATCGCTTATGGTCGATCAAGAGCACAGCCAGCACTGCAATGACAGCAGGTACTGCCATTGCGGCGAAATTCCGCTGGAGTGGCAGGGACATGCTTACCAGCACGCCGATGACAATGGGCGCCAGGATGGCGCCGCTTCTGCCGACCCCGGATGCCCAGCCAATGCCCGTGCCCCGAACCGTAGCCGGGTAGAACTGCCCTGCATACGCGTACGTCACAATTTGGGTGCCGATTGTGGAGGCTCCGGCAAGCGCGACCACGAAGAATAAAGCCTCGGTCGGCATCTTGTAGCCGAGCAGCGTGATCGATATTGCGGCGAGTGCGTACATGCCAACCAGCACGTATTTGATATTGAACTTGTCTGCCAGCCAACCGCCGCCGATTGCGCCGGCCATCGCGCCGAAGTTCAGGACCAGGACGAACGTCAGTGCCGAGCCGAGGCTATAGCCCGCGCCAGCCATGAGTTTCGCGAGCCAGGAACTCAATGCATAAACCATGAACAGACACATGAAGAAGGCGACCCATAGCATCACGGTGCTGAATCCTCGGCCCTCACGGAACAGCATGCTGATGGGAGCGCTGGACCCTTTCTCGGCCTGCGGCAAGTCGAATCGGTCTGACATCTGAGCGCGGTAGTTGGGATCCATCCGGACCAGTACCGCTTTAAGCGTGTTCAGACGATTGCGCTGGATCAGGAAGTGCAGTGACTCCGGCATCAGCTTCAGCACAGCAGGGATGATAAGTACGGGAACGCTCGCAGCCAGGAATACCGATTGCCAACCGTACGTCTCGATCAGTGATTTGCCCATGATTGCTGCGAGCATCCCGCCTACCGAATACCCGCTAAACATCAGCGTGACCATCGTTCCGCGGATCTTGCGCGGCGAGAACTCTGTCATCTGAGCGACGACATTGGGCATCACACCGCCGATTCCCAGTCCGGCAAGGAACCGTGTCATGCTGAACGTGATCGGATCGTGCGTCATTCCCGCCGCAGCAGTAAAGACGCTGAAGAGCGCAATACAGATTGCAATGGCTTTGGGCCGGCCAATGCGATCGGCGATAGTACCCATGATGACGGCGCCGAACATCATGCCGAACAGCGCGGAACTAACCATGAAGCCGGCGCGGGTCGCGTCGACGCCCATATCTTTCATGATGGATGGGAGCGCAATGCCCACGACGGCAAGGTCATAGCCGTCAAAGATGATGATGAGCGCGCACCAGAACAGCAGGCCAGCGTGGAATCTGTTGAAGCGCGCATCGTCGGCGAGCTTGTGAACGTCAATGTGACGCATGATTTGTCTCCTCCGTTATTTTAGGAATGGTCGCGGCGTTCTCCGCGGCAACTGCGGTTCACGCGCGCGCCTCCAGCTCTCTGAGCCTGAAGCGTTGGATACTGCTGTTGCCGTCTTGGGCAGCGTGGGCAGGAATGGAATGGTGCGTGGATAGTTGTAGGCCGAGGCGGCCCTTTACGAAGGCCCTCAGCTCGCCATCGCGTCACGACCCATCTGGTCAAGGACGCTTACAGCGCTGCTGACCTTCATAGCAGGCGCGTAGCGAATCACTTTGTGGACCGCCTCCGTGCCGGCTGGGGCGAGGCTCGACGCTAGCTCACCGTCCCGTCGTCTAAATCTAGCCGTTGTCGCCACCTGCAACCGGCAGCACGGCGCCTGTGATGTAGCCTGCTTCGTCCGATGCAAGGAAAAGAATCGGCGCGATTTGTTCGGCGAGCGTGCCGTAGCGTTTGAAGAAGGTCGACTCAGCAACCTGCGTCACCGCCTCGGCCATCCAGCTCTTCTCTTGCTCGCTATCTCCAGCCGCGTTCCGAGGCACGCGCCTGGGAGGCGCCTCAGTTCCACCGGGTGCCGCAGCGACCACACGGATGTTGTGCTCGCCATACTCCATCGCAAGCGACTGGGTTAGCGCGTTGACGCCGCCCTTTGCAGCCGAATACGGCACGCGCCGGATGCCGCGCGTGGCATTCGAGGAAACGTTGACGATGGTTCCGCGTCCTTGAGCGAGCATGTGCGGAAGGACCGCGTGGCAGCCGTACAAGGTCGGCATGAGCGAGCGGCGGATTTCCGCGTCAATCTGAGCCGGTTCGAAGTCGGCATAGGGCCGCATGCGAATGGCTCCGCCGACGCCATTTATCAGAATGTCAATTCGACCAAACTTCTCCACAGCGAAGGCCATCGCGGAGGCCGCGCCTTCATAGGTCTCGAGGTCGGCAATGAAGCCGGCAGTGTCGGCCTCAACTGCTTCCGCTGCGACCTCGGACACGAAGTCGGCGCGGTCGACAAACAGAACCTTCGCACCTTCAGCCGCAGCGCGTAGAGCGACGCCGCGTCCGATACCTTGGGCGGCACCGGTGACCACCATCACCTTGCCTTCGAATCGCTTGGCGCTCATTGGGTCACCGTGGCTGCGTTGGGCGTGAACTTCTCGTAATGGAAGCTGTTGGGCTTCACGCCGTTGTCGTCGAAATACTTGCGCACCGCGTCGACCATCGGCGGAGGTCCGCACAGGTACACGTCAACATCACCATCGTTCAGACATTCAGCCGGCATATGCTGAGTCACCCAGCCCTTGCGGGGATGACTCGATTCCGCTTCTGCAACGACGGTACTGAACGTAAAGTTCGGCAACTTCGCGACGTACGCCTCGATAGCCTCAACCTGAACCAGGTCGAGATCTCGTGTCACGCCGTAGATGAGATGCACCTTCTGCTCCGAGTTCGCGCGAACCAGGACCTCCAGCATCGACAGGAATGGGGCCAAGCCCGTGCCGCCAGCCAAGAACAACAAGGGTCGCTCCACTGCCCGGAGGTAGAAGCTGCCCAGGGGGCCCGTCAGTTGCACCTTGTGGCCTGGTTGCGCCGATTCGAGCCAGGTGCTCATCACGCCGCCAGGGATTTTCTTGATCAGGAAGCTGACTTTCGATGCGCCAGGTGCGGACGAAAATGAGTACGACCGATGCTTTCCGCTGCCGGGGACGTCGATGTTCACATACTGGCCAGCGAGGAAGACCGGAGGGATGCTGTCCACGTCCAACTCAAGGACCACCGCCGCATCATTGTGCTGTTCGACTTTCGTGACTGTCGCAGCGAACTTGTTTTGCTCGGTTTTGCACACCGTCGACGATGCCGGAACTGCGATGACGCAGTCACTCTGCGGCACCATCTGGCACGTGAGCACGAGACCGCCAGCTTTCTCGTCGTCGCTCAACGCGTCCTCAATGTAGTCATCGCCCAAGTCGTAGCTGCCACTCTCGGCGCGGCACTTGCAGGTACCACACACGCCGTCGGAGCAATCCATCGGCAGGTTAATCTTGGCGCGAAAAGCGGCATCGAGAACCTTTTCGCCGGCCTTGCATTCGACAAAGCGGGTCACGCCGTCTTCAAAGTTCAGTGCGATGTTGTAGCTGGACATGTTACCTCCTGCGTCCTTTCTCATTCCATCCAGTGGCATCAGACGTGGTAGACGTCCAGCACCTGCCGGATATAGTCGTTCTTGAGCACAATCTTCTTGCTCGAAATCAGCAACCGGTCGTCAACGTTTCGGAAGGTGACGTAGGCGGTGCCGAAGTACTGATCCGTGACCTTGTAACGATGGCTCAGCGTGTTGAAGTTGTATCGAACGTCGACTTCGTTATCGCGCTGCGCCAGCACTTCGATATTGGTAACGTAGTGGCTGGTGCGCGGCTCCGGCATCGACGCGCTGCTGCGCTCGGTTCGGATACGGAACACCCGGTCTTCCAGGCCGCCGCGGCCCGAGTAATACATCAGAGAAATTTCGCTTTGCGGGTCTTCGGTGAGCTTGTCATCGTCATCCCAGGCCGGCATCCAGTAGGTGACGTCTGCTGTGTAGCAGGCCAACCACTCGTCCCACTGACGGTCATCCAGAAAGCGCGCCTCTTGATAGAGCGCGCTACAGACCTTTTGATAGTCCATGCTCATACGGCTGCCTCCGCCTGTTCTTTCCGCAGGGCTTCGCGCATCACCCGCATCCAATATTCGTGTTGAACCACAAAGAGACCTTCATCTTCGCTGCGCTCGCCCGAGATAAGCGGGTTCAAGCCCATGCCCTTCGCATTCGCGTCAGGTCCGTGGACCCACAACGGTGCGCCGCGCGACATGTCGTTCCACATCGACGTCGTGCTGGCGTATCCCGCCTGGCACGCACGGAACTCTTCGAGGTCATCGCTGGTGCCCATGCCCGAGACGTTGAAGAAGTCTTCGTACTGACGAATGCGGATCGCGCGGCTTTCTGCGCTTTCTCCCTTCGGTGCGAAGCAGAAGATGCTGACTTCTGTCTTGTCGACACTGATCGGACGGACGACGCGAATCTGGGTACTGAACTGATCCATCAGGAACACGTTCGGATACAGACACAGGTTGCGCGTCTGATTCACGATGTACTTCGCCTTGTCTTCGCCGACACGAGCAGCAATTTCGTCGCGATGTTGATAGACAGGGCGCACTTCAGGATTCATCGTGTTGGTCCAAAGCAGGATATGGCCATGCTCGAAGCCATACACGCCCGCAACCGACTTGCTCCAACCATTTGCATCGACGGCCTTGGTGCCTTCGACATTGCGGCGACCCATCGTTGCGGCATAGTTCCAGTGGACGGTGCTGACGTGATAGCCGTCACAACCGTTCTCCATCTGCATCTTCCAGTTGCCGTCGTAGATGTACGAGGAGTTGCCCCGCAACACTTCGAGACCTTCCGGCGCCTGCGAGACGATTTGGTCAATGATGACCTTCGTCTCGCCGAGATAGTCCTCGAGCGGCATCACGGCTTCGCTCAGGCTGCCAAACAGGAAACCGCGATAGTTCTGGAAGCGCGCGACCTTTTTCAGGTCGTGCGATCCCTGTTTGTTGAACTGCACCGGATACTCGGTGGTCTTCTCGTCCTTTACCTTCAGCAGCTTGCCGGCGTTCGAGAACGTCCAGCCGTGGAACGGGCAGGTGAAGCTGCCCTTGTTGCCGTGCTTGCGACGGCACAGCATGGCGCCCTTGTGGGCACATGCGTTGATGACCGCATGCAACTCACCGGCCTTGTCACGCGTGATGACAATCGGCTGACGACCAATCCACGTCGTGTAGTAATCGTTGATGTTCGGTACCTGGCTTTCGTGCGCGAGGTAGACCCAGTTGCTCTCGAAGATGTGCTTCAGCTCGAGTTCGTACAGATCGGCGTTCGTAAAGATGTCGCGGCGACAACGGAAGACACCATTTTCCTTGTCGTCCTGGACGGCGTTGCTCAGCAAATCGTCCAGTTGCCGTGCTTTATCGATAGTTGCGGACATGAGTCGTCTCCCTATGCGGGCTTCGTGTTCAAGCCCTTGCATCGGTTCAGATAATTCGTGCGGGAAGTTGGCGGCCTAGCGAGAGAGGCCGCCGCGCGAGAGGTTACGCCGTGGCGGAGGCGCGAGGGCGATTCACAAGCTGGTTGTCCTTGCCTTGCACCAGCGGAGTCAACTCGATGTTGAATTCGATTTCCTTGTACGCGTCGCCCTTGAGGCCAAGCGCGGCACCGCCCGTCTTTTCGACAACGTGCGGCACAAGCTCTTCGCGCGTCGCATAAGCGAAGTCGTCCCAGATCAGCGGATCGCCTTCGATATTAATCTGCGTCGTGAGCTTGCGAGTCTTGTCGCTCGTTACGAAGAAGTGTACGTGCGCCGGGCGGTTGCCGTGGCGGGCAATCGCGTCAAGCAACTGTTGCGTGGCGCCTTGCGGCGGGCAGCCGTAGCCAACGGGCATCAGCGTGCGAAACTCGTACTTGCCGTCAGCCCCGGTCTTCACCGCGCCACGCAGGTTGAAATCGTCTTGCGCGCCGGTCGGATCGAAGTGCGAGTAGAAGCCCTTGGAGTTGGCGTGCCAGCATTCGACAACCGCATCGGCCACGGGCTTGCCGTCCGGCCCGGTCACCGTGCCATGGATGATGAGCGGACCCGCGTCTTCGTCAGCATTTAGATCAATCTTGGAGACGCCATCGCGCACCGGGGCGCCGGCAACATACAGGGGGCCTTCGATAGTGCGCGGCGTGCCGCCGTGGATGTCGGCTTCACGGTCCTCTGCATCCATGCGGATGTCGAGATACTTCTCGAGGCCAAGGCCGGCGGCCAACAAGGCCGCCTCACCGTCTTGTCCCAACTTGTTGAAGTAATTCACGCCCGCCCAAATCTCGTCTGGCGTCATGTCCAAGTCGTCGATGGCCTTGAAGAGGTCGCTCAGCAGACGATGAGTAATCTGCTTGGTGCGAGCGTTGCCTTCGTGGCTTGCCAGATTGGCAGCGGCCTTCAGCAGATCCTGCACTTCCTTCGAGTCGAACACTTTGACACTCATGTCTGCTCCTAAACTTTCTGTGTTTTGCTGGGGTAAACCCTCGTTTCAGGCCGATATGAATGTACTCAGAAGGTATGATCTGGCCTTGAAACAGAGCGTGATGGCAGAATAGAGGATGGAAAACCGGTCAGTCCAACACCGTTTTAGTATCAAATCATATCTCGGAGGTATTGTATGGAGCTGCGACATCTACGCTATTTTGTAGCGGTTGCAGAAGAACGCAACTTCACGCGCGCAGCCAAGCGGCTCCACATCGCGCAGCCGCCGTTAAGCCGCCAAATACAGCAGCTCGAAGAAGCGCTGGGGGTACAGCTATTCGAACGGAGCTCCCGTCCGCTCAAACTCACCGAGACCGGCAAGTTTTTTTACTCGCACGCGGTGAATCTGATTGCGCAGACGAACGAGTTGGAGTCGATGACGCGACGCGTGGGCAACATCGAGCGCAGTCTGTCCGTCGGTTTTGTGGGATCCACGCTCTACGGCATGCTGCCGAAGATCATTCGGCGATTCCGAGACGAGAACAAGTCGGTCGAGCTCAGCCTCCACGAGATGTCGACGATGGACCAGATCCGCGCGCTCAAGGACGGCCGCATCGATGTAGGCTTCGGCCGGATTCGACACGAAGATGCGAACATCCGCCGGGTGACTCTCCGCGAGGAGAAAATGATCGTTGCACTTCCCGTCGGTCATCCGCTCTCGACGTCGAAGCCGATCCTCGCGCTTCGGGACCTCATCTACGAAACACTCATTGTTTTCCCCAAGGCACCGAGGCCAAGCTTCGCGGACCAGGTTCTGTCGGCTTTCCAGGAGCGAGCCCTTGCGCCTCGCCGCATCTATGATGTGCGCGAATTGCAGATCGCATTGGGGCTTGTCGCGGCGGGAGAAGGGATAGCAGTCGTTCCGAGCAGCGTCTATGGGCTAAAGCGCGACGACGTGAGCTACATGGAACTGGATGACCCAACCCTCACGTCGCCAATCATCATGAGTATGCGTGCGATGGATGAGTCGCGTGACATCAAGGAAATGTTGGAACTGATTTATCGACTCTACGAGGAAGAGGGAATTCCCTATGTGCCTCGCACGGACAAGGGGTCGTAGAACGGTCATACCTCTAGACGAAACCAGGTGCTAACGCAATGCGACCAAAACCCAGGTCAATGCGCCCGGCCTTGAGTACGGTCGCTTGCTGAACCGTGATCATTTCGCTGAGCCCTACTTCCACTTGGCTATCGGCACCTCGCAGTTCGCGGGGAACAGCGGCAGCGACGAGAGCAATTCGTGCAATTCGTCGTTGCTCTCGACATCGAAAACGCTGACGTTGGAATAGCGGCCAACGACGCTCCAGAGGTGCGGCATGACCATCCAAGTCACGCCGCTGGCGAAGCATTCGTCTGCGATCTGAGCGCAGCGCTTTACGATCCCGCCGGCATGGGGAGCACGCACCAAAGAGGTCATACATTGCCCGCTGGAGCGGGAAGTCAGAGGAGCCGCTTGGCTGGCCTGACCACACGGACGTCGGCAGAGACAATAGAGTCAGTCCCCGCTGCGTGCCGGCGCCCCGTGTTCGCTTACTGCTTACCGCTTTTCCGAGAGTAAATGCATTGGCGTGCGACCGTCGCGCCCCGCATCTTGCGGCACTATTGTCACCGCTCGCATTAAGTCCTTTTCCCAAGGCGAGCCGTGCACGAACTTGCCTTTCAGGAAATCGATAAAGGCACGCAACTGCGGCGGCGTGTACCGGTTAGGCAGCGTAATCGCGTACAACATGGCACCCGGCGAGCGGGTTAGCCGGTATTCCTTGAGCACGGCTTCCAGCCTGCCGCTCCGTAGGTGCTCCGCCGCGACATACGAGGGCAGCAGGCCGATGCCAAGCTTTGCCGCGGCCATCTCGCCAAGGAAACCATAGTCCGAACATTCTAGGTGCGGCTGGATGGAGATCCGGTGCACGAGGTCACTATCTTCGCGGACATACTCGAGTGCAACGCGTGTACGCACGCCCAGGCAGGGATGAGACGCCAGGTCCTCCGGTGTGGTGGGTCGTCCGTGCCGCTCCAAATACTCGGGATTGGCACACAGCATCCATTCGACCGGTCCGAGCGCCCGCGCTACGCAGTGCTCGCCGGGGTCATTGGTCACCCGCAGGGCCACGTCAAGATTGTTCTCCATGAGGTCCACCGCCCCACCCTTGAAGCTGACTGACAGCGATACCTTGGGATATTGGGTGCAGAACTCGGCAAACATCGCGGTCAAGTACAGGCGGCCGACGGCCGGTGGGCAACTTACATGCAACGGGCCGCGTACAGAGGTACCAAAGGTGTGCAGCAGTTCGTCCGCACGCTCCACCTCGGCGCGGATGACGGCACATTGGGCGTAAAACGCCTCGCCGATTTCCGTCAAGCTCATGCGGCGTGTGGTGCGGCGTATCAGCTGCGCCTCAACATCACGCTCCAGCTTGCGGATACGCCGGCTGACATTGGAGCGGTCGATGCCCAGCTTGAGCGCTGCGTTCATGAAGCTGCCTGATTCCACGACCGTGGCAAAAAACAGGTAAGCGTCGAGTTCCATGGTCCGAATTACGATTGGTGCGCTACACGCAACGAACCCGTGCGCCAGCGCGGGCTTACTTGCCTGGACTTGGGGTGCAATACTTTCCCAAAGCCCATTTCCATGATGTAAAGAGGCGGAGGAGACATGAAGCAGATCATACCTGCGTTACTGCTGTGTGGTGCGGCAATCGCAACGAACGCGCAGGCCGCAAGCGCAAGCTGCGCGATGCCTACTGGCAGCATGCCGGGCGCAGGATCTGAACAAGCGACGGCGAGTGGAAGAATGAACAACAATCAAACTGCTGCGCTTGCAGCAATACTGGAGGCCGCATGAACACGAATCTGTGGAGCCTGATCGACGCACGCCTGGCCGAGCGCCCAGATGCGGTGGCGTTCATCGAAGGCGAGCGCGCCATCACCCATGAGGAATTCGATCTGCTGTGCCGTCGCACGGTGGCATGGTTGCGCGCCCAGGGTATCGGCAAAGGAGACCGGGTAGCCGTGTGGCTCGTCAATCGCATCGAATGGCTGGCGCTGTTCTTTGCGCTGGCGCGTGTCGGCGCGACGCTGGTGTCCGTCAACACGCGATATCGTAGCGAAGAAGTGAGCTACCTCATCGAGAAGAGCGGCGCACGCCTGCTGGTGCTGCAACCGGGCTTCCGCAAGATCGACTTCGCCGGGATTCTCGATGGCATGGACCCCGCCTCGCTGCCCGCGCTGCAAGCCATCGCGGTGGTGGATGCCGGTCCGGCAACGCCCCCTCGTCTGCTGAGCCGCCCGGTGGTGCCCTTCGATCTGCATGCGCACGAGCCGGTCCAAGATCCTGACGAATCCAATCCTGATGCCTGTACCATTCTGTTCACGACCTCAGGTACTACAAAAGATCCCAAGCTGGTGATGCACCCCCAGCGCACGCTCGTCGATCATGCCTGGCGTTGTGCGCACGGGTACGGCATGGATTCCGATGATGCGGTCATGCTGGCGATGCTACCGTTCTGCGGCGTATTCGGGCTCAACGGTGTGCTGGCGGCGTTCGCGGGCGGCGCGCCCGTGGTATTGGTCGACACGTTTGACGGGCCGCAGGCCGCCAGGCTGTTGGCTAAGCATCGCGTCACGCATACGTTCGGCAGTGATGAAATGTATCGTCGCATCCTCGACGCGGCGCCAATGGACCGGCCATTCCCGGCCGCAAAACTGTTCGGCTTCGGTGCGTTCACTTCGAGCTTCTCCGAATATGCCCGCGAGGCTTGCGCGCGCGGCATTCCGCTGGCAGGTCTGTACGGATCGAGCGAGGTACTGGCCTTGTTCTCGTGCCAGCCGATGGCGCTGCCGGTGCAGGCGCGCATCGAAGGAGGCGGCCTGCCGGTGGCACTGGGCGATGCTACCGTGCGCATCCGCGATGTCCAGACGGGGGCGTTGCTGCCGGCAGGACAGTCGGGTGAGATAGAGATCAGCGCGCCCAGTTTGTTCCTGGGGTATGCCAACAATCAGGAGGCTACCGCTGAGGCGCTGCGCCCTGACGGCTTTTTTCGCACCGGCGACCTTGGCCATCTGCGGGGCGACGGCACCTTCGTGTACGAGACCCGCATGGGTGATGCGATCCGCCTGGGTGGATTCCTGGTCAATCCGGTAGAAATCGAAGCTGTGCTCAAGCGCTTCGACGGTGTCGCCGATGCACAGGTAGTCGCCGTGGATATGGGTGGACAGACCCGCGTGGTCGCGTTTCTCATTCTGACCAACCACGCGCAGCTTGACGAGGCCGATGTCATCGCGCAGATGCGCGCACAGGTGGCGCCGTTCAAGGTGCCTGCGCGTATCTGGTTCGTCGATGCCTATCCGATCACGCTCAGCTCCAATGGCGTGAAGACCCAGCGCAACAAGTTGCGCGACCTGGCACTGGCGCGGCTGGCGGAGCCTGTCGCGGCTGCTGGCGATTGAACCCTCTCCGGAAAAAAAATCATGACGACCACGCTCTATTTCGAAGATTTCCATCGCGGGCAGGTGTTTGACAGCACCGGGCGCACCATCACCGAGACCGACCTGACGATGTTCTCAATGCTGTCTGGCGACTGGAATCCGATCCATGCCGACGCGGAATTCGCCAAGACCACTCGCTTCGGACAGCGTGTGGTCCACGGAGCGCTGGGCATTGCACTGGCCACCGGCATGCTGCACCAGCTCGGCGTCTTCGACAAGTCAGCCGTGGCCATGATGTCGCTACAGAACTGGACCTTCACGGCCCCGATTTTCGTTGGCCAGACACTGCGGCTCAGGATGGAAATTCTGGAAACAGAACCCGGCGCCAGTCAGCGCGTTGGACGCGTAAACCGGAGGCTGCAGTTGATCGACCAGACCGGTGCGGTGATCCAGGACGGCACGACCGACGTGCTGGTACTGAAGCGCGCCGCACAGGCCGCCTGAGCGCGCGGCACGCCGCCGCACTCCCTTTTTTCGTTTTTCAACGGACATCCGATCGCAGAATCGGAGCCCGTGTTCGCGGCCGCCTGCGCGGTGGCACATTGCACCACCAGACGAACATCAGGAGACATCATGCAATCCCTCTACAGACTGACCGGCGTATTGGCCGCCCTCTCGTTTTCCACCATCGCAGCGGCGCAGAGCTTTCCGAATAAGCCGGTGACCATCGTGGTGCCGTACTCGGCCGGTGGACCGGTGGACAGCTTCGTGAGAGGACTCACTCCACAGCTTGCCGACGCGTGGAAGCAACCGGTGGTCGTGCTGAACAAGCCTGGCGCCAATGAAATCATCGGCGCGGAGTTCGTCGCCAAGAGCGCGCCGGACGGCTACACGCTGTTCGCCGGCACAGAAGCCGCGCTCACCATGAACCAGTTCCTGTACAAGAAGCTGCCGTACAGTCCAGACAAGGACTTCGCCGAGGTCTCGCGGCTTGTAGCATTGCCGCTGGTGTTCTTCGTGCCGAAGACCTCCCCGGCCAATTCGCTCAAGGAATTCATCGCACTCGCGAAGAAGGCTTCACCAAGCAAGCCAATGACCTACGGCTCGTCTGGCGCTGGCGGCATCGCGCACCTGCCGATGGCGATGTTCACGCATAACGAGAACCTGACCATGGTGCACGTGCCGTACAAGGGCGCCGCACCCCTGATCCCGGAAGTGATCTCCGGACAGATCGACGCCGCCGTGCTCGGTGTCTCGGTGATCGAGCAGCACGTCAAGTCCGGCGCACTGAAGGCGCTCGCCGTCTCTTCCGATACACGCTCGGCAGCGCTGCCTGACGTGCCTACCTTCAAGGAGTTGGGCGTCAAGGAGATTAACGCAGTCTTCAATATCGGTCTGGTCGCCCCGCGCGGCACGCCGCCCGCGCTAGTCGAGAAGATCTCCGTCGACGTCAGGCGCATCGTCCAATTGCCTGACTTCCGCAAGAAATACATCGATGCGTTCTCTTACGTCGCCGTTGGCTCCACGCCGGCGGCATTCAGGGATTTCCTGGCACAAGACCGAAAGATCCAGGGCGAACGCGTCAAGCTTTCCGGTGTTTCACTCGATTGAGCCTGACCGCAACCAATGCAAGAGGCCTGCTGCCATGACCATCTCCAGCCATCTTCCTCCCGTTCTGCAAAACCTGGCCTTGCCGGTGATCTCGTCGCCGATGTTCACGGTCAGCTACCCGGAACTTGTCCTTGCCCAATGCAAGGCCGGCATCGTGGGCTCCTTTCCCGCGCTCAATGCCCGTCAGCCGGAATTGCTCGACACATGGCTAATGCGGATCAAGGAGGAGCTTGACGCCTTTCGTGCTGCAAATCCCGGCGCGATTGTCGGACCGCTCGCGGTCAACCAGATCGCACACACCTCCAATGTTCGGCTGGAACAGGACGTAGCAACCTGCGTGCGCCATCGTGTGCCGATCTTCATCACGTCGCTACGCGCACCGGTGCAGGAGATCGTTGATGCCGTCCATTCCTATGGCGGCATCATCCTCCACGATGTGATCAATCTGCGCCATGCCGAAAAGGCCTTGGAAGCCGGCGTCGACGGGCTGATTCTGGTCGCCGCCGGCGCCGGCGGCCACGCCGGCACGCTGTCGCCGATGGCGCTGGTCGGAGAGGTCCGCCGCCGCTTCCGAGGACCCATCGCGCTGTCTGGCGCCATCGCCACCGGCGATGCGATACTGGCCGCGCAGGCCATGGGTGCGGACTTTGCCTACATCGGCACGCGCTTCATCGCGAGCCAGGAAGCCAATGCCAGCACTGACTACAAGCAATCGCTGATCAAGGCCGGGGCGTCAGACATCGTCTACAGCAACCTGTTCTCCGGCGTACATGGCAACTACGTGCGCGAAAGTATCGAACGGATCGGCCTGGATCCCGATAACCTCAGGGACGGCGAGAAATCCAAAATGAGCTTTGCCGAGGGACGCTCCAAACCCAAGGCGTGGAAGGACATCTGGGGCGCTGGTCACGGCGTGGCGCAGATTCACGACATCCCAACGACGCCTGAAATCGTGGCGCGACTCAAGCACGAATATATCGCTGCGCGGGAGCGTGTTGTGCGTTTGCCCTGAACCTCCGAGGCGGACGGCACGCTGCCGTGCACAGAAGCGGTGACAATGCTTTGGACGCCTACGGCCGACGCCGTGCCCCATCCTGGCTGTAGGTGTGATTCGCCACGAGGGGGAATTTGCTTCAGGCATGCCGCGGGCGCCGATGGAAGGCGACGCGGCGGAGCAGGCGTCCGGACCGACGCGAATGAGCAATCCGCTCCTTCCCAGATTGAAGCGCGGGGCTAATCTCGAGCCGACTGGTCCCGTGTATAGCGGGCGAGCGCTTATCTGCGTTTCATGTAGTAGATGGCGCAAGGAGCTTGCAGACCATCGCACAGGGGCGCGCCGAGCAGGGCTCCGGTAGCTGAAGACCTTTCAAAGTGGAGATGAAATCAGGTATGAATGCAACGATCAGCTTCATTGAGGCCATTCTTGTCGACCTGCCTACCATTCGCGATCACCAGCTTGCCATGACGACGATGCAGCGGCAGACGCTGGTCATCGTACGCCTGAGATGCAGCGACGGTATGGAAGGTCTCGGCGAGGCAACCACTATTGGGGGCCTGTCCTATGGCGAGGAGAGCCCGGAAGGTATCAAGCTGGCTATCGACACGTATCTCGCCCCCGCTCTCATTGGTATCGATGCCACCAATGTGAATGCGGCAATGCAGCGACTAGCCAAAGTGGCGCGCGGTAACCGTTTTGCCAAGTCAGCGGTGGAAACCGCTCTGCTGGACGCTCAGGCCAAGCGGCTCGGCGTCCCACTTGTGACCATGCTGGGCGGCGCTGTGCGTTCGACCCTGCCGGTGCTGTGGACGCTTGCCAGCGGCGATACCGCGCGGGATATCGAAGAAGCTGAAACGATGTTGGCTGAGGGTCGCCACAACACCTTCAAATTGAAGATTGGCCGCCGCAGTGTGCGCGAGGACGTGGACCATGTCTCCGCCATTAAACGCGCACTGGGGAACCGGGCGCGCATCACTGTCGATGTGAACCAGGCCTGGAGCGAAGTCGAAGCCGCGACGGGAATCGCTATGCTGGAGTCGGCAGGCGTTGACTTGATCGAACAGCCAATCCCGCGCGAAAACCCTCGCGCGCTGGCCAGGCTGGCCGCGAAGTTTGTCGTGCCCATCATGGCGGACGAAGCAGTGTGTGGCGCCGAGGACGCGATGGAACTGGCGCGGCTGGCGGCTGCGGACGTGTTCGCACTGAAGATTGCCAAGTCGGGCGGAATTCACGCCATGCTGCGGACAGCAGCGGTGGGAGATGCTGCAGGTATTCAGCTGTACGGCGGCACCATGCTGGAAGGTAGTGTCGGCACCATCGCAGCCGCCCACGGCTTTTGCAGTTTGCCGCAGTTGTCATGGGGCACGGAACTATTGGGCCCACTCCTGCTCAAGGACGACGTCGTCACCACACGGCCGACTTATCGTGACTTCAGCCTGCACCTGCCGGAGGGCCCCGGTCTTGGGCTCACCCTTGATCAGGATAAGCTCGACTTCTACCGCCGCGACCGGGACCGGATAGCGGTAAGCGGTTTCCCGGCAATCTGAGCATGGCGCCCGACGCTCTCGTATTCCTGGAAGGGAATTACGGGAAATCTGACGAGAAGGTTAGTACCAATGGTGTTTTTTCGGGAGGAGGCGATGACGCGCAATATGTCAGTGCGGGCCAATGTTTGCCTTAACTGGGCCATGGCCCTGTTTCTTGGACTTGGGTCCGCCAGCGCCATGGCGGCGTATCCGGATCGGCCGATTCGCTGGGTGGTTCCATTTCCGGCCGGCGGGGCAATTGACAATATTGCGCGTACCCTGGGTGAGCATATGTCGGTCACACTTGGTCAACCGATCGTCGTGGAGAACCGGCCTGGAGCGGGTGGCAACATCGGCGTTGATTTTGTCGCGAAATCGGCCAGCGATGGTTATACCTTGCTGATTGCTGCAAATGGGATGGCGGTCAACCCCACCCTGTATGACAAGGTTAGCTACGATCCGATCAATGATTTTGTCCCCGTGTCTATTTTGGCGATTGTGCCCAACGTGCTTGTGACAAACAAGGCGAAGAATCCGGTGGGGACTGTGCAAGAAATCATCGCAAATGCGAAGACCAGGCCAGGGAAGTACACGTATGCGTCGGCGGGAAATGGCACTTCGATCCACCTCGCGGGAGCCTTGTTCCGCGCCATGGCCGGGATCGACCTTCTGCATGTGCCCTACAAAGGGAGCGGCCCTGCCATCACCGATCTGCTAGGCGGCCAGGTGGATTACATGTTTGACAGCATCACCTCCGCCAAACCGCATATTGATTCGGGAAGATTGACCCCGGTTGCGGTAACAACAATGAAGCGTTCATCGGCACTGCCAGCTGTGCCGACGATTGCCGAGTCCGGCCTGAGCGGATATGAGCTGTCCCCTTGGTTTGCCGCCTTCTTACCGGCGAAGACATCGCCTGCCGTGATCGAGAAACTCAATCACGCAATGCTTCTGGCGCTAAAGAATCCTGCAGTCCGGCAGCGCCTTGCGAGTATTGGCGCCGAGCCGGTTGGCAGCACGCCAGCAGCCCTGCGCGAGCACCTTGTTAAAGAGACCGAAAAATGGAGCAAGTTGCTTCCCGCCTGGGGAATTCGGGCAGACTGATTCGAGACCCGCGTTCCGCACAGAAGTGAATTGCCGCACATCTCGGAAGTCCGGCGTGACCAGGTAAGTCAGTGCGATGGACAAAGGATGGACTACACGTCGCTGCTTGCCCGCGGTATGCTGGCGGGCACGAACCGCAGGCGCTGACTCCTCCCCGTCATTTTTCCGTACACGGTCCCACCTTGGCCAGCAGCGACCATCCTCCGCGTGACGTGAAGTCGATTGAGGGCCCGCGCGCGATTCCTTTCATCGTGCTGCCCTGGGCAACGTAGCGCCATCACCCGCTCGTACAGCGCCACCCGCGTGGCGCGTCGCTGATCGCTCAGGCGCTGCCATGACCACAGTGAGGTGCGGCTCAGTTCCCGCTGTTCGTATGGCCAAGGATTATGCGTCAGCGCCGTGCCTGTGTGAACTTGCCGATCACTCAGCGGATGGATTCGTGGCGCGCCATGAGTTGCCACCGTCGAAGATCCGTCGCTGCCCGCCTGCCCCAGTTCCGGCGCATGAGGAACCCATCTGGCCCCCCTTGATAGCGAGCGACGTACGAAAAAAAGGCCGACACTTCTGCCGGCCAAACGTCCTTAACAGTGAAAGCCAAGGTCGATATGAAGTTGTTCGCTGGCACGCCCGGGAGCGCACCTCGTCCTACGGGTAGGAAATTAGAAGCGATGGCGCATGCCAAGCATCGCGCCGGTTTGGTTTTGGCCTGGCATCGTATTGGCCGCACCGGTCACACCGAAGGTCGCATTGCCCTTGTTGTTGACGTAGCCGAGCAGCAGGTACGCGTCAGTGCGCTTGGACAAAGCGTAGTCGGCGTTCAGCACGAACATCCATGAATCCTTGCTGTCGGTGCGGGCGTCGGTGTAGTAAGCCGCACCGGTCAGGGTAAAGGCGGGAGTGAACTTGTAGTTCGCGCCGAGCCAGTACAGGTTGTCGTGACGGGCCATACCAGTCGTGACTTCGTCACGCATCCAGCGGTAGCCACCAAACACCTTCGCAGCACCGAAGACATACGACGTACCAATCGCAGCACGTTTTGCGGCGAGGTCCGCGGAAGCCAGGGTGCTGCCCTGGAACTGGTCATACGCGACGCCCACCGAGAACGGCCCGTTCGCGTAGGCCAAACCACCACCAAAGTTCTTGCCGACCTGGAAGTGGCCCGGCACTTCGCCGCCGAGGCCGGAGTTCACGTCGCGGCCGAAGCTATAGAAGCCGGTTGCCGTCAAGCCGCCGAACTTACCGGTGTACTTGATGGCGTTGTCGGCGCGGCCATTAAATTGATTGTCGACCGAATTCAGTGAGTACATGGGGCCTACCGTGCAAGTCTGGCAGCTAAACTCCATCGCAAGGGCGCGCCGATACTTCTCTGACGCGAGTGACAGATTTTTGACAAACGTGTCGGTTTGCCCCAATTACTCTTATGCTCCCCGATTCCCCGGTGATGAACGCTTGCCAGTCGCATCACCGACGAGACTATCGGGCATGCGGCGCACGATTGCGGCTGACCGTCGATGAAGACCGACTAGCCTCGCCACCGACCGCGTCAACCGGGTTCCCGGACCAACTCACCGTACCGAGTCGGCCGATCACGGCAGTCTGTTCCACGCATACACCGAAGCGTTCGAAGAAGGCCGTATCACGGCGTTCGCGCGATACAAAGCCATACCTGCCAGTTTGGCCCTTGCCTTGCGAAACCTCGAACAATGCTCGCATCAGACGCTGCTCGCAAACCAGGCTTGTCAGTGCTGCCCCCTCTCTGAGCATCCACGCACTGAGGTCTCGCAGTGAAAGATTAAGCATCCTTGCGGCATGCGCCCGACTCCAAGGCGCATTCGGTTCTCCAAAGACTGCCCGCGCAAGTTTCAAGGTAAGGGGTTTCGCCGGATCGTGCGCCCAGTTGCGCGGCGAGTGATCACCGGTCCCGTCCCGCAAGGGACGCCTCGAAGCCATGACGTCAAAATGTATGGCGTCACTGGCTGCTATGAGGCTATGCGACATGGTGTACAGGTCAAAGCGCCGATACGCGTTCACCCGAGCACTTTCCCCCGCCTTCAATGCGACACTACGCATCGCGCCGCGCAACCAGCAGCCTCCGCTGCGGCAGTGGACATCAACATCGAACGGCAGCCGGATGTTATTCAGTTGCATTCCGTGGGCAGCCGGTGCTTGTCTAGGTGGTCGCCCGACGCAAACCGCCATAGCTAGCCCAGGATCGTGCCACAAGGTATCCCGCATCCACCGGCAGATTCACCCCGGTTATCGCCGCGGCCCAGTCGGAGGCCAGGAACAAGACAGCCTTTGCCACTTCATCTGCCCCGACCAGCCGTCCCAATGCCGCGCTGCTCGCCAACTCCGGCTCTTCCAGGGTGTGCGACGCCAGTCCTTTCTCCAGCGCCGGCGTATGCGTGAAGCCCGGGGACACACTGTTCACGCGAACGCCCCTGGGACCCCACTCCCCAGCGAGGCACTCAGACAGGTTGATGACGCCCGCCTTCGCTGGTGCATAGGAATGCAACGGCCCAGAACACATGCCGGCGACAGAAGCAATGTTCACGATCGCTCCGCGTCCACGCCTTGCCATCCCGGAACCGAACTGCCTGCAGCAGAGATAGGTGCCTCGCAAATCGATGCGGGCCACCTTGTCCCACTCCTTGAGTGATAGGTCTTCTGGGGGAAGGGTGCGCTGCAGCACTCCCGCGCAGTTGACCAGCACATCGACCTCGCCTACTGCAGCATGAATCCGCGCGGCGGCCAACGCAACCGAGTCTTCTTCGCCGACATCCATTTCTACAGCCGTGCCGCCCATCTCCTGCGCTGCGCGCAATGCCGCCTCCATATCCCTATCTGCGATTGCCACCGTGGCACCAGCAGCCGAAAGAAGCCTGGCGCAAGCCAATCCGATGCCGCTGGCACCGCCTGTTATGACCGCACACTGGCCGTCGAGCTTGATTTCCATAACTTTCGTACCTCCTCCTGCAAGAATGCTCCAACACGGCACCGACGGCGTACTCATTCGCTTTCACTTCCCTGAGTGACGCCGGCGCGCTGTGCCACATCACCGTTCCAGGCTGATGTTGGCCTTACGGACAATGGCGGCGTAGGCACTGCGATCGCGATCCATCAGCGCCTGAAACCCAGTTGGCGTACTGCCTGCGGGCCCGAAGCCGAGTGCCTGCAGGCGCTGCGTCATTTCAGGGCTTCTGATCACCTTGGCGATTTCGGCGGACATGCGATCCACGATGGGCTTCGGCGTACCGGCGGGCGCCATCAGGCCGATCCATGAACTCTGCACAATGTCGGGATAGCCGGACTCGGCCATGGTCGGTACATCCGGGGCACAAAGACAACGAAGGGGTAAGCTGACGGCCAGCACCTTCAGTTTCCCTGCTTTCACTTGAGGCATCCCCCCGCTGGCAGGATCGAAAATGTAGTCCACACGGCCCGCCACAAGGTCTGGCATGAGCTGCGCACTGCCGTTGTAGGCCACGTGGGCCCCCTTCAATCCCGCCGACATTGCCAGCATCTCGCCGAGCAAGTGCCCCGTCGATCCGGCGCCGGTGGACGCGTAGCTAACCGATCTCTGCTTCGCCCAGGCAACAAACTCCTTTGTATTCCTGGCGGGCGTTGTGGCGCTCGTGTACAGGAACAGCGGAATATCGACCATATGGCTGACGGCCGCCAGATCGGAAGACTTGTAGGGCAAACGATCGGACAGCACCAGATTGGTGGTGTAGGCCGCAGGGACCACGCCGAAGGTGTAGCCGTCAGCGGCCGAGCGCGCGAGTTGTGCCGTTGCGACCTGCGTATTCGCCCCAGGCTTGTTCTCGATGACGATGGGTTGCTTCAATGACTTGGCTGCAACCTCCATCACCATGCGCGTCACGTTATCTACCGGACCGCCAGCCACATAAGGCACCAGCACTTTGATCGGTCTTGCAGGCCACTCGCCGTCGCCCGGCGCGGACGTGGCCCTGGCGGTCGCCACAGCGGTCAGCCCAAGCAGCAACAGTGCGGCACGGCGAGGCCGGCGGAAAGTAACGCTCATCATTGTCTCCGTGAAATGGCTCTTATCGTGGTGAGCACGAGCCTTTAGGTGCTTTGAGGGTTAAGGCTTCGATTGCACCTCTGCCAGCTGTGCGCGCAACTCACGTTTGAGCACCTTGCCCGACGGGTTACGCGGCAACGCATCGCAAATCACCAGCCTCTTCGGGGTCTTGAATCCACCCAGTTTGCCGCTGCAATGCGCGCGGAGCTGTTCCAGCGTCAGTGTCTGTCCAGGCTTGAGCACCACAGCGGCCGTCACGCACTCCCCCCACTGAGCGTCAGGCAGGCCGATGGCCGCCACTTCCGCGACCTGCGGCAATTCATACACAACGCGTTCGACCTCGGATGAGGCGATGTTCTCGCCGCCGCTGATGATCATGTCCTTCTTCCGGTCGGTGAGATACAGGAAGCCCTCGGCATCGACATAGCCAACGTCACCAGAGCGAAACCAGTTTCCGAAGAAGCTTGCACGCGTCTTGGCCTCGTCTCGCCAGTAGCCCTGCGTCACCTTCGGCCCGCGCAAGCAGACTTCGCCCTGCTCGCCCGCAGGCAGCACGCAGCCTTCGTCGTCCATGATCGCCAGCTCAACGTGCGCGAGCGCGCGCCCCGTGGAGCCAATCTTTTCGATTTCCCGGCCGGCTTCCATCATCGTGTCGCCCGAGCAGGTTTCCGTCAGCCCATAGGCATCCACATATCGTGCGCCACTAAACAGACCGGAGAACGCGCGGATACGCTCTTCCGGCGTGCGCTCACCACCGCCCACAAGCCATTTGAAGCTGGAGAGATCATGGCGTGTGCGATCCGGATGGCTGAGGCAGCGATTGAGCATAACGGGAGCCATCCACCCTCCGGTAATCCTCTCGCTCGCGATGAGGGACAGAGCACGCTCGGCGTCGAAGTCGCGCTCCACCACCAGCGCGCCGCCGACCATCCAGACAGCCACGCCGGGCAGATCGAAGGCCCCAACGTGGTAAAGGGGGCCGACCACGAGCAGCTTGTCGGACTTCGTCAGGCCCAGCGCGGCAATGTGGTCAAGGCACTTCCAGACCATGTTGCCGTAGGTGTGCATCACGCCCTTTGGCCGGTCCGTGGTGCCGCTGGTATACATCAGCCGATAGAGATCGTCTGGCCTTGATGCGTGTGGTGCCGGCGGAGTCCACGCCTCGTTCCCTGACAGCACCACGCTGTTGGCTTGCGCTTCCGCGCTCACCCACAAGATCTGCCGATTCTCCGGTACCGAAGCGCCTAATTCCTCATCGGCGATCAGCAGGCGCACGCCGGCATGGCCGGCGATGTAATCCACCTCATCCTTGCCAAGTCTGTAGTTCACCGGCAGAAGCACGGCACCGACATGGCTGATGGCTAGTGACAGCTCCGAGAAGGCGGCGCTGTTCTTCATCAGCAGCGCAACCACGTCACCGACCCGCACGCCTCGCGCGACCAGGAGCGCGGCCGCCCGCTCTACGCGCGCCTGCAATTGCGAATAGCTCAGGCGCTGATCTCCGTAGATCAACGCGAGGCGCCCGGGCTCCGTGCGCGCCCACCAGGCGACACTCGCACTCACTGACACCATGATCTGTCTCCTTGAATCCTCGCGTGTGCAGCACAGCCGCACCGCGATCGTTGCTCTTCTGCCAGCCGGTGACGTCAATAGCCCTTGGGCATCTTGAGTTCGTGAGTCGCGACGTAGTTCAGCACCATTTCCTCCGACACCGGGGCGAAGCGGAACAAGCGGCAGTCACGCCACAGGCGTTCCACATGGAACTCCTTGGCGTAGCCCATGCCGCCCATGGTTTGCATCGCCCGCTCGGTGGCGCGGGCCACTGCCTGCGCGGCAATAAGCTTGGCGGCATTGGCTTCATTGCTGTAGGGAAGGTCCATGTCGAAGTTGGTGGCAGCCTTGTAGTTCAGCAGCCGCGCAGATTCCACCTCCACATGGCATTGCGCCAGGGGAAACTGCAGCCCCTGATAGGAGCTGATGGGACGGTCTCCGAAGACCTTACGGTCGTTGGCGTAATCCACTGCCAGCTTGATGGCGAGCTCGCCAGTGCCTACCAGACCCGCCGTGGTGACCATACGTTCGGTGTTGAGCACATCCAGCAACTCGCGCCACCCGCCGTGCAGTGTGCCGATGAGCTCATCGGGCTCGACACGCACGTCGTCAAAGAATACGCTGCTCGAATCGAGCGTACAGGTGCCCAGCTTGTCGATAGGCGTGTGAGACAGCCCTTCGCGCTTCACGTCGATCATGAACATCGTGAGGCCGTCGGTGCGTGAGCGCGAATCCTGCAACTTCTTCGTGCGCGCGACCACCAGCATCTTGTCCGCGGACTCCACGCCGGTGATCCAGATCTTGCGGCCATTGAGCCGCCAACCGTCCCCGTCCGCGGTGGCGAATGTCTTGATCTCCAGCGTATTTGTACCCGCATCGGGCTCGGTGAGCGCCATGCAGCAGTTGATCTCTCCGCTGACGATCTTGGGCAGCAACTCCTTCTTCATGCGCTCGTTGCCAAAGCGCGAGATCGAGACACCCCCGAAGATTGGGTTGATCATAAAGAGCTGTCCCACCGTCGAGCCGCCGCCCGTTGCCGACAGCGCCTCAACGATCAGACTCATTTCCATCATGCCCAAGCCGCTGCCGCCATGCTCTTCAGGAAGCGCTACGCCGCAGAGACCAGCGTCGCACACGGCCTTCCAGTATTCCTTCGGAAAAGCCTTTTCGGCGTCCTGCTTGCGCCAGTATTCCAGCCCGAAGCTCTCGCCGATCTGACGGGCCGTATCGATCATCATCCGCTGTTCGTCATTGAGTCGGAAGTCCATGGTATGCGCCTTTTATTTACGTGCTTCGGTTGCTTGAGAGCAGGGCGCGCCCGGCAGCGCAACCCCGCAAATCCTTATTCCGCCTGGATGCCAGCAGACTTTGCCAGCGCTTTCCAGCGGTCGATCTCCTTGCCGAGAAATGCATGCGACTGTTCTGGCGTATCGGCCACCGCCTCGAGCCCTTCATTGCTCAGCCACTTACGCATCTCGTCTGATCGCAGGATCGCAACCATTTCCTGATTGAGTTTCTGCACGATCGCTGTCGGCGTCCTGGCCGGCACGTACATGCCATACCAGACCGCAGTGTCAAAGCCCGGTGTTCCGCTTTCGGACAGGGTCGGCATCTGCGGCCAGAGATTGGTCCGCTGGGCAGTCGTCACGGCCAGAGCGCGCACCCTTCCAGCCTCTGCATACTTCTTGGCCGTTGCAAGGGGATCGAAAACTACCTGGACTTCGTCGCTCATCAACGCCGTCAGCGATGCGCTCGCCCCCTTGTAGGGGACATGGGTGATCGGCGCCTTGGCCGCCGCCCTGAAATACTCCGAGGCGAAATGCACCGATGTGCCTACGCCTGGGGTTCCGTAGTTCACCTTGCCAGGATGGGCTTTGGCGTAAGCGATCAGCTCAGGCACCGTCTTGACAGGCAAGTTGTTGCTGACCAGCAGCGCGAACGGCCCCCGAACCACCGTGGTCACTGCAACAAGGTCCTTGGTCACGTCATAGGGCAGCTTGGCCTTGATGGCAGGTTCTGTCGCGATGGCGCCGCTATGCAGCAGGATGGTTGCACCGTCAGGGTCCGTGCGAACCACCGACTCTGTGCCGATCGTGCCGCCCGCACCGGCCTTGTTCTCCACGATCACCTGACGCCCCAGTTTCTCGCCAAGTCGCTGCGCGAGCTTACGCGCGAGAATGTCCGAGGTCCCCCCTGCGGAATATGGCACGATAATTCGCATATGCTTGTTGGCTGGTATGTTCTGCGCGTACAGCGGCGCCGATAATCCCGCAGCTGAAGCCGCGAGAATTGCCACAAACTTACGGAAGTGGTTCATGTCTGTCTCCTTGGTTCTAGTCATTGCGTCCGATCAATCGAATGCCGCTATCCGGCTCACCGGCCTCAGATATGGAGCGCACGCCCATAGGCGGCAAGCACGGCTTCGTGCATCGCTTCGGACAAGGTGGGATGCGGGAAAACGGTCTCCATCAACTCCGCTTCCGTCGCTTCGAGGCTTCTTGCCAGCGTAAAACCGTGGATCAATTCGGTCGCCTCCGGTCCCACCAGATGCGCGCCGAGCAATTCGCCGGTTCCTTCGTCGAACACCGTCTTGATGAAGCCGGACGCCTCGTCAATCGCAATGGCTTTCCCGTTGCCCTCGAGCGGAAACTTGCCAACGCGTATCCTGCCTCCGCGTGCGCGCGCCTGCGCCTCGGTCATGCCGACGCTGGCGCTTTGTGGGTAGCTGTAGACGCACGCCGGAATCGTTACACATTGCTGCTCGCCAGAACGCCGCCCCGCAATGTACTCAACGCACTCAATCCCTTCATGGCTGGCCTTGTGCGCGAGCATTGGTGCCCCGGTAACGTCACCGATTGCGTAGATCCCCGGCTCTGCCGTCTGACCCCAGGCGGTCGTCTGAATAATGCCGCGCTCCACGACGACGCGTGTGCCCTCAAGCCCCAGGCCATCTGTGTTACCGGTCAGACCCACCGCCACCAATACGCGTTCGGCCGAGAACTGGTGCCGGTCTTCGCCCTGCTCCACGCTCAGTTCGACCCCGGACGCATTGACCGATGCAGACACCAGGCGCGCGTTGGTCAGGAACGCAATCCCGTCCCTGGACATCGCCTGCTGTACGAAGCCACTCACGTCTTCGTCGCCCGCTGGCAGCACACGGGGAGCCACTTCGACCACCGTCACCTTGGCGCCCAAGGCGGCGTAAAAGCTCGCGAATTCCATGCCGATAGCACCCGCACCGATGACAGCGAGCGACTTTGGAGCCTCCGTCGCGGAGAGTGCATCGCGATAGCTCCATACGCGCTTACCGTCGAATGGCAGTATCGGCAACTCCCCGGCGCGCGCCCCGGTCGCGACGATGATGTTCTTTGCGTGCAGCTGCTGCGTCGCACCCTGTGGGTCGGTCACTGATACCTGGCGGGCGCCATTCAACCGTGCGGCGCCCATGAAGACAGACACCCCGGCCTTCTTGAGCAAGTGCGCCACACCGCGATTGAGGCGCTGCGATACTTGCCGCGAGCGCGCCATGAGCTTGCCAAAGTCGACCTGAGGTTCCGAGACCGAAATCCCTAGGACGCCGGCATGCCGGATCCGGCGTAGCGTATCCGCCGCATGCAGTAATGCCTTGGTGGGGATGCAACCCCAGTTCAGACAGATACCGCCCAGGTTCTCGCGCTCGACAAGCGCCGTGCGCAAGTTTAATTGCGCGGCGCGCAGCGCCGCGACGTAGCCACCTGGGCCACCACCGATGACAACTACATCGAATGCAGGAGAATTCTGCTTGTTTTCCATCACGCCACCAGCAGTCCCATGGGTTGCGACAAAGCCTGCACCACGCGCTTCAGGAACTTAAGCGCGGTGACGCCATCGAGCACGCGATGGTCGGCCGACAAGACCATGCCCATTTCGCGTCGGATGACGGGCTGCCCGTCTCCATCGGGCCGGAACACCTCGCGCACGCTGCCGACGCCGAGGATCATGGCCTGCCCCGGGTTGATGATCGACGTCATGTAAGTCACGTCATGCATCCCGGCGTTGGACACCGTGATCGCCCCACCTTGCATCTCCGCGCCGCCCAGGCGCCCTGCCTGCGCTCGCGAGATAAGGTCCGCGGATTGCCCTGCAATGCTGCCCAGCGTCTGCTGACCGATTGCACGTAGCACCGGCACCATCAGGCCCTTTTCCGTGCTGACCGCCATGCCGACATCGGAGGCGCCAAGGGACAGGATGCCTTCATCCGTCCACACACGATTGACTTCAGGCATCGCTTCGAGCGCTTGTCCGACGGCAGCCAATACAAAATGGTTGAGCGTCAGACGATGCCGGGATTGCTCGGCATTGAGCTGCGATCGCAACGCCATCAGCGCGCTCACTTCCGCCTCCACGGACAGGTAGAAATGCGGGATCTGCTGCTTGGCCTGCGTGAGCCGTTGCGCGATCGTGCGCTCCAGGTTGCTGGGTTCCCGCAGGCAACCTGCTAGCTGAGGCGCCTGTGTCGCTGTTGTGCCCAATGCGCAATGAGGTGAAGGCACCAGCGCGCTCTGCGGCATGGCTTCTGCTGCAAGCACATCCCTAGCACGGATCCGCCCCGATGGCCCCGAACCTGTCACGCTGTGCAGATCGACGCCTTTTTGCTGCGCGAGTCGGCGAGCCAGCGGGGTCACGGGAATGCGCGAACCGCCGCCAGACGCTGAAGGGGACGTAGCAGTATTGCCCGACGCAACGCCTGGCTCGGCCACAAGTACCGGCGCAGCCTGCGTTCCGATCGGGAGCGACGCTTGCACGCCGTTGGCAAAAGCAAGCGACGAGGCAACGCCTTCACCCGCCTGCCCGTCATCCCAGTAGCCGATCACCGTGCCGCAAGGCAACGTGGCGCCGACCTCGGCGATTGTCTCGCCGAGCACGCCATCGTCCTCAGCTCCAATCTCGTTGGCAGCCTTCTCCGATTCGACGACAAACAGCCCTTGACCCGCCTTGAACGCTTCACCGGGCTTGACCATCCATTCCACCAGAACGCCTTCGGTCATGGTGAGCCCGAGCTTGGGAACTAGGAGTTCTCGGCGCATGGCTTATTTTCCAGTGAACGTGGCGACACGCTTCTCAAGGAATGCGCTGCAGCCTTCGTGCGCGTCCTTACTGTCGAGTACCAGACCGATAATGGCCTGCTCATGCGCGAGTGCTGCGCCCAGCGGCATCTCGGCACCATCGCGCAACGCGCGCTTGAGCAGCTTCAGCGTCAGCGGCGACTTCTGCGCAATCTGGTTGGCAAGCCCCATCACCTCGTCCATGAGCGAATCGCGCGGCACGGCGCGATTGCACAGCCCAAGGTCCACGGCCTCCGCAGCGGTGATCTGGTTGCCAGTGAACATGAGTTCCTTGGCGCGACACAGTGGAACCTGGCGAATGATGCGCTGCGACCCGCCCGCGCCGGGGAAAAGGCCCAGGTTGATTTCCGGGAGACCGAGCTTCGCCTCATTGGCAACCACGCGGATGTCCAGCGTCAGCAGCAACTCCGTGCCACCGCCCAACGCCCACCCGTTGATCGCGCCAATCGTCGGCTTGTCGGACACCTCAAACCTGCGGAATACCCGGTGGATCACTTCCGCGAATTCCTCGTAGTGCTGCAAGCCTTCGCGGCTGTTGAGGTCGGCGATATCGCCGCCTGCCACAAACGCCTTCTCGCCCGCACCGGTGATGACGATCACCCGTACGCCCTGGTCGCGCTCCAGTTCCGTCAGTGCCGACTCGAGCGCCAGCAACGTGGGGATGTCCAAGGCATTCAGTGTCTTGGGTCGGTTGATGGTCAGCACACCGACGGCGCCTTTGCGCTCGCACAGGATCGGGTTCAGTTCGTCAGACATCAAATGTTCTCCAGGATCTGTTTCTTGTGGCTGCGTTCACGCGAGCGTCTTGCGCACGGCGTCCATCACGCGTTCGGTGGTGACCACATAGCCTTGCTCGAGTGAGCTGGCAAACGGTGCGGGCATGAACGGGGCGGCCACGCGCAGCACAGGCGCATCCAGTTCATCGAAGCCCTCGTCGGCAATGGTCGCGACAATTTCAGCGCCGACGCCGAATGCCTGTACGGCCTCGTGCACGACCACGGCGCGATGTGTGCGAGAGAGTGATGCCAGCACCGTAGCCTTGTCCCAAGGCTGGATGGAGCGCAGATCAAGCACCTCGGCTTCGACACCATCCTTTGCCAGTTGCTCTGCCGCTTGCAGGCAAACCGGGACCGTCGCGCCATAGCTGATGAGCGTCACGTCCCGGCCAGCGCGGACGGTCGCCGCCTGGCCGATCTGTGCGCCCCGCGTGGTGTCCACCTGCCCCTTGCTCGCATACATTGCCTTGTGCTCGACGAACACCACCGGATCCGGATCGGCAATCGCCGCGCGCAGCAGGCTGTAGGCATCCTGCGCGTTTGATGGGCAAACCACCTTCAGCCCCGGAATGTGAGCAAGCCACGCCTCCAGGCATTGCGAGTGCTGGGGGCCGGCACTCAGTCCGCCGCCATGCGGCGTGCGTAGCACCATCGAGACGGAGCCCTGCCCGCCGAACATATAGCGCGCTTTGGCCGCCTGGTTGACCAGTGCATCCATGGACAGGGTAATGAAGTCCATGAACATAATTTCGACCACCGGCTTCAGACCCGTGAGGGCGGCACCGACGGCGGCGGAGGTGATCGATGCCTCGGAGATGGGAGTGTCGATCACGCGCTCGGGACCGAAGGAATCCAGCAGTCCGCGCGTCGCCTTGAAAGAGCCGCCCGCCTGCGCGACGTCCTCACCCATGACAATCACGGAAGCATCTTGCTCCATGCTGTCGGCCAGGGCCTTGTTGATGGCATTCACATATCGCATTTCAGTGGTGTTGCTCATGCGTGTGCCTCCTGCCAGGGCTGGGTGTAGACATCGAGAAGCGCCGCTTCGGGCGTCGGCAACCGATCTGCACGCGCCGCCTCGATCGCGGCTTCCACTTGCGCACCGATTTCGTTGTCGATGGCCGTGGTGTCAACGTCCCGTTCCTGCAGTTGCCGGCGCGCGGCAGTCAGCGGATCCAGTTCATGCACGGACTCCAGTTCTCCGGTATCGCGGTACTTTTGGGGGTCCCCTTCGAAATGACCACGCACACGGGTGGTGATGCACTCCAGCACGAACGGTCCATTGCCATCACGCAATTGAGCGGTAGCAGCATGGGCGGCGTCCGACACCGCCATCGCGTCATTGCCATCCACCTTTGCGTAGCTGACCGAGAACGCGGCGGCAAGCTTTTCCAGGCTTGCTGCAAACTGCCGCGACGTGGGCGAGAACTCCGACCAGCCATTGTTTTCACAGACCAGCAGCAACGGGCTCTTCCAGAGCGCTGCCATGTTCAACGTTTCATGCAGCACCCCTTCCGCCATCGCGCCATCGCCAAAGAAGGCCACCGCCACGCCACCCGTCTGGCGCGCCTTGTGCGCCATGGCGCTGCCCAGCGCAATCGGAATACCTGCGCCGACGATACCGTTCGCGCCCAGGATGCCGAGGCTCAGGTCCGCAACATGCATGGAGCCGCCCCGCCCTTTGCACAGACCGCCCTCTCGCCCCATGATCTCCTTCATGAAGCCGGCAACACCCATGCCGCGCGCCAGCACGTGCCCGTGGCCGCGGTGCGTGGTGGCCAGCGAGTCCGCGGGCTGCAGCGCGCTGGCAACACCCGCTGCTACGGCCTCCTGGCCAATGCTGAGATGAATGAAGCCGGGCACCTCACCATTGGCAAACAAGCGCGTGAGCGCGGTCTCGACCTGGCGGATCAGGCTCATCGTGCGATACAGCGCCTGCAGCCTGCCCACGTTGGCGGACTCTTTGCTCTGCTTAACAGCAGCCATTGCTGTCTCCTTCGACTGAATTGCTTTCGTCACCCAGACGACACACGCCAACGATGCGATCCACGCCATCGTCACCGCGCACCCAGACGTTCCATTGCCGCGGCTGATCGGTGCTGGCCTCGCCGCCAGCCGTGACCGTATCCCCGATATGGACAGGCTTCACGAAGCGCACATCCAACTCGATGCCTGCCAGCGCTTGTGCGCCGAACGTCCGTTGCAAGCTTTGCCAGATCAGACAAAGCGACATGGTTCCGTGCGCGATCTGCCGACCCATCGGCGTCTTCGCCGCAAACTCCGCATCGACGTGTAACGGATTGAAATCGTTGGTCAGCTCGGCGTAAGTCCGGATGGCTTGCGCCGTGACCGTGAGGCTGCTCGTGCGCAGCGTGGGAGTGGAAACCCTATGGTCCATGGTCAGGCCGCCCAGATCAGAGTAAGAACAGCGTCGAACAAAGGACGGGAATGCGCACCCGATCCCTGCACCGTCAGTTCCACATATTTGCGTTCGCGGCGCAGTGCCTTGTCAGTGCAACGCACCACGATGCGGATTGACTCACCCGGCTTCGGAATGTCGTGCATCTGAAACCTTTGACGTGCATGCACATTCCCGGGTGGGCGTGGCGTCACCACATTCAGATAGCCACGCATCATGTTGATCACGGCCATGCTCGCGCCCTCGGCGGCACCATTGGCTCCGTCATCGGGCTCGACGCCGAAAATGGATTGCCAACGCTTTGCCTGCTCCGCGTCATAGACTTCCACCTGCTCGCCCATCAGCGCGCCGGGCATGAAATCCTCATACAAAACGGGTACGGCGCTCATTTCGCTTCCTCGGTAACAACCTGTACCACCGGCAACGCCATGCCATGCACATCCCTGAAGTCAATGCGCACGCGCGAGCCGATCGCGAGTTCATCCTGCCCTGCCGGCGGTAAGGCGTTGGCCATCACACGGAAGCCTTCGTCCATATCGACGATGGCGATCACGTACGGCACCATATGCTTGAACACGGGCAGCGGCGCGCGATACACCGTGGTAAACGTCAGCACCGTTCCGAGGCAGCTCGAAGCGCGCCACTGCAAGTCGGTGCCGTGGCATTGCTCGCACAGTGACCGGGGAATGCACTGCACATGACCGCAACCGGCGCAGCACTGATAGCGCAGTTCGCCCGTTGCACAGCCATCCCAAAAGGGCTGGGTCTGTGCGTTGGGACGAGGCAGCGGGTAGTTCGTTGTCATGCTCATCTCAGACTCCCAGCACCAGAGAACAGTGGGCCGACAGGATGCCGCCGTCGCCATGGACGAACGCCAGCCTGGCGTCTTGCACCTGCCGCGCGTCCGCATTGCCGCGCAACTGATGCACAGCTTCCACCGCGTGGAACATACCGCCCGCAGCGCCCGAGTGCGCATAGGACATCAAACCGCCATGTGTATTGCAGGGCAACCTGCCACCGAGTCCCAGTTCGCCCGCGGCGGCTGCCGCGCCTGCCTGCCCAGGCTCGAAGAATCCGATGGATTCGAGTTCCACTGCCAAGGTGATCGTGAAGGAGTCGTAGATTTGCGCCACGTCGATGTCGGACGGTTTCACCCCGGCTCGCGCAAAGGCAGTGGCCGAAGACGTCTTGCAACCAAAATCGACCAGGCTTGGTGCGGCAATGATGTGCTCGTGCGTGTGCCCTTGCCCCGCGCCCAGGATCTCGACGGCCGCGCCGCGCGCCTCACGCGCAGCGCTTCGACTGCTGACCACCAGCGCCGCGCCCCCATCAGAGATCAGGCAGCAATCGAGCATGTGCAGCGGATCGGCGATCATCTTCGATGCAAGAACCTGATCGATCGTGAGCAGATCACGCTTCTGCGCTTTGGGATGGCGGCTTGCGTGGCGGCGGTGCTCCACAGCAATTGCTGCGAGCTGCTCGGACGTCACGCCATATCGATGCATGTAGTGCTTCGCGACCAGCGCATACGACGCCGGCACGCTGATGCCGAATGGTCGCTCGAACTGCGGATGCCCGACTTCGGACAGGGCTGCCACGGCCCCGTCGCGCGACATGCCGGTGAGGCGGTTATCGCCCGTGACGACCAGCACATGGCTGCACTGCCCGCTGGCGACAAGCGCTGCCGCTTGCATGATCATGATGCAGGCACTGGCGCCGCCAGCCTGGATGGCAAGGCAGGTGCCAGGATGAATGCCCAGGTACTCGCAGAAAACCGAAGCCAGCATCAGATGTGGCTCGGTGAATGAGTATGCGCAGAGCACACCGTCGATGTCCGAGAGGTTGAGACCCGCGTCAGCCACAGCCCCCAGGGCCGCTTCGGCATGCAACGCCATGCAACTGCTGCCCGGCAGTTCCCCGACAGCCGTGTCGTAGGCGCCGGTGATGAAAGCGTTCATTGTCATCGCCGCACCTCAGGGCTTGAAGCCCATATCGCGCGCAATGATGTTGCGCTGGATGTCGCTCGTGCCCTCGCCGATCACATAGACCAATGCGTCACGGTGAATGCGTCCCACGGGATACTCACGCATGATGCCCGCGCCGCCGTGAATACGGATGGCCTGCTCGCTCACCGAGAGTGCCGTCTCGGTCGCGGTGAGTTTGACCCGCGCCGCCGTTGCGGCGTCGAGCCTGTCCTGATCGACCAGCCAGGCACCGTAGTACACCATCCATTTGGCAGCTTCGATCTGGGCAGACATGTCGGCCAGCTTGTGCGCCACGGCCTGATAGTCGCCGATGCGCTTGCCCGCCACGATGCGGTCCTCGGCAAACGCCTTGGCCGCATCAAACGCCGCGCGGGCCATACCGAGGGCGTTGGCCGCGACGCCTACGCGGTTCTCGCTCAAGCACTCCAGCAGCACTGGATAGGTCCCGGTGCGTTCGCCTACCAGGCAATCGTCCGGCACGAACGCATCCTCGATATGGATGAGTCCGGTTTCGGACGCGCGGATACCTTCCTTGCGCAGCTTGTGGACATCAAAGCCCTTGTGGGGCAGTTCGACGATGAAAAGGCTGATCGCGTCTGGCTTGATTTCGGCCGACGTGCGCGCCGCTACCATCAGGAAATCGGCAATCGGGGCATTGGTGATGTAAAGCTTGCTGCCGTTGAGCTTCCAGCCCCCCTCTACCTTCTCGGCCTTGGTCTTCATGGCGCGGATGTTGGAGCCGCCATCCGGCTCGCTCAGCGCAAAGCCGGCAATTTTGTCGCCCGACAGCGCCGGACGGAAGAAGCGCGCCTTCTGGCTCGGCGTGCCGATCTTCCAGATGGGCCAGATGGACAGGTGCGATTGCGCCGACCAGCTCGTCGCAAACGACTGGCTCATATAGCTCAGTTCTTCGCGAACGATGCAATCGCTGACCTTGTCCAGCCCGCTGCCGCCATCGGCCTCCGGGTAACGCACGCCGAACAGGCCCAGTTCACCCCAGCGCTTGAAGACGTGCTTGGGAAACGATTCGCTTTCCTCGGCCTGCTCCACCAATGGTGCCAGTTCTTCCCGGCATAGACGCCGCACCGTGTCTCGCACCGACTCATGTTCTGGGGAAAAGCTGAAGTCCATGGCCATTTCCATACCGTAAAAGTTTTCTGTGTAGCGAATATAGTTGACACAGCAATGTACATGTATGAGGGTTTACCCCGATTTTTTACATCACCACAGCGACTTTTAATTCGTTATATATAATTTCTTTCCGTATCGCGAACGAGGATATCGATGAACACACAAGTACAGCAGGCCGCCACGGCAGGCTCCCATCGTCTGGATGCGCTGCTAAATGCACGAAGCGTGGCCGTGGTGGGCGCCAGCGCCGACCCCGCAAAGATCAGCGGCCGTCCGATCGCCTACATGCTTGCGCGCGGCTATACCGGTGCGATCTACCCCGTCAATCCGGGACGGCAGGAGGTGCAGGGCCTGCGCTGCTATCCGAGCCTCGCCGCGATTGGCAAACCGGTCGATCTTGCGATCATCGGAACCGCTGCAGCGCAGGTTGAAACCGCCGTGCTTGAAGGCATCGCCAGCGGTGTGAAGGCGTTCGTGATCTTTTCTTCGGGATTTGCCGAGCTCAATGAGGCCGGTCGTGTCTTGCAGCAGCGCCTGACACAGCTCGCCCACGAGCATGGCGTGGCGATTGTTGGCCCCAATTGCCTGGGGATAGCCAATGCCGGCACGGGTCTCATCGCCACGTTCACCACGGCGCTGGAGAGTCATGCACTGCGCCAGGGGCGTTTCTCGTTCGTGAGCCAGAGCGGCGCCCTGGGCGCCTACTGGATGGACATCGTGCTGCGCAGCGGTATCGGCTTCAGCCATTGGATCACGACGGGCAATGAATGCAATGTGGATGCGGCGGAAGCGATCGACTTCCTGGTTTCGGACCCGGACACCGAGGTGATCGGTCTCTATATCGAAGGGATCCGTCGCAGCCAGGCGTTTCGCCATGCACTGGATCGCGCCGCCCGCGCTGGCAAGCCGGTCATTGCGATCAAGGCGGGGCGCTCCAGCGCGGGAGCCGCCGCCGCAGCCTCGCACACCGGCGCACTCGCGGGGGACGACGCGCTGTACGATGCATGCTTGTCGCAGCATGGCGCGCTGCGCGTGGAAAGCCTCACGGAAATGATGGATGCAGCCCGCCTGCTGCTGCACAAGGCCACACCGCTCGGCCCCAAGCTAGCGGTGATGACGGTCTCAGGCGGTGCCGGCGTGCTGATCGCCGACGCTTGCGAGCCTCGCGGCCTTCAGTTGCCTCCACTTAAGGCCGATATCGAGAAAGCCCTGATGCCGGTGCTGCCGAGCTTCGTGCATCCGGCGAATCCCCTCGACATCACGGGCAACGTCCTCCAGGACACGCCGATGATCGGCCGTGCCATGCAATGCCTCGCCGCGGACAAGGACACGCACGCCATCGTGCTGTTCATCGGCATGATGCACAGCATTGCCGATGCATTCGTCGAGGCGCTCTCGCAAGCACGCAAGCAGGTGCACTGTCCAATCGTCGTCATCTGGGTGGGCGCGCTGGAGAGCAGCATCCAGGCACTGGAAGCGGTGGGGATTCCGGTGTTCCTGGACATTCCGCAGGCCACCACCGCCATGTCGCGCTGCCTCTGGGCCGCCGGCGCGCAAAATGCCATTGCAGCACGCCCGGCAACACCTGACCGCGCCGAAATCCGTGACACCGGCCGCACCGCGGCCACGCTGTCGGAGTGGGATGGCAAGCAACTGCTCTCCAGCCAGACAGCCGTGGCCATGCCCAAGGGCTGGCTGCTACAGGAAGACGGTCCGTTGCCCGCCGATCTGTCATTTCCGCTGGTAGCCAAGCTGCAGTCCGCGCAGCTGCTGCACAAGAGCGATGCAGGAGGCGTGATTCTGCGCATCCAGGACGAAGAAGCGTTGCAGGCTGCCGCGCAGCGCCTGTTCCAGCTGGGGCATGAACTGCAGTTGCCCGTCCAAGGCGTGCTGGTGGAGCAGATGCTGCCCTTTGACCACGAACTGCTGCTCGGGCTGCGCCGCGACGCCCGCTTTGGCCCGGTGCTAACGATTGCGCGCGGCGGCGTGGAAGCGGAACTGGATCCGGACGTCGTCAACCTGCTGCTGCCCGCTTCGCGGCAGGACATCGCCCAGGCCATCGAGCGCTTGCGCTGCGCCAGGCTACTGCTCGGCTTCCGCGGCCAAGCGGGCGCAGATATCGGAAGCCTGAGTACACGCATCGCTGAACTCTGCTGCTGGTTCACCGAACAATCATTGCAAGAACTGGAGATCAACCCGTTGGCCATCCGCGGCAACAATGCATGGGCTCTCGACGCACTGATCACGCCTTACGCTTCCTGACTACTGAAGGCGCTCGCAACAATGGCGTGCGCCGCCACCATTGCTAGAATATGGAATTCCCTGTTTCGAGCACGAGCGAGAAGCCACGCGCCGACAACCGCGCCAGCCAATCGACGAGCCATTCAAGCCCGCCATTTTCACGCAAGGCGACCTCCATGACAGACACATCTCCCCCCGAAAAACTGGTGGGGGCGCTCAGTTCAGGCCTCAAGGTCCTTCGCTATCTTGCAAGCTCTTCCGCTGCGCACGGCGTCTCCCGGATTGCCAAGGACCTGGACCTTAACGCGAGCACCTGCTTCAATTTGCTCAAGACGCTGGTGCATGAGCGTCTTGTGACATTTGATGAATCCACCAAGACCTATAGCATCGCCCTGGGCTTGGTCGAATTGGCCAAAGGATCGCTGGAAAAGGCCTCCTATGTCCGTCTGATGCGCCCCCACCTGCAGGAGTTGGCAACGCGCCATAACATCACCACAACCCTCTGGCAAGAAGCCCGCGATGATCGCGTCGTGCTGGTGGACTTGGCCGAAAGCAGTTCCACCATGCGCATTCACATGAGCATTGGCCAGCGTCTGCCGAGGTACATTGCCGCGCTTGGGCGCTGTATGGCCGCCCATTCAGGGCTGAGCGTCGTGGAATTGCGTCGAAAGGTCAGCGAGTTGCGTTGGGAAAGCGGCCCCAGCTTTGAAACTTACATGCGCGACGTGGAGCACGTGCGCCACCACGGTTATGCGGTGGACAACGGCAACTATGTCAAAGGCGTACTCACTGTGTCCTCCCCAATCCTTGACGCTCAAGGACATCCCTTGATGGCGATGAGCGCGGTGGGATTCGCTACGCAGTTTTCAGACAGTTCGTTGCAGGCATTAAGTGAAGACCTGCGCGAGCGTTGCCGCGAGGCAACTGTCGCGATATCGGGAGGTGCAATCACCCGGCTTTGGAGCGCCGAGAGTTAATATGAAGCGACCTTCGGTAATAATCTTGCAGTAGACCAAGGGGCCTCGCGCTACGTCACCACGCAGGCGCCTGCTATCCCGTGAAGTGAAGTAATCGCGCTCCGTTTAGAGAGCGTGCAAATGTTGGGGAGGGCGATTTCGTCAGGCGCCCCAACTTTCCGCTCGCATGTCGCGGTTTTTTCGGTTCGGCGACCAGTGCGAGGTCGATGATGCTGGCCCGATGGAGTGGCTGTGACGCGAGGCCGCGAGCTCCAACGTCGAGATGCGATCAGGTGAGAGTTCTCCGTTCAAAACCGCGACCATGACCTGCACCAGGCAGTGCGCTCCTTGGTCCGTCCAGCGCATCTGTCGTTTCTTAGCCATGCGTTGGATCACGACCTGGTTCACCGCGGACTCCGCGATGCATCGAGTCGCGCTGCAGCCGAGGTGACTTCCCGATGCACGTACGCATAGAACTTTGGCCGACTGTCAGTGAACGTCGCTCGCCCGGCGATGAGGTTGACATGGCGGCCAAGACCTCTTTGTGAGTCGCAATGTCGCAGCCACGCCGAGTCGACGCTCATAGCTGCCACTTGGCTTGATTCGCGAATCCGAACGTCTGCTACCGAATGGGGAAACTTTGCAATGTCACGCTCGATGTCAGCGTCCAGTTGTTTTCCAATCGTTCGAATCCGATTCCGGGCGCCGCTGAATGAAATGCCCTTCTCCAGCGGCTGTACTTCCTTAAGCATAGCGGTGGCCTGCCGGTACGCCATCTGGCTTGCCCACTTCGCCTGGAGGTATTTCAGCTCTGGCGTGGTACGACTAGTCAGAGCTGTGTCATGGCGGTGCCCGTCTCCGCACCGTGCCAGTGCTTGACGCCCGGCGGGCACCAGACCACATCACCGGGGGCGGATCGATGTCATATGGATGGAGAAGGTTGACCGATGCGCAGTACATCGCCCGTTTAGCGCCGCAGTCGGCGCCTTCGCGCCGCTGTGCTGGCCATGGTCCTCGGCTCGGTCACAGTATTGAGCCTCGCAGCCAACGTACGAGCAAGCAAGTCCAGCCACTGTGTCCCCGCCATTCGAGGCAAAACAACTGGGCAGTCGATTCATCCAGAGCGGACAGTTGATTCTCCACCATGTGCGGGTCACCCTGTGCGGCGGAGATGTGACCGGCCAGATCGCCGTGCACAGCATGCGGATGCAGAGGTCGAGGCCACTGGATGAGTGTGGGCGCTTATGACAGACTGCATCGGCCAGCCACGAGGCCAGGGGATACCGCGAAATCGACATGCGCCTGGGCTAGCCTTTGCATGGCCGGTACTAGCGCACGCGCATCCCCACGTCGCCAATGAAAAGCATAGTGCAGCGGTGCAAGCGCCGGGCGCGTACTTATGGTGCGCAGGCCCAGCGGGGCGATCCAGGCTGTGGGCAGAAAGCCCACGCCCACGCCGGCGCGCACCATGCCCGCCACAGCGCCCCAGCTGTTGCAAAAGATGCGCTCGCATACTGCGACGCGGTGGGCCAGCAGCCAGTCATCAAGCAGCCGCGTGGTGCCGGCCTGAGGTGGTAATGTGACGAGCGGATGGCGCTGCAACAGCGCCGCTGCGCCAAGGCGGCCGGCTCCTGGCAGGCCGGCAGCCGTGGCCCAGACAAAGCGCGCGGCGCCCACGGGTTGCGATAGCAGGCCGCTTCGCGACGAGCGCCCCGCAATTACCGCGAAGTCGAGATCGCCTTCGGCCAGGCGGCGCTCCAGTTCGCCGCCCACATCCACATAGGGTTCCAAGCCCAGGCGCGGGTGCGCCTGCCGCGCCGCGGCGACAAATGCAGGCAACCAGGTGAGTGCCGACAGATCTCCCACGCCGAAACGGCAATGGCCCGCGAGCGCTGCGCGCGCATCGAATGTCTGGCCTAGTGCGGCCATAGCGTTGAGCACGTCGAGAGCCGCGGGCATCAAGCGCTCGCCGGCCTCCGTGAGCATTGCGCGGTGGCCGCTGCGGTCGAAGAGTGTCTGGCCCAGCGCCGCCTCGAGTTCCGTGATGCGCTTGGATAGCGACGACACCGAGAGGTGTACGCGTTGCGCCGCTGTGGCGAAGTTGTTGCAGGTCGCGGCCCACCAGAAGGCTTCAAGCTGCTTGACAGATGGCGTGGACATGATGTTTTTTCGAAAAGGCGAATAAACATATTATAAATATTTCGCTTTCATTCATCGACTGGTACGACCTACATTGGCACAAGTTCCTGAACGCAACTGAGGTCCGCCGAATGGCCACCACCGCATCTCCATCCGTCGCATCCGCCGTCCTTCCCATCGCCGCTTCCGCGGTGCTGTGCCGCATGCTGTCGCTGCATGACTTCGAGGAGGCCGCGCGGCGGTGTTTGCCGCGGCCCATTTTCGGCTACATTGCCGGTGCGGCCGAGGAAAACGCCTCGCTGCGCGACAACCGGGACGTGTTCAGCGACTATGGTTTCACGACGCGTGTGCTGCGCGACGTGTCGCAGCGCTCGCAGGCCGTAGAGCTGTTCGGCGTGCGCTACAACAGCCCATTCGGCATCGCGCCCATGGGCATCAATGCGCTTTCTACGTACCGGGGCGACCTCGTGGTGGCGCGCGCGGCACGGCGAGCGGGCATTGCATCTGTCATGAGCGGCACCTCGCTGATCCCTCTGGAGGAGGTTGCGCGCGAGAGCCCGGGCACTTGGTTCCAGGCTTATTTGCCAGGCGACCAGGCGCGCATCGACGCGCTGATCGACCGCGTGGAGCGCGCGGGCTTTCGCACCCTGGTGGTCACGGTGGACATCCCGATCTCGGCCAACCGCGAGAACAACATCCGCACTGGCTTTTCCACGCCGCTTCGCCCGAGCTTGCGCCTGGCCTGGGACGGTCTCGTGCGGCCGCGCTGGGTGCTAAGCACCTTTCTGCGCACATTGTTGCTCCACGGCATGCCGCATTTCGAGAATTCCTTTGCTACGCGCGGCGCTCCCATTGTCTCGTCCACGGTGATGCGCGATTTCTCGGCACGCGACCATCTGAGTTGGCGCCACCTTGAAGCCATCCGTCGGCGCTGGAAGGGACCGCTGGTCCTGAAGGGCGTCCTCAGCGTGGAGGACGCGCTGCAGGCGCAGCGCCTGGGGGCCGACGGCGTGGTGTTGTCCAATCATGGCGGCCGCCAGCTCGACGGCGCCGTCTCGGCCATGCGTGTGCTCGAAGCCGTAGTGGCCGCTACGGGCCCTGACTATCCAGTGCTTATCGATGGCGGCTTTCGGCGCGGCTCCGATGTGCTCAAGGCGATCGCGCTAGGCGCGCGCATGGTACTCGTGGGCCGTCCCTTCAACTACGCCGCTGCCGTAGCAGGAGAGGCTGGAGTGCTCCACGCCATCGGGCTGCTGCGCGACGAGGTGGACCGCAATCTCGCCATGCTGGGCGCGACGGCTTGCGCGGAACTCGGGCCTCAACACATCGTTCGCCGTCCCTGAGCGGCAAGCGTATCCGCTTCTTTCACAATCAAGGAGACATGTACCATGCATAACACCTTCACTCCCTCCAGTGCTCGCACTTGGCTATGCGGGCTACTGCTCGCCGCAGGCGCCTTGCAGAGCGCTGCTGCCGCCGACGCTGCGACCTATCCGGTGCGTCCGGTGCGCCTTATCGTGCCGTTCGCTGCGGGCGGTACCACGGATATCGTGGCGCGAGCCATCGCGCCACGCATGGCCGAGGCCCTGGGCCAACCGCTCGTGGTGGACAACAAGGGCGGAGGCGGCGGGGCGATCGGCGCACGCGAGGCAGCGCGTGCCCAGCCCGACGGCTACACGCTCGGGGTAGCCACCGTATCCACAACGGCGACTAACCCGGCCATCACCGCGAGCCTGTCCTACAATCCGCTAACTGATTTCACCCCCATCACTAACATCGCCGCCACGCCCAATGTGCTGGCTGTGCATGCGGGCTTCAAGGCGCAAACATTTGCCGCCTTGTAGACGAGGTGAAAAAGCATCCGGGCAGATATGCCTACGGCACGGCGGGGACGGGCTCGATTGGCCATATGCTGATGGAGTTGATGGCGAGCCGCGCGGGGCTAGCTCTTGCGCATGTGCCCTACCGCGGGTCGGGACCCGCACTGAACGATGCTGTGGCGGGGCAGGTCCCTATTGTCTTTGACAATCTACCCTCGGCGCTGCCCTTCATTAGGGCCAGCCGGCTCGTGGCCCTTGCGGTGGCCGCGCCCGAGCGCCTGCCGCAGTTGCCCCAGGTGCCCACGTTCAAGGAACTGGGGCTGGAGGAGGTCAATCGCAGCGCGTTCTACGGTATTTACGGCCCCAAGGGGCTGCCGCCCCAGACCGTCGCGCGCGTGCATGCAGCCGCGCAACGCGCACTGGCTAGCCCCGAGGTGCGCCGGCGGATCGAAGACACGGGCTCGCGCGTGATCGGAAACCGCCCCGAGGAGTTCGCGCGCGAAATTGCGATCGAGAACGAGGTGTACCGCAAGATCGCGACGGAGCGACGCATCTCAGCGAACTGAGCGTGGCAAATGTGGTCGGCGACGTGTGGCCCGAGTCGGTACAGCAGCCTCTCGACGTTGTCGCGCCGGTTGCTCAGGAGATGCCAGCGGTCAAAGACTTGCCTGGCTGCCGGCAGCGCGATGTCGACCGCCTCGGAATAGGCCCCGGCCCGGTATCCGGCGACGATCTCGATCGATGGGTGCGCACGCATCCGCGCAGCCACCGCAGTCGCTTCCCTACCGGCGAACACTTCGACCGGCTCACGTCGCTCCAAGTCGTCTTTTTTATTTCATGATAATGAAATAAAAAATCTATGATCCCCCTTTTTTGCAACGTTGAGGTTTGACGAAGTGGGTGGGCTTGCCTAAATCTATCCGGCGTCGTTGTGGGGATCGCTCCCCGCGCCACGATGAGAGTCGCGCCTGACGACCCTGAAAAGGTTCTCTGCTTCGAAAGCCGATTTTTTTGCGAGGTTTTCCGTCACGCCGGTGTGCCGTTCACGTCATCAAATTTCAGCGGTCGCAAAACCAGATGGGTCGACTTCGGTAAAGTCGTAAGCGAGGGGAACGACTGATCAGACAGGCATGGCAGCCGCTCCCGCATCGAAGACAGTATTGCGGGTCGCCAATGCCCAGGCGGTGCGAGCCAGTTTGTTGGCGAGGGCACAGGCGACGACCTTGGAGTGCCGTCTGGCAAGCTTGGCACGGACCCAATCGGCAAGTGGGCCGCTCTACCGCTCATGCCGCTGCATGTACGCCCGAGCACACTGAACCAGCAGGCGCCGGATGTTTTTGTCGCCCCTCTTACTGATCCCCAGTAGTTTGGCCTTGCCGCCCGTGCTGTACTGGCGTGGCACGAGTCCGACGGATCATACCCCAGGGCGCGCATCCACCGGGATCCGGCCCGTGGCGGCCTGAGAAAGCAAGTGGGCGGAGATTCAGGCCTCCGCAAACCCTCCTGCCAATGGCACCGGCTTTGACTACACCGGCACCGGCTCCCCGCAGCCCGCAATGACATGCATGTAGCGCGAAGGCGGCATGGAATCGACCGTAGCCTGGACCGCTTCGGTACACAGGGACGGACGCTTGGTCAGCGCATCAACATATCGCTCGACGTTGGGCAGGTTTTCCCACATCGACGCAAGCCCCAGGTAAGCCATCCTGACCAGGTTGACACCCCACAGCACATCGCCGAGCGAGAATGATCCCCCCCTGAGGTACGGTGTCGACGAACCAAGCGCATGGTCGAGGTCCGTCAAGAGGCCCGCGACGTGCCGACGTGCGGCGCGCTGAAATGCGGCATCGTGGCGGACCGACTTGCCGCCCCGCTCCTTCGCGATCTTCGCGCGATAGGCCGCAACGAGCTGCGCATCGTCGGCATTGGCATCAATCATGGCTTCGAGCACCTTGATCTTGTAGTCGTAGACCGTTTCCATGGCCGTCTTGAGCGCTTCAGGCCGAAGGTCGGCGTCGGGATGAAAGCCATAGAGCAAGGTGCCGTTCGGGATCTGATCGACGATGCTCACCTGTTGCATCACCTGGGCACGCACATCGGCGTCCTCCGGCACGAGCTGAACGGGATCGCGCGACACCGCATCGAGATAGCAGCAGATCCGTCTGGAATCGGCAATGACACGGCCAGCCTCGTAGTCCACAAGCAACGGGACCGCGCAGGGGTCAAAGCCTTCGGTCTCCACCGAAGTACGCCCGCTATAGCCGCTGACAAGTTCCCGCCCAACTTCCCGGCCTGCAAGCATCCGCAGTCGGACGTAGGGCGGATGGTAGTGCTCGGCCGGAACAAGGCCATCCGGACCCATCGAACCGAGGATCACCATATCGTTCGAACGGTACGGCAACTGCTTCTCGAACAGAACCGTGCGCACTTTCTGCGAGCACAGCGAGCTGGCCGCGTGGAACAGTTCGAAGCGCGGGTTGGCGTCACTACCCACGAGCGAGATGCGCGCGCGGTCCGCGATGGCGGCGCGGGCACCGGCCGCCATATTCATCAATTTTTCATGCCTCATTGCTGGTTTCCTGGTTCAGGTTTGGCGCTATCGTTCATCGTTGTCTCCTGGTTGTGGGATTGACGTCAACGCTTGTGGGCGGTGCCCGTTCGCAGCATCAGCTCCATCTGCTGAGCAATCTGCAGCAGCGCACCGTCGTCGCCGGGCTTCGCGACGATCTGCAAAGCAGCGGGAAGGCTGCGTTCGCCGATCGCCAGGGGAATCGAAATGGCAGGAAACCCCGCGACATTGAACGGTGCGGTATAGGTCATTAGCGCCTCGCGGACCGTGCCGGTCCAGGCGCCAATGCTGACGGTGCCGGCATCGAGATGCGGTGCGGTGCATGGGCATGTCGGCAGCACGAGATAGTCAACCGTCGACATCACCTCATGCAGCCTTGCCGTGAAATCTCGCCTGACCTGCTGGGCCGCCGCATAGGCGCGCAGGTCCATGGTTTCGGCGCGTTTCAGCCGGTCGACGGTTTCCGGGTTGTAGTGCGTCGAGATACGGTGCCAGTCGTTTCGGCGGAAATGCTCGATGCCGCCTTCGATCAGGACGATGCTCGCGAAGGCACCGAATACCGCATCGAACAGACCGGACGTGCTGACGTTCACACAGGAAAAGACTTGCGCCAGCCGCTTCAGCGCGCCGTCAAATGCCGCCGCAATTTCCAGACTGAGTGGAACCGGTGCGATGTCACGAATGACGCCCAGCCGTGCGGACAGCCACGCATCGCTTTCGGGAACCTTGATGTCAATGGCGTCGGCGAGCAACAGCACGTCATCGACCTGCTTGCCGAGCAGGCCAACGTGATCGCAAGTGGGCGCCAGGGGGAACACGCCACGCGTGGATAACGTGCCGAGCGTGGGCTTGTATCCGACAACGCCGCACAGCGCTGCGGGAATCCGAACGGAGCCACCGGTATCCGTGCCCACGCCCGCCATGATGGCACCGTGCGCAATCGCCGCCGAGGCGCCACCACTGGAACCCCCGGGTATGCGCGCAGGGTCCAGCGGATTCAGGGTATCGCCAAACCTTGCGCTGGCGGTTGTCACGCCCCACGCGAATTCGTGGGTCGTCGTCTTGCCGATGATGATCGCGCCGCGTTCCACCAGTGCTTTCACGATGTCGGCATCGGTGGTGGGCAGATGGCCGAGATAGGCTGCGGAACCGTAGCGGGTCTCCATGCCCCGCGTGTCGATCAGATCCTTGACCGCAATTGGCAGTCCTTCCAGTGGCCGCTGCCGGCTTTCGCCATAGCGGCGATCGCTTTCCGCGGCCGCCTTCAGGGCACGGCCCCAATCGATCGCCGCAAATGCATTGAGCAGCCGCTTGCTGGCTTCCGCGCGCTCGAGGGCCTGCTCCGTCAACGCCGTCGCGGTAATCTGCCGCGTGGCAAGGGCATCCAGCGCGTTGCGCAAGCCCATGGCATGCGGGGCCGTTGTATGGGATGGGCGCCGGATGCCGTGCTGGTCGAGCGACGCGACAGCCGGCGGAAGTATGTCGTGGCCCGAGAAGATCGCGTCTTGTGGCAGGCAGTTCAGCTGATTCATGTATTCCACTCCAGGATGACGTTGCGGATGGCTTATCCCTGGTTGGAAACGATAGTTGATCAACTCGGCCTTGGAAGCTGGCTGGCGCCGAACGCAGCGTCCATGAATATGGAACGCCCGGCGGGCCCCACGGGGCGTGGCCCGCGTGGCATTGGAGGGGCAAGAGGTAGTGCGGGGTCAGCGGCCGTCGAACGCGGTGACCTTGGGCAGCTCTATGGCGAGGAAATCGACCAGCGACCGCACCGCGGGAAGCAGTCCGGTCCGATAGGGCATGAGGGCGGAGATGCGCGCATCCGCGGCGATCCAGCCCGGCAGTACCTGCCGCAGCACGCCAGCCTGCAACTCGGACCGGCAGATATACCCGGGCAGGGCTGCCACCCCAACGTTGGCGCAGGCTGCCTCCTTCAGGGACATCATGCTGTTGCTCTGGAATCTTGGCTCGATCGGGACGGTGACGAGCCTGTCTTGGGGGCCGCGAAGTTGCCACTGCAGCGGCCCTTTGCGCACTATCGAGACGATGGCATGGGATGCAAGTTGCTCCGGTTCCTCCAAGCGTGGCATCCGTTCGAGGTAGTCGGCACCCGCAAACAGGTACCATGGCGCCCTGACAATGGGCCGTTGGACCAGATTGGAATCCCGCAGTGCCGAGGTATGTCCGCGCAGCGCCAGGTCGAAGCCCTCGCCGACAACGTCGACGAGCCTGTCCGTGGCGATTTCCACGATGCTGACCTTGGGATGGTTGCTCAGGAACGTCGGCAGGACCTGGCGCAGCGCAAACTGCGCAAGCTCGACCGCCACCGTCACGCGAATAATCCCGCTGGGTTCGAGGAGCCTCTGGCGCATCGCCTGTTCCGCGACGTCGGCGCTCTGCAGCAAGGCGACAGCGTACTGGTAGAACTCAGCGCCTACGTCGGTCAAGGTAAACTGGCGTGAGGTCCGGTTGATCAGGCGAACGCCCAGCGAAGCCTCCAACTCCTTCACCCTGTGACTTAAGGTGGACTTGGGCAGCCCCAGGCTGTTGCTGGCAGACGTAAAGCCACCGCGGTCGACAACCTGCACGAAGTGAAAAACGTCTTTCAGGTCCAGCATGTCACTGCCTTGGTAGCGGTTGGGTTGGCCAATGGTGTGTGCTTTCCATCGCATGGTACTGCAACGGGTGCGCGTAGTGCCACGATCGGGCGCCCCAATGACCGCCATTGCCGTGGCCGGCGCCCGCTCGCCCAACGACCGTCAATGCGTGGTGCGCCACCGACAGCATCCCGATTAGAGAGGAAAGCCCTCCGTCTCTATATTTTGTTTTTCGGCTGAGGGCACCCGCATCGGCCGGTGAAGCGCGCCTGCCTTAACGATTCGACAGCCACAACTTGCCGAAACTGGCTAACGATGGCTATCGCTTCCTCGCGCGCTTTTTCCAGGCCAACGAGCGACCTGGACGGCTTCAGGTGTCAGCGATCGACGAATGAGACGAACTCGTCCAGTTCCAGCTTGCGGAGTTCCATGTTGTTTTCCGGAATACTGTTGTCCGCATAGCCGAGCGACATTCCGGCCACGATCATCTCCCCGTCGGGAATGGCGAGGCCTTCACGAAGCACCGCCGATTGCAGCGACCAGATCTGCTGCGGGCAGGTGTCCAGCCCACGGGCGCGCGCGGCCAGCATGATGTTTTGGAGAAAGCACCCGTAGCAGATGAAGCTGGCCCATTCCAGGCGCCGGTCCATGGTGAAGATCAGTCCCACGGGCGCATCGAAGAACCGGAACTGCCGTTCGACGTCTCGCCGGCGCCCGGCGATATCGCACCTTTGCACGCCCTGAGCATCGCCGAGCATCCCGCGAAACGTATTGAAGCGCGATGAGAATGGCGCCGGCAATTCCTTGGGAAAAAACGGGTAATCGGGCACCAGTCCCTCAGGCGCGGCACGATACGCTTCGACCGCGGCTCCCGCAATCTTCTCGCGAGCCTCTCCGGTCAGCACGTAGCAGCGCCAGGGTTGCGTGTTGCTCGAACTCGGCGCGTATTTCGCAAGCGACAGGATTTCCCTGACAGTCTCGATCGGCACCGGCTGGTCAAGGAAGCCGCGCTTGCTGTGGCGTCCGCGAATCAGCGCTTCAGTAATCTGGATTGCCTCCATCTTCATGTCTCCGTTCTCGTGGTTGGGGGTCGCTACGGTGAAAAAGATCATAGACAGGTCCCCTGTCTTGTGAAGATGGCAATACTTGAAAGCTCCGTTCGGAAACAACGAACGACAGGCGCCCCTCCGCACCGTCCGGCGTCCAATTTCCTGAACGCTCCGTTCCCCAATCCTGCGCCCACGCGCGAACGCGATTCGCCTATCTTCCTACTCGGGATCGGAGCCCCGATCGCATACGAAAATATGGTGGAGAGGTGGAATGAACCAGTTGAAATGCTTGCCGCAGGAAGAGATTGTCTGGGGGCACGACGTGCTGAAAACCGTCGCCCCCTCCATGGGAAACTACGGCATCCGCCGTCCGATGACGTTCACGGTGGAATTCCTTGAGGCATTGAACCGTGAACACCTGCAGCCTGCCATCGGCGACAGCGTGGGCACCTTCACCGGCCTGCCGCCGCATGTGCCAGATTTCGCCGTGCGCGACGGACTGCGCGCATGCATCGAGGCCAATGCGGGATCGATCATCGCCCTCGGCGGCGGCTCCGTACTCGACGCCGCAAAGGCAGTCTCCTACCAGCATTTCCAGCAGACAGGCCGCTATCTGCCCATTGCCGCGATTCCGACGACCCTGTCGGGTTCAGAGTTCTCCCACTACTTCGGCGTGACGGAAACGGACGGTCCCCAGAAGTTCAAGCGCAGTTATGCCGTGCGCGAAACGACAGCCAGGCTGGTGGTGATCGATCCCCGGATGATTGTCGACACGCCACGTATGCTGCTGCTGAGTTCGGCAATCAAGGGGATCGACCATGCGGTAGAAGGCATGCGCCGGGTCAACGTGGATCACCCTCACGCCATCCTGGCCGCCAGGGGTGTGGAGCGCTTCCTTGCCGTGCTGGAGAAGTGGCCGCGCAAGCTCGAAACTCGCGAGGCCATCGCGGGCGGCCACGTGTCGACCGACGACCTGCTGCAGCTTCAGCTCGCCGCATGGCAGTGCTACTTCTATCCTGCTTCGGTCATCTACGGGCTGAGCCATCGCATCGGGCATATTCTCGGCGGGACGTTCGGGGTACCGCACAGCGTGACATCGTGCATTGCGCTGGCGCCCGTCATCCGCGCCTGTGCCGGCGCCTATGGCCGAAAGCTCGAGATTTTCTCCACGGACCGTGGCGGCCGCCCGCCCGCCGCATTCCTCGCTGACCGCATTCAGGCAGCCGTGGACGCACTGGAATTGCCGAGCCGGCTCGGCGACCTCGACTTCGATCGGGCGAAGCTTCCCGAGATGGCGGCCCTGCTCAAGCAGAACTATCCCTCCGAGGTTGGCGACCTTGGCGAGGATGCCGGCACGAAGCTGGATGCGCTGTTGGAGAGCCTGTGGTAATGGCCGGCCGGCCATCCGACAGCTTCCCGCATCCCGTCGGCCTGCGCCACGCGTTCGATGCTCTGGCCAGTCGGCAGATCACCGCGACAGGCCTGACGCAGATGGAATCGATGCTGCGGTCCGTCGCCGTTCCATAAAACTTGCCTGACCCCACCACCACTAGGAGACCAAAGTGAACGATACCGTCAAGCCCGCATCCCCGGCGCCGGCCGGAACCCCAACCGGGCATACGCCATACAGTGACTGGTTACAGACAGACGTGCTCCACTCGCTGCAGCGCCCGGTCAGCGATCATCCCGGCGAGCATGCCTGGATCGTATCGGCGCAGGTGTCCGAGCTGTACTGGATGCTGATCATCAAGGAAATACAGGCCGCGCAGGCGCAATTGCGTGCCGATGACCTGACCGGAGCCTGCCGGACGCTCCGGCGCGTCGTCGCCCACCACGAGCCGCTCAATGCCACATGGCGCTCCATCGCGTGGATGACGCCGGTCGACCTGCTGGCCATCCTGTCCTGCGTTGGCCCGAAGTACGGCAAGGACACCGCTCTCCAGGGCTGGACGTACCGGCAGATGGTCTACCTGCTCGGCATCAAGCAGGAGGAGCACCTGCAGCACTTCCTGCCACAACCCCGGCGCTGGGAACAACTCAGCAAGGTGCTGGCAGAGCCGAGCCTGTATGACGACGTCCTCGCCCACCTGAGCCGCAAGGGCTTCGCCGTACCGGCGGTGGTACTCGACCGCGATTTCAGTGTGCCCTACATGCCGGACAAGGCGGTCGAAAACGTCTGGCGCGACGTCTATGCCAGCCCGGACAATCACGGCGAACTTCAGCAGCTCGGCGAGACGCTGGCCGATATCGCGGAGGGATTCTCCGCGTGGAAGCACCTGCACCTGATGGCAACGCGCCGGACGTTCGGCGCCCGGCCAGCCTATTTCGGCACCGAGGGCATTGCCTGGCTCCTGCCGACCATGAACGAGATCCCGTTCCCGGAACTCTGGTCTGCGCGCGGCTTCATCGGCGATCCGCCTGCGGTGTGTCCGCACGCCCGCGGACAGGGAAACGCCCGGTCCGCGGAGTGACGCGCTCAAGACGGTCATGGAAGCGGTCCACGATTACAAGATCGCGGCGCTCGAGTCCATGATCGTCAACCATGGCGGCGACGCAGGACTTGTTGCCACCTGTCGCACCAGGATCGCGAAGGAACGAGGTGGCATTGTGCTCCGCCGCGATACCGTATTCCAGCGCACTGCACGCCATAGCTGAAGGCGTGTTGAAGGGGCTGGACCGCACACCGGGTTTTGCACCAGCTCCCTATCTCGCGGGATGCGCGTTCGCCCTTGGCGATGTGCATCGCGTCATCGGCCTGTGCGGATGCAGGAAATGGGCGGAGACTGTGAGTCTCCGCCCATTTTTCTATCAGGCTTTTACTTTCAGGCTGCCACGGGCTGCGGCTGGACGTGCAAGGCACGCGCGACGGTCGTCACCCTGCGGCCCTGAAACCGGGCAACCGCCAGGTGATCGTTGTCGGGCTTCACGGCGTCACGGTGCGAGACGTGAGTGGCGCCGTACGGGGTGCCGGCCTTGAACATTGCCGCGTCGGCATAGCCCAGCGGCACGATGATCAGGCCCAGATGCGCCATGGGCGTGTAGGCCGCCAGCAGCGTGGCTTCATTGCCGCCATGGCGCGAGGACGTCGTGCCGAACACAGAGCCCACCTTACCGTTCAGCTTGCCCGCGAACCAGAGCCCGCCGAGCCCGTCGATATACGCCTTGAGCTCGGCCGAGATCGTCCCGAACCGCGTCGGCGTGCCGAACACGATCGCGTCGGCCCACTCGGCATCGGCTTCGGTCGGCGCCTCGTATTTGGCGTTCATCTCCGTGGCGTTCTCGAGCCAGCCCGGCGCCTGCCGCATGACGTCGGGGCCAACGAACTCCCGCACACGCCGAACGCGCAGTTCGGCGCCAGCCTCGAGGGCGCCCTCGGCGACAGCCTTGGCCAGCATCTCGGTGGAGCTGTTCCGTGAATAGAAAACGATCAGTACTTTCGGCTTCCGCATATTGGTCCCCGGCAACGTCATGCAGAAATGGGCTCGAGCCGGCCCAGCAGTTCGTCCTTGCGATCCGCCAGCCAGGGCGGGAGCTGAAACTCCTCGCCAAAATGGCCGGGCGCTTCGTCGATCGCGAAGCCGATGTCGGTGGTCGTCGCTTCGAACATCACGCCGCCGGGCATCTTGAAGTACATCGAGCGGAAATAGTTGCGGTGCACCGATTCGGACGTATCGATGTAGCCAAGGGCAAACAGCTTCTCCTTCAGGATGGCTTGCTGTTCCACGGTGTCCACCGCGAACGCCACATGGTGGACCGTGCCTTCGCCGTAGATCGACGAGCCCTGGTGCCGGTCCGGCTCATGCAGGAACTCGACGACCGTGCCCGGGCCGCCGGTGTACGTCTCGAAGCGGTAGTAGGGTCCCGCCTGGCCTACGTTCTGGAAACCGATCGCTTCGCTCATGAAGCGGATCGATTCGGCGACATCCCGCAGCGACAGCGTGATGCTATGCACGCCACGGATGGCATGGACTTCGGGGATATCGCTGGCCACGCAAGCCGGTCGCGGGTCGAGATCGGTTTCGACGAGATCGAACTCGATGCCACACGGATGCTGGAACCGCTGGCGGCGCTCTCCGAAGCGCTCGACGATCTCGCTGTCATACGGCACGTCCATGGCATCGAAGCGGCTGCGCCAGAACTCGAGCGAGCCCGTCGGGACCGAGTAGTTGATGACCCGCACCTGGCCCGATCCCTGACGCGCCATGACCCCCCGCTGGCGGAACGGGAACGACGTCACCAGGGTCCCCGGATCGCCATTCGCGTTGCCGTAGTAAAGGTGGTAGATCGGATCCTCGCCGTCGAGAAGCACGGTCTTCTTCACGAGGCTCTGCCCGAGCAGCTTGACGTAGAAGTCCACATCCTCCTGCGCGTGTCTCACGCCGGCGGTCAGGTGATGAAATCCCTTGAACATTGACATTGTCCTCTCCAGTTTGAAATAGGCATGTAGAAACAGCGCCTGGCCGCTCCTGTGCAACAGCTTAAGACTGCAGATACCGATTGGGCAGCCGTCACGGGTTGTACGCAGGGTTCGGCAGACTTGGACGATGCAGCCCTTTGAGGTGCAGTGCGTGCGGTGGCGCCGGAAGGGCCATCGTTGATCACGGCACAAACTGCGCGTGCTCCAGTGGGTGGCGTTGGCTGGCACGGATTCGAGCGTCTTGGCAATAACCGCAAATGACGCGCTCGCTGGCCTGCGGCAGGTTTTCGCGTAGTTGTCTGGCGCGTCGGGCTACAGACTTTCCTGGTCGACAAATCGGCCTAGCATACGTAGTGCTGGCAGCAGCACTTCATCCGCATAAGGGCAGCCGGTAAGGCCCGGATCGGTCTGGCCCGACTTCCTCGCTTCATCCGGCGCGTGGGACGTTGCACTGGCTTGTCTGGAAAGGGGCAAACTTCCGTGTCAAGCAACAGGGCAATGGCCTCCTGCTGGCCGTTGAGACCTTTAGACCGGCCCCAGAACTGCCGGCTTGCTACCTCATGGAGCATGAGGCTCTCGCTCGCAAGCGCCGGGATGCCCGCGAAACGCTCCAGCACCTGCTCCGGTGAACGCTGCAGGATGAGCATCGGGCGGGACAGCAGCCGCTCGCACAGCGCCGCGTTGTTGAAGCGCGCTGGCACAGCCTTCCGCCACTGAGCCATCCAGGCCACCACGGCATTGGGCTGGCGCCCCGTCTCGTCGCGAAGAAACGCTTCCGCTTGCGCGGCAATGACGAGCTTCGGTGAGCGCTCCCAGATATCAAGATCCCGCTGGCCACGACGCTGGTCTAGCATCAGTGCAAATCCGGGTTGCGCCTGCAGCGCTTCCAGGGCGCGCCCGCCAAATTCGCCGCGGCTGTCAAAGCGGCTGATCCGAGGATTCGCAGCCGAGGTACACCCAGATTCGGCCCCGCAGCGCCCGCCGCCAGCCTCAGTTTCCCGAGCTCGAACAGTCAACGCCAGCGGCTCCCAATTTGGCACGTTTTCTTTCCCGTCACCCATCGAATCAATGGGCCCCGCCCCATTGATCCCAAGGTGGAGAAAGCGTCTAATCATCCAGAGACAGCGCGGACATGCGCGATGTCATGGCGGCATGCCATTGAAACCGTGACTGCGACGCCAAAGGAGCAGATTGCGATGTCAGACGACCTTGTGATTCGGAACATGACACGCGCCGAGCTGGATCAACTGGTCGACTGGGCGGCGTCCGAGGGATGGAACCCCGGCGTTCATGACGCGGCGCTGTTCTGGGCCACGGACCCGGATGCTTTCATCGCCGCGGAGCTGGATGGGGCGTTAATCGGCGGAGGCGCGATCACGTCGTACTGCGGAGAGTTCGGCTTTATGGGTTTCTTTATCGTCCGCCCCGAATTTCGCGGCAGGGGACTGGGCAACGCGCTGTGGCATGCGCGCCGGGACCGGCTGATTGCCCGGCTGCGGCCCGGCGCAACGATTGGGTTGGATGGCGTTTTCGCGATGCAGGACTACTACGCCAGGGGTGGCTTCGTTTTCTCCCATCGCAATCTGCGCTTTCGTGCCGAGGTACCGGTTCGCCGGCCCCACTCGCCGGAGCCGTCGCGCGCGGATGAAGCAATCGTCCCGCTGGATGAGGTGCCTTTCGAGGACGTGCTGGCATACGACCGCACGTGTTTTCCCGCCGCGCGCGAGGCCTTTGTGACGCGGATGGATTCGGCAAGCGGACGGGCTTGCGCTGGGATGTCTGCGGCAGGGCCGGTTGAGCGGCTTCGGCGTTGTGCGCAGATGCGTGGAAGGCTGCAAGATTGGGCCGCTGTTTGCCGACGATGCCGACGCGGCCGAAGCGCTCTACGCTCCCCTCGCCGCCTTTGCGTGCGGCGGTCCTTTGTTCCTCGATGTGCCGGAAAACCACCCCGCAGCCATGGCGCTGGCCCATAGGCACGGCATGGCGGAGGTCTTCGGCTGCGCGCGTATGTACTTCGGGCCCGCGCCAGGCCTGGTGCACAAGCGCATCTTCGGCATTACGACCTTTGAGCTGGGATGATGCAGGCGCGCGACCTGGCCGGCTACGGAGACTCCCCGCCCGATCCGCGCTGGCCCGGTGGTGCGCGCGTGGCCGTGCAGTTTGTGCTGAACATCGAGGAAGGCGCGGAATCGTGCATCCTCAACGGCGATGCGCGCTCCGAAGCGTACCTGCACGAACTACCCGGCCGGCCGCCGCGGGAGGCCGAGCGCGACTGGAGCGTCGAAAGCATGTACGAGTATGGAGCGCGCGCCGGCGTCTGGCGGCTGCTGGACCTGTTCGCCGAGCGCGGCCTGCCGCTGACCGCGTTCGCGGTCGGTCGCGCGCTGGAGCTCAATCCGCGGATCGGGCAGGCACTAAGTGAGGCCGGACACGAGGTTGCCGGGCATGGCTATCGCTGGATCGATTATCGTGACGTACCGGAAGATGAGGAGCGGCGCCATATCCGCCTGGCCATCGCGGCAATCGAACGCACCTGCGGCAAGCGGCCGGTAGGCTGGTACACCGGGCGGGTCAGCGCCAACACCCGGCGCCTCATCCATGAGGAAGGCGGGTTCATTTACAGCTCGGATGCCTACAACGATGACCTGCCCTATTGGCTCTGCGGTTCCCCGCCGCTGCTCGTGATCCCGTATACGCTGATCAACAACGACGCACGCTATCTGCTGCCTGACGGCTTTGCCTCAGGGGAGGATTTCTACCTCACCCTGAGGGACGCGTTTGACCAGTTGTGGCACGAAGGTGCGCGCGCCCCGAAAATGATGGGCGTCGGACTGCATCCCCGCATCAGCGGCCATCCGGCGCGCGCCATGGCCCTGGCACGGTTCCTTGACTACGTACGCGGCCATGATGCCGTGTGGATCTGCCGCCGGGAGGACATCGCCAGGCACTGGCTGGCCGAGCATCCGGCGTAGCTGTTATCCACGGCGCTGGACGACAAGACCGGCGCCAAGTTCAGCCACATCCCGTAGCAGGGCGTTATCTCGACCGCTTGCCACCTGTTGCGATCCTTCGGGGTGTCACGCCGGACGAGTTCGTTGCCCTTGGCGAAGTCGGATGCCCTGCGGCGCCCCACCCGCCCTCCGACGCGGGACGCCAGGCTCCCTGGCCGCGCAAGCGCGCCGGGACAATGATGACCGCCGGCATGCGACCGAGTCCGCGGGGCCACGTATGGGACGCTAGTGTTTCCCCTAACTAAAAAATTCTTGGCGAAGCCCACGGCAGTGCGCTAAATTTGCATCAAATAAATGTTTGATTTGATTATTTATTCGATGCGCGCGATACATCACGCGCCACCAGGAGACAGCGCCCCCCAATGAGTTTCCAAAATCACTCCTCCTAGCGACGGCGGTGAAAGGTCGCGATTTCGCGGGTTGCGATTTCGTAAACCTTTTCCAGTTGTTCCAGCTGTCCGGCCGCCTTCAGGACGCCGGATTTAGGGCCGAATTCGCCTTGCGCGGTGTCGAGCAGTGTCTCGCGCCGCAATCGGGCGAATTCGTCGCACACCCTTATGCCTTCGTCAGTCGCGAAGTAGTAAATGCCCGTGCGTGCGCTGCCGTATTTGTCGACCAGTTCGGCCTTGAGCAGCTTGCGCAACTCATATTGCATGTTGGGCACGTCCTGGCGATTGGTCATGTGCTGCAGGTCCTTGATGGTCTTGGGCCGCTCGTGCATCCGGATTATATGCAGCAGGGCATTTTCCTGTCCGCTCAGCGTAATTCCGGTTACGGCCGCCAGGCATTCGGACTGCCACCGCTGGAACGATTGATAAACCCGCATCACGGCGTATTCGAGGTCGGTGAGCTCGACGCTGAAATCATCCGTAGCCAGGTGCCAGCGATGTTGCTCGGCTGCGCGGTCGATTTTCTCGGATGGCGTGGCGTTACTCGAGGTCTTGGGCATTGTCAGCTCGACGCACGTTGCGTGCGTGGGTTTTTCAGGGCAGTACGGGCGCCGCATTATCCGCCGGCGGCGCCTGCTTCAGGGATTCTACTTGGCCGGGAGATACGCATGAGAAAAATTCTGAACACAAAGGACTTTGTACTTGGCACATTTGCGACCAATTGCTCGGGCGGCATGTCAGTGACCAAGATCGGCGAGCGCTGGGACAACTCGTGGGAAAACAACGCGAAGCTGGCGCGGATGCTGGACGACGCCGGCATTGACTTCATGCTGCCGATCGCGCGCTGGATCGGCTACGGCGGCGAGACCGACTTCCACGGTTCGGTGCTGGAGACGATCACGTGGGCCGCCGGGCTGCTGGCGCAGACCAAGAACCTGACGGTATTCGCCACCATCCACACCGCGGCCAACCACCCGGCAGTGGTGGCCAAGCAGATCGCGACGCTGGACCAGATCGGCCAGGGCCGTGCGGGCCTGAACATCGTGGCGGGCTGGAACCGCCCGGAGTATGAGGCCCTGGGCCTGCCACTGGCCGCCGGCCACGACAAGCGCTACAGCTACGCACAGGAGTGGTTCGACGTCATCAAGCAGATCTGGGAGCGCGACGGCGCCTTCAACTACGACGGCGAGAACTTCCACCTGAAGGGCATCTACGGCCTGCCCAAGCCGTGGCACGGCGAGCGCCCGCCGATCCTGAACGCCGCGGGTTCCGGCGAAGGCCGCGACTTCGCCATCCAGAACGCCAACTTCCTGTTCACGCCGGCGATCGACCTGGCGCGTTCCAAAGTGGAAGTGAGCGAACTGAAAGCCAAGGCCCATGCAGCAAACAAGTCGGTGCAAGTGCTGACCTTCTCGCACGTGGTGTGCCGCCCGACCGAACAGGAAGCGCGCGACTACCTGCGCCACTTCGCGCAGGACAACGCTGACTGGGGCGCGGTCGACAACCTGGTGGCGCTGCAGTTCGCCAACGCGCAGTCGTTCCCGCACGACCTGCTGGCACTGATCCGCGACCGCATGGCGGCGGGCCACGGCGGCTTCCCGCTGGTGGGCACGCCCGAGCAGGTGGCCGACGGCATCTGCGCGCTGGCCGAAGCCGGCTTCAAGGGCACCACGCTGTCGTTCGTCGACTACGTGAAGGAGTTCCCGTACTTCCGCGACACGGTGCTGCCCATCCTGGAGGCACGCGGCCTGCGCCAACCCGGAGGGTCGAAAAATGGCAGCCAGTAAGCACGATTCGCTGGCAACCCTGCAGCAACAGTTCAAGCAGGCGATGCGCGGCTTCGCCGGCGCGGTGACCGTGGTGACGGTGGCCGAAGGCGAAGAGCGCAGCGGCTTCACCGCGACCTCGGTGTCGTCGTTCTCGGCAGAGCCACCGATGCTGGTGGCATCGATGAAGGCGACCAGCTCGTCGGCCGGGCTGCTGCAGCGCACGCGGCGCTTCGGCGTGAACCTGCTGCGCGTGGAGCACCAGGCGATCGCACAGCGCTTCACCGGCTTTGGCGGCGAGGCCGGCGCCGCGCGCTACGGCAGCGACGCCTGGACCCAGTTCACCCGCGATGGCGCGCCGGTGCTGGCCGATGCGGTAGTGGCCATGGATTGCGAGGCGGAGGAACTGCTGGAGCGCCACGGGCACATCCTGATCATCGGGCGGGTGCGTGCAGTTCATGTGGCGGAGCAATCGCCGCCGCCGCTGCTGTACTGGCAGGGGCGGTACACGCGGCTGGCGTACGCGTCGGCCTGACACGGCGCACACAACAAGGAGACCCCATGAGCAACACCGTGCAACAGCTTGCCGCGGACCTTTCCGGCGGCAAGGCAAGAATCATCGACCTGACGCAGACCCTGTCGCCGGACTTCCCCGCGCTGGTGCTGCCTCCCGAATTCGGGCAGGTGTGGGCGTTCAAGATGGAACGCATCAGCCAGTATGACGACAAGGGACCGGGCTGGTACTGGAACAACTTCTCCTGTGGCGAGCATACCGGCACGCATTTCGACGCGCCGGTGCACTGGGTCTCGGGCAAGGACCACGCCAACAACAGCGTGGACACCATCGACCCGGCCAACTTCATCGCCCCCGCGGTCGTGGTCGATGCCAGTGCCGAAGTGGCGCGGAACCCTGACTGGGTGCTGACGGTATCGCACCTGCAGCGCTGGGAAGCCGAACACGGCCGCATTCCGGCCGGCGCCTGGGTGCTCCTGCGCACGGACTGGAGCAAAAAGACCGACCCTGCCGAGTTCCTCGGCCTGCGCGAGGACGGTGCCCATACGCCCGGCCCGGAACAGGCCGCGGTCGAGTGGTTGATCTATGAACGCAACGTCCACGGCTTCGGCGTCGAAACCATCAACACCGATGCCGGCCAGTCCTACGCGTGGCCGCTGCCGTACCCGTGTCACACGCTGATGCACGGTGCGAACAAGTACGGCCTGCAATGCCTAAAGAACCTGGACCACCTGCCGCCTACCGGCGCGTTGATCGTGGCGGCACCGCTGAAGATCCAGAACGGGTCGGGCAGTCCGTTGCGGGTACTGGCGATCACGGCCACCTGACAGGGCAGAGGACGTCCACAAAAGAAGAGAGAGGAAGGGAAGACAAATGAAGCACCAACGCAGGATCCTGGCCGCCGCGGCGGCCGCCGGCAGCCTCGCCTCCGGCGCCGCACATGCCCAGAGCGCCGTGCAGCTTTACGGCACGATCGACGCCTTTGCCGGCTCCGTGCGCGCCAGTGGCGATGCGCACAGCACTGCGGTCGTCGACAGTTCCGGCCTGACCACATCATACTGGGGCATTGGCGGGCAGGAAGCGCTGGGCAACGGCCTGAACGCCGAGTTCACATTGGAAAGCTTTTTCCGTACGGACAATGGCAAGGTCGGCCGCTTCGACGGCGACGCCATGTTCGGGCGCAATGCCTTTGTCGGCCTGAATGGCGGCTTCGGCGCGATCAAGCTGGGCCGCAACACCACGCCGTGGTTCGTGTCCATGCTGCTGTTCAACCCGCTGGCCGACTCGGCGGTGTTCTCGCCGATGTTCCTGCACACCTACACCACGCCGCCAGGGGCGCCGGTAGGCAACTCGGTGGCTGGCGACACCGCCTGGGACAACTCGGTGCTGTACCAGAGTCCGGGCTTCGGCGGGCTGCGCTTCAATGCGATCTACGCGAGCGGGGAGAGCACCGGCCACCAAGGCAAGCAGAACTATGGCGGCAATGCCACCTACTTCAATGGCAATTTCGCCGCCACGCTGGCGGTGCAGCGGGTGGGGGTCAATGCGCCCGAATTCGCGGCCAACGGCGCCAGCTACCAGATGGCCTACCTCGCGGGCGCGTCCTACGACTTCAAGGTGGTCAAGCTGTTCGGCCAGTACGCGCAGTCGGACAACAGCTTCAGCACGCTGAGCCGCCAGCGCAACCGCACCATGCAGGTAGGCGCGAGCGCACCACTGGGACCGGGCTCGCTAATGGCAACCTGGGTGCGCACCTGGCAGGGCGGCAACGAGACGCTGGGCTCGGCCCGCCGTGACACCACCACGCTGGCCTACGACTACCCATTCTCCAAGCGCACTGACCTTTATGCCGCCTGGCGCTATGACAAGGTGACCGACCTGAACCCGGGCAACACAATCGGCCTGGGCCTTCGCCACAAGTTCTAGTTGCGGCAGCGGCGCCTCCCTTCGAGGCGCCCAAACCACTCGTCGTCTCGAAAAAACATCTTTCCATAATCATATGTTCATGCCTAAACTATATGAGCGTGGCGACGATCGCGCGAAACAGATTCCCTGGCGGTTTCTTCGGTTCCCTATCCGCCACCCATCAGGAGACAGACAATGACCCTAGCTGGCAGCTCCCAGCCCTGGCGCCCGGATTCTCGCGCAACCTATACCGTACTTTTCGTATGCTTCCTCGCTATTCTTTTTGAAGGCTATGACGTCGGCGTCATGGGAGCAGTACTGCCCGCACTCGCCGACGACCGCAACTGGAACCTGACGCCCCTGGAGCTAGGCGCACTTAGCAGCTACGCCTTGGTCGGCATGTTTTTTGGCGCGTTCCTGATTGGCACCCTGAGCGAGATGATGGGGCGCCGCCGAATGCTTCTGCTCTGCGTGTCAGTGTTCTCTCTGACCATGCTGGGCGCGTCATGGGCGCCAACGCCGATGCTCTTTGGTATCCTACGATTCGTCGGGGGGCTTGGCCTTGGAGGCGTAATTCCTGTAGCGGCCGCCCTGACCATCGAGTACTCACCACCGCACCGCCGTAGCTTCAACTACGGCCTGATGTACTCCGGGTATTCGGTAGGGATCCTTTGCGCAGCGCTCATCGCCATGTGGCTGTTGCCCAGCCTTGGGTGGCGCGGTGTGATTGGCCTCGGAGCCGTACCGCTTGCGGTGATTCCGCTGATGGCATGGCTGCTGCCCGAATCGCTGGAGTATCTGGTGGGACAAGGCCGAATCAACGAAGCGCAGGCGTTGGCCAATCGGACAGGTGCGGGCCGCCTGCAACCAGAATCCCGCCCCGCCACCACCGCCAGCCGTGCAACATGGCGCGATGTGCTGTCGAGCATCTTCTCGCGCAAGCAACTGCGTGCGACATCGTGTTTCTGGATGGCCCTTTTCTTCGGATTGCTGCTCGTCTATGGCCTCAATACCTGGCTGCCCACCATCATGCGAAAAAATGGCTACGATCTCGGATCTAGTCTGTCCTTCCTGGTTGTATTCAGTCTTGCTTCTGCGGTGGGTGGTCTGTTCCTGGGCGGTGCCGCCGACAGGATGGGAGCCCGCGGCACCGTAGCGCTCTTCTACCTGATTGGCTCCCTCGCCATTGGTGCGTTGATGTTCCGCAATTCAGTCCTCGTCAATTACCTGCTCGTCGCATTGGCAGGCATTGGCAGCGTCTCCGCATCCCTCATCCTGACCGGATACCTGGCGGGCTACTACCCGGCGCACGCACGTGCGGCGGCAACGGGATGGGCGCTGAGCTTCGCACGCTTTGGTGCAATGAGCGGACCGCTCGTCGGCGGATATGTGGCCGGCTCCGGGCTGCGATTCGAGTGGAACTTCATTACGTTCTCCCTTGCTGGCCTCGCTGCGGCACTGGCTGTTGCGCTGTTGCCCCGGACCGGCCAACCAGCCATCACTACGAGCCAACAAGCGAAAGCTTAAGAATGGGCCGGCGCAATCCGTCAGCTTTAGGCGCCACTGGCAGCAATCCGGCTCCAGCGGTGATCAACTTGGAATGTTGGTAGGGTTGAAGCAGGTCTTCTAAGACAAATCAACCGCACGCTGCGGATGCCTAATCACATGGTCAGCCCGCAGCCGTGACTGGCGGTGCTGAGAAGGTCCGGGTTATCCCTCTCTCCTGACCCGTCACTCCGACCATAAATATGATTTTGGAAATGTTTATACTTAAACTATACTCATCTCAAAGGGGCCAAGTGTTGCGCGTGACAGGTCCCAACGTTTGCATCAGGAAGGAAAGCCATGGCTGAGCGTTCATTTGTCGAAGAAGTCAAGAAGCTGCGCCTGGGTTCGGGCGAGCTGTTCAGCGGCGAGGGCATCCTGGCGGTTACCAAGGCTCTGCTGGAATCTGGCGTAGCGTATGTGGCCGGCTACCAGGGCTCGCCGATCTCGCACCTGATGGACGTTCTGGCTGATGCGCAGGACATCCTGGCCGAGAATGGCATCCGGTTCGAAAACAGCGCGAGCGAAGCGACTGCGGCCGCATCCCTGGCTGCCTCGGTCAACTACCCCCTGCGCGGCGCGGTGACATTCAAGGCTACCGTCGGCACCAACGTGGCCTCTGACGCGCTCGCGAACCTCGCTTCGGGCGGCGTCACCGGCGGTGCGTTGATCATCGTTGGCGAGGACTATGGTGAGGGTTCTTCCATCATGCAGGAGCGCAGCCACGCCTTCGCGATGAAGTCGCAGATGTGGTTGCTCGATCCGCGTCCCAACCTGCCATGCATCGTTCAGGCGGTAAAGGATGGCTTCGACTTGTCTGAAGCTTCCAACACGCCGGTGATGCTGCAGTTGCGCGTCCGCTCCTGCCACGTGCATGGTCAGTTCGTCGCGTCCGACAACCGCCGTAGTCGCTTCTCGATCCAGGATGCGCTTGAGAACCCCACGCGCGACCTCAGCCGTATCGTGCTGCCGCCCGCGAGCTTTGTTCACGAGCACGAGAAGATCAAGCAGCGCTGGCCGGCCGCCGTGAAGTTCGTCGAAGAGCGAAAGCTCAACGAATTCTTCCCGGGCGAAATGGAGGACATCGGCATCGCGGTGCAAGGCGGCAGCTATAACACGCTGATCCGCGCGCTGGAGCAACTTGGCCTTGCCGATGTATTTGGCGAGTCCAGAATCCCGCTTTACGTGATGAACGTTGCCTACCCGCTGATCGATTCCGAGTGGGAGCGTTTCTGCTCAGGCAAGCGCGCGGTGCTGGTGCTCGAGGAAGGCCAGCCCAACTTCATCGAACAGAACGCAGCCAATATCCTGCGCGTGGCTGGCACCACAGCCACGCTGCACGGCAAGGACCTGCTGCCGCTGGCCGGCGAGTACAACACCGCGACGCTCCTCAAGGGTCTCCGTGCCTTCCTTGAAAAGTACGGGAAGATCGAACCGCTGCCGGAGCCCAAGCCAGTCCGCAAGGTGATTCCGGTTGTGCAGGCCCCCGTGACCACCGTCGATGCCGTGGCCGCGGAAGTTCTGGAGCCTCAAAAGCTGGTGGACGAGAGCGTGCATGCGCGTCCGCCCGGCTTCTGCACCGGCTGCCCGGAGCGCCCCATCTTTACCGCGATGAAGCTGGTCGAACGCGAAATCGGCGAGCATCACGTCAGTGCCGACATCGGCTGCCACCTGTTCTCGATCCTGCCGCCGTTCAACCTGGGCAACACCACCATGGGCTATGGGCTGGGCAGCGCAAGCGCCGCGGCGCTGAACGCGCCCGCAGGAAAGCGCGCCATCTCTGTGATGGGCGACGGTGGCTTCTGGCACAACGGCCTGACCAGTGGCATCGCCAATGCGGTGTTCAACAAGAGCGACAACCTGACCATCGTCGTCGACAACAGCTATACGTCAGCCACCGGCGGGCAGGACATCCTCTCCTCCACCGCGCACAACGATACGCGCAGCACCGGCCATGCCATCGAGGATGCCGTGCGTGGCGTCGGCGTCAAATGGGTACGCACTATCCGCCGCACCTATGACCTGAAGGGCATGAAGGCCGCGCTCAAGGAAGCGCTGACCACCGGCGCCAAGGGGCCCAAGGTTCTGATCGCGCAGAGCGAATGCATGCTGAACAAGCAACGCCGCGAGAAGCCCAAGATGCGCAAGGCCATTGCCGATGGCGAGCGCGTGGTACGCGAGCGCTTCGGCGTCGATTCGGACACCTGCACGGGTGACCACTCGTGTATTCGCCTGTCCGGTTGCCCGTCGCTGACGATCAAGCCGAATCCTGACCCGCTGCGTACCGACCCGGTGGCCTCGGTGCTGGACAGCTGCGTCGGGTGCGGGCTATGCGGCGAGGTTTCGCACGCCGCGGTGCTGTGCCCGTCGTTCTACCGCGCGCAGATCGTGACCAACCCAACCCGCATGGACAAGCTGCGCCAGCGCCTGCGCGACGCCGTGATCGGTTTCCTGCAGCGCCGCGATGCAGCGCGCCGCGCCCGCCTTGCATTCTGAACATAAAGTCTCGAGAGGTTCCATCGTGAACGCACCCAACAACCTCGGCGCCAAGCCGATCAAAGTTGCCATCCTCGCCATGGGTGGCGAAGGCGGCGGCGTGCTGGCCGACTGGATCGTGGATCTGGGCGAGCACAACGGCTATATCGCGCAGACCACTTCAGTGCCCGGCGTTGCCCAGCGTACCGGCGCCACGATCTACTACGTCGAACTATTTCCGCGCGACGTGGCCGAGCGGGCCGGTCGCCAGCCAGTGCTGGCACTGATGCCAACTCCCGGCGACGTTGACGTCGTCCTCGCCTCGGAACTGATGGAAGCCGGCCGCGCGGTGCAGCGCGGGCTAGTGACGCCGGACCGCACCACGCTGGTTTCGTCCACCCACCGCGTCTACTCCATCGCCGAAAAGTCCGCGATGGGCGACGGACGCGTCGACAGCGACGAATTGATCGCCCACGCAGGAAAGGCCGCTAAGCGGTTCGTCCGTTTCGACATGGCCCAGGCAGCTGAAGCGAGCGGCAGCGTCATCAGCGCCGTGCTGTTCGGCGCCCTCGCGGGCACCGGTGTGCTGCCGTTCAGCCGGACACATTTTGAAGCCACGATCGAGCGTGGTGGCGTTGGCATCAAGCCCAGCTTGCGTGCCTTCGGCGCGGCATTTGCCAAAGCCGAATCAGGCGATGCACCAGGCGCCGACACTGAGAAGCTCCTGTCCGAGCCTAAACCACAGGACGTCAAGGTTTCACAGGTTCTGCAACGTGCGCGCACAGAGCAACCGCCGGAAATCCACTATGTCGTGGTGGAAGGCGTGCGCCGCCTCATCGACTATCAGGACAGCGCCTATGCCGCCCTCTACCTGGATCGCCTGGCGGCCGTGCGCAAGGCCGTCGGCAAGGACGATTTCGCGTTACTGCGCGAAACGGCGCGCCATCTGGCCCTGTGGATGTCATACGAGGACACCATTCGCGTTGCCGACCTGAAGACCCGCGACTCCCGCTTCGCGCGAGTACGGGGCGAGGTGCGAGCCAATGAAAAACAGTTGCTGGCGATCAACGAGTTCATGCACCCGCGCCTGGAAGAGATCTGCGAGACGCTGCCAGCCGGATTCGGCCGCTGGCTGATGAAGCCGCATTTCGTGCACCGGCTGGTGGGCCGCTTCACCGCCGCGGGACGGGTTGTCACCACCAGTTCGCTGCGCGGCTACCTGATGTTGTGGGCGGTAGCCAGGCTGCGCTGCATCCGCCGCAGCACGCTGCGCTTTGCGCTGGAAACCGAGCGCATTGAAGGATGGCTGGCCCAGGTGCTGGTCGCCGCGCGCCTCAACCCGGCGCTGGCTCTGGAAGTGGTGCAGTGCCAGCGTTTGGTGAAAGGCTACAGCGACACCCACGTGCGCGGCTTGACCAACTATCAGACCCTGATGGGTGCCGTACAGCGGGCAGGTGCTCGCCTGGCCCCGGCAACGCTGCGCGAGCTGCGCGAAGCCGCGCTGGCCGACGAGCACGGCAAAAAGCTGAAGGAAGCGCTGGCGCGCCACGCGCTGGCCTGACTGTTCCGGCCCAACCCATAGCGAGAAACCGCAGACCATGAGCACCGCGCATATCTTCAAGCGTCAGCACAAGATCCATTTTTCCGAATGCGATCCGGCCGGCATCGTCTTCTACCCGCAGTACTTCGTGCTGTTCAACGACCTCATCGAGCGATGGGTCGACACCCTGGTGCCGGACGGCTACCACGGGGTCATCGGCACACGCCGGCTGGGCATGCCGACTGTGCACCTGGAGGTGGACTTCAAGGCGATCAGCCGCTTTGGCGACCAGGTCTGGCTGGAACTGGAAGTCGTGCGCGTCGGCGGCAAGTCAATCACGCTGGCCTGGCGCTGCACGGGTGCAGGCGGCGAGGTGCGCATGGCGGCAACCCAGACCATCGTGATGACCTCGCTGGACACGCACCTGGCCATCCCGGTGCCCTACGACCTGCGCGCCGCCATGGAACGCGGGCCTGCCCCTGCCTGCCCAGAGAAAGGGGCATCCAGCGAGTCGGACCACCGGAACGGAGCGACTTCCGCCCCGGCAGGTCGGCCTTATCCCGAAACCACGGTGTGAACGCCGCCGTACCCGCGGCGCGGGTGTCGAAGGCTCCGGAAATAACCTGATTGGAAGCAGCCATGAATATTGTGTGTATTGGCGGTGGCCCCGCCGGCTTGTATTTCGGCCTGTTGATGAAACTGCAGGATCCCGCCAACAAGGTCGTGGTGGTGGAGCGCAATCGTCCCTACGACACCTTCGGGTGGGGCGTGGTGTTCTCCGACGCTACCCTTGAGAACCTGCGGGATGCCGAGCCGGTGTCAGCCGCAACCATCGGCGATGCCTTCAACCGCTGGGATGACGTCGAAGTCCATTTCAAGAACCAGGCTGTGCGCAGCGGTGGCCATGGCTTCATCGGCATCGGCCGCAAGCGCCTGCTAAACATCCTCCAGGCGCGTTGCGAAGAAGTTGGCGTCGAACTGGTGTTCGAGACCAACGTCGAGGACGACCAGGCTATCGCGCGCAAGTACAACGCCGACCTGGTGCTGGCCTCCGACGGTCTCAACAGCCTCGTGCGCAAGCGCTATGCCGACACGTTCCGCCCGGACATCGACACCCGCAAGTGCCGCTTTGTCTGGCTGGGCACGAAGAAGGTATTCGACGCCTTCAACTTCATCTTCGTGCCGACCGAGCACGGCTGGTTCCAGGCGCACGCCTACCGCTTCGAGGAGGGTACCTCGACTTTCATTGTCGAGACTCCGGAAGACACCTGGAAGGCCGCAGGCCTTGACCAGATGAGCCAGGAAGAGGGCATCGCCTACTGCGAGAAGCTGTTCGCGCCCTACCTGGACGGCAACCCGCTAATCAGCAACGCCTCGCACCTGCGCGGCTCGGCGATCTGGATCCAGTTCCCGCGCGTGATCTGCGACAAGTGGGTGCACTGGAACACGTTGGCCGGCGGCAACGACGTGGAAAAGAAGATCCCGGTGGTGCTGATGGGCGACGCGGCGCACACCGCGCACTTCTCGATCGGCTCTGGCACCAAGCTGGCGCTGGAGGATGCCATCGAGCTGGCCCGCACCATCAAACGCGTTGATGGCTCCCTGGAAGAAGCCTTGCAGCAGTACGAGGCCGTGCGCTCTGTCGAAGTGCTGAAGATCCAGAACGCCGCGCGCAACTCCACCGAATGGTTCGAGAACGTCAAGCGCTACGAGAACCTCGAACCGGAGCAGTTCGCCTATTCGCTTCTGACCCGCTCACAGCGCATCTCGCACGAGAATCTGCGCGTGCGCGATCGGGCTTGGCTGGAAGGCTATGAAGCCTGGCTGGCCGGGCGCGCCGGTGCCGACGCCGCCGGTGTGCCGCCGGCCCTGACGCCTTATACCGTCCGCGGCGTGGCGCTGAAGAACCGCGTCGTGGTGTCGCCCACCGCCATGTACTCGTGCGAGATGGGCGTGCCGGGAAATTTCCACATGGTGCACCTTGGCAGCCGCGCGCTGGGTGGCGCCGGCCTGGTGATGGTGGAAATGACGGCGGTGTCGCCGGAGGGCCGCATCACACCGGGTTGCCCAGGCCTGTGGAACGACCAGCAGGCGGCGGCATTCGCCGGCATCGTCGGCTTCGTTCATGAACACACCAGCGCGCGCATCGGCGTGCAGATCGGCCATGCCGGCCGTCGCGGCTCGACCCAGCTCGGCTGGGAACAGGCAGATCACCCGCTCGCCGAGGGAAACTGGCCGCTGGTCTCGGCATCGGCGCTGCCCTATCTGCCAGGCATCTCGCAGACGCCACGCGCTCTGACCCGCGAGGAGATGGACCGGGTGCGCGATGACTTCGTTGCCGCCACACGGCGCGCGGCAACGGCTGGCTTCGACTGGCTGGAGCTGCAAGCCGGTCACGGCTACCTGCTGTCGAGCTTTATCTCACCGGTGACCAACCGACGCACCGACGAATACGGCGGCACGCTCGAACACCGCATGGCCTTCCCTCTCGAAGTGCTGCGCGCGGTTCGGTCAGCATGGCCGCAGGAAAAGCCTCTGTCCGTGCGCATTTCCGCCACAGACTGGGTCGAAGGGGGTAACAGTGCCGACGACGCCGTGGAGATCGCGCGCCTGCTCAAGGAAGCTGGCGCCGACGTCATCGACTGCTCGTCGGGCGAAGTAACCCCCGACCAGAAACCGGTGTACGGCCGCATGTTCCAGACCCCCTTCGCCGACCGCGTGCGCAACGAGGCAGGCGTGCCCACGATCGCCGTTGGGGCCATCACCGAAGCCGACCAGGTCAACGGGATCATCGCCTCGGGCCGGGCGGACCTGTGCGCCATCTCCCGCCCTCACCTCGCCGATCCGGCCTGGCTGCTGCACGAGACCGCGAAGCTCGGCTACCGCAGCGTCGAATGGCCGAAGCAATATCAGCTTGCGAAGGACCAGCTGGAGCGCAACCTCCGCCGTGCGGCGGCAGGAGTTTGATCAGTGTCCCTACCCTCCCCCGTCGCAGGGCAGGATTAATACACAAAGGAGAGGATGACAATGTCGAATACCTCGTATGACACCTACCGCGAAAGCGTAGCCGGCCGCGCCGACGTGGAAGACACGCCGGAGCTGGTCGCCTACTACAAGGAGCTCGCGGCGCTCAAGACCGGCGCGCTCTGGACGGTCGCCAACAAGATCGAGCCGTGGCAACCGAAGTCGGAATCGGTGCCGGTGCTGTGGCGCTTCCGCGATCTGCGCGATCACGTACTGCGCTCGGTCGACCTGGTTACCCCGGAGAAGGCTGGCCGCCGCGTGATCTACCTGAACAATCCTGGCCGGCAGGACGTGTCTGCTGCAGTCGGGTGGCTCTATTCTGGCCTGCAGGTCATGCATCCCGGCGAAGCCGCCTCTGCCCACGCCCATTCGTCGTCGGCACTGCGCTTCATCATGGAAGGCAGCGGTGCCTACACCATCGTCGACGGCCACAAGATGACGCTGAACGCCAACGACTTCGTGCTGACGCCAAACGGCACCTGGCACGAGCACGGCGTCTCGGCAGAGGGAACAACGTGCATCTGGCAGGATGGCCTCGACATCCCGCTGGTCAACGCATTGGAGGCCGGTTTCTATGCGGTGCACCCGGACCTGCAGCAGGCCGTCACCCACGCCATCGACGATATGCCGGCGATCTGGGGCGGCAAGGGCCTGCGCCCGCACGATGGCAACTGGAGCAAACCGTACTCGCCGCTGTTCAAGTACGAATGGGCGCCGACCTATGAGGCGCTGGTACGCCACAGCAAGGTCACTGAAGGCAGCCCGTTCGACGGCGTTCTGATGCACTACATCAACCCGGTTACCGGCGGCCCGGTGATGCCCACCATTGGCGCCAGCATGCAGCTGCTGCGGCCAGGCGAAGCCACTAAGGCCCACCGCCACACCGGCAGCTTCATCTACCAGGTGGCCAAGGGCAGCGGCTACTCCATCATCAACGGCCAGCGCTTTGACTGGACCGAACGCGACATCTTCTGCGTGCCGTCGTGGGCCTTCCACGAGCACGCCAACGCGTCGGCCAGCGATGACGCCGTGCTGTTCTGCTTTAACGACCTGCCGGTGATGCAGTCGCTGGGCCTGTACCGCGAGCAGGCGCTGGCGGAAAACGGCGGGCACCAGATCGTCCTTTGAACGTCATCAACATCTGCTTTCCAAGTGATACAGCCGCACCGGATGCGGCCTTTCCCGGAGTTATCAAACCATGCGTCTCGTAACCTATCGCGCTGAAGTTGCTGCCGCCGCCCGACTGGGTGCCATCGTCGACGGCAACGTCGTCGATCTCGCCCGCTTTGGCGCTGCCGTCGGCGTAAGCATCCCCTCGACAATGCTCGAGTTCATCGACCTGGGTCCCGAGGCAGTCCGCTCGACCAGCGCGCTGCTGAACGAATATCGCGGCAAGCTGCCGTTCGGTGTGGCCGTGCCGGCCTCCAACGTGAAGCTGCTGGCGCCGATTCCGCGCCCGCGCAAGAACATCTGGGGCATCGGCTTGAACTACGTCGAGCACGTAGCCGAATCCAGCCGTAGCCTGGACACCTCCAAGGAGCTGCCGAAGGAGCCGGTGATCTTCTCCAAGCCGCCCACCACCGTCATCGGCCCGGGCGACGCCATCGAGCACAACAAGGAAATCACCGAGCAGATGGACTGGGAGGTCGAACTGGCAGTCGTCATCGGCACGCGCGGCAAGGGCGTGAAGGAAGCCGATGCCCTCAACCATGTGTTCGGCTACAGCGTGATGATCGACATCTCGGCGCGCGACTGCCGCCGCGCCGGCCAGTGGATCTATTCCAAGGGCCAGGACACCTACGCCCCGTTCGGACCGGTCATCGTCACCGCGGATGAGATCCCCGACCCGCATGCGCTGGACCTGTCGCTGACCGTCAACGGCGTGACCAAGCAAAGCTCCAACACCCGCCACATGCTGTTCAAGGTGCCCGCGCTGATTGCGGACATCAGCAAGGGCATGGCGCTGGAACCCGGCGACATCATCGCCACCGGCACGCCGGATGGCGTGGGCGCTGGCCGCACCCCGCAGGAGTGGCTGTGGCCTGGCGACACCGTGGTGGCCACGGTGGAAGGCATCGGTGAGCTGCGCCACCCGGTGGTGGCAGTCTAAAACCCCGTTATCCCCGCGCAAGCGGGGACAACGCTGCAAGCGAGACACACAAATGCTCAACCTGCCCAAGTTCAAGGCCGCGGCCGTGCAGGCCGCACCGGCTTTCCTCGATGCCGACGCCACGGTCGACAAGGTCTGCCGCCTGATCCGGGAAGCCGCCGACAACGGCGCCAGCCTGGTCGCGTTCCCCGAGGTCTTCGTGGCCGGCTACCCATACTGGAGCTGGCTGACTAACCCGGTCGACGCCAGCCCCTGGTTCGAGAGGCTGGTCAAGGCTTCCATCGAGATCCCCGGTCCTGAGATCCGCAAGATCGCGCAGGCGGCTCGGGCCAACCACATCAATGTGGTTGTTGGCGTCAACGAGCGCAGCCGTACCGGCATCGGCACGATCTTCAATACCCTGGTGACCATCAGCGACGAAGGCCGCATTCTGGGCAGGCACCGCAAGCTGGTGCCCACCTGGGCCGAAAAGCTGACCTGGGCCAATGGGGACGCCTCGGCGCTGCGGGTGCACCAGACCAGCGTCGGCCCGCTCGGCTCATTGGCCTGCGGCGAGAACACCAACACGCTGGCGCGCTTTGCGCTGCTGTCGCAGGGCGAGTTGATGCACGTAGCCAGCTATATCGCGCTGCCGGTGGCACCCGCCGACTACGACATGGCCGACGCCATCAAGGTGCGCGCCGCGGCCCACTGTTTCGAAGGCAAGGTGTTCACCGCGGTGTCGTGCTCGACCGTCTCGGAAGAGATCATCGACGCCATGGGCCCGCTGAACCCCAAGGCGCGGGAGTTGCTGTCGCGCCGTAACAGCGCCTTCTCCGGCATCCTGGGCCCGGACGGCCGCGTCATCGGCGAGCCGTTGATTGACGAGGAAGGCATCGTGTATGGCGATATCGACCTTTCGCGCTGTATTCAGCCGCGCCAGATGCATGACATCACCGGCCATTACAACCGCTTCGACATCTTCGACCTGCGCGTGGACCGCCGCCCGCTGCAGCCTGCCCAGTTCCTGGACGGCGCCGGCCAAGCCTTCGACCTCGACGCAGAGCAAGCGGAACTCAACGCATTCGACCTTTCCGAGAGCAAGTAAATGTCTTTCCTTTTGACCCCTCAAAAGCCGCTGCGCGTCGGGCAGATCGTGCCGTCCTCCAACACCACCATGGAGACGGAGATTCCCGCCATGCTCCGCGAGCGGGAAAAGGACTTCGCCGAGCGCTTCACCTTCCACTCCAGCCGCATGCGCATGAAGAAGGTGGTGAAAGAAGAGCTGGAGGCGATGGACCGCGACAGCGACCGTTGCGCGATCGAGCTGTCCGACGCACGCGTGGATGTGCTGGGCTACGCCTGCCTGGTCGCCATCATGAGCATGGGCAAGGGTTATCACCGTGTCTCCGAGGCACGCCTGACGCAGCGTACCGTGGACAATGGCAATCCCGCACCGGTGGTGACCAGCGCCGGCGCGCTGGTGGACGGCCTGCACGCGATGGGCGCAAAGCGCGTCTCGGTGGTCTGCCCTTATATGAAGCCGCTCACGAAGATGGTCGTCGAGTACATTGAGAGCGAAGGCGTAGAGGTGAAGGATTATTGCGCGCTGGAGATTCCCGACAACTTGCAGGTGGCGGCGCAGGATCCGGCCAGTTTGCTGGAGATCTACAAGCGCATCGACACCACCGGCGTAGACGCCATCGTCCTCTCCGCTTGCGTGCAGATGCAGTCTCTGCCGTCGATCCAGAAGGTCCAGGATGAGTCGGGTATCCCCACCGTGTCGGCCGCGGTGGCAACCACGTGGCAGATGCTGCGCAAACTGAACCTTCGCGCCGAGGTCGCCGGTTGCGGCGAGCTGCTGAGCGGCAAGTACTGAGCGCATTCCTTCGCTCTTGTCGTTCCTGCCCGGGCAGGAACGATGCTTCGCACACGAACATGGACAATATTCACTTCTACGAGCCCACGCGCGGCCACGGATTGCGGCATGACCCGCTTGCCGCAATCGTCGGCCCACGTCCAATTGGCTGGATTTCGACGGTGGATACGGCGGGCCGCGCCAATCTCGCCCCCTACGCATTCTTTAACGTCTTTAACTACACGCCCCCTGTAGTGGCATTTTCCAGCGTCGGTTACAAGGACACGGTGCGCAATGTGGAGGCCACCGGCGACTTCGTGTGGAATCTGGTGACGCGCCCACTGGCCGAACGCATGAACCTCACCAGCGCCGGCGTTGCGCCCGACATCGACGAATTCGGCCTGGCGGGCCTGACGCCAACGCCATCGCGCCTGGTGTCGGCAGCTCGCGTAGCGGAAAGCCCAGTGTCATTTGAATGCCGCGTGACCAAAATCATGCAGCTGGCCAAGGCGGACGGCGCCCTGCTCGAGACGTGGATGGTACTTGGCGAGGTCGTTGGCGTGCATATTGACCAGGCCTTTCTGCAGGACGGCGTCTATGACACTGCCGCCGCCCGCCCCATTCTGCGCGGTGGCGGCCCAGCCGACTACTATGAAATCAGCAAGTCGACCTTGTTCCAAATGCGCCGACCGGGCTAAGCCCTGGCCCTGCCTTCAGTTGGCAGAGCGATGCAACTGGATCAGCAACTTCAGCGTGGCGCGCAATTCGTCGGCCTTCTTCTTGCCGAGCGGTGCCAGCACCTCGGCCTCATGGAGAAGGGCCTGTGCGATCAAGTCAGAGGTCAGCTTCTGGCCGCGCGGCGTGATGCGCACCAGCGTGATGCGCCGGTCGGTCTCATGCGGAATGCGCTTCACGTAGCCCTGCGCTTCCATGCGGTCGAGCAGCCGCGTCACAGTGGGCTGCTTGGTTACCGATATCTGCGCCAGTTCCCCAATGCTGATTGACTTGCCGCCCGACAGGGTTGCCAGGACGCGCCAGTCTGAGATGGTGAAGCCGTTGGCCTGCACGATCGCGTGGAATTCTCCCGAGATAAGTTGACTAGCTTGGGCCAGCAGCCCTGGCGTGTAGTTATCGACAAAGTCGTCTTCGGCGGTATCGCTGCGGGAGTTCATGCGGTACGGTGGTCGGTTGGGCGGCCTCGTTGGCCGGGCAAAAATAGAACATACCACGGCAGGGCACTTGGGCCTCAGCAAGCAGCCCGCGCACATGGTCTGGCTCTTGCTCCCCGCAGAAACTTTAGGTACAAAATAAATGGATTGCGCAGGCATCTCGCCGCGCATGCGAGCCTGACGCGCTGCAATCCTCGAGGAATGAGACGATGCAGACCGCCCCCCAATCTTCACCGGAAATGCCGCTCACCCCAAGTGCCGAAAATGACACGTTACGGGGTCTGCTCACTCAGTATCCTTTGTTCCGCTCGCAAGACGTTGAGGAGACGCAGGGCAAGATAGCAGCAGTGTTTTGCCCGCACGAACTGCGTGTTGTTGGCGCAGCGCAGCATTTGCACGTGCAGCACAACCTGGTAAAGCTGCATGACACTGCCATCAATTTCCTTGCGTATGGCGCGGATGTCCAGATCGACCCGGGCCGGCTAGGCAGCTTTTACCTGGCTCAGATTCCTGTCGCAGGCCACGCAGACATCCAGTGCGGCGCGCAGAGCGTAGTTTCTGACATCAAAACAGCCAGCTTGCTCAGCCCGGACACACCAACTCGAATGCACTGGCACCAGGACTGTGCGCAGGTGTTGCTCTGGATAAAGAAGTCGGCCATGGAGCACCGCTTCGCCTTGTTGACGGGGTGCGACCCAGACGGTCCCCTTGCGTTCGATCCGTCGCTGCCCCAACACGCAGGTCTTTCCAGCCCCTGGACACAGGCTGTACTCGACCTTGCAAGGAATATCGATCAGCACGGTACCCACTGGCTCCAATTTCCCGCAGCGGTGGCGTCGATGGAGGATTATCTCTTGCGGACTCTGCTGCTGCTTCAGCCGCACACGTATACCTATCTCCTGGCACGCAGCGCGGAACCCGCCAGGCCGCGTCATATGCAGCGGGTAATCGACTACGTCCACGCGAATGCAGACACACCGCTGACCGTCGCAGATCTGGCGAAAATCGCGTGCGTCAGTGTCCGGGCGCTGGAGGAAGGTTTCCGGCGCCACCTCAATACAACGCCGGTTGGGTACCTGCGCGACGTCAGGCTGGACAGCGTGCGACAAGCACTGATCGCCGCTGTGGGAGCCGAGCATGCCTCCATCACGGATATTGCATATCGGTTTGGGTTTACGCATCTCGGCCGGTTTGCAGCCTACTACAAGAAGCGCTTCGGCGTTTCTCCCTCAGCAACGTTGCGTGGCGACGCGACGGAACGCCATTTCAGCGATACCGGGCGTTGAGGGCCCTCGGGCTCTCTAGCCTCACTCTGGACCAGCCGCCCTTCGGCGCCTTTCAGTCGTTGATACAACAATAAAGCTGCGCAGCCGCTGCGCCGCCCCTTTCAGCCGAGCCATCCAGCAAGGCTGCGCCCCTCTTTCTGCCCGCATTACCGCCCGCATTTCCTGCTACCACCAAAGGCTCGCAATCCGGATATTGGCCGGCGGATTCTGGATAGCAGCGCCGTCATTGCTAAACCAAACTACCTCCCACATGGCTACATGCAAGCCAGGACAATAAGCGGAGACAGACATGCAAGGCATTGAAGGCAAGACGGCCGTCGTGACCGGTGGCGCAACGATGATTGGCGAGGCAGTGGTGTCAGCCCTCATCTCGGCAGGCGCGAACGTCGTTGTCGTTGACATCGACCAACAAGGCGGTCGCCAGATCGCGGAACGCCATCCGGCGCGTTGCCGCTATGTTGCCGTGGACGTGACCAGCGACGCCGACATCGCTACCTGTATCGCCCAAACCGTCGATGCATTTCGTGGCATCGATTTGCTCATCAACTGCGCCTGCACTTATGTGGACAATGGCGCCGATTCCACCCGCGAGCAGTGGCTGGAATCCTACAACGTCAATGTCGTCGGCGCGGCGATGATGCTCAAGGCATGCGTGCCAGAGATGAAAAAGCGCGGCGGCGGCGCCGTCGTCAACTTTGCCTCGATCTCGGCCGGCGTGGCGCAGGCGGGGCGCTGGCTGTACCCGATTACCAAGGCCGCGATGCAGCAGTTCACGCGCAGTGCGGCGCTTGACCTGGCCCCTGACAACATTCGCGTGAACTCCGTCTCGCCGGGATGGACGTGGTCTTCGGTCATCAGCGCGCTCAGCGGCGGCGACAAGGCCAAGGCCGACACTGTTGCCGCCGACTTCCATCCGCTCGGACGCCTCGGCAAGCCCGAGGAAATCGCTCAAGTTGTCCTCTTCCTCTTGTCCGATGCCGCTGCGTTCGTCACCGGCACCGACTACGCGTGTGACGGGGGCTATGGCGCATTGGGCCCCGAAGGTCGGCAGGCAGCCATCCAGCGCCTCATGGCGTAACACCGTCCGATCCATCGCGGCGCCGGCAACCCAGCCGATTCTGCGCCCTGCGCCAGACACATAGAAGAGACCCCCACTGGAGAGACACATGACAACCCATTCCATTGCCAAGATCACGCCCCGCAAGATTGCCATTGTCGGCGCAGGCCAGGCCGGCCTGTTGCTCGGGTGCGCCTTGCTCCAGCAAGGCTACGAGGTCACGCTGGTGACCAACCGCACCGCAGAAGAAGTCTGGAGCGGCAAGGTGATGTCGTCCCAATGCATCTTCGACCAGGCACTCCAGATCGAGCGCAATTTCGGGATGAATCAATGGGAATCGCAGTGCCCCAACGTGAATGGTATTGGCCTGACCATCCCGACGCCCGACGGCAAGGGCGAGATGGCCATCCATTGGCGGGCTCGCCTGAATGCCTCTGCGCAATCGGTGGACCAGCGTGTCAAGATGCCCGGATGGATGGCGGAGTTTGAGACCCGGGGCGGCAATCTGCGCATCGAGAACGTCGAGATTCCCCAGCTAGAAGCATTGACCGAAAGCCATGACCTGGTCCTCTTGGCAGGCGGCAAGGGCGAGATTGTCAACCTGCTGACCCGCAATGATGCGCGCTCTCCCGTTCGCCATCCGCAACGCCAACTGGCACTTGCCTACGTGACGGGGATGGAGCGCAGCGGCCCGTTTGAATGCGTCAATTTCAACCTGATTCCCGGGATCGGCGAGTATTTCGTCTTTCCGGCCCTGACCACCAAGGGCAGCAACGAAACGCAAGCCTGTGACATCATGGTCTTCGAAGCCATCCCCGGCGGCCCGATGGACCGTTGGGCTGATGTCAAATCAGCCGACCAGCACCTGGACGTCTGCCTGGGTATCCTGCGCGATTACCTCCCTTGGGAAATCGAGCGGTGCGCCAATGTCCAACTCACCGATGCGAACGGCATCCTGAGCGGACGTGTCACGCCGACCGTGCGCAACCCCACCCTTACGCTGCCCTCCGGTCGGGCTGTGATGGGTCTGGGCGACGCCGTCATGGTCAACGACCCGATCACCGGTCAAGGCTCAAACAACGCCACCAAGGGCGCCCTTCACTATTTCGATGCCATCCTGCGTCACGGTGACAAGCCGTTCGACAAGGCATGGATGCAAGCGACCTTCGACGGCCTTTACGAAGGCTACGCCGAGCCGGTGATCCGCTGGACGAACTCGTTGCTGTTCCCGCCGCCGGAACACATCGTCAGGCTGTTGGCCACAGCGCAGCACGCACCGCGTGTCGCCCAGCGCATCGCCAACGGCTTCAATGACCCTCGCGACTATGGCAGCTACTGGTTCGACGAGGAAGCCACCGACGCCTGGATCGCACAAGAGTCCCGGACCCGGGCCGCCTGAAGACATCACAGCCCCATCAGAACAAGTCGCCTGCCTGCTCCGTCATCGGTGCAGCAGGCACAGGAGACAACCATGACCGACGCCCGCGAGTTTCGGAATGCCCTCGGCCGCTTTGCTACTGGCGTAGCCATCGTCACAACCCGCACCGCCGATGGCGAACCATGGGGCGTGACTGTCAATAGTTTCAGCTCGGTATCGCTGGAACCGCGACTGGTGCTGTGGAGCCTCGCAAAGAAATCCTACAGCCTTGAGGCATTCCAGAAGACCGGTAGTTTCGTGATCCACGTCCTGGCTTCCGACCAGGAAGACGTCTCGAACCGCTTTGCGCGGGGCGCGGACGGCAAGTTCGTCGGCATCTCTTGCACGGATGGCCTCGAAGGCTCCCCTGTTCTGCCGGGGTGCGCGGCGGTCTTCCAATGCCGCAATGCCCAGCAGTACGACGGCGGCGACCACGTCATTTTCATTGGCGAGGTCCATCATTTCGACACATCGGACCGTGAATCCCTGCTCTTCTATAAGGGCGGGTATGCCCGCGCTGCCAATGCGCTCACCGACCTTGCAGAGTTGATCCGCAGCGAGTACGCCGCAGCGACCTGAATGCCGCACGCGGCCCGGCGTCCATGACCCCATCCAGGCCAACGCCGCCGCCAAACGCATTGCCCCTTCTTGTCCTTGCCCCCGGGATAATCCATGAGTACCTATGACGCCGTTATTGTCGGCAGTGGCATCAATTCGCTTGTCTGCGCTGCCGTCCTCGCCCGGCGTGGCAAGCGCGTCTGCGTGCTGGAACGCAACAGCACGCTGGGCGGATGCATTCGCACCGAGTCCCTCAACGCACCGGGCTACCTGCACGACACGCTATCCACGGCACACCCGCTCTTTGTCACCTCACCCGGCTATGCGGAACTGAAGGACGATCTCCATCAGGCAGGACTCCGCTACCGCAATAACGACACGCCCACAGGCGTATTGCTGCCCGACAATCGTTCGCTGATCCTGGCCACCTCCCGCGAGCGCAATGTCAGCGCATTCAATGCGCTGGCAAGCGGCGACGGCGATGCCTATATGGCCGCCATGCAGGAGGTCGAGCAGAATGCCGGGCTGGTGTTCTCGCTGCTAGGCAACGAGCTTTGGAGCGCTGGTGTGGCAAGGACGGTGGCTGGCCGCCTGTGGAAACAAGGTGTGCATGACACTGTCGCCTTCTTCTCCCCTGCGCTGATGAGTTGCCGGAGTTGGCTGGAGACCCGCGTCAAATCCGACCTGGTCCGGGCGCTGCTGGCACCTTGGGTATTGCATACCGGCCTTGGCCCGGAGAGCGCCATGTCTGCGCTAATGGGCAAAGTGGTCGCGTTCAGCCTGGAGGCCGTCGGACTGCCAATCGTCCAGGGCGGCAATGCCCGGACGGTCGATGCATTTCGCCGGATCATCGAAAGCCGGGGCGGTGCGTTCCATGTCAATGCCGATGTCGAGGATATCCTGGTCCTCGGCGGCGCGGCTCGGGGCGTAAGGACGCGGGACAATCGCGTATTCACGGGCAAGGAAATTATCTGCAACGTCACACCCGGGCAGCTCTACGGCAAGTTGCTGGCCGCTGAACACGTTCCGGCTGGCCTGCGGCAACAGGCTGCAGAGTACCGCTATGGCAAGGGCAATATGCAGATTCACTTGTCGCTGTCAGCCCCGCCGGACTGGCCCCAGGAGCATCTGCGGGACGTCATCTACCTGCACCTTACCGCGGGTCTGGACGGCGTCTCCAGGGCGGTCAGCGAAGCAGAGCGCGGACTGCTTCCAGCCGAAGGCACGATTTGCGTTGCCCAGCCTTGCGCGGTTGACCCGTCGAGGAGCCCCGCGGGGGGCTGGGTGCTCTGGATCCAGGTCCCTGAATGTCCGCGAAATATCAAAGGCGATGCCTTGGGAGAAATCCCCGCCCCCGCGGACGGCCGCTGGACGCCGGAAGTCAGAGAGCGCTACGCCGACAGGATCATCGACCGCATTGCGCGCCAGGCCCCGAACCTGAAGGCGAGCATCGTCGGCCGGACTGTCCTGTCGCCAGCGGATCTCGAAGCGATGAACATCAATCTCGTCGGCGGCGATCCCTATTCCGGCGAATGCAGCATCGACCAGTTCATGTTCTGGCGGCCACTTCCGGGCGTCAAGGATCACGCAACACCGGTCAAGCATCTCCACCATATCGGCGCCTCTACGCATCCGGGGCCAGGCCTTGGCGGCACATCTGGTTACCACGTCGCAAACGCGCTCGCACGGAAGCGGGCGAAAACAAACTGAAAGTGAAAAGATCTGACAGGAGACAACCATGAGCAACAGCCTCGCCCGGTTTGCAGCCGACCTTCTCGCTGGCCGCATCCGTGTGGTCGACCTGACCCAAACGCTGAGTCCCGAGTTTCCGACCATCTCGCTCCCGCCCGAGATGGGCCAGACCTGGCCCTTCCGGCAAGAGACCATCTCCCGCTATGACGAGCGGGGCCCGAACTGGTACTGGAACAACTTTTCATGCGGCGAACATACCGGCACGCATTTCGACGCACCCGTCCATTGGATATCCGGCAAGGATCTGCCGGACAATACGACCGACACCATCCCTGCCGATAAATTCTTCGCCAACGCCTGCGTCATCGACTGCTCCAGCGAGACCGCAGAGGACCCGGATTACCTGCTCACTGTCGACGCCGTCAAGGCTTGGGAAGCCCGGCATGGACGCATCCCGCCCCGCTCGTGGGTGCTGATGCGTACTGACTGGTCCAAGCGCACCGATCCCGAGGCGTACCTAAATGCGCGCGAGGATGGCATGCACACACCTGGCCCCGACCAGGGAGTCGTCCAGTGGATGATCGAAGAGCGCGATGTCCATGGATTCGGTGTCGAGGCAATCGGCACCGACGCGGGCCAATCCTATGGCTGGGAGTTGCCGTTCCCGTGCCATTACTTGATGCATGGCAACAACCGCTACGGTCTGCAATGCCTGACCAACCTCGACCAGCTTCCCCCGCAGGGCGCACTGATTGTCGCTGCCCCGCTGAAGATCAAAGATGGCTCTGGCAGTCCGCTACGCGTCCTTGCCTTGATTCCCGGCTGACATCATCCACTCGCCCATAACTACAAAAGGAGGAGAACGAATTGAAGAAACGAGGCATCGCGGCCATACTGGCCGGTTTGCTTGCGCTAGTCGGCAACGAAACCTTCGCCAAGGAAGGTGCAGACCAGTATCCAAATGGCGCCGAAAGCTGGATGTCGGGAGCATTGCCGCCTCCCGGCACATACTTTCTGAACTACACCGGCTATTACGGTGGCAAGCTCAAGGACGGCAACGGCGACAACGCCAGCATTGGAGGGAATCCCGCCAAGGTGGACGCCTGGTTTGACGCACTGCGTCTCGTCAAGGTAACGGACGTGACGATCTTCGGCGCGAGCTGGGGCATGCAGGCAATCGTCCCGCTGGTCTATCAATCGATGAATCTCCCTCAGTTGGGCGGCCGGCGCAGCGCCACCGGCCTGGGCGACATCTCGATCGACCCGATTGTCCTCGGCTGGCATGGAGCCAACTGGCATGTCACGACTGGCCTGGACATCTACCTGCCAACGGGACGATACGACCAGAACGATCCCAGAACCAGCATCGGCGCGAATTACTGGGCCTTCGAGCCGGTCGCTGCGTTTACTTGGCTGGGTCAGAGCGGCTGGGAAGTCTCCGCCAAGTTCATGTACAACATCAAGGGCAAGAACAAGGATTCCAACTTTGGCGGCATGACTGGAAACTATCAGTCGGGGCAGGAGTTGCACGTGGACTATGCCTTTGGCAAGCATATTGGCCCGTGGACTGTCGGCTTGAGCGGCTATTATCTGAAGCAAGTCACGGACGACAAGTTCAATGGCGCTGTGGTACCGGAGGTGCCTGGCGTGTGGAGCCGGGGTCGGCGGGGCGAAGTGTTCGCCATTGGCCCTGGTGTCTCCTATACGAATGCCAAGGGCACCAGCTTCGTCGCCCAATGGCAGCATGAAGCGTATGCCGAGAACCGGTTTGGCGGCGACAAGTTCTGGTTCAAGGTGGTTACAGCGTTCTAACGATTGGGGTCCGCGGGAGCGGACCCCGCAAGATAGAAGACGGCGGTACCTGGTGGGCCGACTTGGCTGTAGGCGCCGCCCCCTGCGCGCGCTGAGAAGACTCGGCTCGACGCTTGATATCCGTACGGCGAACAACCTGCCACCTCAACGGCGTGCTGATCAAGCCGGGTTATGCTCCAATGGGAGGCGGCCCTGTATGTCTTCGGCGTCAGCCAGCAGGCTGGTCTCACGATACGAGGGGCGAAAGAGGTGAAGCATGGCTATCATCAGTCGCCAGCGGTTCTCCAACTTCCCAGAATTCCGGGTGCGCGACGTGACGCTCTCCGCGAGTGACGATTTCGATACCCAAAGGAACAAGCTCGCACGCATCATGCTGGACGCGATGTACCAGTTCGTCGGTCTGCTGGATGTCGACGGCAGGATGCTCGAGATTAACCGCGCAGCGCTCGAAGGGATCGGCATCCGGATGGACGATATTCGGGGAAAGCCATTCTGGGAAGCTCGCTGGTGGGTCATCTCGCAGGAGAGTCAGGCCTTGCTGCAAGCGCTAATCCGGCGCGCAAGCCAAGGCGAATTCGTCCGCTGCGACTTCGAAGTCTACGGCCAAGCGAGCGGCAAAGAGACAATCATTGTCGATTTTTCGCTCTTGCCTATCCGGGATTCGAATGGCAACGTTGTGTTTCTGCTTCCTGAAGGCCGCAATATCACGGAGAAGAAGCACGCAGAAGCCGCACTTGCCCAGAAGAATGAGGAACTGCAGGCAAGCTGGGAGTTGATTCGGAGGCAACGCGACGAACTCCAGAGCCTCTACGATAAGCTCATAACGGAGCAGAAATTGTCGGAGCGGCTGCTGCTCAATCTGCTGCCCTACCCAATCGCCGAGCGGCTGAAGGCGCGTCCTGACCTGGTCGCCAACAGTATTCCGGAAATTATCGCTGACAGCTTTCCCGAAGTAACGGTTCTGTTCGCGGATATCGTCGCCTTCACAAAGTTTTCGGCCGACATGAGCCCCGAGCAGCTGGTTGCCGTCCTCAATGAGATTTTTTGCGAGTTTGACATCATTGCGGACTACCGCGGCCTCGAAAAGATCAAGACCATCGGCGATGCCTATATGGCCGCCGCAGGGTTGCCTGAACCCGTAGCCGACCATGCAGTGCGAGCAGCGCAGATGGCGTTGGACATGGTCGACGCGCTCTCGCACTTCAACCAGCGCAGTGGCTACAACCTGCAGATGCGTATTGGCATCAATAGTGGGCCAGTGGTTGCTGGCGTCATCGGCAAGCGCAAGTTCATTTACGACTTGTGGGGAGCTGCGGTCAATACCGCCAGTCGGATGGAGTCCCACGGTGTCGCCGGACGGGTACAGGTGACGGATGCGACTCGGCGACAACTGGATGAGCTTTTCCTTTTTGAAGAGCGCGGGATAATCGAGGCAAAGGGGGTTGGCACACTACACACGTGGTTCCTCACAGGCCGGAAAAAATGCCACTGAGGAAAAACAGGTCATGCCGCGTGCCGCGCAACGACTGACCGAAGAAGATTGGGCAGAAGTCTCGGGCACCGTTCCGGATGGCTCCGATCCCCTGTTGGGAGACGATGCACAAGAGCGTTGCGCAACGTTGCGCAAACAGATCGCGAGCGCCTGACAGGCGCTACACCTCTTTGGTGTCGAAGACCAGAAGATCCACGCCCGCCTGTGCAAAATTCGCCAGGTCGGCGGCGGCCGCGGCACCCTCTGGCGAAGCGAGAGCCTGTTGCAGTGCGCCGAGGGAATCGAAGGTCAGCAACGCTACCAGATGGAAAGGTGATTGCCCGGCTGGCGTCTCCACTGGACTGCTGCTGACCTCGTAAGCTTGCAAGCCGGGCATTTTCCTGGCAATCGGAATGTGTTTCGAGAAATAGTGCGAGTCAAACGCTGCCTTGTCGGCAGGCATTTTGTACAGTGCGACAAGCTTTGCCATGTTGTTCTTCCGGTTGGTCAGGCGTAGGGACGGATCGAAATGGCTGCGCGCCAAGGCGTGCCCCCGATCCGATCGATAAGTCGATCCGGTTCTTTGCAGAACCGGCCCGGCTCACTTGCGACCTGCCCTGGTTGCGTGCAGCGCCTATTTGGCGTGCAGGATAACGGTTCCTTCGGAGATAGTCGGCGCGCTTGCCCCCGTAGCGGCTGCGTTCTCGGCAATCCAGTCCCTGGCCTTCTTGACGCTTTCATCCACGCCGGCCTTGTCATTGCAGGTCGTGACGGAGAATCCGCCATCGGTGGTTCGCACCAGCGTATAGCTGACAAAGCCTTGAACCGAGCGCATCAGCGATTCGACTTCTGGTGTGCGCTTTTCCAGCAGGTCAAACAGCGCCTTGGCCCCGCTTCCGGCATAAGTCCTGACAACAGTGTGCATGATCCGTCCCTCCATAGAATGACCCCGGATTTCGCGAAGCCGCGCAGAGAAGGAGGTGATGGAACCAGTTTAGGTGTGACGAGAGCCTTTACAAAAAGATGGTCGGGCCTCCGAGTGGGCCGTTAAATCGGAAGGTGGCGCCGGCAGGCAGCAGCGATTCACCTCCATGGACCACGCGATTGCCACCGGCCTCGAGAAGGCCAGGCGTGCAAGGGTGGAACTGCTCATCCACGGCGGGACCGCCAAATCGTTGAGCGAAGCTCTCTTGGCAACGATCCGCGCGACGTCGAGGGTTGATTTGCTGCCCTCCCTCCGCGCGCCCTTTGCGGGTTGCGAATGATTTTCGCGAGCGCCAGGGATCAGCAACCGCATCGGGCGCTGGAGCGCCACCGCTTCGTCCGCATTGATCCTTCCCTTGACGCTGGTCAGGGAAGCCGTCGAGCGGATCATGCCTGTCGGTCGTCTGCGCTATGTCGGTTTCTCGCATTTCGAGGCTGACGAATGCGGCGCGCTCAATCAGTCGAACGCGACCAGCCTTTGGCGTAAGTTGACTGGTGGCGCTGCATGACGAAGTGAACGGCGACGGCAGCTTGTGTCGCGCGAGGGCCGGTGGTTCGTGAGTGAGGGGGCGGCGCCGTAGCGACTCAGCCCTCGGCCGCTCTTTCAGGCGTTTTCCCGACATAACGCCCTCTCGGACGTATCACTTGCCCCACCCCCAACTGCTCCAGGCTATGCGCCAGCAGTCCGATGCTCCGCGCCGTGGCGAACATGCCAAAGGCTGCGTCGCCAGGTAGTCCGTAGTGGGTAACCAGCGCCGCCAGGGCAACATCGATATTGGGTTGCAAACCGGTCAGGCGAGTCGCCTTCTCGATAAAACGGGCGATGACTTCCGGGGGATCGAACAGTGCCAGCAACGCGGCCGCGCGCGGATCGCCTTCGGGATAGAGGTGATGCCCGAAGCCTGCCAATGGCAAGCCAGCGGACAGATGGTAGGCGATCACCTGGTCCTCGCCCTGTCGGTCCAGTTCATTGAACAGCGCCTTCACGCGGCCTGAGGCGTCGCCATGCAGCGGACCGGACAATGTGGTCAGGCCGGACAGAAGGCAGGCCGGCAGGGACGCCCCGGTAGACGCGGCAATGCGCGCGGCAAAGGCGGAGCTCGTCAGCTCGTGGTCTACCAGAAGCACCATTGCGGTACGCAGGAGATCCGCCACGTGAGGGGATTGCTTCCATCCTTGCGCAAAGCGCAAGTGCAACGGCTGCTGTCCCGCATGCGCGCCGAAGCTATTGGCCAGTTGGCCTACCAGGCTTTGGCATTCGTAGTGCAGGACGCGGGTCATGCGCCCATGGGTGGAGTGGCCCGTGGCGGCCAGCTCGGCCAGGGCCATGAACGCCGCAACACGCCCCGGCTTGCCGCAGCGGGCAGTCGATGAAAAGTCGACGGGTTGCTCGGCGTTCCAGAGCAAGCGCGCAACGTCTTCCAGACTGGCCGAGCCGGCCAGCATCACTGCGTCCTGACCGCGGTAGTACAGCCGCTCCCGCACAAAGGTGGAGAGCGCAGTGGGGATGCTGGGCTCCGCCCCGAACAGCGTATTGGTTGCGAGCGTCTCAAACTTGCGCCCGGCCTGCTTGCGCCTGGCCAGGTTCGCCACGTCTTCGGCGCGATACAGGCTGCGCCGTGTGTCCGCGGGGTCGGATGTGACTTCCAGCTTGCCGCGGCTGACGTAGGCATAGATCGTCTGCGGCCTGACGCCAAGGCGTTTGCACGCCTCCTCCATCGATATCCAGGATCCCATGATGATGTGGTTGGGCAAATTTATATTGATTTTATATATCAAGATTGCCTCCACAATCAACTTATACGTACCATGCAGTCAACCTTTCCCTACCTTTGTCAACCTGACTGCATCCGGACATGAAGCCACAGATCCTGCAACTCAATCCCATCCTGATCCCGGCGGCCAATGACGAACTCGCCACACGCTATCGGGTTCACAAATTCTTCGAGATCGCGGACCAGGGCGCGTGGCTGCGGGAGCATGGCGCGGCCATCGAGGCCGTCATCACCGGCGGGCACACCGGGATCTCGCGCGCGATGCTGGAACAGTTGCCGGCGCTGAAGGTGGTGGCCGTCAATGGCGTCGGGACGGATGCGGTGGATCTTGCCTACTGCCGTGAACGCGGCTTGCCCGTCACCGCCACCCTGGGTGCGCTGACAGAAGACGTGGCAGACCTGGCCATCGGCCTGCTGATCGCGGCCTGCCGCAACATCTGCGCCGTGGACCGCTTTGTGCGCGATGGCCAATGGGAGCTGCACCCCCAGCCCAGCGCCATCCCGCTCGCCCGGCGATTCAGCGGCATGCGCGTCGGTATCGTAGGCATGGGGCGAGTCGGCCGCGCGGTCGCAACGCGGGCCGCTGCCTTTGGCTGCGACATCCGCTACACGGACCTGCACCGCATGGACGACGTGCCCTATGCGTTCGTGGCAGATCTGCGCCAGCTTGCGCACGACAGCGATGCACTGGTGCTGTGCGCGGCTGCCGACAAGGCCGAAGGCATCGTCGATGCCGCGGTGCTGGACGCACTCGGCCCCCGCGGCTATCTCGTCAACGTGGCGCGTGGCCGGCTGGTCAACGAGGCGGATCTCGCCGAAGCCGTCGCCGCCGCCCGGATCGCGGGCGCCGCGCTGGACGTATTCGTAGACGAGCCTCGCGTTCCCCTGACGCTACGCCAGTCCGACCGCACGACACTGCAGGCCCACCGCGCCAGCGCCACCTGGGAAACCCGTACCGCCATGGCGCAGATGGTGCTCGACAGCGTCGCCCAGGCGCTGGCCGGCAACCGCCCCGTCATGAGCCTGACTACCTGAGCGCGGGCCCATCCCTGACACCGGAATTGACCGGCTTCATTTTCCCACCATCGCCACGCTTGCCCTCCCCGTCTCACGGGCGCGCGGCGCCGTTTCTCACCTGATTTTCGTTCGCCCCCATTGCAGGAGACCGTCCTTGAACGCTTCCCGAAAGATCGCCCTGGTTACGGGCGCTGGCAGCGGCGTTGGCCGCCTTACCGCGCTTGGCTTGCTCGACGACGGCTGGACGGTCGTGCTGGCCGGCCGTCGCGCCGCCCCCTTGCAAGCGCTGGCCGCCGAAGCCGCCGCGCGCGGCCAGACCGCGGTGGCCATGCCCGCGGACGTGACCGACCCGCAGCGCGTGCAGGCCTTGTTCGACGCGATCGAACGCGAGTTCGGGCGACTGGACCTGCTTTTCAATAATGCGGGTGTGAATGCGCCGGCTGTGCCGATGGACGAGCTGCCGCTGGACAACTGGTTCAACGTCATCAATACCAATGTCACCGGCGTCTATCTCTGCGCGCGTGCGGCCTTCGGACTCATGCGCCGTCAATCGCCGCAGGGCGGGCGCATCATCAACAACGGCTCCATCTCGGCGCATACGCCGCGTCCCTTCACGGCGCCTTATACCGCCAGCAAGCACGCCGTCACCGGCCTCACCAAGGCACTGGCGCTGGACGGGCGCGCCGTCAACATCGTTGCCAGCCAGATTGACATCGGCAACGCATTGACCGACCTGTCCGAGCGCATGACGCGCGGCGTCTTGCAGGCCAACGGAACGATCGCACCCGAGCCCATGATGGACGCCAGCCACGTCGCCAATGCCGTGCGTCATATGGCCTCGCTGCCACTGGACGCCAACGTGCTGACCATGACCGTCATGGCCAGTGCCATGCCCTTCGCCGGGCGCGGCTGACATGGATCCGCACCCTTGCACGCGTTGCAAAGGCGTGCATCCCCAGAGTTGACACGAGTTAACCAGAAACAAACGGAGACAACGATGCAGTTCACTACCCTGATCAAGACCCTGGTCGTCCCCGCCGCGCTGCTCATCGCACCCGGCCTGGCATCGGCACAGAATTACCCCGCGCGACCCGTCACCATCATCGTCCCCGCGCCGGCGGGGGGTGGCATCGACCTGATCGCCCGGGTCGTCGGCGAAAAGCTTTCAGTCAGGCTTGGCCAACCGTTCATCGTCGAGAACCGTCCGGGTGCGTCCAACAACCTGGGCACCGCGGTGCTGGCCAACGCCAGGCCCGATGGATATACCATCGGCATCGTGGGCGGCAGCCACAACATCAACAAATTCCTTTTCAGGAACCTGGGGTGGGATCCGCAAAAGAGCTTCGAGCCCATCGTCTACACCCATGAGATCCCGCTGGTGTTTGCGGTCTACCCGAAACTCCCGGTCAAGACGGTACCTGAGCTGGTCACCTGGATGAAGGCGAATCCGGGCGAGGCCAAGGTTGCCACTTCCGGCCGCGGCAGCGCGCAGGAAATGGCCGCCGAAATGTTCCGCATGGTAAGCGGCGCGCCTGTGCTGCTGGTGCCATACAAAGGGTCGTCCGCCGCCCATCCCGACCTGATCGCCGGACGGACCACGCTCTACATCGATACCATCAGCGCCATCCAGGAGCAGGTCAAGTCGGGCAACGTCCGTGCCATCGCGGTATCCACCCACAGCCGCTCCAAGGCCCTGCCTAATGTGGCAACTGCCGAAGAGCAAGGCCTCAAGGGCTATGACGCCAATACCAACGGCGGCTTCCTGGCCCCCGCGGGAACACCCAGGGAGATCGTTGCCAGGCTCAATACCGAGATCAATGCCGCGCTGAACTTGCCCGAGGTGCGCGCCAAGCTGGAAGCGGCAGGAATCGAGGTCAAGGGCGGCACGTCACAGGAATACGCGGCCTTGATCAAGTCTGACCTGGCAAAGTGGGGGAAAGTCATCAAGGAAGCGGGAATCCAGCCGGAATAGTGGTCGCGCTGGAAACAGGGTAGCTGGAAGCGTGTCACTCATCCTGCTTGCCACGCGTTGCGACATGCAACGTCGCCAACGCGTGGCCGGCGAAGAAGGGCTGCGCGGTGCACGTTCGCAGCAGAGTGTTTCAGTGCGGTCACTGGCCGGAAAATCTGGCCGGCCTGCGCTCGATGAAATGCGCAACCCCCTCTGTAAAGTCCTCGCTCTGGATGCTTTCGAACATCTCGGCATTGGCAACCCGCGTGGCCTCGGCCAATGACTGGAACGGTTGCTCCCACAGTTGCCGCTTCATCACGCGGATGGATCGGGGCGAAACGTTCTCGGCGAGGTCGTCGGCATAGTCAAGCGTCGTCGCCATGAGTGTGTCCGCATCGACCACACGGTCGACCAGGCCAATCCGCAGCGCCTCGTCGGCCGGAACCTTGCGTGCCGAGTACAACAGATCGGCAGCATGACCTGGGCCGACCACGCGTGGCAGCAGCCAGGAGATACCGTGCTCGGCAATCAGCCCCCGACGCGCGAACGCGGTGCTGAACGCGGCCCGGGCGCTGGCAAAGCGCATGTCGCTGTACAGCGCGAACACCAGCCCCAGACCCGCCGCGGCACCATTGATTGCCGCGATCACGGGCTTGCGCATGGCCGGGAAATAGCCATAGCGTGTCTGGTAGTCGGCGCGCCGGTTCATGTCGAACGGGCGCATCCACTGGGCGGCGCGGATGTCGCCCGGCGGCAGCACTTCCAGTTCGTTGATGTCCATGCCGGCGCAGAAGCCCTTGCCGGCGCCGGTCAGCACCACCACGCGGACGTTGTCGTCGCGATCGACGGCCTCCATGGCATCGCGCAATTCGGCCTCCATGACCTTGGTCAGCGCGTTGAGCTTGTCCGGCCGGTTCATGGTGACCACGGCGATGCGCTCGCTTTTTCCTGCGCGAGCAACGGTGACCTGACTGTACATAGTGCGATTCCTTTTGATGTCTTGGCTAGTCTTGACTAAGGGAGCTGAACCGATCTCGGCTCCAGGAACTCTTCCAGCCCATGGACGCCGCCTTCGCGCCCCACGCCGGACAGGCCGAAGCCGCCAAACGGTGCGGCGGGATTGAAGCGGGCGCCATTGACGTCCACCTGCCCTGCCCGCAGCGCGTTGGCGATCACCTCGCCGGCGCTGTCATCGGCAGCCCAGACCGTGGCAGCCAGTCCGTAGCGCGTGCCATTGGCCAGGGCGATCGCCTCGTCGACGCTGTCGTAGCACAGCACCGCCAGCACCGGCCCGAAGACCTCCTCTTGCGCCAGCCGGCTGTCGGGTGCGACGTTGCCGTAGATGGTCGGCGCGACGAAATAGCCGGTCGCTGGTACTGGCGCGTCGGCACCGCCGGCGATCCGGTCGAAGCCCGCCTCTTCCGCTGTGGCGATATGCGCCTGCACGCGCTGGCGCTGCAGCGCCGACAGCAAGGGGCCGACCCGGGTTTCGCCATCGGCGGGATCCCCCAGGGTCATCGCTGCCGCGGCCTCCGCCAGCAGTTGCCGGCAGCGCGGGTAGTCCTCGCGTGCAACGATCAGCCGGGTGGTCGCGCTGCAGGTCTGCCCCGAATTGAGGAAGCAGGAACCGACCGTCGCCCTGACCGCCCTGGCGAGATCGGCACCCGGCAGCACGACGGCCGCCGACTTCCCGCCGAGTTCCATCGACACGCGCTTCATGTCGCCCGCCGCCTGCGCGGCGACCTTGCGGCCCACTGCCGTGGAGCCGGTGAACGACACCATCTGGATATCGGGATGCGAGACCAGCGCCTCGCCGACCGCCGCACCTCCCAGTACGAGGTTAAGGACGCCCGGCGGCAGCTTCGCCTGTTCGCACGCGGCCATCAGCCGTTCCGTGGCGGCAGGCGCCAGTTCGGACGGCTTCAGCACCACCGTGCAGCCGGCCAGCAGCGCGGGCGCCAGCTTGGCCGTGATCTGGTGCAACGGGTAGTTCCACGGCGTGACGGCGGCCACCACGCCGACCGGCACCAGCGTCACCCGGGAATTGCCGATCGTGCGGACGAAATCGAACGTGTCGGCCAGCGCCGCCGTGGCGCGCCAGGCCGCGATCGGCGCATCGACCTGGATACGGCGCGACAGCTTCAGCGGCATGCCGACTTCACGCGAGATCTCATGGGCGAGTTCCGCTGCGCAACCTTCCAGCGCATCGGCAAGCGCATGCAGATACGGCGCCCGCCCGGCTGCGCCCAGGGCCTGCCATGCTGGCTGCGCCCGCACGGCCGCCGCCACGGCGTCGGCCACATCGTCCGCGGTGCCCAGGCCGACCTCGGCCAACGGGGCTTCGGTCGCCGAATCGTAGACGCGGATCGATTCGCCGCCTCGTATCGGGCGACGTGTGCCGTCTATGTAGTGTTGGGTCAATTCCTTCACTGCGACTCCCTTGTCTTGCGTTGATCGAGGAACGCTGCCATCACGCGCTGCGGTTCGCCGTCGGCATAGCATTCAAGTTGCGCCCGGATGCCGGCGACACAGGCCTCATCGAACCCCGGCTGCGTCATGGCACGAAAGCGCTGCCTGGACAGGCGCACGGCGGTCGGCGGCAGCGCCGCGAGCGACCTGGCCTGTGCCAGCGCCTGCGTCATCAGCTCGGCCTCGCCGCAAAGCGCCGTCACCAGGCCGATGTCGAAGGCGCGCTGGCCACTGACCAGTTCGCCCGACAGCGACATCTGCACGTTATGGGTGTGCCCCACGTGCAGCGTCATCAGATAGGATCCGACGATGCTCGCCAGGCCTGCCTTGACCTCCGGCTGTCCCCAGCGGCTGTCAGCCGTGGTCAGGCGCCAGTCCGCGCACAGCGCCAGCTGAAAACCCGCGCCTGCCGCCACGCCCCGCACGGCGGCCACGCAAGGCTTGTCCAGGTCGCGCACGGCCTGGTACATCGCCCGTTGCCGGTTCAGCCAGGGCACGAGCTGCTGCCAGGTCACGGCAGCCGCCTCATCGAGGTCCTGCCCGGCGCAGAACGCCCGCTCGCCGGCGCCGGTCAGCACGACGGCGCGTACCGATGGTTCGGTGTTGAGCCGGCCCAGCGCTTCGATCAGCTCGCCGCGCAGCACGTCGTTGACCGCGTTCATGCGGCCCGGACGGTTCAGCGTGACGATGGCGATCTCGTCATCCTGTTCGACACGTATGGCTTCCATATTTCAGTTTCCCTTGAGTTCCACCACGGCATCGACTGCCACGACACCCGCGCCGGCCGCCATCACCATCAGCGGGTTGATGTCGACCGAAACCAGCGCGGTGCGGTGACGCAACGCCCAGTCTCCGAGCGCAACCGCCGACGACGCCAGCGCCTCCAGGTCGAGCGCCGGGATGTCGCGATAGCCACCGAACAGCGGCGCCAGGCGCAGCCGTGCGCAGGCCGCCTTGACGTCGTCGGCGGTGAACGGCGCCAGCAGGGTCACGACGTCCTTGCGGAGTTCGAGCAGCGTGCCGCCCTCCCCGATCATGACCAGCGGCCCAAACGCGGGATCGACCGAGACGCCCAGCGCAAACTCATGGCGGCCCTTGACCATCGTTGCCACGATCACCCGTGGGGATGCCACGCCCAGCCGCTGCAGCGTATCGAGACAGTCCTGCGTCGCGCGGGCCACGCTTGCCGCATCGGTGAGCCGAAGATGCACGAGGCCATGCTCACTCTTGTGCGGGACCTCCGCCGCGCAGCCCTTGACCACCACCGGCACCCCGCCGAGCGCGTCAAACGCCGTCACCGCCGCATCCACGCTGTCGCATAGCCGGTACGGCACGGTCGGTACGCCGGCTGCGGCAAGCAATGCCAGGCTACGGGCTTCGTCCTGCAATCCACTGCCGTCGAGCTGCCGTGCTTCAGGCCAGGCCGGCGTGTTTGCCGCCTCGGCCAGCCGATGATGCGCGGCGTATTGCGCCAGCGCTGCAATGGCATCCGCTTCGGTGACGAAGGCCGGCACCCCGTGCCGCACGAAGACCTCGCGCACCGACTGTTGCGGCGCGCTCGCCACCAGCGGCTTGCCCAGTTGCGCGCTGAAGGCGGCGGCGTCGCGCGCCAGCGCCTCGACGTCGTAGCCGGGACCGGCCACCGGAATGCCGACCATCACCATGTCGGCCTGCGGATCGGCGCCCAGCGCCTGGAGCACGCGCGGGAACATGTCGCCCTTGCCCAGCAACGCCGCGGTCATGTCGAGCGGATTGCTGGCCGTACCGAACGCGGGCAGGATCGCACCCAGTTCGCGCAGCGTGGCCGGCTGCAGTTCGGTCAGCGGGAGGTCGTGCCGTTCGGCGAGGTCGGCCGCCATGACGCCCACGGCGCCGCTATGGCTCATCACGACCGTGCGGCCCTGCCCCGGCGCGCGGTGCTGCAGGTAGAGGGGCACGGCGCGAACCAGCTCGCCGATATCGCGCGCACGCCAGATGCCGTGACAAGCCAGGAAGGCATCGATCGCCGCGTCGTTGCCGACCAGCGCACCGGTATGCGAGGCTGCTGCCCGGGCGCCGCGCTGGCTGTTACCGGCCTTGATCGCCACGATGCTGGCGCCGCGCGCCCGGGCCACCGCCGCCGCGCGGGCCAGCTGCGCCGGGTCGGACACCGATTCGAGGTAGACCAGGATCAGCCGCACCTCGGGGTCCGCCGCCACGGCGGCGGTCATCGCGCAGGCGTCGAGATCGGCGTCGTTGCCCGTCGCCACCAGGTAGCGCACACCATGGCCGGCCTGGCGCAGCAAGGCGTAGGGCATGACGCTCGCCGCGCCGCTCTGGCTGATGATTGCGATCGGGCCGTCCTGTGGCGCCACCTCCATGAACATGGTCGAGAAATTGAGCACCGCGCCGCTGGCGAAGTTGGCCGTGCCCTGCGCGTTCGGTCCCACCAGCCGCATGCCGCTGTCATTGGCCAGCGCCACCAGTTCCTGCTGCCGCTGGCGTCCCGCCTCGCCGGTCTCGGCGAAACCCGACGCCATGATGACGGCAGCCTTGACGCCGGCGGCGCCGCACTGGCGCACCTGCTCAAGCGTGGCATCGCCGGACACGGCGATCACCACGGCGTCCGGCGCCTTGCCGATCGCACCGAGATCGGGGTACGCGCGATAGCCCTGGATGACCTCGCGCCCCGGGTTGACCGGAAACACCTCGCCCGTGTAGCCGAAGGTCCGCAGGTAGTGGATCGGCCGTCCGCCCACTTTGTTGGGATTGTCCGAGGCGCCGATCACGGCCACCGAGGCCGGCGAAAACAGGGCGGCGAAGGTTGCGGAGATCTCAGTCAAGGGTCGCTCCCGATGCCTTGACCACCGGCGACCACTTGCCCGCGTCATGCTGGATCAGCCTGGAGAAGTCGGCAGGTGTACCCGGCAGCGGCCGGGCGCCCAGCGCGGCGAGTTGCTTCTGCACGTCTGCTTGCGCGAGCACGGCCTGCAGCTCGCTGTTCAGGCGGCGGATCACATCGGGCGTGGTGCCCTTCGGAGCCGACAGGCCGAACCAGATCGTTACGTCGAAGCCCGGCAGGCCGGCCTCGGCAATGGTCGGCACCTTGGGCAGCGCCTCCGAACGTGTCGCCCCGGTCACGCCGAGCGCCTTGACCTTGCCTGTGCTGATGTACTGCACCTGGCTCGATACCGTGTCGAACATCATCGAGATGCGTCCGCCAAGCAGGTCGGTGAATGCCGCCGCCGAGCCTTTGTACGGCACATGGACGATGTCGACGCCCGCCATTGACCTGAACAGTTCGCCGGACAGGTGGTTGGAGCTGCCGTTGCCTGCCGAGCCGAAGGTCAGCGTGCCCGGCTTCTGCCTTGCCAGCGCCAGCAGTTCCCTGACGTTGCTGACCGGCAGGTTGTTCGGCACCACCAGCACGTTGACCGTGGAGGCCACCGAACCCACGGCATCGAACGACTTGACGGGGTCAACCTTCAGCGAGCGGTAGAGCCATGGATTGATCGCCATGGTGCCGGTGGTGGCAAAGAACAGCGTATAGCCATCGGGGGCCGCCTGCGCCGCGGCCTCCGTGGCGATGGTGCCGCCGGCGCCGCCGCGGTTGTCTATCACCACGGGCTGTCCTAGCTGCTGCGACAGGTGCTGGCCGATCAGCCGCGCCATCGCGTCAGTGGGCCCGCCGGCCGGAAACGGCACAAGCAGGCGGATCGGTTTGGCGGGATAGCCCGGTGTGGCAGCGGCGGCGCCGCTGAAGGCAGCCGGCGCGGCGGCGACCAGCAAGGCGCATAACGGCCGCCGGAATGCGCGAAGCACAGCGGAAAAGCGCGGCATGTTGTCTCCATATGTTTCGTAAGCCCCCTCTCTCTGCCAGGAGGGATGGACTCAGTGTATGGAGTCCTGGTCTAATGCAAAAGAGTAGAATCGTCGATATCTGATATCGATTTTCTGGATGGAGTGGCAGCGTGAACCTGAAGCAGCTCGAAACCGTGGCACTGGTGGCCGAAGTGGGATCGCTGTCACGCGCGGCACGCTCGCTGGGGATCGCCCAGTCGCTGGTGAGCCGCGCCATTGCCCAGATCGAAGCGGAATGGGGCGACCGGCTGTTCGAACGGACCGGCCGGGGCGTGGTGCTGTCGGAGTTCGGCCAGCGGATCTTCCCGCATGTCCAGTTGCTGCTGGCCCAGTCGGCGCGGCTGCGCGACGAGGTCAAGGACGCGGCGGGCGTGCCGGTCGGCCAGGTAAGGATCGGCGTGCTGCCGTCAATGGCGCCACGCCTGATTCCGGCGCTGTTCGAGGACCTGCGCACCACGGCGCCGGGTGTCCGGCTGCGCGTGGCCGAAGGGTTCAGCGGGCAGCTCGATGAGGAGCTGGAATCGGGCCATCTGGATCTTGCGGTCGTCAACCGCTATGGCCCCGGGCCGCGGCAGAATGAAGACGTGCTAGCCCAGGTCGCCACCTACCTGATCTGCGCGCCCGGGCATCCGCTCGCCGGGAAGCCGACGGTGGCGTTCCGCAAGCTCGACGGCCTCCCGCTGGTTCTGCCGCCGGCGCCCAACGGCCTGCGCTCGATTCTCGACCAGCACGCGCGCCAGCTCGGCATCTCGCTGGACGTGGCACTGGAAGTGGAATCGCTGAATACGATGAAGGAGGTCGCGCTTGCCGGTGGCGCTTTGACCATACTTCCGCTGCTCGCAGTGGATAACGAAGTTGCCGCCGGGCGGTTGTCAGCAGTCGAGATCGTCGAACCGCGCTTGCCACGGACCATTACGATGGGCGTCACGCGACATCATCCGCTGTCCCGGGCGGCGCGGCTCGTTCTTTCCCGACTTCATGCCTTGGTGCCTGAAGTCGCAAGGACCGGACCGGCCTAGCTGGAGTCATTCAAGGCGCACGATGCAGCTCACGTGGACCGGCGCCGGAACAAAATCTCAATTACAGGGACAGCAGTTGCTGCCCAGCGGGCGGCCTGCCGCGCCTGCCCGATGTCACGTACTACCTGTGGGGGCGGCCCAATGCGGTCAATCCGGTGGCGCGACATCTCTTCTCAATGCTCAAAACGGCGTAGGTGCTCACTCAGCGTGCTGTACTCATACCCTGTCCGCGTCAGCAGCCGAGCGTCCAGTGCCCTGATTCGCTCCATGGCTTTGCGGCCCTTGCCATGCCAGACTAGAAACTTGGCGTGAGTGATTTCAGTCTCCGTCGACTCTCGTTCCTCTCGCTCCAGTGCGTCCATCATCTTGCTGCCGTACACGGAACGCTGCGCTGCGTTGAACTGCATGGCGATGTGGAACCAATCGAGAATCCGGCCGCGAGCGAGTCGACTACCCTGTACGGTCTTCTCGAACTCACCGGCGTCGTCGCTGATCACGGTCACGCGCTCATTGGCTCCGGGGTGTAATCGTGCATAGTGAAGCTTAAGATTTTCACAAATTCCGGCCCCTCAGGGTAGCGCGCTCGGCCCCGACCTGCCGCGCACGCTAGGCCATGCCCAGACTTCAATCCCTTGCTGGCTGCTTCGTCACGCCACCTTATTATGTGATGCTCAATTCCGTTGGCGTTGTCTGAAAGGCTATCTGTCGCCAGCTGCCTCCCTCTAGCGTCCACACCTGAAGCACTCGCGAATCGATCCGGACAGTGCCGCTCCCATCCTTGCGGACAGCCACAAGCAACTGACGGCCGGACATGATCGCGGCATCGCCGATAACGCGGACATTCAGGTCGAAACGGTCGATTTGCTTGTATTCAACATGCGTCCCGCCACCAGTGAAATAGCTGCTGTAATCGTCAACCTGACCCTTCGCGTGCACATGCAGAAGATCGGGATGCAGGATGTCCCGCAATCGTGCGAAGTCCCCACATCGCATGGCATCGCAGCGCTGGCGCTCCAGTTCGCGCAGTTCCAGTTCGGCACGGCCGGCTCCACATACGTCGTTCATATCGCTCCTTTGAATAAGTAAGTCGAAACAACACCCACAAGTCGTGGGGCGCGCGCTTGCATGGGGACAGTGGGTCCCGCACTTGGCAACGGCACCATTTTATGCATAAAATGGATTCCATGCACAAACTTGCAAGCATAGCGAGGGTAGTGAGTGCCCAATGAGCCACCCAGTTTCGCGCAGACCGCGCAACGACTTACGACGAAGGAGACAACATGCTCAAGGTGAGCCGACCGACCCCATCGCATTTTGGGATCTACGTTACCGACCTGCCCCGAATGGTCGCGTTCTATACCGAGACCTTCGGTTTGACGATTACCGATCGTGGTGAAGGCCGGACCTTCAAGAACCAGCTTGTCTTCACTAGTGCCAGCCCAGACCAACATCACCAGTTGGTTCTCGCGTCGGGCCGCCCGCCGGAAGCGACATTCAGCACGGTCATGCAGATCTCGTTTGCCGTGCCCACGATTCAGGATCTGCGCGACATCTCAGAAAGAGCCGTCGCCCGAGGTGCCAGCGGCGTGCGCGGACTTAACCACGGCAATGCCCTGTCCGTGTACATGCTCGACCCGGAAGGAAACATGGTCGAGATCTACGTCGATACACCTTTTTACGTTGCGCAGCCTCACGGCGATCCTCTGGACCTGTCCAAGGACGACGAGACCATCCTGCGCGAAACGGAAGAGGCCTGCCGGCGCGACCCAACCTTCTTGCCGATCGAGGTGTGGCAAGCCCAGTTTGAAGAGAAGCGCCGTCCAGGCACAGACGCCTGATATGCCGTACCAGCCATAACCGTTCCCAACTGGAGTTCCAATGAAACTGCTGTCCTATAAGCATGAAGGTCGTGAAACGTGGGGTGCCATCGTCGGAGACGGCGTCTTTGACCTTGGCCAGGCTCGTCCCCATGAGCCAAGCTTGCTCGACTACATTGCGTCTGGTGCATATAAAAATGCAGCCGAGCATGTAAAAGGCCTCAGCGCTCACGCTCGCATTGAAGAGATCACCTACCTCCCGGTGATTCCTCGCCCCGAGAAAATCGTCTGCGCGGTACGCAACTACATGGACCACCATCAGGAAGTGCTCGCAGCCGGCATGCAGCGGGAACTCTCCGAATGTCCGCCGATCTTCCTGCGCGTGTGGCGCTCGCAGGTGGCGCATGACGCTCCTATCGTCCGCCCGCATGTATCCGAGTCCCTGGACTGGGAAGGGGAGTTGGCCGTCATCATCGGAAAGCCTGGACGCGACATCCCCGAGTCAGAGGCGTATGAGCATGTGGCCGGGTATGCCTGCTACAACGACGCCAGCGTTCGGGAATGGCAATTCCATGCGAAGCAGATCGCCTCCGGAAAGAACTTCGAATCCACCGGCGCCTTTGGCCCCTGGATGGTCACAGCCGACGAGATTGAACCGGACCGCCAACTGAAGATCGAAACGCGGCTGAATGGTGAGGTTGTCCAGTCGAGCCACACCGGGCACTTGATCTTCAGCATTCCGAGGCTCATCAACTACGCCTCCACCATCTTCACGCTGAGCCCCGGCGACGTCATCGTCACCGGCACGCCCGCAGGCGTGGGCTGGAGCAAGAAGCCGCCGCGCTTCATGAAGCCCGGCGACGTTTGCGAAGTCGAAATCGAACAGATCGGCGTGCTGCGCAATCCCGTTGTCCAACAGAACTAAGTCGAATCGCCACCTCGTTGTCCGCGACGGGGTGGCTGCGATTAGAAAGTCCCGGAGACAAACATGCGGCGCAGAGACGTTCTGGCTGCAGGCCTTGCTGCCGCCTGCACCATCCCCTTTCGAGCGCTTGGATCTCAGTATCCTTCCAAAGTCATCACCATCTGTCACGGGTTTGCGGTTGGCGGTAACGCGGATAGCATCGCGCGGGTATTGGCTGCAGAACTGGCGCAAAGCTTCGGACAACCCGTTATCGTCGAGTCTCGGCCCGGCGCCGGAGGAACGATTGCGGCAAATCATGTCGCCCGCGCAAGACCCGACGGCTATACGCTGATGCTCGCCACAGGCGGCCACGCCGTTGCAGGTGCGCTCTATCGGAAACTTCGCTATGACCCAGTTTCCGACTTCCAGTCGATCTCGACGGTGACGACATTTCCCTTCCTGCTGGTAGTCGGGGCGAACGGACCCTATCCCACCCTTGCCAGCCTGTTGCATAGGGCCTCCGCATCGCCCCGGAGCATCGCCTATGGCTCCGCCGGCATTGGCTCGACCCATCACCTGGCAATGGAGCTTCTTGGGAGGAAGGCCAACACAGAACTTCTGCACGTACCGTACCGCGGCGACGCAGCCTTGGTAACAGCGCTGCTCGCAAATGAGGTCCCCCTCATTATCGCCCCACCGACCGCAGTGACGCAGCACGTCAAGGCCGGAAAGCTGCGGGTGCTGGCAACGACGGGGCCGAAACGCTGGACACCGATGGCTAGCGTTCCGACCGTGATGGAATCCGGCGTTCCGGGGTACGAGGTAGTGTCCTGGGCTGGCTTGATGGCACCGGCCAACTCTTCACCGGCAATCGTCAATGTCCTGCAAGCAAGCGTCGCCAAGGCGTTGGAATCGCCTACGGTGCGCGCCACGCTCACCGAAATCGGCGGCACGGCAACGTCAAGTTCGCCCGAGCAAATGACAAAACTGCTCGTCAACGACCTTCAGAAATGGAGAGCTGTCGTCAGCGAGTCCAATATCCCCAAACAATGAGAAAACCATGTCACTGATCGAAATTCGAAAGCGTAGTCTGACCATCGAGACCATTTACCACGAGGGGGGCCCGGTGGCTGCCACGCCATTGCGGATGGCAACCGCATGCGCGGTCATCAAGAATCCCTATGCGGGCCGTTATGAGGCCGATCTCATTCCCTTCATGACCGAGCTGCGAACCCTTGGCACGGACCTCGCCAGCGAGCTGGTCGAGACACTTGGTCGCAACAACATCGAGGTCTACAGCAAGGGGGCGATCGTCGGCGTGAACGGGGAACTCGAGCACGGTGCCGTCTGGCACGAAGCCGGCGGCTGGGCCATGCGCACCGTACTGGACGAGCCCAAGGCAATGGTGCCGTCCTCGAAGGCCGTAGCCGCAGCCGGATATCGCCTTATGGTCCCGGTCCATTACATTCACGCTTCTTATGTACGCAGTCATTACAACAGCATGGAGATCGGCATCCAGGATGCGCCGCGGCCGAACGAACTGCTATTCGCCTTGGTCATGGGGACCGGTGGCCGTGTTCATTCGCGACTAGGCGGGCTCTCCAGGGAAGGCGTCTCTGTACACGATGGGCAGCGCTAGGCGCGCTGGGCAGCAGCGTAACAGATTGTTTTCCCTGGCTATTACTTGAGAGACGCGAATGCATCGCAACTACGTCGGCGGCGAATGGGTTGAATCCCATAACGCGCGCCGCAATGAAAATCCGTCCGACCTCGATGACGTGATTGGCGACTTCGCTCAGGCGGATGTCGATCAGACAGAGCTGGCCATCTCCATGGCCCGCGACGCTCAGCCCATCTGGGCCAATGCAGGCATTCAGGCCCGCGCCAGCGCGCTCGACTTTATCGGCGCCGAATTGCTGGCGCGAAGCGCGGATCTTGGTGAACTTCTCTCGCGGGAAGAAGGCAAGACGCTTGCGGAAGGTATTGCGGAAGTTTCACGCGCCGGGCAGATCTTTAAATTCTTCGCTGGTGAAGCACTGCGAATGCGTGGTGACAGCGTGGATTCTGTACGACCCGGTATCGATGTTGAGATGCGGCGCGAGCCGCTTGGCGTGGTCGGCATCATTACTCCGTGGAACTTCCCGATCGCCATTCCGGCCTGGAAGATTGCTCCTGCCCTCGCATACGGAAACAGCGTCGTCTTCAAGCCAGCCGAACTGGTTCCGGCATCCGCCTGGGCCCTCGCCGAGATCATCAGTCGATCCGGCGTAGTCAACGGCGCCTTTAACCTTGTCATGGGCCGCGGGTCGATTGTAGGAGAGACCCTCAGCAACAGTCGAAAGATCGCCGGACTGACCTTTACCGGATCTACCGAAACCGGAAAACGACTTTTGACGCGCGCATCAGAATGTATGACCAGGATCCAGCTCGAAATGGGCGGAAAGAACCCTCTGGTCGTTCTTGATGATGCCGATCTCGATAACGCTGTCGACTGCGCGATTCAGGGTGCGTTCTTCTCTACGGGTCAACGGTGTACCGCCACGTCGCGCATTATCGTTGAACGAAGCGTTCACGATCGGTTTGTCGAGAGACTCAAGAATGCCATGCGTGCATTGCGCGTTGGGCACGCTCTGGACCCGCAAACACATCTGGGACCGGCGGCGGACGAAAGTCAGCTTCGCACCGACCTGGAGTACGTGGAAATCGGCAAGGCTGAAGGCGCAACGCTTGCGCTGGGCGGCGAGCTTCTCAAGCGCGAAACCAGGGGGCATTTCATCAGCCCGGCGCTCTTTACCAATGCAACGCCCGATATGAGAATCGCTCGTGAGGAAATCTTCGGTCCGGTGGCCTGCACCCTAGTCGCGGACGATTTCGAGCACGCCATGGTGCTGGCCAACGATAGTCCCTTCGGTCTCACCGCAGGCATTTGCACGACCTCCCTTGCCAAGGCAACACATTTCAAGCGCAATATCCAGAGCGGCATGGCCATGGTCAATGTGCCGACGGCCGGCGTGGATTACCACGTTTCTTTCGGTGGGACCAAGGCATCCAGCTATGGCGCTCGCGAACAGGGCCATCATGCGAAGGAGTTCTTTACCAAGACCAAAACCGCATACACTTACGCGCTGTAATGGCGCGCCCCGAACATCGCATCCTGCAACAACTGAGCGAACTCCGTCGTAAGGTACGCCTGGCGAGTGAGGTTGCCCTGAAAACGGCCGCTCAGTTTCCGATGTCACGAGACATCATGTTGCAACGCGTCGTACAGACCTGGCTTGATAGTGAGGATCCGGAGAGCTCAGTGATCGCCTACGCTTGCGCCGCAGAGTTGCGGCTGCAATTGGAAGTCTCTTCGATGGAGCGATGCGGCAGACTGGTAAGTCAGTCCGCCGCCCCGGCACTACAGGCCTTGTACTGGTCTGCCTCGCGGCGACATCGCCCTCGGCTCTGGCGATAGGCTTTCATCCCTTTTCTTGACAGGCCAGCCTTAACTTCACAGTGTGGTAGGTTACTGCAGCTACAGCACGCCGCGCGGAGGACTTTATCCGAAGCGTCGCTGTGTTGCGTGGGCGAAGTCGGCATACTGCTCGTCGGGCGGGAATCGGGAATCGCATACCAGCCTGCTTTCGAATGCGCTAGGTCTGTTCACAATTGGACCAATGGTCCAAAGGCGCAGGCAAGCGATGCGAAGACGATAGCTGTCGACTCGCTTGTCATACCGAGTGGAGACACGGGGAAAATGCTCGATGCGTGACGCAGGCGGTCGGCAAGACCTTCAACCTGCGCATCCCGGTGGCCGCCCTCGGCGAGAATGGCTTCGCCGAACGCCTGCAGCAAGTGCTGTGCGACCACTTCGGCCAGCCCGTGCGCGTGCTGTATTTGAAGAAGCGCTCGCCTCGCGAGCTTGTGTGCTCTCACGATGGTCGAATCGATCAGGATGTGTTCGAGTTCCCCTTCGCCAGATACCGCATGGGAGACTCGCTGCCAGACCATTGCGCCGCCATCGCGCGAAGCGCATGTACACGATGCCAAACTCCGCGGGTAGGTCACGCCAGGGACTGCCCGTGCGACCGCTCCAAACCACCGCCTCGAGAGACCAGCGGTTGTCGGCAGCCGTTCAGCCGCGGCCGCCTTCCTTGCCAGACAAGATGAGTTTGACTTTGCTCCATACCTCATCGCTCAACAGCATTCGGATCATCCTGCCTCGCTCGCGCAAGAGACAGGATGTGAACACATTGCAGCGAGAATAAGCCGCTTCCAAGACTGCTGGGCACCGTGCCGTCCGAACTGATCGGAACGCCCCCCGACTGGAAGAAGCGGATTAGAACTTGTGTCGCAATCCCAGGCCTGCGCTGTTTCCTGCATTGAGATGTGTGACTTTGTCATACCGCCAGGCCACATAAACATCGGTGCGTTTCGAGAATGGGTAGTCGTATGCTATCGATACCGTGTCCCGGCGTGCGGACTGCTGCGCCACACCGCTGCCTTGCCAAGTCCTGGCCCAGCTTGAGAGCAGGGTCCCTGCCAGGATCGGGCTGCTGAATCCCAACTGCATGGTCTTGTTATCCTGACTGCCGTTGGCATCGTAGTGATTATCGGCCCTGGCATATTGTCCATACAGCTTTATCCACCTGAAGTCATAGGAACTGCCCAGCAGATAAGCCATCTGATAAGCAGCGCCGTTGGCGGAAAACTCTGGCGCGTTCACACTGACCCGCTGCACCGCAACGCTGGCGGCAAAGTCACCAGAGAAGTAGGTGATGTTGCCACCGTAGTTCTGCTTGCCCTGATGCCCCACCTCTTCGCCGGTTGCGTACAGCAAGTTGAAGCGCAGTCCACCGAAACCGGGGCTTTGATAAAGAACAGAGTTGTTCCAGGCCGTGTCGCCCGCAATCGTGCGGTTCACGGGAGACCCGGGGGGTGTCGTATACGATTGCAGGAACATTGGAGAGAATACTTCGGAATCCCCAAGCGGATTGAAAAGCAACATCGAAATGAACCACGGCGTGGTGTTGCGGCCAAGTTTCAAGGTGCCGTAGCTACTACTCAGTCCTACGTAGGCATTGCGCCCGAAGAAGGTGTCTCCGTCATACCGCCCGAACCGTCCAGAGTCCGTGCGGAAGAAGCTTTCCAAAGCGAACTCTGCGCTTAGTGAATTGCCCAAGGACTCCCTTCCCTTCAGGCCCCAATACGATGTGGTAAGCCCAGAGCTATTTACTACCGCCGTGCCATGACTTTGCCCGCTGACTCGCATGGAGCCGGCAAACGCGTCGACAGCTCCATAGAGCTGTACCTGATCATTTGCCTGGGCAATATTGGCGCCTAGCGCGCACGGGAAGCACAGCGCCGCCCACCTTGCCCTGCGAATGACAACTTGATACCTCATCGCCTTCTCCTCCATCTCTTCTCTTTGTCTTGTGCGCGGCGAATGAGGCCCGTGCCAGGGGCTATATCGCTGCGCGTTACTCGCTTGACTACGGTGCCTTGCTAATCAGGACGAAAAGGATCGTCGCCGGCTTGTCGCCTCTATTTCTCCAGGCGTGGCGTGTACCGGTTTGTACGACGATATCGTGCTGCTTCAGGTGCACTTGCTTGCCGCCGTCGAGTTCCAACCAGAGTTCCCCATCCAGCACGACGCCATAGTCCAACGTCTCGGTTCGGTGCATGCCCGGATCGTCTTTTTCGAACGTTTCGGCTAGACCCGGCAGCTTGGTCGCGAACTCTTGCGCCAGCGCCTCGGGCTCCGCGGCGTCCGGTGCCGCGTCAGGCGGGAACGTCACGACAAGCAGGCGACTGCCCCTTTGAGGCGGGAGCCAACTGGAGACGTCGGCGGTTCGGTCCTCCGCGGCAACGGCTCCGGCTGTTTCGCCTTCGTCGGCCCAAACCATGCGGACATGGAAGCCGGGCACCGTATCGAATGTGACGGCCCTCGGTACGAGCCCATCGGAGCCAACGCTCGACCTGCCATTGGCATCGTGCGTTGTCACTACGCGTCTGATTTGCATCGCTTAATCCTTTTTCTTCCACACGTTGTTACCAACTTCTGACATAGAGGGCAGCGGTCATGTGCCCCCCTTCACCGAAGCTCTTCTGCCAGACTGCTGTGTGCCAATGTCGCTTGGATCTTTCCAGGTGCGGTTTCCCGCAGGAATACCGATGCCAACAAGGCAATGCACGCAGCCCCCGAAGCAATCGCGAACGGCGCGGTCGCACCGAACGTATCTGCGGAGAGTCCAACGACAGACGGCGAAACAAAACCGCCAATGATCTCCCCGACGCCAATCACTATTGCAATCGCTCTGCCCATGTGCTGGCGCGACACGCTTTCCGCAGGGATCGTGGCGAGAAAGATTGGAAAGCACCCATACCCCAGGTACGCCAGGAAGATGGCGATGCAAAGGGATAGAAATTCCGCTTGCATGAATCCAATAACGAGGGGGGCGGTTGCCGCGACGGCCGAAAATACGATCATGGTCGTCTTTCGCCCCATCCGATCGGAGAGCGCGGGGACGGCGAATCCGCCGATCACGCTGGATACGCCGAGGACGGTCATGAAAATGCTCATCTGGCCAGCAGTAAAGCCTCGGTGCTCCATCAGAAAAGCCGGGGAAAACGTCACAATGGCAAGGAACCACGTGATGTAGAAACAGCTGATAACCATGCACAGAACCATGTTGCGGCTCGCAACAATTCTTCTCAAGGGAGTTGTTTCGCCGGAACGGGCCTTGGCTTGCTGAGATACGTCGAACTTCGGCGCGATGGCCGGCTCACGAACGAATAGCAGCAGCAGGATCGCCAGCAGAAGGCCTGGAATACCCGCGCAATAGAACGCAAACCGCCATCCGTGCGTGCTGGCCAGCGGCACCAGAATTGCCGGTGCAAGCACCGAGCCCAGCAGCCCGCCCGCCGACGCCTGGATGAACCCCATGTTGAATCCGCGTCTGGATTCACTCGACGCGAAGGCCATCAATGATTGGCTGACGGGAAGTACGGGACCTTCCGCCAGCCCCATCACCGCCCGAGCCACCAGTAGCACCGTGAAGGTCTGGGCCAGGCCCGAAGAGATCGAACAGAGCGAGAAGACGATCACTGCGACGATCAGCACCGACTTGCGGCGGTTCTTGCTGTCTGCGTAAGAGCTCAGCGCGTAGCCGGATACAGCCCACGTCAAGGCAAGCGCCGATGTGAGCAGGCCGATCCTGGCGTTGGTCAATTCGAACTCCTGCCTCATGAAGGGAAACAGGAAGTTGATGGACAATCTGTCGAAAAATACAAAGCCGACAGTAAAGAACAGCATAAACAGCAACAGATTCTCGTATCTGCGATTGTGGACTTCCATGGCGTCTCCTTGAAGTGCGGGCGCCCTTGGCGCAACGGGTGGATCACCCTATGCCCAAAGACGTTTTTTATGCATAAAAAAGGTTAGCACGCACAAGTACGCATCAGCAATGCGTTCGTTGCTGACGTTTACCCGGAGCTGATGGGCATGCTTTCAATAATCGCGGGGTGGACCCGTCTACAGCTTGGCGACCAGCGGCATCTCGCCCCCAAAATTGCGGGAGAATGCGTGGGCACACGAGGAAATCACGCCGACATGGCGCCTGTTCCGATCGTTGCAGTTAGTCCTGCACGAGCAATTGAATGTGAAGCAGCGGCGCTGGGTTAGCTGGACAGGAGGAGCTGGATGCCGCGGCCGAGAACCGGGAAGTGATTAATCTGGACCGGCGACATGACAGCGATCGCCACGCAGCTGTGCCGCGATAAAACTGGATGTGATGGGGCCGCATCTGCCATGGCAACGACTGGGCAACGAGGGGATCACAGTGCTGTAGTCGTGGCGTTGCTACTGCGCGAGTTGGGCGCAGCGGGTTTAGGAGCAGGACGTCCTCTTTGCCCGCAGGCTATGTCTGGCCAAACGAAGTGCGCTTGCAATGGCAACCGGCAAGATCGCCAGCAGCGCCGAATGCTTGCGCAGCTGGCGGCACGAGTGCTATTGGATTTTTCGAAGCGCCGTGAGAACGCGATCGAGCGTTCCTTCGATATGTTGCGTCAGCAGCTTTACTGTCTTGTCTGTTTCGCGCGCGAGTGCTGCCTTCATCAAGGCCTGATGCTCGGTGCCTTTGTGCCGGGCCTCGGAACGGTGCAATGCAGAGAAGCGCCTGTACCGCTCGGCCTTGTCGAACAACGAATCGATCATCTGAAGCAGCAGCGCGGACGTACACCCCGACATCAGCGCCAGGTGAAATGCCTTATGCCGTTGCGACCATTCATTGTTCAGCGCCACCGGGCCGGCTGGCAGCTTCTTCTCGATCAGCTCCAGCCGGTGGTGTGCTGCAAGGACTCCAGCTTCCCAGTCATCGCCGCCCTTCTCTACTGACTCACGAATGGCTTCGCCTTCCAAAAGGCAGCGCAGTCGCACCAGTTCCCGGAAGGCCTCTTCAGAAAGCGGGGGAACCCAGAAGCCGCGGTTTTCTTCCGCATCGACAATGCCTTCCTGCGCAAGGCGATTCAACGCCTCCCGGATCGGAGAACTGCTTAGTCCGAGCGAACGTGACAGCGAATCGATTTTGAGCCGGGCCCCCGGTTGCAGATCGCCCCGAATGATGGCCGATCTGAGCCCTTGTTGTGCCACCTCAACCAGTGGTTGCGCTGTATTTGTAGCGGGTTCTTGCATCGTTGTAATCGCGTGAGCGCCCTCTTCCTACACATTAGCTCCTATTATGCGCAAAAATTTGGTTTCTGCAACGTTGAGCCGCGTGGCTGTCAAGCCGCCTGCAAAACTCCCAGCGAATGTAACGCGTGCTGCTCTTTTTGCCGACAGAGGCCCACCTGTTTTTATGCATAATTTAACTGTTCTTGCATATTTTGTCCGGATACGTACAATGCAGCCAATGGCGTGCCGGCCAGGCGCCCATGAACGAGAAGGAAGTTTGTAAGACATGTCGAAGAACTAGCGCGGCGTGTCAACATGACATCAACCTAAGCCGGAGACGGCAACTAGTGAAAGAAGGAGACAAGCCATGACCAGACTGATGCGTGCTGCGCGAATGCACGATGTGGGGCAGCCCATGGTCATTGAAGAGCTTCCAGTACCGGAAGTCCGCCCGACAGACGTGCTGGTGAAGGTGGCGGCCTGCGGTATCGTGCCGAACCTCGGCAACGTGCTGGCAAACTGGACAAAGTGGTTTCCCAACCTGCCTTTGCCAAAGCTCCCCGCGATCTTCGGGCTTGATGCAACCGGGGTGATCGAGGCTGTCGGATCGCAGGTTCATGCGTGGAACCCAGGGGATCGGGTTTATGTCAATCCAGCCCGGTATTGCGGTGGATGCCGGGCATGCCGGTCGGGCAACACGACATCCTGTCCGTACTTCACGTTCAACGGGTACTTCGGGTTCAGCGAGCGGTCGCAAAAGATGTTCGACGACTATCCCTATGGTGGCCTGTGCGAATACATGACAGCGCCGCAATATAGCCTCGTCAAGCTGCCCTCAAACCTCAGCTTCGAATCGGCGGCACGGTTTGGCTATCTAGGCACGGGATATCGCGCGCTACGACGCGCCGGGGTCGGGCCTGGTTCGACAGTGCTCATCAACGGCATTAGCGGCACGTTGGGTCTTGGCACTGCACTGTACGCGCTGGGGCTGGGTGCTCGTAAGATCCTCGGAACCGGTCGCAACCTTGACCTGCTGCAGCGGGTCAAGAACCTCGCCCCGGATCGCATCGAGATTCACCAACTCGGCTCTGATATGACCGCTGATGTATGGGCCAAGGGTCTTACTGATGGGCTGGGCGTTGACGCGGTTATTGATGCACTGGGGCCGGGTGCGCCGCAATCGTCGATGCTGGAGGCGCTGGCAGGGCTGCGCCGCGGCGGGCAGCAAGTCAACATCGGCGCTGTGGCGGGCGATGTGCCCATCGACCTGCACTATCTGATGGACAACGACATTCAGTTGACCGGTTCGGTGTGGTTCACGGCAGGCCAGGGTCAGGAGATGGCCGACATGGTAGAAGCAGGCGTGGTGGACCTTTCGGTCTTCGAACACCATCGCTACCGCCTTGCGGACATCAACGTTGCTCTGGCCGGGATCGAGAACCGCGATGGTGGCTTCAGCAATTTCGTAATCTGTCCGTAACGGATGCTTTACGTAAGGCGTTTCAGCCTTGATCGCCAGGGAGGGGTCCAGACCCTCTCCCTCAATGCTGCAAAAAAGGCGTCCTGCTGAAGGACGCCTTTTTCGGAAGCGGTTCCGGGCGAGAGACATACGCCCGGAAAGTGGGACGGTAGCTGTAGATGCTGCCTCTACAACCGCGCACCTACATGCGGCCGCCTCGTTTAAACGAGGATGGCGCGATTGACTTCCGCGACGGTTGTCGTGCCAAGCATTGCCATGTTCCGGTCAACTTCGTCTCGAAGCAGAGTGATGGCATGCCGAACCCCCGCCGTACCTCCAACTGCGGCGGCGTACATGAATGGACGCCCGAGAAAAACGAAGCGCGCCCCTAAGGCCAGCGCTTTCAGGACGTCGCTACCTCGCCGGATACCGCCGTCCATCATTACGACCGTCTTGTGCCCCACCGCGTCGCAGATCTCCGGCAGTACGAACAGTGGCTCCGCAGCACCATCCAATTGCCGACCGCCGTGGTTGGAGACGATTATGCCGTCGGCGCCCATGGAAACCGCCCGCTCAGCGTCCGCAGCATGAAGAATACCCTTCAGCACAAGATTTCCGGGCCATTGCTCTCGGATCCGCCCAATGTCTGTCCAGCTCAGGTGATCGCGCCCGTTGGTATCGCGTATGGCAGACGCCGACAAGATCGGTGCGCCACGCGTGGCGAACGAGTTCTCGAAATGAGGCATGCCGTCCGTAATCAGCGTTCGAGCAAAGGTCTCTACCAGCCAGCGTGGTCGCGTGATGCCGTCCATTGCCAGCCGCACAGATGGCCGCAATGGCAAAGAGAAGCCGGCACGGATATTATTTTCTCTATTGGCCCAAACTGGGATGTCGACTGTCACTACCAGTGTAGAGAAACCGCCGGCTGCGACGCGATCGATCAGCGCAGCCCTGCGGGTAGTGTCGCCAGGCAGGTAAGCCTGGAACCAAGTGCCTGGCGCGGCCGCGTGAACCGTTTCCATGGGAATCAGGGACGAGCCGCTCATGATGGCCGGAATCCCTTCGTCCCTTGCGGCACGCGCCAGAACAACGTCGCCACGGTACGCCGCAATCGCGCTGATACCAACCGGCGCCACACCAAACGGCGCATCGTAACGCTGGCCAAAAACCTCAGTCGCTTGCGACCTTCCCGATACGTCGACAAGCACTCTGGGTCGGAACTTTAAGGTATCGAATGCAGCCCGGTTCGCCGCCGCTGACTTGCCGTCCTCCGCGGCGCCGGAGATGTATCCAAAGATCGGACGGGGAAGCACCTTTCTGGCTGCCAACTCAAAATCCGCCAGCGACAGCAACGAGCGAAGCCGCCGGCCTACCTGAAGATTTGCGCCGTATGCGGCTTTGCAGGATGACGTGGCGGCCGGAGCGGCGACGGCTTCTGCGACTTCAATTTGTGATGTCATTTTTCATCCAGTCATCAATCCCGGCAGGGAGCCCATCGCCGGGAGGCCGGTTTGGCGAACGACGTCCGTGTGACTAGGCGAACATGCCTCGCTGCCGCATCAACTCGCGGAACAGGGATTCGTTCTTTTCAAAAGGCGCGCGCCCGTGGACGTAGAAGTAGTTGTTCAAGACAACCAGTTCCCCAACTGGCAGAGAGACCTCCTTTGTCCCTGGCGAGGCTTCCATGGACGCCGAGAGATCGCAGAGGAATGCAGCCTCCTCGCGATTGCGAGGCTGTACAAACTGATCGATGAACGAGATCGACAGGCCGAACTCAGTCTGGAAGAACAGCGGTCGTTCGACCATCTCGCTGACGTTCTTTGAGCCGGGAGCCTTGTAGAGGAAGGGCCTGGTTCCCAGCCTGTGATCGACAAAGCGATTGCGGTCGTCCCAGTCGTCCATATGCAGGAAGCGCGATTCGCCGCCAATTGCTTGCTCTTGGGCGAGCTTCATCATCAGGAGCCAGTCCGTCGCTTCGCTGACGAAGGTGCCGTCAGTGTGCATGGTGAATAGCCGGTATGCCTGGCGCAGGTACGAATCGCTGTCATCCGTGTGCTTGACGACGACGCGGGCATAGTAGGTCCCGGACATCGCGTCATGATTGCAGGGGCCCAGAATGTGTGCGATGGCGGTGCCGAATCGCACGAAGTCCGTTGTATCAGTGGAGATGCCTTGAAGCCCGACCGTAAAGCCACCATGACGGCGATCCTTGAGAAGGCCGACGAGCGTAGAGGCGAAATCCTCCCCCACATGCCTCGCGAGGACATCCGCGAGCTTATACCGCATGAAAGGGACGTATTCGAGGTTCTGGATGTCGATCTGCCGAACCTCATCGACAAAGCCGGCAAGCGCGCCGGGGTCGACCTGCACCTGCAAGATTCGATGGTGTTCCGGATGATCAGTCAGCCTGAATCGTGTTTGCTCATGACTGGAAAGGGCTGCCGCAGGGCGTGAAGCGTTCATCGTTGTTTCCGTGAATGGGTTCCGTTATTTCACCCCGAAACTTTGATACGATCCAGACAGGATTGCGTAATGTTTGTTCTCTTTTTGAGATTAAAAAATGATCGATGTCCGCCAGTTGCGGTACTTCCTGGCTGTGGCCGAGGAACTGCACTTTGCCAAGGCTGCAGACCGCCTGGACGTTGCCCAGTCAGCCCTGAGCACCCAGATTCAACGCCTTGAACGAGACCTGGGCGTAACACTGCTGAACCGCAACAAGCGACAACCCGTCACGCTTACGGATGCAGGCCACCTATTTCACACCGAGGCTGTCGCCGCATTGCGTCATCTCGAGCGCGCTGATCAGGTGGGGCGACTGGCTGCCAGGGGGCTTGCCGGCGTCATCCGAATCGGATTCGTGGCTTCCGCGGTAAGCAGCGGCCTTCTTTCAAGGTTGCTGACTGAATTTCGGTGCTCACATGAAAACGTACGGGTCGAAGTGGTGCAGATGGAATCCCCCCGGCAGCTTGAGGCGCTGAAAGACGGCCAGATCGATGTCGGGATTGTGAGGCCCAGACGTCTGTACCCGGCTGGCGTGATTGCGAAGGTTGTACAGACAGAGCGCTTGTTGGTTGCGATGGCGCAGAGCCATCCATTGGCCAGCCGGGCCTCAGTTCCGGCGCGTGTTCTGGCAGAACAGCCTTTTATCGTCCCTCAGTTCGACGACGAAGAAGGATTCGGGCACGTACTGTCTGCGTTGGGAAAAGCCGGCGGCTTTACCCCGCATCTTGAGTATCGCGTTCAGGATTTCATCTCCGCGATCAGTATGGCGTCCGCGGGCTACGGCATAGCGATCGTGCCGGAGTCGATGCGGAATTTTTCACAGCCCGGGATTTGCTACAAACAGATTGCTGATTTCAGTTTGCCTGTGCACTTAGCACTGGCTCACAGACGCAGGGAGCTATCGGCGGCCGTGCGCGCGTTTGTGAAACTGGGAGTCGCCATCTGAGTTCGTCGTCCGAAATCTCGGTTGCATCATTACTCCCCGTCACACCTCCAGGCAGCATTTCTTGTACTTCTTCCCTCTTCCGCACGGGCAGGGATCATTTCTTCCGGTCTTTGGCCCAGCGGTACGGGGGCGCGTCGCTTCTTGATAGTTGGACAGGTCCCGCAGGCGCTGAAAGAATGCTCCTCGCTTGGGTGCGGTTGCGCGTTCGGTGCGCAAGCCAAGCGCGATCTCGACGTCCTCCAGATCGCCAACCCCGTCGAGATCGACACAATCCTTGGCATATGCCTCCCGGATCAGGTCGATGGACTCCACCGCGTTCAAATCGAGCAGCACGGACACAATCTCCGTGTTGAGGGTCTGCCTGCTCGGCCGGCTTCGCGAAGCAGAAAGCGACGTCATCACGTCGCGGACGGCGCTCGAAGCCGCCGCCGCCATGTACCTTGCTTAGGGGGAATTAACGATCGGCAACAGCTGGGGCGCAACCGCAACTCCTTGGATGTGACCAGTTTTCAGGTTCTTGAACTTGGCGAAAACTGCGCTTCCCTGTTGGCCACCTCCCGCGTGGTACCCGGCGCTGGAAACGCTATGAAGTTCGCCCTCAAGCATGATGACCATGCCCGATTCCAGTCCGGAAGCTTCGACCATTGGTGTCTCCGCCTGGGCGGCAAAGATTCGCCTTCAGACTTGCACCACAACGCCCCTTCAACAAAACGGCGGCGGTGAAAACGGTACGCTAAGCGAGGAGCTCGATGGCGCTGACCGCACAGGAGATTGCTCACGCCAGGCCTGCAGGAATCGCAGGCTGGCGCAGCCCCGATCCCGGCGTTACAGCGAACGCGCCACCAGTTCGCGCTGGATCTCGTTGGCGCCGCCGTAGATTCGCTGCACGCGGGCATCCGCATACATGCGGGCAATTGGGTATTCCAGCATGTAGCCATACCCGCCGAAGCACTGCAGGCACTTGTCGATTACCTCGCCCTGGCGCTCGGTCAGCCAGAACTTGCCCATCGAGGCCAGCGACGAGTCGAGCGTGCCGTCGATCCAGTGCCTGATGATGTGATCGGCAAAGGCGCGCGAAGCCGTCGCCGTGGCCTTGACATCGGCCAGCACGAAGCGTGTGTTTTGCTGCTCGATCAGCGCCTTGCCGAAGGCCTTGCGCTCCTTGACGTACGCCACAGTCAGTGCAAGGGCCCGCTCCATCTGCGCGGCGGCTCCAACGGCGATCAGGGCGCGTTCGTACGGAAGCTGGCCCATGAGTTGGAAGAAGCCCTGGCCTTCCACGCCGCCAAGCAGCGCATCGGCCTCCACCACACATTCGTCGAAGAACAGCTCGGAGGTGTCGCCGGAGTCCTGGCCCACCTTGTCGAGGCACTGACCACGGCGGAAGCCAGGGTTGTTGGCATCCACGATCAGCAGCGAGATGGCCTTAGCCCCCGGTTCGTCGCCAGTCCTGGCGACCACCACCACCATGTCGCACATCTGCCCGTTGGTAATGAAGGTCTTGGCGCCATTGATGACGTACTTGCCATCGGGGCGCTTGCGCGCCGTGGTCCGCACGCCCTGCAGGTCCGAGCCGGTGCCCGGCTCGGTCATGGCGACCGCCGTGATGATCTCGCCGGACGCGATGCCCGGGAGCCAGCGACTTTTCTGGGTCTCGGTGCCGTAGCTGCCCAGGTAATGTCCCACCAGGTAGTTGATGCCATAGCCGAAGCCGGTGCTGCCGGCGTAGCCCATTTCGCGCGCCACCACCGCCGCATGCGCCGCCGTGCCACCGGCGCCGCCATAGGCCTCGGGCAGATCGGGCAGGATCAGGCCAAGTTCGCCGGCCTTGCGCCAGACCTGGCGGTCGACGTGATGCTGCGCGCGCCATTTCATTTCGTTGGGCTCGATGATGTCCTTGCAGAAGCGCTGCACCGCATCGGCGAACGCGTCCAGGTCCTCATCCATCCACGGCGAACGGAAATTTTCTAGCATGCTAATTCCCCCGGTTCCGCCTCAGATGCTACCGATACCGCCGCCGCAGATAAGCACCTGCCCGGTCACGTAGTTCGACTCCGGCTGGCAGAACAGGTAGACCGAACCGGCGGCCTCTACCGGGGTGCCCGGTCGGCCGAGCGGGATCATCTTTTTCGACTGCTCGACCAGCGCCTCGCTGATGCCGACCTTGATCTCGCGACCTTCGATATTGACAGTGGCGCTTTCCTTGCCGGCAATGGGCACGGTCAGGCGGGTCTCGATGTGGCCGAAGGCAACGGCGTTCACGTTGACCTTCAGGCGACCCCATTCCTTGGCCAGCGTCCTGGTCATGCCGAGGATGCCGGCCTTGGCCGTCGAATAGTTGGCCTGGCCGACGTTGCCGCCGGCTGAGACCGACGAAATGTTGACGATCTTGCGGAACACCTCCCTGCCCTCGGCGGCCTCTGCTTTGGCGGCGGCGCTGATGACCGGGTAAGCAGCGCGCAGGATGCGGAAGGGAGCCGTCAGGTGGCAATCCATGATGGCGTACCACTGCTCGTCGGTCATCTTCTGGATCACGTTGTCCCAGGTGAAGCCGGCGTTGTTGACGATAATGTCGATGCCTTGATAATTCGTGACAGCAGTGCTCACCAGGCGGTCGGCGAAGTCGGAAGCGGTCACGCTGCCGACGCAGGCCACGGCCTCCCCGCCTTGCGCTTTGATCAGGCCGACGACTTCGTGCGCCGGCTCCGCGTCGAGGTCGTTCACCACCACACGTGCGCCTTCGGCCGCCAGTTTCAGGGCCACTTCCCGGCCGATGCCACGGCCCGAGCCGGTGACGATGGCGGACTTGCCTGCGAGTTTGGTCATTTAGGAGTCTCCTTTGGATGCTCTGTCGGGTTATGCCCCGCTCTCCCATTGAGGGGCGTGGGGCGGCAATCAGTCAGTCCAGCGCGACGATGGCCTCGCCAACCAGCTTGTCCTCGCCATGCTGATTGGTGGACCTGATCGCCACCTTCACGCGATGCTCGCCGTTAGCCTCGAATTTCTCGACGACTTCACCGGTACATGTCGGCTGGTTACCCAGGTGGGTGATGCCGGTGAACCGGATCGCGACACTTCGCAGCGCCGGCTGCGGCACCCAGCCGGTCAGCAGTCGGCCGAGGTAGGCGGCCGACAGCATGCCGTGCGCGAACACGTCCGGCATCCGCGACTTGCGCGCAAAGTCGATGTCAATGTGGATTGGGTTATGGTCAGCCGAGGCGCCGGCGTAAAGCGCCAGCGTGGTACGGTTGATGGCCGGCAGGGCCAGCGCCGGCAGTAGGTCGCCGACCTTCACGTCTTCATAGCGCGGTGCTTGCATTGGGAATATTTCATTAGGCACGGCGCTCGACCAGCGTGCTGCGCAGGTCAGCGACGTGCTCGCCCTTCTGGTTGGTAACGCGGGTTTCCTGCACGACGAAGTGCAGCGCACCGCCCTTCTTGTCGTAGACGTCCGAGACCCGGGTCTCGAACTGCAGCACGTCGCCGGCGTAGGCCATGCGGTGGTAATCGAAAACCTGCTCGGCATGCAGGATGCGGCCCAGGTCCATCTGCAGGACTTCCAGCGTCTTGCTCAGCTCGCCCACCTCGCTGTTCAGGCAGAAAAGGAAGGTCGGCGGGACCGGCAAGGCGGGATGGCCGTCGTCGCGCGCGGCGGATTCGTCGGTGTAGATCGGATCGGTTTCGCCGATCGCCTTGGCGAAGAAGCGCAGGCGGCCCTTCTCGACCTCGACGGTGCCGTGGGACAACTTGCTGCCTATGAGGCTTTGGTCTGCCATGTGGGAATCTCGCTGTTCATATCCGGTGGCGCCGCCATCCGGCGCCACTTCGTCCTAGCCGCGGCCATACAGTGTCACCACGCAGGCCCCGCCCAGGCCGAGGTTGTGTTGCAGCGCCATGTTCACGCCCTCGACCTGCGTCGGCCCGGCCGTGCCGCGAATCTGGCGCGTCAGCTCATAGCACTGCGCCAGGCCGGTCGCGCCCAGCGGGTGGCCTTTCGACAGCAGGCCGCCCGACGGATTGGTCACGACCTTGCCACCGTAGGTGTTGTCGCCGTCAAGCACGAACCTCTCGGCGCCCCCCACCGGCGCGAAGCCGAGCGATTCATAGGTCAGCAACTCGTTGTGCGCAAAGCAGTCATGTAACTCCGCAACCTTGATGTCCGACGGGCTCACGCCGGCGCTCTCGTACACCTGGCGAGCGGCTTCCTGCGCCATGCTGAAACCCACGACCTCGATCATCGAGCGACTCTCGAAAGCCTTCGGGCTGTCAGTGGTCATGGACTGGGCCAGGATGCGCACGTCGGCGCGCAGGTTGTGCTTCCTGGCGAAAGCTTCCGAGCAAAGAATGGCGGCAGCCGCGCCGCAGGTCGGCGGGCACGCCATCAGGCGGGTCATCACGCCAGGCCAGATCACCGGATCGGCCATCACATCTTCGACGGTTACCACCTTGCGGAAGATCGCCAGCGGATTGTTGGCGGCATGGCGGCTGGCCTTGGCACGGATCGCGGCGAAGGTTTCCAGCCTGGTGCCATACCGCTCCATGTGCTCCCTTCCCGCGCCCCCGAACTGCAACAGGGCAATAGGGATGCCTGCAGCCGACGCTTCCTGGTTGAGGTCTCGGGTGATGTCCAGCAATGTGCCCAGCGGGGCCGGCCTGTCATCCCACTGCGACTTCAGCGCGCCCGGCTGCATCTGCTCGAAACCCAACGCGATCGCGCATTCCACCGCACCGCTCTCGACCGCCTGGCGGGCCAGGAACAATGCAGTCGATCCGGTCGAGCAGTTGTTGTTGACGTTGACGATCGGAACTTGCGAGAGGCCTACCGGATACAAGGCAGCCTGGCCGGCGCACGAGTCGCCGTACACATAGCCAACGTAAGCCTGCTGCACGAGGTCATACGAGAGGCCGGCATCGCCCAGTGCCCTGCGCGCGGCTTCCGAACCCATCTCGATGTACGTACCGCTGGCGCCTGGCTTCCTGAACGGAATCATGCCGACTCCGGCGACTACGGCTTTTGACATATGAATCTCCCTCCCTGGTGGCAGAAAAAACCTTGACGGTGTGGCGCTCAGAACGGCGCGTCGCCGATGATGGTCGCGCGCAGCATGCAACGGCGCGCAGGGAAGTAGTCCTGGACGGCGTAGTGCTGCGTGGAGCGGTTGTCCCAGAACGCGATGGTGTTGGCACGCCAGCGCAGGCGCACCTGGTATTCCGGCGCGCTCGCCTGGCGGAACAGGTAGTGCAGCAGGTCCATCTCCTCGATCCGGAAATCAAAGCCGAATCGATACTGGCTCTCGTGCTGTTCCAGGTAGTTCGACAAGTGCGTGGTGAACGCCTCATTCACATACAGGATCTGCTCGCCGGTCTCGGGGTGCGTGCGCACGACCGGATGTGTCGCCGGCGGGAACTCCTGGCGGCGGGCCTCGCGCTGCTCGGCAGTCATGCGCGAGCCGAAGGCCGGCAGGATATCGTGCACGGCTTGCAGGCCGGCAATCCGCTCACGCACCGCTGCGGGCAGGCCCGAGTACGCCGCGGCCATGTTCACCCACAGCGTATCGCCCCCGACCGGCGGGCATTCGACGCAGCGCAGCAGCGAACCCATTGACGGAAGCTTGCGCCAGCTCACGTCGGTGTGGAAGATATTCTCACGCGCCGCCTGCTTGTTATCGCCACCGAGTATCACCAGCTCCGGGTGGTCGGGGTGGTGGGGAAAGACGGGATGTACCTCAAGGTCGCCAAAGCGACGCGCCAGCGCGACCTGCTGCGCAGCACTGATATCCTGGTCCCGGAAGAACAATACCTTGTGTTTCAACAGCGCTGCGCGCAATGCCAGATACTGATCGTCTTCGAGCGGCACCCTGAGATCGATGTTGCCAATCTCCGCCCCGAGGCAGGTCGCGACGGGTTCCACCGTGAACGAGGCCTTGCGGACACCCGGGCGGATAATGGCCGGGCTATTCGGCGCGGCAGCAAATGCTTGTTCGCTCATTCCAATTTTCCTTGAGGCAGCCGGTCCGGTGCTTACCAGACCGCGATTGATGGTTGCGCCTTTCAGCGCCGGAACACCATGGCCAGCACGACGCTGGTCAGTTCTGCTGATAGCGTTCGCGCAGGCGCTTCTTGTCGAGCTTGCCCACGCTGGTCTTGTCGATGTGGTCGACCAGCAGGATGCGCTCCGGAATTGCGTACTTCGAGATCGTTCCGGCATCCGCCAGTGCCGCGAGGTGGCTGCGCACGGTGTCGGCATCCAGAGGGGCATCGCCTGCGCGTGGCACAACTAGCGCCATCGGCCTTTCGCCCCATTTCGCGTCCGGGACGCCGATCACGGCCACCTCGGACACGCCCGCCACCTGGGAAATGGCATCTTCGAGGTCGATCGACGAGACCCACTCGCCCCCGCTCTTGATCACATCCTTGGCCCGGTCCACCAGATGCAGATAGCCATCCGCGTCCAATCGGCCGATGTCGCCGGTATGCAGCCAGCCGCCCTCCCACAGCGCGGAACTGGCGTCGGGGTTCTTCATGTAGCCCTGGGTCAGGTAGGGCGTGCGCACCACCACTTCGCCGACGGATACGCCATCCACAGGCACTGGCTGCATATCGGCGCCGACCACCTGCATCTGCGTCAGCAGCGCTGGCAGCCCGGCACCGACGCGGATGTCGACTTCGCGCTCATGTCGCGCCTGGGGGTCGGCGATGTCCTGGGCCACGTCGCTCTTGATCTGGCCCAGGCTCAGCAGCGGGCAGGTCTCGGACATGCCATAGCCGGAGAAGATGTCGATGTTGCGCGCCAGCGCCTGCCTGCACAGCGCGCGGGACAGGGCACTGCCGCCGATCACGACCTTCCATCCGCCGAAGTCGGCGTCCTGCGCGGCCGGCGCCGACAGCACCAGGTGCAGGACGGTCGGCACGCAATGCGAGAAGGTGACGCCCTCCTTGCGGAACAGGTTCACCAGCTTCGATGGCTCGTAGCGGCCAGGGTAGACCTGCTTCCAGCCGCACAGCGTGGCAATGTACGGAAAGCCCCAGGCATGCGCGTGGAACATCGGCGTCAGAGGCATGTACACCTCGTTGCGCGAGAAGCTCGCGTTCTCGCCGGACTGCGACAGCGTTGCCAGCGCGGTCAGGCTGTGCAGCACGAGGTCGCGGTGGCTGAATGAGACGCCCTTCGGCAAGCCGGTGGTGCCCGTGGTGTAGAAGAGCGTCGCGCGCGTGTTCTCGTCGAATTCCGGAAACGCATGCGCCGGATCGCCGGCGGCAAGCAGCGCCTCGTATTCGCCGGCCCAGTCAAGCTCCGGCGGCACCTTGCCGTCTTCGGCCAGGCAGATCAGGCGCTTGACGCGCGGCAAATGCGCGCGGATTTCGTGGATCAGCGGCAGGAAGTCGACGTTGACCAGCAGCGTCTCCGCCTCGGCATGGTCGAGCGTATAGGCAATCTGCTCGGGCGACAGGCGGATGTTGGTCTTCATCAGCGTCGCGCCCAGCATCGGCACGGCGAAATAGGCTTCCAGGTAGCGATGGCTGTCCCAGTCGAGCACCGCGACCGTGCTGCCGCGGGCCACGCCCAGCCGGGTGAGCGCGCTGCCGAGCCGGCCGATGCGTTCGACCAGCGTGGGATAGCCAAAGCGCACGCGGTCGTCATAGACAATGTCGTTGCGCGAGCGCTGCGCGATCGGCGTGGCCAGCAACTGCTTGATCAGCAGGGGAAAGTGGTAGGCGGTCATATGTCTCTGCTCCATTCGGTGTCTTTGTTGGGTATTGCCTGCCAGGGCGCCATGGGCTGTCAGTGGCTCGATGCCGCGGCCTCGCCGCGATAGTGGTAGGCAGGTCTCGCGTGCCGGCGCACGGACAAGGCGGCGCGCGCCGGATCGATCGCGAAGCCCCCGGCCAACGCGCCGGCGACCATCAGCAGCCCGCAGAGGGCAAAGCCCGCCTCATAGCCCGCGCTGCCGCTCATGCCTTGCACCAGGAAGCCGGTGACCAGCGGCGCCAGCACGCCGGCAAACGAAGCAATGGAGTTGTCGATGGCAAGGATGGCGCCGCGCTGCGAATCGGGCACCACTTCCGCCAGGATGGCGGGTCCCACCGCATACATGACCTGCGCCAGCCCCAGCGTCAGGCCGATCAGCGCCGCGCGCCACAACGGCGGCAGTTCTCCCAGCCACACCAGCATGAATGCCGCGCCGCCCATGGCGACGGCCGCCGCGGCCACCTTTCCGCGAGCCGTCCGCGACGACACCCCGCGCGCCAGCAACTGACGCACCAGCCACGATCCCGCGAGGCTGATCGGCAGGCCCATGGCGATGAGTGCCGCGTACAGCCTTCCCGATTCGACGGCGCCATATCCCAGGCCCTTCTGCAAATAGGCTGGCAACCAGGTCAGCGTCAGAGCCAGTCCCCAGTAGGAGAAGAACTTCATGGCGATGCATGCCGCCACCGTGGGTTCGGCCAGCAGCCGGCGATAGGGCACGTGCATGCCCGCCTTCTCCTCGCGCGTCTCGGCATCGGCGCCCCGGCCTTCCGTCCCCAGCGCCATCCACAGCAGCGCCCAGGCGAAGCCGATCACGGCCAGCGCGTAGAAGTTGGCACGCCATCCCCAGTGCGCCGTCACCAGCGGCATGGCCATGCCTGCCAGCAGCAGCCCGATGGCGCCGCCTTGCGCCAGGCAGGCCACCGGCAGTTCGCGCTTCTCGTTGGGAAACCATTTGTAGCAAGCGTGGACCGCAACGGGCCACGCCGGTCCTTCGGCGGCACCCAGCAGCACGCGCGCCGCCACCAGCACGAAGAGGCTGGACGACATGGCCATCGGGATCTGCAGCACCGACCAGGCCAACGCCATCGCCAGCAGGATGCCGGTCGTCGGCCGGCGGTTGGCCAGGAAGCCGCCGCTGACGCCCGCGATGGCGAACAGCCAGAAGAAGCTGCTGCCGATCAGCCCGAACTGTGCAGGCGACAGGTTCAGCTCCGTCATCATCGGCACGGCCAGCAGGCCGACCGCGATCTTGTCGGCGAAATTGATGACCATGTAGACCACCAGCAGCAAGGCGGTGCGCCAGGCCATGGCCGGTTGATAGGAGGTGCTCATGCGTTCTCCGGCAAGGTGCAAGTCTCCGCGGCGGGTTGCCATCGATGGCGGCCGCCGGGGAAATCGTCAGTGGGACAGCGTAGGGCGCCGCGGCCCGCAGGCCGCGAGAGAACTGCTGGCGGCGTGCCCGCTCAGGGCGACGTCACCGTCCTGGTCTCGAGGAACTCGGCCAGGCCTTCCGGACCGCATTCCCGTCCGTTGCCTGAGGTCTTGCATCCGCCGAAGGGCGCAGCCAGGTCAAGCATGGCGCCATTGACGAAAACCACCCCGGCGCGCAGCCGCGCCGCCACGCGTTGCGTGCGGTCGGGGTCGGTGCCGGCCACGTAGGCGGCCAGGCCATAGTCGGTATCGTTGGCGATGGCGATCGCCGCCTCCTCGCCGTCGTAGGGAATCATTACGAGCACCGGGCCGAATATCTCCTCGCGCGCGATCGTCATGTCGTTGCGGACGTCGGCGAAGATGGTCGGCCTGGCATAGAAACCGCATTCGAGCCCGTGTGGTCGTCCCGTTCCCCCCGCGGCCAGCCGCGCGCCCTCCTCCAGGCCGATGCCGATCATGCGCTGCACTTTCTGGTACTGCGCGCGGTTGGAGATCGGGCCCATGCCGGTCTGCGGATCGGCGGGATCGCCCACGCAAATGGCATCGGCCGCTGCCGCGGCAATCGACACCGCCTCTTCGTAGCGCTGGCGCGGCACCAGCATGCGCGTGGGCGCGATGCAGGTCTGGCCGGCATTCATCATGCACTGCGCCACGCCGGTGGTGACGGCAGCCTGCAGGTCGGCATCGTCGAGGATGACAAGCGCGGACTTGCCGCCAAGTTCCTGCGCCACGCGCTTGACGGTTGGTGCGGCGTTAATGGCCACCTCTACGCCAGCGCGGGTCGAACCAGTGATGGAAACCATGTCCACGTCGCGGTGCGACGACAGCGCAGCCCCTACCACGCTGCCGTCGCCGAACACCATATTGAAGACGCCAGCCGGCACCCCGGCGGCGTGCAGGATCTCGGCGAACAGCACTGCATCCAGCGGCGCGATCTCCGACGGCTTGAGCACCATCGTGCAGCCCGCTGCAAGCGCCGGCGCTACCTTTGCCGCGATCTGGTTCAGCGGCCAATTCCATGGAGTGATCAGCGCCGCCACGCCGACCGCCTCGCGCCGGATCCGGCTGCGGCCGCGCTCGCTCTCGAACTCGAAATCACGCAACGCTTCAAGCGTGGCCTGAATCTGGCCCAGGCCGATGGGCGCCTGCAGCGATTGACAGAGCGTCACCGGAGCACCCATCTCGCACCGCACCGCGTCCGCCAGTTCGCCCAGACGCGCCTGGTAGCCCGCCATCACGCGCTCCAGCAGCGCGACACGGGTCTCACGCGGGGTGGCGGACCACGCCGGCAGCGCTGCCTTCGCGGCCTGTACGGCACGCCCGGCGTCCTCAGCGCTGCCCATGGCCAGCTTGCCGATGACCGCCTCGGTCGTGGGGTCGATGATGTCGGCGTAGGTGGCGCGCATGCACGGGGCTACCCACTCGCCGTTGATGTAGAACTTGTCCAGCACTTTCATGGTGTCTCCGTTTGTCCTGCATCCGGGTCGTCCCGTTCATCGCCGGGACTTGATGCGCTGACTTTAGGTTTGCCACCGTGATTCGTCCAATGCATAATCAGCATCCGATCAATGCGTTGGACGCAATGCGTGTAGTATGGATCTCCGCCGTCTCAGCCACGTTCTTGCCTTGGCCGATGAGTTGCATTTCGCGCGCGCGGCCGCGCGCGTCCATCTCAGCCAGCCGGCGTTCAGCCGCAGCATCCAGGCCATCGAAGCAGAACTCGGCCTGCGCTTGTTTGAGCGAGGCGATGCAGATGTTCGCCCAACGCCGGCGGGACAATTTGTGATCGATGGTGCGCGCAAGCTCCTGTTCGACGCCCGCTGCCTGCAGCGCAATATCGACCTTTATCGGGATGTGGAGCTGGGCGACACGGCCTTTGGCGTAGGACCCTTCCCCGCGGTGACGCTGATGCCGCGCGTCTTGTCCGAGCTGCGGCAACGCCATCCCAGGGTCGCGCTGAGGGTGGAGGAAAGCAATTGGAAGCAGTTGCTGGAGCGGCTACGCGGGGAAAACATCGAGTTCTTTGTCTCGGACACCAATGAGCTGCCCGAAGAAGCTGCGCTAACCATCCGGCTGCTGCCTGCCGAGCGGATCGAGTTCTACGCTCGCTCGGGCCATCCGCTGGCTGGAACTCGCTGCGCATTCGCGCAGATCTGGCAATTCGGGCTGGCGTCGGCGACGCCGCCGGCCATGATGCAGGCCACGCTGGCCGCAACATTGGGCCAACCGGCCAGCACCACGGTGCCGGCGCTGGAATGCGACAACTTCGGCATCCTGCGCGCCGTGGCACTCAGCACAGAAGCAGTTCTGGCAAGTCCCCGTGCACTCGTCGCCGCCGACGTTGAAGCCGGCGCCCTGGTCAAACTTGCGATCACGGATGCTCCGGTATTGATCGTGCGCCCGGGCATCGTTTCGCTGACGGGACGAACCCCTTCGCCCATTGCAAGATCCGCCATGGAATGCATTGAACGCGTAGCGAACAGCGTCTTGAGACCTGCCGACGACTGCCAGCCATGACGTTCCAGTTGCGCTCGTGCAGCGCTGCCGTCCGGATTTCGTAGCACAAAGGAAAGTTTGAGTACCACGTCACGCCAGGTGAGGCAAATTCCGGTGCCTTTCAGGTGATACAAGGAGATTTGGTTATGAAACAACGGCCTGCGCGTTATAGAGCGACAAGGCTTTGATGGTGATTGGGGACTCATGCCGGCCAGGGTCACGACTTTTTTCAGGGCATCGGCCCGGATGCAGCGTGGAGCGATAACGGAGACGCTGGGGTATCGCGGCTCTTGCGGAACTTGCCCGCGCAAGCGAACGTCGCCAACAATCGCATCCTTGCCGGCACCGTGGCCAAAGCTGTCGAGAAAGTACGTGCATCGTCCATGGATGTACGCTAACGCGCTGGCCTGGCTCTGCGGCGTGCAAGCGGACAAGGTCGCTGTCGTGGCGATGAAAGCTCATCAGCTTATCGACGCACGACGTGGCCCTCCAAATTCATGCGCTGACCTCGTTCGTCAGCGCCAGGCCGGACTCGAATTCGGTCATGCTGCGCAGGGTCGTCTGGCAGATCGTCGACACGGCTTCCCGCGTGAGAAAGGCCTGGTGCCCGGTCACGATGACGTTTGGGAACGAGACCAATCGCTGCATCACGTCGTCGGCGATGATAGTGCTGGAGAGATCACGGAAGAACAGGTCGGCTTCCTGCTCGTACACGTCCAGTGCCAGCCCACCAAGTTGTCGGCTCTGCAGTGCATCGATTGCGGCCACGGTATCGAGCAGGCCTCCGCGGCTGGTATTGACCAGCAGTGCCCCGGGCTTGGCGCGCGCCAGTGCGTCGGCATTGATGATGTGGTGAGTCTGCGGAGTCAGTGGGCAATGCAGGGAAATAATGTCCGCACTGGCGCCGATTTCGCCGGGTTGGGCGTAGCGGCCGCCTAAGGCTTCGAATTCCGGTGAGGGAAACACATCATAGCCGATCACTTCGCATCCGAAGCCAAGCATGATGCGGGCAAATACCCGACCGATCTTCCCGGTGCCGACCACGGCGACGGTCTTGCCGCAGAAATCGAACCCCATCAGGCCATCGAGCGAGAAATTGAAGTCCCGCGTGCGATTGTAGGCACGGTGGATCTTCCGGTTGATAGCCAGCAGCAGGGCCACGGCATGCTCTGCCACCGAGTTGGGCGAGTACGTGACGACTCGCACCACCTTCATGTCGAGACCCGCTGCGGCGCCAAGATCGACATTGTTGAATCCGGTGCAGCGCAGCGCAACCAGTGACGTGCCGCCACGCCGGAGCACATTGAGCACGGCTGCATCCGCGACATCGTTCACGAAAATACAGACTGCTCCATGACCAGCGGCCAGACTGACAGTATTGATGTCGAGCTGAACATCGAAGAAGTCGAGTTGATGGCCTTCGGCAACATTGGCGGCGTCAAGATACTCTCGGTCGTAGGGCTTGGCGCTGAATACGGCAACTTTCATGGCTTCTCTCCGGGTCGGAATGAGGTCCCGGGGCTTCGGGCAGAAATGCCTGTTTGCCCTACCCGCCAGCCAGGACCATGGCAATCTCCACGAACAGGATCTTGGTAACCGTCATCGAAGGAAAGATCATGGCGTAGCCGATATCCGGCTGCTCCGTGGGCGCTACGCGGTTGGCGAACGCCAGGATTGCCGGATTTCCGGTCGCCCCGCAGATGACGCCCGCTGCCACATCGAAGGGCATCCTGAAGATCCACAGGCAAGCCAGTGCCGTGACCAGCACGAGCACCAGGACAATGAGCAGGCTGTAGAAAAGCAGCGAAGCTCCGGTGATGGCAATGGTCGAGAAGAACCTGGGCCCTGAGGATATTCCCACCTGTGCCAGGAAAATGGTAAGCCCGAGATTGCGCAGCACCAGGTTGGCAGAAAGCGGCATGGTCCAGACGAGCGGGCCCGAACGACGGATCTTTCCCAGATAGAGCGCAACCAGCAGCAGTGCGGCCAGTCCGAGGGTCAGCTTGCCAGCGCCCGGGACCGGCAGCGGAATCATGCCCGCCAGCAGGCCCACCGCCGCGCCAATGCCGATGGAAATGAAGCTCAGCTCTGCGGTACCTTTGATGGAGTCGCCGAAAAACTTGCGCATGGTCTTGGTGTGGGCGCGATTCACTAGCAGCCCGACCCGATCTCCGACTTCGAGGATGAGCTCGGGGCTTGGCAGCATGTCCGCGTCGCCCCTGCGTACCTGGACGATCGAACTTGCGATGCCATCAGGAAAGCGGATGTCGCGCAGCGCAAGCCCGACCACGGCACGGCTTGAGGCAAACAGGCGGACATAGTCAAGGTCCTCGCGATGACTGCTCATCCGGCCTGGCTGCAACTCTCCCAACAGGCCAGCGGCTTCCCGAAGCAATGCGGGCTCGGTGGACGTCGCCAGCAGAACGTCGTCCGTGCGCAGGACAAGGTCTTCCGTTGGCAGCTGGTTATGGTGCTCGCGACGCACCGCCGCAATGGCCAGCCCCGCTGGCAGGCGCGCCTTCAGCTGGGAAAGCGTGAGGCCGACGAGCTTCGGGTTGCGCAGGGAAATCTCGGCAGTCTCAATGATCTTTGCCGCTGGCGCCTCGATTTTCGCTTTAAGCACCGCACCGAGGACATATAGAATCAGGATCGGGCCCGCCACACCGAACGGGTATGCCACGCTGTAGCCAACCGCCGCGCCATCGCCCTTCATGGCCGCAATGATGGCCTGCAATGTCGCCGTGCTGGTCCCGGTGCCGGCAAAGATGCCCAGCGACTCATCGAGCTTCAGCCCGAACAGCGGAACCAGCGCCAGCGACGCCATTCCGGCACCGATAACCCCCAGGGCCGCGGCGGCATTGGCCTTCAGTCCCCGGGTACTGGTCAGCCCCTCGAAGAACTGGGCGCCGTACTGGATGCCGATGCCATAGAGGAACAGCAGCAGGCCGAGAGTCCCGACCAGCGGGGGCGGTGCCGCTTTGGGTGCGAACCCCCCGATTGCCAAGCCGACAAATAGCACGGCGCCGGAACCCAGCGCAACGCCCTTGATATTAATTTCGCCGACAACGTAACCCAGTGCAACCGTGAGGAGCAAAGTGAACAAGGGCTGGGTTTCGAATAAGACCCGGACTGCATCCATTATTGCCAGTTCCTTCTAGTCGAAAGATCAGCGGGACAGGCCGGTATGGCTTGCCGAAATAGATGGGCGGGGAGCACCGCTCTCCTCGCTCAGGGCCTGAATATGCAGGGTAGGTCAATTGTGCCGGACGTCAAATCGATTCCACGGTTGCGGTACCGGGCATAGGACGGCTGCCCGCCAGACGGACGAGGCATGCCACATGCCGCAAGCTGCCGGCGCAAGAGCCCCCACACAGCTTCTCCGCGAGCACCGCCAGTGAGCTTCAGGCAAGGCGAATTTTACTTTCACGATCGTGAAAGTACCTCCGAGCCTACCCTGAGCAGTCCCGGCGGGACATCACGAACACAAACCCACTTGCCTGCTGGCTCCATTCTTTGTTGGGTTTGCTCGCCTGGCGATTAATTGCATTTTCTTCCAGACAGCCTTGATTTCTGCCCGTGTTGTCGAAGATCCGTCCAGCGTGGCATCCTCGCGCGTGGAGACGGTCAGGTCGATCTCGCCGCGGCGCAGTGCTTCCATCAGGAACGGACTGCGGCCGACATGGATCTCCAGCCGCAGCGCGCCATCGTCGTAGCATGGTCTGCAAAGCTGGGGGAAAAGGATGGCGGGAAGCGCGGACCTCCTTGAAACGACATGGCAAGCATGACCGATATATAGTCACCATCAGCGCGGCCGCGGGGCGCGCACAGGCCATACTGCAAGACGTCGAGCGCCGCTGGAACGCCGCCGCGCAGGCATGGAATGCAGATGCGCGCCAATTACTCCGGCTTGACATTGGCTGCCTTTGCCACTTGCGTCCAGGTAACGGTGTCTTGCTTGATCCGTTTCGCAAACTCCGCTGACGGAATTCCGCCGGGTTGTGCCCCCATGCTCGCCAGTCGCTCCCTGACGTCGGCGCTTTGCACGCTCTTCTGCACTTCGGACTGAAGCTTGGCAACCAGTTCCGGCGGCGTCCCCTTCGGTGCAGCGAGACCAAACCAGTTGGTCACGGCGTAATCTTTCAGTCCAGCCTCGGTGAACGTCGGCACCTCCGGGAGTGTCGGTACACGGGCTGCACCAGTGACCGCCAGCGCCCGTGCCTTGCCGCCCTTGACCTGCGGGATCGCAGTGGGTGTCGCGGTAATCAGCAGATCGACATTTCCGGCAATCAGGCCCATCAATGCTTCGCCGGCGCCCTTGTAGGGAATGTGCGTCAGGGAGACGCCTGAGCTTTTCTCGAACACTTCTGCCGCCAGATGTGTCGAGCTCCCTGCGCCGCCGGAGCCAAAGTTGAGCTTGCCGGGGTTCTGCTTGGCGTATGCGATCAGTTGCTGCAGGTTTTTGAATTGCGATCCTGTAGGAACAATGATAATTACCGGCGTCTGCGCGATGGTGGTGACCGGCACCAGGTCACGCTCATGGTCCCAGGGCAGGGTCTTGAAGAGTGACGGCAGCATCGTGTACGTGGTGTCGTTCGCGAGCAGGGTGTAACCGTCGGGGGCGGCGCGCGCGACTTGCATGGTACCGATCGTCCCGCTGGCTCCTGGCTTGTTTTCAACAAAAAAGGATTTGCCGGTGCTCTCGGTCAGTTTCTGGGCGACCTGCCTGGCAACGAAATCGGTGGTGCCGCCGGCCGAGTACGGCACGACGATGCGCACCGGCTTGCTGGGCCAGGTCTCGGCATGGCCCGGCAGGGTGGCGCAGAGCATGGCAACGGTAGCGATCAGTCGGTTCAACATGGTTGTCTCCTTGGTGTGGCTTGTCGTTGTCCGGCGCCGGTGAGGCGGCGTCCGGGCGATGCGGGTCATCGCGGGGCGACTGCCGTCGCCCGCGTCTTGTCGAGAGATGCCTTGGATGACGTCTCGCTCGTCTCAAGACGGCATCGTGGTCCTATTCGCGCGGAGGCTCCGGCACGTCGCGCTGGGGCGTGCCGTCATACGTCCACAGGAACTGCCGAGGGATCGGTCCCTTGTTGCGCCCGCCTTGGTTGGTCTGCTCCCACGCATGCGCGAGAATGCCGACCGAGCGGGACAGGCAGAACAGCCCGCGCGCCAGCGGCGCCGGGAAGCCGAGTTCGGCATAGATGACGGCGGTGGCGCCGTCGATATTCATCGGGATCGGCTTGCTGCGGCCTGCACCTAGGGCTTGCTCCACGGCGCGAGCAATCGCGGCGTAGCGGCCGTTGACGACGCCGTTTTCCGATGCCTGGTCTACCAGTGCCAGCAGGCGCGGCGCTCGCGGATCCAGCGGATGAAAGCGGTGGCCGAACCCTGAGACGAACTTGCCGTGCAGGTCGCGGTAGCGCTCCAGGCCGGCACCGACCGCCTCGTCCAGGCCGGCGCCAGCGTCGATGCGTTGCGCGATGTCCTGGTACAGCTCCACGGCCTGCTCGCCGGCACCGCCATGCACGTCGCCCAGCACGTTGACAGCCGAGGCCATCGCGTTGTTCAGCCCCACGCCGCAGGTGGCCGCCATACGCGCGATCGCGATGCTGGGCGCTTGCGGGCCGTGATCCACGGCCGCCATCAGGGCGGCATCAAGCAGTTCGCCCTGGCCGGGCCCGGGCAGTTCGCCGCGCAGCATCAGCCAGATCATCTGCGCGAACGACACGCGGCCGATCAGTTGCTCGATGGGATAGCCTCGATAGCGAATTTCGCCGGGGCGCATGTCGATGATCTCCGTGCGCCACCAGTCCTGCGACAAGCGTTGGCCGGCGTCCATGGTGCTATCGGGCGTGTTGGGGGCTTGTTCGATGCGGCTCATATTGCGCGCTCCTGGCTGAGTTGGTCGATGTCCGCGTCGCTGTAGCCCAGGCTGCCCAGGATCGCGCGCGTATGCTGGCCGAGTTCGGGTGGTGGCGTGTCGACGGCCGGGGCCTCGCGATTGAGCTTGAAGCCCGTACGCACCACGCGAATGTCGCGACCAACGCCCGGCGCATCGGCAAATTCACCGATCATGCCGCGGTCGCGCACCTGGGGATGGGCGAGCGTGTCGGGCACGCTCAGCACGGGTCCCGCCGGTACGCCGGCCTCGTTCAGCAGCGGCCACCACTCGGTGGCCGCTTTGCTGGCCAGCTCGGCCTCCAGCGCTGCCGTCAGCGCAGCTCGGTTGGCCAGCCGCGCCTGGCGCTGGGCGAAGCGTTCATCGGTGGCCAGTTCGGGCTTGCCCACCACGCGGCACACAGCCTCGAATTGTTCCTGCTTGTTGGCGGCGATATTGAGCAGGCCGTCGCCGGTGCGGAACGTCCCCGAGGGGCTTGCGGTCATGTTCTCGTTGCCCATCGGCACCGGCGCCTTGCCCGCGATCAGGTGGTTCGACACCACCCAGCCCATGGTGGCGAGCGTCGCTTCCAGCATCGAGACATCAATGAAGTAGCCCTCGGTGCGCTGGTGGTCGGCGAGCGATGCCGCCACCGCAAAGGCCGCGGTCAGGCCGCCGATGGTGTCCGACACCGGATAGCCGACCCGGTACGGGGCCGTCTGCGGGTTGCCGGTGATGCTCATCACCCCGGACATGCCCTGGATAATCTGGTCGTAGGCTGGCAGTTCCGCCAGCGGGCCGTCCTGGCCGAAGCCCGAGATCGCACAATAGATCAGGCGCGGGTTGTCCTGCTTGAGCGTCTCGTACCCCAGGCCGAGGCGGTCCATCACGCCGGGACGAAAGTTCTCCACCACCACCTCGGCGCTGCGCACCAGCTTGCGGAAGATTTCCTTGCCATGGGCGTGCTTGAGGTTGATGGTGATCGACTGTTTTCCAGGATTCTGGGCGAGGAACGACACGCCCATCAGGCGCTGGTTCAGCTCGGCATCGGCGCCCAGCTGGCGTGCCAGGTCGCCGGTACCGGGCGTTTCCACCTTGATGACCTCGGCGCCCATATGGGCAAGCTGGTGGCAGCAGAAGGGCCCGGCCAGCACGTTGGTGAGGTCGAGCACGCGAATATTGCGCAAGGGCTTTTGCATGACTGGCTTCCGGTGGCGTGGGGCCACGGCGTTACGGCCGCCGCGGCACCACTGAATGAATTACTCGACGCGGGCGCCGGACTGACGCACGATGTCGCCCCAGCGCGTGTTTTCGCTCTGGATGAAAGTCGTCAGGTCCTTGGCCGAGCCGCCGCGCGGCTCGCTGCCTTCTTCGCGCAGCCTGGTGATGGTGTCCGGCTGTGCCAGCACTTTGTTGACCTCGGCATTCAGGCGCGCCACCACTTCCGCCGGCGTGCCGGCGGGCGCCACCAGGGCCTTCCAGTCTTCCGCCTGGAAGCCGGCGTAGCCCGACTCCGCCACGGTCGGCACGGCGGAAAGCAGCGGCAGGCGTTTGGCGGAGGTCACGGCGATCGCACGGACCTTGCCGGCCTTGACCATCGGCATCGCGATCGGCGGCGTGGCGAAATAGAAATCGGTCTGCCCGCCCATCAGGTCGGTCAGCGCCGGCGAGGCACCCTTGTAAGGCACGTGCAGCATCTTGATGCCGGCGCGGCGCGCGAACATTTCGCCGGTGAGGTGGCCGACGGTGCCGGCGCCTGCGGATGCCATCGATAGCTGTTCCGCCTTGCCCGCCGCAACCAGATCGGCAACGTTCTTGTAAGGGGCATCGCTACGCACGATCAGCACGACCGGTTGCGCCGCGACCAGGACTACCGGCGTGAAGTCCTTCCGGGCGTTGTAGGGCATCTTCGGATACAAGGTGGGATTGATCGCCAGGTTGGCGGTCTGGCCCATGCCCAGGGTGTAGCCATCCGGCTTGGCCTTGGCGACGCTATCGAGTCCGATATTGCCGCCGGCGCCGGCGCGGTTCTCCACCACTACCTTCCAGTTCGTGGCCTGGCCGATCTTGTTGAACACCAGGCGCGAGAGCACGTCGGTGCCGCCGGCAGGCGGGAACGGCACGACCAGCCTGACCGGCTGAGAAGGATAAGCCTCAGCCGCAACCGCGCCAGTGACGCCGGCGGCGAGCAGCGCCGACACCGTGCAACCGAGCATGGCCCGGGCAAAACTGCGGCGGGTTGCCGTGGCGAACGGCTGGTTAGTGTGAGCGTGAGTCATGTCGTCTCCTGTACGGGCGGATGGCGTGTGGGTTGTTGGTAGGAGCTGGCCTGCAGCAGCAGGGGCTGGCAATTCAAGGTGGATTAAGGCGATTCGCCGAGCCGGTACACGGCACTGGCCGTCCCGCGGAACAGCGCGTCGCGCTCGGCTGCGCTGGCCTGTGCAGTCAGGCGCTTGAAGGCGTTCCAGCCATTGCTGTAAGGGTACGAACCCTTGTCGACCGGGAAATTGCTTTCAAACATGCAGCGCTCGGCGCCAAACGCTTCCACGCACGTGAGCATCCACGGTTTCCAGGTGTCGGCGAGCTGAACCGATGACGGCGGGCGCTCCCCCTGGTCAAAGCCAAAGCCGTTGATGCGCATGCCCAGGCCGCCCAGCTTGACGCGTACGTTAGGTAGGCGGGCCAGTTCGCGCATGTGGCGCGACCACTGCGTGAACACTTCCGCTGGCTTGTCACGGTACTGGCCGATGCGCACGATGCCGCCGCAATGGTTGACGATGACAACCGTATCCGGGTTGGCTTTGGCCAGGTCGAACAATTCCGGGAGCTGCGGAAAGAACAGCCAGGCATCGTAGGACAGTCCCAGGGGCGCCAGCTCTGCAACGCCTGCGCGGTATCCAGGATCCAGCAGCAGTCCGCGGGGTGCGGCGGTAAGAGGATTGGCGAGGGAGGCGTCGGCATCCCAGGTGGTGAGGTGGCGCACGCCCCGGAAACGGCCGCCGCCGGCCGCAAGATGGGCTTCCAGGACTTCGCGCACAGCCGCGCCACGCCGCAAGTCCGCGTAGCCCACGATGGCCTGGGCAACTTGAGGCTCCCCGCCGGCGTGCGTTGGCGTTGCCTGCGAAACAAACTCGGTTTCGCCGACCGGACGTAGTGCCTCAGGGCCTGCTACGCGGTAGCGGGTCAGGGCTTGCATATACACGGACGCCTGGATGTTGTGCCCGCAGCGCAGATCCTGCAGATAGTCGTCGCGCAGGTAGGTCCATCCCGGGCGCTCGTAGAAATGGTGATGCGCATCGACGATTGGCAACAACGGCTCAAGCGCCTCCTCGGTGGCAGAGGCTAGCCATTCGGGCCGAACGGGAAGGTAGTTACTCATCGCGCATTGTTCTCTCAGACAGAACCGTGTTCTATGGAAAAGAACTTTAGGCGCGAGGAAACGCGTTAGAAAGGAGGGTATACCCTCATCTTTCCATTTTTTTGAAAACGTGTTCTACTGGACAGAACAAACAGCCACGACCAACATGGGCCACAACTCCACTTCTCCGCTCGATGGCCGGACCGAGGTCCCGCCTGCCGACAGTTCCAGCGGCGTGGCGGTGCTGGATCGCGCTTTTGCCATTCTTGGGGCATTCGGCCCCAACGATGACCGCCTGACGCTGACGGAACTCTCGCGCCGCACGGATATGTACAAGAGTACGGTGTTGCGCTTGCTGGGCGCGCTGGAGCACGGGGGCTTCATTCGCAAGCTTGACGATGGCCAATATGCAATTGGCCCACAGCCGCTACGGCTGGCCGCGATTTATCAGCGATCGTTTCGCGTCGGTCCTGTCATTGAGCCTTTGCTTGAGCAACTCAGCCGCGAACTTGGCGAGACCGCTTCGTTCTATGTCCGCCAGGGGGACCGGCGGCTGGTGCTGTATCGGGTTGAGCCGGCGCGCGCTGTGCGCGTCGCGATCGGTGTCGGCGATGAGTTCCCCATTGATCGCGGTGCCTCGGGCAAGGTGTTGCTGGCGTTCAGCGAAACCAGCGATGAACGCTGGCACGAGGTTCGCGAGCGCTTGTGGGCTGTGTCATATGGCGAGCGCGAGTCCGAGACTGCGGCCGCTTCAGTCCCTGTTTTCAGCGCGATGGGGCAACTCGTCGGCGCCTTGACCTTGTCCGGGCCAAAGCAGAGACTCGCCGCTGCGCCGACCATGTTCGCGGCAGTGACAACGCTGCTAAAGACTGCCAGGCAGGCCACCGAGATCCTCGGCGGCAATGGAGGGCGATTCGATAGCAGTATTGCGCAGCTGCACATGCAGCAAATCATCACCAGCGGTGCCATCGGCGCCCATGAGGTACCGTAGGTAGCGCAGACTCTTCGGCGCGTCCAGACCTGGGCCAAGCAATCCCGTAAGCGCTGCACCGGATTCCTGGAATGCCGCCCCGCCTCGGGGTTTCGTCTCGGTACCAAAGAGCCGGAGAGCGTGCAATGCAAGACAGAATCCCACGCACGGTGCTCAAGTGTCCATGAACCCGCGAAACTTCGGTTCCCCGCCCATCTGCGTGCTGCTACGAAGGCTGCCGATCGACCAGCTTGGCGATTAATTGCATTTTTATTTTTGCCTCCGACGGCAGCCGGCGCTGTTGTCGAGGATCGAGGTTCGTGCGACCGCGCTCATCATCCATGCGGCCATAGCTTTTCAGTGCGAAGCAACGGACCTGTGGGGCGTTTCGCCCGCTGCGTTCATGGTCCGCCTCGACCGTTGTCCGCCGGAAAATATGCCGGACTGTTGCGCGCTCCATTCCAGCTTTATATCTCTTATTACGTATATCTGTATTTATCGATATCAGAATTAAATAATAAATATTTTATCAGGGTTACTACTATGCATTACTAATCAATCCATAGACCTATATTAATTATCGCCGGAGCAGCGATTGCACCCTGTCTGAATGAAAACCTGTTTAACGCAGGCGACAGCCAATTCCTGACGATTACGCATGGATGCCCACACCAGATTCGATGCTGCCGCGGCCCTTTCGGACCTTATCGGTCCGCGCCTGTCGCGCGACGCCAACGCCTTCCGGCTCAGCGCATCGAATGAAGTCAGTAACGGCGCATCGAAGCTACGTCTCGCGCAACTGCTTGCTCTTGCGAGCCGCCATGTCCGCCCCGGCGTCCCGCTCAATCCGGGCCCGGACGAACTTCGCTTGCTCAGCGCAGGCATTCCCGGGTGGGATACGTCCCATTGGAGCCTGCTGGAAGCGCTGCGCGTTGCCTTGCTGCTCGCTTCGCCAGACATGGAAGGCGACGCCTTCCCCATTACGCTTGAGCATTGCTTTCGTTTCGCTGACCATGGCGAGTCGTGCGCCCTATATCGCGCGCTCGCACTCTTGCCGAGCGGCGAGCGCTTTGTCTGGCGCGCAGGTGAAGGCTGCCGCAGCAATATGCGCTCTGTATTCGAAGCCGTCGCATGCGATTCTCCCTACCCTGCGCAGCATTTTGACGAAGTTGCCTGGCGCCAACTCGTGATCAAGGCCGTATTCATTGACGTGCCACTCTGGCGCATCGACGGCATCGACCGGCGGCTGTCTCCGGAACTCGCCCGGATGGCGCTCGACCTTGCCGATGAAAGGTGCAGCGCGGGGCGCGATGTGCCGCCGCAGCTATGGCTTTGCCTCGGTCCCCATGGCGGTGAACGCGGGCTCCAGGCCTTGCGCAAGGAACTGGCGCAAGGCCACGCCCGCGGCCAACGCGGCGCCCTTCTCGCGCTCGCCCGTGCTGGTGACACGATGAGCGGCGATTGCCGATGGCTGCGCACCGCGCTGGACAAACACGCGGGCTTCCTCGAGCAGGCCCGCCAGGCAAGCTTTACGCAGCAAGCCCTTCGCTTCCTTTAGCGTCAAGAGCGAGAAGGAACCACAAAGAACCACGACCCACAAGAACCACAAGAACCACAAAGGACACGCCGTGAGATTCTTCGATCCCCACATCCATATCAGCTCACGCACCACCGACGATCTGGAGGCCATGGCTGCCGCCGGCATCCGCGCGGTCATCGAACCAGCGTTCTGGCTGGGTCAGCCACGCACCAACGTCGGCAGTTTCTTCGACTACTTCTCGAGCCTGCTCGGCTGGGAGCGCTTTCGATGCAGCCAGTTCGGCATCGCGCATTACTGCGCCATCGGGCTCAATTCGAAGGAAGCAAACAACGTGGAACTCGCGCGCGAAGTGCTTGACCTGCTGCCGCAATTTGCGCTGAAAGAGGGGGTCGTCGCCATTGGCGAAATCGGCTACGACGAGATCACCGCCGCGGAAGATTTCGCGTATCGCGCCCAACTGGATCTCGCGCGCGAGCACGACATGGTGGTAATGGTCCATACGCCCCATCGCGACAAGAAGAACGGCACACTCCGGTCGATCGATGTCGCACGGGAGCACGGCATCGATATCACAAAGCTGGTCATCGACCATAACAACGAGGAGACTGTGCGCGCCGTACTCGATTCCGGCGCATGGGCCGCCTTCACGATATACCCGAATACAAAGATGGGTTCCGAGAGGATGGTGGAAGTCGTCCGGCAATACGGATCCGAACGGATCATTGTCGACAGTTCAGCCGACTGGGGCGTCAGCGACCCGCTGTCGGTGCCCAAAACCGCGCGGCTGATGCTCGCGCGTGGCATTCCTGCCTCCGATGTCGAAGCCGTCAGCTGGAGCAATGCCTTGCATGCCTATGCGCAGTCCCAGCAGATCGATGTCGCTGCGCTTGACCAGAATCCTCGACTCGATCAGCGTCAGCTGTTCGCGGACAACTCCGTGCTCCGCGGACAAGTGCCACGTGTCGACGAGGCCGTGCCGAACTGAACCGGCGCCGGTTGACCGGACGCCAGCGGAATAGAAAAAACCATCCCGTCTCCCTCCAGTCACGTCTTCGTCCCGGTACGAAGCCCAGGAGCGCCGCATGCTCGAGCATCGCATCGAACAGAGTTTTGAAGTGCGCTACAGGTATCCGGTCTGCTTCACCCGCGGCGCCCTCACGCCTGCAAACCCGCTGCTGTCAGACCTGATGCGAGCGCAGCCGCCAGGCGCAAGGGCACGCGTGCTATTCGCGGTGGATGCCGGGCTTTCCGGCGCGCAACCCGGTTGCATCGACGCGATTGAGCAATACGCGCTGGCACATGCGGACACTATCGAACTGGTCCGCACGCCATGGATTGTCCGTGGCGGCGAGACTTCCAAGCGCGATCCGCGCGAGGTGGACGAATTCTACGGCTACGTGCGTGACCTCAGGCTCTGCCGTCACAGCTACGTCGTCGCAATCGGCGGCGGCGCGGTGCTGGACGCGATCGGATACGCTGCGGCAACTGCGCATCGTGGCCTGCGGCTGATCCGGATGCCGTCAACGGTGCTGGGCCAGAACGACGCCGGCGTGGGCGTCAAGAACGCGATCAACTGGCAGGGCCGCAAGAACTTCCTCGGCACGTTCACACCGCCGTTTGCGGTCGTCAACGACTTCGAGTTGCTGGCAAGCGTGGCCGCCGCCGACCGGCGCGCCGGCATTGCGGAAGCGGTAAAGGTCGCACTGATCCGCGATCGCGCCTTCTTCGACTGGCTTCACCTGCAACGATTCGCGCTCGCGGTCCTTGCGCCCCATGCGCTGGAGCCGATGATCGTCCGCTGCGCGGAATTGCATCTCGCACAGATCCGCAATGCCGGCGATCCCTTTGAGCGCGGCAGCGCCCGGCCGCTGGATTTCGGCCACTGGTCGGCCCACAAGCTCGAGGAACTCTCCGAGCACCGTTTGAGGCACGGCGAAGCGGTCGCGATCGGCATGGCGCTCGATGTCCAATACTCCCGCCGGCTTGGCATGATCGGCGATCTGGCCGCGGAGACCATCATGCAAACGCTGTCCGATATCGGCTTTACGCTCAATCACGAGGCGCTGGACCAGCTTGATGTCGAACAGGCACTGGACAACTTCCGGGAGCACCTGGGCGGGCAGTTGTGCATCACACTGCTAAAAGGGATTGGCGAAGGCGTCGAGGTCCATCATATCGATATCCCCACCATGCGCGCATGCATCGCGGACCTGCAGGCGTCGCAACGGCAAGCACGCCCCGAGACCGTCCCGCTGGAGGTCCTGTCGTGAACCAGGTGAACCAGGTGAGCCACGACTACCCGCTGACCTACTGCACCAACATCCACCCCGGTGATGCATGGGCCGATGTCCGGCGCAATCTGGAGGACCACGCGTTGCAGGTCAAGGAAGCCTGTTCCCCCGCGCGCACGTTCCCGTTGGGCATACGCCTGTCCGCGCAGGCCGCCTTCGAACTCGACGACGTTGAGATCCGCCGCTTTGCCAACTGGTGCGAGGCACATGACTGTTACGTGCTGACGTTGAACGGCTTTCCGCACGGAGCCTTCCACGGTACGCAGGTCAAGGAAGCGGTCTACCTGCCAGACTGGCGGGATCCGCGGCGCGCCAGCTATACGAACCGGCTCGCCGACATCCTCGCGCAATGGACGCCACGTGGCCAGACCCGATCGATCTCGACAGTGCCGGTTGCGTACCGTAGTGGCTTTGCCACGGAACACTGGGGACCAGTCAGGACGCATCTGTTGTACACGCTCATGCACCTTGCATACCTGCACGAGCGCGGCGGTCCGCTAATCCGCCTCGCGCTCGAGCCCGAGCCACACTGCGTACTGGAGCAGACCCACGAAGCCGTCGAGTTCTTCGAGCGGATGCGGTTTCCCGCCTCGCTTGCCGATTACATCGGCCTGTGCTTCGACTGTTGCCACCAGGCGGTGGAGTTCGAGCAGCCAGCTGACTGCCTCGCGGCACTGGAAAGCGCCGGGATCCGTGTGGTCAAGGTACAGGTTTCCTCCGCGCTGCGTGCCCGCGGCAAGGCGATTGCAAACCTGCTGGCCTTCGACGAAGCGACATATCTGCATCAGGCCGTGCTTTGCACGCTGGACGGCGAACTGCTGCGCTTTTCCGATCTGCCGGAACTCGCGCGCTGGCTCGAGCGCGGCGAGCCGGCCGAAGAATGCCGCGTGCACTTCCACGTGCCGGTCTTTCTGGCCGAACTCGGGAATGTCGGCACAACGCGCTTCTTTCTTGAGGACTGCCTGCCGCGGCTGGCGCCGGGGACGCCGCTCGAGGTCGAAACCTACAGCTTTGGCGTCCTGCCGCAAGCGCTGCGCCTCGACTCGGCGGGCGCGTCCATCGCACGCGAACTGAACTGGGTCAGGGAGACACTCGATGCAGCGCACGGCCGTCATTAACGTTGTCGGGCTCACCAGGAGGCTGCTCGGGCCGCATACGCCCAACCTTTCCGCCCTCAGCGACGAGGTGGCGACGATCGACGCGGTGACGCCTGCGCTGACCTGTTCGGCGCAGACAACCTACCTGACTGGCAAGCTGCCGACCCAACACGGCATCGTCGGCAACGGCTGGTATTTCCGCGAGCTCGACCAGGTGATGCTGTGGCGGCAAAGCAACCGGCTGGTCCAGGCACCGCGCATCTGGCATCTCGCGCGGGAGCGCGATCCGTCGTTCACCTGTGCCAACACGTTCTGGTGGTACGCGATGGCGACCGACGCGGACATCACGCTGACCCCGCGGCCCCTGTATTGCGCCAACGGCCTGAAGCTGCCGGACTTCTACACGCAACCGGCATCATTGCGCGAGTTGCTGCGCGAACGGCTCGGGCAGTTTCCTCTTTACGACTTCTGGGGTCCGCGCACCAGCATCCGCTCGAGCCGCTGGATCGCGGATGCCGCGCTCACGGTCGAGGAGCAGTTCTCCCCGACGCTGAACCTGATCTACCTGCCGCACCTCGATTACTGCCTGCAGCGCGTCGGCCCGCAAGCCGATATCGCGAGCGACCTGTGCGAGATCGACGCCGTCTGCGGGGACCTGATCGACACGTTCCGGGCGCGCGGAGTGCGCATCGTCGTGTTGTCCGAGTACGGCATCGTGCCGGTCAGCAGGCCGGTACATATCAACCGCATCCTGCGCGAGGCCGGGTTCCTTGCGATCAAGCGCGATCTCGGCCGGGACTATCTCGACACCGGCGCTTCGCGCGCATTTGCCGTGGCTGACCACCAGCTGGCGCACGTCTATGTCCGCGACCCGCGCGATGTCGGCGCGGTGAGCCGGCTTCTGGGTGACGTCGATGGCGTTGGCGAATTGCTCCATGAAGCCGGGAAGGTTCACTACGGCCTCGCGCATCCCCGTGCCGGGGAGATCGTCCTGCTGGCCGAACCGGATAGCTGGTTCACCTACTATTTCTGGGACGACGACGCGGCTGCGCCAGACTATGCGCGCACTGTCGATATCCACAACAAGCCGGGCTACGATCCGGTCGAGCTGTTTGTCGATCCGGACATCCGCTTCCCCGCGCTGAAAGTCGGCGGCATTCTCGCGCGCAAGGCGCTCGGCATGCGGTACACGATGGACGTGGTGCCCCTCGACGCGTCGCTGGTACGCGGCTCGCACGGCATCCGCACGGCCAGCGACAACGACGCGCCAGTGCTGATCAGCTCCGAACGCGGCCGCATTCCCGACGACAACCTGGCAGCCACCAGTGTCTTCGCCACCCTGCTCGATCACGTCTTCCGCCAATGAATGCCCTACCGGTTCGCGCCAGCCTCAACGCAGTGTGTTCGCTGTGCCGCGTGAGCAATCTGCCCACCGTCTGGATGAACGTGCTGGCCGCGGCCGCCCTCTCGGGCGCTGCCTGGGAGGGAAGCCCGGCCGCCGCCCCCGCCTTGCTGGTCGTGCTGCTCTTGGTCGCGCTGTCGTGCTTCTACTGCGGCGGCATGGCCCTGAACGACCTCTGCGACCTCGAGCATGACCGCATGTACCAGCGCTACCGGCCGATTCCGGCCGGCCGCATTACCCCTGGCCGTGCCCGCGCCGTCACCCTCGCGCTGTTTGCCAGCGCGCTCGCCTGCCTGCTGCTCGTTCCGCATCATGCGGGGCTGGCTGCCGGTGCGATGCTGCTTTTCGTGATCTGGGTCTACGACCACTTCCACAAGCGCCACCCGTCGACGGTGTTTGCCATGGCCGGCGCGCGGCTGCTGGTCTACGTCGTCACTGCGTCAGCGCTGACCGGGGGGATATCCACGGGGGTCGGAATCGCCGCCCTCGTCCAGGGGGCCTACGTGCTACTGCTGACAGTTGTCGCGCGCCACGAAGGCCGTACCGCCGCCGGGCGTTACCGATGGCCAGTGATCCCATGGATGCTTGCCGCGATGCCGCTGCTCGATGGCGTCATGCTCGCCGTGCTGGTGCATCCGGCGTGGCTGCTCGCAGGCGTGGTCGGCATGGGACTGACCCGCGCGGGCCAGCGCTACGTTCGCGGCGACTGATCGCTGAAGCAGCAATCGTGGCCGCTTCCGGCACAGCGGCCCAGCATGAATCCGAAGTCATGGTGCCGGCTGCACATGAAGCCTCCAAACCAGAAGGAGCACCATGAGTCCATCCATCCCCACCTCCATCAGCCTGACATCGCGCTGGTTTATCCGGCCGGGATGCGAGCCAGCCGCCGAGACCGCGCTGCGCCAGCTCGCCGAGGATGTCCTGCAGCGGGAGCCCGATACGCTGGCGTATCTCATCCATACGCCCTACGGCGGTGACGCCCGACTGCAATCGCTGCCGCCGTCCAATCCTTTTTCCGTCGTGTTCTTTGAAACCTACCGTGACGCCGACGCGTTCCTGCGCCACGTCAACGGTCCGGTGTTCACCGGCTTTGTGCGGCAGCATGGCGAGCTGTTTGTCGCGTCGAACGGCTCGCCTTTTACGTTCGTGGAGTTCCTGCAAATGCGCGCGGGCTTTGTGCGGACCGCGACGGCTGCCGCCTCCATCGCCGCGCCGCAAGCCGATGCCGTCAATCTCCATCCCAGCGTGATGTTCGAGATCATCGCGAAGGACCAGGCCACGCTGAAGGCCTTCTACGGCAGCGTCTTCGGCTGGCACTACCAGACCGGCACCGCCGGCTTCGCCTACATCCCGTTCCAGGTGCAGACCTTGCCGCTGCTCGGCGGCATCGGCCAGACAGAACCGAATACGCCTGGCTACGAGCCGGGCAAGAACTTCTACCTTCTCGTCGACGATCTGGACGCAGCGATCAACCGTGCTTTGCAGAACGGCGGCAGCCGCTATGTCGATCCGGTCAGCGTCGATGGCTACCACTTCGCGATGATCAAGGATCCGGAAGGCAATCCGGTTGGCCTGATCAAGCCATTCTGACGCGCCGTGGCAACCACGTCGCACCGCTAACAAGGAGGACCCCATGAGCTACCTCGATCCGCTGCGCCTGCATTTCGCAGGCCAGTTCCAGGCCAATGTGTCGACGGTCAATAACGACCCCGGGCACTTCGACAACGCTGCGTTCGAACCTAGCTACCAAAAGCTGCAGGGGCCGGGCATGAATCCGCCCAACGGCTGGTTCAACCCCACTGGCGACGCCGCCTGGCGGCTGCTCGGCTGCAAGGTCACGTCCGCCTGGCTGCCATCGGGCCCCGCCAGTCCAGCCGATCCGGTCCTGCAGTCCCTGGTCGCCGACTCGGACGGCCGTGTCTGCGCCAAGCTGGTCGATCTCGACAGCGAACAGCAGCTGGTATCCGAAATCTGGGGCCTGCAGGTGCGCATCGCCGATACCAAGGGCAACACGCTGCTGCGCGGCAATTTCAACCCGGCGCCGTTCCTCGACATCTGGGACCGTGCGACGGGCCAGACCTCCGGCGACGTGATTGCCGGCGCGATGTACCAGTCCGTGCTGACCGATCTGCAATGGGCGGATGTGTCGAACTCGCCCTTCCTCACCGCGTTGCAGGCAAGCGGCGACCTGCTCTCGATCAAGTTCAACGTGGACGGCATCAATCTCGACTACACGTCCCCCCAGTTCATGTGCGGCCGGATCGTCGGCACAATCGGCCCCTACGCCGCGGGAGAACCGAACAGCATGGTGATCGGGCGGCAGTTCATGGCGGCGGCGGCGCAGGGTGGCAACTTCTTCAAGCCGCAGGGCGGCATCAACTTTTTCGCGGCGCGGGTCGACGAAGCGTCCAGTTCCATCCTGCTAGACCTGGGCAACGCGCTGAGTACCGGCAACCCGGGCGGCACCATGAATGACGTCGGGGACCTGACGCTCAGTGTCGCCACGTCGACAGGCTCTCTCACGCTGGGAACGATCCCGTCAGGCGGTCAGAACGGCTACTCCGGCGACACGCCTTGGTACCCGACAACCGCAGGCGTGGTGCAGTTGCCGCTGAGCCCCCAGCAACTCGCCGCGGTGCAGAGTGCCCCGCTTACATTGAGCGGAAACCCGGGCATCACGATCAGCGAATGGAACAGCGGCGTGTTCGTGCGCGCAGACACGTTCGTCTATCGTGCGAGTCCTGGCGACACGCTGCAGGTAGCCGTCTACGCGATGCAGTGGGGCCAGCCGATGGTCGAAGCGACATTGAGTGTCGTGCCGGATTCCTCACAACTTCAGCCTAGCAACATGATTCATCCGCGCGACGTGCCGCCGGTCGCGACACCGCTTTCCGCGTTGAGCTTTGTCGATGCCACACACCGGCCGCCGACGGTCACACCGCTTTCCGAAGGCTTCAGCGGCACGCTGGTGACGGGCCAGAACGGTGTCGCGTTGCTGTCGCTGGCCACCGGCGACCCGGGCACACCGCGCTATTTCAACCATGGCAAGGACTATGGCCTGGACGGCCAGGTATACGGCATCCGCGTCGGATTTGCGGATACGGGAACCTATAGCGGGCCGGTGAACCAGTGGAATTTCATCAGCGTCCTGCTGTGGAGCGGCTTTAGCCCCGCCCAGCCGGTCACGTGGACATCGGTGCAACCGATCTTCCAGCAATACGCAAACCTCTATCCGGTCATGGCGCGCTTTCTCGACATGGCCGACTACAAACAGGTGGTCGCGAATGCCTCGCTGCTGTCGCTCGCGTTCGGACTCGATCCGGCGGATCCGAATTCGATGCCGGTCACACGCGACCTCTCGCCAGCGAAGCGCACCGCGATCCAGTCGTTCCTCGCCAACCCCCAGTACGGCACCGGCGCACCGGCCCCCGCTGTGCGCGCGCATGCCGCCGCGCCCGTATCGGATGCGATACGTCCCGCCGCGCAAGGTGGCAAGGCGGCGGCCAGCGCACGCCGCCTGATATTGCGCTGATCCCTGTGCGCGCTTTGATCACCTCTTTGATCACCTATTTCGGAGGTAGCCAATATGATCCGCCTTCAACGCTCCACGCTGAAAGGACTGCGGTCCGACCAGCCGTCTCTGCCGGCCATGTATGCAGTGCTGAACCAGGCCATCGAACTCGAGCATGCGACCATTCCGCTCTACCTTTACGCGCTGTATTCTCTCGACCCGACCAAGAACAAGGCCATCGCTGACATCGTTCTATCGGTGGTGATGGAAGAGATGCTGCACATGACGCTGGCATCGAATGTGCTGAATGCGCTCGGTGGGACGCCGGTCATTGGCGGGCAGTATTTCGTCCCGAGCTACCCGGGTCCGCTGCCCGGCGGCGTCGAGCATGGCCTGACCTGCAATCTCGCCCCGTTCTCACCGGCCCAGCTCGACACCTTCCTCGACATCGAGCAGCCGGAGGACCCGCTGGACTTTCCGACCGCTCGGGCGTTCGCGCTGGACACATCGATCACGATTGGCGAATTCTACGATGCCATATCGGCGGCAATCGGCGTGCTCGGCGACGGCGCGTTCGTCAACCCGCCCCGTAACCAGGTCGGTCCTGACCTGATGCAGGAGGCCGTGGTCGTGTACAACGTGACAACCGCGCAGCAGGCAATCCGCACCATCGTCGAGCAGGGCGAAGGTACGTCGAAGTCCCCCGAGGAGGTGGTCGGAGATGGCTACGCCCACTACTACCGCTTCATGCAGATCAAGAACGGCAGGACACTGATAATGAACCCGTCCGGCAACCCGCCCTATTCATATTCGGGCGAGCCGATCGTCTTCGATCCGAGCGGCGTCTATTCGCTGCCTACCAACCCGAAGATCGCGAACTACCCCCCCGGTTCAGCGCAGCGGCTGGCGTGCAACAACTTCAACTACACCTACACAAGCCTGCTGTCCGCCTTGAACTCGCTGTTCAATGGTAACGCTACCTCCGCCCAGATGAATGTCGCGATCGGACTGATGATGTCGCTGAAAGGGCAGGCGAAGGCGATGATGTCGGGGATTCCGAACCCGGCCGTGTTGACGGGGCCGAGTTTCGAGTACCAGCCGGTCGACCCGGGTAGCGCCGCTGCCTGATCGGGCGCCAGCGCTTTCCGACGTGGTTTCGCAAGACGCGCTCACTGCCGTCCCACGACGGCAGGCGCGCTCACCCGTGCAGTATGGGAGCCGAATTCGGTCCGACACCCATGCCGTTGGTGATTGTCGCATCGGTTGGGGCACGCACAAGAAGCAGTAGCTGGCACGACTCACGTCATCGCTTTCTCGTGTTTAGCAAGCCGCGCGTTGCTGATGGGTTTTAACCGGTTGAAGCATAGGCTTTAAACCCCCGCATAACAGCCAGGGGCACTAGCGAATCAGCAGCCCCCTCCCGCAGGATCCGCACGCCTGTTGCATACCTATTCCTCGCGCCGGACTTGCCTCTCCCTAGCCGCATTCTTGTCCATCCTGGCCGCATGAGCCGCTGCCTGTTCGAGCAAGGCCGCATGCGCCCTCGGCACGACGAGCATCGTCAAACCCAGTCCGTCCATCACGCGCAGCGCGTGCTCCAGATTGACGCCCTTGCCGTTCTCCAGCTTGGACAGCATACCGACGGAAACCCCACAATGATTCGCAGCCTGGTCAATGGGCATGCCTTCCCCTGCCCGCGTTGCACGTATCCGGTCCCCAAGCTGGTCAATGCTACGGATTGTTGCGCGGGATGGCGGAGTTGGATCAGGAAGCGGCCTCGGCATAGAGGTGTCATAACTTTCACGAAAGTGAAATTATACCATCGCCGTCCAATCCCGGATTTGGGGAGCACCGCGCGTCGGTTTGTTGCCCCATCGGAAGCTGACATTGCTGTTGTGGGTGGCTTGCAGGCAATTGATTGCATCCGGACACCGCTTCGACTCACCGGGCCAAACGCCGCACCATCGCTAAACCAAGCCAAGGGGCGATGCACCCGTTAGCAGCTCGCTTGCCTGACGCGCATCCACGGTATCGAATCCCTCCGTGAACGAGGCATGGACCTTGACTACCATTTGCCGCGCAGCTTCGTCCTTGCCTTGGCGGTGCCATAGTCGGGCAACGCTCAGCACGGCTTGCAACTCGATGGACTTAGCCGCCTGCTGATGCGCGAGGGCAATTGCCTTCTCGAAGCATGCTTGCGCTTCGTCGTCCCTGGCGGAGACACTGGCCATTTCGCCCGGCAACTGCAGCATCCATTCTCCCTGGAAGCGATGCAGCGTCGCGGCATCGAAGCATTCGCCGGTGCTGCTGGCCAGGGTCAGCGCCTCACCCAGCACGCGCAGCGCCGCATCAGGCTGCCCTGCCCTGCCATAGGCGTCGGCAAGCAGTCCCAGCAGGGATGGCCGCCCCAGTGCGGCCCCGGTGGCTTCGTGGGCTTCGAGACCCTGCTGTATCAGATCAATGCCCTCGTCATGGCTGCCTTGCCGGGCGAGCGCCCAGCCGCGCAGAATCGTCGCCCAGGCCAGATAGAGCGGGAATCCTTGTTCGCTCGATAGCGCGAGCGCGGCATTGGCGTACTCGAGCGTCCGTTCCGGTTCGCCCCGGCGCTGATGCAGTTCGGCCGCATAGACCAGGCTCAAGGCAAGGCCGAACGGCTCACAGGCCTGCCTGGCCAGCGCCAGGGCCTCTGCCGAGCGGGCCAGGGACTGATCCGGCAAGCCCAGATACCAGAGCGACCAACTCAGCGCACTGCGCATATGGATGGCGGGGTTACGCACATAGCGCAAGAGATGACCATAGGATTGCCGGTCGGGGCGGTGCAGTGCCAGGGCCTGCTCCATGTGGGTACGGGCCGCCGTGAACTCGCCCAGGCGGAACACAGTCGTGCCGAGCACGCGGTGTGCCTCGGCCATCTGTTCCGGGTCCTGCGTATCCTGCGCGAGGCTGAGCAGCCGCTCACCTAGTGCCTGCGCCGTCTTGAGCTGGGCGCGCAGCAGGTAGAAGGACCACAGACCGAGTTGTGACGAGAAGCACTGCGGCGTGTCCCCGCCCTGCTTGCTCAGCGCGAGGGCCCGCGTGTAGGTCGCCTCCACCTCCGGCGCGCCGAAGCCGCGCGCGGCCATCCAGGCCGGGCCGAGCGTTAGCAGCAGCGTCAGCTCTTCCTGCAGGCGTTCGGGCGTGTCAGGCAGGGTCTTGAGCAGTTCGAGCGCCGCGCTGAGATGGCCGATCGCTTCAAGCTGGGCGGAACGCTGCAGGGCCTGCTTGCCGGCCAGCTGCAGGTATTCGACCGCCTTCGGCACATTGCCGCTCTGGCTGTAATGATGCGCCAACTCGTTGCAGTACTCCTTGAGCCGGTCCGGGAACAGCGCCTCGATGGCCTGCGCCGTGCGCTCGTGCAGGAGGCTGCGCTGCGCCGACAGCAGGGAGTTGCCCGCGACCTCCTGGGTCAGCGCGTGCTTGAACGCGTACTCCGCTTCGGGGTAAGCGGGCCGCTCATAGATGAAGTCCCCGGCCTGGAGGTCGACCAGCAGCGGGTGCAGCGCGGCTTCGGGCTGCCCCGTCACATGCCGGACCAGACTGGACGGGAACTCGGTGCCGATGATCGCGAGCGTCTGCAGCAATTCCTTCTGCGGCACCGGCAGCCGGTCGATCCGGGCCGCCAGCACCCCCTGCACGGTGGTCGGGATGTGCAGCGCCACAGGAGCCTTGTCGATCCGGTAGTGGCCGGGCTGGCCGAGCAGGGCATGTTCCTCGGCCAGGGTCTGGACCACTTCCTCCATAAAGAACGGGTTGCCCTCGGTCTTGGACAGGATCAGCTGCTTGAGGGGGACCAGCGAGGGATCATCGCCGAGCAGCGCCATGAGCAATCCCTGGGCCTCCGCCGGGCCCAGCGGTTCCAGATGCAGCTGGGTGTAACACGGCTGGCTGCCCCCGTCGTGGCGGTATTCGGGGCGGTAGTTGACCAGCAGCAGCAGCCTGGCGTGCGGCACCTGCGCGATCAGGACATCGAGGAACGCTTCGGTCTCGCTATCGAGCCATTGCAGGTCTTCGAACAGCACCATCAGCATCTGGTTCTGGCTCTCGCGCACCAGCAGTTTCACGATCGCCTCGAACGTGCGCCGGCGCCGGATGGCGGGATCCATCGTCGGCAAGGCCGAGCCCGGCTCGACAATCCCCAGCAGGTAGAGCAGGTAGGGCAGATGTTCCTCCAGCGAGCGATCCAGGATCAGCAGCTTGCCCGTCGCCTTCTCGCGACAGCGGCGTTCATCATCCTGTGGCGTGATCTGGAAGTAGTTTCGCAGCAGGTCGATCAGCGGCAGGTAGGGGAACGCCTTGCCATGCGACACCGAGAAGGTTTCGAGCACCAGGCAGCCTTCCTGCGCGCGCGCCTTGAATTCGTGGAACAGGCGCGATTTGCCGACGCCTGCCTCCCCCACGACGCCGACGATCTGCCCTTGCCCGCCCTTGGCCAGCGCCAACGCCTCGCCCAGGCGCGCCAACTCCGCCTCGCGACCGACAAAGCGGGCCAGGCCGCGAAGCGCCCCCACCTGCAGCCGCGTGCGCAAGGCGCCCAGACCGAGCACCTCATACACGGCCAGTGGCTCGCGCAGTCCCTTGATCTGGGTACGTCCCAAGGCCTGGAACGCGAAATACCCCTCCGTCAGCCTGTGGGTCGATTCGCTGACCAGGATGGAGGACGGGGTCGCGACGCCTTCCATTCGGGCGGCGATGTGCATGGTGTGGCCCACCGGGTCGTAGTCGGTGCGCAAATCGTCCTTGCGGATCGAGCGGACCACCACTTCGCCGGTGTGAACGCCCACCCGGATCTGCAGCGGGATGCCCTGCTCCAGCCGGACCCGGTCACTATGGCGGCGCATGGCCTGCTGCATCCGTAGCGCCGCGAACAGTGCCCGCAGCGCATGGTCTTCGTGAGCGATCGGCGCGCCGAAAAGCGCGAGGATGCCGTCGCCGAGCGACTTGGCCACGTACCCTTCATAGTGATGCACGGCCTCCATCATCAGCGCCACCACCGGGTCGATCAGGCGGCGGGCTTCCTCCGGGTCCAGGTCCTGGATCAGCGCGGTCGAGCCGGCCATGTCGGCAAAGAGCGCCGTGATGGTCTTGCGCTCGCCGGCGGCATCCGCGCCCTTGGCTTCCATGGCGGCCCGTTCCGCGCGGATGCGCTCGGCCAGGTGGGGTGGAGTGTAAAGAATCGGGGCCGGTACAGGCGGGGCCGGGGGCGGAGTCTGCTGCGGCGCCGCAACCGGGTCCGGCAGCTGCGCCCCGCAGGCCGCGCAGAACCTGGCCGAGGGGCTGGACTCGTAGCCGCATTGCGGGCAGGCCTGCGCCAGCCGTTGCCCGCACGCCTCGCAGAACCTGGCGCCAGCGGGGTTCTCGAATTGGCAATGGGTGCAGCGCATTTCGTCCTCGGACTGCCGTTAGCCGCTACGCACTCATTCAAGGTCCAATCGATACTGTTAGCAAGATCTGGGAATGTCGGCCTTTCCAGGCAACGCTCGTCGATGGGACTGTCGCAACGCTCGCCAGCACCGCCGTCCGCGAGTTGGCTCCGTCGATGCAACCTGACAATGGCCCAGATTTCGGAGGTGTGCAGAAGGCCGCAGCGACTTAACCACTTTTTTTTGTGCGCCTCACTCCACACAAAAGGGGCGGCAGTATGGCACGCGGAGGCTTGTCGGAGCTGGATGATGCGCGGCACCGAGCCACAGGGTCTTGCGCACGCCATCGATCGTGACTTCCAGCGCAATGCCCTGCCCGCTCTCATCGCGCTTGTAGCCGTGGTACACGATTGCGGCGCCCGTTGCATCGGACGACAGATAGGTTTCCCGGAACAGCTTCCACAGTTCCGGGGCACTGATCTCCGTCTCGCTTGCGTCGGTGGCCTGCTGCACCACGGTGCTGAACTCGACCTGCATGCGCCGCGGCATCACCACGCCATGCTCGCGCTCAAGCAGGAAGGCGATGCCGCCCTTGCCCGACTGGCCGTTGACACGGATCACGCTGTCATAGGTGCGGCCAAGGTCCGCCCCCCTGCGTTCGCCTTACGCCGTCACGGCGGCGCGTTGCCGCGCCACTTCGGCCTGCGGCGCGCCCGCATTGTCGGCGTGCAGCGTGAAGTCGAAGCGGATCAGCGAGAACGGCTTGTCCACGCCCAGCGCCTGCATGGCGGCCGCATCCTCGACGCGCGTCACCGGCGGCACCAGTCCATCGCGCGTGGCGAAGGCGAAGTCGTCCCACAGGTATGGGTCGCCGTCGATGTTGATCTGCGTGGTCAGCTTGCGATGGCCGGGCGCGGAGACAAAGAAGTGGATGTGGGCCGGGCGCGTGCCGTGGCGGTCCAGTTGCTTCAGCAGGCGGTCGGTGGCGCCGTCCGGCGGCACGCTGTAGCCCACCGGCACGATGCTGCGGAAGCGGTACCGTCCTTCGCTGTCTGTGACGATGGTGCGCCGCAGGTTGAAGGCGCTCTGGGTCGGGTCGAAGTACGAATAATTGCCCATCGAGTTCGCGTGCCAGACCTCCACGTTGGCATCGGGCAGCGGCTTGCCGGCGCTGTCGAACACCTGCCCTTCCATCACCAGCACTTCGCCTTCGTCGCTGCCGTCGTCCAGGCGTGTTTCACCCCGGGCGACGGGGGCGCCGGCCACGTACAGCGGCCCTTCGATGGTGCGCGGCGTGCCGCCCGAGATACCGGCGCGCGCCTCGGCCTCGTCCATGCGCAGGTCCAGGAAATGATCGAAGCCGAGCCCCGGTGCGATCAGGCCGAGTTCACCCCTGCGGCCGGCATCGGCCAGGTAGTTGAGCCCGGCCCAGAATTCCTCGGGCTGGATATCGAGGTCTTCGATCATGTAGAACAGGTCGCGCACCATCCGGTGCACGATGACGGCGATGCGCGGGTTGGCATTCTGGCCGGTGCTCTCCTCGATGCGGTTAAGTACGGCGTCGATCGCGATCTTGTCCATGGTTGTCTCCTATGGCCTTGTGGGTGGGTGAAGTGGAAAACGTTGTCAGAGCGAGCGGAACAGCGGGCTGCGGGTGGCCTGGCTCGCGTCGGCCGCCGACAGGAACTTCTCGGTAAAGATGTCTTTCTCGAACAGCCGGCCCTGCATCAGCGTGGCGATGCAGGCCTCGATCATCGGCGGCGGCCCGCACAGGTAGGCGCGCCAGCCGCGGAAGTCGTGGGTGAAGTGGCGGCCGGCCAGGTCGTGCACATAGCCACGCTCGCCGGACCAGTCGCTTTGCTCGGGCTCGCCCGACAGCACCGGCAGGTAGGTGAAGTTGTCGTGCTGCCGGGCCAGTGCCTCGAAGGCCTCGCGATAGTAGAGTTCGCCGGCATTGCGCGCGCCCTGCACCAGCACGATTTCGCGCGGATCGCCGGATTCCAGCAGGTCGAGGATCATCGAGCGCGGGCTCGACAGCCCCGATCCGCCCGCCATGAACACCAGCGGCCGCGGGTCGCTCTTGCGCACGAAGAAGCGCCCGAGCGGGCCCGACAACTGCAGGCGCTCGCCCGTCTTGAGCTGTTCATGCACATAGGTGGTCGCGCTGCCGCCGGGCACCAGGCGTATGTTCAGCTCGATCTCGCCCGCCGACGGCGCGCTGGCGATCGAGAACGCGCGCGGCGCGGCTTCCTGGCCGATCCACACGTTGACGTACTGGCCCGGCTGGAACCGCAGCGGCTCGCCCTCGATGCGCAGGAACACGCCCTTGATGGTCGGCGTCAGTGCCTCGATGCGCACGACTTCGGCGGTGAAATCCATCAGCGGCAGGCATTGCGCGTCCGGATCGGGCTCGATGTCGGCCTCGATCACCATGTCGGACATCGGCGTGGCGCAGCAGGCCAGGCACTTGGCTTCCTCGCGCTCGAAGTCCATCAGCGCGAACGGCGATGCCTCGCCGTGGTCGAGTTCGCCTTCCAGCGTCTGTACCTTGCAGGTCCCGCACAGGCCGTGGCCACAGGCGTGCGGCAGCCACACGCCGGCGCGCAGGCAGGCATCGAGCACGGTCTGGCCTTCCTCGATGTCGATGGTCTGCCCGAGGGGCTCGATGGTCAGTTGGTAGGTCATGACAGCCTCCGTATTGACGTTGCGGCGACGACGGCAGCGTCAGTTGCAGGAGCCGGCAATGCCGGCAAGGCCCGGCGTGCGCAGGCGCAGCACCGACTTGTGCCCGAGCCCGTTGGCGGCCAGGCTGGCGTCCGCGTCCGGCGCGAAGGGCTCGCCGCCGCGCAGCCACTGCACCTGCGTCCAGTCGATGGCGGCGCCTTCGGGGTGGGCCGCCAGCAGCGGCGCGATGACGTCGCTGACCATGGCGCCGAACGGCATGTCGGGCGGCAGCGGCAGCGTGAAGGGGCTGCAGAACAGCAGGTGCTGGTCCCAGCCGAAATACACCAGCTGGTTGCCGTGGAAGTTCTCGACGCGGTCGCGGGTCTCGCCCGCGTAGCCCGGCTTCAGTGCGATGACTGGCATGGTGGTCTCCGGTGTCTCTTTTTTCAGTCGTGTTTGTGGTCGCAGCACGAGGCGGCGCCGGTCCAGCGCTGCCAGTTGGCGCGGTCCTGCGAATCGGCGTAGTCGCCGCGGTCTTCCGGGCGCAGGTGGTACCAGTCCAGCACCTCGGGCAGCGTGGCGCCGCCGCAGTTGCCCTGGAAGATCTGGTGCACCGGCAGCCACGCCTGCACGTACTTCTCGGGCTCGCCGAGGAAGATGTCGCGGCAACCGTCGGAGCAGAAGTGGTAGTGGTCGCCGTCGTGCTCGGCCTCGCGGTAGCAGATCTGCGTGGGATCGTCCGGCTCGGTGAAGGCCATCGGAATCTGGCACACCTGGCACAGCATCGGCAGGCCCGGGTTGTACCAGCGCTGCCCTGCCTCCTGCTGCTGCTTCCAGTAGTCGAAGCGCGGGCGATAGTGCTGGTCGAAGCTGTAGGGATACTTCTCTGCCAGCCAGTCCATTTCCGACGGTTCCGGCACCCAGGTGTGGATGGCAGCGGCGTGGTTGAAGTTGTAGAAGATCGACCAGGCGATGTGCGACAGGTGGTCCTTCTCCTTCGCAGCCTGCTCGTGGTACTTGGGCATGCGGATGCCGTAGCGCGCCAGGTCGGCGAACAGCGCGCCGCCGTTCTGCTCGAAGTAGATCTCCCACGCTTCCTTCCAGCTCATCACGCGCTTGGGCAGCATGTAGTCCATCATCATCGCCACCAGCGTCAGCAGCCGGTAGCCGCGCCAGAACCACTTGTCGATCCACTTCTGGATGATGGGGCGGTTGGCCGGGTCCTGCTCCAGCATGAACTTGACCACTTCCAGCCCGAGCGTCATATGGCGCGACTCGTCCGACTGCGCCGAGAAGCCGAAGGTCACGGTGGCCATGTCGCCGTTGTAGGCCGCGCCCGACATGAACGGCATGAACAGCAGGTTGGTCAGCACGTATTCGAACGAGAACGAGATCGCCGTGATGAACTCGAACGGCCCCGCCGTCATGGCGTCCTCGAAGTACGACTTGGGCACAGACAGGTACCACAGCCGGTCGTGCAGGTGGCGCCAGTCGGCAAAGCCGTTGAAGTACTTGTTGTAGTGGCTGATGGTGTGGATCTGGGTCTGGCAGTGGCGCAACTCGTCGACCGACTGCATCTGGCACGCAACCCGCGCGCCCACGCCGCGCAGCGTGCGGCCGGCCATCGCGAAGCCACGGTGCGCGGCATATTCCAGCGGCGACACGCCGGTCAGGAACAGCTTCAGCGCGTTGACGTAGCGCGCGTCGGTGACGTTGAGCTGGCCGTTGTTCTGCTGGAACGCATCGATGATCGCGTAGAGCTTGCGTTCCTTCTCGGACTGGAATTTCCAGTACGCATCCATGGTCAGCCGGAACGGGTCTTCCCAGCCGTCCCAGTCATGGATCACGATGCCTTCGAACTTGTCATGCGGGAACACGGCATCCATCGGCTGGTAGGTGGTCTCCCAGCCCAGGTCGCGTGTCAGCACGGCGTACTTTTCCTTCAGCGACAGCTTGGGCCTGGCGGCCTGCCGCGCGGCGGAGGCGATGGCGGTGGCGGTGGTCATGTCCTTGTCTCCTGGTATTTGCGGTTCGATTTGCGGTTCGATCCCCGGCTCAGTGCCAGGCCAGCACGAACTGGTCTTCGGTTTCGTCGATATTGCCGGCCAGCGAGATCAGGCCGAGCTGCAGCTCCTGCACGTCCCACGCGCGTCCCATGCGTTCTTCCACGCTGGCGCGGTTGATCTCCAGCCGCCCGGGCGCGTCGATCTTGACCATGGCCGGATAGCGGTTGACGGTGGCGTGCGGGTTGTCGGCCTCGATGGCGTCGATGACGGGACGCATCTCCTCGTTGGCCTGCAGGGCGATGAATACGATCTGTGCGGTCATAGCGGTCTCCTCGGGGTCAGGCAGCGGCCTTGGCCGGCGTGTCGTCAGTGGCACGGGCCAGGCCCAGTCCTGCCAGCCGCTTCGTCAGCGCGGCTACCGACTCGTCCAGCGCGGCTTCGGCCTCGGCGGCGAACAGGCGGCGCGCGAGCGGCGCCAGCGCGTGCTGGAAACGGTCGAGCCAGGCGAAGGCATAGCCGGCAATCACGCCGGCGTTCTCGGCGGATTCCTGCGCCGCGGTCTTGACCGTCGCGTCGACCCAGCGCGCGGTCTCGGCGTACCAGGCGTTCATGAAGTCGGTGACCAGCGAGAACGCCGGGCTTTCGGCCGACAGGCGCGCATCGAGCCGCTGGTAGATGAGCGGGTACAGCAGCCCGTCCAGCACCAGGTTCTGCGCCACGTGCAGTTCGAACCAGTCTTCGCGCACCAGCAGGTCTTCCACCGCATGGCGCAGCGGCTGCCACGCCAGGTCTTCCATCCACGCCGCCTTGGCGGCATCGACGGCCGCCTTGTCGCCCACCAGCATGCCGATGCGGGTCAGGTATTGCGCGATGCCGAGGCGGTCCATGGTGTGGAACATGGCTGCTTCGGTGATGGCGGAGCCGAAGCCATAGGCGGTGATGGCAGCGTTGTTCATGTTGGCCGCCCATTCGAGATGACGCAGCGGCACCACGCCCAGCGTCAGCAGCTCGCGCAGCGGTTCGGGCAGCGATGCCAGCAGGCCGCGCTTTTCCACGAACTCCAGGTTCTTTTCCATCGCCTCCTGCTGGCGTGCGCGGGCGTTGACGTAGCTGCCGTAGTAGAACTGGCGCGGGTCCTTCAGCGCGTACCAGTCCTGCATCACCACCCGCGTGCGGCGCGCGTCGTAGAGCTCGTACTGCGGCTGCCACAGCGGGCGGTAGTGGAAGCTGGTTTCCGGCTGCAGGTCGTACATCGCCTCCTGGTAGCGCGTGGCGGGCTTGTCGGCGCCGAGGCGCCGAGCCAGGTTGGCGAAGGTCTGCCGGATCGGGCTGACGCTGTCGGTACGGATATCGATTTGCATGGTGGGTTGCTCCTGTCTCCCTGGTGGCTATTCGGTGCTGCCGTGGCTCAGGCCACGGTCTCGCTCCATTTGTCGCGTTCGCGTTCGAGCGCCCGTCCGAGCTGGTGTGAAACCGTGATGGCGCACTGCGCCGCGCAGAACGCGCTGAACTGCTCGGGGCGCATGACCAGCTCCACATAGAGAGCCGGGTCGCCGAGCGAGAACTCGAACTCGACCCACTGCTGGCCGCGCGAAGTCACCCGGACGTAGGGCTGCGCCCCGCGGGAGGCTGTCAAGGCGGAATGGACGATGGGCGTGGTCATGTCTCGCTCCTGTTGCGGTGCACACCGGCTGGTGCGCGCTGTTTTCGGCGAGAGACATATAGCGAAGGCCGTGCCATGGGCCGCGAACCCATACGCGGCAAGGCTTGGCGGGAAAGCGCGCGGGGTATGCGCGTCGCGGTCGGTTGACGATTTGATGAGGTGAAAAAGCCGGTTTTCACCAAATGATCAAATCGGCCGTTACTGCGCCGCACCATGCCGCCGCAAACCCCGATCATGGACTTGCGTGGCCCCCGAACCGGCGTGATAGGCTACGGAAAACGAGGCAAGAACGCTCCCCTCCGGATCGATTCGCGCCCGCAGGCAATCCTGGAGGATGGAGATGACCGCGCCCCCCAAGCAGCCGCCGTTCGACCTGGCTTCGCTGCTGACGATCGACCCCAAGGCCGCGCAGATACGGCTCGGGGATTCCCGCATGGTGCTGATGCACACCGAGGCGCTCAGCTACCTGCGCAAGGAAATCCTGGACACGCTGGGTCTGGAGCGCGGCAAGGGCCTCCTGATCCGCATGGGCTACGCGCAGGGCATGCGCGATGCCGAGATGGTCAAGCGCGAACGCAAGGAAGAACTCGAGCATTCGCCCAATGACGCCTTCCTGCTCGGCCCGCAGCTGCATATGCTCGAAGGCGTGACGCGGGTCGACCCTGTGCGCCTGGAGATCGACCGCGACACCGGCCACTTCTACGGCGAATTCCTCTGGCAGGATTCATGGGAAGGCGAAGCGCCCTTCAACGAAGCGCTGAGCCGCGAGGAAGGCGGCTGCTGGGTTCAACTGGGCTATGCATCGGGCTACAGCAGCACCTTCATGGACCGCCTGGTCATCTACAAGGAAACCGAATGCCAACGCCGGCTCGACGCGCTGTGCCGCATCGTCGGCAAGCCGGCCGAGGAATGGGACGATCCCGACTACCTGAAGTACTTCGAGCCCGATTCGGTCATCAGCGACCTGCTGTCCCTGCAACAGGAAGTGAGCACGCTGCGCGAGACGCTGTGCGGCGCCAACCAGGGCAACCTGATCGGCCAGTCCCCTGCTTTCCGCGAAGCCTTCGGCCTGCTGTCGGCAGCTGCCGACAGCCATATCACGGTGCTGCTGACCGGCGAAACCGGCGCCGGCAAGGAGATGTTTGCGCGCTGGCTGCATGACCACGGCCCGCGCAGCGAGCAGGCCTTCATCGCCGTGAACTGCGCGGCGATCCCGCACGAACTGATCGAGTCGGAACTGTTCGGCGTGGAGAAAGGCGCGTATACCGGCGCCCAGCAATCGCGCCCCGGCCGCTTCGAGCGCGCGCACGGCGGCACGCTGTTCCTCGACGAGATCGGCGACCTGCCGCTGTCAGCGCAGGTCAAGCTGCTGCGCGTGCTGCAGAACGCCGAAGTCGAGCGGCTGGGCGGCGTCGAGGCACGCAAGATCGATGTGCGCCTGATCGCGGCCACCAACGTCAACCTTGCGCAGGCGATCCGCCAGGGACAGTTCCGCGCCGACCTGTTCTACCGCATCAGCACCTATCCCGTCGCCATCCCCGCGCTGCGCGAGCGCCGCGACGACATTCCCGAACTCGCGCAGACGTTCATCCAGCGCTTCAACGCGCGCTACCAGAAGCAGGTGCGCGGCCTGAGCCAGCGGGCCCGCGATGCACTGATGCAATACCAGTGGCCCGGCAATATCCGTGAGCTGGAGAACATGATCGAGCGCGGCGTGCTGCTTGCGCCCGCCGTGGGGCTCATCGACACCTCCCACCTGTTTGCCAGCCAGCAGGCGGGCTCTGCCGAACCGCCCGAGGATGCCGACGCCCTGCTGCAGAAGCTGCTGGACCAGCAGGTGTCGCTGCCGCAGATCGAGACCGCGCTGATGAAGCTGGCGATCGACACCACGCGCGGCAATTTGTCATCGGCGGCGCGGATGCTGGGGATTACGCGGCCTCAGTTGGCGTATCGGTTGAAGAAGTAAAGGGTTTTCGCTGCCGTCGGCGACGCTGAAGCGGGTCTGCCGCCGCCGGCACCATTGGCTATGAACTGATGTGCGCGCTGGCTTAGTGCTGCCTTAGCCAGCCCAGGCAGCGGTGTCGTCGAGCGGATAGACCGGCCTGCTGACCTGCCGGAACGGGAAGCGCTCGTAGCGCGAGCTGGTGACGCCTTCCCCGTCGCACTCGACCACCGCCTTCGCGATCGGGACGAACACCGGGCGACAGTACATTCGCGACTTCAGTAGCAGGAACTTCGCCCGATGCGGATCGATGCCGATATGGGTGAAGATCCCCATGTCCCAGTGCTCTTGGGGGGTCTCGGTCACCACCACCTGTGCCGCGCCGATATCGAGCAAGGCGGTGCGCCCCATGCGGATGCGCTGCCCCGTGTAGGTCGGCCCTGTGATGATGTACTCACCGTCGCTGATCGCGGCAACCTTGCCGGTCAGCGGCTTCGCTTGCGGATAGACATCCAGCTGCGGCAGCGGCACCTTGTCGCCGACCGGCAGCGTGATACTGGCCCCGACGCCGGCGTCCACCAGCGCTGCCACCGCTTCGGGGTCGCACACGGGCCCGACCGCGATGCCGGTCAGTCCTTGCGCCAGAGCCTCGTGCAGCACCGCCATGTTGTCGCAGGTCCCGCCGGACATGCAATTGTCGCCATGGTCGAGCAACAGTACCGGTCTCGCGTCAGCACTGTCGGCGCCGGCAAGCTGCGCGGCGCGCCGGATGGAACTGGCGAGCGGCTCTGCCTGGTATGCAAAGGCATCGCGCTCGGCCCACGCCTGCGCCGCGATCCGGCTGGCGACCTCGTCGGCCTTGGCCTGGTCGCCGTCGCCAACCACGATCACGCTCAGGCATGGCGCGGCGATATCGGCCAGTCCGAAGCCGGCCAGCACCGACACCGCCAGCATGCCATCCCGCTCGGCCTCGCGCGCCAGCGCCACGGCGCGCAGCATGGCGCCTTCGTCGGTGCGGCTGCGCAAGGTGTGCGTGATCAGCGGCGGCCGCCGCCACGCCATCACCGGGCGCACGCGGCCGGCAACCATGTCAAGCAGCAGCCGGCCGGCATGCGCGCCGGTTTCATACATGTCGACGTGCGGGTAGGTCTTGAAGCTGACCGCGATATCGGCATGGTCGACCAGCGTCTGCGTGATGTTCCCGTGCAGGTCGAGGGCGACCGCGACCGGCGCATGCGGCAGCACTTCGCGCAGGCGCCGCAGCAGGTCGCCTTCGCCGTCGTCGCTGTTTTCAGCCACCATCGCGCCATGCAGGTCGAGCATCACCGCATCGCAGCCGTGGGCCGCCGCGATGATGGTGTCGCACAGGTGCGTGTAGGCGTCGGCGGCGACGCGTCCGCTCGGGTTGGCGCCAGCGATCACCGGCACCACGATCTCGGCGCCGGCGGCCTCGGCCAGGTCGATGAAGGCGGCGGCGGCGGTGCGGGTGCCCTTGGCGGCGCGACAGGCGGCGTCGCCATAGGCCGGCGCGAACGAAGCCAGCGGCGTCGGCACCGGTGAAAAGGTATTGGTCTCGTGATTGAGTCGGGCAATGAGGATCTTCATTGGGCAGTCCGTTCGGGTGTCATGGCCGCGTGGCGGCATCGAGCATGGCGTGCAGCAGCACGTTGCAGCCGGCTTCAAGGTGCTCGGGCCGCGCGTCTTCGATTTCGTTGTGGCTGATGCCGTCCTTGCACGGCACGAAGATCATCGCGGCGGGGGCGACGCGGGCCAGGTAGACCGCGTCATGGCCGGCACCGCTGATCACGTCCATGGCGGAATGGCCGAGCCGGCGCGCGCCGCCCCGTACCGCCTCGACCAGCCGAGCATCGAACGGCTGCGGCGGGAAGTACACGACCTGCTGCAGATCGATGGCGATGCCGCTGCGCGCCGCCAATGCTGCAACCTGCTCGTGCAGTGCCGCGTCCATCGCGGACAGCACCTTGTCGTCGCCCGCGCGCAGATCCACCGTCATCGTGACCTTGCCGGGGATGACGTTGCGCGAATCGGGATGCACGCCCAGGCAACCCACCGTGCCGCGGCCGTGCGGGGGATGCTCCAGCGCGATGCGGTTGACGATGCCGACCAGCTCTGACGCCGCCAGCAGCGCATCCTTGCGCAGCGCCATCGGCGTGGGGCCCGCATGCGCTTCCATTCCGGTCAGCACCACGTCGTACCAGCGCTGGCCGAGCGCGCCGGTAACCACGCCGATGGTCGTGTCGTTGGCCTCCAGCACCGGGCCCTGCTCGATATGCGCTTCAAAGTAGGCGCCGACCGGGCGCGCCCCGACCGGCTCCTGTCCGGCATAGCCGATGGCCTGCAGTGCCTGCCCGACGCAGATGCCATCGCGGTCGCGCTGCTGCAGCACGTCTGCCAGCGCAAACTCGCCGATGAACGCGCCTGAGCCCATCATCACGGGGACGAAGCGCGAACCTTCCTCGTTGGTCCAGACCGCGACCTCGAGCGGGGCATCGGTGACGATGCCGGCATCGGCGAGCGTGCGCAGCACTTCGATGCCGGCGAACACGCCATAGTTGCCGTCAAACTTGCCGCCGGTCGGCTGGGTGTCAATGTGGCTGCCAGTCATCACCGGCGGCAAGGCGTCGTCGCGCCCGGCGCGCCGCGCAAAGATGTTGCCGATGGCATCGACGCAGATCGTGCATCCGGCCGCCTTGGCCTCGGCGACGAAGAAATCGCGCCCCTGGCGGTCCAGGTCGGTCAGCGCCAGCCGGCATACGCCCCCTTTGGGCGTGGCGCCGATTGTGGCCAGGCGCATCAGGGTGTCCCACAGGCGCTCGCCGTCGATGCGCAGGTCGATGCGCAGGTCGGCGCGCGCGCCGGCGGTCGCTGCTGCCGCGCGCGCAGCTTGCAAAGTCGTCATGTCATTCCTCGTATCGGTCGGCCGGCATTGCGGCCTGCATGATCCAGGTTCAGGCCGCAATGCCAACGCCGAGATAGCGGTCCTTGACCGCCTCATCGGCACGGAACGCGTCGTTGCTGCCGGTGTAGACCACCCTGCCCTGCTCGATGATCACGTGGCGGTCGGCCAGCTGCGTGCAGACCTCGAGGTTCTGCTCCACCAGCAGGATCGGCACGCCGGCCGCCTTGATGACCTTGAGCTGCGCTACGATTTCTTCCACGATCACCGGGGCGAGCCCTTCGACCGGCTCGTCAAGCATCAGCAGGCGCGGATGGTTCAGCATGGCGCGACCGATGGCGAGCATCTGCTGTTCGCCGCCGGACAGCTGCGCGCCGCCGTTGCCGCGCCGCTCGCGCAAGCGCGGGAAGATGCGGTAGATGTCCTGCAGTTGCCACGGCGAATCGCGGCGCGCGGCCAGCTTGAGGTTCTCCTCGACCGTCAGCAGCTTGAAGATGCCGCGGTGCTCGGGCACCAGGCACAGGCCATCGGCGGCAATCCGGTGTGCCGCCATGCCGGCAACGTCCCTGCCGCGAAAGATGACGTGCCCGCCCTTGGGCTGCACGACGCCTGCGATCGCCTTGAGCGTGGTCGACTTGCCGGCGCCGTTGCGCCCCAGCAGCGTCACCAGTTCGCCTTCGCCGACCGCCAGCGACACGCCTTGCAGCACATGGCTCTTGCCGTAGTAGCCATGTATCTCTTGTACGTCGAGCATCATTCCTTGCCTCCGGTAATCATGTTGCCGAGATAGGCGGCGCGCACGCGCGGGTCGCCGCGCACGACCGCGGGCGGCCCTTCCATCAGCACCTTGCCTTGCTGCATCACCGTGACGGTGTCCGAGATATCCATGACGATGTCCATGTTGTGTTCGATCAGCACGACCGTGTGGTCCTGGGCCAGCCCGCGGATCAGCCGCTTCATCGCGCCTAGGTCGTCGACGCCCATGCCCGAGGTCGGCTCGTCCAGGAAGATCGCGCGCGGCCGCGCGGCCAGCGCCATGCCGACCTCCAGGCGCCGCTGCTGGCCGTGCGACAGCACGCCCGCCGCGCTGTCGGCAACGCGCATCAGCTCCAGCCGTTCGAGCACCTGGTCGACGATCTCGCCGCAGGCAAGCTCGCCAGCCGGCAAGCGCCATCCGTGCATGGCCTTGCGCGGCGAGGTGCCGAGCGCGGCGAGGCGCAGGTTCTCGCGCACCGCCAGGCTCGGGAACAGGCTGGTGACCTGGAACGAACGCGCAATGCCGCGCTGGACCCGCTGGTAGTCGGCTTCAGCCGTGACGTCCTTGCCGTCGAAGATGATGCGGCCGGCGCTGACTTCCTTCGTGCCGGTCAGCATGTGGAACAGCGTGGTCTTGCCGGCGCCGTTGGGGCCGATCACCGAATGGATCGTGCCCGGCATCACGCGCAGGTCAACCCCGCCCAGTGCCATGAACTTGCCATACTGCTTGACGATGCCGGTGGCTTCAAGGATAGGGGTGGTGGTGGTCATGCGCGTTCCTCCTGCGTGACGGGCGCGCGGCGCACGCCGCGCAGACGATCCCATACGGTGGCACCCAGCCCCCACAGCCCGCGTTGCATGAACAGGCTGACGGCGATCAGCAGGAAGCCGAGCAGCATCAGCCAGCGCGGCCACAGCGTGGACAGCCAGTCCGCCAGCAGTACATAGAAGGCGGCGCCCAGCACCGAGGCGAAGATATTGCTGGTGCCGCCGATCACGGTCATCACCAGGATCATTTCGCTGGCGTGGTAGTCGATATTGGTCAGCGGCGCGATGCCGGTCAGCATGGCATGCAGCGCGCCGGCCAGCCCGGTGACCGCGCCGGAGACCATGAACGCCAGCAGCTTGAACGTCTTGACGTTGTAGCCGACAGCCAATGCACGCTCTTCGTTGTCGCGGATCGCCAGCAGCGTGCGGCCGAGCACGGACTCGGTCACGCGCAGCGCCACAAAGAACACCGCCAGGAACAGCACCGCGACAAAGCCATAGAACTGCCACGGCGATGCCAGCGCTACCAGCGCATGGCCCGCCACAGACAGCGGCGGACGCGGGATGTCCAGCAGGCCGTTGTCGCCGCCGGTGATGCCGGGCGCCGTGTACGCCAGGAAGTAGAACATCTGCGAAAACGCCAGCGTCAGCATCACGAAGTAGGTGCCGCGCTGGCGGATCGCAAACCAGCCCACCAGCGCCGCCGCCGCCGCGCCGATGGCGATCGCCAGCAGCAGCGCGAGCGGCATCGGCAGGCTTGCGCGGGTCAGCGCCAGCCCCACCGCATAGCTGCCCAGGCCGAAGAAGATCCCCTGGCCGAACGAAAGCAGTCCGGTGTAGCCGAGCAGCAGGTTGCACGCCATGGCGGCCATCGCGTAAATCAGCACTTCCGTGGCAAGCGTGCCGGAGCGCATGGTCAGCGGCAGCAGCAGCGTGACGGCAAGTGCCAGCCACCAGAAGCGGTAGCGCAAGAACCCTTGTTTTTCCGTAGCCATCATCCCCTCCCCAGCAAGCCATGCGGACGCAGCAGCAGCACCGCGGCCATGGCGACATAGATCATCAGCCGCGCGCCTTCCGGCCACAGCGTGCTCATCAGGCTCTGCACCACGCCGACCAGCAAGCCACCCACCAGCGCCCCGGTGAAGCTGCCCATGCCCCCCACCACGACCACGATGAAGGCCACACCAAGCGCCTCGACGCCCATGAACGGCTCGGCGCCGCGGATCGGCGCGGCCAGCACGCCGGCGATCGCCGCAGTAGCGGCGCCCAGCGCGAACATCAGGCTGAACAGGCGGAACACGTTGATGCCGAGCAGCGACACCATCTCGGTGGATTCGCTTCCCGCGCGCACCGCGCTGCCCAGGCGCGTACCTTCCAGCAGCCACCACAGGCCGATGGCCAGCAAGCCGGTGAAGCCGATCACGAACAGGCGGTACTTGGGATAGACGAAATCGCCCCACATCACCACGCCCTGCAGCGCATCCGGCGGCGGTACGTCGACGCCGAGCGGCCCCCAGCCGACGATGATGAGTTCCTGGATGGCCAGCGCCAGGCCAACCGTGACCAGGATGTGGAATTCGTGCGGCTGCGCGTAGACGTGGCGCAGCATGACCTTTTCGGTCAACCAGGCAAGCGCGCCGATCACGATCGGCGCAACCACCAGCGCCATCCAGAAGTTCATCCCGATCTGCAGCGCCTGGAAGCAGAGGTAGGCACCCAGCGCATAGAAGGCGCCATGCGCGAAATTGACGAAGCGCAACAGGCCGAACACGATCGACAGCCCTACCGCCAGCAGGAAGTAGAGCATGCCGATTCCGACGCCGTTGATCACCTGTAACAGATAGACGTTCATGAGTCGTACGGATGTAGGAAGCCGCCACGCCGCGCGGTGTGCGTGCGGCGTGGTGCTTCGGTGTGCTTCAGTGTGTAGTCTGCCGGGGCGGCGGCCCCGCGCAGTGTCAGGGCATCAGGCCATCTTGCACTGGGTCTGCTCGACCGGCAGGAAGGCCTTGCCAATGCTGACCACCTCGGCGTAGTCGTCCTTGTCCTTCATGCGGGACTTGGCCTTGCCCTTGAGCAGGTAGTAGTTCTTCAGGACCTGGTGGTCGGCGGCGCGGATTTCCTCCGGCCCGGTCAGGCCCTCGTACTTCATGCCTTCGAGCGCCGCCACCACGGCCTTCGGGTCCGCGCTGCCGGCCTTGATCATGCCGTCCACCATGATCTTGGTGCAGATGTACGAACCAGCCAGGCTGTAGTTGGGGTTGGCCTTGAACTTGTCGTGGGTGCGCTTGACCAGTTCGCGGTTCAGCGGCGTATCCACGCCGTGCCAATACTGCGCGCCGAAATAGACGCCCTCGCACAGATCGGCGCCGAGCGACTCGAACTGCTCCAGCCCCGACGCCCAGGCCAGCAGGATGGTGGTGTTCTTCTTCATGCCGAAGCTGACGGCCTGGCGCAGCGTGTCGGCGGACTGCGAGCCGAAGTTCAGGATCAGCAGCACGTCCGGCTTGGCGGCCAGCGCATTGGTCAGGTAGCCGCTGAATTCCTTTTCGGTCAGGGCGTGGTAGCTGTTGCCCACGTGCTCGATGCCCTTCTCCTTGAAGATTGCCTTCGCCGCCGACAGCAGCCCGTCGCCAAACACATATTGCGGCGTGATGGTGTACCAGCGCCTGGCCTTGGGCATCGATTCGATCAGCGGCCGCACGGTGCGCTCGATCGCGCCGAAGGTCGGCACCGACCAGCGGAAGGTGGCGCGGTTGCAGTCCTTGCCGGTGATCTCGTCGGCCCCGGCAGTGGTAACGAACACGCCGCCGAATTTTTCCGCCTCCTTGCCCATGGCCAGCGACTCGGACGACAAGATGCCACCCGCGAAATAGCGCGCCGCCTTCTGCTGCGCCAGTTCCTGCACCTTGCGCACCGCGGTGGCAGGCTTGCCTTCGGTGTCGAGCACGCTGTAGCGCAGCGGCCGGCCCAGCACCTGGCCGTACTGGTCAAGAGCGAGCCGCATGCCCAGGTCGGCAAACTTTCCGTTGGCGGCGAAGGCGCCCGACATGGGCACGGGGCAGCCGAATTCCAGGGCCTCGCCGGCGGCAAAGGCGCTACGGCCATGGATCAGGGAGGTGGGAACGGCAGACAACGCCGCCAGTTTCAGCAGGTCACGACGGTTCAAGGCTCACTCCTCGGTATGTGGGGATTGGGCTGCACGGGGCGAAAGTCTGGACAACGCCATGTCCCTGGCGCGACACCGTCTCCCCGACATGCTGGTGACTTTCGCCCGGCGCCAACAGTGACCGAGCAAGAATCGAACCTGTTTATTCTATTTATACGTATAAATAGAATAGAATCATCTTAGGAGTCGGTCGGAATCGTTGTCAACAAAGGGAAAGTCAGGGTTTACGCACCCTCCGCGCAGGGTGGCTAGAGAGTCCGATCACCCCTTCGATTCCACGACAGGCAGGCTGCGGAAACGGTGCAGGCATGCCAGCCAACCAGGCAGCATGCACAGACAGGGGGCAATCCGGCGGCGCGCGCAAGACGCCACCACGCGTGGTTAGAATGCAAGCGCCCCAAGCCGGCATGGCTTGCGGCGCATGACAAGGAAAGAGCAATGGCGATGTTTCGGGAGGGCAAGACCGGAGCCATCGAGATCCGCAAGCAAAAGCGCGCGGACCTGGTGGCGGAAGAACTCAAGCGGCTGATTACCCAGCGCAACCTGCGCCCGGGCGACAAGCTGCCGCATGAGGTCAAGCTGCAGCAGATGTTCTCGGTCAGCAAGAGCACGATCCGCGAGGCACTCAAGTCGCTGGAAGTGCAGGGCCTGATCCGGGTCAGCACCGGGCCGACGGGCGGAGGCACGATTGTGGAAGTCCCGCTGGATCGCACCTTCCAGCTAATGCAGAACTACCTGTTCTTCAAGGACGTCGGCATTGCCGACATCTATACCGTGCGCCGCCTGCTGGAGCCCGAACTCGCCGCCGGCGCGGTGCCGCACCTGACCGAGGACGATTTCAAGGCGCTGGAGCGCACCATCGACCTGTGCGACCCGGCATCTGCCGCGGCAGCGACGCCGCTGCTGGACCAGCGCCAGGAAGACCTGACCTTCCACGACATCCTGGCCGCCGCAAATCCGAACCCGATGCTGCGGTTCTCGTGCGAGCTGATCAACGAGATGATCCGCCAGCTGGTGGTGTTCGGCAACGACACCCCTGCCTGCGAGCACGAGAAATTCGGCGCGGCCAACGTCAAGTTCCACAAGCGCATTGTCGAGGCGGCACGCCAGCGCGACGCCGAGAGGGTACGCGCACTGATGTCGGCCCATATGGAAGAGTGCACGCATTACGTCACGCGCATGAACGGAAGGGTCCATGGCCGCCTGGTGCTCGACTCCGAAATGCCCCGGCGCGGCCGGATGCTGCCGGCAGACGACGAGCTTGGATGAAGCCGGTGGCCGCGCCCGACGTATCCCGACGCAACAGTGCCACCGCTTCGCGGGAGCGTTAGAAACCTTGGGGTTCAAACTCCGAGAGCCCGAGTTGCTCCAAGAACTCAACTACTTCCCTTGACCTGGGTTCCGTGGGTGGCTCATACCTAGCGAGTCTCTCGACGAGGTCACCGTTGATCACGGCACAACGCACCTGAGCGAGCATATAGACATCGTTCGGCGACCAGCTCATTTGTTGACGCTTGCACAAGCGTGGCATGCGCCGGACGCCTGCGAGATCGCGACAGGCCCACTGCGCCCGTGGTGGAGTGCAAGGCACCGTCCCGCTGCCTGCCTCGTCGAGCCTGTTATTGGCGTCGGCGAGACGTGGAGGCCCATCGCCCGGCCTGGCAAGGCAGCGCGCACCGCGCGATGTCCTCAAAAGCTCGATCCTATTACCTGATAACTGCTATTATCAGGTTTAATTTTTTCCGTACTATATGGGGTTTCGCACACTTCACTTGGAGTTTCGTATCGCTTGGAGAGGTGCCGGGAACGGCGCTGGCGGCGGAGAAGAAGGGGCGTCCAGGCCGCGTATCAGGAGGAGTATCAGCGCCGGACACGAGAAGTCTAGCGGGAAAATGCGGCGATTTCCAGCCTTGCCGGGCGGCCTTGCCCTCACCTTCACGCGGCTATGCCCGCCACTGCCGTGCTTGTCTTAAACGTTATCAGGTAAGAAGTAACCACCGACCACAGCCTCAAGCATTTGTTATGGCTCAACACAACCACGTCGCTGCCGACACCCCGCGTTATACCCGGGCCGACTTCACGGCACTACGCTTTCAGCTCAATCGCATCCCGACCGCGGACATCCTGGTGCGCGTCTATGACGAAGACGCTTTGCTCGCCGCCGGCATCGAGACATCGGCGCAGCTGGAAGCTAGGCTCGACGCCATGCGCGACCATCTGGTCGAGCGCGTTTGCCTCAGCAATCCGTATCTTTCAGAGAGCCTGGCAGACGCCCGCCGTTTCAATCGCTGGCCCAAGACCGCCATCGACTATTTGGTGCGTGCCGCCGACCAGGATTTCTCCCAGCCGAAGCCTGATGATCCGGTGTCGGCATGGCTGCGTCCCATCGTATTCCAGGCGCTGCGGCACGAGCACATCCTGACTGTCGCCCAGTTGCATGCCTATATCGCGCTGCGGGGCAGGCGCTGGTATTTGCCCGTGCCGAGACTGGGTGCCGGCAAAGCCCGTGCGATCGAGCGCTGGCTGCAGGCCCATGCGGCCACGCTGGGCCCGCTCGTCATCGCCGACGACACGCCCCAATCGGGATCGGTCGACCTGGGCGCCGATCTCGCGCGCAACCTGGTGCCGCTGGAGCAGATACAACGGATCGTGCCGGCGCTCGACGGCAGCCAGGGCCGTAACCGGGCGCCGGGCTTCTGCCTGATTGCTGCGCGTCATGATTTGGAGGCGATCCAGGCCTACCTGTACCGGTTCCGTGACCGGGACAAAACCGCGCGCGCCTACCAGAAGGAGTTGGAGCGCTTCCTGCTCTGGTGCGTGGGCGTGCGCCGCACCGCGTTGTCCAGCGTGGGCGCCGACGATTGCGAGCACTACAAGGATTTCCTGGCGCAGCCAGATCCAGCCTGGATTGGCCCCAAGGCGCCACGCACCTCGGCCCGCTGGCGCCCGTTTGCCGGCGCCCTCAAACCGGAATCCCAGCGCTACGCGGTGCTGGTGCTGCGAGGCTTCTTTGCCTGGCTGGTGGGCGTGCGGTACTTGGGCGGCAACCCCTGGCTGCTGGTTCAGGACCCGGTGACGGCGCGCCGGGAAGTGCCGATCGCAGTCGAGAAGGCCCTGCCTGGCCAGTTGTGGGAGGCACTCATACGGCCCGAAGGCATCCTCGACCGGCTCTGCGCGAAATGGTCCTCGCCGCCGCAGGCAACTCCGCTGGCCGCGAAAGACGCCGATGCACCAGGCGCCCAATACCGTCTGGCGCGCGCAGCCGTGTTGCTGTTTGGGTGCAGTGGCGCGCGCCGCGAGGAGGCGGCCCGCGCGCTGCGATGCCATCTCCAGCCGGTCCCGGAACAGGCCGGCATACCCGCGGGCCTTTGGGAACTGGCCCTGCTCGGTAAGCGCAACAAGTGGCGCACCGTGTTTCTTCCAGCGCGAGTCATCGACGCGTTGCGCGCGCACTGGGCCGACCGCGGCCACGATTTCGAGAATCCCGACCAACCGTTGGCGCTGCTCTCGCCGGTGGTGGTGCCTTTGACGCGTACGGCCCGGGCAAAGCACCTTAGCCTGGAGGGCGGCGCGCCCGTGCTGAATGGCAAGGGATTCTCACCGGATGGGCTGTATCAACTGCTGACGACGACGCTGCTGCGTATCGCCGACGACGCCACGCTCCCCCTGGCCGCGGCAGAGCGTGACCTGCTGCGCCAGGCCGCGCCCCATGCGCTGCGGCATACGTTTGCCACTCATGCAGTGGCAAACGATATGCCTGCTGACGTCCTCCAGCGGCTATTGGGGCACGCCTCGCTGCAAACGACCTCTATGTATGTCCGCGCCGAACGGGCACGCGGCCTCGCCGCGGTGTCGAAGCTCTTCCCCAGTTAGGGCGCCTCCGGAGGAACCCTTCCGATTGGTGCCGAGGCCGCTGCCGTGTCCGCCAGTAGGCTTGCCTGCGATCGTTGGTGGCTGCGGCGTAGCGCCTCAGTCGTCTGTGCGGGCACGGCCAGCTGGGGCTTCTTCTAGGAGGGCCGCGCCAAGCCCAGCATTCCTCATCAGTGCCCCGCTGCGGAGCATCGGCTGGGAATTAGCGGCAGGCGCACCGCCCTGGTTAGCCGAGCGGAGGCGGCGACTGTCCCGACTCGGGACAGTCGCCGCCTCCCGATCCGGACAACGCCAGCACATCATTGCCACAGGCGAAGGTTGCGCCCTGGAGGCGACCCGCTGTCAGAGATTCCGCGCCGAAGTGTCCCGACTTGGGACAGCGCAGCCCGGGACGGCGGCGGTACACCGCGTATCGGCCCCCCTGCTGCGGCACGACATCGGCCTGCAGGCGGCGGCGGTGGATTGTGCGAAACCGACCTCAGATTGCCAGTACCATCGCCTGGCCCGTGGGACATCGAGGGCCCGCGATCTGGGCAGGGAGTTGGATGCGGCTAAGCCGACCCACGTCCCAAATTGGGACAGCTGCTCTCGCGCGCCGCGGCGTCTCACATGTAGTTCAGAAGGTGGCATCCATTGCCGGATCCCGCGACCTCGCACTTCAGCCCATTCTCGGCACAAGGCCGCCTGATCCCTGTGGCCTCGGCTGCCGCAAACGCGGACGGCCAGCCCAAGCGTCGGAATCCCTCCAGGGGTACAGGATGGAACAGCCATCGTCGAAATCTCTTCCTCAATAAGTGTCCCAAGTCGGGACAGGCGTGGTTGCTGCGCGCGGAGGGCCACCGGTCGCTAAGGTGCAAGTGCGACGCTGGCCTGCCACTCGCCCGGTCGTTGGTCATGTCGAGGGCAAGGCTCGCTCGAAGCATCGGTGGTTGTGGTCGCAGTGATAGCAGCTGAGGGTTCATCGGCCGATAGGCCGTCGCACGCTTCACCGGGGCAGACATGGTCTCCTATCGGTGCCTATCCCAAGCTGCGGAGTCATCCCGACCATCTGGCGCCACGCCGCTGCAGGCGACGACAGTACGGCTACAGCAACAGCCCGCGCGCCTAAGCGGGAACTTCCCAACCGCCACCGTACGACGCCTGTATGTCCTTGCTCCACGCGGGCACATCGCAGCAACCGCGCGGGATCGCGCCGTGGATAGGCTCGCAGAGACTCGAACCTGATGTCCCGAGTTGGGACAGTCCCTTCGAAGACCGCCCGTTTCGGCAACCTTCGATATCGGTGTGTTTAGCGTCAGGGGATACCTGGCTGCGCCACGACATGGATTAGCCAACGCAATTCACGAGTCCCGGGGAGCGTCGGCCGCGCTTCGGCCTACCTAAGGCACCAAGTCGCACTGTCATATAGCTGGCGGAGGCGCGGCTGATGCCAGTGTCCCAAGTCGGGACAGTTTCTTGCCTGTTCCATGGAGTGTCACCTTACCGTCTGACAGGACACTGCCCACGCAGCCAACGCCGTTGGCCAGACCGCGCAATCAGTCCAACCCGAGGCAGCGCCGCCACAGGACGCGGAGCGCGAGTCTTCCCTTGGCTTGTACCGACTTGGGGCAGTCCCTGCGCGGCAGCACACCCGATTCAGCGGTCCCCCGCAAATAAGTGTCCCGAGTCGGGACAGCTTTGGCCTGCATGGAAATCGCCCGCCGAGGCAGAGCTGGGCCACGACCCTAGTTGTAGCAGGATCAGAGTGTCCCAAGTCGGGACAGTTGCCGCACTAGCGGCCAAACAAAAAGCCCGCCATGTGGCGGGCCTTTTTGTCGCGTCGCGCCAGATTATTTCGGCTGGTGGTGGAACGTCTCACTGATCAGCTGGCGGATCTGGGTCTCAAGCGCCTCGGTCAGTGCACCGAACTTGATCTTAACCGTGAAGCCATTGGCATCCTTGGTAATCGAGCCGGCGTGCTCCTTGCCGGCAAAGAACTTGTCGATACTTCGCTCGCTCGCTGAATTGGGGGCATCAATTCGACGGGTTGCCAGCGCTTTGATTGCACCAGCCACTTTACCCTGGTCCATCGTGCCAGACACCACCAGCGGCCAGATTTCCTTCGCCGCTGCATCGCCCGCCTCACCATACTTGCGGATCGTCATGACGATCGCTTCGGCGGCCGTCCCGCCAAGCAGGGTAGGCTGAAGGTCCAGATCCCGGATCACATAGTCGGGGAGTTGTGCGAAGCTCAGGAATCTATAGAGGCCGCTCCTGGACAGCCCGAGGGCCTCGGCCAGTCGTGAGCGGGATGGGAATTCCTTCTCGGTCTGACGAATGGAAAGCGCAATCTCATAGTCAGAGAGATCGTCACGGCTGACGTTCTCTACGAGGGCCAGCACCGCCATATCGGCGTCAGACGGATCAGCGACCACCGCTTTGATGGTATCGGCACCCAGCATCTTGTGGGCGCGCCACCGGCGCTCACCTGCCACGATCTGATAGCCCGCTTCGGCGCGGCGCACCACGATGGGTTGCATCAACCCAACCTCGCGGATGGACTCAGCAAGGTCCGAGAGTTTGGAATCGTTGAAGACGCGCCGAGGCTGCCAAGGGTTCGGCATGATGTCAGCGACAGCCAGTTGCGATGTAACCCCGGCGGCCTCCAGCTCCTTCACACGCATCTGTGCCACGGCCAGGGCCCCAGCCAGGCCAGGTGCGGTCTGCGTACGGTCGTTACGCTTGATCTCGTCCTGCTGAATTGCCGATGTTTTCCGGATACCAGCCGTCTTCGCCAACAGCTGCTCTCGCATATTGCTCATTGCGCGCTCCTCCATTTTTCTGCGTAGATTTCATCCAACCATCGGCAATAGTCCACAATCGGCTGGCGCACCCGCTGCAGCGATTTTGCTGCGCTATGGGTACTACTCACGTCGAATACGGTTGAGAACGCCAAGGCCCCCGTGCTCATCACAGAACTGGCGGGCACCTCGATTGAATGCAGCCAGCTTTCATAGGCGCTCTGCGCCCACGCCCGAACAATCGGTGCGGAGGACGTACGCCCATAATCGACCCGCGACAACAGCAACGACACAAAGTCGTACTTCTTGTCCGCTTCGTATTTGATGAAGCTCTTGGAGACATCCGAGAACAGACGCCAGAACGACAGGGAGCTAATGAAGTCCAGGTTCTCCGGGACCATCGGCATAACCATCGCGTCCGCCGCCAGCAGGGCATTCAGGTTCATGTAGGAAAGCGACGGCGACGTGTCCATGAGGATGTAGTCGTAGTGCTTCCGTAACGGCTCCAGTCCCTCCCTGAGGACGGTCCAGAAGCGGAAGCCCGGCTTGACCTTCTGCATGGCAGGTAAATGGAACTCCGCGCCGATCAATTCGGTGTGCGCGGGAATCAGATCCAGGCCGTCCCAGTACGTCGATTGCACCTGGCCAAGCAAGCCGCCTTCGATCTGCTGATCGTAGATATACGGCAACACGGAGTCTTCCGGCGAGACGTCTTTCTCGGCGTACAGCCCACATAGTTCGGACAGCGACGCCTGTGGATCCAGGTCCACCACCAGCACTTTCCTGCCGCGTAGCGTCAGCCCCTGGGCGAGGCACATCGTTGTCGTAGTCTTGGCCGACCCGCCCTTTAGCTGCGCCGTAATGATGATTTTCCCCTCGGGCTCGCGCGTACCGGTGACTAGCGGTGTCTGATAAATATCCGAGACTTTCTGCACCCACGTGCGAGCCTCCTCCAGGGTGAAAGTGCGGGTGCGTCCGGTTCCCGCCGCGGTGCCTGGCGGCAATTCCCCATCGCCCTTGGTGGCCAGGTATTGCACCTGGGAATGTGAGATGTTGCACATCTCGGCGATCTCCCCGGTCTTGAATACCGGCGCCGTTTTTCTGGGGCGCGGCGCTAGAATCGTTTCGCGAAGTTCATCCGTAAAAATGGTGACCTTTTCCGCGAACTGGGATATCTGCTCAAGCGGGACAGTTCGGTCGACTGCAGGAAGTTGGCTCGTTTTCACCATTCTGAGGTTTTTCCACAAAATTCTGGAAAGCTCAGAATACAGGAAACGCTTGAGTAATGCCTCATAAACTGTTGTTTTTGAAGCTAACTTTTCTAAAAAAGCGTTCGTTTTGCTCAAATTTTAAGCAAATTAGGGGCGCCTAGCCCTGCACAACCAGATACGGCAGGTTTTGCACAGGCAGCCTCTGCGCATGCCGGCGCGACAACCGAGCACAAATGACCTCACCATGCCCGGCGCAAGCCAGCATCCAGGCCGCGGATTACCTGGATGCCGGAAGCCTATTTCTCGGATTCTGCACAACTGACCTCACCTTCCACGCGATCCTGGTGGGCTTCGCGGCGTGGGAGTCCGCCAATATCCGCCTGGTACCCGATGGCTCAGGTACGAATTTGGCGCGGAAACGGTAAAGGTGAGGTTCATTGTGCGCGCTGTACGCGGGCACTCCTCCGTGCCGCACAATGAACCTCACCTTGCCCGGAAACCGTCAGAGGCGACTTGCACAAGCAACCTCACCTTTGGCGCAGCACAAAAAACCTCACCATCCGACGATGCTATCCCATGAGAAATTGCGAGCAGGGGGCCGCGATGGCGAAGCATTGGGCAAGCGATCTGCCCAATCCGCAGTATCGACGGGTGGGCGAACCGGGACGCCGTGACCATCTCCCCGTTGTTCCATGTGTTTGGCGAGCGATCCGCGTCGTGTGCGATGTTAGTAAGCGTGCTTCCGCTTCCTGCCGGTTTGTTCGGTTTTTTTTGAAGTAAACCCACCGACAAACAAACGGAGGAAACCAAAAGCGTTTCAGATCAAACACTTAATGTCGGCAAGGTGAGGTGCAATGTGCCAAAGGTGAGGTGTGTTGTGCCACAACCGTGCGGTTTGTTGTGCGACCAAGGTGAGACCCATTGTTTCTTAAGGTGAGAGTTCTTGTGCCGAGCCAACAAAGGTGAGGTACGTTGTGCGCGGCCTGTGGATATCCCCCGCCGGGCATTGGTGGGACGCCACGGTAGCCCCTATTCGCCTTGCCCAACGGTGAGGTCCATTGTGCGTAGGGTGAGGTTCGTTGTGCGGGCACCGTAGGGGCAAGGTCAGAACCCTCCTACCGGGCCTCTATGGTGAGGTTCATTGTGTTGAGAACCTCACCATCACGTGCTAGAGTCACCCCAGCCCAAAAGAGGGGAACCAAAAGTATGGCGGCCGAGAATCCGGTGGAGATCAAAGCGAGGACCACGCCTCGGCAAATGGCGCTCGCATTGTTCGAAGACATGTTCGACCTCGGCATGTCCATCAACGAGGCGAACCGCGAAATCGGCTATCAGCGCAATAACTTCTTCACGGAAATCGTGAACATGGGACTGGCGGCGCGGCGGTTCCTCGATGCCGCCTACTTCATCGTCGCCCAAGAGCCGGAAGTCCCCGATCAGTATGATGTTGAGCTGAATTACTTTAAATGGCTCATGCGGTACGACAGCCGCAACCTGAAGCATCTGCGCACTATCGCCGATGAAGCCCAGAACGCAAAAATCCGCGTTACCAACACGCCCTCGGACCGTGAGCCGGCCGAGGATGACATCTGGGTACAAGTCCAGTTGATCGGCATGGTGGCGATGCACCGTGGGCGTATCCGCTTCGATGTGCACCACAGCCTGATCCCACATATTCGGGACCCACGCAAGTCGCACTGGCTGAGCCTGCGTATCTCGACCGCGTTTACTCGTAGCCTGGCACGCGCCATCTACGACAAGGTATTACCCAGCGTGCCGGCAGGGCGCACTGACTGGATCAAGCTTGACGAGATGCGGACCTGGCCCGGCAAGATGGGCGCGAACGCCAGCATCTTCAAATACTTCAAGCGCGACTGGCTCGAGCCGGCAGTCCGGGAAATTAATGAGATCTCGGACATCGAACTGTCCTACGAAACCAGGACGGAATCTACCTCGTCGAAGAAGGTGGACCGGATCCGCTTCCAGTTGCAGCGCAAGGACACGGCGGACGCAGTGATGGCGAGCCTGTCTGATGCGAGCCAAATCTACAAGATCCTGAAAGACGAGTTCAACCTGTCGACACGCCAGTTCACCGAGATCTCTGAGAACCGCGAAACATGGAATGATGACCGTATTCTGCAAGCCATCGAGTACACGCGCTTCAAGCTCAATCGCGGCCAGGTGAAGAAGAGTCCGTCCGGCTATCTGATGAAGGCGTTGCGCGACAACTGGCGCATGTCCGAAGCTGAACGGACCATGGTTCAGGTTCAGACCAAGCTACTGACGGAGGAAACGGAGCAGGAAGCCCTCAAGGCAGCCGTAAAGACGTCCGTGGAGCGTAGCGTCGCTTCGCGAGAGGACGAAACGCGCGCGCGCATGAATGATGAATCTCGCCAAGGGCGAGAGCATTTCACGGCGTCTGATGCCAAAGCCCGCCGCGAGCATGTTCGGGCCTGGCTTGCGTCGAGGGAAGGCAAGCTCGTGCTGCGGCGGATGAAGCTGGAGGCGCCGTCCATCACCGAGGAAATCATTCTGACAACGCCTGATCTGTCCTGGTACCTGGGACAGTTTGTGTTTGGCCGAATCAAGTCCCAGGTAGCCCAATGACCTGGGTCGCATAGTTCGCGTATGCACGCCGGCACGTGCAACGGAATTGCCCGTCAATCTTCACAGTGGCGCAGCGCCAGGCCGCCGGCGAGCGGGACGCGGTGAGACGGAACTGGCGGCGGCCCAGCGCCGGGCCGAGCGCGCCGAGGCGGAAGCGGCGCTGGCGCGCCAGCTGCTGGCAGAATTGCACCGGCCGCGCGAGGGGGAGGGCGCCGGTGGTGGGCGGTAACGGCAGACTGGGCGGCCGTACGCGTCAAAACCAGCTGTCCGCGCGCCAGCTCCTGCGCATCAAGGCCCACCGCGGCGCCAAGAAGGCCATCCTCGCCGTGGCCGCCTCCATGCTCACCGCCGCCGACCACGTGCGCCGGGATGCGTTGAGTATGCCGACCTTGGCCCCGGTTACTTCGACCGCCATCATGCCCAAAAGGCCATTCGCCGCCTGCTCAAACGCCTCGCCGACCTCAGGTGTAACGTGAATTCCATCGCTCATGCTGTCTGACGCTCCCTCTGGTAGCCATGGCGTCTCGGCGGGCAACAAGTGATAAAAGAGGCTCTCCAAAATTCCCCTTCCAAAAAGACTTGCAAGTTCGCCGTTGAGGCATTAGTATTCGCCCCCCGTTCGCAAGGCACCGCGCAACGGGGAGGGGAAAAGGCCTGCAAGGCGTTACTCGCCAGAATAAAGATTTTTTCGAAAATGATTGATTGATCGAGGAAATTTCTTTATAGTCTCGCTCCTCCGCTGCTGACAAAGCAGCGACGCGACAAGCAAAGCGAATCGCGAAAGTTCTTTAACAAACAAACACCGATAAGTGTGGGCGCTTGATTAACGGATGCGAAAGACTTCGGTCTTTTAGCTTACAAGTTATACAGTGCTCGCACAGCAAAACGTGACTGGGTCTTCGGATCTGGTCAGTCAGTTTTCTGAGAGTGAGCGACCGCTCGAAAGAGCGAGACCTGTAGGGAAACCGAAGGGTCACACAGAGATTGAACTGAAGAGTTTGATCCTGGCTCAGATTGAACGCTGGCGGCATGCCTTACACATGCAAGTCGAACGGCAGCGCGGGCTTCGGCCTGGCGGCGAGTGGCGAACGGGTGAGTAATACATCGGAACGTGCCCTGTCGTGGGGGATAACTAGTCGAAAGATTAGCTAATACCGCATACGACCTGAGGGTGAAAGCGGGGGACCGTAAGGCCTCGCGCGACAGGAGCGGCCGATGTCTGATTAGCTAGTTGGTGGGGTAAGAGCCTACCAAGGCGACGATCAGTAGCTGGTCTGAGAGGACGATCAGCCACACTGGGACTGAGACACGGCCCAGACTCCTACGGGAGGCAGCAGTGGGGAATTTTGGACAATGGGGGCAACCCTGATCCAGCAATGCCGCGTGTGTGAAGAAGGCCTTCGGGTTGTAAAGCACTTTTGTCCGGAAAGAAAACGCTCTGGTTAATACCTGGGGCGGATGACGGTACCGGAAGAATAAGCACCGGCTAACTACGTGCCAGCAGCCGCGGTAATACGTAGGGTGCGAGCGTTAATCGGAATTACTGGGCGTAAAGCGTGCGCAGGCGGTTTTGTAAGACAGGCGTGAAATCCCCGAGCTCAACTTGGGAATTGCGCTTGTGACTGCAAGGCTAGAGTATGTCAGAGGGGGGTAGAATTCCACGTGTAGCAGTGAAATGCGTAGAGATGTGGAGGAATACCGATGGCGAAGGCAGCCCCCTGGGACGTCACTGACGCTCATGCACGAAAGCGTGGGGAGCAAACAGGATTAGATACCCTGGTAGTCCACGCCCTAAACGATGTCAACTAGTTGTTGGGGATTCATTTCTTCAGTAACGTAGCTAACGCGTGAAGTTGACCGCCTGGGGAGTACGGTCGCAAGATTAAAACTCAAAGGAATTGACGGGGACCCGCACAAGCGGTGGATGATGTGGATTAATTCGATGCAACGCGAAAAACCTTACCTACCCTTGACATGCCACTAACGAAGCAGAGATGCATTAGGTGCCCGAAAGGGAAAGTGGACACAGGTGCTGCATGGCTGTCGTCAGCTCGTGTCGTGAGATGTTGGGTTAAGTCCCGCAACGAGCGCAACCCTTGTCTCTAGTTGCTACGAAAGGGCACTCTAGAGAGACTGCCGGTGACAAACCGGAGGAAGGTGGGGATGACGTCAAGTCCTCATGGCCCTTATGGGTAGGGCTTCACACGTCATACAATGGTGCGTACAGAGGGTTGCCAACCCGCGAGGGGGAGCTAATCCCAGAAAACGCATCGTAGTCCGGATCGTAGTCTGCAACTCGACTACGTGAAGCTGGAATCGCTAGTAATCGCGGATCAGCATGCCGCGGTGAATACGTTCCCGGGTCTTGTACACACCGCCCGTCACACCATGGGAGTGGGTTTTGCCAGAAGTAGTTAGCCTAACCGCAAGGAGGGCGATTACCACGGCAGGGTTCATGACTGGGGTGAAGTCGTAACAAGGTAGCCGTATCGGAAGGTGCGGCTGGATCACCTCCTTTCTAGAGGCTTGTGTTCACAAGTCAAGCGTTCACACTTATCGGTTTGTTTGCTGTTACAGCCAAGGGTCTGTAGCTCAGGTGGTTAGAGCACCGTCTTGATAAGGCGGGGGTCGTAGGTTCAAGTCCTACCAGACCCACCAGGATGCAGACGGTGAAAGCTGGAGTTCCACGGAAATGCGTGAGAACCAAGCGAGACGCGAAGCGAGGTTGCGCGGCATAGCGAAAGCTATGTAAGCAGCCGAGCGACAAAGTATCGCGCCGGTTATCACGGATTTGCGACGGGGGATTAGCTCAGCTGGGAGAGCACCTGCTTTGCAAGCAGGGGGTCGTCGGTTCGATCCCGTCATCCTCCACCATCGACCTTGGGGTTGTTGCCAAAGACAAGCGTTTCGCTTGAAGCGTTTGTCTTTGGCTATTGCCAACGAGCACAAGCTCGGCTGTTCTTTAACAATATGGGATGTAGTAAAGGTGTCGCGCGAGCGTTGATGAGACGCTGCATTACCAACGCGATACCGGGTTGTGATTGTATCAACCAAAATGTATTTAAGTGATCGAAAGATGACTTGGAATACGGCACAAACGCGAGAACTCAGACCTATGATGGTGGGTGTCGAGAGACACACTCGTTATAGGGTCAAGCGAACAAGTGCATGTGGTGGATGCCTTGGCGATTACAGGCGATGAAGGACGCGGTAGCCTGCGAAAAGCTTCGGGGAGCTGGCAAACGAGCTTTGATCCGGAGATGTCCGAATGGGGAAACCCGGCCCGAATGGGTCATCCCTTGCTGAATACATAGGCAAGGGAAGCGAACGCGGCGAACTGAAACATCTAAGTAGCTGCAGGAACAGAAATCAACCGAGATTCCCAGAGTAGTGGCGAACGAAATGGGAAGAGCCTTGCACTCTTTAGCAGAACTGTTAGCAAAACGGGATGGAAAGCCCGGCCATAGCAGGTGATAGCCCTGTATGCGAAAACAGATTTGTGGAACTAGGTGTGCGACAAGTAGGGCGGGACACGTGAAATCCTGTCTGAAGATGGGGGGACCATCCTCCAAGGCTAAATACTCGTGATCGACCGATAGTGAACCAGTACCGTGAGGGAAAGGCGAAAAGAACCCCGGGAGGGGAGTGAAATAGATCCTGAAACCGCATGCATACAAACAGTCGGAGCCCCGCTTTAAGCGCTTTCGGCGATTTTTACGACAGTAAAAATCGTCAAAAGACCCCAGTGTGAAATAGCACCACTGGCGCGCAAAGCGGATTAAGCGCGAGAGCGCTTAAAGCGGGGTGACGGCGTACCTTTTGTATAATGGGTCAGCGACTTACATTCAGTGGCAAGCTTAACCGATTAGGGAAGGCGTAGCGAAAGCGAGTCCGAACAGGGCGTTGAGTCGCTGGGTGTAGACCCGAAACCAGATGATCTATCCATGGCCAGGTTGAAGGTGCGGTAACACGTACTGGAGGACCGAACCCACTAACGTTGAAAAGTTAGGGGATGAGCTGTGGATAGGGGTGAAAGGCTAAACAAATCTGGAAATAGCTGGTTCTCTCCGAAAACTATTTAGGTAGTGCCTCGTGTCTCACCTTCGGGGGTAGAGCACTGTCATGGTTGGGGGGTCTATTGCTGATTACCCCGCCATAGCAAACTCCGAATACCGAAGAGTGCAATCACGGGAGACAGACATCGGGTGCTAACGTCCGGTGTCAAGAGGGAAACAACCCAGACCGCCAGCTAAGGTCCCCAAATATAGCTAAGTGGGAAACGAAGTGGGAAGGCTAAAACAGTCAGGAGGTTGGCTTAGAAGCAGCCACCCTTTAAAGAAAGCGTAATAGCTCACTGATCGAGTCGTCCTGCGCGGAAGATGTAACGGGGCTAAGCTATATACCGAAGCTGCGGACGCACAGCAATGTGCGTGGTAGGAGAGCGTTCTGTAAGCCTGTGAAGGTGTCTTGTAAAGGATGCTGGAGGTATCAGAAGTGCGAATGCTGACATGAGTAGCGATAAAGGGGGTGAAAGGCCCCCTCGCCGTAAGCCCAAGGTTTCCTACGCAACGTTCATCGGCGTAGGGTGAGTCGGCCCCTAAGGCGAGGCAGAGATGCGTAGCTGATGGGAAGCAGGTTAATATTCCTGCACCGTCGTATGATGCGATGGGGGGACGGATCGCGGAAGGTTGTCCGGGTGTTGGAAGTCCCGGTCCCTGCATTGGAGAAGGCGCTTAGGCAAATCCGGGCGCGGAATTCAAGGATGTGGGGCGAGCGGCCTAGTGCTGCGAAGCAATTGGAAGTGGTTCCAAGAAAAGCCTCTAAGCTTCAGTCATACGAGACCGTACCGCAAACCGACACAGGTGGGCGAGATGAGTATTCTAAGGCGCTTGAGAGAACTCGGGAGAAGGAACTCGGCAAATTGGTACCGTAACTTCGGGATAAGGTACGCCCTGGTAGCTTGACTGGCCTGCGCCAGAAGGGTGAAGGGGTTGCAATAAAATGGTGGCTGCGACTGTTTAATAAAAACACAGCACTCTGCAAACACGAAAGTGGACGTATAGGGTGTGACGCCTGCCCGGTGCCGGAAGATTAAATGATGGGGTGCAAGCTCTTGATTGAAGTCCCGGTAAACGGCGGCCGTAACTATAACGGTCCTAAGGTAGCGAAATTCCTTGTCGGGTAAGTTCCGACCTGCACGAATGGCGTAACGATGGCCACACTGTCTCCTCCCGAGACTCAGCGAAGTTGA